>Ga0210400_10000048_pt1 | contig 198072 bp, 174 predicted proteins | sample IncBWH26MmetaG_FD_155456 | JGI IMG/M metagenome (GOLD analysis project Ga0210400, IMG submission 155456) | Forest soil microbial communities from Barre Woods Harvard Forest LTER site, Petersham, Massachusetts, United States - Inc-BW-H-26-M | ecosystem: Environmental > Terrestrial > Soil >... | reverse complement strand
GGTGCCGCGCACGGCGACCTCTTTCACTCCGTCGGGGTTGGGCACGAAGCCATGGTCGCTCTGCTGGAATAATACCGACGACAGCAACTGGCCGGTGCTTTTATCCACGGCGGGAGTGAGCGTGCCGGTGAAGTTGTCCGATCCCGATTTGAGATTCAGCGTGAGCACGCCATACGCTATTAAGCCAGCTGACGGCCCTTCCCGAACAGTAAACTGAAAAAAAACCTTCAGTTGGTGAGTGTCGTCAGGCTGAGCGGCGGCCGCAGTGAAAAGCGGAACACTCATGAAGAGCAGTATCGCCAGAAACCGGGAAAGCGTTGATTGGAAGGGGCGCATGGGGAACCTCCTTTTTGCCGAACAAATCAACTAGGGAGTGACGGGATTTCCGTTTGAGTCCGCGGGGAGGTGGCATCGTACACGCAGTTGTTGCACTAAGCAAGAGTGTTTATGGCGGCTTCGAGGGCAAAAGGCGCAGTCAATATGCATTTCACGCGCGGGGGCTAGAAATCTAGCGCGCACCCACAGCGCGAATTGAATAGATACGCGGGAAATTCGGATTGAAATGCCGGGCGACAGTGGGCGGTCGCGACGGGCAGGTGGGCAGCATCTTGACGTCCGTCCCCTTCTACAGGCCTATATCATTTTGGTGCTGCAACTCCCTTTATCATTGTCCCTTTGTTCAGTCTTTGGGGGGGTTGTCCTCCATGGAACCGATGGAGCGCCGCCGCACAGAACGCCTCAAGCTCGCCATCCCGCTTAGTGTGTCTGTCCTAAACTCTAGCGCGCCAGGACACGGAACGGAGTCCGTCAACGTTTCCGCGGGAGGGATGTACTTCGCAACGAATCTGCCGGTAAGCCGAGGCACCGGGGTTCAGCTCCTGTTTCAGATGCCGGAGAAAATCAGCGGCATGCCTGCGAGCGACTGGGTTTGCATGGGGCATGTGGTTCATGCAAGGCCTATCCGTGCTCCGAAGGGTTGGCTGGGCGTGGGCGTGCAGTTTGACTGCTACGAAGTTGTGCAAGCGCAGAATAGGCCCGGCGCTTCCCTGCCAGGGCTTGGCGAAGGAGCTGAATCGTTCGAACGTTAGAAGGTTGAACGTTGGAACGTTGGGAGAACGAAAAACGCATCGCGATATTACCGGACAAAAGGATAGATCTCGTCAACGATCCAGTAATTTTCAAAGAGAACGGCAAGGAGCGTCCCGATCAACCAAAGTAGCCAGCGGTAGCGTCTGCGGGCGTCGCCATCAGACAGGCTCTGCATGGGAATATCAACGAGGTAGGCGGCGCAGTAACAAGCGTTGGCCAGCAGCGCAAGGATGGAAAGGAGCAGAAGCCCCTGCCACGTAAACAGCGGGCGGAAATGAGGCCAACTCGCTACAAGCCAGATCACAACGACGACGGCGAGGAGAAGGTTATAGATGAGGCGGCGTGGCTCCCAAAACCGGACGGCGTCAGCAAGGAAGGCGCGAAACGAGCCAGATGGGGATTTGCCAAAGTGCTGCGATGGAGTGGGAAGTGCTGTGTCCACGAGAGAGGTCTCCCGGCGCCTAAGCGAGGCAGATAGGACTAGGGTACACGGATGCTTGCTATTGTCAAGTACTTTGTGATATGAAGTTCGGCGCTTTGTAGACGCAGCGCAGCCACTAGAGAGCGCAAAACAATCACCGCCGCCAGCGCGGGAGGGGGCTCCGAATCATTATCGTGTAAGCCGAGGCAGTGATCGGCTCCACATGGGATGCGACGGCAGAAAATCCGAGGCGCTGGTAGAAGCGCGGGTTGCGGTTATCAAAGGTTTCGAGATAGCAGTTGGCGCCAGCTTCATCAGCCTCCGCGAGCGTAGGCTCGACGAGGCGCGCGCCGATACCGCGGCCCTGAGCTGCAGGGGCCACGCCGACGATGGACAGGTACCAGGCGGACTCGTCAATCAGGGCCAACGCTCGCGGCCGCATGAAATCGATGATGCGGTGATAATTTTCCGAACCCTGCGCGCCGAGGACCTCGGTGAGGAATGCGCCTTTAGCGTCTGACTCGATGCCCGACGCGGACGCCGCAGGCAACAACCACACCGCCGCACCGATGGAAGGGTCCGGCCAGACGACCAGGCGTCCCCGTCGTTCACCCTCGCTCATGGAATAGTCGAAGTAGCGAGCCAGCGCGTCTCGCCTTCGCACTTCGTCGGCGCCAAAGTTCTGGGAGATGGCAACGTAGAACGGATCGAACCGCAGCGAATCGACCAGCGCTTTCAGGGTGGCCGAGGAGTTCAAATGCGTCACAACGGAATTATATTCGAACGCCGGTTTTTCCGGTCAAGACAGTGATCGGACAAGAATCAAGACACATTGGCAGCTTTGGATTTGAGGCGTTTCGATTTGGGGATATTGGGCCAGCCGCCGAGATTTAGGGCTACGGACATGCAGGCGTCGCGGAGTTCGTCGGCGAGGGAGGGGTCGACTAGGGCACGAGCGACAACCATGCCGCCGATGCAGAGGGAGGCGATGCCTTGGGCGGTGGCGCGGCGGGCGCGGCCGTTGTGGGTGAGGCTGCGCTCGAGGACGCTGACCATGGAGCGGAAGACGGTCTCGAAGGCGCTTCTGGCGGATTTGCCGCTGCGGGCGACGTCGGTGGGCAAGGCGACCATGGGGCAGGAATCCTCGACGTTTTCAAAATGCTGGCGGGAGAGGTAGGCGCGGACGACTTGCGGGCCGACGTCGCCGGAGGAGAGGTCCACTTTGACGCCTTCCCAGCAGCTTTTCCAGTTGGGGTCGGTGAAGAAGCAGGTGAGGACCTCGGCGTAGAGATCGCTCTTGCTATGGAAATAGCTGTAGAAGCCGCCGTGAGTGAGTCCGGCGCCGGCCATGATTTGCTGGATGGAGACGCTTTCGAAGCCGTGACGATTGAAGAGCTTGCGGGCGCTGTCGATAATGGATTTCTTGACGGCCGGGCGATGAGCGGCGGGGTAAGGCATGGGGGGCTCCTTGGTGCGATGGTGGTGAAGTATGCTCCGAAAGGATTACCGTTTCCAGGAAAAGATTATCTTGAACATATTTTGGCGGGGTGGTGAGATGCGGATGGTCGCGCCGGAAATACTGGAGGAAGAATGATGAACGAGAGAAAGAATTCGAATGAAGTTTTGGAGATACCGACACGGCGGCAAGCGATCGTCGGTGTGGCGATGGCATGCGGGGGACTAGCGCTGGGTGCAACGAAGAGTTGGGCGGGAGCGGAGGAGGAGATTTCGCATACCGCGGAGGCGATTCACCAGGAGCCGGTTTTCAAGGCGAGCCGGAAGCGCGTGTATGAGGCGCTGACGGACGCGAAGCAGTTCGACAAGGTGATACAGATGAGCGGGGCGATGAAGGCCGGAATGCCGCCGGGAGCAAAGCCAGCGGAGATCGGACGTGAAGCGGGCGGAGCGTTTACGCTTTTTGGCGGTTATGTTACGGGGCGGCACATCGAGCTTCTGCCAAACGAGCGAATCGTTCAAGCGTGGCGAGCGGGTAGCTGGGACGCTGGCATCTATTCGATTGCGAGATTCGCGCTTGTGGAGCAGGGATCGGGGACGAAGATCGTGTTTGACCATACCGGATTTCCCAAGGGGGACGCGGAGCACCTGGCAGCAGGATGGAAAATGAACTACTGGGAGCCTTTGCAGAAATTACTGGGTTAGCTACTTTTTGAAGAGGTTTTCGAAGGCCTGGCGGGCGTCGGTGTGGCGCGGGGGGCCAGAAGGAAGCGTGGAGCCAGCGGCGTTCGGCTGTGTATAAGAGGTTGGCGCGGTGTCTTTTTCGATGGTCATGCGGAATTCGTAAAAGGTGCAGGCGTTCTTGGCGTCCTTGGGAGAGATGCGTTCCGGGATGGGCTGGGTGCATTCGAACTGCGCGCCGGAATCGAAAAAGCGGCACTGTTTGCAGCAGTGCAATTCGAACTGGCACTTCGGGCATGTGCCGTTGGCATCGAAACCCGGGGTCAGGACGGCGCCGCAATTGGCGCAGCGCGCGCGGGTGACGGTACCGACCATGCGGGGGGTGCGGGGACCGAATTGATCGGCGCCGCGCGGGCCGCCAGCGGGGGGCTTGCGGTCGTGCGACTTGTCCTTCTTCTCTTGCTTTTCCGCGTCGCGGTAGCCGCGGTGACCGTACTTTCGATCCACAAATACCTCCGTCCGCCCGTTTCGACGGACTGCCACAACTACAACTGGTGATTTAGCGCTATCGCGCTTGCCAACCTGGCTTGTATCCAATCGGATTGTTACACTCGGCCGGACCGCGCAATCATTCCCTAGAGTTTGCTTGCAGAGATGCGTACGTCCAACGAGCAGGAGATGGGACCTCTATGTTTGTAGCGCTGTGGGAGTACGAAGTCAAGCCGGGTGGTGAAGAAAGATTCGAGAACGCCTATGGCCCGGACGGTGACTGGGTACGGCTGTTCCGGAAAGACTCCCACTACTATGAGACGCGGCTGGTGCGGGATGCGTTACGCAGTGGTGTGTATTTGACAATGGATTTCTGGGAGTCGCGTGGCGCTTATGAGGAGTTCATGGCGGTGCACCGAGCAGAATATGAGGCGATTGACGCGAAGGGAGAGCAAATGACCGTGAAGGAGAGGCGGATTGGATGGTTTGAGATGGTCGCGGAGTGACACATCAGCAGAGATCACATCACCAGCCTGGTTTCGATCCTTGGACGAAAGAAAAGCGGCGGCGAGCTGCCGCACTCCCAAAAGGGACTAATGCTTGCCGAGCCACATGGCGATGAAGCCGTCGGGGGCGAGATCGGGCTGCAGAAATTTTCGGAGCGCGCCGTGGCTGCGAAGGATGGCTTCGGCGGCGAGATAGCCACTACGCACGGCGCCTTCCATAGTGGCGGGCCAGCCGGTTTCAGTCCAATCGCCGGCGAGGAAGAGGCGCGGAATGGCGGTTTGTTGTTTGGGGCGCCAACGATCGACTCCCGGCTCGGGGGAAAATGTCGCGGCGGCTTCTTTGATCACGGTAGCTTTCACCAACTCGGCGTTGCGAGCGGGCGGGAGAGCATGGCGGATTTCTGTGAGGCAGAGGTCGATGATTTCCTGGCGCGGTTTCTGCAGCAGGTCGTGGGACGCGCTGATGACAAGTTGCAGGTACTGCCCTTTGGGGGCTGCCTGGTCTTTTGCGTTCGAATCGGCGTAGAGCGCGGTCTTATTGAAAATCCACTGAGTGGTCGTATCGAGGAGCGTTAAGAACGGCTCCTCCATAACCGGGCGGTCGAACCAGAAATGCACGCCGGTAATTGGCGCGACTTTGATTTTGTCGAGATTTGCGAGTGCGGGATCGCTTTGCTTCACGCTTTCGGGCAGCAGCTCTGCCAGCGTGGTGTGGGGCACGGCAAACAAGTAAGCGTCGGCGGTCTCTTCGCGGCCTTCATCGAAGCGAACACCGGCGAGTTCACCATTTTCGATTTTCAGGCCACGCACGGGAGCGCGCAGAGTCACTTCCCCACCGCGGCGCTCAATTTCGGACTTGCAGCCGTCATAGAGATTGCCGAGCGGGACCGCGGGGACCCCCATACGATAGCCGGTACTGTTTGAAAGGAAGGCTTTCCAGAAGACGTCGACGCCGAAGCGGGCGTCGGTGCGGTCAAGCTCCTCATCCAGAGCGCTGACGAGGACAACGCGCCAAAACCGCTCGATGGCGCGTTTGGTTTGGCCGCGGCGGCGGAGCCATTCGAGCATGGAGATGCCGCCGTTTTCGAGCAGATCGGATGGCTTACCTTGGGTCCGCAGAATATCAAGCATGGCGCGCGCGATGGAAAGCTTGTCCAGCAGCGTCAGGGGCGCAAAGGATGCGAATGATCCGGTCAGATGAAATGGCGCGGGGAGAAACCCAGCTTGCATTTCACCTTTGCGGCCTTGCGGATCGAGAAAGAGGAGCCGATCGAAGAATTTGATCTTGCCGGCGGCGCCGATGCGGCGGTAGAAGTCGTCAAGATTGGTGCAGCAGCCGAGCGTAACGTGCTGACAATTGTCGACGTGCTCGCCGTCGGGCAACACATAGGAGGTGGCGCGGCCACCGAGGAAGGGACGCTGTTCAAACAGACGCACACGCCAGCTGGATTCAGCCAGCGCGACGCCGGCTGCCAGTCCCGCCAGCCCGCCGCCGATCACGATCACGCTTTTCAAGGATATTCTCTTCCGTATGGCGGCCGAAGCGCGCCTTGGCGATGAAGATCATTTTCTCCGCTTTGGAAAGACGGACGCGCTCGCCGAAAACGGCGAAGTCCAGCGACTCGATGCGACCGAGTAGCGCGCTGTACGTATGAACCAGCAGCCAGAGCGCGCCGCGACTATCGGCATCGATGAGGCTAAGCAGGGCCGAACCTTCTTCATACAATTGCCATGCGCGCTGGGCTTCGAAGCGGAGCAATTCGCGAACGCCGAGACTTGCTTCGCCGCGACCAAAGTCTTGCGGCGAAATTCCGTAGCGCTGCAGATCTTCTTCGGGGAGATAGACGCGGCCGAGTTTGTAATCCTCATGAACGTCGCGAATGATGTTCGTTAGTTGAAACGCGAGGCCGAGTTTTTCCGCGAGATCGAGGGCGCGAGCGTCTCTGAAGCCGAAGACGTGGGTGCAGGTGAGCCCCACAGTGCCAGCTACGCGATAGCAATATTCGCGGAGGCGATCGAAGGTCGGATATGTCTGGACGGTCAAATCCATTTCGGCGCCGCTGATGAGGTCGTGCAGATAGCGCGCGGGCATTTTGTAACGCTGCATGGTGTCGACAAGAGCGGGAAGGACTTCGGAAGCGCCGCTCAAAGAGGGCGCCGGCGCGGCCATGGCAGCGTCGCCATCGAAAACTTGGTCCTGACCGGTGATGTATTGATCGAGAGCGGCTCGCCATTTCGCGAGTCCGCGCTGCTTTGCCGCGAGGCCGGCGCCTTCATCGGCAACGTCGTCCACGAGGCGCATAAACGCGTAGAGCGCGGCCATGGCGTCGCGCTTGGGCTTCGGCAGAAGGAAGAAGGCGTAGTAGAAATTGCTTTGGGAGGCGCGGGCGATGCGGTGGCATTCTTCGTACGATTGCGAAATCGTCGAGCTCAAATGGGGCGCAGCACCCCGACCGGATCGGGGCAGGTGCTGCGCCCCTACAACTGCAGGCTCCGTGGCAACGTCATTTGAAGGCGGATTTCCGCTTGCCAGGTGCGCAACTAGCGCACGGCCAAGTAGAGCTGCCTGCTTGAGTTTGCTGACGGCGGGGCGGCGGTGGAGCGTGTCGTAGCCCATGGATTCGATAGAGTCGAGAACGGCTAAACCGCCTCGGGTAAACATTTCCAGGTCCACGCTTAGGCGCGCGTCCACCATTTTTGCCAGCGGACGGCCTTGGGCAAAGAGGGTTCTCGTGCGGGCGATTAAATCCTTCATTAAGCGGACGTAGCGATCATCGAAGCGGCGTTCTATGATGTCGCTCTCGGAAAGCCCCTGGGACGCGGCCGCATCGAGAGGAATGTAAATTCGCCCGATGTCAAGGTCGCGGGACACATCCTGCCAGAAGTTTGCGAGCTGCAGGGCCGTGCAAGTGGCATCGGACAGACGCTGGCGCTCTTCATCTCGATAGCCGCAGAGGTACAGCACCAACCTGCCTACGGGGTTCGCGGAGTAAACGCAATAGCCGAGGACGGCGTTCCAGTTTGGATAGCGCTTCACGGTCTGGTCTTGGCGGAACGCTTTTAAGAGGTCAGCAAAAGGCTGCTCGGGAATATCTTTGGCGACGATCGTTTGGCGCAAAGCCACGAAAACCGGGTGCGAGGGTTTTCCTTCATAGCAGGCATCCAGTTCATGTTCCCACCAGGCAAGCAGTTCCAGCGCGCGCGCCGCTTCGGGCACTTCGTCGCCGAGATCATCGGCCCAGCGGCAATAGGCATAAACGTTGTAGAAATGCTGGTGCAGCGCTTTGGGGAGCAGCCAGGAGACGACGTTGAAATTTTCGTAATGATGCGTGGCGAGCCAGCGCGTGTATTGCTGCGCTTCTTCCGCTGAGCAGCCGGGGTTGGGCGCATGGCGCGTGATGTCAATTTCGCCGGGATGCAGCATTAGGACGGACGCCCTCCCTGCGCCGGCGCGGGTGAGTGGCTGGTCATCAGCAGTCCGCCTCGGAAGGCGGACACTACAAACCCTGCCGCAAACATTAAGGGATTGGCGGGTGTGGTAAGCACTGGAAAACTACGGCCGCACGGCCAGCTTGATTTCGCCGCTACGGGACTTCATGCGCGCAAAGGCCTGCGGCAGGTCCGCGAGGCGGATTTCTTCGGTGACAAAATCGCGGGCGGAGATATCGCCGCGGCGGATGGCTTCGAGAGCTTCTCTAAAAAAGCGCGGCGTGTGATGAAACGGCGAAATCAGCTTGATTTCCGAATAGTGGATCGCCGCCGGCTCAATTTCCACGCGGGTGCCGGAAGGCAGGCCGCTAAAGAAATTCACGACACCGCCGCGCCGCACCATCGCCAACGCCTGTTGCCACGTAGCTGGATTGCCCGCGGCTTCCACCACGGAGTCCGGTCCAAGCCCATCCTCGGTAAGCGCTTTTACCGCGGCTACGACGTCCTCGGTTTCGGTGACGTTGAAGGCCGCGACCGCTCCCAGGCGCTTGGCAACTTCGAGTGGTGCTGGGCGTCGCGCTAAGGCAAGGACGCGCACGCCCCGGCGCGAAAGCATGCGGACAAATTTCAATCCGATGGGGCCGCAGCCAATCACGGCGGTGGTATCACCGGTGCGCACTTCCATCTCATGGATTCCGCGAAGCACGCAGGCCAGTGGTTCGGCCAAGGCGGCGCTCTGATCGTCCACCGAGTGCGGCACTTCCAGCATATTTTCCACGACAATGCGGCCGGGGATGCGCATGTAGTCGGCGTAAGCGCCGTTATTGAATAACAAATCGTCGCAAAGGTTTTCCTGGCCGCGGCGGCAGTGATAGCAGCGCAAGCAAGGCGCCGAATTCGCGGCGATCACGCGCATGCCGATGCGCCAGCGGGGATCCACGCGCTTGCCCACCGCCACGATTTCGCCGACCAGTTCATGACCGAAGACGGCCGGCGGCTGAATCATTTTGGCGTGATAGCCACGCTTCCAGACTTTGAGGTCGGTGCCGTCGGTAAGCGCCAGCCGCACACGCAACAGGACTTCGTCGGCAGCCACGGCGGGCACGTCAATTTTTTCGATGCGAAGATCTTCGCTGCCATAGAGCACGGCCGCGGTCATTTTAGAAGGCACCGAGACGTGGGATACGGCAGCTTTCACTTCTTCGCCTACTTCCATCTTCTTTGGCGTTGTCGTGCTCATGCGTGTGTGATCAAAATTTTCAGAGATTCCGCGGTCGGCTTGGCGGCCAGGTCCAAACCCTCTTGGATTCTAGCCAACGGAAACCGGTGCGTCACAATCTCCATGACCGGCAGTTTCTTTTGCAGCACCAGATCGGCCCCTGCTTCTTGGATGTCGACGGCGGCGCTGTAGCTGCCCAGGATTTCTTTTTCGTCGATCCCCACGGCTGCGGCGGGAAACTCGATTCTGGTTACCGGGTCGTTTGCAGCAAACAGCAGTATACGCCCACCGGGTCTCGCCGCTGCCAACGCTTCCACCACGACGGACGGGTGAGCCACCGCCACCAAAACCGCGTCGGCTCCTCGGCCTTCCGTTCGGGCCTTCACCTGTTCCACAAGCTTACCATCACTGGGGTTAAAGGACTCCAATGCTCCTAAAGATAGACTTTTGGCGCGCCGGACGGCCATGGGGTCGCTGGTATAGAGTTTTGCGCCTTGCAGATTCGCCACCATCAGCAATTGCAGGCCGATAGGGCCGCAACCGGCGATCAGCACGGTTTCGCCAGCGACTATGCGGGCTTTCTGCACGGCTTTCAAGATCGTGTTGATCGGCTCGATGAAGGTGGCTTCCTCGAAGCTGACGTTGTCGGGGAGGGCGATGATTCCGCGTTCGGCCACCCAGGGCATGGCTTTTACGTATTCGCCGAAGCCGCCGCCGTTCGGCGTGAATCCGCCGGTCAATCCGGTCGTCTTGTACTGCTTACATTGGGAGAACAGGCGGCGTTCGCAATAGAAACACGCGCCGCACGGGATGTGATGGAAGCTCATCACACGGTCGCCGAGCTTCCATTTCGTCACACCGCGGCCGGTGGCTACGACGGTGCCGGCTACTTCGTGGCCTAGAATTTGCGGCGGCGGCACGTACGCATGATAAATTTTCTTGATGTCGGTGCCGCAGATGCCGCAGACGGCGACTTTGATGAGGACTTCGCCTTCGGCGACCTCGGGGACGGGAACTTCCTCGACGCGAACGATTCCCTTTTCGCGGTAGACGCCGGCGCGCATGGTCTTGGGGATGGGACCCAAGGTCTTCACGACTTCCAGGGTTGTGCCAGTGCGGCTCATTGGGCAGCTACCGCCAAGCGCTTGGCCTGCGCCTCGGACTTGCCGCCACCAGCAGTCTCCAGGAAACGGTCAAGAAAATCAGCAAGACCCACCGCTGCACTTCGGCTCTGCGCGCCGAAGGTCAGAAGCGACGGAATCCGAACGGGCCGTTTCACGACCAATTTCAGAAGCGGGATCGCTCGAAGGCGACCTTCACGATCCACCAGTTTGCCGATTTCAGGCGGCAGGTCTACGTCGCGCGTGTCGCTGATGGCGCGTACGGAAATCGCCGGAATTCTGGTGCTACTCACGATTTGAAGGATGTGGTAACCCTCCATATCCACGAAGTCGCCGAAATTCGAAAGTGCGGACTTGGCAGCAGCCTCGAATATGATGTGTGTCTCCGTGATTTGCTTTAATCCGACTTTCGCGCCAGCCTCTTTGGCGATCAACAAGAGATTTGCGCTGCTGCGGAACGTATCCCCGCCCGTTCGCAGCGACACTTCCGTCGCGGCCACTATATCGCCGCACCGCAGGTCCACTCTCAAACCTCCGGCTAGACCGCTGGAGATGCATGCGTCGGGCTTGTTCCTCAGAAGTTCACGAAGCACGAATCGAGGGCGGTTTCCTCCTTTGTTCTCATCCCATCCAATACCCGTGAGCAGCACATCCACGTCATTCTCAAAAACTGTTCCTCGATAAAAGGAGTAGCTTTGAAGACCGATCGGAGTCGGCATGGAGATTCGAACAAAGTCATGCCGGTTCCGCCAGGGGGCGAATTCCGCTTCGACGGCGAATGTGACCAAGATGCGCATAGTCTTTACGCGTTGCTACGGGGGGCGCAGCATGCTACGCCCTACAAGTCTTTGCTGCGTACCAAGCACAGGCTAAAGCCTATGCCACCAAAACCTAGGCGGCGGCGTGGGCCATGCGCTTGGCGCGGCTCCTGGCGATGTAGCCGTTGGCTTCGTACCAGCGGACGGCGCGCTCGAGCGCTGCGGACACCGGCCCTGCCTGAAATCCCAATTCGCGTTTGGCGCACGAGCAATCCACGAACATCATGTGGCGGGCGATCTTGACGCCTTCAATCGGGATGCCCGGTTCGCGCCCGACCAGCCGCGAAAACACCGTATTGGCATAGGCTACACCCAGTGCAAGCCCGTGAGGAATTTTCAGCATGGGCGCGCGCAGGCCGGTAATCTTGGCAAGCTTGTCCAGCATGGCCTTGAGCGTCAGATTCTCTCCGCCCAGCAGATAGCGCTCGCCGATCTTCCCTTTTTCCGCGATAAGCAGATGGCCGGCCGCGCACTCTTCCACGCCGACAAAATTCAAACCTGTCTCCACGTACCCGGGCATCTTGCCATTCAGAAAATCCAGGATGATTTTTCCGGTGGGCGTTGGCTTCCAGTCCCACGGGCCTACGGGCGTCGTGGGCATGGCTACAATGACAGGCAATCCACTCTTCGCGGCGTTGAGCGCTTCCCTTTCCGCCATCCACTTTGAACGCTTGTAGTGGCCGACCATCTCTTCCAGCCTGGCGTCGGTGGATTCGTTCGGAAGCTGCGGGCGGTCGACGGCGATGGTGGCTACCGTGCTGGTGTAGATCAACTGCTCTACCCCGGCGCGTTTGGCGGCATCTAGAAGATTTTTTGTTCCGCCGACGTTGGAATCGTAAATCTCCCGCGAGCGCCTGGCCCATAGGCGGTAGTCGGCGGCGACATGAAAGACGCGCTTGACGCCCTTCATCGCGCGGTCAAGCGAGGCGGGGTCGCGCAGATCTCCGGTCACATATTCGAGGGACAAATCCGCGATGGCGCGATTGGTGCTGGAGGCGCGCAGCAACACGCGCACTTCTTCTCCGCGAGCCACCAACTGCCGCGTGACGTGGCTGCCAAGGAATCCTGCCGCTCCTGTGACCAGCGTGGTCATGCGACTTTCACGCCTTCTTCGTTGGCGCGTGACTCGTGCTCGATCGGCGCGCCGCTTTTCTCTTCTGCGCTTTGGGTGGCATTCCTGTCCCCGCTCACGATCGGCTCAATCAAGCGCGAAAATGATTCCCACCACGCGTTGCCAATCAACTTTCGCGCTTCGCCCGTTTTCAGCGGCGCGGCGGCCGCCTCCATATTGGCTGAGTGCGATTCGCGGCGTGCGAGCGAAATCACACACCCATCCACATCCAGGGAATGCGCCAAATTGAACAATTTTGCGGCATCGCTCATTCCGGTATCCGGAGCGACGCGCAGCTGAACGCAAATCAAAAAGCCAGAGAGTCTCGCGGCACGGATACCCTCCACAGCCAGTGGCGATCCACCAGTTTCCAGATGTTCGGGCTCCAGTCGAACTGTTAGAAAGAACCGTGGCACCGGCTGAAACTCATGAATGCGGCGGCGGAGAAGGGTTCCATCGGTTTCGAGGAAAACAAAATGACCGCTTCCCGTGATAGCGCGAACCAGATGCGCAATGCCGGGATGATGCAGCGGCTCGCTTCCCCCAATCCAAACGACCGGCGAGCGGCTGTCGATAATATCGCGGATCTTTTCGTGCGAAACGGGGTGGCTGGAATCGGCATGCAAAACTTCCGCTGCGTCGACGAACTGTATGGGGCAAACGGCTGCGGCGGGACGCAACTTTTGCGCGATGCGGGCCAGGGCGAGGTCCGCAGTGAGCCGCAGAGGAAAGCGCATCATGCGCTTTAAAACCCGCTGCGCAGCCGGAATTCGTCCGGCCGGAACTTCAGCGCCGCATATTCGTCCGCGTGGCGCGACTGGTTGGAATAACGCGCAAGCGCATACACCGGAAAGGAATTCCGGTAGAGATGGTATTTCAGGTAAAAGACACCGGGGAATCCCGTGCCGGTGAAATCCGGCTCGCTCCACGAGCCATCGTCTCTCTGCTGGTGCACGAGGTACGAAACCGCCTTGAAGATGGCAGGGTCGCTATGCTCGGCGCCCGCAAGCAAACCGATTAGACCCCAGGCGGTTTGCGACGCGGTGCTGGGCCCTTGGCCTTTGGTCGAAGGCGTTTCATAGCTAGCGAGCGACTCGCCGAAGCTGCCGTCCGCCTTCTGCACGGTGCGCAGCCAAATCACGGCGCGCTGGCAGTACTCGCGCGCGGTCAGCGATACGGTTTCCAGCGCGCGTAAAACACCGCTGGTCCCGTAAACGTAGTTGACGCCCCAGCGGCCAAACCAGGAACCGTCGTCCGATTGATCCTTCAGCAGAAACTTCACGGCTCGCTGAATGGCGGGATGTTCCGCCGGCCAGCCAAATCGGCCGAGGCATTCCACTACACGCGCGGTGACATCGGCGGTCGAGGGATCGATCATCGCGTTGTGGTCCGCAAAAGGAATGTTGCAAAGAAACTTCCGGTCGTTGTCGCGGTCAAACGCGCCCCAGCCTCCGTCGCGGTTCTGCATGCTGAGCAGCCATTGAATCCCGCGGCGCATGGCGCCTTCCATACGCTTTGGATCGGTGTACTTTACGCGCTGCAACGCCATCAGCACGAACGCAGTATCGTCAACGTCGGGGTAAAAATCGTTGCGAAACTCGAAGGCCCAGCCGCCCGGTTCGGCGTCCTTGTTCTTTACTTGCCAGTCGCCCGGCCCGAGCACTTGCTTGGAGAGCATCCAGTCCGCGGCCTTCACCAAAGCGGGATGATCCGCGGGCAAGCCGGCTTCTTGCAGCGCGACCATGGCGATGCAGGTATCCCAAACCGGCGAAACACACGGCTGCATGCGAATGGTGTCGCCCTCTTCGATTTCAAATCGCGAAAACTCCTTGATTTCCCGCCAGGTCAGCGGATCGTCCGGGCCGTGTCCGAGGGCCATCAGCGCGAAAATCGAATTCATCATTGCGGGATAGATGGCCGCCAGCCCATCGGTGCGCTCGATATGATTCAGCATCCAGGATTTCGCTTCGCGGAGGGCGCGCTGGCGCAGCGGCTTCCAGGGCAATTTTTCGTAGAGCTTTAATCCGCGGTCCAGGGCCAGGAACACGTTTTTCCAGGAGATGAGCTGATCGCTCCATTCAAATGCCGCGTCCTTTCGCGTTGAGTCTGCAAACAATTCCTCGACAGAAGCACGCTCCGGCAAGCGCCAATCAGGCCGCAACGTACACAAGATGGCCATGGGAATTACGATGCCGCGCGTCCAGGAAGACATCTCGTAAATGCTCATGAGAGACCAATTCGGCAGAAGCATGAACTCCGGCGGAATCGAGGGAACCAGCTCCCAGCCGACGGCGCCGACCAGCGCCAGGTAAAACCGGACGTAGGAATTGGAGTGCTCCAGGCCGCCGAGACGATGGACGGTCTCGCGCGCTTGCGCCATATGGCGCGCGTCGGGCGAGTCGCCTGCCAGCTTCAACGCGAAATACGCCTTGCAAGTGGCATTCAGTTCCGATGGTCCGCCAGGATAAATGGGCCATCCGCCATCGGCGAGCTGTCGGCGGCGCACGTAGTTCGCCAGTTTGGCGATGCGCTCCGGATCGGCCTTCCCGAGGACGTGCAAGTAATAGATGTAGTCCGATTCGAGGGTGGTGTCGGCTTCCAGCTCGCCCTGCCAGTACCCTTCCTCGGCTTGCAGGGAAAGAAGGTGATTGGCGCCGCGTTCGATGGTCTTTTCCAGGCGCTCCGCCCACTCCTGCTCGTGCGAAGGCAGTGGTACGGGCGCGACGGATATCTCTTCTCCCATTCGGACGAATGAGGCCATCAGTGCTCCCCCTAGAGCGGTACTTCAGCCGGCAAGCCCCGCAGGCCTGCGCAACCACGATTGGAATCAGTTTAACCGCCGGATTGCGTAACGCTTCCCCACAAAGGCAACGCAGCGGTTAGGGTTCGGGTAACACGGATACTATTAAATTATCGCCGCGTTCGCGTTGACGGTCAACGATTAAGATGCGCGATTTGCAATTCCGCGTTGTCAAATCGAAACATTTGCTGGCCCTTCCAGCAGGCGCTGGACGAGTACGTGAAGTGGCTGCGGCAAAGGGTAGCCCTCGAGCTGCGTCACGGATGGTTTTTCCTTCAGCAAGCGCGTTGGAAGTTTTGTCCAGGAAGGCACTGCAGCTGTGAGCGCATCGGCAGTTCCGCGCAGCACCAAGGCGTCGGCACGGTCCAGTGCCGCGCGTGCCGAATCCTTGAAATCTTCCTTCGCCGGATCGACCACCGCAAAGTACAAGCTGGGCTTCAGAAATTGCAGCAAAGAGTTGCTCTCCACTATTACCGGCGGCAATTCCGCTATGCCCCCTTCCGCCGCTTGTTCCAGCGTCGTCCTCAACAGGGGCAGGCCCTCCGCGAGAAATCCCTGCTTGGTCCTGAGCCAAAAGGAGCGCCGCGCCCCGGCCGCCAGAAAACGCGCACTGTCCGTACCGGTGCCCGCCTGTGTTTCCCAATTGATCGCGCACACATGCTCATCCGGCGCGCAATCGCAATTCTCTCCGTTTTGCGCGCAAACGCCGTGCCCATACTGGGTGATCTTTCCCGCGATCCAATTCGCGGAAGCAAATGCGGAGATCACGTCGCACACCAGTTGCGTCTTGCCAATGCTGCGCGTGTGCCCGCCAACCACGATGACGCGCCACTGCGCCGCCGATTTCTTGTCATTTCCCGCCAAGCTTTTCCTCTATTTCTTTGATGCGGGCCGCTAGTTCAGGCAGCCTGGCATACCAGCCATATACCTCTTTGAATTTACCAATCTCCCGGGCCGGTGTCCCCCAAACAGTTTGCCCGCTGCGAATGGTCTTGCCCGTCGGAATGCCCGCTTGCGCTCCCGCGACGGATCTGTCCTCTAATCTGCAATGATCCGCTATGCCCACCTGTCCGCCCACAACAACGTGATTCCCGAGTACACTCGAACCGGAAATGCCAGTTTGCGCAGCAATCACCGTATGCGCCCCGATCTGACAGTTGTGCCCCACGTGCACGAGGTTGTCCAGTTTCACGCCTTCGGCGATGCGCGTGTCGTCGAGTGAACCGCGATCAATGGTGGTGTTCGCCCCGATTTCCACGTCGTCGGCAATCTCCACAATTCCCGCTTGCGGAAATTTCCAGTACTTCCCTTCACCGAACGCATAGCCAAAACCATCCGCCCCAATCACTGCGCCGGAATGAATCTCCACACGGTTACCCAAGCGTACGCCGGCGTACAGCGTGACCCTCGAGTGAATCCGGCAATTCTCGCCAATCCAGCAGCCCGCACCGATCACGGAGTGCGCTCCGATCTGAGTGCCCGGGCCAACGTGCGCGTCTTCGCCAATCACCGCGTATGGCCCGATACCCACACCCGCACTGATCCGCGCAAGCGGCGCGACTATCGCCGTCGGATGAATCCCCGAAGCAATCGGGGCGCGTCCGAGCAGCAACTCCGCCGCTCGCGCGAACGCCACCTTCGGTTGGGCACTGCGCAAAACCGTTTTGCCCGCCAGCGCGACTCCCTCCCCCGCAACAACGCAGACCGCACTCGAGGACGCGGCCCGCTGCGCATGCTTTGCGGATTCCACGTAGATCAAATCGAGCGACCCGGCGCGTTCCGGCGCGGCCACTCCGCCGAGTTCGGCGCCGCCGTCGCCTTCCAATCTCGCGCCAATTGCTTCGGCCAATTCCTTAGCAGTTCGTCTCATCATCAACCTCGCTGGAAATCGTAGAGCGATGGCTCGCCTTCCGGCCTGGTGTTCCACCGCCCGTGTACCCAAATCCATTGCTCCGGATACTTCCGGATAATCTGCTCGATCACGTTGGTAAATTTTTGCGTATTCTCCAGAACGTCCCGCTCCATATCGTCCGTCCGAATCAACTCCACGGGCGGCTCAAAACGCAATCGGTACTTCCCGCTGCCCTCATCCCAAACAGCATACCCCGGCACGACCGCCGCGCCGGTATGCAGCGCCACGCGCGCAATCCCCGTGGTCGTGCTGGCTTTCTTTCCGAAAAAATCCACGAACGTCGCTTCTTGCGGCATGGTGTTCTGGTCCGCCAAAATCCCCACCGTTCCTGCTTCCTTCAAAACCTTCAGCATCACGCGCGCCGAATCGTTCTTGAAAATCGGGCGATTCCCCGGCAAGCACCGGTATTGGTTCACCAGCGCATCGATCCTCGGATTGTCGATGCGCCGCGCCATATAGTGCAGCGGAAATCCATACAGCGCGTGCGCGAAGGAAGACAACTCCCATGCGCCGATATGTCCCGTCAGATAGAGCACGCCTTTCCCGCGCCGCTGCCCTTCCAGGAAATTTTCGCGCCCATCAAGCGCCACAATCTGCCCGATATTCTCTTTCGAATATTTGGGAAATCGGGCAAACTCCGCCGCCATCCAGCCTAAATTGCGCAGCATCCCGCGAACCACCGCCTTGCGCTGCGCATCGCTCCATTCCGGGAAGGCAATCCGCAAATTCACTTCGGCTGTTTTTCGCAATGCCGGCAGCAGCGCGTAGAAAATCTTCACGACTCCCGCGGCAAGACTCCGCGCGATCGGGCGTGGCAACACCCCCAGCCCCTTCAAAATCATCCAAACCGCCGCGTATTCGACCCATTCCTTCATAGCTTGCTCAAGTTCGCGTGAGTTTCCCGCCGGGCGACAGTATGCAAGAGGTCCATCGATGGAAGATAGTGGTTCGATGTTAGACTCAGTTTTCCGTGACCGAAACATCTGCTCCCATCGCCGACGACTCACGCACTAGCATCGCCGCCCGCATCGGCTGGGCCATCCTTATCCTCGCAACGCTTTATGTTTGCTATTTCAGCCATCTCGGCGCCATCGGTTTCGTCGGCCCGGACGAGCCGCGTTACGCATGGATCGCGCGCGACATGGCAGAAACCGGCGACTGGGTTACCCCGCGTCTCTACGGAAAGCCGTGGTTCGAAAAGCCTCCGCTCTTCTATTGGGGCGCGGCACTCAGCTTCAAGCTCTTCGGCGTGAGCGAAGCTGCCGCGCGGCTGCCCAGCGCCGTCTCCGCGTTGCTCGCCACGCTTGCGCTGGCGTGGCTGGCACTTCGTCTCTACGGTGCGGAAACCGCCCGCTGGCTGCTGCTTCTGCTTCCAACTACCGTCGGCATGATTGGCTTTTCTCATGCCGCCGCCACGGACATGCCCTTCAGCGGCATGCTTACGATCGCTATGGTCTGCGCCACCGTCGTCCTTGGTCTAACGCGCAACGAAAACACGCCGATTCTTCCTCGAACGCCGTGGCTCGCGCTCGTTCTTTTCGGTTTCTTCCTCGGCCTCGCCGTCCTTGCCAAGGGCCCCGCCGCCATCATTCTCTCCGGCGGCGCCATTTTTTTCTGGGCGCTCTTCACGAAGCGCTGGCGCGACGCCTTCCGCGTCCTTCATCCCATCGCGCTCGCGTCCTTCTGCCTCACCGCTCTCCCCTGGTACATCCTCTGCGCCCGCCGCAATCCCGATTTCTTCCGCATTTTCATCATCGAGCACAATTTCAAACGCTACCTCACCCCCGAATTCCAGCACATCCAGCCCTTTTGGTTTTACATTCCAATTCTCGCGCTAGGTCTGCTGCCGTGGACCTTAAGCTCCTTTATTTATCTGAAAGACGCCGCGACTTCGTGGAGGGAAGGTGGCTGGCTAAATTCGCCGGGGCTGTTCTTCGCCTGCTGGGCAATTTTTCTCGTGGTTTTCTTTAGCGTATCCAAGTCAAAACTGCCGGGCTATATATTGCCCGCAATCCTTCCCCTGCAAATACTTGCTGCTCACCGCGTTTCGCTGCGCGCAAGCAAAACTCAGCCCGCAGATCGTTGGATTGCTATCACAAGCGGAGTGACCTTGATGACCCTAAGTATTTTTGCCTTCCTCCAGTCGGCGAGAATAGATTTCCCTTGGGCAGCCTTAGTTCTTGCGGCAGGTGGCTTCGCGATAGTTTTTCCGGGAATTCTGTGGCGCCTTTCCCAGGCTCTCGCTGTTACTGTGCTCACGGTCATCGTGGCAATCGTTTTGGCGTTCATGGGATATGCAGGACCGGCACTAGACCATTCTGTTTCGCCGCGCTTCGCTCTGCAAGCCGCAAGAGCAATTTGGAGCAACTACTCTCCCGACCGCGCTTCAACGTACAAACTTCAGCGCTCATTTCAATATAGTTTGAACTTTTATTTTCACAGGGAACTTCCGGAATGGTCGCCAAGCCATGTCAAACCGGGTTGGGTCTTTACTTCACCCAAGGAAGGCAGCGAATTGGAAGGTCTCGGACTAAAGTGCGTGTTGTCCGGTTTCCATAGTGCCGTGACTTTGTGTCAAGACCCGGGATCAGCGGACAGGTCTCCCGACGGCAGGCAGCCGCACTAGAAAAAACGTCACGACGCGGTTTTCATACGTGCGCTTCTCTTCGTCGTTAAAGCTCACAAAATTCCCGCGCGGAATGATGGCTTGCTCGCGCGGCTCCGGCGCCTTCAAAAACATCTGCCGCGTGGTCTCCGCAAGCTCCGGATCGTCCACCGCCTGGATATAAAGCGTCGGAACGCCGCTCAGCGCCGCCAATCTCCGCGAGACCGGAGGGTCGTCGCGGTGCGCGTAGTTCAAATACTCAAAGCTCAGCTGCGCGGCGCGAACCATGAACGGGAATCCGCCGAGGCCGTTGTGCTCCACGCCCACTTTCACCATCTGCTTCGGCTCGTCGTACACGGAGTCCAGCACCAGCACGCGGATACGCTTGTCGTTTTCTGCTTCGCGCAGCGCCGCGTAAGCGCCCAGGTTGTAGCCCCACAGCCCGAACCGCGCCGGGTCCACATCGTCCCGTTTGGCCAGCATATCCACGGCCCCGCGCACTTCGTCCGCTTCGCGATAGCCTAGCGTGCTGATTCCCGTGTTCATCCCGTGCCCCGCGAAATCAAAAACGAAAACGTTGTACTGGTGGTCTTGTAGTGCCGATTCCAGCGTCAGCAGTTCGCCGCGGCTGGATTCGTAGCCATGGCAAAGGACAATCACCGGCGCGCCTCGCAAGCCGGGAAAGTACCACCCTTCCCGTTTTCCGAGTCCCCCCGGAGCGTCGAACTCCAGCACCTCCGGCCTGCCGGGAAAACTTGCCATGCTGATTTCGCTGCCGCTCCGCTGCGGCTTCACGATGCGGTAGACGAGAAACTCCGCGATGGCCGTGGTCGCCAGCACCGCAAAAAAGGCGAGCGCCAGCAACGCCATCAGCAGCTTGGTATACCACCTCGAGGGATAGCGGAGTTCGTGAAGGATCTGCATTCGTAGTCTGCGCAACTAGTCTGGCGGCCAGCGCCGCGTCTCTCTAACTCACATTACAAATGCGACGATTTGCATCGTAGCATATCTTTTCCACTGCTCCTCGAACCAGCAGATTTCCCTGTGTCCCCTCCTTTACCTCTATCTCCTTTGCTTCCTTTATCTCCTTTACCTCCTTTATGATGGAATCGCACGGCAGGGGCCGCGCCGGTTTCCCCTCATCCATGAACATCGTCGATTTGCGACAGACCACCGTCCGCCAGATTGAGCCGCTTCTCGAAGAAGAAGCCCGGCACTGGCGCGACGAATTGCATTGGGACTACCGCGGCGCCCTCGAACTCATCAAACGCTTCCTCGACGCGCACGCCCTCGCCGGATGTGTGGCCTTCGAAAACGGCGCTGCCGCCGGCTATTCCTTCTACGTCCTCGAAGATCAGAAAGGCCTGATCGGCGGCCTGTATGTCTCCTCAAAATTCCCGCAGGACTCCATCGGCCGGCGCCTGCTCGCGGAGATGCTCTACTCCATGCGCGCCATTCCCCACCTCGAGCGCATCGAAGCCCAGCTCATGCCCTTCAGCGGCCCCGTGGATTCGCCGCTCCTCGACCAGGGATTCCACCTCTTCACCCGCGAGTTCATGCTCCTCGATCTGCAAAAAGTCCACGAAGCGAAATCCGGCGCGTCCGCGAGCTTGCGACTCAACCGCTGGACCGACCGCTATTTCGAGTCTTGCGCCAAGCTCATTTTTCTGGCTTACGCGAACCACGTCGACGGCGAAATTAACGACCAGTACCGCAGCCGCAACGGCGCCCTGAAATTCCTGAAAAACATCATTCTGCTTCCCGGCTGCGGCCAGTTCGTCCCGGCCGCCTCCTTCGTACTTCACGAGCCCGGCAGCGACGAACTGATCGCCGCCGTGCTCACCAGCGAGGTCTCCTCCGGCGTCGGCCACACCACGCAAATCTGCGTGCTCCCCGGTTACCAGGGCCACGGCCTCGGCCGCATGCTCATGCAAACCTCCGTCGACGCTCTGCGTTCCATGAAATTCCGCGAATTAACGCTTACCGTAACTTCCGACAACCACACCGCCGTCAAGCTCTACGAGCAACTCGGCTTTCACACCATCAAGTCCTTCACCGCCGGCGTCTGGCCCCGCTGAGGGCCATGTATCTGCCGCCTGTCAAATTTCCAGTTTCTGCTTTCTACTTTCCAGTTTTCTTTCTCTCCCTCGGGGGGTGGCCCGGGCACTCTGCCTCACCGCTCCCAATAGCAACGGCAGTCTTGGCGTGCTTCAGGACGCGGTTCTGGCCGCCATGGTGTCGATTATTGGCGCATTCCCCAGGATCAACAGGTGCAACGGCTCGGCAACTATAAAGTTTCGCCATGAATTTAGGGACCGCACTCCGATTCCTCGCAAGGCAAACTCGCACTTCAGCTCAAAAGTCCTCGGTTCACCGGACTGCGGCGTAAACTTCCACTGGCGCAGACTGTCTATAGATGCTTGGTGTAACAGCGGATGCCCGCTTTGAACCTTTACGTTCGCGACTGTCCCGTCAGTGCCAACAGTAACGTGGAGAACGACAGTCCCCGAAATGCGTGTCTGCCTCGCGAGCGGAGGATAGATGATCGGCTCGGCGTGCACAATCGCAAGGTCAGGACGCCCAGCGAACAACGCGCCTCCATCAATCTCATTCCACGCGAGCTTCTTGCGCGCATTCGCGAATTCATCTCCCGGCAGCCATTCGATTGGTTGCGGCTGCGTCGCAGCGGTCAGGCCCAATTCATATCCGAAGCGGGCCACCTCCGCCAAGCCCTTGAAATCCCAGTCGCTGCGATACTCGTCGCTCGGCTGGTGGTAATGATTCTTCACGTAGTCCTGGGCCTGCGCTTCGCCCCAGGCAAGGTCATGACCTTTGAATTTCAAACCCTCACCGATTGAAAACGACGGGACTCCCACGCGCGCCAAGCTGAAATGATCCGAGCGGTAATAGTGACCCGCTTCGGGATTCGCGTCCGGCCGAATGGCCCATCCAAACTCATTCGCCGTCGCTTCCACCCCCGGATAAAAAGTGGTCCGCTCCGCTCCCGTGACTTCCACTTCTTCCGGCAACCCGACGGGAGCAAGGGCGTCAAAATTTAAGTCCAGGATCGTATCTGCAGGCAAATACGCCAGTTTTTTTCCCAAAAACTCGGACCCCAACAGGCCCTGCTCCTCTCCTGTCACGGAGGCAAAGAGGATCGACCGCGGCGGGGCTTTCTTGGCCTTCGCCCAAGTGCGCGCCAACTCCAGCAAAATCCCGCATCCTGTCGCGTTGTCCACCGCTCCGTTGTAAATTTTGTCGCCGGTCTTGCTCTCGTCGATCCCCAGATGGTCGTAATGTGCGGTGTAGAGAACGGCTTCGTGGCTTTTCTCGGGGTCGGAACCTTCTAGCATGGCCACCACGTTATGCGAAATAAACGGCCGCAGCTTGCTTGCTACATGAGCCTTCAATCGAACCGGCAGCTCGATCGGCCTGAACTCCCGGGACTGCGCCTGCTCGAAAAGCTTGTCCAGATCAAGACCTGCCATGCCCACGAGCTTCTTGGCAACTTCCAGCTGAATCCAGGACGCGGCTTGTAGCTTTGGTGTTCCATCACGCTCCAGATACGAACGCTCGGTTCCCCAAGTGTTTCGCACGACTTCCCATCCGTAGCTCGCGAGGTCCGTTCGGTGGACGATCAGCGTGGCCACGGCTCCGCGGCGAGCGGTCTCCTCAAATTTGTAAGTCCACCGGCCGTAGTAGGTGAGCGCTTTCCCCTTGAAAAAATTCGGATCGTTCGAAATTGGCTCGTTGGCAAACAGCAGCGCCACTTTCCCTTTCAGGTCGTAGCCCTTGTAATCGTCCCACTGGTATTCCGGCGCAGATATTCCGTAGCCGACAAAAACGACCGGCGCATCAATATCCGACGATTCCACCTGGCTCTCGTTGCTGGTTACAAAATCATCCAGATTTTTCAGCGGGACGGGTTGCCCGCTCTGGGGCATGAGGACGAATGTGGTGGTACCCAGAGTCTTCATGCTCACCATCGGCACGCTCTGAAAATAGGTGCCCACGTCCGAAGCGGGTTTCAGTCCGTAGCTTTTGAACTGTGCGGCAATATAGTCGGCGGCAGCATCGCCTCCCTTTTGACCTGTGCCACGCCCTTCGAGCGAGTCGCTCGCCAAATACTTTACGTGCGCGCGTATCTTTTCCGCATCGATCCGGACCGCCGGCTTTCTCCGCGCGGCCCCGGTAATCGCAATCTCGCAAAGGCTCGCGCCGGCAAGCAATATGGAAAGATAGATCGCGGCGCGTTTTATCATAAGAACTCTTGCGAAAGAAAAAGAGGTTATTTCTTTACGCGATCCTTCAGAAGATTTTTCAGCTCGCTCATGAATTCCTGCACGTCCTTGAAGTCCATGTACACGGAAGCGAATCGTACGTACGCCACCTTGTCCAGTTTCTTCAGCCCGCGCATGATCATTTCGCCGATTTCCGTGGTGGTCAGTTCGCGTTCCGTGGACTCCTGTACCACGCCTTCGATTTCATCCACGATAGCTTCCAGCTTGGGCGTGGCCACCGGCCGTTTTTCGCACGCTTTCAAAAGTCCCTGCAAAATTTTTTGCCGCTCGAAGCGCTCCCGCCGCCCGTCCTTCTTGATGACCATGTACGGAATTTCGTCGATGCGTTCATAGGTGGTGAAGCGGCGGCCGCACTTCAGGCATTCGCGCCGCCGGCGAATGGTGTCGCCGAGGCGGCCCTCGCGCGAATCGATCACCTTGTCGTCAACGTGCGCGCAAAAAGGACACTTCACTGTGCGGATTCTCCTTGCCGCGCCGCGCTTTCGCCTGCCGCTTCTTTTTCGCGCACCGCCATCTCGCGCAATTTCCCCAGCGAAAATCCTTCATGGATTAACAACGGCACCCCCGCCAAACTGCACGCCGCAAACGTGATCAGCCACATGACGATCGAAGCCGCCGTGGCGGCTTCTGTTTCTACTCCAAACACCGCCGTGTACGCAAGGAAACACGCCACCTGCGAGCCACCACCTACTGTCGGCAGTTGCACCGCGGATCCCACCAGCGTGAACGCCATCACCAGCATGGAGTCGCCCAGAGTGAGCCTCGTGAGCGCGCCGCCAAAACTATGCGAGACCCAAAGAAAGATGAGCAGAACGAGGAACCAATGAGCCGCGGAATAAAAGACGGAGAGTGTGAGGTCGCTCCAGGTTCGAATGGCCTGGACGCCGCGCGCAAAACCGAGGAGGATTGCGGCGATCTTGCCGCGCCACCCGTGCGCCAGCACCCATCCTTGCAAGCGGCGTTCGAGCAACGCCGATCCGTGCAGCCGTAGATACAGCAGAAAAACAATCGCAGCGGCAACGCCAGCGAAGAGCAACGACCCTGTGGTCCTCGCAGCGGTTTCCAGCTTGCCGGCCGTGTCGCCCACAAGACCGTGCGATTGAAACAGGAGCAACCCGATCGCGGCAATAACAGCGGCGCTTGCCAAATCGAAAAGCCGCTCGAGCGCATAGATGCCGAAGAGGTCCGCAATGGGCAGCTTTTCCTTGCGCGAGAGAAGCAGCGGCCGCACGGGTTCGCCAGCGCGGCCCAGAAGAAAAACAGCCGCGAAGCCCGCCAGCGTCATTGCGTAAATCGGTCCAAAACGCGATGGACCCAGGTTCCGTTGAAACACTTTCCAGCGAAGCGCGCGCAGCGCGTAACACCCATAGATGGCCACGATGGAGAGAATCAGAAGGAATGGATTCGCGTGGCGAACCGCATGAAGCAACTTGGCGCCGCTGAAATCTCCTAGATGAATCATTCCGCTCGAGCGGTAGAGGACAAAACCCAGCACCAGCAGCCCGAGCAGGACGACAAGGAGTTTCCTCGACGATGATTGCATGCGCTGGCCAGCGTAACGGGCGCAGGCATTGCCGTCAAGGCGCGCGCACCAATATTTATTGGGAAATTTCGAGCAAGGCGGCGCTAGCGCGCACTTGATCGAGAATCGTGGCGTGCGCCGTGCGAAATTCTCGCCCTATTCACGCGAGCGCTGTAAGCAGAGCATCGACGGAAGCGTTGTCGCCAAACGTTTCGCTGACGTGCGCGAAGCGGTCGACGTTGCCGGGTCCGAAGATAAAGCTCCCTCCAAGCTGAAACGGATTCTGTCCCGTCTTGTGCTGGTGATGGCCGGCTGCCCGAGCGCGCGTTCGGGCGGCGGCGTTGTCGCGGCGAAGCAGATGCAGCAGGTTGGCGGATTTCAGTCCCGCGGCTCGATAGGCCAGCCGCTGCTCGTCGATCAACAGAGGAAACGTGATCCCCGTCTTCTCGCGGAAAAACTGAGCGTACTGGCGGTCCCCCAGTCCGATGGCGGCCAACCCGGCTCCCTTTTCCTCGAATGCCATCTGGTGCTCGCGCAACTGCGCGACGTGTTCACCGCAGAAAATTCAGCCGTAGTGCCGCAGAAAAACGAGCACTGCGGGCCGGCTCGACCACAAAGACCCGAGAACTATTTCCCTTCCGTCACAATCCGGAAGAGCGATCGACGCCAACTCGGCGCTAAGCGATTGTTCCATGGGGTGTCAATCTTGGCCACCGCATCCCTATGCTGTCAAGCCGTACGGCCAACCGCTTTTTGTGAACAGGTTCAGAATGTTGGCTAAAGCCATTATATTGAGTAGCCTGCGGCCTTGTGCTTGTGCTATTGGCGCATTTCGCTCGGACGGCTCCGGAAAAGTGCAGCCGGAGCACGCCACCAGTAGCGAAGTTCAGGCTCGCTTGCTGCCAACTAGCACACTTTCTTCCGATGGGGCGTCCGCTTGCGGGCCGCGATTGGGGGCGCTTGTGTCTTGCAACGCTGGTGCGTAAGATGCGAGTCAGAACGGTAGGCATCAGGGTCTGATCCTGAGGGAACATTTCGAGAGCATTTTACGTTCCATAGTTTGGCAGGCCGAGATGGGCTGCCAGCGGCTTTTGAGAGAGAAGCCGACTCACAGACACGCCTTGCACCGTAGCAGGTTATGAGGCTGAAGATACGTTGGAGCAGGATGCCCAACTGGTCCAGCAATGCCTCCAGGGCGACGGGTCGGCCTGGGAGGAACTTGTGCGTCGGCACAGCAGGCGCATTTTTAACATTTGCTACCGGTTCACGGGAAACCGAACGGAGTCCCAGGACTTGTCGCAGGATGTTTTTCTGCGGGTGTACCGCACCTTGGCAAGCTATCGGTCGGCCCATGGCGGTTTCGCAACGTGGATGACTAGCGTGACGCGCAACCTGCTGATTGACCACTATCGTAGATCGAAGCGCGACCGGATTACGGATTCGTTGGACGACAAGATGCCGGTGGTGGAAAACAAGGAATCCGCGGCGCGGCGTCCGGATGAGCAGGCGCTGCTAGGGGAATTGAGCGGCCAGGTGCAGTCGGCGCTGACGCGGCTTTCGCCGGAATTGCGCGAGGCGGTGATCCTGCGTGACTTGCAGCAACTGGAGTACAGCGAGATTCAACAAGTTTTGGCGGTGCCGGAGGGCACGGTAAAATCGAGAATCAACCGGGGACGCATCGAACTGGCGCGCATTCTGCAACAAATGGGAGTGCGGCCGTCGTGAGCGAGGCTGGATTTTCGAAGCAAGCGCAGAGCATTTTATGAATTGGACTTGTGAACAAACCGAAGCGCGACTGAGCGATTACCTGGACGGACTGCTGCAGCCCGCGGAGCAATCCGCGTTTAACGTCCATGTGAATACCTGCGAGAAGTGCGCGCCACTGGTCGCGGCAGTGGCACACACGCTGGGCGGGCTGTACGCGCTGGAAGCGGTGGAGCCGCCAGCGGAACTTGAGAATGCCATCCTGACTGCCACGCTGGGCGCCCCGAGCTGGCGCAACCTGAGGCACTGGCTGAAGAGCTTGCGATCGCCGCGGTTTGTTTACAGCATGGCTTCCGTAGCCGCGACGATGTTTATAATTCTGGCGGCTTCCGGATTTTCGTTCAGCAAGCCGAAGCTGGCGGAACTTCGTCCGGCTACTATTTATCGCAATGCGGACCGTAAGGCCCACCTCGTTTATGCCCAAAGCGTCAAGTTCGTCAGCGATTTGCGCGTCGTGTACGAAATTCAAACGCGCTTGAACGAAAACGACCAGAATCCCGCCGGCAGGGAGCAGGCGATTCCCCAGGATTCTCCCGGCAAGCAACCTGGCCGCAGCGACAAGACCAATCCGTCCGCGCCGAAGCAGCAGAACCGTGCCGACGAATTCGGCAGAAATGTACGTGTTCTGGCGGCGCAATGCCCGGTTTTGAGCGGCTCGATTGGTGAGAGGAGAATGCCATGAAGTGTGCCGTCCATTCCGAAGTGGACGCGACCGGCTACTGTCGCAACTGCGGCAAGGCCATGTGCTCGGCGTGCGTCCGTCCGGTGCGAGACGTGCTCTATTGCGAAGATTGTCTGGCGGGCATCGTGGGCATTCCCGTTCAGCCTCCACCGGTTCCTATTCCGCCTCCGCCTGCGGAGTCGCAATACCAGATGCCCAGCGCCGGTTTGCCTCCGCCTCCACCCCGCTACGTAAGATCGAATCCCGTGCTGGCTTTTTTCCTGGGATTTCTGCCGGGGATGGGGGCTTTCTATAACGAGCAGTTTGGAAAAGGAATGATGCACCTGGCCATCTTCCTGGTGCTGTTCATCACGGGGATCGATAGCAACATGAGCGGCGGCGCCACGGCGGCTTTGTGGATTTGCATCGGGGGGCTGTGGATCTACATGCCCGTGGACGCGTACCGAACGGCAAAGGCGCGGCAGATGGGCGAAACTTTGTCCGACCCGCTCGATTCTTTCACCAAAGAACGCCCCATTGGGCCGATTCTCCTGATTGGGGCGGGAGTCCTGCTGCTGCTCCACAATTTCGATTGGTTCCCCTGGTACCGGATTTCGCAGTTTTTCTGGCCGATTGTTTTGATCGCTGCAGGGGTTTTGATGATGCGCAACCGGCTGGACCGCAGGCCGTAGGAGGTTTCGCTCGATGAGTGATCGTATCCGTTGCGCGTGCAGACGATGTACGATTCGCAGCCTGATGGGACCGGCCATCATCATCACGGTTGGCGTGCTTTTCCTGCTCGACCAAGTGCGTGGAGGCAATTTTTCGTTCGAGAACACCTATCCGGTCATCCTTATCGTCATCGGCGCGATCAGCCTCGCCGCTGCGGCTTCGTCCGCTGACGGTCATGTGTCCAGCCGGGTTCCTCCCGCAGCTCCGGGCGTGCCGGATTCGGCGCCGATTGTTCCGCAAAATCAAATTCCGGGCCAGGGACAAGGGCAATAGGACTCTATGGCGAATCTCCGTCGGCGCGGTAGCTCACTTTTCCCCGGCCTGCTCCTGCTCTTCGTTGGAATCCTGCTGCTGCTTCACAATTACCGGGGCCTTGGCATTGTCAATGTGCTCGGGCACTGGTGGCCGCTGATTCTTATTTTTTGGGGCGCGATCAAACTTTATGAGCGCATGGCGGCCAGCCGCTCCGGCGATCCAGGCGCGGCGAGGATTACTCCGGGCGAGGTCTTTCTTGTTCTGGGACTTCTGAGTCTTCTCGGCATCGTGGTCGGCATTGAGTACGGCAAGGAAAATCTCCCCGGTCACATTCGGGAATGGGGAAATAGTTTTGACTTCGACTTGGAAGTCCCGCCCAAGTCCGTTCCGGCAGACGCGCGTATCACGATCCGCAATAGCCACGGCAACATCAGCGTGCGCCCTTCCGACGAAGCGCAGATTCGAGTCTCCGGAAAGAAAAATGCCAAGGCCTGGAGTGAAACGGACGCCCAGAAGGTTGCCGATGAAGTGAACGTCGAAGTGGTAAGGAACGGCGACGGGTACGAAATTCGTCCCAGTGGCGCGAACACAGGCGATTCGCGCATCAGCGTCGATCTCGAGGTGGCGGTGCCAAAGAAAGCGGCGCTGACGATTCGCAACGAGAAGGGCGATATCACCGTCGCGGACATGGCGAAGCCTGTCAGCGTGACCAACGGCGTCGGTGATATAGAAATTCGCGGCACGGCGGGAGACGTCAACATCGAGACACGGAAGAGCGACATCAAAGTATCGGACACGAATGGCAACGTCAAGATTTCGGGCCACGGCGGGGAAATCAATGTATCAGGCGCCACGGGAGTGCTCACAGTCGACGGCGAATTCTACGGGGCCATCCGAGTGGACAAGATCGCGAAGGGCGTGCGCTTCCTTTCGCAGCACACCGATTTGACACTTTCGCAACTGGCCGGCCACATGGAGGCCAGCCCGGGCCACCTGGAGATTTTTGACGCTCCCGGGAACCTGAGCGTGCGCTCGCAGGACGACATCACGCTGGAAAACGCCGGCGGCAAGGTCAAAGTCGACAATCGCAGAGGCAACGTGGAAGCGCGCTTTTCCGCTCCGCCGAAAGACGACATCGAAATCAACAATTCTTCCGCGGGGATTACACTGAGCCTGCCGGAATCCGCGAGCTTCGAGATTGTCGCTGACTGCCATTCCGGGGACATTGACAGCGAATTTCAAGCCGATTCGCTCAAGCTGACTTCCGGCACGGGGTCGGGAGATTCGCACTTGGAAGGAAAATACGGAAGCGGGCGCGGGCCGAAAATTATTTTGAAGACCAGCTATGGCTCGATTTCGCTGCGCCGCACGAGTTCCGATGTTCCCGCGCCGTCGGTTCCGCCGAAGCCGCCGCGCGTGAAGGCGCCTCCGCCACCGGGAGATTCAGAAGAAAACTGAGCGCGCCTGGACCAGTCTAAATTGGACTAGTGCAAATCCCGCACGCAGAATTTGTGGGGCGCGGCGCACCTTCTCCAGAGGCATCAATTGACTGCGAATCCCGATGCAGTTGCCTGACTGGCGAGCGTCTGCCATTCGCTGGTTGGCGCGCTTGTCGAGCCGGTGCTCAGAATTCCGCCACCGAGGTTCGCGAGGCACGGCGCCGCAACCAGCGGCGCTTGCGGCTGCGGCAAGAACGGAACCGAAGCGTTCGGCTCTTTGAAATTCAACGCGCAAGCAAGGTTAGCCACGTCGCTGCTCGCGTCGCGCGCGGTCAAGGGCGCAAGCCCCCAACGCCACTCAATCAGCTTCAAGACGGAAGTGTGATCGAACACCGGGGCGCTCACTCTTGGGTCGAACGGATTTCCCCGGCTGAAAGGCGACGCGACCACTGTAGGCACGCGGCATCCCAGCAACGCTTTGCCTTTCACAAGATCGGGATCTACCAGGTTGGGAGCAGCGGCTCGCGGCGGCGCAATATGCTCAAAGAAGCCGCCCCATTCATCGAAGTTTACAACGAACACAGTGTTCGCCCATTTCGGTCCGTTGGCCACCGCCTGAAACGTTTGATAGAGGAACAGATCTCCTTCGCGAATGTCGGCGTGAGGATGATCGTCATTGCCGGTCCCGTCGTCGAGCACGGTGTACCGCGGGTCGACGTAGGAAACCGCAGGGAGCGTTCCAGTGGCCGCGGCCGCGAGAAATTCCGCGTACAGGCGCGAAATGCCCAGATACTTCGTCCCCCACAAAGCGGTGAACGGTACATTCGAATAAAAATAATTCGCGCTGACGCCCGCGGCCCCAAGGCGGTCCCAAATGGCCGGTAGTGAACTGATGTTGGTGCTATTCGTCAAGCGGTCGGTTTGCGCGGCATGCAGAAACAAGCGGTTCGGGAACGTCGGGCCCAGGATGGAAGCGAAATAGCGATCGCACGCGGTGTAGTTGCGCGCTAGCGCCGCGTAGAACGGGATGTCCTGTTCGCCATAATAACCGATGGAATAAACGTCGTTGCTCCCGGCACGGAGCCATCCATCCATGGCACCCTGGTCAAACTCGACGCGCGCGCCTTCATAAGAGTGATCCGGATCGGGATGCGGGCAGCCGGCAGCCGGTGTTGTCGCCGGAGAGCGAATGCGTCGCGTGACTCACGCCGGCGTTGTCCACGTACGTCAATCCGGCTTGCTTGCCGTCGGCATTCGGCAGCCACCCAAGAAAATGGTCGAAGCTCCGATTCTCCATGGTTACAACGACGATGTGTTCGATGCCGCAACTCTCCGGGCTCGGCAAACTGGGCAGATTGAGCGTAACGTCCTGCGCGAACAATTTCCTGCTCAAAGGCCAGGACGCGCCAACCAAGGCAGCGCCCGAAACGTACGCGGCGTTCTTCAACAACTCGCGGCGATTTACCTTCATGATTCGCTCCGTGATTGAGATGACTTGCGCTTCGGACGCAGCAGCCAGGGCTGGCGCCCGCGAGCAGGCTGGGAATGGCGTGCTGCACGACCGGCCCAGACTAGCGCCGCGCGTGTGAAAGGAAAATAAAAATGGAGGCAAAAAAATACCCGAATTTAGCGTCAGGTACTTACCCTAGCGTTCGGAGAGGCGGTTCAATTCGTAGAAGAACGTAGGAAACGAAACGCCGGCGCAATCCGCGTCACGAATCACCGTGTTTCCCTCGGCCGCCAGGCCCGCGACGGCAAACGCCATGGCGATGCGATGATCCCCGCGCGGATCGATCTCCGCACCTCGCAGCTTTCCCGCGCGGCGCCCTTCCACCTTCAATCCATCCGGCCGCTCTTCCACCGACGCTCCCATGCGGCGCAGATTTTCCGCGAGCGCGGCGATGCGGTCGCTCTCTTTCACGCGCAATTCGGCGGCATCACGAATTTCGATGCCTTCTTCAGTGTAGGGGCCGAGCGCCGCGAGCATGGGAAGTTCATCGATGACCAGTGGGATTTGCGCGCTGGCGATGACGCCGCCTTTGAGAGACGCGCCTTTCACAGCGAGGTCGCCGACGATTTCGCCATGGGCGCTCTTGAGCCCGAGGATTTGAATGGCCGCGCCCATCGAAGCAAAGACGTCCAGTATGGCTGTCCTCGTTGGGTTCAATCCCACGTTGTGAAGTAGCACGTTTGAATCGGCGAACAAGGACGCCGCGGCGATAAAAAATACCGCCGAGGACAAATCACCGGGCACGTCGAGCGACTTGGCGAGCAATCTGCCGCCGCCATTTGCTCGGAGAAGTCCGTGGATTCGAATCGTCCGCCCATCTTTCTCGATACCGGCGCCAAATTCTTCGAGCGCCAGCTCGGTGTGATCGCGGGTTCGCGCCGGCTCCGTTACGCTGGTTACGCCCTCCGCGAACAGTCCCGCAAGCAGCACCGCGGATTTTACCTGCGCGCTGGCCATGGGCATCTGGTAGTCGATGGCCTTGAGCTTCGCTCCGCGAATTTCCAGCGGCGCAAAGTTGTCGTCGCGCGCGCGAATTTCCGCGCCCATCTCCCGCAAGGGCCGGATGACGCGCTTCATCGGGCGCTTCTGGAGCGAGCCGTCGCCGGTGAGCTTCGACGAAAAGCTCTGCCCGGCCAGAATTCCTGAGAGCAGCCGCATAGTCGTGCCGGAATTCCCAGCATCGAGCGCGCGCCAGCTGCTCTTCAAGCCGGCCATGCCGCGGCCGGTTACGCGAACGGTGTCCTTGTCGGCCTTGACTTCGGCGCCCAGCGCGTTCATGCAATCCAACGTGCTGTGGCAATCCGCGGCGGCGGAAAAGTGCCGCAGTTCGCTGGTGCCTTCGGCCAGCGCCGCAAGCATCGCGTAGCGGTGGGAAACGGATTTATCGCCCGGCAGGTCCAGACCGCCGGTCAGGAATTTCGCCGGTTGAATGGTCTCTTTTTTCACTCCAGGATTTTAGCACGCGAAGTCTGCGTGTCTGGCAAACTGCCACCGCAACTCAAGTTCGCTGCATGTTCCTTTACTTCCTTAACCTCACTTGCCTCGTCTACTTCCTGTACTCGCGGCCAGTTTTCACGGCGCACGCCCTGTACCACGCGCTGAAATCCCACAGCCCCGCCGCACGTATTATGAATGGAGGAGAATCGTCATGCCCGCCCGCAGCACTTTCATCCGTCTCGCCGGCAGAACCGGCATCTTGTTCGGCATACTTTTTGTAGTAACCGTTCTGCTCGCCGCCATGCCCGGCCATCGCGTGCCCGCAGCAGCCGTGCAGGAGGCGCAGCAACCACCCGCAAAGCCGTCGCAGAAATCCCAGCCAATGGAACACAGCAGCATGCCTGGAATGGACATGGACGATGCCAAGGCTAACGAAGCCCACGCCGTTCACGCGATGACGCCCGGTCACATGGAAGCGCACAGCCTGCACATGCGCATGACGAAGATGCGTTCGCAGACACCAGAAGACGCCGCGCGCGCCACTGAAATCGCCGCGCAACTCCGCGCCGGCATCGAGAAATACAAGGACTATCACGTCGCGCTCAACGACGGTTATAAGATCTTCCTGCCGAATCTGCCGCAGCCCGAGTACCACTTCACGAATTACGTGAACGGTTTCCTCGAAGCATTCACTTTTGATCCCGCGCGTCCGACTTCCCTGCTCTACAAGAAGACTTCCGGTGGCTACGAACTCGTCGGCGCTATGTACACCATGCCCAAGCGCGCTACCGAAGAGCAGCTCAACGCCCGCGTGCCTCTTAGCGTGGCCATGTGGCATCTGCACACCAATCTGTGCATGCCGCAAAAGGGACAGTTTCGCAACGCCGATTGGGCTAAGTTTGGCTTGAAGGGTTCCATCGCCACGCAAGAAGCCTGCGACGCCGCCAATGGCCGCTTCCAGCCCGTGATTTTCGGCTGGATGGTCCACGTCTATCCCTACGAAGATTCAGTCGACAAAGTCTTCGCCATGCACCACCACGACTGATTTCGAATTTCAACGGTACCCGCGAGGACTCCGCTTCACAGTTCACCCGCGCCTGCAAATTCGCGTCGCAAAAACAAATCCAAAAATATTTCTTCACTTCCTCGCATTCCGCGTTACTCTTGCCGCAAGACCACGCTCGATAAGGAGGGCAACAATTGGCAACGCTCAACGTCAACATCCCGAGGTTCTACTGTTTTCTCCGCAAGGAATTTCTCTACGACGGTCAATCTCACCAAGGCGAGTTCGTAAACGTTTGCGTTTTCGGCGCCTCATCCATCAAAGGCCACGCCCTCGGCTTTCATGCTCTCACCGACAACGGCGCCGTGGTATGGCGATTGCCGCTGCATGCCTTCTGTCACAAAGTTGATGCCCCCGCTGTTCCCCTGGACTGGCTGCAATTCTGGGATTGCTTCAGTTACGAAATGGCATGTACAACTTTTGATCGCGTGCAGGATGCTCGCGTCCGCGTGCAGATCAAGGACCGCTCCTGGGAAGGCGGCCAGTACATGTTCACACTGGACTGGTATGGCCATGAAGACGCCGAGGAAGCGGGTGACGGCGGTCACAAATGCGCTCACGTTATCGCGCTCGACAACGGAAATTTCGCCGCGCAGCCTAATAACCGCATTCAGTGGTTCGATCCCGCCTTCATCGCGCCGTTCAATGAGAAGCCGGACTATGTAACCAATACTCGCGTCTGGAAAGTCGAACGCGAAACCGAAACCACTCAGGCTTTCTTCTACGACGCCGTTGGCACTGCGCCGCGCTCCGCGCAAGTAGCGCTTTATGCAAAAGGCCTGCGCTCCGACGACCAACCCGTTCTGAAGCCCAATCTCAAAATCAGGGCAAAGGGTGCTTGAGCACGCTCCTAAACCTGTTGACGGTAGTTGCGCGGCGTTTCGACGCTGCGGAATGAGGTCTGGCTCCAGGATTCAATCCTCATTGAGTTCTAGAACGCCTAGCTAACTCGTCCCGCCTTTTGAGCATCTTACGAGTGATTGCTTAGCGGTACTCCGCCAAGTATCATTAGCGATTCATGCGAACGGCCCGGCGTCGTCTGTTGAAGTCTCGCTGCACTCTAATCCTCGCACTGTTAGCGTTCTCACTCGTTCTCTGTTTGGTTCCTGAAGAGGCGGGCGCTCAAGAATCGAGCGAAATCCTCCCCCTAAGCCAAGTCCGCCCAGGGATGCAGGGCTATGCCTACACGATTTTTGCCGGCGACCAGATAGAAAAGTTCGACATTGAAGTGATCGGCGTGCTGGACAATTTTCTGGGCCCCAGGCAGTCCATCATCCTTGTTCAACTAAAGGGGCCGAAGGTCGAACACACCGGCGTGGTCGCGGGAATGAGCGGCAGCCCGGTGTATCTTGACGGTAAGCTTGCCGGCGCGCTCTCGCTGAAATTGGGCATCTTCACCAAAGAGCCCATCGCCGGGGTCACTCCCATCCAGGATGTGCTGAACCCGCCCTCGCAGCCGGCCGCAACTGCGTCACAAGCCTCTGTGCAGCAACTCGGGCTCCCTAGCGAAGCCTCCACGCGGACGGGTCTGCCATCCGGCTCCGCGCTCGAGCCCATCGAAACGCCGCTCGTTTTCTCCGGCTTCCCGCCCGCCGCGCTCCAGCAATTCGCGAATCAACTGCAAGGCTACGGCTTCGTCGCGGCACAAGGCGGTACCGCCCCGCCGCGCCCCGATGACGGGCGCCTGGTGGCCGGAGACATGGCGGGCATGGTTCTCGTGCAGGGCGATGCCTCCATCAACTCCGCCTGCACGGTTACAGCAGTGCAAGCAGACCGCGTCTATCTTTGCGGCCATCCGTTTCTAAGCCTCGGTGACGTTCAGATTCCCATGGCGCGCAGCCGCGTGGTCACCACGCTCTCTTCCGCACTTGCTTCCACGAAAATCGTAAACGTCGGCGGCTCTATCGGCACCATCACCGGCGACCATCTCACCGCGGTCACCGGCAAACTGGGTGCGCCGCCCGCGATGATTCCCATGGACCTGACCCTGCAAGTCTCCGGCACCGAGCCTGCAAAGCAAAAGACGCTCCATTTCGAAATCGTCAATCACCCCAAGCTCACGCCGCTCCTCGTGGCTCTCACCACCTTCAGCGGCCTCACCCAGAATTCCCTGTACGGCGAAGGCACTACACTGCATCTTTCCGGCGAGATTCGCCTGCAAGGCCACACGCCGGTTCACATCGAAAACACCTTTGCTCCGGGCGATTCTCTCTCTCCCGATGGCCTGCCCATCGCCCTCACGATGCAAAATATTTTTGGACGTTTGTTCGTCAACACCTTCGAACCCGCCAAGGTAGACCATATCAGCCTGCGCGTCGAAAGCGTCGCCGGCCGCAAGTCCTTCACCATTGAAAGCGCCTGGCTCGAAAAAGGCGAAGCCGCCCCCGGCGAGACTCTCCGCGTCCGCGTGCTCCTCCGTCCCTATCGTGGAGCAGCCCACGTTGAAGAAACCACCTTGCGCGTTCCGGAACAGGTGGCGCGCGGCACGACTCTCCGCATCCTGGTCAGCGACGCCGACCTGCTCAATCGCGCCTCGCGCGGTTTCGCCTTTGCCGCCGCCGGCAGCGGCCCCAACGGCCTCGATCAACTGATTGCGCTCTTGAATCGCGAGCGCCGCAACGATCGCCTCTACGTTGGTCTGTTTGCGCCAGCCCCCACGCTTCTCTGGGACGACAAAGAGCTACCCAACATTCCGCTGTCCCAAATCAACGTCGTCGACGGCCGTCCCGCTCCCGGCAGCGTTCAGGTGCTGCGCGAATCGCTGGCCGGCGAATCTTCCATCCCGCTCGGAGGCCCCGTCTCCGGCGTCATCTCCTTGAATCTGCAAATCCGGTGAACATTTCAATGCACAACTTCCGTAAGCCTAAAGCCATTTTTTTCACTCGCCATTCGTCGCCAACCACTCGTCACTTCCTTCAAATTCTTTCATTCTCCTTGCTTCTTTGTTTCCTAACTTCCCTGCCTCTTCTTGCGGAGCACACCCGCCGCTGGCGCCAATCCACTTACGATGAATTCCTAAAGGGTACCGCGCACGGCGTGGCAGTGCGCAGCGATGGCCGGCTCGAACTCGCGCCGAAATTCACGTTGCTCGCTGACGCGGACGCTTCTTATTTATGGTCCGTGCGCCTCGATCCCAAGGGCACGCTCTACGCCGCGGGCGGCTCTCCGGCGAGAGTATTTCGCTTCGATTCAAACGGCAAACCCGCCGTAATTTTCGATTCCACGGACCTCTCCGCGCAAGCCATCGCCTTCGATTCGAAAGGCACGCTGTACGTCGGCACTTCTCCAGACGGCAAGGTTTACCGCGTCTCGGCTTCCGGCGAAAAATCCGTTTTCTTCGATCCCAAGACAAAATACATCTGGGACCTCGCTTTTTCGCCCGACGGCACCCTCTACGTCGCCACCGGTGACAAGGGCCAGGTCTTCGCCGTCGCGCCCGACGGCAAAGGCGAACTCTTCTACTCCAGCGACGAGGCTCACATTCGTATCCTGGCGTTCGACGCCAAAGGAAATCTCATCGCCGGCACTGAGCCCAGCGGCCGCGTCCTGCGTATTTCCCGGAGTTCCTCGAAGACTTCAGCGAAGGACTCCAAGGACGCCGCCACAGCGAAAGCCGAAGGCTTCGTACTCTACGAAACTCCCAAGCGCGAAGTCACTTCCCTCGCTGTCTCCGCCGACGGCGCCATCTACGTCTCCGCGATTGGCGAAAAGCAGCGCACCTTGCAAGCTCCCACAACTTTCATCTCCACTCCGCAAGGCGCCACCACCATCACAACTGGCGGCGTGATCGCTTCCGGCCAGCTCCAGCAGCCGCAACCCTTTGTCCCTTTCCCTCCGCTTCTCTCCAGCAGCATCTATCGCATCAGCGCCGATGGTGTCCCGGAAGAGCTTTGGTCTTCGCGCGAAGACGTTGTCTACACGCTGGGACTCGCGTCTGATGGCCGTCTCCTCGCCGGCACCGGCAACAGCGGCGCTCTCCTCGCCATCGATGGGCACGGCGTCTTCGCCCATCTCGCCAAGTCCGGCTCCGCGCAGATCACCGGCATCGCCCGCAATTCCGCGGGCAAAGTTTTCCTGTGTACCGCGAATCCTGGAAAAGTGTATTCCCTCGGCCCGGAATACGAAGCCGAAGGCACCTTCGAATCCCGCTCCTTCGACGCACAACTTTTCTCGCAGTGGGGACACCTTGAATGGTGGAGCCCTCCGCCGGCCGAGAGCGCCAAAAGCCCGGCACATTCGAATGATCCGCGCCTGGAATTTTTTGTGCGTTCGGGTAATACAGAAGACCCGGGCCGCGAGTGGTCCCACTGGTACGGCCCTTATACGAAACCGGGCACGGCCATGGAAGCACCGTCCGCACGTTTCGCGCAGTGGAGAGCCGTCATCCACGATGGACGTCCGGGCGACGGCATCGATTGGGTGAGCCTCGCATATCTGCCCCGCAACGTTGCGCCGGTCATCGATGGAATCGTACTGCAGGATCCCGGGGTGCGGGCGCAGAGCCAGTCCGGCATAACATCCAGCCAGCCGACGCCCGTGACACTCAAGATGCCTCCCTCGCCCAACGTTTCCGGCGTGGTGATCACGCAAAGCAGCACGTCGCCGCGGTTCGAACAGCCACCGCAGGGAACAGTGCAGAAGGGCTATCAAACCGTTGTATGGACCGCGCACGACGACAACGACGACGAATTGCGCTACTCGGTTTATTTCCGCGGCGAAAGCGAACGCGAATGGAAGTTATTGAAGGACAATCTCGACCAGAAATTTTATTCCTGGGATACCACCGCGCTGCCGGATGGCGCCTATTACTTGAAAATCGTCGCCACTGACGCGCCGTCAAATCCCCCCGCCCTCGTGCTGAAAACCGAACGCGAAAGTGAGCGCTTTGTGGTGGACAACACGCCGCCCGTGATCAGCGGCCTTGAAGCATCTGTCTCTGTTGCGCCGCGCCGAGGGGAGCTTCTCTCTCTTCAGACTTCCCTGGTCAAGTTTACGGCGCGCGATGCAACGAGCACGATCGAGCGTGCCCAGTACAGCGTCGATGGTAACGACTGGATTCTTGTCGCGCCCGTGCAAGGTATCAGCGACGCGCTCGAAGAACGCTACGAATTTACGATCACCGCGGGATTGTCGCCTGGCGAGCACACCATCGCAGTCCGCGCATATGACCGTTTCGAAAACGTCGGCAGCGCAAAAACCACCTTTGCGGTTCCGGCGGCGAAGCCCTAGCTCCAGCGCTGGACACGTTCCCTGTCATTTTATTGATAACTGAAAACCGACGACCGACAACTCTACTTCAGACGGCCCAGCGGTCCTGCGGCGGAACGGTTTGAAATTTTTCGATCTCCGCGCCGAACCCGATCCGCCCATCGCCATAAGGCTCGTTGCGCACGTGCACGACGCGCGCCGTGCAGCGCATCTCTTGCGCGGAATTGCCGGTCACTTCTGCCGGCATGCGCAGCGTCGCCTCCAGGGGCATCCCCACCTGCAGCGGCGCCGACGAAGCGAAGTAGAATCCGCCGCGCGAAATATTCAGCGCTTCCGTAAAATGTTCCGTCTTATCCGAGATCACGCCCAGGGCTCGGAAACGCAGAGGCGTCCGAAGATTAAGGCGTGTCAGTTGGCGGCGATCAGATGATTTCATCTTAATCCTCCGCCGCGCGAGGACTGGTCTGGCGCGGACGCTCGCGAATTTGGTGGAGGGTTGCCTCCAGACTAACAGAGCCAGCCGTGCGGTCAAGTATCAAACCTGGCATGGTCCGCATGTACCAGTACCGGTCAGCAGCCGCGCGCTCTTGGATCCACCCCATCCGTCCAACCTCTGACCGCTTCCAATGCCAGGGTTGTCCCAAATCCCTGCACTGTTTGTGCAAGCAAATAGACAGCTTAGGCAAGGCTCCTTCCCAATCTCAGCTTTCTTATAGAAACCACAGGATTTAGCACGCTTCAAGTTTGGACAGCCGCATGCTCCCATCATCTCCGGAAGGTTTGGTCTTACATGAGTTTGGTTCAACAAGGGCAAGTTGGTGAGCACCGCGCCGCCATACTACTGGGTCTTCCCACCACGGAAATCCGCCGCTTTTCCCGTATTTCCGGCCTGGGTCACCTGGAACAAGGCGACTGTGGCGAGCAAGTCGTCTTTACCTACGACGAGCTGCAGAGGCTCTGCCTGCTAGCTGCCCAGTCTTCGAAGTAGCCGCCGGCGCCGGCCCGAGAGTTTGCCCAATCTCCTCCTCACTCCCCCCGCCCCCGGGTGCCTCCCCACAGGCGCCCGGGGGTCTCCTCCTACGGCCAAATCATTAAGGAAACCTACTTTTCCTTCAGCTTCAGTTTTCCCGCAGCTTTGTTCTCTTCCAGAAACGTCCGCAGTTGCGGCGCCGTCTCCAAGAGCCGTATCCATTGCTCGTAATACAGCGTCACGGGAAACCGCCCCAGCCCATACACGCTCACGCCCCCTTTCTCGCCCACGCGAAACTCCAGTGCGCCGGTGCGCCGTGCGCCTCCCTGCTTTTCCAACTCCGCCAGTTTTGCTTTCAATTCCTCGTACGTCGGCTCGGCCATCTCGTCTCCTCTCTTGGATCGACTTGACGCGGAATTATACAATGCGTTCCCATTCCCGGCGCGCCGCAAGTTTTCCGACCGCCCCGCCTCCGCCGAGAGCACCTTGCACAACTTAAAGTCCGCTGCGGGGTTACTACCTTGGGCACCGCTCGCAGGCGCTTGGGCATCCTCCGGAAGAACGGATGCCATCAAACTAAGTAAGGGGCGGAGAGAGAGCCACAGGATTCCGATGGAATCCCAGGTCGAGGGAGACTAGAACATGGTGAACCACCCAGCAATTTTGGCGCGTTTTGGGCAACTTTCGCGCGCAGCAGTGATAGCCGCTTTGGCCTTGTGCTTAAGCGCAAGCGCCTACGCGCAGCAGCAGCAAGCGCCGCCACAGGACCAGCAGCAGGGCGACCCGCAACAGCAGCAAGACCCACCTCCCAAGCCTACTTACGCCCCGCAGGACGCCGACAGGCCCCCCTATTCGCACGACCGCTCACGACAAAACCCACCCGAAGGCCCCTACCAGAACGCCGAACCGCGTCAGCCTCAGGCCCCTCCACCCGCTCAACCGCTCCCCAATACATTGACCATCCCTGCAGGAACGGTGCTCGTCATCCGCACCAATGACTTCCTCTCCACCGACAAGAATCAGGTGGGCGATCAATTTACCGCCGTGCTGGACCAGCCGCTGGTTGTAAATGGCTGGGTAGTGGCTCGCCGCGGCCAGGTGCTCATCGGCAAAGTGAAAGACGTTCGCAAAGCCGGCCGCATCAAGGGCACCTCTGAGTTGGGGGTCGAGCTGACCGACATCACCGTCGTCGACGGCCGCCAGCTTCCCATCCTCACCGAGCTTTGGAAAGGTTCCGGCGGAACTTCCCACGGCCAGGACGCGGCAACCGTCGCCACCACCACGGGGGTTGGCGCCTTGATCGGCGCGGCTGCGGACTGGGGCCGGGGCGCTGCCATCGGCGCAGGAGCCGGCGCAGCCGCCGGAATTGGCGCCGTGCTTCTGACCAGAGGCCGTCCCACGGTTCTCTATCCCGAGGATCAACTCAGCTTCCGCCTAGTCGATCCCGTGAAGATTGACACCACGCAAAGCCAGCAAGCCTTTCTGCCCGTCAACCAGGAAGACATTGACGGCCGCGGAACGCACCACCGCGGCCCGCGCCCCGTAGCCGCCGCATACCCGGGCCCTTACGCCTACCCCTGCGGCTACTACGGTCCCTGCTACGGCTATCCCGCTTATGCCTACCCCGGTTACGTGGGATTTGGCTTTTACGACGGCTGGGGCTGGGGCCACGGCTATTATGGCCACCGCGGTTTTCGCCGCTAACTGGAAGTCATCTCATAAATAGGTCCTAGGAGGGCACGGCTTCAGTCGTGCCGAAAACGCCATAGAAAAACCCGGCTTTAGCACCTGAAGCATTTTGGTTTTTCGTTTTTCCGGAGCTGTGGTTTATGAAATGAGTTCTAGTGTTGCGTCTGATACCTCCTGGGAGTTCTTCCCTATTGTCTCCGCTCGGTGACGTCCGCGTACCCTGCGAACTCTGTGTAAAGTATTTCTTGCAGAAGCGCCTCCCGCTTTTGTGCGGGAATAAAACCCACGCCAACTCGGTAATCTTCCAGCAGGTGCCAGTTTCAGTGTTGGTGGACGCCGCACCGATTCACCTCCAGCGCGGCGCCTGTCACGCGGCGGCAAAAGCATCCCGCCGAATCCGCCGCGCATCACAGTGCCATCGGCTCGCTGCGTGGGTGCTGCTCCGGTTTTGAGCGCGAGTCGTTCATCGGGCCCTGCCGTTTCAGCTGTAGGGGCGCCCTGCCAGGCAATACTCTTGCAACTCAGGCGGTTGAGCTGAGTTGTGGGATGCGGCCTAGAATGCTTGCACGGAGTGCCATTTCAGGGTGAGTTGCTCTTCGAGCCTGCCGTTAAGGTACTAGTGAGTCTTTCAATATCCTGTGATAGTCTCTACGCGTTCAACAGCGATTCGTTTCCGGTCCAAGCCCCAGTCCGCGAGTAGCCATTTGTGCAAGTCGCTCCTCCCCTCAAATGGCCCCTCCTCCTGGCCGGATGTGTCGCGTGGGTACCGGATTCAAATCCTCGACGTGGGCGGAATATGAAACTCCAATCTTCGATCCTTCGCAATTCCCTTTTGTTTTTTGCATCCTTCTTCCTCCTCGCAATCACCCATGGATCCACTGCCGCTCAGGAAAAACCAGCGACAAAAAGGGAGGAGGCGACGCGCGCTAAGTTTCCAGCTGCGAAAACTCAAGCGCCCGAGCCAGTTTCTACCGAGGCCGACGCTGACTCCCAGAGTGCCAAAGAACCCAAGGCTGACAAAGATGGCCCTGACGCTATTCGCAAACGCGAAGAGTGGTTTCATAAACAACGCGCGTCTGCAAACGGTCACATTCCTGGCGGAGCGCATCGCCGCGCCCTGGAGTACATGCAGAGCATGATGGAACGAGAAGGGAAACTGGTTCGTCGCGCCGACGGCACGATGCAGGAAGTGGCTCCCCAGGGGTTCGCGAGTAGCTCCGCGTGGTCACCGATCGGACCCTCTCCTACAACCGGCGGCACGTTTAGTCCGGTCACTGGACGGATCACGGCGATCGCAGTCGACCCGAGCGTCGCTACCGGCAACACTGTATTAATTGGAGGCGCCCAGGGCGGCATTTGGCGCACAACCGACGGAGGCACAACCTGGGCTGCCACGGGAGATCAGAATGTGTCGCTGTCGATGGGCTCGATTGCTTTCGCTCCATCTGCACCGGCGACTGTATACGCCGGCACGGGAGAGCAGGCCTCGATAGGTGGGGACATTTACTACGGCGAGGGCGTGCTGAAATCAACTGACGGCGGGCAAACGTGGACGCCAACTTGCACTACCCCCAGCCCGAGTTGTCCCTTCATGGGGCCATTCAACGACATCACGCCATTTGAGTTCTTTACCCTCGGCGGAGCGCGCATCAGTTACGTCTCGGTGAATCCGTCCAATCCGCAACTGGTTTTGGTTAGTGCCCAGTTCGCACTTTCCGGAAACCAAGAAGGTGTGTACTGCTCCGCGGATGGCGGCGCTAATTGGACCAATGTCTTGCCCGGACAGATGTCCACGTTCGTCGGGTTCGCCTCCTCGACAGTGGCGTTCGCCGCCCTTGCCAATCCGTTCGGTAGCGGCAGCAATGGCACGAACCCGAACGGAATCTATAAATCGACAAACGCGAATTCTTGCTCGATGACTTTTGCCGCGCAGACAGCAGCTACACTTCCAGCGTCCAGCACGGTGGGCCGCATCGATCTGGGCATCTCGCCGAATTTCGCCACAGACAATACCGTGTATGCCTCGATCGCCGATTCCACCACGGCGTCGAACACCAACTTGGGAGTGTGGGTTACGACCAACGGCGGGACCTCCTGGACGCAAACAACGGCGCCAGACATCTGCAAGCAACAGTGCTGGTACGACAATGTGGTTAAGGTGGATCCCACTACTGGGGGTGCGCACGCCTTCTTTGCCGGCGCCGCAGTGACGGATTCACTTGGCAACCCGATCTGGGTCGAACGCACGGCAAATACCGGCGCCTTATGGTCGACGGTGATACCGAACCAACTAGGTTCTGGGCTCCCGCACGTCGACAATCACGCGATAGCTTTTGTAAAGCTGAGCACCGGCAAAATCCGCATGTACCTGGGAAATGACGGCGGCATCTGGCGCACCGATGACGCGGAAGCCACGCCAGTCGTTTGGACCAACCTGAATGACTCGATATTACAGTTGACGCAGTTTTATCCCGAGCTTTCCGTCCATCCCTCTTCGCCCAACTTCGCGTTTGCCGGGGCACAGGATAACGGCAGCCAAATCTACGCGGGGACAAACAATTGGACGGACAACAACACGTGTGGAGATGGGACCGGCACGGCTATCGATAATGTAATTCCCAGCACGGTCTACGTCACCTGCAACGGAAATAACATCGCGGTTTCGGTTCGGAACGGCGCCGCGGGAACCTACTTGGCCGCCACAAACGGCATTAATCCAGGCGACTTCTCGGACTTCGTGCCTCCTCTAGTGACCGATCCGAGCGCGGCCAACACCGTCTATACCGGAACCACCAAGGTCTACCAAACCCTGAACAACGGGCTATCGTGGGTGGCGCTTTCGGGCGACCTGGTAAATGGCGGGAATTTTGACGCTCTCACGGCAATGGTTGTGGCTCCCAAGAATCCCGCCGTAATCTACGCCGGGGCCGACACTGGTCAGGTTTTCGTTGCCACCAATGTCGCGGCCGGAGTGGGATCATTTGCCGCAGTTACAGGACAGGGAAGTTTGCCGCCGCGCAGGGTGAGCGCCATAGCCGCCGATCCGGCCGACCCGACAGGCAAGACAGCTTACGTGGCCTTTTCGGGATTTGCGTTCGTCTTCGGAGGCGTTAACGACCCCACGGGGCACTTGTTCAAGACCACTGACGCCGGAGCGACCTGGAAAGACGTCAGTTGCACTGTCGCGAATTGCTCGACGCCTGCTGGAACGGACCTGCCGAATACTCCGGTGAACGATGTGGTGATTGATCCTAACGTTGCCGGGACACTTTACGCCGCCACGGACGTTGGCGTGTTTCAAGGCACGTGCGCCACGACATGTACGTGGACCACCCTGAGCACAGGATTGCCGCGAGTAGCGGTTTTGTCGCTGAAACTGCATGCCGCCTCCAGGACACTGATCGCAGCTACCCACGGGCGCGGCGCTTGGAACCTTTTGCTGAGCAATTTCACCTTTCCTGGGCCGCACATATCTTCACTCTCTCAGGTTTCGGCTAACGCCGGCGCTGGCGGGTTCACCCTCACTGTGACTGGAAATGGACTGACAAGCGGGACAATTCAATTTGGCGGGACGGCTCTGACGCCAGTTGGCGTGCAGTCTGATACAACTTTGTCAGGATCGGTTCCCGCATCGCAAGTTACAGGGGCTGGGACTCCCCAAGTCACCGCAAAAGTTGGTGCCACCAACAGCAACACTCTGACCTTTACTGTCCTCGGCACGCCGCCGACAATTACATCCGTGGCTCCAGTTCAGGCCAACCTAAGCGCTCTGCCGGCTTTGATTACTGTTACTGGCACGGGCTTTACCTCGAATTCCGTCGTCCTCATGGACCCGGATGTCGGCGGCACGCCCATTCCCACCACCTTCCAGAGCGCTACGCAACTCCAAGCTACGATACCCGCCACCTTTGCGGGAGGCTTCGGCAGCACGAATTCCGTTGGCGTACGCAACCCAGCTCCGGGAGGCGGCACCACTATCACGACGCAGACGGTGACCCTGCCCACATTTGTTGTGGTTGTACCGGCGCCGACGAACGACAATTTTGCGAGTGCCATGACGGTAGCGCCAGGTGCCGGAGGCAGCTTCACGGATACCAAAGACAGTTCCGGTGCGACTACTCAGTCGACTGACCCCGCTCCACCCTGCGCGCAGAGCCCGCAAATCCCGTTCACAACCGGCATCTCAAATACCATCTGGTACAAGTTCACCCCGGCATCCAACGGGACGATCACGGATGTGGATACGATTGGCAGCAACTATGACACCGTGCTTTCGATTTTGACTGGCACCGCAGGCAGCTTCACCCTCGTCGCCTGCAACGACGACATCGTTCCGGGAATCGTCATCCAATCCCAGATTCAGAATGTTAGCGTCACTGCGGGAACGACCTACTACTTCATGGTCAGTTCCTTCGGCCAAGCCGATCCCAACCCGCTCGCCTTCGGCGGGAAGTCCGTTTTCACTCTGACCTTTGCAGGCACTACTCCGCCCGCTCCGACCATTACCAACCTCAACCCAACTTCGGGCGCTGTAGGCACTTCCGTGACGATTACGGGCACGAACTTCGGTGCGACACAAGGCTCGAGCACCGTCACTTTTAACGGAACGCCGACAAACCCCACAAGCTCGGCAAACTGGAGCGCGACAAGTATCGTCGTGCCAGTCCCGGCCGGTGCCACGACCGGCAATGTCGTCGTTACCGTAGGCGGCGTCGCCAGCAATGGCGTGCTCTTCACCGTGAGTTCGGGAGGCAGTTTTACATTATCTGCTGGCCCCGCCACAGTGACGACCGCCGCTGGCGCGGCAGGGTCTACGAGTTCGACAACCTCGACTATCACCGTCACGCCCGCCGGCGGGTTTAATGGAGCAATCACCCTCACCTGCCCCTCAAACACGTCGACTAATTTGCCACCGGGCGTGACCTGCTCGGGGACGATTCCCGCCGGCACACTCACGGGAACGCTGACCGTAAACCTGCTGAATCCGTCCGCAACGTTGACGGCGATGGCGCCTCCAGCAACGCAGAACCTGTGGGCGGCCAGCACGCCAATCACGCACCACGACCGCGCCGGGTGGTGGACACTCAGCGCTGGAACGGGCATCGCGGCGCTGTTCCTACTCTTCCTCCCCGGACGGAAGCGCTATCGCGCCGCCTTTGCGCTTGGCTTGGTGTGTGTCCTAAGCTTCACGCTGGGTTGCGGCAGTAGCGGTGGCGGAGGCGGCGGGCCGGTTGCCACCACGATAAAGCTCTCGGTCGCCAACTCCAAGCTGGCCTCCAATGACCCCACTGGCTTTAGCTTCACTGCCAACGTCATCTCGTCTATCGCCGCCAATGGCCAGATGCAGCTCTTTGACGGATCTGCCACCCTCGGCCCGGCTGTGTCTGCTTCCAACGGCACCGCCACCATTTCGAGTGCGGGCCTCGCACAGGGAACGCACTTGATCACCGCCCACTACCTCGGCGACAGCAAGACCCAGGCCTCTCAGAGCGGCACCTTGTATGTGACCGTCACCACGGCCGCTGGCACGCCGTCCGCAGTCGTGCCCGTCACCGGTACCTCCGGCTCGACCACCGCCAACACCACTTTCAATCTGACGATTCACTAAGCCAACGCGCGTTGACCTGTCCGAGCGGCCCCGAATTTTCGGGGCCGCTCCCTTTTTCCTTTCCTACTCCCCGTACCCTGCATCTCCCCCGCACGAATTCCGTGCAGGGGCGTGGCGCCGGCCGCAACTCCCTCGCGTAGGGGCGCAGCATGCTGCGCCCCTGCCGCCGACCAATTCCCTACCCGGCCTGGCTCCAAATAGGAATTAGACCGTCGTGGGGCGGGCCCCACCCGAACTTCTCTCCGCTATCCCCCACCCACGGAATCACTTACAAATCGTTGTACATTTTAACTTGACAGGTAGGGTACTTCTGTGGTAACGTTATTATGGTAGTCAGACGCCACCTCGCCGTTTTGCCTGGCTCCGCTGGAATGGGGACATTCGACCTTGTAGCAACCGATTCTATTTGGTTTTTCTTTGGGTTCTTACTCTGGGCATCTAAGCCGTTTGGAACCAACACTTGTGGGAGCGTCCGATAATATCGCCCATAACCACCTTTAGAATCAACACTTATGAAAGTTTCGCAAGTGTTGATTCTAAACCACTTGTAGCCTGGCCTAAGTTCTTTAGATGCAACACTTATGAAAAACAGGGGGAGGGGTAACAGTTATGGTTAACCAGGAATCCGACAAGGATTCCTGTCCTGAGCGACCACTTGTCCCGAGCGCAGTCGAGGGATCGGGAGTGACCGAAGGTTCCTACCCTGTCGGAAAGGATCTCTCTTCGCAGATTACAAAGCGTGCCTGTCCTGAACAATGCCTCGATGGTTAGTTGGGTTGCGGCGGAAAGACAATATTCCAGAACAGCGGCGCGGGGGTGAGGAACTCGACAGGAATCAGCGAACCTTCCTGATTCATTTGCGGCGGGCGGACAACATTGACCTCGACCTTCTGCTGCGTTTTGGGATTCTCGAGAGTGAGCTTGGTTCCCTGGCCAAAGCCCTCGGGAACGATAATCATCGCGCCGGTGGCGCTGACCGTGTGCGTAAATCCCTCGATGGGCTTGGGATTCGTGGCCACATGCACCAGCACCGGCATCCTTAAAAGCACGCGCTGCGCCCGCCGCCGCTCTTCCGCAGTGGGCTGCCGCGTCAGCGCGGGACGCACGCCGCTCACACCGCTGATGGCCCCAGGTTTCGCGTACGGCGATGGTTTTATGTTCGACACCGGTATTACAGCTCCAGTCCCCAGAAATCCATTTCTGGCGCCACTAACTCGACTCCGTATTCCCAGCCGTCTGGACGCTGGTTGCCTTTCCACACCACGATCGCCGCATTGCTGTTATGAGAGATTAGGTTGGAGAGCGCCACCCGCTGCTCCAGTTCGAGCGACTGCGCCAGCACCACCATGCACCCATAAGGATTGACGATGCGCGTATGCGCTTCCACGCTCACGAACTTTCCGTTACCGTCGTCCCATTCCAGCCGCACGGGGACACGCGAGTTCATCCGGTGGCCGCGCCGCTTCTCGTGGTGCCTCGAGCCGATTCGCTTGGATTCACGCAGCTTTACGGGCATTTTCGCCTCTACCACGCCATGCTAGAGTTGAGGGCGAAATCGGTCAATGGTACGAACTCCGGCGGTGGCGCAAACGAGTAGCTGTCCGAACGGACAGGGGAAAATGGGGAAGCGGTACAGGCGGTGAAAAGTCTGATCGTCAACGCGGATGACCTCGGCTGGACGGAGGGCGTGAATCGCGGAATCCTCGAGGCCTTTCAGCACGGCATTGTTACCAGCGCTTCGCTGATTGCCAACGGCGCCGCGTTTGCCGGGGGCGTCGAGGCCGCGCGGTCCGCGCCGGGGCTTGCGGTGGGGGTGCATTTGAACCTCAGCAACGGCCCTCCATTGGCAAATCCGGGAACAGTCACCACTCTGTTAAATAAAGGTGGCGAATTCGCCGGTGGCCCGGAGCGCTTGCTTTTGCGGCGCGCGCGGCGCGGGCTCTTGCTAGAGGAAGTGGAAGCGGAGTGGGACGCGCAAATTCAGAGAGTACGCGACGCGGGAATCGCGCCCACGCACCTCGACGGGCACAAACACGTACACATGCTGCCGGGGCTGTTTGAAATTGCCCTGAAGCTCGCGAAACGCCATGGCATCGGCGCGATTCGCGTTTCGCTGGAAGCATCCAGCTTGCGCGCGGCACTGGCTTCCGGCGCAAAACAAAACAGCAGCGTCGTTCTGAGGCAAGGCGTGCAAGCGCGCGGACTCAAGTTGCTGGCGCGCGACGCGCGCGAGCAAGCCGGGCGCGCGGGAATTTCCACCGCCGATTATTTTTGCGGCATCGCGCAGACCGGCGAGCTGACACGCGAGGGCGTCGAGCAATTCCTGAAAAGCCTCCCTGAAGGCGCCACCGAGCTGATGTGCCACCCGGGCTACGCCGACGCCGAGCTGCAAAGAACCCCCACCCGGCTGCAGCGTTCGCGGGAAACCGAGCTGCAAATTTTTACGGACACGGGGATAAGAAATCTTGTCGCCTCGCTGGGGATTCGCCTGATAGACTATGGCTTCGTGGCCCAGGAAGCGTAAAGCAGACCTTTGCAAAAAAGAATGGCAAGCGATTCTTCCATCCAGTATTCCATTGTCGTTCCGTTCTTCAACGAACAGGAAAACATCCCACCTTTGTATATGAAGCTGACCGAAGTGATGGACGGGATCGGCGAGCCTTACGAGTTGGTGTTTGTGGACGACGGCAGCAAAGACGATTCGTTCAAGGTGCTCTCTGAGATTTACGAGCACGACCGGCGCGTGAACCTGGTGCGGCTGCGGCGGAATTTCGGGCAGACGCCGGCGCTGAAAGCCGGATTTGATTTTGCGCGCGGCGAGGTCATCATCTCCATGGACGGTGACCTGCAGCACGATCCCGAGGAGATTCCGCGCTTTCTGGAAAAAATCGAAGAGGGCTTCGACCTGGTGAGCGGCTGGCGGCACAACCGGCGGGATCACTGGCTGATGCGGCAGATTCCCAGCCGCGCCGCCAACTGGATGATGGCGAAACTTTCGGGAATCGAGCTGCACGATTTTGGAACTACGTTCAAGGCGTACCGCCGCGAGATTATCCAGGAAATTCAGCTTTACGGCGAGTTGCACCGCTTCATTCCGGCGCTGGCCAGTTCCGCGGGCGCGCGCATCGCGGAAGTGCCCATCGAGAATCTTCAGCGCAAGAGCGGAAGATCTAATTACGGGATCGGGCGCACCATCCGCGTGTTCCTGGATTTGATTATCGTAAAGTTCTTGCTGGATTACTCGACGCGGCCGCTGCAGTTTTTCGGGTTGCTGGGGGTGGGCGGCGCGGGGCTGGGTACTCTGCTGGCATTCTTCCTGGCGTACAAGAAGTTTTACAACCACGAATCGGTGATGGCGGAACACGGGCCGCTGATGTTGCTGGCGGTGGCGCTGTTCATCAGTGGGGTACAGTTTTTTTCGATGGGATTGCTCGGCGAAATCAACGCGCGCACTTATTATGAATCGCAAAACAAGCCGATTTACGCGCTGCGCGAAGTGAAGAGCCATCGCAAAGAGATGGGCGATTCCGCCGAATCGCCGCGGCCCTCCGGCAATTCCGAACGCTGACGAAGTCTCCGCAAAATACAGTCCTCTGTGAAAACGAGTTCTTCGGAAAAAATAATTGTCCTAGGAATGGCGGGCGATTTTTCTGTATTCGCCGCGAAAATAAAGCAGCGGCTCGCCTTCGTGCATTTCCGCATCCTGTACTTCCCCGATAAAAATCGTATGATCGCCGGCAACGTGTGCGCCCACGACCCGGCAATCCATCTGAAGAAGCGTGCCATCGATGACGGGAGCGCCGCCGGGCGTCGTTCGAAAATGGATGCCCAGCCGCTGCTCTGCTTCGCTGCTGTGTTCGCGTTTTGCGAAGTATTCGGAAATAGCTTCCTGACCTGCTTTGAGGACGCTGACGCCAAAATGTTTTTTCTTTTCGAGCAACGGGAGCATTTTCGCGCGGTGGTCGACGCAAACGAGGATGAGCATGGGATCGAGCGAGACGGAAGTGAAGGAATTGGCGGTCATGCCGTGGATCTTGCCGGGCTCGCGCTCGACGGTGACCACGGTGACGCCGGTGGTGAAATGGCCGAGGGCTTTGCGAAATTCGGAGGACGAGAGTGACGGGGTTGGCATCTGGCAAGTTTTTGAAGATACCATACTGAGCGCGGGAAAGGCGAAGTGGCGAAATGGATTCAGATGTGGCACGGCGATTCGAAATTGCGGTGCGGTTCGAAGCGAGGTGAGGAACAATGGCACGAAAGATCGCGATTCTGGGCGGAACGGGAGCCGAAGGCTCCGGGCTCGCGTATCGACTGGCAAAGGCTGGTGAGCACATCCTGATCGGCTCGCGCGAGTCGGCGCGCGCGCAGGAGACGGCGAAAGTTTTGCGCGAGCGCATAGGCAACGCGGCGCGGATCGAAGGGCTAGACAACTCTGCTGCCGCAGCGGCGTGCGACGTCGCGGTGATCACGGTTCCCTTCTCCGGCGTGGTGGCGCTGCTCAAACAACTGAAGAGCGTGTGGAAGCCGGGAACGATTGTGATTGATACAACCGTGCCGCTGGCGGCGACGGTTGGCGGTGCAGCAACGCGCGTGCTTGGCGTTTGGCAAGGCTCGGCAGCCGAGCAAACGCGCGAGCTTTTACCAGCGAGCGTGAGTCTTGCGGCAGCGTTTCAGAACCTGGGGGCGGAAGTACTTGCGAGCGATAATCCGGTCGAGTATGACGTGTTAGTGTGCAGCGATGATGAGAGAGCGAAACAGGTGGCGTCCGAATTGGTCGCAAAGATTCCGGGAGCGCGGGCTCTGAATGGCGGAAAACTGGAAAATGCACGCATCGTGGAATCGCTGACGGCACTCCTGATCGGCTTGAATATGCGCTACAAAGTTCACGGCGCGGGGATTCGCTTTACGGGGCTACCGTAGCGTTATGCAGGCGCTCTTGCTTTACTCGGGCCTCTCGCGCGCGAGTTGCGAAATCTTGTGGACTTTTCCGTGCAGGGCGACTCGATATTGAAGAGTAAAGCCACCCAGAGGCGGCTCGTCAAAATGTCCATACAAGACGACGAGTAACTCCCGCGAGTTCAACCAGCGTATCGAGCGTAGATAAGAGTGCCCAGCACCCAAGAATTGAGCCGCGCCCGGGTCACCGGCCACGAGCAGCCTTGATAGGTCCGTAGGCTTAATTTTGACTGCGTCGTAAACGTAGCTAAGAGCCTCGTTACTGGCATGGGCATCGTTGACAAAGAATCGGCGGCTGTCTGGTGCCCAAGAAATACTCAAGCTCCGTTCATATTCTCCTACGAGTCGTCGTGTGTGTGAGGCGCCATCCTCAATCGACAGCCTCCTCTCGCTGCAATGCTTAGGACATTCAAATATCAGGGTCCACTTCCCGTTAGGAGAAGGGATGCGACTAAGCGCCCCCTGTGGAAGTTCTACGATCGACTGGCGGGCTGGCTTTGTTTGAGCGGCAAGAAACGGTAGCTGAATCAACAGAAGGACTGTCATCAGCGTTCGCAAAAGCATCTAGGCCCTCCACGAATCTAAAATTTATCACGCGCGCGTCAATTGGGGTGGAAACAGAGCAGGGGTTGTGCAGTGTGTGCAAGCTGGGGCGCAGCATGCTGCGCCCTACAAGGACAAAGACAAGAGGGATCGGGCGAGATTGCGCTTCTGGGCTAGTGTTTTCATTACAGTGCGGAGGATTGCGACTTTCATTCCTAACGCAGAGATGGCGGCGGATTGGGCTTTGTCGGCGGGGTCGATGATGAACGTGCCGGTGAAGTCGGCGTAGAGTTTGGCTACGCCTAGGGCTGTCGGCTCGTGGCCTAGCTGAGCGAGCATTTTGTCGGAGGGGCCTTTTAGGGATTTGCCGGCGACTATGGGGCAGACCGCAATTACTTTTTGTTTTTGGGCGCGGAGTTCGTCGCGGATTTGGGGGACGGCCAGGATGGGGCCGATGCTGATTAAGGGGTTGCTGGGGCAGATTAGGATGCGGTCGGCTTCGCGGAGGGCTTCGAGGACTCCGGGAGCGGGCTTGGCGGATTCCGCGCCTACGAAACGGATTCCCTTCGCTAGTGGCTCGGCGCGGCGCTTTACTAAATATTCCTGGAAATGGAGCTCGCCCTCGTTCGAATCGATCATGGTGGGGATCGGATCGTCTGACATGGGAAGGATGCGAGATTTTACGCCTAGCGCTTTGCGAATGTGGTCGGCGACTTGGGAGAGAGTTCTTCCTTCGGCTAACAGGGCGGTGCGGTGGATGTGGGTGGCGAGGTCGCGGTCGCCTAGATTGAACCAGTTGGGGCGGTCGTAGGCGGCTAGGAGCTTCAGGGCGCGGAAGGTTTCGCGGCGAAGGCCCCAGCCTTTTTTGGGGTCGACTACTCCTGCCAATGTGTAGGTCACTATGTCGAGGTCGGGGGAAATTTTCAGGCCGTGGAGGACGATGTCATCACCGGTGTTTACGATTACGGTTAGGAAAGTTGGGTCCATTACTTCGTAGAGCCCTAGTAGGAGTTTGGAGGCGCCTACTCCGCCGGCTAGGGCGGTGATTTTTAGTTTTGGTTTTGCGGGCATAGGCATTTCAGATGCGGGCGGCTAGCCTGCCGGTATGAGGGTTAAGCAAGCCCCGCCTCCCTTGAGCGAGTCGAAGAGAGATTTCTCTCTGCACAGGCCGACGCATTCGCAGGAGCGAATGCGAAAGAAAAAGCGTCGGCCTGCTCCGTTCGAAATGACGGGCGGGATCTCGCCCCAAGGCTGCAGCATCGCGCCGAGCAGGGGCGCAGCACGCTGCGCCTCTACATCGCATACCCACCCCGGACGGCCAGTGCTGCTACTCGATTGCGGACACTTGGCGAAAGAAATTCTTCTCGACCGACAAATTCTGGATAGATGGCTAGGCGTTCGCGGAGGACGAAACCTCGACGTTCCGTCTCGGCTTGCAGCTTGGGGATTTGGGGCCAGGCGGCTTCGGGATTGATGAAATCGCGGGTGATGGGGGAGATGCCGCCCCAGTCGTTGATGCCGGCTTCTAGGAGGCGGGGGAAATCGTCGTAGCTGAGATTTGGGGGGGCTTGGACGTTCATTTGCGGGCCTAGAATCAGGCGGGCCAGGGCTATGGTGCGGAGCATGTCTTCCAACGATGGCTCGGGATGATTGGCCATGGGGATTTCGGGCTTGGTGCGGAAATTCTGGATGATGACTTCCTGGATGTGGCCGTATTTTTCTTGGAGCGCGCGAATGGCGAGGAGAGAGTCGATGCGCTCTTCGATGGTTTCGCCGATGCCGATGAGGATGCCCGTGGTGAACGCAATGGAGAGTTTGCCGGCTTCTTCAATGGTGCGGAGGCGGAGGGCGGGCACTTTGTCTGGGGCATTGGCGTGGGGGAGGCCGACACGCATCAGGCGCGGGCTGACGTTTTCGAGCATCAGGCCGACGCTGGCGTTCGAATCTTTCAGGCGCACTAGAGCGGCGCGGTCCATGACGCCGGGATTGGCGTGGGGGAGCAGGCCGGTTTTTTCTAGGACTAGCTCGCACGTAGCGGCTAGATAGTCGAGAGTGCGCGAGTGGCCCTGCATGCGGAGGAATTCGCGGGCCTCGGGGAAAATTTTTTCGGGTTGATCGCCGAGGCTGAAGAGGGCTTCTTTGCAGCCGGCCTGGCGGGCGCGTTCGGCTAAGGCAAGGACTTCGTTGGGGATCATGAAATGGGCGCCGGGTTGGCCGGGGTCTTTGCGGAAGGTGCAGTAGCTGCAGTAGTCGCGGCAAAGGGTGGTCAGCGGGATGAAAACTTTTTTGGAGAAGGTGATGACATTCCCTTTTCCTTGGGCGCGGAGTTCGGTGGCGGCGCTCAGGAGTTCCGCGAGGGGAGCTTGCGCTGCCATCAAGAGAGCGTCTTCCCGAGTCAGAGGATGAACCGTGGTTTGCATGGACTTGCGAGATACAGGTACGAGAGGAATTTAACACAGAGGGCACGGAGTACACAGAGGGCGCAGAGAAGAAATAATCAACGAAATAAATCTTCGTTGGCGGGGCGGATGACGGCCGCGGCGGGCTCGGAAGCTGGCTTGTAGCGGTGGCCGCGGATGAGGATGGCGGGGGAGCCTTCGGATTTGCCCATGAGGAGACCAGCGGCAGCGGCTAGTTCGTCGGCGATGGCGAGCACGGTGGCGGTCAAGGGCTTGCCGTCGCGATCGCGCGTGCCGCGCAAATCGTGGAGGACGGGGACGCCGGACGCGCCGATGGCAACATTTGTCAGGCCGAGGCGCCAGGGGCGGCCGAAAGTATCGCTGAGGATGACGGCGACGCGCTTGCCAGTGCGCTTGCGCAACGCGGCGGCGAGTTTCTTGGCGGAGCGATCGGGATTGCGCGGGAGCAGCGTTACCACATCTCGGCCGGGAACGTTCGAATGGTCGACTCCGGCATTGGCGCAAACGAAGCCGTGGCGCGTTTCGGCGATCAGCACATGGTCGCTGCGGACGATGCGGCGCGATTCGCGCAAGACGACTTCCATGGCGCGGGGGTCCTTTTTTAGTTTTGTGGCGAGCGCGCGGGCTTGCGGCGACGGTCTTACCGAAGCGAGGCTGACGAGGGCGCCTTCCGCTTTCGAAACAATTTTCTGAGCGATAACGAGAATGTCGCCGTCTTCGAAGCGGAGAGCGGCGCGGCGCGCGGCAGCGGTCAAGCATTCTGCAAGGTCCTTGCCGCGACGAATCTCTGGAATGCCCGGAATTCGAAAGAGCCGCAACTGCGGAGAGGCCGCCGAGACGACAGCAGAGGAAGGGCGGGATTTTGGGCGTTTTGCCATGAGCGCGGAAATACAAATCTTACGCGACACGGCAGGAGCTTGCATCTTCGAAGGTGCGGAGACTCAAAGCAAAATCCCCACTCTCAAAAACCGCGGGTGGGGCGCGCCAAGACCTTTCACCTGCGAAAATGCGAGGAAGCAAGAAAAAAGGCGGGCGCTTGACTTGAAGCAAGCGCCCGCCCGGGTGATGTTCGCGAAGTAGCCGGACTAGCCGTGGGCGGGAGGCTTTTCCTCCTTGGGCGGCTTGTTAGACGGCTTTTCGGGTGGCTTGCTGGGCGGCGCTGCTTTCTGGCGTTCCTGCTGCTGTTTCTGCTGGAGCCGCTGCTGTTCCTGGTTGTGTTTCTGTTCGAGCTGCTGGAGTTGCTGCTGCTGTTTCTGCTCGGCTTGCTGCCTTCTGGCGTCGTCGGCGTTCTTCTGCTGGATTCTTTGCTGGTCCTGAATCTGCTTCTGCTCGACCTTCTGGCGCTCCTGGTCTTGTTTCTGGCGGAGTTGTTCCAATTGTTGCTGATGTTTCTGATCGAGCTGGGGATTCACGGGGGGAGGCGAATTAGGGTTCCCGCCATTCGGCCGGGCGTTAGACGGACGATCATTATAGGACTTTTCCCGGACGTTGGTTGCGGGCGGATTCGCCGGCTGGTTCCCTTGAGGCGGCTGAACGGTATTGTTGGCGGCCGGCGGCCTATTTGAATTATTTTGCACCGCGGACTGCGGTTGTGCCGCGTTGTTGGAGGCTGGCGGCCGGTTCGAATTGGATTGCACATTGGATTGCGGCTGTGCGGCATTGTTGAGAGCCGGGGGCTTGTTTGAATTATTTTGCCCATTCGCCTGCGACTGGCCCGAACGATTGCCGTTGTTGTTCTGTGGTTGACCGGACCCGTTGGCGCGGGTGTTCTGCGGAGTTGCTATCTGGGCAGGCGGAGCGATCTTTACGCTCGGATGAACCTGTTGCTGATTCTCGGCTTGCACTTGACGGACCTGCGAGGCAGCCGGTGGGCGGCCACCATTGGCTTGAATGGCTTGCTGCTGCTTGGCGAAGGAAACGGGTGGAGGCGGCGGAGCAGTCTTCGCCACAACCGCGCGGCTGAAAGAAGCGGCGGGCGGCTTGGCAGAAGCGGCGGCGCCGGAGCCGAGAACGCTGTGCTGCTGAGGAGCAACAGTGGGTGTCATCGGAGCGACGGGAGCCGAGGCGACTTCGCGTGCGTCCACCTTCACCATGTTGCGAGCCACGGGTTTAGCGGACGTGAAAGCTTCATGAGACGTGGCGGTGACAGCATTGGGAGCGGTCTGGTTTTGGTACGTGACGTTGGTCACGTTGACGGTCTTGTTCACGTAGACATTGTTGTAGACGTTGGTGATGTTGGTCTGATTGATGACCGTGGTGTTGGTGATGTTGACGTTGCGAACGTAGCGTTCACTGACGTGATAAGACGGGCAGTAGACGTCGCGCGGGCCGAGCGGGAACCACGCCACGCCGACTCCGCCGCCACCACCGATTCCGATGCCAACGCTGAAATGCGGACCACCGACCCAGGCAACGAGCGCGGGGGCGTAAACCGGACGGACATAAACGACGCCAACTACCGCAACAGGGCGCGGCGGGCACGGCACCCAACCCCAAACACCGGAGACAACGACCCAGCGGCCGTAGTGGAAGGGAGCAAAACCCCAAGGCTCATCATCCACCCAGGTCCAGCCCCAGGGCGAAATCCAAGCCCAGTGGCCGTAGCGATAGGGCGCCCAGCCGACAACGGTAGTGTGAGGAAACCAAACGGTGCCGTATTCGGGAGTGGGGCGCCAGCCGCCGTTATCGTCGAGGTCTTCGTAGCCGATGACGTCGCTGGAGACGTAGCGGGAAGAAGTCGAGTGATCTTCGCGACGGTCGCGGTCACCGCACCAGTGGTCGAAGTCGTCATCGTCACCGCCGAAGCTTTGAACGTCGGCGTCGAGTTGGTCAATGCCTGCAAACGTGCCGATTTCGCGAGGATGTACGGTGTAGGCGGAGCCGCCACCGGTGACTTCGCCTTCCCCGTTGCGCACGAGTACGACGGTGGTATCCCCTGCTTCGTTGACGTCGATCTTGTAGTTGCCAGGACGAAGGATCGAAAAAGCGAGGTTGGGCGTGTCGACTTCAAATGTTTCGTCGTCTTCGAGGCGGCGGACGCGCACGTTCACGGTACCTTCGGTGAGGCGGATTTGAGTGGTGCGATCATCCAGATTCAAAAATGAAAAACCGGTGCTGCCGGAGAGGCGGATGGCGGCGGAACCGAGGTGCAGCTCGGCGCGCGCGCCGTTGTCGGTCCAGAGCTTGTCGCCGGTGGTGATGGGCCGGTTGACGACGGCGGAAACCCAGTCGTCGGTGCCTGCGGGATTAAAAGAAACAGTGCCGTGGGCGTAGCTGAGGCGCGCGACGCGGCCTGGAGGATCATCCTCATCGGCGGCGGCGCGCTGCGGCGCAAAGAGAGCAACCGCCAGCGCGATGCTGAGGAGGCTCGTTAATTTGAACAGGTGTTTTCTCATGTCGACTCTCTCCTGAAAGCTGAGCGGCCAGCGTGCACTTGCGCCGCGTCATTTGACATTCCCTGGTAAATGGCCTGGGCTCAGTCTAGACACTAGCACTTCATCATCCGAGAGCATTTGCCGCGCCAAATCCTCATGTCGAAACAGCAAATGCCGATAATGAAATGCTTCATTTCATCTAACACCGAGCGGACCGAAGAGTTGTGTGGGAGTGATCTCGCAAGCAACCGGGAAAACAGAAAATGCAAGGCTGCGAGAATTTTATTTTGTAGGTGGCGTCGAAAAACAAACGGCCCGCCTGGAAGATCCGGGCGGGCCGTAGGGTTCGCAAAAGATTAGCGGTGGCCGTGAGAACTGGACCCTCCGCCGCTGTGTGAGCCTCCGCCGCCACTGCTGCCATGGCTCGCGCCACCACCGCCTCCTGAGCTGCGCGGACTGCCGCCTCCACCGTGGCTCGCCCCTCCGCCGCTACCGCTATAGCTGTGGCTTGGTGCGGAGTAGGAGCGCGACGGAGCTGGATAGCTGCGGCTTGGCGCGGAGTACGTTCGCGGCGCCGAAGGCGCGGAATAGGAGCGTGAGGGCGGCGGATTGTAGGAGCGCGGCTGCGAGGAGCCGCGGTTGCCGTTATACGCCGGGGCATTGCGTTGCGTTTGCTGCGGCGGCGTGTACGAACGACCGTTGTTGGAATTGGTTGGCCGGTTGCTGTTGTAGTTGGGCGCCGAAGGCCGCGAGGGCTGCCCGCTGATTGCTCCAGACGGCGCATTCGAGCGCGCCCATGGGGGACGATTGGCATCGTTGCGCGCCATTTGCGTGGGCTCATTCGCGGGGCGATTGGAGCTGCCGGAACCCGCGGGTGCACGGCCAGTGTCCGTTGCATTTCCCTGCGCCGACCAAGTGCGCGAGCTATTGCCCGCGCGTGGCGATGCGGTGCTGTTGCTCATAGGAGAATTGGGCGTCCGCGAGGTGTTCGGCATTGCCGAAGGGGGCCGGCTTTGCGACAAGTCGCGCTGCCGCGGTGACACGGCGGAGCTACTCGGCGAGTTCGCAGGCCGGTTGTCCATGGCCGGAGAATTGTGCGCGGGAGCATTCGGCGTTGCGGCGTGTTGGTTCATTGCGCTATTCGCCGAACGGTTTGCGGGGCTATTTACCAGGTTGTTCACCGGCGAATTGCCGACGCGTCCAGCAGTCAGGTTGCGCGCGTTCACGGTGTGAACGGGCGCATGCGAAGCAGCTTGTGCAGGGGCGGTACGAGCCACCACCGCGCGATTCTGAACGGAGGCCGGTGGCGTAGCGACATGCGACTTGATGTTCACCGCGCCGAGCGCGCTGTGCTGCACCGGCTTGATCCCCACCGAGTTGCTCACTTGCGCGCCCTTGAGGGCTGCTGGAGTGAGATGAACGCCGCCACGGTTAACCGCCTGGCCGTTCACGAAAACCTTGCGGTCCACTGCAGTGACGGCCCGGACGTTATGCGCGTTCACGAAATTGACGTTGCGAATGTTCGTGTTGAAGACATTTCTGTTGCGGATAAACGTATTGCGTTCGTTGATCCGCTCAAAGAACTCATGACGGCAGTGGAACCACGGGAAAAACGGTTCGCCAAAGCCCAGCGGGAACCAGCCCACGCCGAAGCCAAAGCCTCCGCCCAAGAAACCGACGAAAGCGGGCCCGTAGATCGGAGGACCATAAATCGGGCCCGGGCACCAGCCCCATCCGCCCGCGAAATAGTTCCAGCGGCCATAGTGGTAAGGCGCGAAACCCCAAGGCGAATAATCCACCCAGGTCCAGCCCCAGGGGCCGACCCAGTTCCAATAGCCATAGCTGTAGGGCGCCCAGTCGGGCGCAACTTCGCGCGGATACCAGACGTGACCGTATTCGGGTTCATCACGCCAGTCACCGTAGTCATCCAGGTCGCTGTAGCCGGGCGTATCACGCGAAACGTATTTGCCGGAAACGGAGTTGTCTTCTTTCAGGTCACGCTCGGCGGCCCAGCGGTCCAGGCCATCCGGACCAGGCGCCCTTTCAAAGTGAGATTCGATATTATTGTCTGTGCCGGTGAATTCGGCGCGCTCTTCGGCGTGGACAGGATAAGTCTTTCCGCCGGCGGTGACTTCGCCTTCACCGCGAATAACGGTTACGCGGGCGGAGTCTCCGTTTTCATCGACATCGATGCGAAATGCTCCCGCCTGTTTTACCGTGAAAGCCATATTCGGGGCGTCCACTTCATAGAGATCGCCCTGGCGCAATTCGCTGACGCGGAAATTGATGCTGCCTTCCGCCAGGCGCATCTGGGTGATGCCTTCGTCCAGGTTGAGGAAAGACAGCGCGGTCATGCTGCCGAGATGAATGGAAGCGGTGCCGGCCTGCAATTCGGCGCGGGAATCCTTGTCGACCCAGAGCTTGTCGCCGATGGTCACAGGGCGATTTTTGGCGGCGCTGCCCCAATCGCCTTGCCCGCCGGGTTGCAGAGATACGGAACCGTCCACATAGCTGATGCGCGCAACGCGCGTGGGCGGGTCCTTTTCTTCCTGCGCTCGCGCTTTCGGAGCGCCAAAACTCAAAAGACCGGCGAAACACAGCAGCAGGCTCAGGCTGCTCTTGCGGGTAAATGTGGTCGTCTTCATGACGAATCCCCTGTCCTCGGTCTGGACGTTGGCCGCTTTGGCCCTGCTGGTGAGACGTTCTAGCCGATGGGAGCGTAACACCTTATTAACACTCCCATTGGGTAGAACACCGGTATGGGAAAGAAGTTGCCCATGGGGGCGGCACTAGGCGAATATTGGTAAGTTGAATGATTCCTATAGTTTAGAGAGATTAGCCCAGCTTGGCACGGCCTTGCCGAGTAGGCTATTCGGTTTGTTTGTGTCGTTTACCCTAAGGCCGCATAAAGGGCATGCTTCCAGCGCTTATTATCGATGGTCCAGCAGATTTTGGCTTTCTGGCCGCTGCGTAAAACGGGAGCCCAAGCCGCGCGATTGCGATCATTGCCGGCCACGTTGAGGCGATCCACCACGGTCATTCCCAAAGTCAGTTCGCTGGAGGTCTCCACGTCCACATAGTGCTCGCTGTGGTGGGTCACGATGGTGGGATCCAACGCGATGGACATTGCCACGGGGTCTGGGAGAGAAATGCCATGCTCGCCGGTTTGCTCGAAATAGGCTTCCTGGGCTCGGCTGCTGCATTCGATAGCGAAGCGCGCCTGCGGCGTGCCAAGACTCAGCACGTGCTTAATGTCGGTGGGGTTCAATGCGGCATCGCCGCGGCAGAGGTGCCAACCAACCAGCTCTACCGGAAGCCCGCTCCGCAACACGATTCGTGCCGCCTCGGGATCGCACCAGATGTTGTACTCGGAAGCGGGGGTTACGTTGCCTTCGCAACATGGCGCGCCGCCCATGATCACGCAGCGCGAGACATTTGCGGCGATGCCGGGATTTAGCTGAAGGGCCAAGGCAAGATTTGTCAAAGGCCCGAGAGTCACCAAAACGATGCCCGGATGGCACTCGACCGTGGAGACGATCGCCTCGAGCGCGGGAATTTTTTCGGGGGCCCTTCGCGGCGGCGGGTAGCCGTGGTCACCCAGGCCATCGCGGCCGTGGAACCAGTCCGCGCTCAGGTGCGGGCGGTTCAGTGGTTCTTCCGCGCCCACGAACACAGGGACTTCCGAGCCGCACAGTTCCGCGGTGTAAAGAGCATTGCGCGCGGCCTGCTGGACGGCGACGTTTCCAGCGACAGTGGTAATCGCCAGCACGCGAACATTAGGAGACCGGAGCGCCATGATCAAGGCCACGGCGTCATCGGAAGCAGTGTCTGTATCAATCAGGAAGAAAGGTTTCACGCGGCGTAGGATAACAAAGTCGGCGCGGCGCAGTGCTTACAAATAATCTCTTGGTCCCAGCGCATCGGTCTCCGGGAGCCGCTATCGATTTTTTGGTTTCAAGCTCGTGGTATAGCCGGTTCCACGCCAAAACTCGTCCGGCATCACCAAGTCCGGCTTACCAATCCAACCACGCTCAACCTCCACGTAGTATGCCGTGCGATCCGCGTTTGGGTAGTAGCGGACGCTCTGCAAAGCAATCTGATCCCATTGACCGGTGAATTTCAGATCGGACAGTGAGCCAGGATATTTTCCAAAGCGCACTTTGTGCAGCTCAATCAGTGCGACGGTCGTTTTCAAGTGTTGGTCACCGAACATGGCGTCCGGTCCTTTAGTAATCCCGGACGCAATGATGGAACGAACCGCAAAAATTCCGGTCGCGATGAGCACCAACACCGCAACAACGACGAGAACAACGAAGGCAAAGGAAACCTTTTTAGGCCGAGGCTTCGGAGGTGGAGGGACTTGCATATGTCACCATCGCGCTCGATGAGTCTAAATCATCTTGAAAATCGGCGCACGCTGAGGGATATGGGAAGCCCTACACAGAAGATGTGTATGACCACGCCGACGATCATGAACTTCATGGAAAACGGGCGCTTGGCGGCAGCGGAGAGCGGCAACACAATGCGATTCATGAAAAAATAGACGGCCACGCCATACAGCGCGCCAAAAACGACGGCTTGCTCTACCAAGACGCGGAGCGCGCGGCTTGCCAGGAAGTAGACAGTAGCCGCCCCAAAGGCGATGACGAAGTGACAAAGAAGGCCAAGCAGGGCCGTTGCGAGTCCGCCGTCGAATGCCTTTGGCCCAAGCAATCCGCTGGCAATTCCCTGCAGCAGGGGCACAGGCTTGGCGCCGAAGAAGCCGTAAACAATGAACGCGGCGGTAATGTCCAGAACGCCGCACGCGAAGCCGGCCGACAGCACTGCAAGCATAGCGTTTGGGTTTTTCTCCAAAGAAATCTCCGTTCTGCGTTCACAACATCCGCTCGTTAGCTTACACTACGGCTTCCCTCTCCGATAACCGCGTTTACCAAGCGTTGGCTATTCCGCGTCTCTCCGAACTTCAAAGAAGGCACCCGCTCTCTCCGTGTTGTATAACTCAGAAATGATCAATTCTCCGGCCACGATTGTCTCCGCTCCTTCCACAAACGCGGGAAGCGACATAAGTACTGGGGATATACGCAAACGTTGGTTCGAGGTTTGCCTCATACTGTTGGCAGCCTACGGAAGTTCCATCATAAACAGTATCTATCTGCTGGTGAATGGTCCTGGAGCCATGCCGCACATTTCAAATGCTCGATGGACCATCGGTATCGTGCAAGAAACTACCGCCTTGCTCTTACTTGGATATGTCCTGTCGCGCCGCGGGCATAGCTTCAGGAATCTGGGCTTTCGTTGGTCTTTACGGGACGCGGGAATAGGGCTGCTCGTTGCCGGTCTTTCTTACGCTGCTTATATAACAGGCTCTATGTTTGTTCACGTCGTACACTATTCGATGTACGGGTCTCTGGCTACCGGTCCCACTGGCAAAGATTTCTTCGCACATCCGTCTGTGGTTGCAATTCCCTTTTCTCTATTGAATCCATTTTTTGAAGAGCTGATAGTGCGAGCATATCTGATTACCGAGGTGGTTCAACTGACGGGTTCTTCAGTTCTAGCTGTCGTCCTTAGTGTCGCAGTCCAATTCTCCTACCATCTGTACTACGGTTGGACTGGAGCAATTTCATTGGCATTTCCGTTCTTGGCCCTTGCGCTCTATTATGTCCGCACACGACGAGCACTCCCCGTTATCGTCGCGCATGGATTCTTCGACATTTACGCACTGTTTAAGCTTCTATAGGTTTCCGGCGCTAGGGGGGGGTGTTTTCTCGACTACCGGTGTTGGCCGTTGCCGCCGATTTGGTAGCCGGCGCCGCGGATCGTTCGAATGACGGCGCGGTCGTATCCAGGCGGCTTTGCCGGTGCTACCAGAGTTCGACTTGATACGCTAGTCTTTAGTGCGTCGGGGTTTTTTGCTTGTGGCTTTCGACCACAAAAATATTTCCATAGAGATCCTCGAACATGGCTTCCGTGGAGCCCCAAACCTCGTCGACGGGAGTCTCAACGAATTTGACGCCGCGCTTTGATGCCAGATCATAGAACTTGCAGCAATCCTCGACTTCGAAGACCCACCTGGTTTCTTTGCCGACGCGATTTTCATAGTCCTTAATCGGATCGTCCGGCGCAATGGGCTTGGCTATTTCCAGAATGATTCCGACGGCCTTGCTGCCGCGTGGAGCAACGACAAGCCAGCGTTTTCCGTCCCCGAAAGATCCTTCCTCGGTCTTTTCCAAGCCCAAGACGCCGGTGTACCAATTCAGGGCTTGGTCGTAGTCCCGTACGACGATGGTGGCGTACCTCAACTGGACGATCCCTAGATCTCTTCCCCCTGACTGCGAAGACGCGAATACAGCAAACAGCATCGGAGCGAAGGCGATTGCGAATGTGAAATAACCTCTGCGTTCGATCATTGGTTCCTCCCATTTCGATCTGACCCAGGTTGCTGTGATTCACAGACATTTTGAAAAAGCGCACATGAGATACGAAGCCATCGTCAGCTTTCCATCCACTGTTCAGCACGCCGACGCCAACTCAGCGCAGCTTGTTCGACAAGACGAACTGATTGCCGTCGACATCTTTGAAGATGGCCATCGTCCCCCAAACCTCGCTCTTCGGCTCGGCGGAAAATTCCACGCCCTTTGACTTCAGGATTTTGGCTGTGGCGAAAACGTCGTCACACCAGAACGTTACCGGCTGAAAACTGCCGATGCGATTTTCGTGGCCCTCGGGGGTAAACAGGGCGAGCCGGGACTCCGCCCCTGGGATCAGGAGTTCGATCCAGCGCTGCTTGCCGGTGAAAGGCTGATCGGTGAGGACCTTGAAACCCAACTTTTCGGTGTAAAACTTCAATGCAGCATCCTGATTGCGAACGGGGATACTGGCGATGCTGATGCCACGAATCATGTTGTTCTCCTCGTGAGCAGAACCTAGCGTGCGCGGAGAACTATTGCAATCAGCCAGGCATTGCTATACTAATGGCCGGTACAGTGATGTTCGCTCTTGACGATTACGTTGTGGACGTTCTACTGCGCGACCTCGTCGGGCACGACCGCCGGCCGGTCAGCTTCCTGGTGTACCTGTGGCTTGCCGCGGAGCAGCAGCGCCATGGGAGAGCGGTGCAGGCCAGCTATCGAGAAGTGGCGGAATCCATCGGCGTCTCGAAGAGTTCCGTGCAAGCGGCTGTGAATTGGCTCGTGCGACGAAAGCTGCTTGGGGTCAGTAAGGAAAACTCGACAGCGACGCCTCGGTACACGGTGCTCCGTCCCTGGACGGCTGGAGCGCAGCGCTCCCGCTGAGGTGAGCAAGACAAGAAATGGAGAACGTGAGGGAGAAGTCTAGGCGTGGCGGCCGTTGCCGCCGATTTGGTAGCCTACGCCGCGAATCGTTCGAATCAAGGGGCGGTCGTAGCCGGAATCCACTTTGCGGCGCAGATAGTTGATGTACACGTCGACCACGTTGGTCATGGTGTCAAAATTGAGCTTCCAGACCTGTTCGACGATGGCGGTGCGGGAAACGGGCTGGCCTTCGTGGCGCATCAGGAATTCCAGAAGACCGAATTCCTTGGGGCTGAGATCGATGTTGTGGCTTCCGCGTCGCACGGAGTGACTTACGCGGTCGACTTCGAGGTCTTCAATCTGGAGAATCGAACGCGCCGGGCGGCTGCCTCGGCGCAGCACGGCGCGAATGCGCGCGGCAAGTTCGGAAAAGGCGAAGGGTTTGGCGAGGTAGTCGTCCGCGCCGGCATCCAGGCCGCGAACGCGTTCCTCTACCAGGCTGGCGCCGGTGACAATCACCACCGGCAAATCCGGCTTTTTGGAGCGAATCCCGCGCAGAACATCGAGACCGCCGGCTCCGGGCAGATTGAGATCGAGGATCACCAGATCGTAGGCCTGGTCGGCAGCGAGTTGCTCCGCCTCCAGCCCGCTCGAAACCACTTGTACCGCGAATTGCTCTTGCTCGAGCCGCTGATGCAGAAATTCCGCCAGCGGCGCGTCATCTTCAGCGACAAGAATGCGCATTGGCTCACACAAGACACTTAGATTTTGGAAGGGGGTACATTTAGTCTGTCCGGAGCGCGGGACAGTGTCAAGAGTATGCGGGCGGGTGGTAGCGCAAAGGGCATCAGCGATCCCGACGGGCAAACTTGCACTGCCTGCAGCGAAACGCGGCGAGTGACAGGCGCTTCGTTTGCTAGCCTCGCCATTGATAGATCGCAACCTCCTCAACGTTTCGCCGGTGCTTGCGAATCGGGCGATTCCGGGAAACAATGGATTACCATGAGCGGATTCGATGGATTGCGCGTGTTGGCGCTGGAGAGCCGCCGCGCCGCGGAAATTGCGAAATTGATCGCCACCTACGGCGGACAGCCCACCGTTGCACCTTCGATGCGGGAGGTGCCGCTGGAATCCAACAAAGAAGCGCTGGCCTTTGCGGCAGCTCTGCTCGCCGGCGAATTTGAAATGGTCATATTTTTGACGGGAGTCGGTACACGCGCGCTTCTAGGCGTCGTGGAAACGGTGCATGATCGCGGCAAGTACATCGCCGCGCTTAAGCGCGTGACGGTTGTGGCACGCGGGCCGAAGCCGGTCGCCGCGTTGCGCGAGATCGGCATCACTCCCGCGGTTACTGCTCCTGAACCCAATACCTGGCACGAACTTCTGCGTGCGCTGGATGACGCGGGCAAGGCGGCGCTGAAATTTACGTTGCAAGGAGCGCGAGTCGCCGTTCAAGAATATGGCGTTTCGAATCCTGAATTGCTAGAGGGGCTTCGCGAGCGCGGCGCCGTCGTCACGCGGGTGCCGGTTTATCAATGGGCGCTTCCAAACGACCTTGCTCCCTTGCGGGGCGCCATTACCGCGATTGCCGAAGGAGCCTTCGAAGTGGTGCTATTTACCACGGCAGTCCAAGTGGTCCATCTCTTCCAGGTTGCGGCGGAAATGGGGCTGGAAGAATCCGTCAGGGAAGGATTGAACCGCGCGATGGTGGCGTCCATCGGGCCGACAACCTCGGAAGAATTGCAGCGGCGAAGAATCCACGCCGATCTTGAACCGTCACATCCGAAAATGGGTTACTTGGTTAAAGAAGCTTCCGAGCAAGCAGCGGAGCTGCTTCGCCGGAAAAGGCAGAAAATGGCCTCCGCCGGTTGAGGCACGCCAATTTGAAGAGATTCGAACGGGCAGGTCAGCGGGAGTTTGCACCGGCGGCCGCGCCCATCGCCGACGCCGCGCCTTGGATCACTTCGAAATCGACCCCCGCCTGGGCGAGAACTTCGGTTTCTTCGTCAGTATGGCCCGATGGAAGCGGGTCGCTGGCCTTGAGCCATACGACATGACGGCCCTCGCGGGCAGCGGAGACGAGCAAAGAATGAATTTTTTCCGGAGAGACTCCAGCCTCGCCGCCACTCTTTCCAACGTTGCGGACCTGGGTTGAAGCAGGGATCAACTCAAGGATTTTCGAAGGTACCTGGTCGTCGTGCAAAACGACCTCGGCGGCACGAAGTACCCGCACCGCTTGGGCGGTCAGGAGATCGGGATCACCCGGACCGGCCCCCATTACGTAGACTTTACCCTTCATGATCGGCGCTCGCATAGGATGCCACCCTGCCACTGGCTTGAGCCGCTGGCTTTCCCGCGGCTGCGGTTGGAACAGACGCTAGCCGCTACTATCTCAGTCGAACAGTAGCACTCTAGCTGGGCGGCGAAGTTGCGGAAGATTGAATTTTACAAATCGATATTTTGAATAGTTAGACGCGGAAAATGGGCGGAACGAAGAAGCGTGAAGCTCAACCTGAGCGTTTCGACTGGGCGCGATTTCGCAAGAAGGATTCGAAGGCTTCCTCGCTGGCAGCTTCGTGCAGGAGGCGTTTGCGCTCCTCGGGATCCATCTTGGAGGAGCGAAGCTTGTCGCGGATTTCACCTAGCTGGGCGAGCCATTCTTCGTATTCGGGGCCAAACTGATCTTCGAGTTGCTTTCTGAGGCGCTGGGCAAGGGCCGGGCTTTGTCCGGAGGTCGAGATGGCGATCTGCAGAGATCCGCGCTGCACCACGGAGGGATAGTAGAAATCGCAAAGGGCGGGAACATCGACAATGTTGCAGAGAACGCCACGCCGTGTCGCTTCCTCAAATATTCGCTGATGAAGTTCCGCGGAGGAGGTGGCGGCGACGACCAAAAACATTCCTTCAAGATCGTGCGGCTGGAAAAAGCGCTGATGCCATTCGATGGCATTCGATTGCGCCCAGGCGCGCGCTTGCGCGGTCGCTTCGGGAGCGACCACGCGCACGCGGCCGCCGGCTTCCAGAAGGCTGGCAATTTTGGATTCAGCGATAGTTCCGGCTCCGACGACGAGGCACGGGCGGGCCGAAAGCTTGAGGAACATGGGGAAGAGCTTTTCCGGTTTCATGAGTTCCGTCGGCGCGCTCCTCGTGGAAGCATGCACATCAAGTCTAAAGCAAATCTGAGTTGTCATTGTAATCAGGATCGAACCGTGAGCGCGGAGAATTTGGATTCACGAGAGGCGATCGGGGGTCAGGAGAGCCGTCATTTCCAGGACGCGTTGATAGTAGTCGCGCTGGGTGAGTTGCGAAGCGGCGGCGGCGTCGATGAGGAAAGTCACGTCGGGATGGAGTTGCAGGGCGGAGGCGGAGACGGCGGAGGTGATCGGGCCTTCAATGGACTTCGCGACGGCCGAGGATTTGGATTGACCGGTAGCGAGCAAGAGAATTTTCCGCGCCTCCAAGATCGTGCCGATGCCCATGGTAATGGCGCAGCGCGGGCTTTCCTCGCCAGGCGCGAAGAATTTTGCGTTGTCGTCCAGCGTTTCCTGTCTCAAGACTTTCAAGCGGGTGCGGGAAGCGAGGCTGGAAGTGGGCTCGTTGAAGCCCATGTGGCCGTTGCGCCCGATGCCTAGAAGCTGGAGGTCGATTCCTCCGGCTTTGCGGATGGCTTCTTCGTAGGATGCGCAGTAGCGATCGTAATCGCCGCGAATGGTGCCATCGGGAATGTGGATGTTGCGGGGAACCACGTTGACGTGCGCGAACAGATTTTCGTGCATGAAATGGTGGAAGCTGCGAGGATGGGCTGCGGGAAGCCCGAGATACTCGTCGAGATTGAAGGTGATGACGCGAGAGAAATCCAGTGTCCCCTGTTTGTGCATTTGCGCGAGATGTTTGTAGACGCCGACCATGGTGCTGCCGGTCGCCAGGCCAAGTACCGATGCCGGTTTCTTGCGCACTGCCGCGGCGACGAGTTGCGCGGCCTGGAGGCTGATTTCTTCGTCGTCGCGTTTCAGGATAACCAGCATGCGGCGCCCTTTCTGAACTATCGTTTACCCATCACCAGAAGTAATTATGGGACAGCAGAGAAAATTCGTCGGCCCTAGCGGAACCTGCGAATGACGAGATTGTGCCGGTCCGAACGATAGAAGCCCAGCACATACATGATGGCTTTGCCTTTGGTGGAATAAATGACCTGGCGAATGCGCAGCAGGGGTTCGCGGCGGGGAATGGAGAGGATCTCCGCGGTTCTGGGGTCGGCGGCGGTGGCGTCAATCTCTTCGTCGGCATAGCCAAGTTCGATGTTGTAATTGCGTTCGAGAATTCCGAAGAGAGATTCGCGGCCGATGGGCGCGTCCAAGAGCCCTGAGAATTCCGCGGCGCTGAGGTAGCAGGTTTCCAGGGCGAAGGCCTCGCCAGCAGCATGACGCAAGCGCTCGAGCTTGAGGATTTTGCTGGTGGGCGGAAGGGAGAGCCTTGCGGCGGCCTCGTTTTCATTGTCCAACACTTTGGCGAAGAGCACCTTGGAGACGGCGGTGAGGCTGCGGCTGGACATCTGCTCGGTATAGCTCATCAATTTATTGAAATGAATTTTGGGGGCGGCGACAAAGGTTCCGATGCCGCGGCGGCGCTCGACAATGCCTTCGCGTTCGAGGGAAGCGAGCGCGTGGCGCGCGGTCATTAGACTGACCTGATGAATTTTGGCGAGGTCGCGCTCGGAGGCGACCGCGTCCCCGGGATGCAAATGCCCGGCATCGATGCGCTTGCGAATAGCGCCCTGAATTCTCTGGTAGGCCGGCAAGCCGTTGCGGTTCTTTACTGGCATTCTCTCTCCCGAACTAGCCCTGGGCTTCCCTGCGGGCACCTAAATGCTTAACAGGAACGATAATTGATTCCGTCTGGTCTTTCGGGCCTGCAGGCGCCGGGCGCTCGTACTAGGACCGAAGGTGTTATAGAGCGGAGCCACGGTGGTGCTATAGCCCGCTGGCCTGGATACCTATATAAAGCACAAATTAGTGCTTGACAACAGAAAAATGGTGCTATATAGCTATGCACCATTCGGCCATATAGCTGGCCAGGGGTGCACGTTCAGCGTCGAGAGATTCGATCAAGATGAGGAGCTGCCGGACGGCCGTCGGCTTCGAATCGGAGGATGCAACATGAGAAAGATGAAGTCCCTGGGGTTGGGCCTGGTGGTAATGGCGGTGGCAGTGATGCTGTGCAGCGCGAAGGCCGCGTGGGGTCAGGATGTAACGGCGACGATCACGGGAACCATTACGGACGCCAGTGGCGCTCCGGTGGCGGGAGCCAGCGTGAGCGCGAAGGATATGGATCGCGGGACGGTGTGGCCTGCAAAGACGAACATCGACGGCATTTATAACATTTTGAAAATCCCGGTGGGGACTTACAGCGTGAGGGTGGAGGCCAAAGGATTCCAGACAGCTCTCTATCCGCCGTTTACGCTGGTGCTGAACCAGACGGCGCGCGTGGACGTGCAGATGAAGGTGGGCGCGGTCACGGAGACGATCGAGGTGATGGGCGCGACCCCACTGCTGCAAACGGAAAGCACCGAAGTCAGCAACCTCATTGATGCCCACACCGTCACGACTTTGCCCCTGGCGGCGCGCAACTATATTCAGCTAGCCTTGCTGTCGCCGGGCACAACGACAGTTAACCCAGACAGCCTGTCGAAGCCACAATTGATGACCAATTCGGGCCGGCCCATTATCAATGGCAACCGCGAACAGGCGGTGGCATTCCTCCTGGACGGCATCGTGAACCAGGAAGCCAAGAACAACGAAGTTGCCTATACGCCGAACGTGGACGCGATTCAGGAATTTAATATCATTACCCAGAACCCAGGGGCTGATTTCGGGAATTATGCCGGCGGGGTTATCAGCGCCAGTATTAAATCCGGTACAAACAGTTTCCACGGCGATGCCTTCGAGTTTTTCCGCAACGATTATCTCAATTCCAACTCCAAGACGGCCTCTTGGGCAACGGGAACTCCGCAAGCGGCACCGACGCTGCGATACAACATGTTTGGTGGCACATACGGCGGTCCGATCAAGAAAGACAAATTGTTTTTCTTCGGCGACTACCAGGGAATGAGAATTCCCACGTCGGCGCCGACGAACGCCCAACTCCTCACGCAGAAGGAGCGAGGAGGCGATTTCGGGCAACTCTGCACACAGTTGCCTGCCGCTGAAGGAGGCCCGGGCGCGTTTGTCAACGGAATTTGCAGCAAAGCAGCCGGTCAGCTCGTGGATCCGAAAAACGGTAATGCACCGATTGCTAACAACCTTATGTCAAATTCGACGCTTGCGGAAAGTCCGTTTGCGGCCGCGCTGCTCGCCGACACGAAAGACTATCCCTTGCCGACCTCCGACGTGGCCTATGGCAACAACATTGCGTTCAATAGCGGCAACCACTTTAACAGCGACCAGGGCGACTTGAAGATTGACTACAAGCTCTCGGATAAGGACAGCTTCTTCGGCCGCTTTTCCAAGTTCGATACGAGCCAGGCTATCTTCACAGGATTGCCCTTTTCCAATGCTGGCGCCGCGGAAGGCACGGACGAGCCTGGGTGGAGCGGTTCTGCGAATTGGACCCATTTGTTCGGCTCGAACCTCTTGAACGAAGCCCGGCTGGGTGTGAACGCGTTTCGGTTCAACCAGAATCAAACACCCACCACTTCTCTCGGCAACATCAGCGAAAAGCTTGGAATCGCCGGAGCAAACGCGCAGGCGCCAGGGCTGCTCCAGGTAACCATTCCCACGGGTCTCGGTGGAAATGCGAATCTCGGGCTCATCAACTTGTGGCAGATTTTCCGCGACACGGAAATACAAGCGGAAGACAATCTCGTCTACACACGGGGCCGCCACACCCTCAAGAGCGGCTTTCAATTCATCCGTGAACGGAACAACTACGTTTATCCCGGTAACGAAGGGGCGTTGGGCAACATCAATATCGCGAATTCGACGAACGCTAATGCGCCGACCGCGGACTGAGTGGGAGTTGCTGACTTCTGGGCTGGAATAGCCGCGGGTGGCGGGTTCCGGGACAGCGGATCGGCCACGCTCGAGGAACTCCGCGGAAGCATATTTGGAGGCTACTTCCAGGATGATTGGAAGTTAAAACCGACAATAACGCTGAACCTCGGCATTCGTTTTGAAGACCACACACCTCAATATGAGGTACACAACCGGGTTGTAAACTTTGGCCTTACAACCGGGACTATCCAAACAGTGGTGCCCGGCTCTACCGGCTACAGCGACAGGGCTCTGTACAACAACTATACGGGCCTCGGCGATTGGAACCCCCGACTGGGTATCGCCTGGTCACCTGGTTTCATGCACGGCAAGACGGTAGTGCGCGCGGCCTACGGCAGCTCGTCGTACCTTGAAGGTGGCGGAAGCAACGAAGAACTTTCGCTGAATCTTCCGTTCGGGAATTTTGAATCAACGTATCCGACAGGGATCGGAGCAGTCGGGTCCCCCTGGCAGAGCGCGCCGCCGTGTCCTGCACCGCAATTCAGCTGCTACGCGGGAAGCAGAGTCCGCATTTTTGATCAGAACTTCAGGCCGGCGCTGATCCAACAGTGGAACTTCACGGTCCAGCACCAGTTCAGCAACACTCTGACCTTCCAGATTGGCTACGTAGGCCAGAAGGGAACGCACCTGCTGAACTTCGAGGACGTGGCCCAACGAATGGGATTGAACGCCCAAGGGACGCTGGCCCAACCGGGACAGCAAATTGTCAGCGAAGCCGCAGGGCCATTCCTTGGCGGGCTCGGCGGGCCGTGTACGTTTAATCCTCAGGCAGGCGGTGTCTTTGGAACTACGACGGCCTCCACCGTGACCTATGCGGGGACGTGGAATTGTGGTACTCCGGGTTCGCTCTACCAAGCGGACTCGGGTGGGAACGGATTTAGTTCTTTCGGGGCGCTGGCAGGAGCAAATATGTCCAACTCGATTCAGCGCTACGACGGGCTCCAGGCTGTCTTGAGGGAGCGCAGCTACCATGGCCTGGATGCTCAAGTCGCCTACACCTACTCGAAGTGCCTCTCCAACTCGCCGGGGTATTTCGGCACCGGTTGGGGCAGCACGCAAGCGCAGAGTTCCGGCGGACAACCGGGCTGGGAGAATATCTATAATCCAAAGCTCGACTACGGGCCGTGCTACTACGACCAAACGCACATCATCACCGGTTACTTCAGCTATCAACTGCCAGTGGGCCGCGGAAAGCAGTTCGGCAAGGACGCCAATCCGGTGGTCAACGCGGTCATCGGAAACTGGCAGATCAGCGGCATCTTGAGCCTGCACAGTGGAAACGCCTTGACTCTGAATGACTTCGGAGGCTGGGGCGCGTACGGCGACCATTCGGGGACCAACTCTATTGGGCCATACACGCTGGCAAACCTGCCGAATTGCAACGGCCCGATCAATATCGATAATAAGTTCGTGCCATTCAACGGCGGCGTCGCGGCGCACATCCAGTGGTTTGACACCAGTAACATTTCAGCCGTGCCCAACGCCAATGTCCTGACGTCTTACACGAACGTTGGCACCGTGGGCAACCCGGTTGCAGGGGCGCCGGTCGGCGCCGTTGCCACTGGCGGAGGTTCTTTCGGAACCTGCTCCGTGGGTAACATTCGCGGTCCGTGGACCAAGAACCTTGACTTGTCTCTGCAGAAAGAAGTCTCCATCGGGGAACGCAAGACTTTCCAGCTTCGGCTGGACGCCTTCAATGCGTTCAACCACCCCATCTGGACGTTCAGCGGCGGACCTGCAAATGGTTCATTTGATTCCGGCAGCGGGTCTCTCGGGCAGATAACAGGTTCGCAAGGAGCGAGGCAGCTGCAGCTCGCGGTGAAGTTCCTGTTCTAGGTTTACACCTCCACACCCCACGAAATGGCAGGCGCTTCGGCGCCTGCCATTTTTTTTGTTGACGGCCCTTGGCGAATACGAAAGATTGATTTGGCTACGAAGCAAGACGGTGCTATGGAAGAGAAGGAGAGACGCTTCAAAAAGTAAATCATTCGCCCCCAATTCACACGTTTATGGAGCGAGGAGGGTTGCAGAAGGTGCAAAATGTGCGCCCACACATCCGGAACAGGTTGCGACAGCGCTGCCTTGGTTCGCGCTTCATGGCCGCGCTTTCGTTCGGTGGTTCTCTGATCTTCTTTCTTGGGTCCTGTCTTGTGAGTCTGGCGCAATCTCCGGAATCGAATGCCATCTCGTTGCCCACGGAGCTTCGGGTGCAGGCGCCGGGCTGGTGGCCTACCAAGGGCGAACCCGCGCGCGGCGCTTACGCAGGTGCGGACGCGTGCGCCGATTGCCACGAGGTCAAGGCCGATGCTCAGGAACAGACTGGAATGGCTCATACCGCAACACATGCGGGGGAATCGAAGATCCTCCGCGAGCACGACCACTTGGCTTTCCAGATTGGTCCCTACAGCTACCAGATCGTGACTGACGGAGGGAAGAGTGTTTTGGCGGTCAGCGACTCCACCTCTATTTTCTCGGCGGACCTGCTGTGGGGCTTCGGTTCCGGCCATATGGGGCAAACGTTCATTTACCAACGAAATGGAAAATTCTACGAGAGCCATGTGAGCTTCTTCGCGGCTCCGGGGGCGCTCGACATCACGCCAGGGCATCGCCATTCGGTTCCCGCAAATCTGGAAGAGGCAGCGGGGCGAGTCATTCCGCCGGACGAGGCCGGCAAATGCTTCGGGTGCCATACCACAGGATCGACGACAAGAAACGAGTTTGCCCCGCGCGATCTGTTATTGGGTGTGACCTGCGAAGCGTGTCACGGACCCGGTGCAAAGCATGTGGCGGCAGCGAGGGCCAAGACGGAGAAGCGCGGGTCGGGATTGATTCTGAATCCCAGCCAGTTGAGCCGAGTCGACTACGTGGACTTCTGCGGCGCATGCCACCGCACCTGGCAAGACGTGGTGGGCCACCTGGCCGGGGTTGGCATCTTCAACGTGCGGTTCGCGCCTTACCGTCTTGAAAACAGCCGATGCTGGGAAAAAGGAGACGCGCGGATCACCTGCGTTGCCTGCCACGATCCTCACAAGCCTCTCGTGCAGGAGCCGGGCTCGTACGATGCAAATTGCCTGGAATGTCATGTCGCAGCCGGTGGCGAAAAGAGGACGGCGAATCGCCCCGGCGCTGCGTGTCCCGTGGCTGCGAAGAATTGTGTGAGCTGCCACATGCCCAAGGTTAGCCCTCCCAACTTGCACTCCGCATTCACAGATCACTGGATTCGCATTGTTCGCCCGGGCTCTTCTTATCCGGAGTGAGACCAGCTCCGGCGCGCTGGAGAACACTGTTTCAAGGTATAATCCACAAATGTTCCATCTTTCGCGGCTTTTTGTTCCCGCCTGTTTTCTTTTCCTGGGCACCGCAGTTTCCTACGCGCAGGGGCAAAAACAAAGTTCGACGGGGGTTGCGGTAGGCGCGGCCGCGCGGGGCGCGAATCTTGCGGAGAGCGGCCATTGTGCGGAGGCGCTGCCGCTATTGAAGAGAGCCATTCGGCAGGTCGCGGACAAGGACCTGGAGAAACGGATGGGACTGGATGGCGTGCATTGCGCCATGACTGGCAAACGTCCTTACGATTCGCTGGATTTCCTGCAAGTGCTGCTGCGCGATTTTCCGCGCGACCCCGAGGTGCTGTACATCGCCACGCATGCGTATTCCGACCTGGCGCTCCGCACTTCTCAGGACTTGATGCACGAAGCGCCCTTTTCTTACCAGGTGCACCAGCTCAATGCGGAGGCTCTGGAAACGCAGGGGAGATGGGAGGAGGCAGCGGCAGAGTACCGCAAGATTCTGGAGGTGAACCCCATGTTGGCGGGCATTCATGCGCGACTTGGGCGGGTGCTGCTTTCCGGACAACAACCCACAGCGGAGGCCGTGGCGCAAGCGAAGAAGAACTTTGAGGACGAACTGTCGATCGATCCGAATAATGCGGGCGCCGAATACGTTCTCGCGGAACTGGCCAAGGATGACGGAGATTTTTCGAGCGCCATCGGGCATTATACCCGCGCCACAAAAATCGATAGCGGGTTTGCCGAAGCGTATTTTGGCCTGGGCTCCGCGCTGGTGGCAAGCAAACAATTTGCCGAGGCCATTGCGCCTCTCGAAACCTACGAAAAGCTCGCCCCTGACAGCCCGTCCGGCCATTTTCAATTAGCGCTGGCGTATAACGGGGTGGGACGCAAGGAAGACGCCAATCGCGAGGCGGCGCTGCAGCGTGACACGGCGAAGAGCCTAGAACAGGTCAAGCGCCGCGTAGCTGAAGGGCTTGAACGCCAGAAGCCACCGCAGTGAATGACGCGGTCCGCGAGAGTATGCGCTGGCGCTGTGATCTATTTCATCGCAGAGAATTCTTGCGGGGGCTCGTAGGTTCCGCGGCTATTTCCTCGTTTGCTTCACTCGCAGGCGCGACGGATAGACCCAATCCCGCCTTTCCCTTCTCCGAGATTCTGCCTTCAGCGTCAGGCATCAACTTCGTTCACACCAGCGGCCGGTCGTCGCAAAAGTATTTGCCCGAATCCACCGGCGCGGGATGCGCTTTCTTCGATTATGACAACGACGGGTGGATGGACATTTATCTGGTGAACAGCGGCCCTTGCGACTTCTGGACTCCCGCCAAGCCGTTGCGCAACGCGCTGTACCACAACAATCGCGACGGCACGTTTACCGATGTTACGGAAAAAGCCGGCGTGCCCGGCGGCGGATACGGCATGGGCGTCGCTGCCGGCGACTACAATGGCGACGGTTTTCCCGATCTTTATGTGACGCAGTACGGGCGCAGCATCCTTTATCGCAACAACGGGGATGGCACGTTCACCGATGTCACCGAAAAAGCGGGCGTGGCCGCTCCCGGCTGGGCTTCCAGCGCGGTGTGGTTTGATTACGACAACGACGGCAGGCTGGATCTGTTCGTCTGCAGGTTCGTGGATTTCAGCAAGCTGAAACATCACGTCTGCAACGCACCAAACATACCGGCGCTTGCCGGCGTCAACGAATACTGCTACCCGCGCATCTTCGATCCCATGCCGAGCTGGCTGTATCACAACAATGGTGACGGCACATTCACCGACGTGAGCCAGAAGACGGGCATCGCGGATAACCCTGGCAAATCTTGGGGCGCCGTCGCCACGGATATTAATAATGATGGATTCCTCGACCTCTTCGTAGCCAACGACACAACTGCTAATTTTATTTTCGCGAATCGCGGCGGGAAGCGCTTTGAAGAAATCGGCTTCACCGCCGGCGTTGCCTATGGCCCCGGCGGCAAAGCGCGCTCTGGTATGGGAGTCGACTCCGCCGACTTCGATCAGGATGGCTGGATGGATTTATTCGTGACGAACTTGGATCATGAATTCTACGGTCTATATAGAAACAAACACGATGAATCTTTCGAGGACAGGGCTTCGCCGATGGGAGTGGCGCGGGCGAGTCAAATGATGAGCGGCTGGGGAGTCAAATTCTTTGACTTCGACAATGATGGCTTGCTCGACCTGTTTGTCGCCAACGGCCATCCGGACGATTTGGTCGACAAAATAACTCCCGGGGTCAGTTATAGCGAGCCGCTTCTCTTGTTTCGAAATACGGGCGGCGGATTGAAAAACATTAGCGAAGAAAGCGGTCCTCTTTTTTCGCGCCCTCTTTCCGCGCGAGGGCTGGCGCTCGGAGATTTCGATAATGATGGTTCGGTGGATGTTCTCGTTGCCGTGAACGATGGGGCGCCGGTGCTGCTGCGCAACAATGCCGGAACACAGAATAACTGGCTGGGCGTGAATCTGGTGGGCAAGAAGTGCAATCCCGACGCCATCGGTGCGCGGGTCGCTTATCAGGCCGGGGATTTGAAGCGGCAGCAGATGAAGGTGAGCGGGGGAAGCTTCCTGTCATCGCACGATCCACGAATGGTGCTGGGGATGGGGAAACGGGAAAAGATGGAGTGGCTGGAAGTGAAGTGGCCGATGCCGGGAGGCACGACCCAGCGCTTTACCGGCCTGCCCATAAATCGGTACATAACGATCGTGGAGGGCCAGGAAAAATGGAAATAGGCCGAAAGCAAATCGCAACGAATTCCCGACGTTACAATAATAAACGGAGTAATCGCAGAGAAGACAGGTCTCCTCAGGAATTCAGAAACGCGGCGAGTTCATTGTTGAATCGGTCTTGGGCTTCGACATTGGAAAGGTGCGCGGCGTTGAGCTCGGCGTATCTCGCGTCGGGAATCCGTTGGGCGAGAAAACGCCCGTCCGAAGGGGGCGTAGCCGGATCGTGCGCGCCAGAGATCACAAGGGTTGGCAGGCGAATGTTTCTTACTTGTTTGCGGAAATCGAAATCGCGAACGGCGGCGCAACACGCCGCATAGCCATCCGCGTTTGTTTCCTCGATCATGTTCTGAGTATTTGATACGGTTGCTGGAGCTTGCTCGCGGAAAGCTGGCGTAAACCATCGCTCGACAACCGCCGAAGCGACTGATTTCATGCCGTTTTTTCGAACCGCCTGGATGCGGGCATTCCAGGCCTCCGGAGTTCCAATCTTCACCCCGGTGTTGCAAAGCGCCAACTTATGGATGCGTTCGGGCGCGTTGACTCCCAACCACATGCCCACCATGCCGCCCATGGATAACCCGCAAAAATGGACGCGGTCCAATCCCAATGCATCAAGCAGCACCAGCACATCTTTTGCGAGCTGCTCGATCGAATAGGGGCCCGGCATGGGCGAAGACCGTCCGTGGCCTCTCGGGTCATAGCGCAAGACGCGGAACTGCTCTCGAAACTCACGGGCCTGCGGGTCCCACATGGAATAATTTGCGCCAAGCGAATTCGAGAACACCAGCACGGGTGTTCCGCTCTGACCTTCCAACGCGTAATGAACGCGGGCGTCTCCAGCCTTAAGGATGGGCATCAGGATGATTCCTCTCCAGCAGGAATTTTACCCTCGCTCGCGTGCCGAAGCGATGGAATCACGAAGCTGGGGGGAGCTTAGGGCGCGCTAGACGCGCTCGAGGATCAAGGCGATGCCCTGGCCCACACCGATGCACATGGTGCAGAGCGCGTATCGGCCATTGGTTCTCGATAGTTGGTAGAGCGCCGTGGTGACGAGCCGCGCGCCACTGGCGCCCAAAGGGTGGCCTAGAGCAATCGCGCCACCGTTGGGGTTCACGTGAGCCGCGTCGTCCGGAATTCCCAGTTCACGCAAGACCGCCAGCGCCTGCGACGCGAAGGCTTCATTTAGCTCGATGACGTCGATTTGTTCGAGCGACAATCCCGCTTTGGCCAAAGCTTTACGTGTCGCGGGCGCTGGACCCATGCCCATGATTCGCGGAGCGACGCCGGCGGCCGCAGCAGCAAGGACGCGGGCTCTTGGTGTCAATCCGTGCCGTTTCAACGCCGCCTCCGAAGCCAGCAGCAAGGCACACGCTCCATCATTCACTCCAGAAGCGTTTCCGGCGGTTATCGTGCCATTCGGTTTTACTACCGGTTTCAATTTCGATAGCGCTTCGAGTGTCGTGTCTGGCCGGGGATGCTCATCCTCGGAGAAAATGACAGGGTTGCCCTTCTTTTGTGGAACGCAAACAGGCACGATTTCCTGTTTCATTTTCCCGTTCTGGATGGCCTCCGCCGCGCGTCGCTGGCTTCTTAGTGCAAACAAATCTTGATCGGCGCGGGAGATGTGAAATTCCTCGGCGACGTTTTCGCCGGTTTCTGGCATGGAATCAACACCGTACTTTGCCTTCATCAAGGGATTTATGAAGCGCCAACCGAGCGTGGTGTCTTCCACTTTCATGGAGCGTGAATAGGGGCTGTCGGCCTTGGAAATAACGAAGGGCGCTCGCGACATGCTTTCGACGCCCCCGGCAATCAAGAGATCCGCTTCACCGGATTTAATGGCGCGTGCCGCGGAAGCAACGGCGTCCATGCTCGAGCCGCAGAGGCGGTTTACGGTGGCGCCGGGCACTTCTTTCGGCAAACCCGCCAGCAGGAGAGCCATCCGCGCCACGTTTCGATTGTCTTCACCGGCTTGATTGGCGCAGCCGTAGACGACATCATCCAGGGCGTTCCAGTCGACGCGGGCGTTGCGCTCGACGAGGGCTTTGAGGGGAATCGCCGCGAGATCATCGGTGCGAATCGAGGCCAGCGCTCCGCCATAGCGCCCGAAGGGCGTTCGAATGGCGTCGCAGAGGAAGGCAGTGTGCATGATTGTCCTTCGGATTTTGCAATGCCTTCATCTTGCACGGAGCATCCGGCGAAGAAGCTCATGCGTGCGGGCAGAACATACCTGTCAAATAAACTACCCGCGGAGCCGTGAAGGCCTACTGCTACTTTTGTCTGATGGTGATGGGCTGCAGTAGTTTGAAATCGAGCGCCGTTTCCGCACGCAGGGTGATATCGCGATTGCCGGTTAATCCCGCGCCACCGGTACCTGCGGCCGCACCGATCAACGCACCAATGGCGGCTCCCTTGCCACCGCCCGCGATCGCTCCAATACCCGCGCCTCCGGCAGCGCCGCCGCCCACCATGACCGCCGTGCGCTTGCCTTTTCCTTTGCTGGAGGTCATTGCGGAGGAAGTTTGGATTTCGTGGTCCCTACCGTTGACGTTGATGCTCGTGAGCGTGAGGCTTAACACAGCGCCGCCCTTAAAGCGGCCGGCGGCCTTCGCCTCATTCACAACACCTTCGGCGCGAGCCCCCTTCGGGATGGCGACCTTGCCATCGATTTCCACGGGAGACTCGACGGTGGCCGTGAACTTGTCACCTGAATTGTTGGTTTTCGAGCTGATGGTCTCATCCAGGACGACGGCGATGACGGTGTCGGCAGGGATGACCAGAGGTTTCGGCTCGAGGACCTTTTTCACAGCGGTCTTGGCAGCGTCCGACACGGACGGAGCAGAATTAGCCTCCGGAGCGGCCTGCTGGTCAGCCGGTTTTTGGCACCCTGCCACCAGGGCCCCAAGGGAAAAAGCAGACAGCGAGATTGCAGCAAGACGGCGATTCATCAAATCCCTCCATCGGATGGAAATCCTTATTCTTTCAAAGATACGCTCATCTGTTGTGAAGTCAATTTAGCGTGCGCAATTTCAAAACGACGGCTTCGTCCCGATATGGTACCGGCGCCAGATTCAGCGCGAGGCAAATTGCTCCGTTCCGGACTTGATTAGAAGAATCCCATCTTGCTGAGTCCATTCGAACTCTCTCGAATGTCGAAGTATCAGAGAATCAACGGATTGAGAAAGAGCAAATGCCTCGCGATGGACAGCAGTCGAATGAATAGTGGCGCGGACGAGGATTCCGAGTTGGCACATGACTTGCACCTGCTTTTCACGGTATGTGCTGCTTATTTGGAATCCTGTTCGTCAAGTATTAGCCAAGGGTAGAGCAACCTGGAGTCCATGGGGAAGTCCAGCAGGTTCTGGCCTACACGAAGCGGGAAAATGGGGAGCCGGTGCGAGCCGGGACAGGCCGTACTTGGGGTTAATGAGAATGAAACACTGCAAGATGCCGGGCAGCTTTCAAGACGGGGCCAAAGCCCTCCGAGCGAACTTTCGGAAGATCGAGCATCGCGAATGGTGGTTGTGGGTAGCAGCGGCGATCATTACGCTGCTACTCACAATCGCGCTGGCTTCCTTTCTGCTCCCGAATGTGTCATCGGCCCAAGACTTCCATGCCATGTATGTACTTCCGCAAGCCGTGCGTGGTCTCGTGGCCCTTGTTTTCCTGTTCGATCTCTACACCATCTATCAGCATCTGCAAATTCACAGGATTCGCCGGGAACTCATTGAACGGGAGGAGCTCTTTCATTTGATCAGCGAGAATGCGGCGGACATGATTGCCGTCGTGGATTTGGAAGGCCGCAGGATTTTCAACAGTCTCTCGTATCAGAAAATCCTTGGGTATTCGCCAGAACAACTTCAGGAATCTTCGGGGTTTGAGCAGATTCATCCGGATGACCGCGAGCGGGTTAAGAATGCCGCCAGGGAAGCTCGTGAGACAGGAGCGGGAACACTTCTGGAATATCGCTTCCGCCACAATAATGGCAATTGGATGGTGTTGGAATCTGTTGCCAGCGTCATCCACAACGAAAACGGCGAGCCGGAAAAACTTGTGATTGTGAACCGCGACATTACGGAGCGAAAGAAAGTCCAGGAGGCATTGGTGCGATCGGAGGTGAGTTTCCGCTCTTTGGTGGAGGGAGCGCCTCACGGCATCTATCGGGCGACGACGACGGGGCAGTTTTTGCAGGTGAATCCGGCCCTCCAGAGAATGCTCGGCTATGAATCCGCGCAAGAGCTTTTCAAAGCCGATCTGGCGACGCAAGTGTTTCGCAACATTGCCGATTATCAACGAATGAATGAGTCCCTGGCCAAGTCGGATGAACTAAAGGACATCGAACTGGAATGGAAGCGATCCAATGGCGAGCCCATCGTGGTGCGGTGCTCGGGACACCGCGTCGACGTCAAGGAAGGAGGTCCCGGGTATTTCGAGGTTTTTGCCGAAGATGTAACGGAAAAACGCACTCTGGAGCGCCAGCTCCGAATGGCTCAGAAGATGGAGGCCATCGGAAGGTTATCGGGTGGCATCGCTCACGATTTCAATAATCTGCTCGGAGTCATCATCGGGTATAGCGGGGTATTGAAGAAATCCCTGGACAAGAGCCAGCCCAACTACGAATACGCAACGGAAATCGAGAAAGCCGGCCAGCGCGCGGCCTCCTTGACCCGCCAGTTACTGGCGTTCAGCAGACAGCAAGTTCTGACACCCACCGTGCTGAGCCTCAATTCGCTCGTATCGGATATGGAAAAAATGCTGCCACGTCTGCTGGGTGAAGATATCAACGTGTCCCTGTCTCTTGGGCCGGCGCTCGGAAACGTCAAGGCCGACCAGAGCCAAATCGAGCAGGTGATCATGAATCTGGCCGTGAATGCAAGGGATGCCATGCCTTCCGGCGGAAAACTCCAGATCAAAACCGCCAACGTGGAACTCGACCATGCCTACACGCGGGATCATCCCGGCTCCAAGGCAGGCAGCTACGTGATGCTCGCGATCGCGGACTCCGGAACGGGCATGAATCCGGAAACCATCGCGCACATTTTCGAGCCGTTCTTCACCACCAAGGGACTGGGAGCGGGGACTGGCCTTGGTCTCGCGACCGTGTATGGCGTGGTGAAGCAAAGCAACGGATATATTTGGGTGGACAGCGCCCTGGGGAAAGGTTCGACCTTTCAAATCTACCTTCCAAGGAACTTCGACACCGAGCTAGTTTCCGTTGCTAAGCCCGAGTTCCATTCCAGGGAGAAGTCGCAAGGATCAGAAATGATTCTTCTCGTGGAAGATGCGGAACCCCTGCGGAAACTGGCGCAAGCCTTCCTGGAATCCAACGGCTTCCGCGTGTTGTCGGCCCAGAGTGGAGAAGCCGCTCTCGAGGCCGCGGCGCGTTACTCAGGCCATTTCGACCTGTTGCTCACGGACGTGGTGATGCCCGGCATGAACGGCCGCGTTTTGGCGGAGCGATTGTCGATGCGGCAGCCCGGGCTGAAGGTTCTCTTCATGTCCGGTTACACGGACAGCTTTATCGCCGGGCACGGAGTACTCCAGAAGGGAACATTCCTTCTGCACAAACCGTTCACTGAAGAGATTTTTATAAGTAAGGTCCGAGAAGTTCTGGATAGCGGCAAAAACGCGCCGCCTGAATTGAAACCTGAGTTGGACCAGGTAGGAAGCGGTGCCCGTGATCACTAACAGAAACAATGGACCGAAGGGAAAGCTACTGGTTGTGGATGACGACGAGGCACTGAGGCGGCTGATGCACCTGGAACTCAGCGAAACCTACGAAGTCATTGACACGGGTGAACCCGAGCGCGGATTGGCGCTGGCCCTGGAGCACATGCCTGACGCCATCCTGCTCGACTTGCGCATGCCGAAGTATTCCGGCTATGAACTGTGCCAGACGTTTACATCGTTCAGCCGCACACAAACGATCCCAGTGGTTATCGTGAGCGGGGAAGGAGGCGCGCAAACCAAAGAACATTGTAAACAGTTGGGTGCGGCAGGGTACTTCGAAAAGCCGTTGGACTTCGAGGCCCTTAAGGTATTCCTCAGAGGAATCGTCACGACGTCCCGCCCTATTCCTCGGAGCGAGGTACGCGTGCGGCTGCGTGTGCCGTTGAAACTTCGGGGCAAGGATGCGCAAGATAAGGACTTTGAAGAGGCCGCAACAACAGAGAACGTCAGTCTTAGCGGCTTTCTGTGCACCTGCAACAGAGCAATCCCGGTTCATTCCATCGTGGACGTATACATGGTCTCGTCACATGACGAACACGTTGGCAGAGCACAGATCATGCACTCGGAGGCGAAGGCCACCCCGCTCTACCGCTACGGGTGCCGCTTCACCGAAAAAAAGGGTCCCTGGGTCCTGCGGTAGCCGTTTCGCGCTGGCAGAAAAACCACTCCGCAGGCGTGGTCAGACCAGCCAGTTTATTACCTCCATCAGCCCCCGGATTTGACCAGCTTACTCACCGCCTGGATGTCGCTTGCGGTTGCAAAGGCGAATGCCTGGATGGCTGCGGTTTCCCGGCGGATCACTTCCCAAGTTTCGTCGGGAATACTCAAGAAGACTCTCGCTACCTGCGAGTCATACTGTTTTCCCGCTCCTCGTTCTATCACTTCTCGTGATGCCTGGAACGGAAGAGCACGGCGATATGGCCGATCAGAGGTCATAGCATCAAAGGTATCCGCCAATGCAAAAATTCTCGCGCCTGTGGGGATCTCCTGCGTTTTCAGGCCTCTCGGGTAACCGCTGCCATCGCAACGTTCATGATGAGCGAAGATGATTTCCGCGGCATCTGCAAGGAACGGGATGCCTTTGACCAGGTCATACCCGATCTGTGCGTGGTGTTGCATGATCTCGCGTTCTTTTTCGGTAAGAGGCCCCGGTTTGAGGAGGATTGCATCTGGTATCGCCAGCTTGCCGATGTCGTGCAGCCACGCTCCCATGGCGATATTTCTCATCTGGTTTTCCAAGCCGCCCATGGCTTTGGCAATCTCGATGGAGTACAGAAACACGCGCCGGGAATGTCCAGCCGTAGGACTGTCCCGTAAATCGATCGCGGCGCCTAATACCTCGAGTGTGTGGTCATAGCTGCGCTCGATCTGATGCAAAGCTTCTCGAAGTTGCCCGGTCTGTTTCGCGACAATTTCCTCGAGATGGTGACGATAGTTGTCGACTTCCTGTTCCAACCCCTTTACGTGCAACGCGCGCGTGAGGCTTGCCAAAATTATGTTTGCATCCACCTGAAGCGGCTTGACGAGATAGTCGTCGGCGCCCTCCCGCATTGCTTGGATTCCGACTTGGATGTCATCCACTCCGGTAATCATCAGAAAGACTATCCGGGGATAGCTCTGCTTCACCTTTGCTAGAAATTCCATACCGGACATTCCAGGCATTTGAAGGTCGGAAATTACCGCATCTATCCTATGGGTTTCGAGGATGTGGAGTGCTTCGTCTGCGTGGGCAGCCGTTTCGCAGGGAAGGCCAAGCTGCGCGAGTACCGCCGCCATGACTTTTCGAACGGAAACCTCGTCGTCTACGACTAACACTCGCAGAGATAGGGAATGCGCCACTGGGATCGGTTCAGTTGCCAAGGGCCATCCTGCGTCGGTTGGCTTGTACACATCCGTTAAGACCGGAACTTTTCTGTTCAGTCGAGCGCGCTGTGCATGGCGTGATGTGATTCAAGCGGCCACCGTCGTCAACTACTTCGGATTACAGAAGAGTGTTCTAATGCACGAAAGAGACCATCGTGCCCAGGATTTGGTGGCTCGAAAGTCCAGCAAACTCAATTGGTTGGTCGTAGTCGTGCCGACTCTAGAGATTCTACGTTCAAATATTGTTCCAGCGACGGATTCGGTCCCACAATGGAACAAAAAGCCGAGTTCGGGAGTCTCTTTTCGATTTGGCCGTTCCCCTGGAGCGATGCAACATTTCCTCACATTCGCCGAGCGCTGGATCGGTCTGTTGCGCTACGCGGCGCGCTTTTCGCCCTTTTGCCATCGTATATCTGCTGATATTTGGCCCCGTAAAAAGGCAGTGTATCGAGATGCTTCGGATGCCGCAGGTCGCCCCCGGGGCCACCCGGACCCGTAACTTCATCAAGCCTTGCCCTCGATTTGGCGCGGCTCCTTTTTTCGATCGGATTGGACAACTCGAAGTCCTGCAGCCAAACACAACAGAGGCCCGCCTGCGGCGCTCGGAGAAATTCAGGAAAGAAGAAATGAGATCAGGCGCTGGATCTAGAGTTGTTCCTAAGGGCCTCGCCCACCTTGTGCACAAGCGTATCCCGCGAGAAGGGCTTTTGAAGGAAGAAACCGTCCTGCAGGAAGTCTTCGTTGCCCCGGTTGTATTCCAGGTAGCCTGACATGTAAACGATCTTAATACTGTTCCGGAGGCCCTTAAGTCTTTTGGCGAGCTCCGGCCCGCGCATATTGGGCATCACGACATCGGTAAGCAGCAGATGAATCGGCTCGTCCGACTTTTCGGCGATCGCCAAGGCCTCTGTGCCATCCCTGGCACTGAGCACTGTGTACCCAGCGGACTCTACAAACTCGGAGGCAAGCTCTCTGACCCACTCTTCGTCTTCCGCAATTAGCACCGTCTTACGCCGCCGAACGGGGGTGGCTGCAATTTCCTCGGACTCAGCAGGCTCCGCAGCCTCGTCGACTAATGGTAGGTAGACCTCGAACCGCGCGCCTTTCTCCGGCTCCGACTCCACCCAAACGCAGCCGCCGCTCTGCTTTACGATGCCGTAAACGGTGGCAAGCCCCAATCCAGTTCCCTTGCCCTGCTCCTTGGTGGTGAAGAACGGCTCGAAAATGCGCGCCTTCGTTTCGGCATCCATGCCATGACCCGTGTCGGTAACCGCGAGCAGAACATATTCGCCAGGCACAATCGGAGGCCGAGCCAGGGCGCATTCCCGATCCACCGTCACGTTACGCGTCTCGACGGTTAGACTGCCGCCCGCTGGCATGGCGTCACCGGCATTCACTGCAAGATTCATAATGACTTGCTCGATCTGTCCTGGATCTGCCTTCACTCGCCCAAGAGACTTGCCAGCGTGGAAAGTGAACGCGATGTCTTCACGAATCAGCCGTCTTAGTAGTTTGCACATTTCCGAGACCAGCATATTCAAGTCCAGGATTTTCGGCTGCAATACTTGCATACGACAGAAGGCCAGCAACTGGCGCGTCAGCGAAGCGGCGCGATCCGCGGCGCTCTCTATTTGCTGCGTGCGTCCAAGGAGTCGCTCATCGGACTGCAAGCTCTCTACCAATAAACTGCTGTTCCCCTTGATGACCGTCAGGAGATTGTTGAAGTCATGAGCCACGCCGCCTGCCAGCCGTCCCATGGCGTCCATCTTCTGCGCTTGGCGAAGTTGGCCTTCAAGCTGCTGCCTTTGCCCTTCAAGCTGTTGCCTTTGTTCTTCATGCTGTTGCCTTTGTTCTTCGTTCCTCTGCAATGTGTTGCGCATGTCCTCGAAAGCCCGGGTGACCTGTGCTATCTCATCACCACCATGCGATTTCAGCGGATAGATGAAATCACCCTGTTCTAGGGCGCGCACTCCTTCCGCGAGGTACGCCAGCGGGCGCGTGGACCTGTCTGAAATGACAAACACCAATGCGCCTCCCCCTATCACGGCGGCCAGACCAAGCCCGAACAGCAGACGGTTCAATCTCTTCAGGGATGCAGTTGCCTCGTCATAAGACTTCAGAACGATGAGGCTTAGGCCTGGCTGAGCCGCGGAGTCCAGCGCGAGTGAACTTGCGAAAAACCTCTCATTGTCGATTTGGATCTCTTCCCCTTCAGACCGGTCCCGCAGCTGCCCCTCAAGCTCTTGCTCCTTGCTGACCGAAAACGTGCTCATCACGAAATCGCTGCCGTTGCGGAAGACCAGGTGACTCGACGAAATGCGCCCCAGTTCGCTTGCTCCCCTGGCGTCCAGCTCACGACCGACGATCACCGCGCCTAAAAGGCGGCTTTTTCGTGGCTCATCCTCGTAATAAGGTCGCAGCACAACCTGAAAAAGCTGCCCGCCGCCAAACCACCAACTTGCTCCACTATCGTCCTTGAGAGACCGCCGGAGCAGCTCTTCCGCGTTAGCCAGGGAAAACCTCAAGCTGGTCGTGTGCAGAGCGACGATTTTGCCCTTCCTGTCCACAAGCGCAAACAAGTCGCAATCGCCAGACTGCCATGGGTCTTCACTGGCATCCTGGATCGCCGTCGCGTCCCCGTTTCTTAAGTGCGCCAAAATTGCCAGCAGGTCGGCCTTGCGGCTCAACGTCATCTCCCGCTGGTGTTGAACGGCCTGGATTGTCAGGACGGCATTGCGGGCATCCTCCTCGATTTGCCTCTGGACCTGGGCCTGAACCGTGTGACGCACGACAAGCAGAGTGGCGGAAGTGAGCGCAGCCGTAAACAGCACAAGCCACAACAGCAGCTTGGTGCGCAATCTGAGGTCGTTGTGGTATTTGAGGAGGGATTTCAATATCTGGCTAACTCCTCTGAAATGAACAGGTTCAATGGGCCAATGCCCGGCGTTAAGACGGCGTCTAGGATCCGCCTTGGACAATGACGAATGACTTAGTACACCCGGAGTTTGCATGACAGGCTCGTGAGCACTGTAACTTAACGTTTCTTGACTTAGCGCGGGAATGGACTGTTGGTACCACAGAGCAAGTACTCCAGAACAGGGGCTCGGGCCGTCACTTTTCGACGGAAAACTTGTAGGTGGTGACGGAGTGGTAGCGCACGCCGGGATTGAGCACCGTCGAAGGGAATTTGGGCTGATTCGGGGAATCGGGAAAGTGTTGCGTTTCAAGGCAAAACGCGTTCCGGCGCGGATAGGGGACGCCGCCTTTGCCGGGAGTTTTGCCGTCGAGGAAATTGCCAGTGTAGAACTGGACGCCGGGTTCGGTGGTGAAAACTTCCAGGACGCGGCCGCTAGTGTGCTCGACGACGCGCGCGGCGCCAAGGAATTCCAGTGATTCGGGCACCGGGCGCAGAACGAAATTGTGATCGTAGCCCCCGCCGAGCTTTAGCTGTTCGTCGTCCTGATTGATGCGCGCGCCGATGGCGGTGGGTTTGCGAAAGTCGAACGGAGTGCCGGCAACGCCGCGGAGTTCGCCGGTGGGAATCAAGGCGGCATCGACAGGCGTGAATTTGTCGGCTTGAATCATTAGCAGGTGGCCGAGAATATCGCCGGAGCCTTGACCGGCGAGATTGAAGTAAGAGTGGTTGGTGAGGTTCAGGACGGTTTTTTTGTCGGTGGTCGCGAGATAGGCGATGCTTAGCGCGTTGTCGTCCTTCAAGGCGTAAATCACGCTCACATTTAGATTTCCGGGAAAGCCTTCCTCGCCGTCCTTGCTGACGTAGCTCAGTTCGAGGGACTGACCGTCTTTTCCGTGGAGAATCCTGGCGGCCCACAGGGCTTTGTCGAAGCCTTTGACGCCGCCGTGCAGACTGTTCTCACCGTTGTTCTTGGCGAGGGTATAGGTCTTGCCATCGAGGAGGAATTGCGCGTGCGCGATGCGGTTTCCATAGCGGCCGATGATTCCTCCAAAGTGGCTCTTATCATTCACGTAGCCGTCAACGTTGTCGTAACCGAGCACCACATCGGCCAGCTTGCCGTTGCGGTCCGGCACCTTAATGGAGACGACGGCGCCGCCATAGTTGGTGATGGAAACTTCGGCCCCGGATTTATTGGTGAGCACATAAAGGTCGACGGGCTGGCCGTCAGGTGTTTTGCCGAAGGATTTTTTTATGGTCGAGCCGGACTGTGGCTCTGCGCCTGCAAACGCCGGAGTGGTCATAAGCAACGCTCCCATGAAAATGATAAACGGCATTCGTTTCATGCCAATCCCCAGCCCGCGAGTTCCGATGACGGCTATTGTCCCAGATTTGTTGGCATTCAGTCTGAGAATTTGCAACGAAAACCAGGAGTCACGCGTGCTTTGGCAGTAGCGGATAGTTGCTGTACCCTGCTCTTGCGAATAATCCCTGGAAGTCATGCAGGGCCTGGATCATGGGTCTTCAAGCTTTTCTCTCGCAAAAAGTAGTGACGCCGCGCGGAAGCGAACCCGCGGCCGTGCTCGTCGAAGACGGGCGGATCCTTGACGTTGTTGCGTCCGATCAACTGCCCGCGCAAATTCCCGTGAAGGATTTTGGCGAGGCTGCGATTCTGCCGGGGCTGGTGGACTCGCACGTCCACATCAACGAACCCGGCCGCACGGACTGGGAAGGCTTCCGGACCGCGACGCGCGCCGCCGCTGCCGGCGGCTGCACGCTGCTCGTGGACATGCCTCTCAATTGCCTGCCGGCGACGACAACCGTGGCTGCGCTCGAAGCGAAACGCGAGGCTGCAAAACGCCAGTGCCACGTGGACTGGATGGCGTGGGCCGGAGTCGTGAGCGACAACCAGGAGGACATCGAAAGTTTGGCAGCCGCGGGCGTCCCGGGATTCAAATGCTTTCTCATTCACCCCGGCATCGATGGATTCACCATGGTCAACGAGGCGGAGCTGCGCGCAGCTTTGCCGCATATCGCCCGGACTGGTTTGCCGCTGCTTGTGCACGCGGAACTCCCTGGGCCGGTTGACGAGGCGACGCGCCGATTGGCGCGGGCGGACTGGAGCAAGTACGCAACCTATCTGCAATCTCGCCCACAGGAAGCGGAGCTATCTGCGATACATTTGATGCTCTCCCTCTGCCGCGAATATCGTTTTCGCCTGCACATCGTGCATCTTTCGGCCAGCGAGGCCTTGGAAATGTTGCGCACGGCGAAATCGGAAGGCCTGCCGCTAAGCGCGGAAACCTGTCCGCATTACCTCCATTTCGAATCGGACAAAATCCCCGACGGCCAGACCCTCTTCAAATGCGCCCCGCCGATCCGCAACCGCGAGAATCGCGAAACTCTCTGGCGCGGGCTTCGAGAAGGCGTGATTGATCTGGTGGCGACGGATCATTCTCCGTGTCCGCCTGAGATGAAGCGGCTCGGCGAGCGAAGCTTTCAAACCGCGTGGGGCGGAATTGCCACTCTCTCGCTGGCACTGCCGGTGATGTGGACGGAAGCCCGTCGCCGTGGATTCTCGCTTGCAGACATCGCGCGCTGGATGGCGGAAGGCCCCGCCCGGCTCGCCGGCTGCGCGGCGCGCAAGGGCCGCCTAGCAAGGAATTTCGACGCCGACTTTGTGGTCTTTGAGCCGGAAGCTGAGTTCATTGCGACGGAGGAGCATCTTCATTGCCGTCATCGCGTTTCGCCCTATCTTGGCGAAAAACTCCGGGGCGTAGTGAAAGCAACTTACCTGCGCGGAAACTGCGTCTTCGCTGATGGGACATTTCCTGGGGACCCCAGCGGGCGCGAATTGCGGCGCTGAACCGCGCAGGGACGCTTCAAATAGAGATTTGAAACTCTCGCCATTTCAATACAGAATACCGCCAGCAAAGAAATTCATGACCGTCCATCACATCGTCGGGGCATCCGTGCCGCGCAAGGAAGGCTGGGGCAAAGTCACCGGAGCGGCGCGTTACGTCGACGACATGACTTTACCCGGCATGCTGTACGGCGCGACCGTGCGCAGCAGCGTAGCGCGCGGCAAAATCAAGAACATTTCTTTTGATCCAAGCGTTGACTGGAACGATTTTGTCATCGTAACAGCCAGGGATATTCCAGGAAAAAATTGCATCGCCTTGATCCTGGACGACCAGCCTTGTCTCGCCTCTGAAGCCGTGAATCACCCCGAAGAGCCGATTCTCCTCCTGGCCCATGCCGACCGCCACAAGCTGCGAAAGGCGGTCGAGGCGGTTTCCATCGAGTACGAGCCGCTGCCCCCCGTCTACACCATGGAAGAAGGCGAGCGGCAATCCACAATTATCTGGGGCGCCGACAACACCTTCAAGAGCTACCTGGTGGAAAAAGGCGACGTAGATGCCGTCTGGAAAAGCGCGGCGCACATCGTCGAAGGTGAGTACTTCACCGGCGCGCAGGAGCAACTGTACATTGAAAACAACGGAGTCATCGCGGCCTTCGACCCGGAAAATGGCGTCACCGTCTGGGGCTCGCTGCAATGCCCCTACTACGTTCATAAAGCTCTGATGGCGCTGTGCGGCCTTCAGGAAGAAAACGTGCGCGTCGTGCAAATGGAGACAGGAGGCGCGTTCGGCGGCAAGGAAGAGTATCCATCCATGATCGCAGGGCACGCGGCGCTGCTCGCGATCAAGTCGGGCAGGCCGGTGAAAATTATTTACGACCGCATGGAAGATATGGTGGCGACCACGAAGCGGCATCCTTCGCGAACGCGCCATCGCACTGCTGTAACTGAGGATGGCAAAATCCTCGGCGGCGAAATCGAGTTCACCATCGATGGCGGAGCTTACGCAACACTGTCTTCAGTGGTTCTTTCGCGCGGAACAATTCATGCCGGTGGTCCTTATTATTGGCCGAGTGTGCGCATTCGAACGAAAGCAGTGGCGACCAATGCGCCTCCGCACGGAGCCTTTCGCGGATTCGGCGCCCCGCAGAGTCTCTTTGCCATGGAGCGCCACATGGACCGCATTGCCCAGGTCGTGGGCGTCTCTCCGGTCGAAATTCGCCGGCGCAATTTCCTGCGCCCCGGCCAAACCACGACCACCCAGCAAGTCATCCGCGAACAAATCGACTTGAATCATTTGCTGGATCGCGCGCTGGATCTTTCTGATTATGTCGCGAAGGAAAAACGTTTCACGCAAGAAAATAAACTTGGCAAGCGCAGAAAAGGAATCGGCATCGCCGCCTTCTTGCATGGCGCGGGATTCACCGGCTCCGGCGAGCGCTATCTGAATTCCCTGGTTGGCATGGAAGCCGGCGCTGACGGCGTTGTTCGAGTGCTCGTCTCCAGCGCGGAATTTGGCCAAGGAACCAACACCGTGCTCTGCCAGATCGCGGCAGAGGCCCTGTCTCTGCCGTATGAAAGTGTCGCCATCGCGCAGCCGGACACCACCGTGGTTCCAAACAGTGGCCCAACGGTGGCTTCGCGTACGGCGATGATTGTTGGAAAACTGGTGCAATCGGCGGCCCAAGGAATCAAGCAAACGCTCATGAGGACCGGCCTTCTCGGTGACGATTACACTCCCGAGCAATTTCGCGCTGCCTGTGGCAAATACATTGCTGCCCACGGAACGCTGAAATCGTATGCGCGGTATGAAGCGCCCGGCGATGTTTTCTGGGACGATGAAAAATATCGCGGCGAGGCTTACGCGGCGTTTGCCTGGGCCGTGTACGTTGCGGAAGTCACCGTGGATTTGACGACTTACAGCGTCACAGTGGATGATTTCGTCGCGCTTCAGGAAGTCGGCAAAGTTCTTAACCCCGTTCTGGCTGCGGGACAAATTACAGGCGGCGTAGCGCAAGGCATAGGTTTCGCGCTCTATGAAAAAGTGGTCTGGCAAAACGGTCGGATGCTCAACAACCAGATGACCAATTACATTATGCCAACCTCCGTGGATCTCCCGCCGATCCGCGTTTTTTTTGAGGAGCTTGGCAACGTTCACGGCGCCCACGGCGCCAAGGGCATCGGAGAATTGCCCATGGATGGACCTGCCCCTGCCATTGTGAACGCTGTGGAAGATGCCGTCGGTGTTCGCTTTTGTTCGATACCCGTGTTGCAGGAAGATCTTTTTGAGGCACTGCAGCCCGAATCTCTTGAGCAAGACACCCTCACTTCGACGCGAGAGAAAGCATGAAAACTTTGCCGGAGACCAGCGCAAAGTGCGAACTTTCGTTTACTGTCAACGGTGACGCACAAAAAGTGTTCGCCCATCCGATGGAACGCTTGCTGGACGTACTGCGGAACGACTTGAAGCTCACGGGGACGAAAGAAGGATGCGGCGAAGGCGAATGTGGTTCATGTTCCGTCCTGCTGGACGGCATGCTTGTGAATAGCTGTCTCGTTCCCGTGGCGCAGGCAAGCGGCGCGAACATCGTTACCATTGAAGGAATGTCCGCGCATGCTTTGATGGCTCCGCTCCAGGAAGCCTTCCTGGAATGCGGCGGCGCGCAGTGCGGCATCTGCACGCCCGGAATGATTCTTGCGGCAGTGCATCTGCTCGAGAAAAAACCGGAGCCTGCGATTGCGGACATTCGAGAGGGCCTTGCCGGTAATCTTTGCCGCTGCACCGGTTACATGCAGATTTTCGAAGCAGTGGCCAGGGCCGCCCGGCGAAGGGTTCCAGCATGAGAGCCGATCCCGCCGAATACAGGCTTGTTTCGCCCGGGAGTCTGGACGCGGTTCTCTTGCTGATGGCCGGAGAACCGGCGCAATGGCTGCCCATCGCCGGCGGCACGGACGTAATGGTTTTATACTCGGCTGGAAAACTACCCAGCCGGAAACTGATCAACATCTGGAACATTCCCGAGCTTCAGCAAATTGAAGTTTTTCCGGATAGCATCAGAATCGGCGCCGCGTGTACTTATACTGCGTTACGCAACCATGAAACCGTTTCGCGGGAATTTCCGCTGCTGGTCACGGCCGCGTCCTGGACCGGCGGAATCGCCAATCAGAATCGCGGAACACTTGGAGGCAACATCGCGAATGCTTCTCCTGCCGCCGATTCCCTGCCCGCCCTGCTGGTTTACGGCGCGGAGCTGACCCTGGTTTCAGTGCGTGGCGAACGCCGCGTGGACTATCGAAACTTTCACACGGGTTACAAGCAGACAGTTCTGGCGGCTGACGAATTGATTCGCGATATTTCGCTGCCACGCCGATTTTCCGGATATCTCTCGCACGCGCGGAAAGCCGGAGCGCGAAACGCCCAAGCTATTTCCAAGGTTTGCCTCGCCGCGCTGGGCCAGATGGCCAACGGCGCGATTCGCGATGTGCGTCTCGCCATGGGAAGCGTTGCGCCTGTTCCGTTGCGCTTGGCGGAAACGGAGCGCTTGCTCGCTGGAAAGCACATCGAGCCATCGTTGATCGCAACAGTAAAAAAGAGCGTGCCGTGGGAAATTAGCCCCATCGACGATATTCGCTCCACCGCTCGATGCCGGGCAGCCGTCGCCGGCAATCTTGTCGCCGAGTTTCTTGAGATGCTTGCCTCTGAAAGGACCAACGCGTGAGCGAGATTCTCGCTCGCTGGAATAAAATGCCGCATGAGGAAGCTGCTCGCGAGATTCTTCCCTGCTGCGGTTCGACAACTTGGGCCGCGAGCATGGCTTCGAAAAGGCCGCTGGGCGAAGAAGCAGCGGTGCTCGCGGCTTCGGATGAAATTTGGCGCGGACTCGGCGAAGAGGATTGGCTGGAGGCGTTCCGAAGTCATCCGCGAATCGGCGAATCGACCGCCGAAAAAACTGTCGCGGCACAATCTTCGGCGTGGTCCGCGCAAGAACAGCAGAAAGCTGCAACAGCCGATGAAGCCCTAAAGATGGCGCTGAAGTGGGGCAATCGCGAGTACGAGCATAAGTTCGGGCGAATCTTCATTGTGTGCGCGACGGGAAAATCCGCCAGCGAAATTCTGGAGATTCTGCGCCGGCGGTTGCACAATGATGAAGCCACGGAACTACAGCAGGCAGCCGGGGAGCAGCGCCAAATCATGCGCCTTCGCCTGAAAAAATGGATCGCCGGATGAGCCGAATTGCCACGCACGTTCTCGATACCGCCAAGGGCAGCCCCGCGGCGGGCGTGCCGGTGTGCCTGGACCGCCAGGATACTTCCGGCAAATGGATATCGCTTGGTTCCGCACAAACGGATCACGATGGAAGATGCGCGGAGTTATTGCCGGCCAGCGTAATGCTCAACGAGGGCGTGTATCGGTTGACCTTTGACACGGCAACTTATTTCGCGGCTTGCGGGGTGGAAGGATTGTATCCGGTCGTTGAGATTCTGTTTCGAATCAAAAGCGGTGAATCGCATTTTCATATTCCGTTGCTCCTGAGCCCAAACGGTTACACGACGTACCGGGGAAGCTGAGATGAGTTCTGCAATTCGCGAATGGCTAAACCTCAGCGTCCGCTGGTTTCACGTATTCGCAGGCATCATGTGGGTCGGCCAAACCTATTATTTCACCTGGCTCGACGGCCAATTCACAAAACTCGAAAAAAAAGCCGATTCGAACGCAACCGCTTCAAAAGTTTGGATGGTTCACAGCGGAGGTTTTTACGCTGTCGAAAAACAAAAGTCGCTCGGCGTCGCGGCGGAACAAGTCCGCTGGTTTCGCTGGGAAGCATTGATGACCTGGCTCGCCGGCGTAATTCTTCTAGTCCTCGTGTATTACCTGGGAGATGGGCTCATCGACCCAGACGTCGCGGACATTTCGAAACAAGCGGGCATCGCAATCGGTGTTGCTGCCATGTTTGCCGGATGGATTATCTACGACCTCGTCGCGCGGTCATCGCTCGGAAAATCCGAAGCCGCATTCGCTGCATTTGGTTTAGTGATGACAGCGGTCGCGGCTTGGGGATTGACGCACATTTTCAGCGGCCGCGCTGCCTACATCCATGTGGGAGCAATCTTCGGCACCATCATGACGCTGAACGTTTGGATGCGCATTCTTCCCGCGCAGCGCAAGATGATCGCCGCCGCGGCAGCGGGCGAAACCTTCGATGGATCACTCGGTGCGCAAGCGAAGCTGCGTTCGAAACACAATACGTTCCTCGCCGTGCCGGTGGTCTTTCTGATGCTCAGCAGTCATTTCCCTGTCGCGACTTATGGGAACCATTACGGCTGGGAGATTATGGTGGCGCTTGTTGTCGCGGGATGGTTTGCAGCGAAGCTGATTCGCGAATTCTGATTGCAACGAGAATTCAGTTGTGAGCAAAGGTAAAGCTCAGTGTCGACGAGCAGCGATTTTACAAATCTCGCGGAACGGGTGATCTCACGCTGCCGCAAGCTGGCGTCGTTTTCGGAAGACGCCGGCGGCACGCGCCGCACTTTTCTTTCGCCGCCGATGCGCGATTGCCACCGCGAAGTTTCTTCGGGGATGAAATCTCTCGGCATGAATGTTTCCGTTGATGCCGTCGGGAATTTGCGGGGATTTTATCCCGCGACTTCTTTCGGAGCGCCGCGGATTCTAATTGGATCACATTTGGACACCGTACCGAATGCCGGCGCGTTCGACGGGATCTTGGGAGTCGTGTTCGCGGTCGCGCTGGTGGAATCCTTGCGGGGACAGAAGCTGCCGTTTGGAATCGAGGCCGTCGGTTTTTCGGAGGAAGAGGGTGTGCGGTTTGGAGTCCCGTTCATCGGAAGCAGAGCGCTGGTCGGACGAGTGGATGAGGAATTACTCGGGCGCAAGGATGCAAATGGAATTTCTGTTCGCCGAGCGATTCAGGATTTTGGATTGAACCCAAGTGAAATGTCGAGAGCGGCGCTGGGCGACGACGTTTTGGGATACATCGAATTTCACATTGAGCAGGGGCCGGTGCTGGAAAGTTTGGGGCGGCCACTTGGAGTTGTTGAAGCGATTGTGGGGCAGAACCGATTGGAATTTGCTTTTTCAGGGCAGGCGAATCACGCGGGCACGACGCCGATGAATTTGCGGCGCGATGCGCTGGCCGCGGCGGCGGAGTGGATCGTGGCGGTCGAAAATCTGGCAAAGCAAACGCCGGGAATCGTGGCGACGGTCGGATTTGTGGAAGCCAAGCCTGGCGCGACGAATGTGATTGCGGGAGAAGCGTGCGCGACGCTGGATATTCGTCATGCGTTAGATCGTGCGCGGACCGGGGCGTTGGATGAATTGATTCGGCAAGCGGAGTCGATTGCGGCGCGGCGCGGCGTGACCGTGAAGTGGCGGACGCTGCTTTCGCAAAATGCCGTGGCGATGGATCCATTTTTGACAGAGCAGATCGCGCACGCCATTCAAAAGGCCGGTTGCGAGCCGCATTGCATGGCCAGCGGTGCCGGGCATGATGCTATGATCCTGGCGGAAAAAATTCCGGCGGCGATGATTTTTTTGCGGACGCCGGGAGGTATCAGCCACGATCCGGCGGAAACGGTGCATCTGGACGACGTGGCGAAGGCGTTGGAGTGCGGGCATCATTTGCTGGCCCAGTTAGCGGCTTCGCATGAATTTCTGGGAAGGACGTGCCGTGCATAATCTTGGACAAACGCGCAGCTCGCACCAACGAAATCACTTGCTCCTCACGCCGGACACTTTTGTGCGCACTGCTTTGCCTGGGATGAAGAATGCCTCGGCGATCGTTCACATTGGCCCGGCGCTCGGCGCGGCGTTCACCGAATACACTGTGGAGTTTGAGCCGAAAGGCGAGTTGGGAAATACTCCGGCGCAGCGATTTCTCTATGTGATGGAAGGAACGCTGATGCTGGAAGCCGAGGGCAAACGACAGGAGCTTGGCGCGCGCGGCTATGCCTATTTGCCGGAAGGCTTTTCCCACAAAATTGCCGCGAAAGAAAAAAGCCGAGTCGCCATCGTTGAAAAGTTCTACGAACAAATCGAGAAAGCGCAGCCGCCGCGCTTGATCGTTTCGAGCGAAGATTCCGTTTCTTCGCACGCACTCGATGGCGATTCCGATTTGCAGGTCAAATGCCTGTTGCCGGATGAGCCGCAATTTGATTTTGCAGTGAATACGATGGTGTACCAGCCGGGCGCGTCGCTCAGCATGGTGGAAATGCACGTGATGGAGCACGGGCTCATCATGCTGGAAGGCGGCGGCATCTACCGGCTGGGCGATGCGTGGTATCCGGTGACCGCGGGCGATTTCATCTGGATGGGGCCTTGGTGCCCGCAATGGTTTGGGGCCATCGGCAAAGTGCCCGCCAAATATCTCATTTACAAGAACTGGAACCGGCATCCTCTCGGCGAAAAGTGAAGAAAGCCGGCCCTTCTAAGCTCAGGGCAAGCAAGATGCCGGCGCTACAACGGACCTCGAACAAATGAAATTGGAAATTGATCAGCAGCGGCTGAATGCGGAAATTGAAATGCTGGCCGCCATTTCGGACGCGGAACCGCCAGCGGTCACGCGAATTGTTTTCACGCCCGCGGATCTGAAGGCGCGCGCTTGGATGATTTCGCGCTGCGCAGAAGCCGGGCTTGCGGTGCGGCAAGATACCATCGGAAATATTTTCGCGCGATGGACCGGCACTGATCCCGCGGCTCCTGTCGTTGGAACCGGGTCGCACATTGATGCGATTCCGAATGCCGGGAAGTATGACGGCGTCGTTGGAGTGCTTGGCGGACTCGAAGCGATCCGCGCGCTGCAGCGGAGCGGCTTCCAGCCGAAACATTCGATTGAACTTCTTGTGTTCGCGACGGAAGAGCCGACGCGCTTCGGAATTGGCTGCTTGGGGAGCCGGTTGCTTTCTGGAACGCTTTCGGCGGATGACGCCGCGAAATTGAAGGATCGCGACGGTGAATCGGTGGAAGAGGTTCGCCGGAAAGCGGGATTCGGCGGAAATCTTCAAGATGTGAAACTCCCCAACGGTTATTACAAAGCGTTCGTTGAATTGCACATCGAGCAAGGGCCGCTGCTGGAGCGCGCGCGAATCTCGCTGGGAATCGTAAAGAGCATCGCGGCACCGGCGAGCCTTCGGATTTCGATCGAAGGAGCTGGTGGACACGCGGGCGCAGTGCTGATGCCGGATCGCAAAGATGCGCTGTGCGCGGCCGCGGAATTGATTCTGGCGGTTGAAAATGCAGCGCGGACGAGTGGCGCGGTGGACACCGTCGCAACCGTTGGCGTGTGCGATGTTTTTCCCGGCGCGGTGAACAGTATCCCGAGCCGCGTTGGTATTACGCTCGACATCCGCGATACGGATCTCGCGCGGCGCGATGGCGTTATGCAAACGATTGAGCGTGCATCGCAAAATATTTCCGCGAAGCGCCAAGTCTCGATTCAGTCTGAGTTGCTGAATGCGGATGCGCCGGCGGAGTGCGCTGCCGAGGTGCGGGCGGCGTTGGCCGAATCTTGCCATCAGCATGGATTCCCGTTCCTCGAAATGGTCAGCCGTGCGTATCACGATTCCCTTTTTGTTTCACGGATCGCTCCGACTGGGATGCTCTTCATTCCCTGCAGGAATGGTTACAGCCATCGGCCCGATGAGTACGCCGCGCCGGAAGACATTGCGCGCGGAGCCTTGGTGCTGGCGGAAGCGCTGGCGAAGCTGTCGGCTTGATGCGTTGTGGATGAAAGAAAAGCGGCGGCCCTTCGAGGCTCAGGGCAAACAAGCCGCCGCACTCCCAAATGGGAGGGATCCTTCGTCGTGCGCTCCGGCGGACTCCTCAGGACAGGAATCCTTTGTCGGATCCTGGTTAACCATAACCACCCCCCACCCCCTATGTTTTTGTAAGTGTTGCATCTAAAAGAGTTAGTTGCGGTGTAAGTGGTTTAGAATCAACACTTACGGGATGGCGCATAAGTGTTGATTCTAAAGGAGATGGCTGTCGGGGGGGCCGGAGGTGGGGCCCCAGTCGAGCCAGGGGGCTTCCCTGTTCGGGGCAGTGGATGGGCGCGTCGGCGAGGGATTGTCCCTTCGACCTTGCTCAGGGCAAGCGGGCTGAGGGGCCGGCGCAACCGGCTGAGCGGATGGGGCCGCGGGAATGGGTTGGGTCTTGGCGGAAGTTGGAGCGTCTGGGTCGGGGGACGGTCGTTCGTTGCGAACTGGAGGAGGGGAGGGATTGGAAGCGCGGGATTCTGGGACGTGGGATGGAGATGAAGCGGGGGTTGAGTTGGAGGGGCTTGCGTTGGAGCGGCTTGTGTTGGGATTGGCGAGCGGCTCTGGGCTGGGGCGTTTGGCCGGCGCGGGTCCCGACAAGGTCGGGATCTCTGATTGTTGAGGCTGGCTTCCACCGGTCTGAACGCGAGCCAGTATTTGGTCAACGAATTCGGCGCCCGTGGCAGGCAGCGGAGTGTGCGGCGATGGAGCGGGTCCCGACAAGGTCGCGATCTCCAATTGTGAGGTTTGGGGAAGTGGCGAGTTGTGAGTGGCGAGTGACGAGTTTGAAGAAGAAGCAGATTCCTCAGGCCTGAAGGCCTGAGCTACGGCGCTCGAATGACAGTTCACGGGCGTTTCGACGGGTTGAGGCTGGGGCGATGCGGGTTGTGGAACCTGATCCGCACCGGTCTGAAGACCGGCCACTACAGGGGAAGCCTGATCCGGCTGCTCGTCGGGCCCCTCGGCTTCGCTCGGGGTAAACGGGAAGCGGTGGTTGTAGTTCTCGTTGACGGAGTTGCGGATGGATCGGCGCCAGCCGTCGGTGCCGAAGGCGTTGATGTATTCGTGCTTGGAGAGGTGGATGGCCTGTATGAGAGTTTGAGACAAGTAGGCGACGGTGTGAGCGGTCCTGGGTTTTACGTCGCCGCGGACGACGGCGGGGATGAGGCGTCCGAGGGCGGTGCTGAGATCGCAGGCGGAGAGGTAGTTGCCGGAGAAGAAGTAGTCGACGTCTTTGCCGAGGGTATCGGCGGCGCGGGCCCGAGCTTCTTTTTGGGCGTGGTAGAAGCAGAAATGGCGATTCCTGGCGGCGCGCGGAGTGCGGCAGCGGCGGCCATCGGCAAAGGTGAAAGCACACAGACGGGAACGGTCCTTCTTCGGTTTGGACGCAGAGCGGACAGCTTCAGGTGTGGCCCTGAGCAGGTCGGGGCCAACAGAGTTGGTAGTGGACATGGAAGTCTCCAGAAAAGTTAGATTTGAGTTGTAAGCGGAGTCTCGCGGAAGGCGAGGCGCACTTCTTTACGGGAGTAATGTACCAGAGTAGTGACCGGGTTGTCAATGGGAAACTGCGAAGAAAAATCCCCACCCTCAAAAACCGAGGGCGGGGCACACGCAGGGGCCTCGGGCTCTTGAAGGCCGAGAGAGACGCTGCAGGCTGGGAGGGGTTGCAAATTGGGGTAGGGGGAGTATAGTCGATTATCGATATAACGAAATTCGGGGAAACATGCCCAAACGAAAACTCGACCCTTTGCCTTCGACGGCTTTCCAAATCCTGCTGGCACTGGCTGGTGAAGACATGCATGGCTACGGCATCATGCGGCGAGTCGCGGAGCAGACGGGCGGCCGCATGCGATTGGGTCCGGGGACGCTCTACAGTTCGATCCAGACGCTGCTCGAGGGGAAATTTATTGAAGAGGTGGACTCACGCGAGGATGCAAAACTCGGCCAGGAAAGGCGCCGCTACTACCGATTGAGTTCGGCGGGACACAAACTGGCGCGCTCGGAGGCCGAGAGGCTTGCGGACTTGCTGCGCCCCGCGCGGACCAAGAAGATTCTGAGGGGGGAATATGTCTGAGAAGGTCTATGCCTGGCTGTTGCGGCTGTATCCTTCTCGATTTCGCGAAGCCTACGGGGAAGAAGCGCTTCAATTGCTTCGCGACCGTCTGCGCGATGAAAAGGGATTCTTCCCGAGGCTGCGGCTGTGGCTGGATTTGCTAGGCGATTTGGCGATCTCCATGCCACACCAATACTTGCATCTCGAACCCACGCTTGCCGGCACTTCGGCACAACCACATTTGAATGACACGCCTTCGTTCTTCGTTCTGGGAGATGAGTCACCTCGTCCAGGGGCTCTACTTCTGGGAGGCGTGCTCACGTTAGCGGCTCTCAGCACATTTTCCATTTTGCTTGGACGCGGCGGAACTCAAGCACGAATGGGGGTAATTGTGTCCGGCCACTTAGATGGCTACGCCAAGCCCTCTCATCAGCCGGTTCCGCAAGCGAAGCCACAGGAAACTGCCAACGCGATGAACCGTCCGGACGCGGCCTTCAAGTTGGATGCAGAAGAGCGGCAGCGCGTAGTGGATGCGTCGGCCGCAATTCTGAAGAAAAATTATATCGACCGGGACAAGGCGCAAAAGATGGCGGACGCCTTGCTGGCGCACGAAAAGAACGGCGATGACGATGCAGCAACGGACGGTGCGGACTTTGCCGCGCTGCTGACCAGGCAGATGAGGGCGGTGAGTCCCGACCGGCACTTAACGCTGGTGTTCAGCCAGGATCCACTGCCGCGGAACCCTATGGGACAAACGGCTGAGGAACTCATTCGTTATCGGGAAATCATGAAGCAGCAAAATTGTACCTTCGAGAAGGTGGAAGTCCTATCGCACAACATCGGCTATCTAAAGCTGAATTCCTTTCCGGATGTGTCCGTGTGCCAGCAAACGGCGGAGACAGCGATGGCTTCTTTGAACGACGCGGACGGAATTATCTATGATTTGCGGGATAACCGCGGGGGTGAGCCGGCGATGGTCGCGCTGATGGCCGCCTACCTCTTCGACCATCCAGAGTATTGGTACAACCCTAGAGAAAATACGACGGGGCGGTCGTGGACGCATTCGCCTGTTCCCGGAAACAAGCTAGCGGACAAGCCGGTCTATCTGCTGACATCAGGCAGGACTTTTTCTGGCGCAGAGCAGTTCTGTTACGACCTGAAAATGCTGAGGCGCGCGACGCTGGTAGGCGAGACGACAGGCGGCGGCGCACATTCGGGGGTTTGGCATCGCATTGATGATCACTTCGGAATGGGCGTCCCTGAGACGAGAGCGATCAATCCTTTTGCAGAGGCCGATTGGGCCGAGACGGGCGTGGAGCCAGATGTAATGGTGAAGGCTGCCGACGCGCTCGCGGAAGCCAAGAAGCTGGCGGCGAGCAAATCACAGAAGAAATGAAAGTTTAGAAGGTTCACGAGTAAAGCGGCATATCTGACGAGCGTCCAAACTGGCGGCGACGAATTTGGTGTAGGCTTTCGTGCGGAGAAAACAATGATCAAGTTCAGGGTGCTAGGGTTGGCCATTCTTCTGCTGCTGTGGGCGGCGCAGGGGAGGGCGCAATTTGTGCATACGGAGCATAAGCAGATCGTGGATGCTGCTGGTAAACCCGTGCTAGTTCGGGCTACGAATTTGGGGAATTGGATGGTGCCGGAGGGATATATGTGGCTGTTCGAGGGCGGGCCGCAATCCCCTAGCGAAATTCGCGCTTTGGTGCTGGAGCTGCTTGGGCCTGAGGGGTCGGCGGCGTTCTGGCAGAAGTGGCGGCAGAACTATGTCACGCGGGAGGACATCGTGCTGTTGCATAAGGCGGGGTTCAACGCGATTCGCGTACCTTTGCATTACAGCTTGTTTGAGAGCGACGACGCGGAAGGCTTTCAATTGCTAGACAGGTTGATCGGGTGGTGCAAGGGGGAAAATCTTTATGTGATGCTTGATTTGCATGCGGCGCCGGGCGGGCAGACGGGCACGAACATTGACGACAGCATTGGATATCCGTGGCTGTACAGGAGTCCACAAGAACAAGAGCACCTGGTGGCCATTTGGCGGCGGCTGGCGGCGCACTATCGCGATGAGCCGGCGGTGCTTGGTTATGACTTGCTGAATGAGCCGATCCCGCATTTTCCTAAGCTGGCGCCGCTGAATCCCTTGCTGGAGCCGGTCTACAAGAAGGTGGCGGGCGAGATACGGAAGGTCGATGGCCACCATACTCTGTTTCTTGGTGGGGCGCAGTGGGACAGCAATTTTTCGGTGTTCGGCAAACCTTTCGATGGGAACACCGTCTACACGTTCCACAAATATTGGACGGCGCCGGATGACAGCGTGATCCGAGAATACCTTGATTTTCGCGAACGGTATGATGTGCCGATCTGGCTGGGTGAGTCCGGTGAGAATAGCGATGAGTGGATCGCGCAATTCGTGAAAACGCTGGAGAAAAACAATATCGGATGGGCTTTCTGGCCCTACAAGAAGATGGGAAAGCCGTCGTCGGTGGTCAGCATTGTGCCGCCTGCCGATTGGGAAAAGATCGTGGAGTTCGCAAAGCTGCCACGCGACACTGGGCACGCGGAGGAACGGCTGAAGGCGCGGCCGGAACAGGAGACGATCAAACAAGTTTTTGCGGAGTTGCTGGAGAGCGTGCGACTGCAGAAGTGCCGCGTGAATGAGGGATATTTGAAAGCGCTCGGGTTGAAGGCAGATGTGACGACCGGTGCGGGAGGAGCGACGAAGTGAACACGGGCGTGTGTCCGATTCGCCTCCGCGGCGCTGATCCTGTCGATCTCGAGTAGCGCCTACTTCGCAACAGAGTTATGGTTGTAGCTGATCACGCGCGTTACCTTCCACGCGTCATCCTTGTTCTTCCACAGTGTCACAAACTTGGCGTCGCCCCCGCGGTCTTCCGGGTGTCCTTGTTGGTGAAAGTGATGCACGCCAATCTGCACCGCTCCATATCCTTTCAGCGGATACACCTCCATGGAGCCCGGCACGATCGTCCGCTCCACCTTGCCGCAAATGTTCTGCTTGATGGCTGCAATAAACGGAGCCTTACCGACTGACAGCCCTGTCTGGTCGTGATAAAACTCGAGGTCATCCGACATCATCGCACCTAGCGTCGTCAGATCGCAGTGATTGTAAGCGTCAAAGAGTTGTGTATCCAAGGACTGTATCGTCTTGAAGAGAGCTTCGGGCTGCGCGCTGGATTGCGCGTGGATGTGCGCGCAGAGAAGAAGCAGGACGACAAGCGGGGACAGGCAAAGCAAACTCTTCCAATTCATAGAAAACTCCTTTGCGAGATGCACGCTATGGGTCTATACGCATCGCAGCCCGCAGTTGTTCCAGGTAATGATTGTGTCCACCTGCTCCTCCTCCCAACACTTATTCGGAGCCGAGGAAGGCGTAGCGGAGGAGGAAGAGGACGCTGAGGACCCAGATTAGCGGGCTGATTTCGCGGTGGCGGCCGGCGCCGAGCTTGACGAAGGTGAAGGAGAGGAGGCCGAGGCTGAGGCCAGTGGCGATGCTGAAGGTGAGGGGAGTGGCGACGAGGGTGAGGAAGGCGGGGAAGGCTTCGCTGAAATCGTCCCACTTGACGCGAGCTACGGCGCCGCACATGAGCGCGCCGACCAGGATGAGAGCGGGAGCAGTGGCATAGGCAGGAATAGCGGCTATGAGCGGGGCGCAAAACATGGCGACGAGAAAGAGCGCGGCGATGACGACATTGCCGAGGCCAGTGCGGGCGCCTGCAGCGACTCCGGCGGCGCTTTCGATGTAGCTGGTAACTGTGGAGGTGCCAGTGAGGGCGCCGAACATGGTGCCGAAGGCGTCGGCGAGCAGAGCGCGGCTGGCGCGGGGGAGTTTGCCGTCGCGGAGGAAGCCGCCTTCTTCGCAGACGCCGACTAGCGTGCCTACGTTGTCGAAGAGATCGACGAAAAAAAAGACGAAGATGAGCTCAGCGAGGCCGAGCTTTGTCGCGGCGCGCAGGTCCAGCTTGAGAAATGTGCCGGAGGGATGCGGCAAGGAGAAAAAATGGGCAGGCCAGTGGCTGAGGCCTAGCGGAATTCCGGCGAGGGTGATGAGGATGATGCCCATGAGAATGGCGCTGTTGATGCGCCGGGCCATCAGAATGGCGATGAGAATGAGACCACCGGCGGCGAGAAGGACTCGCGGGTCAGAAATTTTGCCGAGGCCTACGAAGGTGCCGGGATTGGCGACGATGATGTTGGCATTGCGCAGGCCGATGAAGGCGATGAAGAGGCCGATGCCGGCGGCGGTGCCGTATTTGAGGCAATTGGGGATGCCGTTGACGATTTGTTCGCGGACGTTGGTGAGGGTGAGGAGAAGGAAGAGAAGGCCGGAGAGAAAGACTACGCCGAGGGCGGTTTGCCAGGGAACGCCGCGGCCGAGGACGATGGAGTAGGTGAAGTAGGCGTTGAGGGACATGCCGGGCGCGAGGGCGATGGGATAGTTGGCCCAGAGTCCCATGATGAGCGTGGCTATGGCGGCGGAGATGCAAGTGGCGAAGAGAACGCCTTCGACGGGCATGCCGGCTTCGGAGAGGATGCGCGGGTTGACGACGACCACGTAGGCCATAGTCATGAAGGTGGTGAGGCCGGCGAGGAGTTCGCGGCGGATGGTGGTTTGATTTTGTTGAAGATGAAAGAGGCGCTCGAGCAAACCGTTTCCTTCCAACAAAGGTGCGCCACTATAGGCCGGGAGATTTGCGGCGTCAACGCCAGTTGCGTCTCTGCGAAGCAGCACCGCCTGGGCATTGAGTGAGATTGGACGAAGGAAAGTGGTGCGCCTGGGGGGACTCGAACTCCCGACCTTCTGGTTCGTAGCCAGACGCTCTATCCAACTGAGCTACAGGCGCACAATAAATAAATACTACCACAGGCTTGCGGCTGGCATCCAGCCGCCCAGAAGATGATTATTTTGTACGCGAATTGCATCGGCGTGATGTTTGGCAACGTCGAGCAATCAAGCAAACAAAATCACGCTGAGGATTTGTCTGCAGCCGTTTGCGGCCCGCGCATGAAACTCCGGCTATGCGCTTCGGAGCCGCGCCAAAGCAGGGCTGCCAATGTGAGAATGGTCAGAATTTCAAAGCCGGCGAGGGCCCACTGGTAGCCGAAACGCGTCCGCAGGGCATACTGAGCGTAGTTTGTAGGCGCGGCGAGCAGAATTCCCAGCTGATACGCCAGACCAGGCATCACGCCGCGCGCCGCGTCCGCGGAAAGCTCATTCAAGTGCACGGGAATAACGCCCCAGGCTCCTTGCACGCCCGCCTGCATCAAAAATGATGCGGCAATAATGACCACGAGGCCTCCACCAAACGCCCACGCCGGAATCATCAAGAGCGACAATCCCAAAGCAGCGATCATGCCTTTGCGGCGTCCCGCTGTCTGCGAGATATGTCCAAAGATGATCGCGCCTGCCACTGCCCCGACGTTATAAATCATTGCGATATTGGCTGCCATCGCCGCAGAAATCTTGTGTACTTCTTTCAGGAAGTCCGGATAAAGATCTTGTGTTCCGTGCGAGAGAAACATCATGAAGGTCATGAGCACGACAAGGTACGCGAAGCGCTTCCACTCTCCTGCAACGATGCGCAGGACCTGCCTGGTGCTCGCGACGCGGTGCTGTTTCCAGGCTTCCGATTCCGGTACTTTCGTGCGGATATACAGCGCGAGCAGCGCCGGGAGCGCTCCGATCCAAAACATCGGGCGCCATCCCCACGCGGGCAGGAGAAATCTGGCCGCAATCGCCGCGAGCAGATAGCCAATCGAATAGCCGCTCTGCAAGATTCCGCTGAGAATGCCGCGCCATCGCACTGGCGCCGCTTCCATCGCGAGCGACGCGCCCACACCCCATTCACCGCCCATGCCGATTCCGAACAGCGCGCGCAGGATGATAAACACCGTGAAGTTGGGCGAAAACCCGCACAAGAGCTCGATGGCCGAAAAATAGATGACGTTGGCCATCAGCGGGATGCGGCGGCCGTAGCGATCGGCAAGCAGACCGAACAGCAGCGCGCCCACGGGACGCATGGCCAGCGTCGCCGTAGTGGTCAGAACGATTTCTTTTTTGGTTACGCCAAATTGATGAGCCAGCGTGTCGAAGAGAAAAACCACGATGAAGAAATCGAATGCGTCGAGCGTCCAGCCAAGGAACCCGGCAAGCACGGCGTGATGCGTGCCGGACCGAGCCGGCTGCGGCGAGTCCGCCATTTCAGTTGGCTTGCCACTCCGCCGGCTTGGGCATCAGGCGGGAGATCGCAAGTCCACACGCAATCGCCAAGACAGCAAGCAGGAAACCGGCCTGGTACCGGCCGAAGCACAGCTCACCGATCGAGAAGAGAGCCGAATAAATCAGGACGCAGCCTAGCAGCCAGTTCATCAGGTTCCTTCCCAGATCGCGCGTGACCGGCACATTGCCAGCTAACTTGGCGACCGGTTGCCAGCCGGTGATTTGCGGACGCACCTTGGCATAAAACTGGATGAGCTTGTCGTTGGGCTCCGCCGCAGTGAAAAGGGTGACGGCGATCCACACCAGCGTGGTGATTCCCGTCGTGCAGAGTGTCGTCTTCGCGAAAATGACGGGGTCGGAACCGCTGAATGGTTGCGGCCTTCCGGCAATGGCCGTCCACAGGGTGGTGGAATGCAGCGCGAGCGTCGTCACCAGCGCCGCGATCATGGCGGAGATTTCACTCCAAGCGTTCACGCGCCACCAGTACCAGCGCAGCAAGTAGACGCCGCCGGTTCCTGCTCCCAATTCGAGGACGATCTTCCAGCCCGCCGAGACGGATGTGAGTTGCCAAGCGACGGCGGCAGCCGCCAACACGAGAAATGCCGTGGCCAGGCGTGAAACGTTCACGTAATGGGCTTCGCTTCCCTCTCGCTTCAAAAAACGGCGGTAGAAATCTTCCACCAGATAAGAGCTGCCCCAGTTCAATTGCGTCGCTACGGTGGACATGAACGCAGCCATGAATCCGGCAAGCAGGATTCCCAGGACCGCGTGCGGAGTCTGGCGCGTCGCCACCAGCATGTAACCCCGCTCGGGCTGCGCAAGGCCCGGGTAGAGAACGACCGCCGCAAGCGCCGTCAAAATCCACGGCCAGGGACGCAGCGCGTAGTGCGCCAGGTTGAACCACAGGACTGATAGCAATCCGTTCCGCTCGTCCTTCGCACTGAAAATCCGCTGCGCGATATATCCGCCGCCGCCCGGTTCCGCGCCTGGATACCAGAAGGCCCACCACTGCACAGCCAGATGGACAACGAAAGTAATGACCGGCAAGGTCCAGAGCGCTTCGCTCGCGAAGCCGCGGGAGAAATCGGGAAGCAGCGCGGTGATGTCGCTCGCGCCCGGTCCCGCGGCAGCGCGCTTGGCCGCGAGTGTGGCGAGCATCTGTTGCATGCCACCCGCGGCATGCACGCCGTACCAAGCCACGCCAATCACGATCGTCATCTTGAGCACGAATTGAAAGAGGTCCGTCCAAAGCACGCCCCACAATCCGCCCAGCGAAACGTAGATGCCCGTGAACGGCATCAGGAAGAAAACGCAGATTCCCAGCGCCTTGGCGTCGCTCACTCCCAGTGATGTACTGATGATGTTCACCATGGCCTTCGTCACCCAGCCGAGGATCAAACAGTTCATCAGCAGTCCAAGGTAGACGGCGCGGAAACCGCGGAGGAACGCGGCCGGCTTGCCGGCGTAGCGCATCTCCGCGAATTGCACGTCGGTGATAAGCCCTGAACGGCGCCACAGCCGGGCAAACAAAAAAACCGTCATCATTCCCGACGGCAGAAAACTCCACCACAGCCAATTCCCTGCGACTCCGTTCGCGTAGACCAGCCCGGTCACAGCCAGCGGCGTATCCGCGGCGAACGTCGTCGCGACCATCGAAGTTCCCGCGAGCCACCAGGATACATTGCGGCCCGACACGAAATAATCTTCGGTGCTTTTGCCGGAGCGCCCGCGAAAGTACAAGCCCAGAAATAAGGTAATCAGCAGATAACCGGCGATGGCGGCCCAATCCGAGGCGGCGAGTGTCAAAGGGTGTCCTTTCTCCAAATGACTATCGTGCGCCGTACTATATAGCACTTCCCGGCGCTAGGCATCATGGTCTTTGCTTATTCCTGCGCGGCGTCATAGGAGTGCGGAGTGTGACTCCGGCGGGTACTTACTGCGAAAACGGCGCTCGCGCGGGCCGGCCGGGGAAAACCCCATCAACGAGCTTCCCGTCCTTGACGACCGGAACGCCATTCACCAGCACAAACTGAATCCCCTCAGAGTGCTGCAACGGCTTTTCATACGTGGCTTTGTCGATGACGCGGTTTGCGTCGAACACGGTAATGTCCGCATCCGCGCCGACGCGAATTCGTCCTTTGTTCTTGAACATGGGCGCGCGCTTTTCCAGCCGCTGCGCCGGCATCAGCGTCATCTTCCGCAGCGCGGTCATCAAATCCAACGCCTTCTCTTCCCGTACGTAGCGTCCCAGCACCAGCGCGTAGGTGCCCGACGTTCGCGGATGCCCATGTCCATTCGCCACATAGCCATCGCTGGCGATCATTGTCAGCGGGCTAACCGTAGCTGCATGGACGTTTTCCAGCGAATTCCCGGGAACGATCACCATTCCGCCTTCTTTGCGGTAGCGCATAAAGGATTCCTTCGTCAGATACTCGCCCGTCGCAGACCACAGGAGCGAAGCGAAGTAACTATCGGGCTCGTCTTCGCGGTGATCGAACATGGCGGATTGGATGCTGGTCATGCCCTTGTTGTACGGATAGCTTTCCGTGGTTACGTCCATGCCGCGGGACCGCGCCTCGGCGATCATCCGAAGCTCCTGAATCACATTCGGTCCGCCGGTGCTTTGGATGTGCACGACATGCAGCGGAGCGCCAGTGATTGCCGCAGCCGCCATTACTTCTTCGAACCCGCTAAAATTCCCCTCCGGTGGCGCCCCTGACCCACGAATGTGCACATGGCATGACGCGTGATACTTCGCCGCTACGCGGAACACGTCCACGATTTCCTGATTGGTTGCGGCCTCCGTGTAGGCGGGCCCAAGCCCGACGGCAAGCGCGCCGCGCTTCAATCCCTTTTCCAGCATCGCGCTGATTTCTTCCAGCTCAGCTGTTGTTGCGACTCGGTGAGCCGCGTCTCCTCGCGGGAGCAACTCCCCAGGGTCATGCATCACTGCCATTCGGACCGCAATGTGCCCGGCGCTCGCGCCGAAGTTGATGCGCGCCTTCCCTTCCCGCTCGCCGTACCATCGATCAACGTCAGCGACTCCAAGTTCAAGTTCCAGTGCCGTCGTCACTCCGTCCGCCGCTTTCAAGGCATAGTTTTCGGCATCTTGCCCGTGCTGATGCAGGTCGATGAATCCTGGCGCCACAATCAAGCCCCGCGCATCAATCGTCTGCTTCCCCTCGAGAGAACCGCTCGAAATCGCCGCGACTTTTCCACTGCGAATCCCGACATTGCGCACTGCATCGAGCCCTGATTCGGGATCCATCACCCGCCCATTGGCGATGACCAGGTCATATGTCTCCGCGGCGTTGCTCGCACCGTTCCTTGGAGACATCCCCACGACGACGCCAAGTAGCACCATCGCCGCCGACTTCCACCCTCTACGAACGATTGAACGTGACATTTGACTGGCGTCCTCCCGTGCGGCGCTAAGTCTCTTCGCGCAAACTCCGTCTGTCAAAGGTTTTCTAAACCGGTTCAACGAACGCCAATCGCCCACCTGAGATCTTCAAACAAAAGAAAAACCCCGGGTCGCTGGGGGGAGCGACCCGGGGTGGGGGTGTTGCTGAGGGGGGCCGGAGGAAACTCGTTTGTGTTTAGTGCACCTGCTGTACGGCCAGCACGCAGATCTGCCGCAGCTCTTCGTAAGTGAAATACGTCTCTTCCTGTTCGCCTGCGATTTCTTTGTGTCCGAATCCCGATTCGCTCGAGATGCGGCTTAATTCCATTTCCGACAAGCCCAGCAGCACTGCCGCGCGGCGCCGCGTTACGTATTTCAGCTCTTGTGCTTTCATGTCAGCTCCTCAAGCCGGAAGATGCGCCATCAAGTCTTCTTCAACCGCCAGGATCATGGCCTTGTAGATGTCCACATCCCAGCCCTCGCCAATCCGCATTCGTACGGTTTCGCCGCCAACTTTCAGCAGTTTCCCGCGCAGCGGCACTTTGATGTCTCCCACCGCCACTTGCAGAACCACCGGATGACCGACCCAAGCTTTGAAGGCATTCTCCATCCGTCGGTCCCCTCCGTGATTCAGCCTGACGTAGAGGAGAATCGCGCAGCGCAGCGCGGCTCGCAATGGTACAGAGAGGGCAGCGGACTAGTAAGAAGGTACTGTCGAGCCCGCAGGCGCCCCGTCCGCGCGTGGTTTCCGCCGCAGTACAGAAGTACTGTCATTTCAGAACGCTCGCACCATAGGACGATGTTGCTCTGCCTGTCATCCTACGGGTATGACGAGGCCCGGACACACTCCTCGCAAGGACCTGCACGAAAGTGCAGCCGCTATGCCCAGCCGGGCAGGCATCGGCCTCGCCCTGGGCGGGGGTTTTGCACGCGGGTTCGCCCATCTTGGTGTCTTGCAAGTCCTCGAACAGAATCACATCCCCGTCTCTCACATCGCGGGGACCAGCGTGGGCAGTATCCTGGGCGCGGCCTACGCCAGTGGCGCGCCGCTTGCCCGCATCATTGAGACTTGCCGTACGCTTCGATTCCGCGACATCGCCCGTTGGCGCGTCTCGCGACTCGGCTTGGCGAGCAATCAGCGTCTTGAGAATTTGATCGAGCGCGTTTTCGAATCGCGCCGGTTTGAGGACCTCCGCATTCCTCTTGCAGTGGTGGCCACGGACCTCGCCTCCGGCGAACCCGTGGTATTCACGCAAGGCAATCTTGTGGACGCCATTCGCGCCAGTTGCGCCTTTCCGGGATTGTTCGAACCAGTCGAGATCGGCACGCGTTGTCTTGCCGACGGTGGACTCGTCGCTCCCGTTCCGACGCGGGCTGCCCGTGACCTGGGTGCCACCGTCGTTATCGGCGTCTCCGTTGGCATGCAGGACGGCTACCGCGGCGCCCCCACCAACATTTTCCAAGTGGTCAGCCGCGCCGTGAGCGCCGCGCAAAAGCACCAGCTCGAAGTCTGGGAACGCCATGCGGACCTCGTCCTCCGGCCCGATGTGCAATCTCTGGCATGGGACGACTTCCACCGCGCCGAGGAAGCCATCGCCGCGGGCGCTTCTGCCGCGCGCCGCGCTCTCCCGCGCATTGAAAAACTGCTGGTGCAAAAGCAGGACGCGGCTCTGAAACTCCAGATCCGGCTCGAATCGGAAGACAAGAGTCTGTGGCTTGCGGAGGCGCTCCGATGACTCGTTTCTGCATCTGGCTTTCAGGTTTTACTGTCCTGCTCCTTCTCTGGCATGAATGTGGAGAGGATCTTGGCGTTTTCTGCTACCGTATAGGTCTGGGTGCTTTTACGAACTTGCGCTCGCGCGCACTCGTTCCCGTGCCCGTAAGAGTTCCACATCATCCTTCCGCCGCGAGGAACAACTCCGAGTGCTCGACGCCATCCTTCGCTTCTTCCACACGCTCTACAACCCCGAGGGACTCAAGGAGCTAATCCGCTCCGGCGGCGCGCCCCTCATCTGCGGCATCGTTTTCATCGAAACCGGCTTTTTTGTGGGATTTTTTCTTCCCGGAGATTCCCTGCTGGTCACCGCCGGCGTTTTTGCCGCCTTGCCAAACGGGATTCCCCTTAAGTGGCTTCTCCTGCCCGTCATGCTGTGCGCCATCGTGGGCGATCAAATTGGCTACTGGATTGGCCGCTCGGCGGGCGCGGCTCTCTACCGCCGTGAAGAGTCTTTCTTTTTCCGGCGAAGCCATCTGCAACGCGCCCATGACTTCTATGAAAAATACGGTGGCCGCGCCGTCATTCTCGCGCGTTTCGTTCCCATCGTTCGAACGTTCTGTCCGCCCGTCGCCGGCGCCGCAAAGATGCCCTATCTCAGCTATCTAGCCTTCGACATTTGTGGCGGGACATTTTGGGTCGGCGCCATGATTCTCGGCGGCTATTCGTTAGGCCGCTCGGTCCCAAACATTGCCGCTCGCATCCATTACGTCATCGCCGTGGTGATTGTAGTTTCCGTGCTTCCGGCGGTCATCAGTATCTATCGCTCCCGGCATAAGCTCAGTTCCACCGGTGACAACGACTCCAGCGTCACTTCCCGTCCTGAAGGTCAATAGCCCGTGACAGTTCGCAAGTTCCGCGCCATCATCTTCGATATCGGCCGCGTCCTGCTGCGCGTGGATGTCTCCCGCGCCATGGACGGCCTGGCTTCCGGCCTCTCTTTGACTCCTCAGGAGGTCTGGTCCGCGATCGATAAGGATCCTCACTGGATGGACTGGCAGGAGGGGCGCATCTCTCCCCGCGATTGGCACCTTCATCTCACCAAACGTCTCGGCGCTTCGCTCACTTTCGAGCAGTTCGCCGAAGTCTGGAATCGCGCCCTGGATCCCAATCCCATCCATTCCGAATCTTTCCTGGAGAAGCTCTCCAAAAACTACCGCTTAGCCTTACTCTCCAATACCGATGCCATCCACATGTCCAACGAGGATGCCCGCTTCCCCTTCTTCCGCTTCTTCCCCGTTCGCATCTACTCCTATCGCATCGGGGCCAGCAAGCCTGACTCGCTCATCTACCGCGCTGCCCTCCAGGCCTGCAGGGTGCAAGCTGACCAAGCCGTTTATATTGACGATGTTGCCGCCTATGCGGAGGCGGCCCAACGCCTCGGCATGACCGCCATCACCTTCCAGTCGCCCGAACAGCTCCAATCCGACCTCCGGAGTCTTGGAATCGAGTGCGACTGATCCCCGGTCAAGCAAAAAATCCGCTGTCCGCTCTCTCTTCGCGTAAACTTTGCTAGGACTAGTACCACATCCTGTTTCCAGATCCTTCCCAACTAGCTCTTTTTTCATCCACTTACGGCCGGCTGCTGACCCTGTCCTTTGGTGCAGTGCATGCACAATGTTCGTCACGGGTTTGTTACACAGGTTTTGCCCCACTCGGGGCGAGGAGAAAGATTAACTATGTCGGACGATCGAATTATTGAATCGCGTACGGAATCGCCAGCTTGGACACTGCCGGCGATAGTTGTGTTGGGCCTGATCGCTATTGGGGGACTGGCGTTTGGATGGAGTGCCTCTTCGAAGCTGGATTCCACTCAACAGGCGGTTGCGACGCAGTTGAAGACGGCGCAACAGGGCTTTCAGCAGGACATGTCCTCCATGAAGGACCGTCTCGCTCAGGACGAAAAGGCGAGCACGGACCTCCAGGGCGACCTGAAGGTGGTCACCGGCAAGTTGAAGATCACTCAGGGCCAGCTCAAGAAGGCGCGTGAGGAAGCCGCGAAACTGAACAACGCGACCACCGAGAAGCTGACCGCGCTGGATACCTCAGTGCATTCCGAACTCGCCACCAAGGCTACCAGCGATGACGTCAAGGTCGTGGACACCAAGGTTGTGGGCGTCAAGACCGATCTGGACGCCACCCGCGAGGACTTGAAGATGGCTCGCAGCGAAATGGGCACGCTCATCGCGCGCAACCATGACGAAATTGACCAGCTCCGCCGCCTCGGCGAACGCGACTACGTGGAATTCACCATCACCGGCAAGAATAAGCCGCAGAAGGTGGGCAACGTAACCGTCGAACTGAAGGGCGTCAACGAAAAGCGCAACCAATTCAGCGTCGCCATGACCGTCGAAGACAAGCGCTTCGAAAAGAAGAACCGTGCTCTGAACGAGCCCATTTTCTTCTACACCTCGGGCACGCACATTCCCGAAGAGGTGGTCATTAACAAGGCGGGCAAGGACACCATCAGCGGCTACGTCAGCATCCCCAAGGCTAACTCGCAGACAGCCGCCAGCAACACCGCCAAGTCGGGCAACTAAGTACGTCGAGAAGAGACAGGACCCGGCAGCGTTGGCCGGGGACAGCAAGAGGCGGGCAGAGCGATCTGTCCGCCTTTTTTCTTGTCGGCCACGCGCAGCGTCGCTCCATATTCCGCTAGAATAGGCTTCGCCACCTTGGAGCCTTGTTTGCGCCAGACGTCCAGCGTCCTATACATCGCCGTTGATGAACTGATTCCCCTCAAAGGAAAAAGCCACCCTGGCCTCGACGAATTCACCGCCAGCCTCGATCACCAAGCCATTCCCGCCGTCTGGCTCACTAGCCGCTCGCGCCTGCAATTCGACGAAGCCCGCCGCAAACACGCCCACACCCATCCCTTCATCACCGAAGATGGCTGCGCCGTCTTTCTGCCCGAGGACTATTTCCACCTGCGCCCGGCATCCGATGCCTCTTCAACCAAAAAGGCCGCCACTGTGCGCCTTGGGCGCTTCACCTGCCTGCCCATCGCGCAAGCCCTCCCAGCCGCCGCTGAGGCCCTGCAAACGCTCTCCCAGGATACCGGCGTGCCGATTGTGACTTTGCGCTCCCTCTCTCCCCGCGAACTCGCCCAAAACACCGGCCTGCCGCAAAAAGAAGCCGAGCTCGCCCGCCAGCGCGATTTTGACGACATCTTTTTCTTCGCCGGCGCGGCCGATGAAGAAATCGAGAGGTTCCTCGCGGCGGGGCGAAATCTTGGCCTGCAATTCCGGCGGCACGGCGTCCTCTGGTCCGCCGCCATCGGCCCCAGCGTGCAGCGTTGCATCAGGGAGCTTGCCAAGCTCTACGACCGCGCGCTCCGTTACCACGCGCACACTCTCGGCATCGCCACTCCCGGCCTAGCTGCTGGTCTCTTCCCCTTCTGCGAGCGCACTATTTTGCTAACCGACGGCAAGTCCGAAGTAGCCTCCCAGGATGAGCCTCATTCTCCTCACCCGCGGAGCCTGCCACTTCTCGCACCAGACGTTTGGCCGCGCTTGCTCGCGGCCATCGGTGTAAAAAATTAAGTGCCTTGGGAAGAATATTTGTACAAATGTGCGTTGGATTGGACATCACCCGCCTGGATCACGCAACGGCTCACTGCTCCCGGTTTGCAAACCATCCACTTTCCAAGGGATAAGGGCTTTCACCTGTGGCTGCACCTTGGCCCCTCGATTGCCTTATGTTCTTTGGGCAACCGCTGCTCCTTCGGCGCTGTCCGCTCGGATTCGCGTCGACAATCGCAATCTGATCGAACCGAGTACTAGGAGGCCCCTTACCATGGCTTGGCTTCGCAGCGTCCTACGCCTTCCTGCTCACGAGTCCACCATCAGTCTCGTCCTAGTTTTCTGCGTTATCACCATGAGCTTCATGTCCATTGCTCTGCTCTGGCAGGCGCAGATCATCGCCAATCAGCGCGAAGCTATCCAGTGGCTTGAACGGCTAAAGTTCGGCGGTTAGTCCCCCGCGCTTGCCGGGCTCACGGGCTGACCCTAGTGTCTTCCAGCGTCTGCAGCTGAACCTTCCTGCGCTGACCTCGCGCTATCACCAATTGATTCCGGGCGCACCTTTGCGCGGCAATTCCGAGAGACTTTCTCCGCCACCTGTGATTCAATATCCTGACAGGGGATTCCTCTCAGGAGAGTTGCCGTGAAACGTATCCTTCGATTTCTCTTGCTGGCCTCTGCGCCGGCGGCTTTTTTGTCCGTAATTCCAGCCTGCGCCAAGCAATCGGCTCAGCCAGAGAGTGCGCCTTCCGCCCAGGCGCAGTCATCCAATCAGGCATCCTCGCATGACCGCCACCATCGGCGGCACAGCAACGTCAAGCGTCACCGCCACCATCATAGGCCTTCGGCCTAGCACTAATTTGCGGAACGGGAGTGCGCAAAACAAAAGAGGGAGCCTGGCGGCTCCCCCCTTTTGCTTTTTTACTGTGTCGTCTCGGAAGCGCGCTAAAAGCACGTATGTTTCGCGAGCGACGCGCACCGCAAAAGCGGTGTGATCAGCTTTGGTGCAGCTCTAAGCCCGGTGGAGTCATGGTCCCTCCGGAGCTCCTTGAGCTCACGCCTTGCTTCTACTCCTGGAATTCGTCGATTGCAAGCGAAGAGAGGGTGAACGCGGGATTTCCACAGCGCTGGCCGGCCTTGCAAAAATCCTCTGCTTACTTGATGAACAGGGTTTCGCGGAGCTGGTCGCGGCCCACGAACGATTTCGACGTCCGGTAGCGCGCAAACAGGTCCTGTATCTCGCGGTTCTGGTAGACCTTTTGCGCCGGGCAGATCAACGGCGACGAAATCACTTGCAGCGTATGCGAATCCGCCACACGATAGCGCTGAAAGCCTTCCGGCTTCTTGCTGTGAAACATTGCCAGAATCACTCCCCCAGGCCGCAACAGTTCCGTCAGGTTCGCCACTATCTGCTTCGCCAGCAGGGGCTCAAGGTAGTCCAGTAAATCCCACAGCAGCACGGCATCGAACGAAGCCCGCGGGTATTGCAGGTTCTCGGCCATAAAGCGTGTCGCGCGCCCGCTCGGCGTCATGTCCAGTTTTTCCCGGGCCTCCGCGTCATTGCGCAACCGCATCTCTTCTTCGACTAGAAAGGCTTTCCACCCGCGCAGGATGTCTTCCGATGAGACGCGGAATCCGCGCTCGATAAAAAAAGTCAAAGTGGTCTGCCAGGCGGGCCCCAGGTCCAGCAGGGTGCCGCGCCCGAGCCCGTCCAGATTCCACAAGAATTCTTTCAATCCGTTCGAGACGCGCGTCGATCCCGGCGATTCCGGCGCGCGCGTCGATCCCGCCGCGGACATTGGCATGCCGGGTGTGTGCGACCGCGCGTTCGCATGAACCGGCAGGGAAACGCCCCGGCTCGTCCCGTTCCCCAATCCAAGCCCCAGTTTGTGCAGGAAGCTCATCGTTAGTCCGCCGCCGTTCCCGAGCTCATCGATTTCGACTCCGTCGGACTGCCCGCCGCTGCTGCACTTTGGACTTTCAACTCGGCAGTCTTGGTTATCGGTCTTCCTGCTTCGACCTTGCCACGCAGCGACGCGCCATCCTCAATGGACAGCCGTTCCGTTTGCACTTCTCCAGTCACCTGTCCGGTGCTCCACAACTGCACTCTGTCCCGCCCGCTCACTTTTCCTTCAATTTTTCCCCGCACGATCACTTCCCGCGCGTGCACGTCGGCCATCACGTGTCCATTAGGCCCAATCGTCAGGCTCCCATTCGCAAGACTTAGCTTTCCGTCCACCAAACCATCAACAAAAAGGTCTTCACTGCCGGTGACTTCTCCTTTAATTTTGATTCCATGGCTGATGCACGCGGCAGCGCGCGACGAACTCCCGGGCGTGCCGGACTGCAATGCCGGGCCGGTGGGAGTGGGACTGGGACTGGACGGAGTCGCGGTTTTTGCGGGAGCTGAGGCTGTCGCCAGAGTTGCGGGTCCCGCAATACTGCCGGAGACTGCTTCAGGCTTCGCATCTTCTTTCTTCCACATCGGACACCTCGACATCGAAAACTGGATTTTCGAAGTCGCTCATCGCAGGGCTGGTTGGAACTGCGACTCTGAAGACTGAACATAGTACACGACTTAGCGGCTGTAAACAAGAATGGCGGGTAGCAAATCTTGCGTGTTTCCTGAAACCCTATACCACTAATTGGGGATTTAGTCCTCTCAACTCCACTACCGATTGCGTCGTCTCATTTGTCTCACGCCTCCCTCGCACCTCCCATATCGCCACCACCATCCCCGCAAACTCCCTTGTTAACTCCTTGACCGATTTACGCTTCTCCCACCAATGCTCGGGGTCAAAGTCTCCGTCTTGTGCGCTGGCCATCCGCACTTTTAGGTCCTGCGGAAAAACTCGCTGGAAGATATAGCGCGCTCGCCGCGTGTGATAATTCGATGTCACCACGATGACGCTGCGCCATTTTCTTGCTTTTGCGAGCTGCGCTAGCGCGCGCGCCTCTTCTAGGGTGCTGTCCGCGTCCTGTGCAAACCGTACGATCTTATCTTTTGGCACGCCGCGCTCGACCAGGTCGTGTTCCATCAACTCCGCTATCCCCGCATTGGGCCTCAGGCGTCTTCCGCTGGCCACGATCAGCGGCGCCTTCCCTTCCCTGAACAATTGCGCTCCCCGCGTCGCCCGATCGGCGTAGAAATTATCGTCACCCAAAACGATCAGCGCGTCTGACTTGTCCAGCGGATCCTCGATGATCCACGCTTCCGCGGTAAAGCGAAGCAGCGGACGCCTGGCCAGGTACAAAACCGCGCAAAAAATCACCAGGAACAACAAAATGATCAGGTTCAGGAGGATTCGGCCCGGCTCGCCTTGCTTCGCATGGCCTTGTTTCATGAATTGGGTTCCAACGCTCGCAAGTTCGCGGCTGCCTGCTCCGGCAATTCTGCGTTGAAATACACCTCTTTGATGCTGTAAGACTTGCTGGTCTTCTCCACGATCGGCAGAATCTCGATATGCCAGTGATAATCATCCGCCAGCGTCTTCCAGTAGCCCGCCAGTTCACCTTTTTTGTTCTTGGTATTGGGTGATGTGTGCACCACTAGGTGAAATGCTGGCGCCACTTTCTCCAGCCGGCGCAATACCCGTCCCAGCAGCGCCGCCAACTGCCGGCGGTTCGAGCCCGGCCGCGGCTGCTCGAAGACATGGTTGTGCCGCCGGTGCATCAGCCACACCTCGTAAGGTACGCGCGACGCATAAGGACACAGCGCGTAGTAATCGCCCTGCACGTCCACGATGCGTTTCCCCTGTTTCTCCTCTTGACGCACCATATCGCAGAAAATGCAGCGCTCCTTATCCTTGTACCATTCGTGCGCCGAGCTGAGCTCGTATTTGATCCGCCGCGGCACGAAAATTGTCGCCGTCACCTGCGAATGCGCGTGCGGCCATTCTTCTCCCGCCATCGCGCCCTGGTTCTTGAACACGCTGATGTACTTGAACCGCGCATCCTTCTTCAAATCGGCGATGCGCGAAGCCCACACCCATAGCACACGCTCGATCTCCTCGTCGCTGAACTGCGACATTCGTTTATCGTGCAGCGGCGTCTCCACCACCACTTCGTGAGCGCCCAGCGCGACCATCTTGTCGTACATCCCTTCCGCCAGGCGTCCGGGTTCTCCTTCGATGTGGTACAGCGGCTCAGGGTGCGGCAGCACCCGCACCTGCCAGGCGCCCTCCGCGGGCCACGTAAGAATGGACCGTAGCTTTTCGATTTTGGCTGGCTCCAGCGGGCATTCCTCGGGCGTATCGCCGCGTGCTTCTCTCTGCCCCAGGATGACCCAGCTTTGTGTGATGGGATCTTTGCGAAGTTCCATTCGAATCTTTAGCGGGTATAGCGTGCGGGTGTTGGCCCCTGTTCGAGGCGGTGACGGTCCCAGATCGCACCTTCGCGCGTGAAGTACGCCATTTCAAAATCTTGCGTCAGTTCTAGCGCATCCACCGGGCAAGCGTCTTCGCAGAGTCCGCAGAACATGCACCGCGAAGTATCATAGGTGAAAGTCGTCAGCACTTTCCTTCGCGTGGCGTCGTCACGCTGCCAGCCCACCACAATCAGGTTCTCCGGGCAGGCCAGCGCGCACAAATTGCAGCCGATACACAGTGTCTCGTTCGTCTCGGGGTTATTGTTGAGCCGCGGCGCGCCGCGATACCGCTCCGCCACCATCGGCCGTTCCAGCGGATACTGCTCCGTAACAATATTCTTCGGATGCTGCGTTCGAAACGTGACCGCGAGCCCCTTCAAAAAATCCACTTGAAACAAGCGCTCCAGGAGTTCCCGCATGCGCTTAGTGTGTTTCCCCCCTCCCTAATTGTCAAGCAACTGCTTTCATCTTTCTTCTCGGTGTTCTCGGTGTTCTCTGCGTTCTCTGTGATCTCTGTGTTAATTCCGCTTCTATTCCCCCCCCGTGTTATTCTCTCGCCGAAGATGGAAGCTGACATCCAGTTTATGCAGGAAGCACTCGCCGAAGCTCGTTCCGCCGCCCAAGCCGGCGAAGTCCCCATCGGAGCCGTGCTCGTCCATGACGACAGAATCCTCGCGCGTTCGAACAACCGCACCATTCGCGATTGCGACCCCACCGCCCACGCGGAAATTGTCGCTCTACGCGAAGCCGCGCGTCTTCTCGGCAACTACCGTCTCGCCGACACAACGCTCTACGTCACTATCGAGCCTTGCAGCATGTGCGCCGGCGCCATTATCCAGGCCCGTGTCCCCCGCCTCGTCTACGGCGCCGACGACCCCAAAGGCGGCGCCGTGCGCTCCTGTTTCGAAATCCTCTCCCACTCGCGCCTCAACCATCAGGTGGAAGTCACATCCGGCGTCCTAGCCGCCGACTGCTCCGCCATCCTCCAATCGTTCTTCGCCGAACGCCGTTAGCCCATGAGCTCCGGCTTTGCAATTCAGCTCCTGTAGGGGCGGGCCTTCGCCCGCCCGCTCTTCATCTCACACTGCGCAAGCGCTTGATTGCCGAAAAACAATTCGCTCTGCTACGATTGAACCTACAACGACCGCGGAGAGGTGGCTGAGCGGTTGAAAGCACTCGCCTCGAAAGCGAGCGTGCGGGAAACCGTACCGTGGGTTCGAATCCCACCCTCTCCGCCATTTTTTTATCCCAACAATAGAGCTTTCTGAATAAAAAGGCCGGGCATTTCTGTCCGGCCGTTGCTGTTTTGAGATTGTGCTCTCGATCAGAAATGGCAGGAGGCTACGCCGCGCTTCTGCAAATACTTCTGGTGGTATTCTTCGGCGCGATAGAACGTGCCTGCGGGCGTGATCTCCGTGGCGATGGGGCGTTTGAACCGGCCGCTGGCATCTAGCTCGGCGCGGGATTTCTTGGCTGTTGCTTCCTGCTCTGGCGAATGAAAGAAAATGGCCGTGCGGTACTGCGTGCCGAAATCCGGCCCCTGGCGGTTCACCTGCGTCGGGTCATGAGCCTGCCAGAAAACATCGAGCAAGTTTTCGTAACTTGTTTTTGCCGGATCAAAGGTTACCTGCACCACTTCCGCATGCCCGGTTTCGTCCGTGCAAACATCTTTGTAAGTTGGATTGGCTGTCTCCCCGCCGCTGTAGCCTACCGCGGTATCGATTACCCCGGGCACGCGCTGAAACGCCGCCTCCACGCCCCAGAAGCAGCCCGCTCCGAATGTCGCGATCTCAGCCATGGAAGTCTCCCCTTGGTGCAAACGCTTTTCACGCCCTACCCACTGCACTTAGATGCGCGGGGGGCCGACTGCGATTCTACGGCGCAGCTAGGGCGTTTTGCGCCGTGCCAGCGCCGCTCCCGAGCTGGCTTTTAACTTTTCCAGCGCCAGGGCTTTGTAGGGACTGTTCACGGAAGCCGCTTGCGTGAAAGCCTCCTTGGCTTCAGCGTTTCTTTTCAGATTCAGAAGCGCAAATCCCAAGCGATATTGGTTTCGCGCGTAGCTTCCGTCATCCGGCTTCAACAGCGGGGCGGCGGCTTTCAGATTCTCCACCGCCTGGGCGTTGTCCTTCTTCTCGATGTTCACTTGTCCCAGCGAACTCAGCGCCAGGCCTTTCTGCAAACCCTTTTGCTGAGCCCACTGCTCGTCAGTAACGCCTTCCGGCTTGGGTGCCGCATCCAGCAGCGAAATTGCTTTCTTCGCGTACGCTTCGGCTTTCGCGAGTTGATCGGTTTTGTCGCAATAATAATCGGAGAGCAGCAGCAGCATCCCCAGATTGTTCGGATCCTTTGCGAGAAGCCCGTTCGCCACTTCCAGCATTTTCGGCGCGTTCTGGGCTTGCTGGTAGGCGGTCGCCGCCACCCCCAGCGCTTGATTCGCATACGGTGAGTCGGGAAAAATCTGCGCAAAGCGCGTCAGAAGAGCCGCGCGCTTGGCGGCATCCTTGGCCTGGTAGGCGCCGCTGAAAACCGCTTGCTGAATGTAGGCGATGGCGTCCTTGTTGCTTTCGAGAGTCTGCGATTTTTGCTGCTCCCACTGGGAAGCGTCCGCCCCACCCGGAGCAGGCGCATCCTTATATCGTTTCAAAATCCCTTGGGTCTTTTCTCCATAAGAAATCAGCCGGTCCGCGTCACCCTTTTCCGAGGCCGCGCGAATCATGTTCATGGCGTTCTGAAAATTATCCGGATCGAGCGCGAAAAGTTTGTCGCCATATTCAAAAGCCTTGTCGTAATTCTTTTGCGCGAGGTAGTAGTCCACATAGAGGCCATCCGCCACCAGGGGATAGTCGCCCTCCTTGCCGGGACCTTTCGCGAATTTATCGATGAGCGCGAGCTTCTGGGCAGGATCCGTCGCCGCGTTGATCTCCGTCAACGCGTGGTCCACTTCTGATCCAGCTTGAATGGGAACAAACTTCCCGATCTGCTGACCGAACAGGGGGCCTGCTGAACATCCCAGCAGAAGCAGAGCCCCACCCAACCAGTTGGTTCGATGCATAAGCACCTCCACAGAGTGGCAATGGACTGCATCTTAGTGCCGCGGATAGCTTTGCGCAAAGGGATTTCGGGTCAAAGCCCTCGCGAGAGGATAGAAGTCAAGGCAGTTTACGCTGGACGTAGCCAGCGCCATGCTCACCGAATTCCACGATTTCAAATCGACTCCACAAGGGACGGCGCTCGAGGAACGAGGATCCATGTCGCGGGCACAAACGTGTTCCGGTGCCATCAAATTACCGGTCTGCTGGCCCCGCCTGCGTTTGAACCCGGGCATCAGCTCACAAATCTGGATGAAATCCCGCAGGCATGGTACAACAAACGGGACGGATACGGCCATGTCTACCGACGCACATCCCCCCGGACGGACGCGCATCGACAAAGAACGTAGAAGAAGCGATCGCTATCCTCTCATCATTCCGATCCACTTGCAGTGGCCGGGTCCAGGTGGCCAGGCGCAATCGGCGCATGCACAAGGAAGGGAAGCAAATCTCCATGGCGGTTTGCTTGAGTTTGTGGACGCGGAGAGATATCCAACCGAGGGTAGTGAAGCCGAACTGACGAATCTAGTCTCCGGTCACAAGACAAAGGCGCGGGTATCCTCGATTCGGAGATCTTCGACAGGTGCTCTCGTGGGAGTTGCGGTTGAACTCCTCCCGCCCAACGAAGAGTTTTGGGGCCTGACCTTTCAGTTGAGGCGCACAACCGGGGAATTGCTGAAGCTCGAGAACGGCATAAAAGCAGGCGAGATTGATTCCTACGTGTTGCGCGAATTCCGCGACGCGGTGGATTACATCCGCAAGACGGCGTGGGCCGTTCAAGAATGGCAAGAGAGACGGGTCCAGAACCGAGATACGGCCACGGTAATTCCGCTGCTGGTTGCGGAGCGCATCCGCCGCGGGACGCAGCTGTACGAGGCGCTCACCGCGGACCTGAAGAGCCATGCCATCCGTCCCGAAGCCGCCGAGATCGAAGATTTATTCCATGCCATTGAGCACCTTTACGAAGAATTGAAGCAATTGAACTAGCCTGCTGGCGCATGAAAACCTCCGTACTTCACCGATCGCGTGATATCAACCCAGGTCCACTGCCAAGAGTCCCCGAGATTTGACGCACCTCACTTTTCGCGAGACGATGGAAGTTTTGAGTGAGGCAGCGGAATGGATCTAGGGCTGACGGGACGGGTGGCCATCGTGGCAGCAGCCAGCAAAGGACTGGGCCGCGCGGTGGCGGAGGAACTGGCACGCGAAGGCGCGCACGTCGCCATTTGCGCTCGGACCGCAAGCACCCTCGCGGAGACTGCCGCGAACATTCAGAAAACTACCGGCCGTGAAGTGTTGCACCAGGCCCTGGATGTTACTGATTCGGCGGCAGTTGCCGCTTTCGTTGCGGCCGCGGAAACGCGCTTCGGACGCATCGATATCTGCGTTACCAATTCCGGTGGCCCTCCGTCTAATCTATTTAAGAACACCCCGCCGGAAGCCTGGCGCGCTGCCCTAGACCAGCTTCTGATGAGCACCGTTTGTTTTGCCAAGGAAACTTTGCCGCGCATGCAGAAGAACAAGTGGGGACGCTTGATTACTATTACGTCGTCGGCCGTCAAGCAGCCGGTGGATGGCTTATTGCTTTCGAATTCCATCCGCGCGGCTGTCACGGGACTGGCGCGCACGCTGGCCAATGAATATGCCGCGGACGGCATCACGGTGAACAACGTTTGTCCCGGCTACACGCGCACCGCTCGCACCGACGACCTCGCTTCAAAAATCTCCGCGCGCACCGGGTCGAAACCCGAGGAAGTCATCGCCAGTTGGGAACGTGAAATCCCCGCGCGCCGCTTGGGCACACCGCGAGAATTTGCCGCGGTTGTCGCGTTTCTCGCTTCCGAGCGCGCCAGCTACGTGAACGGGGCTTCCATTGCCGTCGACGGCGGCCTGGTGAGGAGCCTGCTCTAGCCCGCAATGGCCGCCGCGCACCGTCACCTCGAACTCAGTTTGCTGCCCGCGCGCTTCGCCATTTCCCGGCTGGCCACCGGTTCGCCCATTCCGGATTGGGCGACGAAAGGCTCGTTTTTTTCCGTCACGCGCACCGGCGATGAGCTTTCTGTAGTCACCGAACTCTCGTTTGTCCCCGTCGGAGTGCAGTCCCAGCCAGGCTGGCGCGTCCTGAAAGTTCACGGGCCTTTTGTTCTGTCGGAAATCGGCGTGTTGGCTTCGCTTGCGGAGCCGCTGGCCGAAGCAAAAATAAGTTTGTTTGCCGTTTCGACTTTTGAAACGGATTACCTGCTCGTCGCTTCTGAAACTCTGTCGGCGGCCATCGCCGCGCTGGAGCGGGCAGGACACAGCATCCACTGGAGCAAAACGGAATGATCAGGGAACCTCTTCACGACGTCAATCACGCGCGCCATCGCCCAGCGTTTCTAGCCATTGCGGCGCTGCTGGCGGTTTTCAGCGCCGCGCCGCGGCTTCACGCCGATGAGCCCTACGCGCGCAGCCGCGACTACGATTTGCAACATTCCAAAATTGCCTTGCGTTTCGACCTCGAGCAAAAAAAAGTTCTTGGCGAGGTCACCCACTCGCTCTCCATTCTCCGCGATGGTACGGCGAAAATCGTTTTCGACTCCGCGGGCCTCACCATTCAGAAAGTGACCGTCAACAAGGCGCCATCCAAGTTTGAAATGACGGCTGAGAAATTAATCATTCCCCTTGCCGCGGAAGCCAAGTCCGGAGACAAATTCGACGTCACCATCCGGTATGAAGGCAAACCCACCAAGGGAATGTATTTCATTTTGCCGGACAAGGACTATCCGAACCGCCCCAGCCAGATCTGGACGCAAGGCGAATCGGAAGACACGCACTATTACCTCCCGACCTACGATTACCCCAACGATCGCCTCACGACCGAAACGATCCTTACCGTGCCCTCTTCCTGGATCACTGTTTCGAACGGCAAGCTCATCAGCGTCACCGACGCCGGCAAGGGCTTGAAAACCTGGTACTGGAAAGAGTCTCTCCCTAGTTCCACTTATCTGATCACCGTGGTCGCTGGCGAATTCGACGAAGTAAAAGACACCTGGCGCGGCATTCCGGTCACCTATTACGCGCCGAAAGGTCGCGGCGACCGCCTGGCCATCAACTACGGACGCACTCCAGCGATGATGGATCTCTTTAGCAAAAAATTCGGCGTCGACTACCCCTGGGAAAAATACGCGCAGGCCATGGTCGACGACTTCGTCGCCGGCGGCATGGAGAATTCCAGCGCCACCACCAATACCAGCAGCTCCCTCGTTCATCCCAAGCTCGCCCCCGAATATCTCACCGGCGAGGACGACTTGATCTCTCACGAACTGGGTCACCAGTGGTTCGGCGATCTGGTCACCTGCAAGGATTGGGGCGACGTCTGGCTCAACGAAGGCTTCGCCACGTTTCTGGAAACGGTATGGAGTGAATCGCACTTCGGCAAGGACCAGGCTGATTACGAGCGCTGGAACAATACTCGAGAGTGGATCGAAAGCGGCAATCTCTGGAACAAGCCGCTCGTGCGCCACGACTTCGACGATTCCAGCGAATTTGACGGCAACGCTTATGGAAAAGGCGGCTGGGTGCTTTACATGCTTCGCCACCAGCTGGGCGAGGACGCCTTTTACCGCGGCCTCAAGCACTACCTGGAAGTGAATCGCGGCAAGAACGTGGTTACCGCCGATCTTGTCAAAGCTATCGAAGAGGCGACGCATACCAACGTCGACCAGTTCTTCAGCCAATGGGTCTACGGCGCGGGCGCCCCGAAATTCGACCTGAGCTACGCCTACGACGGCGAAAAACACCAGGTCACGCTCACCGTCAAGCAAGCGCAAAAAGTCGAAGGCCGCGTGGGCCTCTTCCGCGTTCCCGTCGAAGTCGAAATCACCACCGCCACCGGGCCGAAGCTCTACAACGTCGTCGTTTCGAAAGACAAGCAGACTTTCTCCTTGCCCGCCGAGTCTGCTCCGCTGATGGTTCTCTTCGACAAGGGCGGCCAGCTCCTTAAATCCGCTGAGTTCCATAAGGAAAAGAAAGAGTGGCTCTTTCAACTGAAAAACGCCGCGGATGTCGTTGATCGCGCCGACGCCGTGGTCGCCCTGGGCAAGCTCAAGAGCGACGACGAGGTTGTCACCGCTCTCGGCGAAGCGCTGCGCAATGATAAAGCCTGGGGCGTTCGCGCCACCGCTGCCGACACGCTCGGCCAGATGGGCGGCGCCAACGCCGCAAAGCTGCTCCTTGCGGCGTTGGATTCGAATGACAAGCCCTGGGTGCGCAGCCGCGTGGTCACCGCGCTGGGAAATGTGAAGGACGATCCAGCCGTTGCTTCGAAGCTCAATTCGGTAGCAAAGCAGGACGATTCCTATCGCGCCCGCGCCGCCGCGTTACAAGCGCTTGGCCACCTCAAGGGGCCCGATGTTTTCGCTACGCTCAGCGCCGCCGTCGCCGCCGATTCGCCCGACGGCTTCCTCCGCAAAGCCGCTCTTCGCTCGCTCGGCTCGTTAGGGGACGACAAGGCCGTGCCGCTTCTCTTGCAGTGGTCAGCCGTCGGCAAGCCCATCGATTCGCGCACCGCGGCCATCAACAGCCTCGGGCGCCTGCAGAAAGACAATCAGGAAATCACAAAACAGATTGCTGCTTACCTCAGTGAACCGCACTTCTCCGTGCGTATGGCCGCCATCTATGCGCTCGGTACGCGTGCTGATGCCACCGCCATTCCCGCGCTGGAAGCTCTGCTGAAGAGCGACGACCTCAGCATCGAAATGGTCCCCATGATCAAGGGACAAATCGCGCGTCTGAAGAAACCGGCGGACGGGAAGCCAGCTGCTCATGCTGGCGCCGGAGATGCCGGCGAAGAATCCACCGAAAGCGCCGGTGACGAAAAATCCTCCACCGAACAACGCCTCGAGAAACTCGAGCACCTCCTCCAGGAAATGAGCGACCGCCTCAAGTCCATGGAAAAGCGCCTCCCGCCGCCGAAGCCGTAAGCGGGGCGAACATCGGTCCGCCCTCTCTTCTCCGTGAACTCTGTGTCCTTTGTGTTAAATCTTCTCGTTCGAATTCATCATCCTACGGTTCCGCAATCAATATCCGCAGATCTCGTAAATTGTTCCCCGTAGGTCCCGTAACGATCACGTCCTCGAATCTTGAAAAAAATGTAAACGCATCGCTTCGGCGAAACTCCTCGCCGGGGTCCAGTCCGATAGCCCGGCCCATCTCGAGCGTCTCCCCATCGGCTACCGCGCCCGCGGCAGGACTATTGCCGTCGATCCCATCCGTCCCCGCGCTAAGCACGGCAATCTTTTTCCCCGCAATCTTCTCCACACAAGCCAGTACAAACGCCGAATTCCTCCCTCCGATTCCATTCCCCATTACCGGCGAACTCACCTCCCCATCCGCAATCAGTGCCACCCGCTGCCCCGGGTGCTCTCTCCGCAAATTCTCAAGCTGCTCCAGCAAAAACTCCGCCGCTTTTTCCACCGGCCAATCATCCGTCGAGTTATCGCATCGCGTGATGCAACCTTTCGCTTCCGCCGCGTGGTGCGCCGGATGAAATAGGTCATCCATCCCCAGCAGCAACAGGAAGTGTGCATTCAAGAAAGCGGCATCCCCGTCTTTCGGTGATTCCGGCATTTTTCCTGCCGCAAGCCACCGCCGGACCGACGACGGCAGCTTCTCTTCAAGTTCGTATTCCTCAATGACCCGCTCGGCCATCGCAACCGTCGTAATATCCGGAAGTGTCGGACCCGACGCCAGCGCCGTTTCATAACCCGCCGGCACGTCGCTCACCGCCAAAGTGATCTTCGTCGCCGCTCCCGCAGCCACCGCCAGCCTTCCACCTTTCACAGCCGAAACGTGTTTTCTTACCGCGTTGATGTGGTAGATCGGCGCGCCGCAGGTCACCAGCGCCTGGTACATTTTCTGCACGTCTTCCAGCGTCTGCGCCGCGTCCAGCGGCAACTCGACAAGTGCCGATCCGCCTCCCGAAAGAAGAAAAAATACCAGCGTCTTCTTATCGCACCTTTTCAGCAGCGCCAAAATCGCTTCTGCTGCTTTCCAGCTCTCGGCATTGGGCACCGGATGGCCGCCAACGAAATACTTCATTCCCCGCGCAGGTTTCCGCGCCGGCGTCGGTGCGGAAACCACGCCCTCAAGCCGCACAAATGGCGCCAGCACTTGTTCAAGGCCCTCCACCATCGCATGCGCGGCTTTCCCGATCGCCACCACCCGCAGTTTTTCGAAGTTCCGCAGATCGATTCTCGCATCGCCGCACGCCAACACCGTTCCCCGGCGCCGCAGCTTCCGCTGCATCGTCGCGGGAATATCGATGGCCGCCAGCGTTTCGTGGAAAATCTGCCGGGCCAGTTGCTTCAAGTGCGGCATGAGAGGTTTGCCTGGACTGGAAATTCGTTACGGCGCCTTCAAAACTTCCGGATTCAAAATGTTCGGCGGCCGTTTCCCCGCGAAAAGCGCGACCACGTTTTCCGCCGCGATGCACGCCATTCTTGTCCGTGTCTCCAAGGAAGCCGATGCGATGTGCGGCGCCAGGACCACATTCGCGCGCTTCAGCCCCGCATGAATCAGCGGCTCGTTCTCGTAAACATCCAGCCCCGCGCCGGCGAGTTTTCCCGCCTCCAGCGCCGCCACCAGCGCCGCTTCCTGCATCACCGGCCCGCGCGAAGTATTGATCAAGAACGCCGTCGGCTTCATCCGCGAAAATTTCTCCGCGCCAAACAATCCCCGCGTCTCCGGCAGCAGCGGCACGTGCACGCTGATAAAGTCAGACTCCGTCAGCAACGCATTCATTTCCCGGAACTCCGCCTTCAATTCTTTCTCCACCTCTCCCGCCGCGCGCACCGCGTCCGTGTAAATCACTTTCATCTGAAACCCGCTTGCGCGCCGCGCCACCGCCCGTCCAATCCGTCCGAACCCCACGATCCCCAGCGTCTTACCCCACACGTCCGTCCCCACTAATTGATCTAAGTCCCAGTTTTTCCATTTCCCGGAGCGCGCCAGCGCTTCGCCCTCGCTCAACCGCCGCGCCACCGCCATCAGGAGCGTCCACGCAAAGTCTGCCGTCGTCTCATCCAGCACGCCCGGCGTGTTGGTCGCCGCCACGCCCCGCTTTGTGCAAGCCGCCACGTCGAGGTTGTCGAATCCCACCGCCACGTTCGCCGCGATGCGCAGCTTCGGCGCCGCGCTCAGCAGCTCCTCGTTGACCTTCTCCGTCAGCAAGCAAACCAGCCCCTCTTTGTCCTTCACGCATCGCAAAACTTCCTCCCGCGGCGGGCGCCCCTCTTTCGCCCAGTATTCTACCTCGCAGCTTTTCTGCAGAATTTCCCGTGCCGCTTCGAACAAGCTGTGTGTCGCATACACTCTCGGTTTCGCCATCGCATCCTCTTCGCCAGTTTGGGAAGTTACACTAACACACCCCCGCGCCCCGGGACCAACTCGCCGTTGCGCCCAAACTGAAATTCTCACTATAGTGCCAGGTGCACCTGATCCCGCGCCTTATGAACTCTGGCCTGGTTCGCGAATTCGAAAAGCTTCTCGGCCCTTCTTCCGTTCTTCACCGGCCCGAGGACCTTCTTCTCTACGAATACGACGGTTCCGTCGAAAAAGGCCGCCCCAACCTCGTCGTTTTTCCGACTACCACCGAAGACGTCTCGCGCGTCGTCAAACTCGCCGCAAAATACAACCTCCCCATCGTCGGCCGCGGCGCCGGCACCGGCCTTTCCGGTGGCGCGCTTGCCCGCACCGGCGGCGTCATGCTCGTCTTCGCGCGCATGAACCGCATTCTCGAGCTCGACGCCGAAAATCAGCGCGCAATCGTCCAACCCGGCGTCGTCAACTACGAACTTACCCGCGCCGCCGAACCTCACGGCCTCTACTTCGCCCCCGACCCTTCCAGTTGGAAATCCTGCACCATCGGCGGCAACGTCGCCGAGAACGCGGGCGGCCCGCACACCCTCGCCTATGGCGTCACCACCAATCACGTCACTGCCCTGGAGCTCGTCCTCCCCGACGGCGAAATCGTTCGCGTCGGCAGCACTCAAGGTGATGCTCCCGGCTACGATCTCACCGGCCTCTTCGTCGGCTCGGAAGGCACCCTCGCCCTGGTCACCGAAATCACCGTAAAGCTTTCCCGCAAGCCCGAAGCCGTGAAAACGCTTCTCGGCATCTTCGATTCCGTCGATGACGCCGCCGAAACCGTGGTCGACATCACCGCTCGTGCCATCACTCCCTCCGCCTGTGAAATGCTCGATGGCTGGACATTACGCGCCGTCGAAGACTACATCCACGCCGGCTTCCCCATGGACAGCGCCGCCGTTCTTCTTATCGAAGTCGAAGGCCTCACCGAAACCGTCGCCGCTCAGGCCGCCGCGATCACTGAAGTCTGCAACGCGCATCACGCCCGCGAAGTCCGCCTCGCCCGTGACGACGCCGAACGCGACCTGCTCTGGAAAGGACGCAAAAACGCTTTCGGCGCCCTCGGCCGCCTGGCCCCCAGCAATTACGTCCTCGACGGCGTCATTCCCCGTTCGAAACTTCCGCAAGCTCTCCGCCGCATCCGCCAAATCGGCGATCAATTCGGCTTCCAAATCGGCAACATCTTCCACGCCGGCGATGGCAATCTCCACCCCATCGTCCTCTTCGATCGGCGCGACAAACAGCAATTCGAACGCGCCCTGCAGGCCGCCGCCGAAATCATCCGTTATTGCGTCGAAGTCGGCGGCGCGCTTACCGGCGAACACGGCGTCGGCATGGAAAAATCCGAGCTCATGCCGCTCCTCTTCTCCGACGCCGACTTCGATCTAATGCGCCGCGTCCACGACGCCTTCAATCCTGACTCCGCCCTCAACCCCGGCAAAATCTTCCCCCTAAGCAAAGGCTGCGGCGAAATCCGCGTCCGCAAACCATCGGGACCCACATCAGTCGTCACTCCCTCAGGCAATCACAAATGATTGTTTCGTCCACAAACATCGCAACACGTCTCGAGTCCGCAATCGGTTCCTCTCGCGTCGTCACTGATGCGGCCATTCGCGCAGCCTACGCCGTAGACGAAATCATCCCATCCGTCGTAGCCAAGCCTTCCTCCCCCGAAGAAGCGGCCGAAGTCGTCCGCTTGGCCGCCCAAGAAAACCTAGCCCTGATCCCAACCGGCGCTCGCACCAAACTCCAAATCGGCAGGCCTCCCACCCGCTACGACATCGCCCTTGACCTGACCGCCCTCAACCAAATCGTTCACTACGATCCCAGCGACCTCACCCTAAGCGCCGAAGCCGGCACGCCCATCGAAAAATTAAACGCCACCCTCCTCGAACACCGCCAATTCCTCCCCCTCCTCGTATCCTGGTATTCCCGCAGCACCATCGGCGGCACGATCGCCTCCGGAATCGATTCACCCCTTCGCCAGTTTTACGGCACCGCCCGCGACTTCCTCATCGGCGCCGAATTTGTCGACGGCACCGGCAAACTCTGCAAAAGCGGCGGCCGCGTAGTCAAAAACGTCACCGGCTACGACCTCCACAAGCTCCTAATCGGCTCGCTAGGCACCCTAGCCGTCATCACCCGCCTCAACTTCCGCACCTTTCCTTCCGTGATCGCCGGAAGCCGCGGCTTCGTCGCCTCCTTCTCCAACGCGCAAGGCGCGCTCGCTCTCCGCCACGCCATCCTCCAATCGCCGCTCACCCCGCTCACTCTCGACATCCTCAATCCCGGCCTGGCACAAGTTTTTTCACAGAGCGCACCCGCAACGCCCGAAGCCTCCGCGTTTTCCGGAGAAGCCCGCAACACCAATCACGCCTCACTCCCTCCCATAGGCGACTGGTTCCACCCAAGCGAATGGCAACTCTGCGCCGCCTTTGCTGGCACCCCTGAAGTCCTCGTCCGTTACACGCGCGCCCTCACCCGCTTCGCCGAAGAATCCCGCGCCACCGCCACTGCCTTCCTGGACGACGCCACCCGCCCCGCCGTCTGGGGCCGCCTCCGCGAAACTCTCTCCATGCTTCTCGAGTCCTCTCCTGCCACCGTCATTTTCAAGATCAGCGTTCTTCCCAGCCACCACGCCGCGCTCTTTGCAAGTTTGCCGCAAATCGCAGATCGGAACGCTCTCCCCCACGCACTCGTCGCCCGCGCCGACGGCACCATCTATTTCACCTTGCTCCCCGCTTGCATCGATCAAATAAACGCCGCGCGCGTCGCATTCGCCGCCATCCAAGTTCGCAATGCAGTTTGCGACCCAAGAGACCGGGCCAACCCGCGCCGGGGCCACGCCTCTCTCCTCTTCGCCCCGCCCGATTGGAAGCGCGTTGTCACCGTCCCGGACGGTGGCGAGGGATTCGCCATCGACCTCTGGGGTCGGCCTCCTCTCAATCTCCCCCTAATGCGCCGCCTAAAATCCGCCTTCGACCCGCAAAACATCTTCGCCCCCGGCCGCCTCTGAGCCTTTGTGGCAGCCTCCTGGCATGCGCCTGGACGCCTATTGAGGAGGCGGGCACAATCCTGTACTCGAACTTCCCATTTACCTATAATCGGAAGCTGAGGTTTCCAGCCTTCCCATCTTCCAAGGAGAATCTATGCCATCCAGTCTTCGTCAAGCGCCGTTCCGGGCAGCCCTACTGCTCCTAGCGGCGTGCTTCGCTGTCACCGTGGCATGCGCGCAGGACGTGACCCACGTCGTCTCCGGCACCATCGAAAAAGTCGACGCCGGAGCAAAAACCATTGCCGTGAAGACCGCCGACGGCACCGTCGAAACGGTCAAGTTCACCGGGAAAACCACGGTCCACGGCCTGAAGGATGTCGCCAAGGGCGCCGACCTCGCTGGCAAGGAAGGCGGGCACGTCATCGTCCACGCAACCGGCGAAGGCGCCGAAAAGACCGCCCATTCCGTCGAGTGGATCGGCGATAAGACGGTGCACACCACCGAGGGTACGGTTGAAGATGTCGGCAAAGGCACCAAGATCGTCGCCGTGAAAACCGCCGATGGCACCAAGGAAGCCTTCGAAGTTTCCGAGCATGCCACCGTGGACACCGGCAAGGCCGTTGGCCGCTATTCCGCCCTCGGCGCCAAAAAGGGCGAGCACGTCACCGTCTACTACACCGAAGAAGCCGGCAAGAAAATCGCCCACGTCTTCAAGCATCTCTAGTGGCGGGTCTTCAGACCCGTGATTGGGCGCGCTATCCCACTGTAATAAATCATTTACGATAACTATTGACATACAGTATTAATATGCTATAATAGTGTCCTCGAATCGGCACAGCTCTCCCGTGCCCCGTCAACCATGTTCGCCCGCCAGGCGGTCCTTCTAACCCTACCTTCCGGCAGTCGTGCTGCGTGGTCGTACCTCCATACAGGTACGTTGCTGCCGCTTATCTCTTTTGTTTCTCACTCTTTCGAAAACACCGGCGATGTGGGGGTATTCTTCCCATTCTGGAACTCGTAGCTTGCCACTGGCTCTCGTCACTCCCGTCACCGCGAGGGGAAACTCGTCACCGCAACTCCTTTAGAACCGGCACCCACAAACTGTGACGCCCGTAAGTCTTTTGGAATCTGCTCGTGCGAAAATGCCGGGTGTCACCACATCGCTCTGGCCAAACCCAACGGGATATTCGCCACTTACCGCTAAGTCCCGTAGAATCTTCCTACGCGGTCAAACGATCCATGCCCATGTCTGCTATCCCTGGCCAAGTTCCCGTGTACGAGGACTACGCCCGTTGCGTCCACTGTGGCCTCTGCCTCAACGCCTGCCCCACCTATCGTCTCTGGAACCTCGAGGCCGACTCGCCCCGCGGCCGCATCCACCAGATGATCCAGGTCGAGTTGCACCAGCAGCCCCTCACCGATTCCTTCGTCGATCACATCGACAAATGCCTCGACTGCCGCGCTTGCGAAACCGCCTGCCCCTCGGGCGTCGAATATGGAAAACTCGTCGAGCACTCCCGCGCGCATATCGAGCTCGACTATCCCCGCTCCTGGCGCGCGCGCGCCGTGCGCAACTTCGTTTTCCGGCACTTCCTCTCCGAGCCGCATCGCCTCATCGACGCCGCGCGAGTTCTGCGGTTCTATCAACGTTCCGGGTTGCAAGCCATCGCCCGCGGCATCGGCATCCTGAAACTCCTCGGACTCGCCGAGCGCGAACGTCTCCTCCCGCGCATCGACGACGATTTTTTCTACCGCCATCTCGGCTCCACGTTTCCCGCCGCCGGTCCGCGCCGCGCCCGCGTCGCGTTCTTCGCCGGCTGCATCGCCAACGTCGCTTTCTCGCAGCTCAACGAAGCCACCATCCGCGTTCTCGCCGCCAACGGCTGCGAAGTGGTCGCCCCCAAGGATCAACTCTGCTGCGGCGCGCTCGCCGCGCACGCCGGAGTTCGCGATGCCGCTCGCGAACTCGCGCGCAACAATCTCTCCGCCTTTCTCCGCGAAGACTTCGACGCCATCATCACCAATTCCGCCGGCTGCGGCTCCACGCTAAAGGAATACGATCATCTTTTTTCACCGGACGAACCCGAGTACGCCCAAGCCCGCGGCTTTGCCGCAAAAACTCGCGATGTCACCGAATTTCTGGCCACCCTCGGCCTCACCGCAAAAATGAAGCCGCTTCCTCTGCGCGTCACCTACCAGGACTCTTGCCACCTTCTCCACGGCCAAAAAGTTCGCGAAGCTCCGCGCGCGCTTCTGCACGCCATCCCCGATCTCGATTTTGTGGAATTGCCCTATTCGGAAATCTGCTGCGGCTCCGCCGGCGTCTACAACCTCACGCAAACCGAAACGTCCCTCGAACTACTCGCCGATAAAATGCGCCACGCCCAATCCACCTGCGCCCAAACCATCGTCACCGCCAACCCCGGCTGCCTCCTCCAACTCCGCGCCGGCGCCGCCATCCACCGCACCAACCACGAAGTCCTCCACGTCGTCGAACTCCTCGACCGCGCCACGGTGTCCGCATGAGTCTCTCGTTCGCCCACACATCTTGCGCGTTGCGGAGGTCTCCGCATTACCTGAGGCAAAATCCTTTATCTCCTTTACTTCCTTTACCTCCTTTTTTCCTCCTCCAAAAACGGCGGCGCCCTTCCCGCGGCGATGGGGGCTGCCGCGAAAAGGGCGTGCCGTCTTCAGGAGAGAAGATCGTGGCTCGTGATTCAGTCGTTCGGAGGAGGTGGCGGAGGCGCCGGCGCATCGGCTGGCGGCGCTGGAGGCAGACCACCGCGAAATCTCCGCATACCAAGCGGGCCGCCCTGCTTGAGCGTATAGGCCGTCGGTACGGTGAACATTTCCTTCGGTTGTTCTTGCTGCTGCTGGATCGTCACCGAATAAACCGTCTCCCCGAAGCGTGGATCACTATGCTTGCTCATCACCACCATTTGCAATTCAGGGGAATACCACCTCTCGGAGACAATAGTCAGGGGTGCGTCGTTACCGATCTTCCCCACGGGGATAATGTGCGTGTATTGCATTCCTTCCGCGTTCACGCCGTTAATCGTTTTCATGCCGAGCGATGTTTCCTGCACGTTGGCTTCGGCATTTCCCTTGTGGTGGTGATTGCCCGGCCCGCCCTTCGCAAGTCCCTGAGGGCCGCCATTCCTTCCGCCTTTAGACCTCGTCATCTGCCAAGCGATTTTCTGGTCGGGCTGGAGCAGGTAATGGTGCCCCGTTGTCGGGTCACTGATCACCACGACCGGCTGCGATCCTCCGGGCAGCGTCACCTCCCTCCGGAAACGTCCCACGCTGTCGCGATACAGATTGCTTGTTCGCGTGATGTGGGTCTTCCCGTCGGCCAGCGTCTGGGTCGTAGTCGCCGTGGCGCTGAAGGGCTTGCCGGTCACCACCGTGCCTCCATGCATGCCCTCGAAACCCAGCAACTCCATGCGGTCACCCATGAGGGGACCCATAAGGTCTCCGCCTGGTCCGCCGCTGTGCCGGATCTCTTCGGGAGGTGGAAGCGCCGGCGCTTCTTGCGCTCGCGTCCCTCCGGCGCTCCACAGGAAAATCCCGCCGAGCGCCACGCTCAACCATTTTCTGCGATTCATTATTCCCTCTTCTCTTCTCTCCCGAACTGCTGCAATCTCTTTGCGGCCGGAATCGCGGCCAGTCTACGGTCTGCCGCGCGATCCGTGCTCATTTATCGCGGCAGCCGCACCGCTTGCGGCAATCCATCTTCACCCACGAGCAAATCCACTTGGATCCATTCGGCGGCGCTCTCTTCGTTCACCGGCAAACCCAGCGCGCCTAGCGCGCCGCGTTGCAGGCGCACGCGCAAAATCGCGGCCTCCTCACTATCTGTTGCGAACGCGCCCGGCAGAAACGTGAAGCCGCTCATCTCGTTGTCCGCCATCAGCGCTTCGGGCCTGCCAGCTCCCGTCGAAACCGGCTGCCGCGCTCCACTGGGGACCGCGGCAGGGTCTCGGCGGTTCGCTCTGGCAGCGAAATCGCTTTCTGAAAGATGGTTTGCGGCCGGCGCGGGAATTACCTGGTTCGCAGCCTCTCCATACTGGCTGTGGCGCCAATTGCGCCAGCTCACCGCGCCAACCAGCGCGGCGGCAGCGGCCAGCGCCCACGCGGCGACTACGGCCGTGCGCCGCATTTTCAATGTCACGTGCTGCGTGCGGAATTCCTGCCGCAATCGCATCTCCACGCGGGCGGGCGCCTGCGCCAGGGCGGTATCTTCCGCGAACGCGCGGAGCTCCGCACCCGCCGCTTGCCACGAATCCTGCAGCGCCGCGCACCGCGAACAGGTGCCGGCGTGTTCGCGCGCCGCCACGCGCTCCAGTTCGCTCAACGAAGCGTCGCGCTCCGCGTCCAATCCTATTGCTTCAAATTGTTCGCACTTCATATCTTGCTTCCTTCGCAACGCCGAAAACCCTTCATCGCGCCGCGCTCGCGCGCCGGGGCAAGTCGCGCAGCATTTCCAGCTTGGCCATTAACAAAGCTCGCCCGCGATGCAGCCGCGAGCGAATCGTGCCAATCGGGCATCCCGCCATTTGTGCCGCTTCCTCGTAACTCAATTCTTCAAGTTCGCACAGCACCACGGCTTCGCGAAATTCCACCGGCAATTCCAGCACGGCGTCCCTCACCTGCTGCCGGCGTTCGCGTTTTTCCGCCCACATCGCCGGCGTGGATAAATCCTGCAAAACAATTCCGGAGCCCGTGCCGTCTTCGTTTTTTTCTTCGAGCGAAATTTCACGCGGCAGGCGTTCCAGGTGTTTCATCACGCGGTTGCGCGCCACTCCGTAGAGAAACGCTCCCAGGGCTCCGCGCGTGGCGTCATACTTTTTCGGATCGCGCATCAGCGTCATGAAAACGTCCTGCACAATTTCTTCCGCGGCCCAGGTGTTTCCGGTCATGCGCAGCGCAAAACGATACATGGCCGCCTGGTGCCGCCGGTACAGGAGCGTAAATGCCTCCTCATCGCCGTTGGCGGCCCGCCGCAACAGAACGTCGTCTTTCTCTTGCTCGGCGATTCTCATCTCCCCTGATAAGACGTTCCGCCCGGCTTCGTATATCACTTCCCGCCGCGCGGCGGAAAGGTTCCCGTTTGAATGGTTCGGAGGAGGACCTTGCTTAAAAGCCCTTGTTTTCACAACAGGTTAGACGCAAGCGAAGCTTCCCGCGTGTCGGGGAAGCGTTCGCGGGAAACGCAGGACGCAACATCCATTCCGGTCGTCAACGCGCCAAAGGAAAGGGACCTCTATTTTTTCCTAGGCTTGAACATGCCGGCGGCGATCTTGGTGACGAAGCGGCGGGGGACGAGGCGTTCGCCGTGGGCGCCGAGATAATTTCCGAGGCCGGAGATGACGTAACTTTTGCCGGCGGCCAGGGCTTTCAGCCCGGCGTGCGCGACCTTTTCGGCGGTCTCGGCGTTTCGATGGAAGTGTTCCTGTCCGGCAACCGCGGCGAATTCGGATTCGGTGGAGCCTGGGCAAAGAGCGCAGACGCGGATTCCGTAAGGTTTCATTTCTTCGGCGAGGCCTTCCGCGAAAAGCAAATCGAAGGCTTTCGTGGCCGCGTATGTCGAAATGTACGGAACGGCTTGGAATGATGCGGTAGACGCGAGAATGAGCACGTCGCCGCGTTTGCGCTGAATCATTTGCGGCAAATACAGGTGGGTTAGGTGCACCACGGCGTGGCAGTTCACCTGCACCATGTCGAGCAAGCGCTGCTTTTCAAGGGCATGAAATTCGCCGTATTGGCCGAAACCGGCGTTGTTGATCAGCAGGTCAATCGCGATATTCTTTTCTTTGGTGAAGGCAAAAATGTTTTTCGGGGCATTCGAATCCGCGAGATCCGCGGCAATCACTTCGGCCCTGATTTTGTAATTCGCGGCGAAACCGCGCGCCAACTCTTCCAGGCGATCCTTGCGCCGCGCCGTCAAAACAAGATTCGTCCCGCCAAGAGCCAGTTCTTTGGCGAAGGCCACGCCGATTCCCGCGCTGGCTCCGGTGATGAGCGCCCATTTTCCAGACCAATTTGCCGCTGGTGGCGTCGCGTCTGACAAAGCGCCCTCCACAGAAGAGGATCGTAGAGCTCGAGGAACAATAATTATGGCGGAGAGGGTGGGATTCGAACCCACGGTAGGGGTTAACCTACACACGCTTTCCAAGCGTGCGCCTTAAACCGCTCGGCCACCTCTCCGGCGCTGCGAACAACCTTACCAATTTAGCAGAAAGCTTTGCGCCACGCACATCGCGGCGTGAAATAGCCTACTCACATCGTATCCCCCTTACGCTTGCGGAGTTGAAGTGTGCGAGTCCGAAGAAGCGCGAGGAGATGGCCGCCCGGCTGCGGGAAGCCATGCGGGATGCGGCGAACTGCGCCGTTGCGCAGAGATATTCAAGTAGGCTGGCGAGGCGGAGGATAAGTGCGGGAGGGCGTGGTAGCGTGATGCGAGTGAGTTGGGTATGCTAGGCGCAACGTGGCGAAGAAAAAGTTCCATGGCTGAAATGCCCGAGCGCATTGGTCCTTACCGAGTTCTCTCCGTGGTAGGCGAAGGCGGGATGGGCGTGGTGTACAAGGCCGAGGACCAGCGGCTGGAGCGCGTGGTGGCGCTCAAGGTGATTCGCGAATTCGAAGGTGACTCATCCCGGCGCAGCCGATTCTGGCAAGAAGCGCGGGCCGCCGCGCAGGTGGCGCATCCGAACGCCTGCCGGATTTACGACATCGCGGAAGTGCAAGACCGCCTGGTCCTGGTGATGGAGTTCATCGAGGGGGAATCGCTGGCGCGGCGCCTCGAGCGCGGTTCCTTGCCCGCTCGGGAAGCCGGGCAGATCGCGCTGGCGCTGCTTTCCGCGCTGGAAGCGTTTCATAGGATAGGAATCGTCCATCGTGACCTGAAACCCAGCAACATCGTGCTTTCGAACGGCGGAACGAAGCTGCTGGACTTCGGAATCGCCAAGCACATTCGTTCGAACGCGAATGAAGAAACCATTGCGACTCTTGGCGACGCGACAGCTCCTGGAATTTTTCTTGGGACTCCCAAGTACGCATCACCGGAACAGTTCCGCGGCCGGCCCGTGGATGCGCGATCGGATCTCTTTTCCCTCGGCGTGGTTTTCTTCGAAATGCTGGCCGGCAAGCCGCCATTCTCGGGCGAAACGTTCGGCGAAGTAGCGCATGCCGTTCTTGAGGGTTCTCCACCCGCGCTGAGCGGGTCGCCGGCCATAGCGGCGATGGGCCGGATCGTTCACCGCGCGCTGTCGCGCGAGCCGCAGGACCGGTACGCAAGCGCGGAAGCCATGGCCGCGGAGCTGCGCGCCACGCTGCAGATGGATGGAATCGAGACGAATGCGCGGGCGCAGCCATTACGGCGGATCATCGTGCTGCCGTTCCGGATGTTGCGGCCAAGCGAGGACATCCAGTTCCTGGCGTACAGCTTGCCGGAGGCGATAACCGTTTCGCTGGCTGGCCTTGAAAACCTGGTGGTGCGTTCCTCGGTGGCGGCTTCGCGGTATTCGACGGAGGCGCCGGACCTGCGGAAAATCGCCAAGGAGGCGGAAGTCGACGTAGTGCTGACGGGAGCGCTGCTCAGCGTGGGGGATCGGCTGCGGATTACGACGCAGCTCGTTGAAGTGCCGAGCGGAACGCTCCTTTGGTCACACTCTTCGCAAGCGACCAATCGCGAACTCCTCGATCTGCACGACGACTTGGTGAAGCGCGTTGTGGAATCCATTTTGCCGTCGTTGACGGCGCAGGAGCATCAGTCGCTGCAACAAGACCGTCCGGCAAGCGCCACGGTCTATCAACTGTACTTGCAAGCCAACGAGTTCAGCCGGCAATGGGAAAACCTTCCCGGATCCATCGAGATGTACGAACGCTGTGTCAGCCTGGACTCCTCGTACGCAGCGGCTTGGGCGAGGCTGGGCCGCGCTCGCTGGCTCTGCGATAAGTACAAAGCAGGTTCGCTCGAGGGATTGGGATCAGCCGACGAGGCGTTTCAGACGGCGCTGCGGCTGAATCCCAATTTGACCCTGGCTCACAACTTATATACCCACGTTCAGATAGACCAGGGCCGCTCGCTGGAGGCGATGAAGCGGCTCCTCAGCCGAGCCCAACAACGAAGAAGCGACGCGGAACTTTTCGCCGGGTTGGGACACGTGTGCCGCTATTGCGGGCTGTTGCGGCCGGCGCTGATCGCGCATCAGGAAGCGCGGCGCCTGGACCCCTTGATTCCGACGAGCATCATGCACACCTGCTTCATGCTGGGAGATTATGAACGCGCGCTCGAAAATTCCGGAGGCGACTACGGGTATGGAACTGCACTGGTTCTGGGCATGACCGGACGCGTTGAGGAAGCCGTGTCCATGCTGCGGCAACGTGAACTGGACAAGCCCTGGCGCCTCGGAAAACTGTACCTGACTTCCTTGCGCACGCTGCTGGAAGGCAAACGCGAGGAAAGCCTGGAACTGGGCCAGGAACTGATGCACGCCACGTTCCGCGATCCGGAGGGAATGTACTACTTGGGCCGGCAATTTGCTTACTTGCGCCAGGAAGCCGAAGCATTGGAGATGCTGTCCCGCGCCGTCGACAACGGATTTTTCTGCCATCAGGCCATGTTGCGCGACCCGTGGCTCGATTCGCTGCGAACTCGGACCGAATTTACGGCCCTCTTAAGCAAAGCTCACCAACTGCACCGCGAAGCGTTGACCGCGTTTGTAGCCGGAGGAGGCGCTTCCCTTCTAGGCATCCATTCAGAGGGCTACTGACGCAACTGGATTATTCGTAGCGCAGGGCCTCGACGGGATCGAGGCGGGCGGCTTTGATGGCGGGGTACATGCCGAAGAAGAGGCCGACGCTCATGGAGACACCCACGGCGAGGACCACGGCCCAGAGCGGAATTGCGGACGGCAGGCTGGGCACCGCCAGATTGATCAGCAGGCTGATACCACCGCCGAGCAGCACACCGATGATGCCTCCCGCGCCGGTGAGCACAACAGCTTCCGTAAGAAATTGCCAGATCACGTCGCGGCGGCGCGCCCCGATGGCTTTGCGCACTCCGATCTCGCGGGTGCGCTGGGTGACGGACATCAACATGATATTCATCACGCCGACACCACCGACAAGAAGACCGATGGAGCTGATGACGGAGATCAGTAGGGCCACCGATGCGGTGATCTGGCGAAACTGGTCGGCGATCTGCTGTGCGCTGGAAATTCCAAAGTTATCGGGCTTGCTGTAGGGCACGTTTCTGCGGCGGCGCAATACGCCGCGTATCTGGTCCTCGGCTTCCGGCATGCGACCGGGGTAAGCCACGGCGCCAATAAAATTTTCGTCGTCCTGAGGGATATGTTTGTGATAGCTGCGATAAGGAACCATCACGGCCCTGTCCGCGGATTGATCCTTGACGAGCTGACCCTTGCGGGGCTGCAGCACGCCGATGACTTCGTAAGTGACACCATCAATTTGGATAGGTTTTCCGAGCGGATCCATATCGGGGTAGAGCGTCTTAGCGATATCGGAGCCGATGACAGCGACATCGGCGCGATGCATGTTTTCCGCATCGCTGAAAAACCGCCCGCGCGTTGGCCTGGAATTGAATACTTCCTCAGTGGAAGGAAGCGTTCCGTTGTAATCAATCCCCGAGACTTCCTTGCCGAGATAACGGGCCGTGACTTGCCCGCGGCTGGGACCATCCTCTACGAAGCGGGGATACAGGCTGGTCGTAACAGCCTTTACCGCAGGACACAATTGCCCAATGGCTTCGGCATCCTCAAGAGAGAGAGGTTTGCGGGCCCGTTCGTCGGGAGTGAGCCTGCCAGTGTGGATGCCGGGATCGAAGCGGAAGATGAAGAGAGTTTCGGAACCGTAGTCGGACAAATAAGCGTTCACGTCACCGTAGACACCCACGAGGATGGAGACGACGGAAAGAAGCGCGGTGATGCCGATCACGACGCCGAGAACGGTGAGGAAGGAGCGCATCTTGTTCTCACGGAGAGTGGTGAGGGCCATCTGAGCGTTCTCGCCGAGGTTCATGCGCATAGTGATTGGCAGAGCCTTCATAATTCCTGCCGCAAGGCTTCGATGGGCTGCAGGCTGGCGGCGCGGCGCGCCGGATAAACACCAAAGAAAACGCCAACGGCCGCGGAGATCAGTTCGGCGAGAACAACAGCAGGGACGGGAACGTTCATGGGAACGGACGTAAATGCGGTAGCGAGGCCCGTGATGGCGTACGCCGCACCGACGCCGATTGCGCCTCCGATGGCCGCCATCACCGTCGCTTCGACCAGGAATTGCAGAAGAATGTCGTTGTGCCGCGCGCCCAGAGCTTTGCGGATGCCGATTTCGCGGGTGCGCTCCGTTACCGTTGCCAGCATCACGTTCATGATGACCACGCCGCCGATCACCAGGAAGACGGAAACGACGCCGATCATGGCGGTGGCGATTACACCCGTCAAATTTTTCCACAACTCCATCAGCGTGGCCTGGTCAAAAATGCCAAAGTTATCTTTTTCGTTGGGCGCGAGGTGGCGCCGCGCGCGCATCATGGCCCGCGCTTCGTCCTGTGTTTGCTCCATCCACTCGGCGCCGCGCGCCTGAATGTTGAGCCAAACCGTGTCGTTGGTGCCGTACATCTTGAAATACGTCTGGATCGGGATATAGGCAAAATTGTCTTGCGATTGCCCCAGGGCCGTACCGATGGTTTTTGCGACGCCGACAATCAGAAATGGCCGGCCTTCGATCATCAGTTCATGGCCGATGGGGTCAACGCCCGGAAAGAGCTGCGTCGCCAGGTCGTTCCCAATCATGGTGACCTGGGCGCGGCTTCGGTCGTCGCCCTCGGAGATATAGCGTCCGTCCTGGGGCGTGATGATGTCGATATCCACCATGTTGGCGGTGACGCCGCGGATGCTGGTGTCGTTGAGGGCGTGCGACCCGGCGCGCACCTTACTATCCGCGCGCAATTCCACGCCGACGCGCAGTGGCAGCCTCATGTTATCGCGCAGCGCTTCGAAGTCGTCCCAGGTGACCTTTTTGTTGCGGCGGTTGGCCTTCACGAACTCGTCGACGTCGGTGATGATGGGAAAGCGCGTCAGCAGAAAAACGTTGGAGCCCATGTTGGCAACGCGGTCGGCGATGTAGCGGTTCACCCCGGAGATGAGCGCGACGACCACGATGAGCGTGGAAACCGACAGGATGATGCCCAGGAGCATCAGGAAAGAGCGCATTTTGTGGGCGCGCAAAGTCTCCAGGGCCACGCCGATCGGTTCCCGGAGCAATAGCGGGCGTTTCATGCGCGAGGTACCCCTGTCTCTACTACGTGCAGATCGTGGGAAAGGTTTCCCGCCGCGCCGCCTGGCATCGTTTGGCGCGGTACCGCCTAGAAACGTTATCACTATCCGTGGCTGCCTAGAAAGGGGCGCGAAACTAGGGACTGGAAATGCGGCGCAGGGGTGGCGCTTGGGCGCGTTTGCGAGCCTCTGCTACACTATTTGGGCCGGTTCCGGGATCGTCTAATCGGTAGGACATCAGCCTTTGGAGCTGAGTATCGTGGTTCGAGTCCACGTCCCGGAACCACAATCGCCCTCCGCGCCGATTCCCTGCCTCGGTCTGAAATTCTCAAATCACATTTCCCGGTAGTTGAGCAGAACTACGCCGATCAGCGCGATGCAAACCGGCCAGAGGCGGGCCATTACGTTACGCGCTTGATTTTCGGCAGGTAGGCGCAGCTCCAGCCAGCGGGACCAGCCCGCGGTTACCGCCAGAATCGCGAGCGGAATGTGACTGAGTTCGGCGAGAAGCTCTTCCTTGAGATTTCCGAGGCTGTGGGAATGGGTAAGGAGCAAAGCACCGGAAACGGCGATGAGGATGGGAAAGGCCAGCCGCGCGCGGCTGGAGGCGACGCGTCCTGTCTGCACGCGCCATTCGAAAATCGCCAGCACGATTACCAGCACCGCGAAAAAACGATGCAGGAGGATTTCGGGATCCGCCAGCGTCGCCCAGAAGCCCACGGGTCCGAGAGGCCAGGTTTCCGGATCGCTGCGCAAAAATAGAAATGCCGAAAGGCCGAAGAAGGCGAGCGGCCAATTCCGCGCCCAGGAGACTCGACCCGCCTGCGCGAGGAGGGCCAGCAATCCCATCGAAAGAACAATGATGCCGGCCCAGTGATGGTTGTACTCGGACCAAGCCTTTTCGGCTGGAGTGTTCAAGCGCGTTCCGGTTTGTCCGGGAACGTAGGATTCGGTCGAGATCGGGCCGACCTCAAAGGCCTTTTTCTCCGCGGCGTAAACGTCCTCGGGCAGCTCTTGCATCGGTGGGCTGCTGAACCGCGGGGTGCGGGGAAACATGCGGGCGATGATTTCCGAACCGGTGACGCGGTCGTGCGCGAGATCCGCGGCTGGGGGGAGTGAAGTGAGGGAAGCGGCAGTGAGGATCACGGTGATGCCGATGCCGATTTCCGCTTCGCCGAAGCGCTTCAGGCTGGCGAGAATGGAGCTGGCCTCGCCGCGGCGTACAAGTTGAAAATTGAGCGCGCCGAGAAATAAAAGCAGGCCGAAGAGCAGCGCTTTGGTGGCGACCATCGCACCGTAGGAAGTCCCGTAGATCGCCTGAACTGAGCCCACATAGGCAAAACTTAGCAGTAAACCGGCGGAAGCGAGCACAGCAACACTGACCAGCGCGATTTGCGAAAACCGGGCGCCAAGCTGGCGCGCGGCGTCAGGAGAAGACGCACGCCGGATGGCAATCAGAAGATACGGCAAGCCGCCAAGCCAGGCGGCCGTCGCCGCTTGGTGCAAGGCGGTGAACGCCACCAGCGGCGCGCGATAATCCAGGCGCGCCATCGCGTGACTGGTCATGACGGAGGAAGCAATGATGGCGGCTGCGGGAAGAAGAAGCAGGTCAGCGTAGCCCGTGGAGCGCGCCGGAAGTGTGAGAGCAATTACCGTGAATGCCGCCAAGATGCCAAGGAAACCGGCAAGAACAAAATTTGCGCCGAGGACCTCGCGAAGAGGCATCTCGGCGGATTCCCTGAGGATTAAGGAGTTCGCGAGGACATAGGAAATTTGCATTATGGCCAGCGCGAGAGCCGAGCGGCGAATCCAGCGCAGGCAAGCTTGCTGAAGCTGCGCCGAATCTTCTTGCGAACGGCGGACAACGAAAATCAGAAAAATGATGCCGCCAACGGCCAGGGACTGAAACGTCAGCGTGGCGCCACGGAACAGGACGGAGAGGAAGCCGAAAACTTGAAGTAAGCGAGCCATGAATGCCGGTCAGGACGGCGTAACGGTGAAGGGAATTTCGCCGCGGGTGATGTGGCCGTCGGACGCTAGCACCTGCCAGCGCAGGCGGTAGGCTCCCGCGGGCAAGCCGGTGGCTTCGGCGGAGAGCGTGTCCGCGGGAGCCTGCTTGCTGATTTCGAGGGCTTGGGCGGAGCCGTCCGGACGGAGGAGCGTCAAGCGGGAGCGGATGGTATCGATTCGAACGTTGAAGCGCAGCTTGATCGGAACGTTTGGCCCTGAAACCGAGCTGTTGAGCGCCGGAGTCGACTCCAGGAGGACCGCGTGCCCGGCGGCCGGAGCTACGGCCAAGAATGTCACGGCCACAGCGAACAGAACTGACGCATAGAAATTGCGGCGACCTGGCTGCATAACTTTCCTCTTCGCCAAGAGCGGCGAAGAGCTCCGTAAGAAATAGGCTTAGACTCCTGAAGAAAATTATACAGAAGGCGCAGTGAATTGCGAATTCATTCGGGGGCGGTGTTCAAACAGGGATGTTCCCGCGGCCCGCGAAATAGCGCGGGAAATTTGCCAGCGCGAACGAAAGCGACGCCGGAAGAGGCTATTCCTGCGTGCCGATTTCGTTGCTGTGGTTCCAATCGATGGTTGGATCGGAAGCGGGATCGTAGGTAATAACTTCGCTGGCCGGCGGCTTGTCTTGCTTGCGCTGCGCGCGCTTTTCTTCCTTCATCTTGCGCTTCTCGATGCGCTTCATTTCTTTCTGGCGTTTCTGGAATGTCGTGGTCATAAGCCTCTCCTCACAGCAGAGTGCGGCAAGGGCCCTGGTCCCCGCCGTCCAGCCCATCCATGGAAAAGGAAAACTACCAGCGCGGTTCGCGCGGCTGCCGCGCCGACTCACGGTAATCTTCGTTGGAGAAACGGTCGCGCCCGCCGCCGCCCTTGCCGCGTCCGCCACCGCCTCCCGAACCCCCGAAGTTCTTGGGGCCGCCGAAACTCTTCGGACCGCGCGGGGGGCCGCCTTCGCCCTTGGGGCGCGCTTCATTCACTTTCAAATTCCGCCCGCCCACTTCTTTTCCGTCCAGAGCGGTCATGGCTGCGGCCGCTTCCGCGTCATTGGGCATTTCGACGAATGCAAAGCCGCGCGCGCGCCCGGTCTCCCGGTCCATGGCCATGTGAACGCGCGTTACCTGGCCAAACGGGGCAAACAGCTCGCGCAGTTCGCCTTCCGAAGTCTGGAAGCTCATGTTGCCCACAAATAAACTCTTCATCTTGATTCTCCCTGTACTCTTCGAAGCACCACGAGCGCAGGATCTTGGTGAAATGCCGCTTCCCAGACGCTACGAGACGTTAGCCTGAAATTGGCTGAAATCAGGGGAGGGAAAATGGCAAACCACACCCTTCACGGAATTCAGACAATTCTACTTCGGGAGTCTACTTCACGACATTAGCACATTTCTACGCGAATGGCCGCATGTTCCTTTCGGGCTGGGTTGGGGAGCCGCGCGGCCGCCGCGCACTGCGATGACCGAGGGGCAAAGCGCTAGCCGCGCAAGAGTTCGCCTACGGCGCGCCAGGCTTGATCGATAGCCACGTCGGTGTAAGCGCTCGCCCCGGCATCGGAGTTGGCGATGGCGATTCTGCCGAACGGCTTCCGGCCAATGACCCAGGGCCGCTCTTCCTCTTTCCAGTCGGGATCGAACAGCGGGTTGGGCGCAAACGCGTAGCCGTGCGCCCAGCGATTGACGGTGATGCCTTCGATGTCCTTCGCCGGGTCGAACCCCGCTCCGCCGAGCATACGGCCCAACTGGTCACGGATGTTCCTCTCGAATTTCGCAAAGGGCGTCTGCAGCAGCTCCGCGCGCCCGGCGCGATTTTGGTCGCGCTGCGGGAGTCCGGGCTTGCAGGGAGTCCGTAGCATGAACAGGACCGCCGGGTCCGCAGGGTTGTCCGGAAAACGGTACTGGCCGAGGCTTACAGGAAAATCCAGAGCCGTGTAGGTGTGATATCCGCCGGGGGCCACGATGTGGTGCGTATTCAATTTTGCAAACGAAGTCCAGTTGCGCAGCGCCACGTGGGTGTACACCAGAGGCATTTTGACCAGGTACGACAGCGCCTCTTTTTGTTTCTCCGGGAGTTCAGGACAAAGGTAAGGGATCATGCCGTTGTAGCAGGCCAGGACGCAATTTTTCGCCGCAACGGTCTGTGACTTTCCCCCGCGCACATAGGCAACTTGCACTTCCTTCGCCGCGTTGGTGTGCTGCACATGCACGACCGTGCTGTTCAACCGGATGCGCACCGCGCCTCCTGCTTCATCCAGCTTGCTGTAATCCGCCTTGGTGGTGACCACGTCCTCCATCGTCGATCCCGGAATAGCCTCCGGGATCAAGGAGCGCACCAGCAGTCTGGCCACCGAGGCGTTCCCGTCCGGGAAATGAAAAATGTACGGCTCTTCCTTGCCGCCTTCCGGGAATCCCAGCCCTTGAAAACCAGCGTAGGTGAACGAGCCGTAGTCATCTCCCGCTGCATAGCAAGCGAGGGCGGGGACGGCTTCAATGCCGATGCAAAAGAGATCGTGCGTGAACGTCTGAAAGAACGGCAGCGCCTCCGGAATCAGCTTGCAATGTTTCGTCAAGTATTCCGCGTAACTCATCTTGGTCAGCCGCTTGACCTTCTCCTCCGCGGACATTCCCGCCAGATAGTCTCTCTTTTCCGTGTAGACGCGCGCGATGTCTTTTCGCACCGCGTCGGAGAGCGGCGCTTTGGCCAGAAATTCCGGCCAGGGCGTGGCGTTCATGCCGGTGACCAGGCGGTCATCGCCAAACGTTTCCTTGTCGAAGAACGCCGCCGTCCCCATCTTCGAATAGAGATTCCGATCGTACGCTTTGTAAAACTTTTCCCTCCTGACGCCGATCTCCCCCATCAGCGCTTTGGCAACGTCGCTGTATTTTCCCGGACTATCGATGGATTGCGTCCCGCCGTAGCTCAGCACCATGCGCCCGCCGGCGCGAAATTCGTTGCGCTTGGCGTGGCCGCCAAAGTCATCGTGATTGTCGAGAATCAGGATGCGCGCGTTCTTTCCTGCGTGTTTGCGGAAGAAATAGGCAGCCGCCAGTCCGCTGATGATTCCGCCAATGACCACCAGATCGTAGATCTCGCCCGTATTGGCCGGCTCGCCGAAGGAATCCGCACCTTCGCCGTCGCGCAAGCGATGGGCAAAGGTGAATGTCCCGTCGTGGTTGCCGCGAATTCCCTGCCGCGCCGGAGGATAATAATCCGCCGCTTTTTCCGGAGCGAATTCATCGAGCACACCTGCGGCCAGCAGCGTTTCTGTTCCTATCCCTTCTGCGATGAGCGTTCCTCCAACCCCGATGGCCACGCCGTTCAGAAAATCCCGGCGCGTAATTTCGCGGCCCATCCCCAGGTCTTTTTCTTCAATCGCTTCGCTCATTCTCGCCCCCCCGGCGCGCTCCGGCGCCGTAGATTATAGCCTGCTCCGGCTAACTCTACAGATTTCTAGTAGTTTTACCGGTGCTGCCGGAGATGCTCCGGCTGGCGGATCCATTTGCAGGAATGGGTAAAACGTGGGATTGCTTATCTGTAGGTGGCCACGATTTCGCCGTTTTGAATCCGCAAGTCTGAAATTTCCGGAGGTAGTTTCAGCTTTTCGCGATTCTCCGGCGACTCCATAAGCCGTTGGACCGCCGACTCCAGCGCGGAGAGCGGAATCGGCAGCGCGCCAAACTGCCCGCTGACAGGTTCAAACCGCAGGTATCCGTTTTGTGCGCCAAGCCGGCCTTCCAATTGAAGCGTCATGTCCTTCCCATGCACATCAAAGACGACGTAGGCCTTCACCCGGTCGTCGATCAATTCCACCTTGAGGTCGCGCACATTCGAGCGCATCTGCTCGACTTCCTGCGCTGTCGGAGCCGTGCCATTGGGGGCAGCCGGCGCATCTCCAGCGACAGCCGGCTTCGCCGCGCCAGAGCCCGCCAGCGCCAAGTGCGCGGCCAGGTAGGAATTCAACTCGGTTTCATCCATGCGCAGCGTCGCGGGTTGCCCGTTCGCCACGGCCCTTTCCACTTGATTCAGTTTTTCTTCCGCGCGGGCTGCGGCCTGTGGGCTGGTTTCCACGAGTGGCGGCGGCGCCTTATGGAGCACCAGAACCAGTGTGATGAACGCAAACCCGTAGGTTGTCCACCGGACAATCCGGAAGATGCGCTTCCACGTGCTGGCCGGTGACTTGGCGACGTGGGAGATTTCACTCTGACCCGCTGGGGGAGGCAGTGGCGTCATAATCTCCTCCTCTAAAAATTCCCATCCCGTGGGATGCGGCCGGACACTTTCCTCGTGCTACGATAAAACCGTAGCCCTCAAAAACGTCCGCGACAAGGGCACCGAACACGGCGGAGGCTAATGCGGCACCTACCCACCCTGGCGCGCCACGGCGTTTGGCAACTCAAGGGGGTCTCACGGGCCGGGTGCATCACAAATTCTTGTGAGTGAGGCATCATAAATTCCGCGAGAGCCCCATGACCCTGCCCTTGAACAAGCAGACAGCGGTGATTACCGGCGCGGGAAGCGCCGAAGGAATCGGCTTCGCCATTGCGCGAAGGCTGCATGCCGCGGGCGTCCGCGTGGTGATTACCGCCACCACGGAGCGCATTCACACGCGCGCGCGCGAACTCGATGCCGCCGGCGATGCGGTTCTCTCTTTTATTGCCGATCTCACCGTCGAAACCGACGTGCAGCGATTCGTCGATTCCGTGCTCTCGCGCGCCGGCCGCATCGACATCCTGGTGAACAACGCGGGCATGGCGCAGACCGGGCAGCCCATGGACAGCAAGCCGCTGATGGAGACTTCCTTCGCGGAGTGGCAAAACCAGATCGCCATCACACTGCATACCGCCTTCCGCATGACCCGGGCGGTGCTGCCCGCCATGACGCAGCAAAAGTACGGCCGCATTGTGAATGTCACCTCGGTGACCGGGCCGCTGGTCAGTAACCCCGGTTCCGCGGCGTATGGCGCGGCGAAAGCCGCGATGGACGGCATGATGCGCGCCGTGGCCATCGAAACGGCCGGTGACGGCATCACCATCAACGGCGTTGCTCCCGGCTGGATCGCCACGGCCTCCTCGACAGAGCCCGAAAAAATCGCTGCGCTACACACACCTTTGGGCCGCGCCGGTACCCCGGACGAAGTCGCCGCCGCGGTTTGCTTTCTCGCCTCGCCCGAAGCTTCCTACATCACCGGGCAAGTCCTGGTGGTCGACGGCGGCAACATTTTGCAAGAGAACAAGGGCGCATAAAATCGCAGTTCTTTGCTTGCCGGAATCTTCGCGCTAAGCCAAACTCAAATTTCATTCGTGAATCGGACGATACAGATACATCCTGGGAGGTCTGCATGCGCCGAATTGTTTTTATTTTCCTGTTCCTTTTGCTGCCGATTTCTTTGTTCGCGCAGCAAAGCTCCGCGCCGCGCCCGCGGCCGAAAATCGGCCTGGCTCTCGAAGGCGGTGGCGCGCTGGGCCTCGCGCACATCGGCGTGCTGAAGTGGTTCGAGGAGCACCACATTCCCGTGGACTACGTTGCCGGAACCAGCATGGGCGGACTGGTGGGCGGGTTTTACGCCACGGGAATGAGTCCCGACGAATTGAAAACGCTCATTGACGGCATGGACTGGCGAAAAATTCTGAGCGACCGCACTCCTTATGAAGACCTTGCGTTTCGTAGGAAAGAGGATCAGCGCGCGTATCCCAATTCGCTCATATTCGGGCTGCGCGACGGCTTGTCTTTGCCCGCAGGCTTGAACGCCGGCCACCAGATTGGCTTAATTATCGACCGCGTGACGCTGCCGTATGACCAGGTTCCTTCCTTCGATGCCCTGCCCGTGCCGTTCCGCTGCGTGGCCACGGACCTGGTCAGCCGCAAGCCGTATGTTTTCAAAGACGGCTCGCTGGCTGCGGCCCTGCGCGCGACCATGTCCATTCCGGGAGCATTTTCACCGGTTCACGACAGCAAAGCTGTTTTCGTGGATGGCGGCCTGCTCGACAACCTGCCCACCGACGTCGTACGCCAGATGGGCGCGGAGATCGTCATCGCAGTGCACTTCGAGACGGCGCCTCCCGAAGCGAAGAATATCCAGTCTGTCTTTACCGTGCTGGATCAATCTGTGCACGTGGTAGTTGAAAATAATGAATTGCACAGCCTGGCGCAGGCCGACGCCGTCGTTTCTGTTCCGCTGGCGGAATTCCACACGGTGGATTACGCCAAGAGCGCGCAAATCATGCAGCGCGGCTACGAGGCCGCCAATTCGCGCGCGCGGCTTCTCGAAGCGTTCGCTCTCGGCGACGCGGATTGGCAAGAGCAGCAGCACTTGCGCCAGGCGCGGAAGCGCAGTGATGTTCCCACGCCGCAATTCATCGAGGTCGAAGGAACGAAGGCGCACGAAGCAACGGACGTCATTCGCTACGTAAAACGCTTCCAGGGCAAGCCCGTCGATCCCGCGAAACTCGACGAAGTGCTGACGCGCCTGACCGGAGTCGGGCGCTACGATTCCGCAGGCTACCGCCTCATCGAGAAAAACGGCCAGACCGGGCTGCTGATTCAAGTCGTCGAGAAAAATAATGCGCCGCCCATGTTCCAGTCGGCGTTTGAAGTGGATGGCTCGCAAAGCGGCAACGTGGACTTCACTATGGGCACCCGTTTCACCTTCATGGACGTGGCCGGCTTCCGCTCGGAATGGCGCACCGATTTGCTGCTCGGCAATACCTACGGCATCCAGACGGAATTGTTCCGGCCGTTCCGCGCCGAGAGCCGCTGGTTTTTCGCGCCGCACGCCGACGCCAGCGACAGTGCCTTTCCGATTTACGCCAAGAACGATCCGCTCGCGGACTACCGCATCTATCGCATCAATGTCGGCGGCGATATCGGTTACAGCTTCGGGCGCTTCAGCGAACTGCGCGTTGGCTACCAGGTTGGCTCGCTGAATACCAAGCTGCGTCTGGGCACGCCGCAAATTCCCGCCGTGGCGGGCCGCGTGGGCCAGACGCGCCTGCACTACCTGCTGGACCACACCGATGACCCCGTGATTCCCCGCCGCGGTTTCAGCGCCGAAACGAATTTCCGCTGGTTCGACCAAAGCCCGGGCGCCAAGGGCGGATTTCCTTCCATGGACTTGAAATTGGGATACTTTCAGCCGGTTACACGCGCCGCTTCGCTGTTCGTCGAGAGCGAAGGCGGCACCACTTTCGGCTCCGCCAGCACAGGCGTTCCTCAGTTCTTCCTCGGTGGCCCGGTGCGCCTCGGCGCCTACGGCCAGAACGAGTTTCAGGGCAATCAATATTATTTATGGCGCGCCGGATTTTTACATGACATGCTCACTCTTCCTCCATTTTTGGGCAAGAAGGTGTATGCCGTTGGAACTTACGAAATCGGCAAAATGTACGGCACCACGGGCACCGACCTCCCCGACGATGTCGCCGCCGGCTTCCTCGCCGAAACCGCCCTCGGCCCCTTCTTCATCGGCGGCAGCGTCGGCGACTCCGGCCACCGCAAATGGTTCTTCCAACTCGGCCGCGTGTTCTAACAGGTTGCCGAAAAGTCCGTTTACTGTCATCCCGAGCGAAGCGAGGGATCTGCCTTTTCCGAGGACTTTACTTGCCATGAGTAAGTTTGAAGGAAATTCTTGAACGAACTACTTCCCAAGGGATGGTCTTCGCTTTGCCCGAGCTCAGATCCTCGATGCGGCGAGCAATCTCTTCATTCCATGCGGCCTCGGCTGCTTGGTCGACAGTGGCATCGAGGCTCTCGATAAGGGAGCCAGCGAGTTCGGCGCGTTCTTCATCGGAGAGCGAGAGAGCCTTCTGAAGTAGCTCGGAAGCTTGCTGCGTCATGGAATCATTATACCTCTGAGATTGGCGTCGGCACGCCTTCCACTCAGTGAATCTCTAGAGCCTCTTTGCAGTCATCGTTAAGGTAGTCGGGCTCATCTCCGTACACCTCGTGTCGTAGCTTCCAAATAGAGCAGCCCAACTTTACTAGGGCATCTGGATAAGGCTGGTTCTTTTCCCGCGCTGACCCGGGAGAAAAATTCAATACTTGAATTTTTTGCGCTCCGCCCTTGTGCGGGACCTTTATGTTCCATTCCATCCAAGAATCAACAACGGCATGCATCAATTCGTATCTCTTCTTGACGTTCAGCAATCCCGGAGTGCCTATGAGAGCTTTAAGTCTCTCAAGTTCTTCCTGTGAGAGCTTCTCTTTTTTAACGATCTCAGCTTCATCCCTCGTGTACCTCACTGTATGACACTCGGCAGTGCCATCGGATAACACCCGCAAGTATACAGATGGGATTTTGCGTCCCATGGTGAAATGTCTGTTGATGACTTCAAGAATTACTCGCGGGGAAGACTCAGATCTTGCACCGCCTAGGCCGAGAAAAATTAATACAGACAAAAAGAATGCGCACGTGCCTATGCGGGAAGTAATCGTCACGCACCATGAAACGCCGGACATGTGAGACTCCTTTTTGCTCTACGGTGGCATTTTAAGCCATCTTTCCGCGCTAAGTTCCACTTATCGAGTTATCGGAAATTCGCCAGCGATCAGATTTGAAATATCCTTGACTTTCGCTTTTTATTCGCCTATAGTGCGGGGCGGTAGAGGAAACGGGAAACGGGTGGCGCGCCGGCTCCATTGCCGATCAGGCTCTCACGAGTCGGCCGCCGCCCGTTGAAAGTTCCGAGCCGTAAGCGGGGTGAGGGGTCGACTTGCAGGACGATCCCTCGACTCCGGAAGCCGACGGCGTCGGCTCCTTTGCTCGGAGACAGTATAGGCATCCCGCTTCCCTGCGTTGACCGCTGTGCGGTCACGGTTACTAGGAGCCGTCATGGACGTCTGTGTCGAAAACGTATTCACCACCCCCGCCATTGAAGCCATTAATGTGATTCAAGCAACCGCCGAGGAAAATGATGGCGCGGCATCTTCCGGCCTGCATTATGGGCATCAAGAGCCGGACGCGGAGCAAGAAGCTGTAGCGCGGGGCGATGTAGCTCGGGGCTTTAGCCCTGAGGATTCTGCTGCTATTGCGGATTCCTCCGAAACGCCACAGCCGAAACCGGCAGCGGAGAAAAATCCGTGGTCCGCCTGGGCCTGGCTGGGACTTTGCCGAACCCGTACGGAAAACCTCTCTTGTAGTGGCGCAGCAAGCTGCGCCACTACAAAGAGCGCTCGCATTCCCAATATTGTTCACGTGGATGTCGACGCGTTTTTCGCATCAGTCGAGCAAGTCCTCAATCCCAACCTTCGCGGCAAGCCCGTTCTCGTCGGCCGCGGCTGCGTGGCTTCGGCCAGCTACGAAGCCAAGTTCCTCGGCGTGAAAACGGCGATGAGCTTCCGCGAAGCGCTGCGCGCCTGCCCGCAAGCCATCGTCGTCCCCGGGCAATACGAGCACTACGCCGATTTTGCCGAGCGCGTCCGCCGCATCCTCAAAACCTACACGCCGGCGGTGGAAACCGCCGCGCTGGACGACTTCTATCTCGACTTTGCCGGCACCGAGCGCCTCTATCCCGATTACCAAGCCACGCTGCGCCGTTTGCAAGCGGAGATTCGCGGCCGCACCGGCTTGAGCGTTTCCGTCGGCGCGGCAAGCACCAAAGTGGTCGCCTCCATCGCTTCGCGGCTGGAGCGCCCGCGCGGCTTTCGAATGATCGCGCTCGGCGAAGAAGAAAATTTCCTGACGCCGCTGCCCGTGGAAAAACTCCACGGCATCGGCCACGTCCACACTGGCACGCTGGCCGAACGTGGCATCGCCACGATCGGCCAGCTGCGCCAGGTGCCAAAAGCCGCTTTGCAAGCGGCTTTCGGCGAAGTCATCGGCCAGCAAATCTGGGAACGCGCCCGCGGCCTCGATGGCCGCGAAGTGTTGTTGCCCTCCACGCCGAAATCCGTCTCCCGCGAAACCACCATCGAAGGCGGCACCATCGACACGGAATTTCTCGGCGCCCTCATCGAATATCTCAGCGAGCGCATCGGCTCGACCCTGCGCGAATACGGCAAGCAGGCGCGCACTATCGGCCTGCGCATCCGCTATGTCGATCACTTTTCCGCGCACCAGACCGTGCGCCTCACCAAACCAACCAACGACGAGCGCGAACTGCTCGCCGCCGCAAAAGACCTGTTCGGCAAATTGTTCACGCGCCGCGTCGCCGTCCGCCTCGCCGGCGTCAGCGTGCACAACCTCGAAACCGACAAACGCCAGCACGAACTCTTTGACACCAACGCCAACCGCCGCTGGTACTTGAACCGCGGCCTCGATTCCGTCCGCGGCCGCTACGGCTGGAACGCCGTCTTCTACGGCAAAGGCCTCGAGCTCCGCGAACACTACGCCACCAAGCCCAACGGCCTGGTCCTCTCGACGCCCTGTCTGTCACGGTAGCACCGTGCTTGTAGGGGCGCAGCATGCTGCGCCCCTACAGAGGAAATCGAAATTGCTGAGTTTTTCCTTCCCTTCCCCTACCTGATTCGAATGAACAAGCATGCCTGCCGAAAGGCAGGCATGCCTTCTTCCCTTTCCAAGCCGGGGCAACCGTGTTCGTACATTTGCATTGTCATAGCCACTATTCGTTTCTGCGCGGCGTGGCGTCGCCGGAAGAGATTATCGCGTCTGCGGTGGAGCAGAACATGCCCGCTGTGGCGCTGACGGATACGAATGGGTTGTACGCCGCCGTGTCGTTTTACAAGGCCGCAAAGGCTAAGGGGATAAATCCGATCGTCGGCGTAGTGCTGGATGTTGAATTTCGTATTTCGAGTGACGCATTTCGAAATCCGAAAAACGAAATACGAAATTCATCGAGCGCGCCTCTAACGCTGCTGGCCGCGGACATGGAGGGCTACAGCAATCTCTGCCAGCTTGTGACGTTGCGGCATCTCGGCACAACAAAATTGTCACAAAACATGAATTCGCCCGGAACCGATGGCCGCCCCGTAACCATGCAGGAATTGGCAGAGTACAGCCGCGGCGTAATCGCATTGTGCCCCTTGCCGGCAAGATCGCGTGATGTCCGTGCCCGTAGGGGCGCAACATGCTGCGCCCCTACAAAGACAACGCAAGCAAATGGCGATTACCATCAGCAAGGAATCTCGGCCACGAATCACCAGCCTGCCCCGACCTTGTCGGGGTCACTAGTCTCCATTTACTTTTCACAACTCAAGGAAATTTTCAGCGACCGCCTTTACATCGAGGTGCAGCGCCTCTCGCCAGGAGACGGGCGCGTGTTGCGCGAAGCGGAACGCCTCGGCCGCGAACTAAACGTGCGGCTGGTGGCGACGAACAATGTTCATTTCCTGCGACCCGAAGAGCATCTGCATCACCGCGCAGTGAACGCCATCCGCACGGGCGGATTGTTGACGACGGTGGCGCCGCCGGAAATTACTACCGGCGAAGCATGGTTCAAGCCCACGGCAGAAATGCAAAAACTTTTCCCTGATCACCCCGACTTGCTGCAAGCAACGATGGAAATCGCCGACCGCTGCAATTTGCAACTCGAGCTGGGAAAACTGATCTTCCCAGAATGCACCGTTCCGGAGGCCGAAACGCCGGACTCTTATTTGGAAAAAGTCAGCCTCGAGGGCGCGCTGAAACGCTATCAATCATTAACAGAAGAAGCGCGTTCGCGGCTGACGCGCGAATTGGCGGTCATCAAGAAGTGGAGTCTGGCGCCGTATTTCCTGCTGGTATTGGACATCGTCGAGGAAGCGCGGCGGCGCGGGATTCCTGCGGTGGCGCGCGGGTCGGCGGCGAGTTCGATGGTGACGTATTGCCTGGGAATTTCGCGCGTATGCCCGTTGCGCTGGGGCCTCTACTTCGAACGGTTTTTGAACGAGCAGCGCGGCGATTGCCCGGACATCGACATCGACATCTGCGGCGCGCGCCGCGATGAATTGCTTGATTACGTCTACGAACACTGGAGCGCGGAACACGTAGCAATGATCGCAAGCTTCATCACCATGCACGCGCGGCTGGCCGTGCGCGAAGTGGCAAAAGTGTTTGGCGTGCCACCCGGCGAAGTGGACCGCTTCACGAAGCGTTTGCCGCACCGCCCGGTGCGCGAAATTTTGCAAGTCATTCGCGAGTTGCCGGAGTGCCGCGACCTGCCGGTCGACGACGAACCATGGAAAACGATCCTCCAAGTGGCGTTGCGTTTAGATGATGCACCAAGGCATCTAGGGATTCATCCTTGCGGCACGGTGATTTCTGCTCGGCCACTAACGCGCTTGACGCCGCTGGAACGCGCCACAAAAGGCGTTGTCGTCACGCAATACGACATGAACGACATCGAAGCGCTCGGCCTGATCAAAATAGATCTCCTCGGCCAGCGCGGGTTCACCACGATGTCGCTCGCGCTGGACAACATCGAGAAAAGAGAAGTTAAGGAGATAAAAGAAGTAGAGGTGGTAAAGGAGAAAAACAATGTTGCGCCAGATGGCGTGACGCCTTGTCCAAGACCGCGCGAGATTAATTTTGACGCCATACCGGAAAACGATCCCGCAACGTGCGATGTGATCGCCGCAGGGCGAACGATGGGCGTATTCCAGATCGAGTCGCCGGCCATGCGCGGGCTGTTACGAATGATGAAAGCGCGAACACTGGAGGAAGTGGCGCAAGCGCTGGCGCTGATCCGCCCAGGCGCGGCGGAGTACGGATCGAAAGAGTTGTTTATCAAACGCTTGCGCGGAGAGGAAAACGTCGAATACCCGCATCCAGCGCTCAAAAGCATCCTTGGTGACACACGCGGTGTGTGCATTTTCCAGGAACAGGTGATGCAGATTTCACAAGTTGCGGGAGAGCTGTCTATGGCCGAAGCCGACCTCATACGGCGAGCCTCGGCGAAGTTTTCTGGACGAAGCGATCGCGAGCGATTGCACGGAAAATTCCTCCAAGCCGCGGGAATGATGGCACTCACCGAACAACAGCGCGAAGAAACCTGGATGATGGTGGAGAAATTCGCGGGCTTCGGTTTTTGCAAAGCGCACGCGGCGACCTACGCGGACATTTCGTACCGCATGGCGTATTTGAAGACGCATCATCCGGCGGAATTTCTCGCGGCGATGTGCAGCGCGGGCGCGGGGTTTTATCACGTATCGGCGTACGTGGAGGAAGCGAAGCGCTGGGGCATCGCGGTGCGGCTGCCGTCGGTGAATCATTCGCGGATGGAATACACCGCGGAGGACGGCGGAGATGGAAAACGTGCGCTGCGCGTGGGCTTGATGCAAATAAAAGGGCTGCGAGTCGAAACGATCACGGCAATTCTGCAGACGCGTGGAGAATGCGGCGCGTTCCGTTCGCTGGAGGATTTTTTGCAGCGCGTGCCGGTCGAATGCGATGAAATCCAAGCGCTGATCAAGTGCGGCGCGTTCGACGAAGTCTGCAACATGACGCGGTCCGCGATGTTGTGGCGCTGGAATTTGCTGCAGACCGGCGGGAAAAATGCACTGTCAGGAGCGGCGGCGTTGCCGGAGAGCGCAAAGATGCTGTTTGTCGCAGCAAATCCGCAGGATGCCATTGACGCAGCGCTGGCGGAAATGCAGACGCCAGAATATACGATCGAGCAAAAGTTAAAGTACGAACGAGAAATTCTGGAAGTGTGCGTGAGCGGGCACCCGCTCGATTTTTTGCCGCGCAACGGCGCGGTATGGAGCGATGAGCTGCCGCGTCTGCGCGGGAGGCGCGTGACGCTATGTGGCTGGGTGGTGACGTACCGGCACGTTGGCACGAAAAATTACCGCAACATGATGTTCGTTACGCTGGAGGACCAGCGCGGCGTGTATGAAGTGGTGCTCTTCCCCGACGCTTACGACCGCTTTGGCGGCCTGGTGTTTGAGACGCGCACGATGCGGGTGACCGGGCGCGTCGAGCCGGATGGGCAGATCAAAGGAGAGAAGCTGGAGGCACTGAAGAAATGATTCGTGATCCCGACAAGGTCAGGGCTGATGACTCGTAACTAACAGCAATGTCATCCGAGGTCGCGACGAAAGTGATGATATGAATTTCATGATTCGCACAAGAAAGCAAAATCCGGTGCCGGTGGCGGAACCGGAGATGGGGCGGCCGGCGGGGACCGGCGAAGAATGGCTGGGGCGAAACCGCAGCAGCAAGCGGCGGCTCTGGGAGAGGCTCAATCCGCTCAGCCGCAAGCAGATCCGCGTCATTGCCGAGGCGCTGGCGCTGCAGCAAACGCACGCGCAATTGCCGGAACCGCTGCGGGCGCGGCTCAGCGCCACGGTGGACGAAATCGAGCGGCTGGTGGCCCGGACGCGAGCCCTGCTGGCGGAGGTAGCACGCCGGACACCACCGCGCGCGTGAAGGTTGCGGCCCGCACCTGGCGGCGGGATACTTTTCTTATGGCTGTCCCCAATAAGCGCGGCTCCTTGTTTGCTGTGATCTTCGTTGTGGCGCTCTCTGCGAGCGGTATTTCCGCACGCGCGGATGAGATTCGTCTCAAGAGCGGCAGGATACTGAATGGCGTGATCGTCGGCTACGAAGACGACATGTTCAAGGTCAAGACCGCCGATGGATTTGAGCTGGTCAGAAAAGACAAGGTCGAGTCGATCATTCCGTCGACGCCCGCGGGAAAAACGGAAACGCCGGCGGAGGGGAAGAAAAATGCAACCCCCCCACCCTCAAAACCGGAGGGTCGGGCACCCACACCCATGACGGGGGCCGATTCGCAGCCACAGACTGAGCCGGCGGTTGCGACGGGCTCGGATGCTTCGACCATGGCGAGGAACGCTAGCGCGAAAATCGCCGGCCCGGCGGGGAAAACCGACAAGACGGCGCCGAAAATAACGAATGTGGCGGTAAGACCGGAAGTTTCGGCCAAAAGCGCGGCGCCTACTGTGGCGGCTCCGGCGATGAAAGACGCTCCGGCGGCAACGGCAACTGGGCTGACCGCGGCTGCGGCACCTGCTCCCCCGAAAGAACCGGAACTTCCCGCGAACAAAGAGGAAATCCAGGGCAATCTGTACACGAATTACACGCATGGATTCCGCATGTACAAGGCGCCGAGCTGGAGCTTGATCGAAGAGGCGCGCGGGGCGCTTCCGAATGCGATTGTGGCCATGGGCACGTCCAACGAATCGACATTGATGGTGGTCGGCGAGGAGAAGACGAAAGATCCTCTGGACACGGCGGCAGCGGGCGTCGAGAAGCGGTTGCATGAAGTGTACGCCAATTACCAGCGACTCTCGGAGCGCAAAACGGTGGTCGGCGGATTGCCAGCGGTGGAGTATCAATACCGAGGGAAGGCCGACGAGCACGACTGGTCGGGAAGACTGGTGGTTATTGCGCGCGGCAAGGACATGTTCACGGTGCTGGCCATGACGTATGCCGACAGCGACCTGATTCAGATTCAGGAAAACGTGATTGCCCGGGCGATCGCGAGCTTGGATTTCAGCACGCACTAGCAAGTCTTTTCAGTTCTCAGTGATCAGCTACCAGTGTCGAGTGAGAGAACAAAAGGCGCTTTCCGTCTTCCTTCCTTCTTTCCTTCCTTCTTTCCTTCTTTCCTTCTTTCCTTCCTTCCTTTGCACTACTCGTATCGCAGCGCCTGTGTTGGCGCGATCCGGGATGCTCGTCGCGCGGGCACGTAGGCCGCCAGCATGGTCACCAGAAAGAGCGACGGCACGACGATGATGTAAGCCAGGATGTCGACTCCGCCTGCATCGAACAGCATGGAATTCATGAGCTGCTCGAGGGCAAAACCCATCGTCAGCCCAATCGCCGTTCCCATGCCGACCAGGATGAGGCCTTTGCCCATCACCAAGCGGAGCACGTCCCAGCTTGCCGCGCCAAGGGCGATGCGTATGCCGATCTCGCGGGTTCGGCGGCTTACGTTGTACGCCACGAGTCCGTACAAACCGGCGATAGCGAGCACGAGGCCCACCACGCCCATGGCACCGACCAGTTGTATGGCAATTCCAGGCCCTTTCACGGCCATGTTCAGGTAGTAGTCCTCGTAAGCCCTGGTCTGCAACATCGGTAGGTTCGCATCGAGGGTACGGACGATATCCTTCACGGACTGAACCAATTGCAGCGGATCGCCGCTCGACCGCAACATCAAGGCCATTCGGGAGACAGGATGTTGGGCCAGCGGCAAATACACGAAATCCATCGGCCTTTCCCTAGTGTCTTGATACTTGATGGTCTGCGCGACGCCTACAATCTCCACAGGTATCCCGGCGCTGTTATCAAGGCGGATGTGTTTGCCCACCGCATCGGCGCCCGGCCAGTAGTGTTTCGCGAACTGCTCATTCACCACGGCGACACGCGGCGCCTCCGCGGTATCGGACGCCAGGAAGCCGCGGCCCCGCAGGATCGGAATCCCCAGCGTCTCGAAGTATCCTTCGTCAACCGTATCCATCGTGGAATTAAAATTCTCGCGATCGGGCGGCATCTGGAAACCGTCGGGTACGAACGCCACGCCGTCATAGCCGTCCTGTCCAAGCGGAACGTTCTGAGTGAGAGCCTCGCTCTGAACTCCGGGCGTTTCGCGGACACGTTCGGCCAGCAGTTTATAAAACTGTTGGGTCTGAGCGGTGTTGTATTGCGCCAGACGCGGGTCGAAGCTAACCATCAGCAGATGGTCTTTCGCAAAACCGGTTCCATCCAGCAAGCTATGCTGGAAACTCCGGGCCATCAGGAAAGACGCCGTCAGCAGCATCAGGGACGTGGAAACCTGCGCCACCACCAGAACATTCCGGCCCCACAAGCGTTTGCGACCGGGCACATCCACGTCGGCGGACTTGAGAGCGTTCACGAGGTCCACACGCGTGCTTTGCAGCGCGGGTGCGAGGCCGCAAAGGAGCGCGCTCAACGCGGAGAGCGCGAGGCTTGCGAGGAGCACGCGCCGGTCCATCTGGAAGGGCACTCCGGCCGGCAAATCGGTCATAAATACTATGCTTTCTTTACTGTGGAACCACTCCACGACGCCGTACCCGATGGCGATTCCAGCCACTCCACCCAAGGACGCCAGAATCAAGCTCTCCGTCAACAGCAGCCGGATGAGCCGGAAACGACCGGCGCCAATCGCCAAGCGTACGGCGATTTCGCGCGTTCGCGAGCGGGCACGGCTGAGAAGAAGTCCCGCAACGTTGGTGCACGCCACCAGCAGGACGGCCAGCGCCAAGATCAAAAAGATCACGCCGAATTTCCAATTACCGTCTTCCATGGTCCGCGCTTCAAACTGGGTGTGTACCGCGGCGCCGCGGCTGTGATTGACCTTGGGATACTCATTTTCGAAGTTTTTGGCGAGCACGGCGAGTTCATTGCGCGCTTGCTGCATTGTCGTGGCGGGCTTCAAGCGCGCCTTGACATTCAATTCGCGATCGTCGCGGTCCTCGAAAAAATTCTTGCGCGGATTGGTCGAAAACACGCGCGCCATGGCCAGCGGCATGTAGAAGTCGGGATGCCCGAAGATTCCCATCCCCGGGAAGCTTTCAGGAGCCACGCCAATGACGGTGAAGTCCGTGCCGTTCAGGCGAATCGTCTTGCCGAGGACGCCTGGGTCGCTGGCGAATTCGTGCTTCCAGAAGTCCGGCCCCAGCACCACCACGGCATTGCGACCGGGCACCTGATCCTCGTCCTCGCGAAAAGCTCGACCCAGCCGCGGCTCAACGCCGAGCACGTGGAAGTAGTTGCCGGAGACCATCATTCCGCCCTTAACCCGCGGCATGGCTCCGGGTTCGGCGCTGAAGCCGACTGCCTCCATATTCGCGCTGGCGATCACGCCGTCGTAGCTCTTCGTTTTGTCGCGGATGTCGAGGTATTCACGATAGGAGAAATCATCGAAGTCATTATCGTGTGTTGTGCTCACCAGGGTGACCACGCTGCTCGGATGCGGCACGGGGTAAGGCCTAAAAATCAGCGCGTCGACCATACTGAAAGTTGCAGAGGTCATGCCGATGCCCAGCGCGAGCGTGATCACCACGAACGCCGTAAGTCCGGACGTGCGGCGCAGGCTGCGGATCGCGAAGCGCGCGTCGTCGAAGAAATCCGTAAACCAATGAATGCGCCGCATGTCTCTCACTTCCTCTTTGCGTTGTTCTAGTCCGTCCATGGCGCGCATCGCGGCGTAGCGCGCCTCTTTGGGGGAAAGCCCTTTGGCGATGCCTTCCTCGATTTTGCGCTCCAGATGGAACTGCAGCTCTTCGTTCAACTCCTGCTCGACGCGGCCGCGGCGAAAGAGGGAGCGCAGGCGAAGTGGGATGGTGTACAGCCAATGGTGTGGGCCCATAAAACCTCCTTCTTAGCCAGGCGCGCGTTGCGCTCAGGCTTCCTCGAGTCTGACGATGTGGGAAATGGCGGCAGAGAGGCGGCTCCAGTTGGCCGTCTCCTTCTCCAGATGCTTCCGCCCGAGTCTGGTGAGCGAGTAAAACTTCGCGCGGCGATTGTTTTCGCTGGGCTTCCATTCAGCGGTGATCCAGCCTTCTTGTTCGAGCTTGTGTAAAGCGGGATAGAGGGAGCCGTCGCTGACTTGCAGGACTTCGCCGGAGATTTGTTTGAGGCGCTGGCTGATGGCCCAGCCGTTCATGGGTTGAAGCGCGAGAATCTTCAGAAGCAGAAGGTCCAGCGTGCCTTGGACCAGGTCGGATGGTTTGCTCACGGGCTCTCCTCGGTTACCGAGGGAATGATACATAGACTCCCCTCGGTAAGCAAGGGGAAAATGCGGTGATTTGTTTTACGTGAGGAGGACTTGGCAGACAGGCGGGGCCCCGACCGGGTCGGGGCAGGCAATCCGCGCCCCTACAACTAGCTGGCGGCCGCTGCCGCTTCGGCGGGCTCGGCGGCTTTGCGGTGTTCGCGGATCATGCCGATGAGAGCTTGGGCGGCGCGGGGGAGGCTGCGGTCACGGCGATAGATGAGGCCGAGTTCGCGCCAGAGGTCGACGCCTTCGACGGTGAGGAGCTTGACTTCGCCGGCCTTCACATAGTCTTTCGCAAAATTCTCGCTGATGATGGAGAGGCCGGCATCGGCCGCGACGAAGCGCTTGATCATGCCGATGCTGGGCAATTCCATGGCAACGTGGATGCGCGCGCGATAAGGACGGAAGAGCTTGTCGAGCACCTGGCGGGTGAAGCCGGTGCGGGGAAAGATGAGCGGGTGCTCGGCGACTTCGGCGAGAGTGATCTTGGAGCGATGAGCCAAGGGGTTTTTCGTGCTGACCATGAAGCGCAGGCGGTCTTTGTAAATGTGGTGCATCTTCAAATTAGGAGATTTGATGGGGAGAGTGACGATGCCGACGTCCACGGAGCCGTCCTCGACGCGCTGCATGATCTTGTGACTGAAATTACGGTAGATGCTGATGTGCACAAGCGGATAGCGGCGCTGGAATTCGGCAAAAATATCGGGGAGCAGGTAGAGGCAAGTGGCTTCATTGGCGCCGAAGACGATGGGACCCTGAACGACGTTGCCGCGGTCGGCCACGACCTGAATGGATTCGTCGCGCATGCGCAGGAGTTTTTCCGCGTACTCGAAAAGGACGACGCCGGCGGGAGTGAGCTCGACGGACTTGGCGGAGCGGTCGAGGAGGCGGGCTTTGTAGGCCTGTTCGAGCTGGCGAATTTGGGCGCTCACGGCGGATTGCGAGCGGAAAACCTTCTGGCCCGCGCGAGAAAAGCTTTTCAGTTTGGCGACAAAGACGAAAGTGGTGAGTTGATCGAAGTCCATAAGCAGAACGCCCGGCGGGAATTATAACGAAAGTTCCCGCCGAATGCGGAGTTAATATCCTTCCTTTCTTAGTCCTCTCTCAGGCGTGAAACGCCGCTTGTGAAATGGGGGCGCTAACCGCCGGCAAAATCGCTGGACGACTTTCGAGTTGAACAAGAATGGGGCGCCAGGTGGCCTCGATGGTGCCCTGAAAATGGAGCGGCTGCACGCGCACCAAGGGGAGAGCCTCGCGGCGGGAAAGCAAACGAGAGGCGCGCGGGCTGGCGGTGAAGCGCACGTGTTCCTCGAGGGTGCGGCGCAACCAGGTTTCTTCGTCGGAATCGAGTTCGGCGAGGGTCACGAAATCGCGGTGAAGTACGTCCTCGGCTTCGGCACGCAAAACATACGCCAGTCCGCCGGTCATGCCGGAACCGAAATTGAGGCCGAGAGGGCCGAGAATGAGGGCAACGCCGCCGGTCATGTACTCGCAACCGTGTTGGCCGACGCCTTCGACAACGGCCAGAGCGCCGCTATTGCGAACGGCAAAACGCTCGCCGGCGCGTCCGGCGATGAAGAGCTGGCCAGAGGTGGCGCCGTAGAGGACGGTGTTTCCGGCGAGCACGTCACCGCGCCTGGAAGCAGCGAGTCCGGCGGAGATAGCGATGGTCCCGCCGGAGAGGCCTTTACCGACGTAGTCGTTGGCTTCGCCCTTGAGATTGAGGGTGACACCTTCGGCGAGAAACGCACCGAAACTCTGCCCCGCCGAGCCGTGAAATTCCTGATGGATTTCGTCACCGATCGGGTGGACGTTCTTACGCCGACGCATGAGTTCGCCGCTGAGGCCGGTGCCCACGCTGCGATCGGAGTTCTGAATGGGTTGAGACTGATTCTGCAGCGAGAGCGCGGTATTGAAGTGGAGCGATTCCACTAGCGCGGCAACGTGGAGGACGGGCTCCTGCTGGGGCGCGACGCGGCTCGATGAGGAGATGGGGACGACGAGGAACGGATCCATGCCTGAGCGGGCGCTGAGGCGGTCGTACCAGCCGGTTAGCTCGCTGAGGGAACGTACGCCAAGCTGGGCAAGGCGATGGCGAACTTCTTCGCCGAGCGAGCGGAAGTAGGTGATGACCATCTCGGGTTTGCCTTGAAATCTGGCACGTAGCTTTTCGTCCTGGGTGGCAATTCCCACCGGGCAGGTATTGAGATGGCACTGGCGGGCCATGACACAACCGATGGCCAGCAGGGACGCGGTGCCGAAACCGAATTCGTCCGCGCCGAGAATCGCTGCCAGCACGATATCGCGGGCGAATTTCAGGCCTCCGTCCACGCGGAGGGAGAGACGTGAACGGAGGCCCGCGCGAACCAGCGTGTCGTGCGTTTCGCGCAACCCGATTTCCCAGGGGAGGCCGGTGTTCTTGATGGAAGTCAACGGAGATGAGCCGGTGCCGCCGCTATGCCCGCTGATGGTGATGACGTCGGCGCCGGCTTTGGCAACGCCGGCGGCGATGATGCCGACTCCCGCGCCGGAAACAAGTTTCACGCCGACGCGGGCGCGCGGATTCACGGCGCGGAGGTCGTGAATCAATTGGGCGAGGTCTTCGATGCTGTAAATGTCATGGTGCGGGGGAGGAGAAATCAAGGGCGTGCCAGGGGTGGCGTGGCGGATGCGGGCGATGTATTCGCTGACTTTTTTGGCGGGGAGCTGGCCGCCTTCGCCGGGTTTGGAGCCTTGGGCCATTTTGATTTCGAGCTCTTCGGCGTGGACGAGATAATCCGCGGTGACGCCAAAACGGCCGGAGGCGACTTGTTTGATTTTGTTGGCGGCAGCAGGCTCGAACCGGTAGGTCTGGGGATCTTCGCCGCCTTCGCCGGTATTGCTGCGGCCGCCGAGTTCGTTCATGGCCAGCGCGAGGGTGCGGTGGGCTTCGGGACTGAGCGAGCCGAGAGACATAGCCTGGGTGCTGAAACGCTTGACGATGGAGTCGAGCGGCTCGACTTCGTCGAGCGGAACGGCGGTGTCGGGAACGGTGTCAAGCAAGTCACGCAAGAAGACAGGGCTTTGGTGTTCCGCCAGCTCTTCAAAGGCCGAGTAGGATTTCGCACTGGGAGCGCGAACATGGGCGTGAAGGCGGCGGACAACTTCGGGAGAACTAGCGTGAAGTTCGGCGCCTTTGCGGAAGCGGTAAAGGCCGGAATCGGTCAAATCATCGGATTCGGCGGAGAACGCCGCTTTGTGCAAGCGGAGATAATCGGAAAGGAGATCGTCGAGCGATTTCTGGCCGGGATAATCGGCGGCGTCTTCGAAGACTTCCGCGCAGAGCTCCCCGGAGAGGCCGACGATCTCAAAGAGATGGCTGTTGCGGTAACTGGCCAGAGTGGAGACGCCCATGCGAGCGAGAACTTTACGAAGGCCGGCATTGATGGCCGCGCGGGCTTTTTCGGTGCCGCCAGGTTCGAGGGATTCCGCAAACTCATCGGCGAGATAGGGAACCACGGCACTGGCGCCGGCAGCGACCAGGAGGGCCACGTGATGAGTGTCGAAGACTTGGGCGGATTCGACAATCAGGGGCACATCCCACAAGCCTTCGCGAACCATGGCCTTCCAGACGGCGGCGGTGGCGAGGAGAGCGGGGAGCGGCGCGCGATCGGCGCTAATCGCCCGATCGGAAAGGAGGAGGAGCCCCGGACGCCCGCTGCTGCTCAGAGGGGTAGTCGAAAGCTGAGCAAAAGCGCAGCGCGCTCCCGGGACTCCAGTGCTGGCAGGAAAAGTAATGTCGATGCGATGCTCGGGGCCGAAAATCGCGGAGAGCTGCGACAGTTGGCCGGCAGAGACTACGGGACTTGGGAGCGTGATGCCGTCTTTCAATTGCACATCGAGAGACATCACGTGGGTTTCGCGCAGGGGATCGATCGGCGGGTTGGTGACTTGGGCAAAACGCTGCTTGCAGTAATCCCACAAAGTTCTGGGGAGCGCGGATAGAAATGCAGGAGGCGCGTCGTCTCCCATGCTCCAGTCCGCTTCTTTGCCATGGGTGAGGGCGGAAAAGAGAATCTTGAATTGATCTTCGGTCCAGCCAGCGGCACCGGCGACACGCTTGGCGTCCTGGATGGGAACCGGCGGCGTGGCAGCCGGAACCGAAAGCATTCTTTGGGGAATGGCGTTGCGCGATTGATGGATGGCGAGGCGCTTGAGAATGTCGCGCCAGCGCAAAAAAAGCCCGGTGGCTGGATTGGCGAGGATCATTTCTCCGGGGCCGAGGCGCTGACGCTCGGCGATGCGCGATTCCTCGAGATCGACCAAGCCGGTTTCGGAGCCGGCGATGAGCAGGCCATCATGAGTCAAGGTGTAGCGGAGCGGGCGCAGTCCATTGCGATCCAATTTTGCTCCCACAAATTGGCCGTCGGAGAAGACCAGGGCGGCGGGGCCGTCCCAAGGTTCGCTTTGCTGCGAGAGAGCGGTGAGAGCGCCGCGGACATCACGGGAAAGCAGGGGGTCTTTTTCAAAGGCTGGAGGAACCATGGCGAGCATGGCTTCCTCCGAAGACAGGCCTTGGAGGAGGCGGAGCTCGAAAGCGTTGTCAAAACTGGCGGAATCGCTGACGTTTTCTTCCAGGAGGGGGAACCACGGGCCTACCGTAAGGCGGGAGCGAAATTCGGAGGCTTTGGCGCGGAGCCAGCGGCGGTTGGAGACAATGGTATTGATTTCGCCATTGTGGGCGACGTAGCGGAAAGGCTGCGCTAGATGCCAGGAAGGCTGGGTGTTGGTGGAATAACGCTGGTGAAAAACGGCAAAGGTGGTGGCGAACGAGGGATCGCGCAGGTCTTCGTAGAATTGGGGAAACTGCCAGGGAGTTAGCAGGCCTTTGTAGACGATGGTCTGCGAGGAGAGCGAACAGATGTACCAGCGCGGGGGCAAGAGCGATTCGGCGCGTTTTCTGAGAAGAGACAGGCGCCACTCGAAGCGGGCCGCGGCGCGGGTGGGATGGAAAGGTTCGACGAAGAATTGCCAAATTTCAGGCATGGTTTCGAGTGCCCGGCGGCCGAGAGAATTGGTGTTGACGGGCACGCGGCGCCAGCCGATGACGCGGAGGCGCTCGGTGTCGGCGGCGGATTCGATGGCGGCGCGGGCCTCGTCGAGAACGGCGGAAGGAAGGAAAGCGAAGCCAACAGCGAAAAGTTCGGGCAGCTCAATTCCCTGCTCTTGCGCGCGGGCGCGGAAAAAAGCCTGGGGCAGCGAAGTGAGCAAGCCGGCGCCGTCGCCGCTGGCGCCGTCGGCGTCGACACCACCGCGGTGAGTGAGGCGCTCTAAGGCCGTCAGGGCATGCTGAACAATGTCGTAGCTGGGGGGACCGCCGAGGCGGGCGATAAAGCCGGTGCCACAGGCGTCGTGATCGGGGTGGCCCCAGTTGGGGTGATGGCCCTGAGTTTGAGGCGAGCGGGGTCGGACATGCTGAGGATCGCTCAGGCCTCGACCGTCAGGGTAGGACATACCAGTTTATCGAACGGATAGGGGGTGGTTGTACAACGCAGAATTTTGATTCTGTGGATTGAATTCTTGGTAGGTGAGGCTTGGGGCGTGGAAACGCTAGAACTTGGTGACTTCGGAGAAGTAGAAATCGCGGACTTTCATGGCGGGGACGACCATTTCGAAGGCTTCTTCGCCAGTGGCGCGGACGGCGGGACCGAGCAATTCGACGTTCTTGAGCATTTCGATGATGGATTGGTTGAAGCGGAAGTTGCGCACGGCTCCCATAACCCTTCCATTTTCAACGAGAAAGAGGCCGTCGCGGGTCATTCCAGTCATCACTTTTTCGTAGGGATCGACTTCGCGGATGTACCAGAGGCGGGTGACCAGAAGGCCGCGTTCGGTGGAGGCGACCATCTTGTCGATGGAGGAATCGCCGCCTACGAAGACGAGATTCATGGGGGCTTCGCCGTATTCGTTAGGGAGGGCAAAACCGTGGCCTGTGGGCTGCTTGTGGGCGGCCTTGGCCGCGGCGCGGGAGTAGACGAGGTTTTTTGGGATGCCGCGGTCGACGAGCAAAACGCGCTGGCGGGGGAGGCCTTCGCCGTCGAAGGGGGCGCCCTGCTGCAAGGGGTGATAAACGTCGTCGGAGATGGTGATGTCTTGTCCAAAGAGCGGCTTGCCCATGCGATCGTTCAGGCAGGAGCGCTTGTCCTGCAGGGCGGTGGCGGCGAAATCGTAAAAAAGGAAACCGACGAGATCGAGCACGGCGGCGGGTTCGAGAATGACGGTGTAACGTCCGGGCGGAAGCTCGCGCGCGTTGACGGCGAGATGCGCTTTTTCACTGGCGCGGGCGGCGAGTTTCTGCGGATCGAAGGCGCGGACGTCGGGGGAGTTGGCTTTGGCCCAGCTTGCCGCAGAGGCTTCCTGCACGGTGATGGAAAATTCGGAGTGCGTTTCACGATAGGCGGCGAAGAGGCCGCGGGAATTTCCCAGGGCGGACTGGCTTTGACCGTTGGAATAGATTCCGGCGGCGACTTGGTTTTCTTTGACTGCCAGGTCGCAGGCACGACGGACGGCCAAGGCTCGCTCTTCTGCGGAGAGAGCGGCGGTCGGCTTGATGAAGCGGTTTACCGAGCGATAGCGCTGCTTCGCGGGCATGGGAAGGAGCCGGGGATCCTTCGGCTGGCTGTGGGCGAGGGAGAGAGAGGCTTCGATAGCGGCGCGGAGGGAATCTTCGTCGATGCGATTGGTGGTGGCGCGTGCGGTGCGGCCGTCGGCGACGGTGCGGATGGAAACCGTCAGGCCATGCTCGGCGACGTTCTGGTGGATGGCGTTGTTGGCGAAACGCGTCAATGCGCTGGCAACTTCGTCGACGTGGACTTCCGTCTCTTCGGCCGCCGTGGATTTCGCCAGACGGAGAACGGTACCGACGATTCGGCGAAGCTCGCGTTCGGGGAGAAGCTCCGCGGCCTTGGCGCGCGCTCCAGCTGACGCCTTCTTCGTTTTGGCGGCGGGTTTCATTGGTTCGAAAATGCCGTTCCGATGCGCACGTTGCGGAAACGCGCCGGGGAAGCTCCATGGCCCGTGCCCATGGTCTGCATGGGCTGGCCTTTCCCGCAGTTGGGCGTGCCCCAGAGCGTCCAATGGTCGAACTTGCAGATGGCATCGCAGGAATTCCAGAACTCCGTGGTAATGCCGCTGTAGCTGGGATTCTTCAGCATGCGGACTTTTTTTCCGCCTTTGATCTCCCAGCCAATTTCGGTGGAAAACTGAAACTGGTACCGGCGGTCGTCGATGGACCAGGAGCGATTGGTTTCCATCAGGATTCCGTCGTGAGTGTCGGAGATGAGGTCGTCATAGTCCCACGTGCCGGGAAGGAGGCTGACGTTGGTCATGCGAATGATGGGGAGACGGTTCCAGCTTTCGGTGCGCATGGTTCCGGAAGAGCGGTCCAGGCCGACAAGATGGGCGGTTTCGCGATTGGAAAGATAGCCGCGGAATTGGCCGTTCTTGATGATGTCGGTGCACTGGGCGGGAACACCTTCGTCATCGTAGGCAAAGGTGCCGAGCCCCTGGCCGTGATCGAGGCGGGCGTCGGCGACAACGTTCACGATGCTGGAGGCGTATTTGAGCTTGTTCAACTGGTCGAGGGTGAGAAAACTGGTGCCGGCGAAATTCGCCTCCTGGCCGAGGACGCGGTCGAGCTCGATGGGATGGCCGATGGATTCGTGGATTTGCAGGCCGAGCTGGCTGCTGCCAAGGATGAGCGTGCCGATTTTTTCCGGGCATTGCGTAGCGGAATGGAGGGCGGCGGCTTCTTCGGCGATGATGGGGGCGTTTTTCAGCAGATCGAGCGAGTCGACGAGTTCGTAGCCTTGCAGGGAATGCTGGCCGCCAAAACTATTGGGATAAGAGCGCTTTTGGATTTCTTCCTTTTGAAAGGAAGTGGCAGCGATTCCGCAGCCGGAAATGACTTTGCGCTGGTGGATGCGCGAGCCGATGGTGGAAGCAAACCAGGAATCGATTTTGCGGAATTGCATGCCGGTTTCGGTGAGGGTGACGCCTCTTACGCGGCGCATTTCGGCGTCGGCTGCGAGAAGGAGGGCAAGTTGCGTTTCAAGGGGGATTTCGAAGGGGTCTTTGCGGAACGGGGCCTGCCAACTGTCCACGTAAGCTTTTTCGGGGGCCATGACAACTTCGTCGCGTTTGGCGAGCGCGGAGGCTTTGGCGATGGAGACAGCTTGGGCGGCGCAGGCGGCGACGCCTTCACGGGTCAAACGATCGGTGGAGGCGAAGCCCCAGGCGCCGTTGGCGAGGACGCGAATGCCGAGGCCGATCGATTCACTTTGGGAGAGGGTGCCCACCTGGCCGTTCTTGGTGGTTAGGTCACGCTGGCGCAAGTGCATTACGCGCACGTCGCCGTAGGCAGCGCCGCGCAGCTTGGCGGCATCAAGAGAGTTTGTGCAAAGGTCCCACATGGACAAAGGTCAGGCTGAAATAACAAGGGCGCAGCATGCTGCGCCCCCACAAAGATAACACGAACAAGCAGCCACGAATCGCGCCGAGAGCTACGTGCCTTCGTTCCAGGAAGCGAGGTAGTGTTCTTGCTCTGGCGTTAGCTTGTCGAGGCGGTGGCCCATGGAATCGAGCTTAAGACGAGCGATTTCCTTGTCCAGGTGCTCGGGGACGACGTAGACCTGGGGCTTGAGAGTCTTGTGATTCGCGCGCAGGTATTCGGCGGAGAGCGCCTGGTTGGCGAAGCTCATGTCCATGACGGAAGCGGGATGTCCTTCGGCAGTGGAAAGATTGACGAGGCGGCCTTCGGCGAGGAGATAGATTTTGCGGCCGTCCTTCATCTTAAATTCGTCGACCATGGGGCGGACTTCGCGCTTGCTTGTGGACATTTTTTCCAGCGTCGGGATATCAATCTCCACGTTGAAGTGGCCGGAGTTGCAGACAATCGCGCCGCCCTTCATTTTTTCAAAATGCTCGCCGCGGATGACGTTCTTGTTGCCCGTCACGGTGATGTAAACGTCGCCTTCCTTTATGGCTTCGGCCATGGGCATCACGCGGAAGCCGTCCATCGCAGCTTCAATTCCCTTCACCGGATCGATTTCCGTGATGATGACGTCGGCGCCGAGGCCCTTGGCACGCATGGCGACGCCGCGGCCGCACCAGCCGTAGCCAGCAACCACGACTTTCAAGCCGGCAAGGAGGACGTTGGTGGCGCGAATGACGCCGTCAATGGTGGACTGGCCGGTGCCGTAACGGTTGTCGAAGAAGTGCTTGGTCATGGCGTCGTTGACGGCAATGATTGGATATTTCAGCGTGCCGTCCTTGGCCATGGCGCGAAGGCGGATGACGCCAGTGGTGGTTTCTTCTGTCCCGGCGATGACGTTGGGGACGAGGTCGGTGCGCTTGGTCAGCAGCATGGTGACGAGGTCCGCGCCGTCGTCCATGGTGAACTGTGGTTTGTGCTCGAGGGCCGCGCGGAGGTGCGAATAGTAGGTGTCGTTGTCTTCGCCTTTGATGGCGTAAGTGGGAATGTTGTAGTCGCGATTGAGCGAGGCGGCGACTTCGTCCTGAGTGGAGAGCGGATTGGAGGCGCACAGCACGGCTTCGGCACCGCCGTCGCGCAAGGCAATCATCAAGTTTGCGGTTTCGCTGGTCACGTGCAGACAGGCGGAAACGCGGAGGCCCTTGAGCGGTTGCTCCTTGACGAACCGCTTGCGGATCGATTCGAGCACGGGCATCTGCTGTCCAGCCCATTCGATCTTGCGCTTGCCGGCATCGGCCAGCCCCATATCCTTTACATCCCCTTTTTTCAGTTCAGCGATTGCCAAAGTCTTGCTCCTCTATTTGAATTTCTTTCGAAAACGGAGTGTTAAGGGCACTCCACCAGCGGTCCGTGGAAGGACGAGCCTGATGCGAGTCATTTCGCCGGGATTAGACCCGCGCGCCGACTTCCACCGCCGCGGCCGCGCCGAGGCCAGCGGCCTTGCGGAGAGCATCCGCGCGGTCGGTACGCTCCCAAGTGAATCCGGCGCCGCTGCGGCCGAAATGACCGTAGGCGGCAGTGGCCTTGTAAATCGGACGGCGCAGGTCGAGTGTTTCAATGATGGCTTTGGGCGTCAGCTTAAAGAATTCGCGGATCAGCGCGGTGATTTTTTCTTCCGGTATCGCGGCGGTGCCGAAGGTTTCCGCCATGACGGAAACAGGCTCGGCAACGCCGATGGCGTAAGCCAACTGCACTTCCGTTTTCCGCGCCAAGCCTGCGGCCACGATGTTCTTCGCGATGTAGCGGGCCATGTAGCAAGCCGAGCGATCCACCTTCGAGGGATCCTTACCGGAGAAAGCGCCGCCGCCATGGCGGCTGTAGCCGCCGTAAGTGTCGACGATAATTTTGCGGCCGGTCAAACCGGCGTCGCCCATGGGACCGCCGATGACAAAACGGCCGGTCGGGTTGATGTGATACTTCGTTTTAGCGTCCAGCATCGAGGCGGGAATGATCGGCTTGATGACGTGCTCGGTGACGGCGTCGCGCAAGTCGGTGTTGGAGACCTTTTCGCTGTGCTGCGTGGAGACGACCACGCAATCGACGCGTGCCGGGCGGCCGTTGCGGTACTCGATGGTGACCTGCGACTTTCCATCAGGCCGGAGAAAATCAACTTTGTTGGCTTTACGAACCAAGGAGAGGCGTTGCGTGAGGTGGTGGGCGAGCTGGATGGGCATGGGCATCAATTCTTCGGTTTCATCGCAAGCAAACCCGAACATCAATCCCTGGTCGCCTGCTCCGCCGGTATCCACGCCCATGGCGATGTCCGGCGACTGGCGCTTGACGGTGCACATGACGGCGCAAGTGTAGCCGTCGTAACCATACGTCGCGTCGTTATAGCCAACGTTGCGAATCGTCTCGCGAACGAGCTCGTCGTAGTCCACATGGGCGGTGGTGGTGATTTCACCGGCGACGACGGCTAGGCCGGTGGTAACGAGCGTCTCGCAGGCAACGCGGCCCTTGGGGTCGTGCTTCATGACCTCGTCGAGGACAGCGTCAGAAATCTGGTCGGCAATTTTGTCCGGATGGCCTTCGGTGACGGACTCCGACGTAAATAGGAAATTGCGTAGGGCTTCGCTCAAAACAAACTCTCCTTCTGAGACAGTGTAGGGATACACCCCGAAAATGCGCCGGAAAACACTATGCGCGTAACCCTCCAAACATACCATCCGCCTGCGCGAGAATCAAACTATTGAATTCAAATGCGTTATGGCGCATTAAACGGTCGAAATCGAGGGTCGAATGGAAGAACAATGCCCGTTTTATGAACCAGTTTAGGGTCCCTCGGCCCTCTGGGCGCCTATGCCAGGATCAGGGAGCAAGCGCGCCCCATCGGAAAACTCAAGAACCCGCTCCCTACGTGCGGCGCAAACAGGAAGCCTCTTTGGTGATCAGGCCAAGTCTGAATCGTCGTCCGGCTGGACGTCGAGCTTTCCCTTAGTCTTCTTGGCCATCAGGTAGGAGCGAATGAAGGGGTCGAGGTCACCATCCATCACGCGGTCCACGTCACCGACTTCGAATTTTGTGCGGTGGTCCTTGATGAGGCGGTAGGGCTGCATCACATAGGAGCGGATTTGGCTGCCGAAGGAGATGTCCAGCTTGCTCTCGTCCAGTTTGTCGGTGTGGGCTTGGCGCTTTTTGACTTCTTCATCATACAAGCGCGAGCGGAGCATCTTCATAGCCATCTCGCGATTCTTGCCCTGGCTGCGCTGCGCCTGGCACGCCACCACGATATTGGTTGGAAGATGGGTGATGCGGACAGCAGTCTCCACTTTATTGACGTTTTGCCCGCCTTTGCCGCCCGAGCGAAAAGTGTCGACGCGCAGGTCTTCGGGGCGGATGTTGATCTCGATCCGGTCGTCGATTTCCGGGATCACGAAGACGGAAGCAAACGAAGTGTGGCGACGGGCGGCCTGATCGAAGGGAGAGATTCGAACGAGACGATGAACGCCGGTTTCGCCAGCGAGAAGGCCGTAGGCATTTTCGCCGGAGAATTGAACGGTGGCCGACTTGAGGCCCGCTTCTTCTCCCGGCGTCTCGTCGAGGACCTCGGCGGTCATTCCGCGGCGCTCCGCCCATCGCAGGTACATGCGAAGAAGGATGGAAGCCCAGTCTTGCGATTCGGTACCGCCTGCGCCGGGCTTGATGGTCATGATGGCATTGAGGTGATCGGTTTCTCCGGAAAGGAGCGTTTTGGTTTCCAGTTCGGAGATGTAGACATCGGCGGCGTTGAGCTCGCGGTCTAGCTCTTTCAGCAAGTCATTTTTTTGTTCGACGTTGGTCTCTTCCTGCGCCAGATGGATGTAGGTTTCGATGTCGCTGGAGAGGGAGGTGAGCTTCTCGTCGGCGGCGATTTGTTCTTCAGCGCGCTTGCGTTCGCGCAGAACACCCTGTGCGGCTTCCTGATTGTTCCAGAAATCGGGGGCGGCGACGCGCGCTTCGAGAGTTTTCAGGCGCTCGCGGTACTGCGGGGCGTCAAAGATAACTCCGCACGAGATGGACGCGTTGCTTGAGTCCTTCGTAGCGATGCTGGAGGTCTTCGAGAATCATTTTTTGTGATAAAACGTCCGCGCGTAGACGAACGTCACTTTGCCTTTCGAAAAGTTGCCGCCACTAGAATAACGGAAACGAGGACGCAGAGCCAGGCGAACCAATCGCCGAAGCGGGTATAAATCGTCTCGTCAGTACGAAAATCGTAGGGAAGATCGGCGGCGGCGCGGACATCGGGCGGAAATAGCCGGAAGACGCGGCCGTAGGGATCGACGGAAACAGTGAAACCGTTGTTCGTGACGCGGACAAGCCAGCGGCGGTTTTCAACGGCGCGCACGCGGGCAATGCGAAGATGCTGCTCGGCGGCGGCGGAACGGCCGAACCATCCGTCATTCGAAATGTTGATGAGAAGCTGCGCACCATCGGCGGCAAAGCGGCGGACTTCGCCGGGGAAGATCGCTTCGTAACAAATAAAAACGCCGAAGGTTTTGCCGGGCGACAGAGATCCGACGACATACTTGTTTCCTTTGTGGAAGCCGCCTACCTCGCTGGACACGCTGGTGACCACGCGATGGATCAGGGGAAACGGCTCGTACTCGCCAAAGGGCACGAGATGAACTTTGTCGTAGACGAATACGCGCTGGCCTCGCGCGTCAAAGAGCAAGGCGCTGTTGTACGGCAAAAGACTGTTGTGGGGCGCGGCGTCCGATGGATCCACGGGAGGTTTCCATTCGATGGCCCCGGCGAGGAAGGGATGGCCGAAGCGGATCGCTAGGGTCGAAGCAATGCTCGCGAAGCGCGGATCTTGAAAAGAAAATGGCGCTGGCGCTTCCGGCCAGATAAGAAGGTCAGGTTTCTCCGCGGATGGCGCCAGGCTGAGGCGCGAGATTTCTTCGAGGTCCGCGGCGTGCGCTTGAAACCAATCCGAGGGATTCCCTTCGACTTCCGGAAAATTGAGCTGCACGGCGCGTGCGAAATGGTGAGCTTGTCGTTGCGGCACAAGGCGCGGCCCAGCAAGCGCCACGCTCAACAGTATTGCGGCTGCAGCGGCCGCGTACCCGATTCGCCTGCCGAGTGTCCGCGAGTACGATGAGATCGTCCATGCGAGCATTGCATTGAAACCTGCCACAAGAAAGGAGAGTCCGTAGATTCCCGTGATGGTCGTGAGCTGAACGAGTCCCAGGTTCGCCGCGGCAGGATAACCAAGCAAATTCCACGGAAAACTAATTTCAGGCGTTAGCGCGCGGATAAATTCGAAAGTCACCCAGATGAATGGCGCACCCAGGCATGCCAACTCGATGCTTCGGCGAGACAGCCGATGAACTCCCCATGCAAAAGCGCCAAAATGAATTCCCCAGACAATCGCGATGAGCAGCAAGACGCCCCAGCCGCCGGCCATCGTGAGGCCGCCGTGAACGGTGAGAACGGTGGCAATCCAGGGCGCTGAAGTCAGAGCAAAAAGCAGCCCGTGGAGAAATCCGCAGCCAAAGGCCACGCGAGGGCGCGCGCCAAAAATGGAAAAGAGGAGAATCGCAACACAAATCCAGGAATAGATACTGAGATAGAGACCGGTGTAGGAAAGCGAAAGCGCGGCGCCCGAAACAGCGCCAGTGATGAGACGCAGGCCTGCAGACAATTCCTCACCGGCGCGCGGACGAAAATAGGTGAGCCAACCGGCCCGAGGCATCAGTGTTTCACGATGGCTTTAAAACCCGCGTCCTCGAGGCCTTTCCTGGCCGCGTCGGCCGCTTTCGTATCGGCGTACGGGCCGACTTGCACGCGGTAGTATTTGTCTCCTTGCGGAGAAAGAACGAACGCGGGAAATTTTTTCTTCTGCAAACGCGTGGCTAGTTCCAGCGCGTCCGCTTCTTTCGTCAGTGCCGCCACTTGGAGTGTGTACGCGCCGCCTGGAATGAGCGGCGCGTTGAGAGTTTTCGAGGAACCGCCGGCGTTTCTGGGACGCGCAGTGCTCTTCACAAGCACCGGCGCGTTCTTCCGCGGTGGCGCTGGCGCGGAGGCCACTGGTTTCAGGTGGTCTTCGGTTTTTTTAGGTTCGCCCGCGTGATAAAACTCCCAATCCGAATTGGGGGGTGCCGTGTCTGTAGGAGTGGTGGCAGGAGCGGGCGTGTTCGTGCGCTTCGAACCGGCGTCTTTCCTGGGCAAAACAGAATTTTCTGGCTTCCGGAAAAAGTCTGTCGCAGCACGCACCGGGCCATCGATTTCGTTGCGCCCCATTACATAGCCCAGCGTGAAGAATACGCCCGAAAACAGCAGCATCAGCATGAATAATCCGATGACATGCCGGCTTTCCAGCACACGCTCTCCGGCGCCGCTTCGTTTTCCTCCAGAGGCCATTCTTACTTTGGTGTTCCCCCTAATTTGCTAGTCCACTGATTAATGATATCGATGGGCAGGGGAAACACAATCGTTGTGTTCTTCTCGACACCTATCTCCGTCAGCGTTTGCAGGTAGCGGAGCTGGATTGCGGAGGGCTGCGTTTCCAGAACTTTGGCGGCATCGGCGAGTTTTTGCGAGGCTTCGAATTCTCCTTCGGCGTGAATGATTTTTGCGCGGCGTTCGCGTTCGGCTTCGGCCTGCTTGGCGATGGCACGCTGCATTTGCTCGGGGATGTCAACCTGTTTGACCTCGACTTTGGAAACCTTCATGCCCCACGGTTCAGTGTCGGTGTCGAGAATGATCTGGAGCTTGGCGTTGACCTTGTCGCGCTGCGAAAGGATTTCATCGAGTTCGAACTGTCCGACGACGCTGCGAATGGTAGTCTGCGCGAGCTGCGAGGTCGCGTAGGTGTAGTTTTGCACTTGGGAAAGGGCCAGGTTTGCGTCGACCACGCGGAAGTAGCAAACCGCGTTGACCTTTACCGATACGTTGTCGCGCGTGATGATGTCCTGCGGCGGAACGTCGAGCGTCTCAATGCGCATGTTGATGCGGTAGAGCGTTTCAATCGGCCAAAAAACCAGGTTAATGCCGGCGCTCTTTGCCTCGGGTATTAAGCGGCCAAGCCTCAGCACCACGCCGCGTTCCCATTCCTTGATGATGTAGATCGAATTCCAAAACCAGATCAACAGCAGGCCGAGGATAAGCGCCATTCCGACAAAACCAATTTCCATTTTCTCCTCCTGAACGTGAGAATTCCTATTTCGCTGCTGAAACAGCCACATCGGCCGGCTCAACGTAAAGTTTCAGTCCTTCGACACGCAAAATCCGTACGCTCTCGCCTTCCTGCACGGGCCGGGAAGATTCCGCGCGCCATAGTTCGCCATGCACGCGGACCATGCCCGCCGCGCCCGCCGGCATCTGCGCCATCGCAACGCCTTGCGCTCCGATCAATTCTTCCTTACCCGTCGCCGATTTCCATTTTCGCGAGCGCAAGACCAACCGCATTAGAAAGACGGCGAGCACGGCGAACGGCACGGTCCCTGCCAGCGCCACGCCTACGCTCACTCCTCCAGGCGTAAGCGGCGAGCGAATCAGGAAGATCGCGCCAAGAAACATGGACACTACTCCGCCGAGGGCCAGCACGCCATGACTGGGAGCTTTGGCTTCGAGTACGAAAAACGCCAGCGCCAGCAGAATCAGGAACACGCCCGCAAGATTGATGGGAAGAAAATTCATGGCGTACAGCGCGAGAATCAGGCAAATGCCGCCGATGACTCCTGGAGCGACCGCCCCGGGATGCGTGAATTCCGTGTAGACGCCAAGAACGCCAAGAATAAGGAGCACAAAGAAAACGTCAGGTTCTACAATGCGAGCAAGAAATTTCTGGCGGGCGGAAAGTTCAAATGGCGTGCGCGAGGCGTTTTTCAGGGAGAGCTTCGCCTCGGAGCCATCGAGTCGTTTGATCGTCCGGCCGTCCAGTTGCCGAACCAATTCATCCGGCGAACTTACGATCAGATCGATCATTTTCCCTTCGAGCGCTTCCTTCTCCGTGAAAGCACTGCCTTCGGTGATGGCCTTCTCCGCCAGCACTGGGTTGCGCCCGCGCCTCTCCGTGAAACTCCTCAGAAACGCCGTGGCATCGGCGTTGATCTTCTTTCGAAAGGCATCATCAATCTGCATGGGCAGAAAACCGCCAATGGCCATGACCGGTGTGGCCGAGCCCGTGTGTGTCCCCGGCGCCATCGCCGCGATGTCCGCGGAGAGGAGAATGTAAAAGCCCGCCGAAGCTCCTCGCCCTCCCGTGGGTGAAACGTAGACGGCAACCGGCACCGGCGAAGCGAGAATGTGCTGAATCATGTCTTGCATGGAACTGCTGAGCCCGCCAGGAGTGTCCATGGTGATCAAGACAAGGGCGGCGTGACGGTTCGCGGCGTCGGCAAGTCCTTCATCAATATAGGTAGCCAGAATGGGATCAACTACGCCATCGAGCTTCAGTTCAAGAACGAGCGGACTGGAGGAATGGTCGTCCGCCGCGACGGTGGGCATCAAGAGAAAAATCGCCACGACGCACAACACGCACAAAAGCAAGGAGACCGCAAAAAATTGGGCGCGCCGGGCATAAAAGGAACGTTTCCTTTCCTGGAACCAATCACTCATGGCGCACCTCCGCTGCGTTTTTTCTCGCCTGGCTTCGCTTTCTGCAAGTGTTCGAGCAGTTGCTTGGCCTCCGTATAGTTCGGCGCCAGCTTCAGCGCTTTCTCGACTTCCGACTGCGCAAGGTCTGGCTTCTTCTGCTCAAGGTAGATTTTCGCCAGCATCGTTCGAACGACCGCGGAATCGCGCCCTTGCAGGGAGGCCTGCAATTCTTTCACGGCCTCATCCATCTTGCCCTGGCCGCGGGCAATTTCGCCGAGCCCCCGGTGTGCTGCGGGGCTGCTGGGATCGGCGGCAAGGACAGCGCGAAATTCCTTCTCGGCGGCATCGGCGTGTCCTGCGGTGAGCTCCTGGCGGCCGCGCCGCAGGTGTGTCATGGAAATGTCATACGTAGAAGCGGAATCCGGCGCGCTCGCAGGAGACCCGGCCGATTCAATCTCCGCGCGCAAAGCCGTCACGTCGAGCTCAGTCTTGACGCGATTCAGCTTCGACAGCGTCTCGTTCTTCGCGTCAAGATGGATCGCCGGAAGTCCATTGGGGCCAAAACTTTCGTTGGCCGCTTCCCGTTCCTGGTCGGCTTCGGTCTGATTGCCTGCCATTTGCAGCGAGAGTATGAGCAGCGCGCGGTCTTCCGAATTGTCCGGCTCCCGCTCCGTGGCTTCGCGAAAATATCCCGCCGCCGCGCCGGGATCATTGGTTTGCAGGGCGAGCAAGCCAAGATTGAAGGGATAGTCGTCTTCGCCGGGAGCCAATTCGGCCGCGCGGAGCAGATCGGTTTGCGCCGCGGCGGTTTTGCCCTGCCGGGCCCGTGCAATCGCCAAATCATTCAGAATTTCCGGCAGGTCCGCTCCAGAAACCATGTTGTTCTTCAACGCCTCCTGCAACGACGTGAATGCTTCCTCCGCGTGATCCGGCTGATTTTGGAGCAGCCGGCAGACTCCAGTGGCGAACACGGCTTCCACATAACGGTCGTGAGTTTTTGGCACCCGCGCGAACCAGGAGAGCGCGGAGTCACAGTCGTGCTTCGCGAAATAGGCCTCGCCGAGCGCGAAGTCGGGCTCGGGCCAGTCTGGTTCGAGGCGCGCCGCTTCCCGCAGTTCGCGCAACCGCGCGTCATCTTCGCCGGCCAGCAATCCGCGAACGTAATGTTCGAAGGCGTCAAGGCGCAGCGGGCGCTGAAGTTTCGTGAAGCCGGCCAGGGTGAGCGCGAAGTTGCGGTCGTTGGCGGAGAGCATGCGCCAAATCAGCCGGGCGTGCATGTCCATGAGCGAATCGAGCGAACCGGTTTCCCGCAACGCCGGCAGCAAGTGCGCCGCACTCACCTTTAAGACGCGCGTCTCGATGGTGAGGGATGAACCATTGGCCGTGAATCTGCCAAAAACGACAAAATCGGCGTCCAGGTCTTCGGCAAAATGAAGCATCGTCGCGCGGCTGAGTTTCGACGAACGCGGCAGGCCGTACTGCTCCAGCTCGGCAAGCCGTCCGGCGTGCGAATACACCTGCTGGCCCGCCGCCGAAAGCCGCTGGATGGTCAGCTCTTCGAGGCCCTCGCCGAGCCAATCCATTCGTGGAGAAGCTCCCGCATTTTCAAACGGAAAAACCAGATAGATTCCCTTTTGAGAGGCCGCGACCGCTCCAGCACGAGGAGGGGAAGGCGGTTGTTGCGCGGCAAGCGAAGCGATTCCAAAAATGGAGAGAACGAAAAGCAAGACCAGATAACGCGCGCTGAAGAAAGGGCGCTCCATGTCTGTTGCATTGTAACAGACGCGCGGGCGGGTTTCGCACCCGACATGCGAAGCTGGTCTGAAATGGCGGAATCGAAACGGTTCAGGGTTGCGTGGCGTCAGGCGACTTGGGAGCGAGAACCTCTTGGATCGCCGGATCCTGCAGAATCGCGGCAAACGACGGATCGGATTTCACCGCCGCCAACTCTTTGTACCCTTCGTCTTTAGCCTTCCGCAGATAAATCACGCAGCGCTCGAGGTTACCCGCCTCCGCGAACGACTTGGCCAGCAGAAAATAGAATCGTCCCCGGTCGCCCACACTGCGGTCCTGAAGAACCGATCCGCTCCTCGAACTGCTGTGTTCGAACAGTTGCGGATCCAAAGCCAGCGCCTGGCGGAACGAGGAAATGGCCTGCTCGTACTTCTTGTCGCCAAAATAGGCATAAGCAAGGTTGCTGTGGAGGACGGCCATGTCACTGCGAATATCGATCGCCTTTTGATACGCCTTGATGGCCCGGCCGTACTTCTTCCGCTGATACCAAATGGTCCCGATGTTGTTCCGCGCGTCGGCATAGGAAGGATCAACCTTCGAAGCGCGTTCGTAATACTTCAGTGCCGGCCCCAAAGCGGCCTGTTGGTGCAGCGCAATCCCCAGCTTATTGAGATACACCGGATTCCGGGGGTTCTGATCGGCGAGTCGCTTATAGGAAAAAGCCGCCTCGCGATATTCCTTGCGCGCCATGTAAAGATCGGCAAGTTGCTCGTCGGTCAGCCCCGGCTTCACGACGATGACGGAGGACTCTGCTTGCGATTGCGCTGGCGCTTGGGCCGGCGATTGCACCGCACGCGGCGCCACCGGCGCACTCGGAGTCTCAACGAAAGTCTGTCCGGTGGAGGATATCGAAAGAGTGAAAAGGAGGACGAATGCAGGAAACGCCATTTTAATCCTGATCATGGCGGATCTCCCTTCTCCGGCTTAGGCTTAGCCTGGTCGGGTTCCTTCTTCTTGCCTCCAAAGATACCAAAAATCTTCTGTAAAGGGTTCTTTTTCTTTTCGCCGGATTGCGCCGAAGGATCGGCCGGGCCCTGGCCGGTGGCATTGGGCGGCCGGTTTGGATCATAAGGAGTGATGGGCTGGCCATTGGCATCCGTCTGCGGCGTTTTGGGCTCGCCCCCAAAGACGCGGGAGAGGACGGAGCCTGTTGAAGTGACAAGGTTATGTCCTCCGTGGACTTCGCAGAACACGGTCGGGGCCGAGCCTGCCACATAGACTTCTTCCCGGGTGGTGGGACAGTTGGGCGTAGCAAGTTGCAGCGTGTCCGGATCAATGAGCACGGATTGCACTCCGTCCGGCATCGTAAAGTCTTTCACGTCCCGGTATTGCGCCAGCGACGTGGCGCGCGTCATGAAGTCCGCCCAGATCGGCGCCGCCACCGCGCCGCCAGGCAGCCCCAGGTCGCGATTGTCGTCGAACCCAATCCAGATCACGCAAAGGAGATTCGAGGTGAATCCCGCGAACCAACCGTCGCGAGAGGTTCCCGTCTTTCCGGCCGCCGGCAGGGTGAACCCGCGGGCGCGCACGCCCGCGCCCGTGCCCCGGTTCAGAACGTCTTTCAGCAAGCTATCCACGAGAAACGCGACGCGTGGATCCAGAGCCTGGTGCGTTTGCGGCGTAAACTTTTCTAGGGTCGTGCCGTCGGCGTTGATGACGCTGTGCAGAAACTGCGGCTCCGCGCGCGTCCCGATGGTGGCAAACGTCGTATAACCCGCAGCAACGTCAACCGGAGTCATCTCGTAAGCGCCGAGAGCAACTGCCGGGGTTGGCTGAATGTTCGTACCGAGGCCCATCTTTCGCGCAACCTGCACCACACGGCCGTAGCCAATGAGTTCCGCGAGTTTGACGGTGGCGACGTTGAGAGAATTGGTCAGCGCGTCCCGCACGGTAACGCGCCCCATAAATCTTTCGCCGTAGTTGTTCGGCGTGTATTCCTTGCCATCGAACTCAAACGTGGTCGGCTCATCGTCGATCGTTGTGGCGGGCGTTATGACCGGTTGAACGCCATCAACGGCATTGTCGAAAGCCGCGGCGTATACGAACGGTTTGAACACCGAGCCGGGCTGGCGGCGAGCCAGCGCATGATTGAGTTGACTCTGCCCGTAATCACGTCCGCCGATGACCGCCTTGATCTCCCCGGTCCGCGGGTCCAGCGCGACCAGCGCGACTTGCGCCTGCGGGATTGGCTCGGTGCTGCCCTTCTTGGCTAGCTCGCGCCGCCACTTCTCGTACTTCTTCGTCAGCAGCAGGTCCACATTCTTCATCCCGGCATCGATAGCGGCAGCGGCGGCATGCTGCAGCGCGGGATCGAGCGTCGTATAAACGCGGAAATTTTCGTTGAGGAGTTCGTTTTCGGAGTATTTGTCGAGCAGGTGGTCTTTCACCATGTCGACGAAATAAGGCGCCTCACTCCCCGAAATCGACGTGCGGATAATCTTCAGTGTCGCGCGCTTCGCTTCCTGAAGATCTTCTTCCTTGATGTACTTGTTCTCCAGCATCTGCGTTAGCACGCGATCGCGCGCCTGCACTCCGCGTTCCGGGTGGCGGTCCGCCGACGAATAGTAATTCGGCGCGCGAATGATCCCCGCGAGGTACGCGCATTCCGGCAGCGCCAGCTGGCGCAAATCCTTTCCGAAGTAGGCCACGCTCGCTTCCGAAAACCCGCGAATGCCAAAGCTCCCGCGGTTGCCCAGGTAAACTTCGTTGGCGTACAGCTCGAAGATTTGCTGCTTGTTGAAGCGTTGCTCGAGCTCGATGGAAATCATCGCTTCGGACAACTTGCGCCGCCAATTGCGGTCAGTCGACAGAAAGAACGTGCGCGCCACCTGCATGGTGATGGTGCTCGCGCCCTGGTAGTGCTGGCTGCTGTGCCGCAAGTCGGCCCATGCCGCCCCCACGATCCGGATGAAGTCAAAGCCGCCGTGTTCGAAGAAACGCTTGTCCTCGGCGGAAAGAATTGCGTCCACCAGCATGACCGGCAAATCCTCGTAGCGCACCGGCCGCCGCTTCTCTCTCGCGCTGTCGAAAAGATTGGTGATGAGTTCCGGTTCGATTTCCGCGGTATCCAATTCGGCTCCGCCGGCCAGCGGCTTTATCGAGCGAATGCTCTTTCCCCGGAATTGCACGGCCAGCGCGTTGCTTCCCGCAAAATAGGAATATTTCGAAGGCCGGATATCGACGGTGTTGGCCTGCAGAGTGAATTGGCCGATGGCATTTTCATCTTGAATGGGGCGATATCCCACGCGAGTGAGATATGCGGTCAGGTCTTCCGGCCCCCAGGCCTGGCCTGCGGAAATATGTTCCGGCGCGGAGAATATCTGCGTGCTGTTCTGCAGGACGTTACCGGAGAGCCGCGCATCGATCATGCGCGAGTACTTCATGTAGTAGTAGGTGAAAACTCCCCCGGCGATCAGAAAGACGGCGAAGATGGTGCCTAGGATTGCCAGTCCGATTTTCGAGGTAAAGAATCCCTTTTTAATGAGGATGCGCAAGTATTAGCTCCCGAGGGCTGCACTTCTATTCTCTCGCAACACCGCACTCTGGGAAAGACGGTGTTCCACGCTGCCGGGTTGCCAGCGAAAAATCGGAATCGCGCATCCGCGGGAACGAGTCCTCAGAAGAGGGACTTGTTCTCGCTGGACGGAGAAAAATGAAGCTCCGTGCGGTAAACCAGCAAGTCCACTGGAACGGAGTATTCCATCGAGATCTTCACGATGGAGTTGTTTGAGACCACCTTGATGGATTCGCGGGTCACCGGGATATCCAGTTCCTGCACCACTTTGAAAATTTTTTCGCGAATCTGCTCTTCCGTATAGCGGTTCACGATCGCGAAGCGCGCTTGTTCCTGCATTTTGTCGGAAAGCTCATAATTCGATACGTAGCTCGGCACGATCTTGACCGCGCAATAGATCGCGAACACCAGGACCACCGTGACCACTACGGCTTTGAGCTTGCCCGCGCCGCTTTCGCCCCGGCGGTGCGCAGGCGTTCGGCGCTCTCGAATACCTTCAGGATGCACTAGATTCATCTCCCTGGTCCGTTCCTGCTGCAGCGTCTGGGCGGCTGGGAACGAAATTGCCTGATTTGTCGCCTTCTTAACGCTAGCATCCGCGCGAACTGGTGTCGAGAAATTGCCGCTGGACATGTTCCCGGAGTGAAACGGGCCTAGTAAGCCCGGGCGAAGATCGCGCGCGAAGCGGCGGACTGGCCACAGTAGACGCAATTCCCGCTTCCAGCTTCCTGCTCCAGAGGGATGCAGCGCATGGTGGCGCGGGTTTCTTCCTTGATCTTGGCTTCGCAATCGGCACTCCCGCACCAGAAGGAGTAGGCAAAGCCATTCTCGACGGCTTTTTTCAGCTCGTCATAAGTTTTCGCATCGTGCGTGTTGCTCTTTCGGAAAGCCAAAGCCTTGTCGTGCAACGATTGTTGTATTTCCGCCAGCAACTTCTCGATGGTGACCGGTAGGTCCGCGAGCGAAGCGCTGATTTTTCCTTCCCTGCCGGGGCGGTCGCGGCGCGCCAGGACGGCGGCCTGTTTCGCGACGTCCTTCGGTCCGAGTTCCACTCGTAGAGGGACTCCGCGCATCTCCCAATCGTTGAATTTCCAGCCGGGGCTTTGGCCTTCGCGTTCATCGAGCGTGACCCGGATATTGGCTTTGGCCAGTTCGGCCTTCAGTTTGCGCGCCGTGTCGAGGACGGAGCCCTTTTCTTCGTCGGTCTTGAAGATCGGGACGATCACCACCTGGTAAGGCGCCAGCTTGGGTGGTAGCACCAGCCCCTGGTCGTCGCCGTGAACCATGATGATGGCGCCAATAACACGCGTGGAAAGTCCCCACGAAGTCGTCCAGCAATGCTGCAGCTGCCCGTTCTGGTCGAGGTACTTGACTTCGAAGGCCTGCGCGAAGTTCTGTCCCAGAAAGTGTGACGTCCCCGATTGCAGCGCTTTGCCGTCGCCCATCATCGCTTCAATCGAGTAGGTCACGTCCGCGCCCGCGAACTTCTCCGCTTCGGACTTCCTCCCGGGGATCACCGGAATTGCCGCGTCATTAATCGCGAAGTCCGCATAGGTATTCAACATCTGCAGTGTTTCCGCTTCGGCCTCTTCGCGCGTGGCGTGCGCGGTGTGGCCTTCCTGCCAATAGAATTCCAGCGTTCGCAGGAAAAGTTTGGTGCGCAATTCCCAGCGCACCACGCTGTTCCACTGGTTCATCAGCACCGGCAGGTCGCGGTACGACTGAATCCACTTGGACCACATGTGGCCGATGATGGTTTCCGACGTGGGGCGCAGCACGAGAGGTTCGGCGAGCTCCTCTCCGCCGCCAATGGTGACAACGGCCAGCTCGGGCGAAAACCCTTCCACGTGATGCTTTTCCTTGTCGATGAAGCTGCGGGGAATCAGCAGCGGGAAGGCCACGTTTTGATGGCCGGTGGCCTTGAAGCGCCGATCCAGCGCCTGTTGGATGTTTTCCCACAGCGCCCATCCGTAGGGCCGCACGACCATGCAGCCGCGCACCGGCGCGTAGTCGGCGAGCTGCGCCTTCAGCACCAGTTGGTTGTACCACTCGGAGAAATCTTGTGCCCGGGTAGGAAGCTTTTCTTCGGCCATGCGGCGGTTTGTCCGTTCCTCTCAGACGCGATAACGCAAGCTGAGTAAACTCAAAAGCGTATCGGACGCTTGCAAGCGTGTCAACGCGTGCATTGGGAGTCGTAGACTGAAAAAACAGCTCTTTCCCGATAAGAGCCGTCTAGAGGGCCAGCGAAATTTCACCGGTAGGCGTGTTAATCGGGCCCTGAATCCTAATAGCGTGAAGGGTAGAATTTTTCTTTCGGGCAACCGCCTACAGAACTCTTGATGTATTGGCACCATCGTGCATCCATGTCATCTATCAAGTCTTTTGCGACGGTGCCAACCGACTCTTTCCTCAGCACGAGGACCTTGTGATACCACATGGTGGCGACGGGATAGCTATTCGGGAGGCCGAACTCCTGAATCACCACCGAGACGACGGACCTCTTGCCTTCGTCCGACTTGTTTTCTGCAACATCGACAGAGACCAACTCAAGATAAAGCTCGAACTTGTTTTTGGCCTGCTCTGAGTATTTTGGCATGTACCGAGTCGAGTGTGTCAATTCTTGCTTTAGGGCTTCGTCGAACATTGTGCCGCACAGAGTCTTTCCCGGTGTGAGACACATGTACAGGGATTCGCGATTCCTGTGCGAAACTTGCGCGGGGAACTAGCAAAAGAGCGAGTACTGCAATCGGTCGCATCATGTCGAATTCTACCTCCAATCGCACGCGATTTCCCACATCGGTTGTAGTGCCTGGTTAATTGGGTTACCGGAGAAGTGGAATGGAGAGTGCAGCCGGTCCATCCGTTGTGAACGAAGGGAATTTTCTTCGTCTTGCGGACATTGTAGGGCGGCATTACAATGCCACTCGTTTCTGCGCGGTCGTTTTCAAGTTCGTATCCGCCCAGCGTTGTTCTCTGAGGGAGAAATCATGCCATGAAACGCATCACTTTAATTTCCTTGCTGGTTCTTTGCGCTGCGCAGATCGCTTCGGCGCAGGACTGGGCGCGCGCGGCGCTCCAGAAATCTCCTCGCCACGCCGAGTGGGTCACCGTCAAGCACGATGGCCGTTCGGTCGAAACGTTTGTGGTCTATCCCGAATCGAAGGGCAAGACTCCGGTCGTCCTGATCATCCACGAAATCTTCGGCATGACGGACTGGGTGCAGGACTTGGCGGACCAGGTTGCCGCCGCGGGCTACATTGCGGTTGCGCCCGATCTCCTGTCCGGCATGGGGCCGAACGGCGGCCGCAGCAGCGATTTTGCCGAAGACAAAGCGAGAGAAGCGGTAAGCCACCTGAATGCCGACCAGGTGACCGCCGATTTGAATGCGACGGCGGATTACGCTTTGAAAGTTCCCTCCTCGAACGGCAAGCTTTTCGTCGGCGGCTTTTGCTGGGGCGGCGGCCAGACCTTCCGCTTTGCCACCAATCGCGCCGACTTGGCCGCCGCGTTCGTTTTCTACGGCCCGCCGCCAGACAAAGATTCCATGTCGCGCATCAAGGCGCCGGTTTACGGATTTTATGCCGGAAACGACGCACGCATCGGAGCCATGATCCCCGATGCCGTCGCGCAAATGAAAGCCGCCGGCAAAACCTACGACATCGTGACCTACGAAGGCGCCGGACACGGCTTCATGCGTGCCGGTGAAGCTCCCGATGCAAAAGACGCCGACAAGAAAGCGCGCGCCGAAGCCTGGGTCCGCTGGAAAAATCTAATGAACGGCGGCAAGTAGTACACGTTCGAGAGCTGCGGCGAATCTAGCGAATACCGAACTCAGCCTGGATAAAAGGTTTAATCCCGTCATGCCCTTTGAGCTTCAGCCAAAGCGGGCCGTTGCCGCGTTCGAGTAGGATTTCGAAATCAAAGAACGGACAGCATTGGCTCTCGTACGAAACCCATTCCGCCACTTCCATCACGGAAACCGACTCGCTTCGCAAGCGAAGGGAGTAGCCGTCCGGCAATTCCTGAATTTCGATTCGCGCCGCTTCTAATTTGCGACGGAGCTGGTCGTACCGCTCCCGGTCCGAACTAGTGAGGGCGCTCATGTTGCAATAGAAACCGGATTTTTCACTCATAATCGGCGAGTTCCGAGCCAGGGTGTCCGTGCGTGGCGGAATGTCAACCCTGCTTCTGTTCGAGTTCCGCCCACCGCGCGTAAAGAGTGTCCACGGACTTCTGCGCCTCGTCCAATTGGTTAGACGCGTTCTCGAGACTCATTCGATCGCTGCCGATGGCGGGATCTTCCAAGGCGGCACGTTTGACTTGCAGGTTCCGCTCCGCTTCATGGATGCGGTCCTCGATGCCGGCGAATTCTCGCGCTTCGTTATAGGAAAGTTTCTTTTTTGCTGGGGCACGGGGAGTTTCGTCCCCCGTCGAGCGAAGGCGCCGGTTTTCCTCCGCTGACTTGGCGGCAGCCGTTGCCAACTGGGCGCGCTGCCACGTTTCCCATTGCGAATAATCCGCGAAGCGCTCCGCCGCGCCAAAACCGTCAAGCCCCACCACAACCGTCGACACGCGATCCAGCATGAAGCGGTCGTGCGTGACCAGCACTAGCGCCCCGGGATATTCAAGCAGGCTTTCTTCCAGAATTTCCAGTGTGGGGATATCGAGATCGTTGGTCGGCTCGTCCAGCAGCAAAACGTCCGCGGGTTGCAGCATCAGTTGCGCGATCAAAACACGTGCGCGCTCCCCGCCGGACAGCCGGCCGACCCGTTGATTCAGGTTCTCGCTCGAAAACAGAAATCGTTCCGCCCACGCGGCGACATGAATTACCCGGCCTTGATAAATCACCGCGTCGCTGTCCGGCGCGAGCACCCGGCGCAGCGTGATGTCCGGATCGAGTTCGCGGTTCTGGTCGAAGTACACAATTCGCAATCCTTCGGCGCGCCGGACTGTGCCGGATTCGGGCTTGGCATCTCCGCGCATCAAACGGAGTAGCGTGGTCTTGCCGCTGCCGTTCGGCCCAACCAGTCCCACTCGCATCCCAGACGTGACGCTGAAATGAATGTCCTTGAACAGTGTGCGGCTGCCAACGCCGTAGGACACCCTCTCAAGCGTGATCAGTTGCTTGGTCTTGCGGTTCGTCGCGGAGAAATCAATTTCCGCGCTGGCGGTGCGGCTGCGGGCGTTCATCTCAGCAAGTTCACCGATCATCTCGTTGGCTTTATCAATCCGCGCTTTCGCTTTGGTCGCGCGGGCCTTGGGTCCTCGCCGCAGCCATTCAAGTTCGGTGTGAACCCGGTTTTCCAGCGCTTCCTGCCGTTTTTTCTGCGCATGCAGATACAGCTCCTCGGCCTCCAGAAACGCGCTGTAATTCCCCTTCACACGGAGCGCTCCGTCTTCGTAGGCGCGATTGAGCTCCACCATCTCGTTTGCCACGTTCTCCAAGAAATACCTATCGTGGCTAACCACCACGCAAGCGAACGGCGCATTTTGCAAAATGGATTCGAGCCACTGAATCCCCGCGAGATCCAGATGGTTGGTCGGCTCGTCCAGCAAGAGAATGTCCGGCGCCTGGACCAGAGCTTCAGCGATCGCCAGGCGCTTGCGCCAGCCGCCGGAGAGCGTCGCGGCCTGCGCATCGAGATCCGCAAAACCGGCGCGCCCCAGCGTTTCTGCAAGACGCCCTAGGCTCTCGGATTCGGGAACCACGCTGCGTTCCAGGGCGCTTTCGATGACTGCGCGAATGGTCACGCCCGGCGCAAACTCCGAAATCTGCGCGACGTAGCTCAGCCGCGTTCCCTTGCGAATCGCCACGTCCCCGCTGTCCGGCTTGACGCGGCCGATGAGCATCTCCAGCAGCGTCGACTTGCCCGAACCATTCGGCCCGATGACGCCGATGCGATCCCCTTCCGAAACGGTGAACGAAATGTTCTGGAAGAGCGGCGCGACGCCATACCTCTTCGATAGTCCTTGCGCGCTGATGATCGGAGGCAATTTTCTCGGTCTTCTCCTGCACTTAGTTTACCCTTGAGGAGAACCGCGGCGGAAATTCGGCAAAGAGTGTTCCGCTACTCGGACGAGATGCTCCCTTGATCCACAAATTTGACGCTTTGGTTCTCGGCGCCGGAGCCGCCGGGCTGCTCTGTGCCGTGGAGGCCGGCAAACGCGGACGGCGCGTCGCCGTGCTGGAGCGCGCCGATGGCATTGGCGAGAAAATCCTGATTTCCGGCGGAGGCCGTTGCAATTTCACCAACATCCATTGTCAGCCGGACAATTTTATCTCCGCGAACGAGCACTTCGCGAAGTCCGCTCTCACTCGATACACACCCGCGGATTTCATCGCGCTCGTTGAAAAACACCGCATCCCGTACCACGAGAAAACTTTGGGCCAGCTTTTCTGCGATCGCTCGGCACAAAACGTCACGGATATGTTGGAAGCGGAATGCCGGGCCGCCGGTGCGCAGATTTTTCTCAGTTGCAGAATCCATGAGGTGCAGCGGACAACGGAGTTCGTCGTTCGCACCGAAGCGGCGGAGTTTCATGCCCCGGCACTGGTTGTCGCCACCGGCGGACTTTCCATCCCCAAAATGGGAGCTACTGCATTCGGCTACGAACTCGCGCGCCAATTCGGCTTGAACATCGTCACCACGAAGCCCGGCCTGGTGCCCTTGCTCCTCGGTGGACAGGACTACAATGCGTATAGAGACTTGGCGGGCATCTCAGCGGAAGTGGTTGCATCCGCGAACCATCACGCCTTCCGCGAAAAAATGCTCATCACCCATCGCGGCTTGAGCGGCCCGGCGATCTTGCAGATCTCCTCCTATTGGGAGAAGGGCCAGACCATCCAACTCGATGTGGCACCCGATCGCGAAATCGCGCAGGCGATTCGTACAGCCAAATTTCGCAATCTCGCCGCCGCGCAGAATGCCTTCCAAGGAATTCTGCCCAAGCGATTCGCTGAACGCTGGCTCGAAAACCATGCCCCTACGGCCTGGAACAACGAAGCCCTCGCAAAATGGGAACAGCAGATTCACCAATGGGTGATCGAACCAGCCGGCACCGAGGGTTACGAAAAGGCGGAAGTAACGGTCGGTGGCGTCGACACCAACGAATTGTCGAGCAAATCCATGGAGAGCAAGAAAGTCCGCGGACTATTTTTTATCGGCGAAGTTGTCGACGTCACCGGCCATCTGGGCGGATTCAATTTCCAGTGGGCGTGGGCATCCGGCGCCGCCGCGGGACGCGCTTTATGAGGGAACTGAAGCGCGACGAGCGCCGGAGCGTGCCGGGACGACTGGGCCCTGCGCTGCCTTTGCCTCTTCGTATGCGGCGA
>Ga0210400_10000047_pt1 | contig 198819 bp, 168 predicted proteins | sample IncBWH26MmetaG_FD_155456 | JGI IMG/M metagenome (GOLD analysis project Ga0210400, IMG submission 155456) | Forest soil microbial communities from Barre Woods Harvard Forest LTER site, Petersham, Massachusetts, United States - Inc-BW-H-26-M | ecosystem: Environmental > Terrestrial > Soil >... | reverse complement strand
TTCCGGGCCTTGCTGTGTTCTGCGTGTCATCCTGAGGCCATCCGGCGAGGCATGCAGTTTGTGCCCCGGCGGGACCCAAGAAGGTCCCGCTGCCGGGGATGGCCGAAGGATCTCAGCCGATCGACGGCGCGGGCTTATAATTCGTGAGCGCTGCAAACGGGGAAGAGGACCCTATGGAACGCCACTTCGAAAAAGACCTGAACGAGCTGAAAGAGCGGCTCCTCTGGATGGGCAGTCTCGCGGAACGCGCCGTGCACCAGGCCGTTCATGCCGTGCTCGATGGCGATGAGCCTCTCGCGAAGCGCGTCCTGGACGAAGAGGACTCCATCAATGAGCTGCAGCTTGAAGTTGACGACCGCGTCGTTCAGCTCCTCGCGCTGCATCAATTGATGGCCGTCGATCTGCGCTTCGTTCTCGCGGTTTCCCGCATCAACAACGACCTCGAGCGCATCGGCGACCAGGCCGTGAATATCGCGCAGGGCGCCACGCGCATCCTGCGTCACCCGCGCGTGAAACCTTACGTCGATTTGCCGCGCATGAGCGATCTCGTCGAGGAGATGGTGCGCAACGCCCTCAACGCCGTCGTCCGCCGCGATGTCGACCTCGCACACAAAGTCCTCGCCACCGACGACCAGGTGGACCACTATCGCGATCAGATTTTCCGCGAATTGCTTACCTACATGATGGGCGATTCGAGCGTGGTCTTTCCTGCGTTCGAGCTCATCCTCGTGGCGAAAAACCTCGAACGCATCGGCGATCACGCCACCAACATCGCCGAGGACGTCATCTACATCGTCCAGGGCCAGGACGTCCGCCACCCCACCGTCGACCGCCGCTAGGGTAAAGACAAGCCCTCGCGCCAAGCAAACTTGTCATTCCGACCGGAGGGTCGGAGATTTGCCGTCCCGTAGTGGAGGAATCGCTCCTCAATTTCGGAATTCAGGCAAAAAATAGAGACCGACACCCTGTTAACCTGGGCGCCCCCATTCCCGTTGACCCGCTCGGCTTCGGTCTTTTTACAAACCGCTTGACGAAGTTATACCTCTCTTGCTACTATACGTCCTGGGTAAGAGTGTGAACGCCCCAAAATGCGGCAGCCTGTCTGCCGCTTTTTCATTTTCAGCGCGCCCGCCGTTGGAGTGGCCGGTCTTCAGACCGGTTTCTTGTCTTGTGCCTTCGTAGGCTGGCCTTCTCATCGCGGAGCCGAGAGGCTTAGGCCGGCCGCTCTTGAACGGGGCACCTTCCTGAAATCGAATCTCGCTGACCTGAACGCTCGGCAAGCTATTAGTCAGAAGCTTGGCAGTGGCTGTAGAGCGTCGGGCCTGCCCACTGTGGCTCGCATCTTTGCAGCGCTAACCCTCTTTAGAATCAACACTTATGGAATGCCCGCAAGTGTTGATTCTAAACCACTTAAACGGACTCTAAGTCTTTTAGGTGCAACACTTACAATAAACATAGGGGGAGGGGGTCTTATTGTTAACGAGCAAGAGGCTCTGATCAACCACGCCCACAATCAGGAGCCCGCCTTGAGAGGACGTCGGCCGTCGACATGGAAGAGGGCAAGAAGTGTCAGTGCTCCCACAAGGGAGATGCCAATTCCCAAAGTCCGATCCGGCGTCCGGTTGAAATGAACATCGATCCGCGATTCGCCCGCTCCAAGAGGCACGATCATCTGCTCCGTGCCGGCGGGATGTTCCACCTGGACTGGTTTGCCGTTCACTTCCACGTGCCACGCCGGATAATCGAGCAATCGCAGTGCAATTCGGACCGGCTTCTTTGCGTTGACTTGCACGCTTTTTTCTTCCGCGGTCCACTCTTCGATCTGGACCCTTGCACCTGTTGGGGACGCTTTCTGATCAGAGCTATTGACGGTGGAGACCATGGGTGCGTTCACCGGCAAATCTGTATGGTCATCTCCTGCAGGGTCGTATTCATCCGTGCCGTCGAATCCTGCTTTCTGTTCGACCGCATCCTGTGCCGCGGCAAGATCTTCTCCATCCCACCATCCCTGTTTCCCTTGCAGCGCGCCTGTTCCGGTAAGAATCGCAACCGCCAATGTGATCCAGAGCGCAGCAAACCGGCGCCGCTCCACCGCCGCGGCGAGGAACACCGCAAACGCCACCGCCAGGATCGACATCCATCTCCATGGGAATTGCACGAACCGCAGCTTCGGCAGCACATCCCAGAAAATCGCCGTAAACCGTAACATCAGCAGCGTCGCGCCCGCGCTGAGCAGCAACAGCGATTGATAACACTTTCTCCGCTCGCTGTCTCTTGCTTCACCCGTGCTTCGTCGCAATGCCGCCAGTGCTGCAAGCCCCGTTAGGACAATCATAAGCACGGCCGTCCCCGAAGCCACCCAATTGAAAAGCGTGTGCTCCGGGTCGTTGGTCTGCGTGAAAAGAAAATTGTCCCGCGGCAGCAATCCCGCCGAAATTGCTTGCGCGATATTGACCCAGCGCTGTTCGTAAGCGGCCGGCAAAATGTACAGCGCCGCCAATCCGAATCCCAGCGCAAGTCCGGCCGCGCCGCGAGCCAACGGTCTCCAGGATCGTTCCCGCATCGCAGCCCAGGCAAAAACCAACGCAAGGCTGTAACTCGCGAGCACGCCGGCCGGCGCATTCGATAGCCACACTGCGGCGAAAAGAATTCCGAAAATCGCCACGCCGCGTGGCAAAGTTCTCCTGCGAAACCCCAGCGTTCCACTCAACTCGAAAGCCGCCAGAAACAGCAAAGGGAAAAACGCCGACGCCAACAACTCCGAAAAATCGCTGCGGATGTAAACGATCAGCAGCGCATTCGGATTCGCCGCGTAGCAGAACGCTCCGAATAGTGAAGCGCGCTCCGAAATCACCCTCCGCGCCAACGCAAATGCGCTCACTCCCGCGAACGTTTGCACCAGAACGACGAATACCGTCGACACCGCGTTCCACGGCATTGCGAAGCCCAGCCCCGCTCCCAGCATCCAAGAGAGCGGCGGATAAAAAATAAATCGCGGCTCTCCAAAACCGTGGTTCGCCCACACCGTCCAGCGCGGATACAGGATCCCTTCCTTCCATTGTCCCGCCGCGTCCAGCCACGAGCCGGCATGAAACCCGATGTCGTGCCCTGATGGAGTCCCGAGCCAGTAAAACGGGGCGACCATGAGCAGCGTTGCGGCGAGTGACACGCCAAACGCCAGCAGCCAGCCCTTCCTGGCGGGCCATCTGCGATACCCCGCGTTCAATTTTGTTTGTTCGGCATTTCCGGCGGAAAGAGTCATCGAAGGTTCATCGCATTGTAACCGCAAAACAATCTGCGGCGCGCTGCTCCCCACATTCCGTGCGATGCGCCTGAAGTTGAGCGATAATACACCGGCAAATGAGCGCTACCAGCACCACCTTCGCGCCGATCATCGAGGCGCGCAAGCTCGAGAAATTTTATCCGCAGCCCGACGGCAACCGCATTCAGGTAATTGCCGCGACCGACCTGGCCATTTATCCCGGCAAGATTGTCGCGCTGCTCGGTCCCTCCGGATGCGGCAAATCGACTTTGCTGCGCATGCTCACCGGTCTTTCTCCGGCTTCCGCTGGTAGTGTCTTCTGGCACGGTCGGCCCGTCCAGGAAGAAACTCCCAACGTCGGGATCGTATTCCAGAGTTTCGCGCTTTTTCCCTGGCTCACCGTCCTCGAAAACGTCGAAGCTCCCCTCGAGGCCCGCGGCATGTCCGCCGCTGAACGTCAAAAGCGCGCCCTCGGCATCATTGACGCGGTTGGCCTCGACGGATTCGAGACCGCTTACCCCAAGGAACTCTCCGGCGGCATGAAGCAACGCGTTGGCGTCGCCCGCGCTCTTGTCGTCGAGCCCGAAGTCCTTTTCATGGACGAGCCTTTCTCCGCCCTCGACGTGCTCACCGCCGAGACGCTGCGCGGCGAATTGCTCGAGCTTTGGCTCGAACACAAAATTCCCACCCGCGCCATTTTCATCGTTACCCACAACATCGAGGAAGCGGTTGTCCTTGCCGACCGCATCATCGTCCTCGGCCGCAATCCCGCTCATATCCACGCCGATTTTCCCGTGGAAATCCCTCACCCCCGCGATCGCAAGTCACCTCGCTTTCTCGAGCTCGTCGACGCCATCTATCGCGTGCTCACGCGCCCCGATCTCAAACAAGAAGATATCCTCCACGCGCCCGCCGCCTCGGAAGCCGCCGCTCATCACAATGTCATCATGCTTCCCCACACGCGTCCCGGCGGCATGGCCGGCCTGCTCGAAATTCTCGTGGATCAAGGCGGCCGCGCCGATCTTCACCGGCTGGCCGCCGAACTTAGCCTCGAAGTCGACGCGCTTCTTCCCACCGTGGACACTGCCATCCTTCTCGGCTTTCTCCGCGTCGAAGAAGGTGACGCCATCATCACGCCCGAAGGCCAGGCTTTCGCGCAAGCGGACATTCAGGAGCGCAAAGCCATCTTCCGCAAAGCGGCGCTTGCCAACGTTCCTCTCCTCCGCCAAATGGAACAGGCCCTCAAGGCGAAATCAAACCGCACTCTCCCGGACGAATTCTTCCGAGATTTACTCGACGAGCATTTCAGCGAGGACGAATCCCGCCGCCAGCTTGAAACTGCCATCCAGTGGGGCCGCTACTCCGAAATTTTCGATTACGACGCCGCCACCGGCAAGCTCACGCTCACCGAGGCCTGACTCTCCGTGCCCGAACTCACCGCCGCTGCTCCCAGAGCGACTCCCCTCCCGCCCCGTGCCGTTCGCCAGGCGGGCTCGCGCTGGGCCGGCGGGTTTCTCATCGACATCTCGGTTTTCCTTTTTGTTTTCGCCGCGATTTACGGCGTCTACGCGATCGGCCACATCTGGTTCGCACCCACTGGGGTGCAAGCCCATATTTCGCAGGACCCGCGCATGCTGCCTCGCTACGCTTTCTATTCGCTTGTGCGCATCGCTCTGGCGTACGCCATCAGTCTTGTCTTCGCGCTCGGCTACGGCTACGCGGCCGCGCATTCGCGGCGCGCCGAGGCGGTGCTCGTCCCGTTGCTCGACATTCTCCAGTCCATCCCCGTCCTCAGTTTTCTTCCTGGCGTCATGCTCGCCATGGTGGCGCTGTTCCCGCATCGCCAGTTGGGCGTCGAGCTGGGCTCCATTCTGCTCATTTTCACCGGCCAGGTTTGGAATATGGCGTTCAGTTTTTATTCTTCGCTGAAAACTATTCCGCGCGAACTGAACGAGGCCGCGCGTATCTTCCGCTTCGGCAAGTGGCAGCGGTTTGTCGAACTCGATCTTCCATTCTCCACCATCGGACTGGTTTGGAATTCCATGATGTCTGTCGCTGGCGGATGGTTCTTTCTGATGGCTTGCGAAATGTTTGTTCTCGGCAATCGTGATTTTCGTTTGCCCGGTTTGGGCTCCTACTTGCAAACCGCCGCGGGCAACGGCGATACGCGCGCAATTCTCTGGGGCATTGCCGCGATGGTCGCAGTCATAGTTCTTCTCGATCAATTGATCTGGCGCCCCGTAATTGCCTGGGCGGATAAATTCAAATTCGAGCAAGTCGAAGCGGCCCAAACAGTGCAGCATCACCTGCTCAGTTTCCTCGGTCGCGCTTCTCTGGCCATCCGCGCGTATCGCGTCATCTTTCGCCCGTTGATCAACCGCCTCACGCTCACGTTTGCCATTCTGGCTCGCAGCGCCGCGAAGAGGCTCCCCAACCCGAAAGATCTCCGCACACGGCGCTGGCTCGAATTCGTACTCGGCGCTACCGTGCTTGTCGGTATCGGATTTGCCGTCTTTCACGCTGTCCGCGAGCTCTCCGATCTGCGCCGCGAGGACTATTTCACCTTACTGCGCAGCGCAGGTTTCACTTTCCTCCGCGTCAATGCCGCGCTTCTCATCGGCGCTCTCTGGACTGTGCCCGTTGGCGTGGCCATCGGCTCTAACCCGCGGTTTGCGCGAATTGCACAGCCGCTTGCTCAGATTGCCGCCTCCATTCCCGCGACCGCGCTTTTTCCCATCATTCTGCTTTTCCTGATCCGTCTCCGCGGGGGCCTGGAGATCGCCGCGCTGGCCATCCTGCTCCTCGGCACGCAGTGGTACATCCTCTTCAATGTCATCGCCGGCGCCATGGCCATTCCCACGGACTTGAAAGAAGCGGCGCGCATCTACCGTTTTACTTCCTGGGGCCGCTGGCGGCATCTCATTCTTCCGGGGATTTTTCCGTATCTCGTCACCGGAATGGTGACCGCTTCCGGCAATGCCTGGAATGTCAGCATCATCGCGGAATATTTTCATTTCCAGGGAAGGATCGTTTCGACCACCGGCCTCGGCAGCGCCATCAGCCGCGCCAGCGACGCTGGCCGCTTCGATCTCCTCCTCGCCTCCACGCTGATCATGGCCACCGTCGTGGTGTTCATCAACCGCCTGTTGTGGCGGCGCCTTTACCGCCTCGCTTCCTCGCGCTTCAAGCTCGAGTCTTGATTTCGCGAACCGCGGCAGCCCTCGAGGAAGAGCGCTTGACATTTTCTAATTACTACGATATCGTACTATCCGATATGGGACGACATACAAACTTGCATTTCTTCCTGTTCATCCTCGTGGCGTTCGGGCAGTCAGCTTGCGCCCGGCACGACGCCTTGCCTTCACTTTCCCATGCCGCTGCCTCGATCGAGCTGCACTTGAATGCTTCCGCCGACGCGGCCTTTCCTCTCTTCGGCCCGGTCCGCGAATCCGAATGGGCGCCAGAGTGGTCGCCCGTTTGGATCTATCCCTCGGCCCCGCTTCAGTCCGCCGATGGCGCTGTCTTCACTACCTCCCACCAAGCGGGTGCGGCTACCTGGGTGATGACCGTCTATGACACCGATAAGCGCACTGTGGAGTACGTGAATTTCATCCCCGGCCGTCGCGTGACCCAGATCAGCATTACGGTTCGGCCGGACACCGCTGCGACCTCCATTGCGCGAGTCTCCTATCATGTTACCGCCCTTTCGCAGGAGGGCGGCAGATTCGTCGCCCATTTTGCGAAGAATTTTCCAGGCGAGGGACCGCACTGGGAAAAAGCCGTCAACGATTCCATTAGCAAGAACGGCCTCCGCTCCGGCTCTGACCAACAGGCGACCCCGGCGAAAACCAATTAGGAGAAGGGAAATGCAAGCGAGGGAAGAACTGCTGCAAGAGCTTTTACTGCCCGCCGAACTCACCGATGATCAGTTCATCGCGGCCATGGAACAACTTCGCGTCGCCAACGTGAATTTTCATCATCGGGACCACATCCGCCTGGCGTGGGCTTATTTGCGGAGGGCCAACCCTCTGGTGGCGGGCGAAAATCTTACGCGCTGCATACGACGGTACGCCACTCATAACAAGGCCCCGCGCAAATACCACCACACTATTACACTCGCTTGGGTGCGCATCGTCGCTGGGGCCATGCGCTTGACTCCAGCACTAGAATTATTTGAGCCCTTCGCTGCCGCCCACCCGTTTCTCTTCGAGGTCCGTTTTCCCTGGACGTTTTATTCCGCCGCGCGCTTGGATTCAGAAGCCGCTCGCGCCGGCTGGGTGGAACCCGATTTGTACCCTTTGCCTTGAACCGCTTCATTGGCTGTGAATCTTGCGAACTGCGCACCGCGACGGCATACTGCTGCGGGGAAAAATTTTAATGCCTTTACGCCTTATCCCAGAGGTTCATCGTGCTACTCACCGCGTCGGTATTTTTCTCGATGGGCTCGGCATCACCCAGGGTGAAGGGCACATTCTTTCGCATCTAGCCACTTCCGGTGACGCGACCATCGCGGAGCTTCATCGCGCCCTGGCGCATCGCCGCTCAACACTTACCAGCATCCTCGATCGCCTTGCCGATCGCGGATGGATCACGCGCGAGACGGACCCCAACGATCGCCGCTCGTTCATCATCGGGCTTTCAAAAAATGGGAAAAAGGCCGCGGCAAAAATTTACCGTGAATTGGAGCGAATCGAAGGACAAGCACTTGGCGAAGTCTCCAAACAAGACTTGCTCTCCGTTGTTGCCATATTGCAATCGCTGGAAAGCGCCGCGGACAAGTCGGCCCGCCGTAAAAAAGATTAAGTGCGATTTTTCGCAGCTCACCATTCATCGGCTGCATACGTTTAGCAGGACGACGTCATCCTGAGGCGATCTGGCGAAGATCGCCGAAGGATCTCAACCTTGGAATCATGCAAAGTGTCTTGGTTAAGATCCTTCAGGGCGCAAACAACGCGCCCTTCAGGATGACAGGTTATTTGTGCCTAAATGATAGACAAATATTTGGCCTTCGCGAAATTCTGGTTAAGGCTGCTTTTTCTCTTCAGACTTCGGCGCAACCGGCTCCTCGCCCCAAATATATTTTCCAAACCATTTTTCGTTTTCTTCCATCACGGCGCGCTGTTGTTTTGGTTTGTTGATTCCGTGGCCGAAACCCTTGTAGACCACCATCTTCACCGGCACACCACGGTCTTCGAGGGCCTGCCGCAGTTCGTAGGCATTAGGGATCGGCACACGCCGGTCGTTTTCTCCGTGCTGAATCAATGTAGGCGTCTTGGCCTTCGCGATGTAGCTGATGGGCGAAGTTTTCTTGTAAATCTCCGGATCATCCCACGGTGTGGCATGGAGATACTGCCGCGTGAACGGCGTGATGTCCGTATTCACGTAATAGGTCATCCAATCGGAAATTCCCGCTCCCACGGAAACCGCCTTGAAACGGTCGCTCGATGCCGTGATAAATGCGGAAATGTACCCGCCTTCGCTCCATCCCATCGAACCGACACGATCCTTGTCCACGAAACCCCTGGCGATCAACGCATCGACTCCCGAAATGACGTCCGCATAGTCGCCGACGCCGAGGTTCCGCACATTCAGGGCCCGGAATTTTTCGCCGTATCCCGCCGAGCCGCGGTAATTCGGCCGTAGCACCAGCGCACCCCTTGCGATAAACCGTTCGATGGGGTAATAGCGATCGGCGTTCACTACCGGCTGGTCCACGCCCGTCGGCCCGCCGTGAATCACCACGAGCAAAGGATATTTTTTCCGTGCATCGAAGTCCGCCGGCTTATAGAGAATCCCCTCGATCGCCGTGCCATCACCCGATTTCCAGGAAATCACTTCGCGCCGCGCAGGTGTGAAGCTTTTCAGTTGATCGCCCATGGCCGTCAACTTTTTCGCATTCCACGGCGCCACACTCCCCGCGTAAATCTCCGCATATTCATTTCCTCCCGCCGCGCGGTATGCGCACTGCTTGAAGTCCTTCGCAAACGTAAACGACGACGACACCATGTGCTCAGGTATGCTTAGCTTCTCGATTGCCTTTGTTGAGGGATTCAGCCGGAACGCATGCGCGTAGGTTTTTTGTTCTGCTGCAAAATAGATTCCGTCCGGCCCCCACTCCAGCAGTTCGGGATCTTCGTCGAACGCGCTGGTCAGGATTTGTGGCGAGCCGCCTTCCGCCGGCACAATCGCGATTTTTCCGTTTGTGTAGTAGTTGTACTTTTCTCCCGCTGCCGTTTGATACGCAATCTGCTTTCCGTCCGGCGACCACTTTGGATTTGTATCCGGCCCCGGCGTACTCACGATTTTTTTCGGCGCGCCTCCGCTCGCCACTATCACATAAATGTCGGCGGTCTCCGAGGAAATCAGATCCGGGTCGCGTTGCGCGCTGAATGCGATGCGCGTGCCATCCGGCGACCACGCGAAATCTCCCACGCTGAATTCATTTCCCTCGGTCAGCTGCTTCGCATCAGGGATTCCCGATCCCGCTTCAGTGGATAATGCGATTGTCCAAAGGTGGATCATCTGATAGTCGGCGTGCACGACAGAATACTCGCCGTATTTTTCCTTCCGGTCTTTCAGCGCTTTGGGCTCCGCATCCTGCCCGGTGTATGCGATGTGCCGTGAATCCGGCGCCCAATGGAACGCGCTTACTCCCTCTTCCGCTTTCGTGACTTGTTGCGCCTCGCCGCCGTCCGCCGCGATCACGTAAAGCTGTTTCTTTTCCGCCGGGCTGCCGGTAATCTGTCCCGGCCGGTCGGAAAGGAACGCGATCCATTTTCCGTCTCGCGCCCATTCCGCGTTCGTGCTCGACTTCTTCGCCGTGGTCAGCGCGTGCGATTCGCCCGTTGACACATCGACGATCCACAGTACGCGCTCAAACGCGTTGTCTTCCCAATTTGTCCGCGACACTTCGTACACCACCCTCTTCCCATCCGGCGAAATCTGCGGGCTGAATACGCCTTTCATTTCCAGCGACTGGTCAATGGTCGGAGCTTTCAAGGCGTCTGCCGCCGCAGCCGTCTTCTTTTCTTGCGCGGCGGCCAAACACACAAAGCCCGCCAAGGCAAAAAAAGCGCTTGCAGTGGCAGCGAAACTCTTCCGGCCCATTTTTTGCTTCATCGCAAACCTCGCTTGTGGCTTCGTTATTCTTTTCTAAAAAGAAGGACAATTCCCAAGGCCAACAAAATGCCCGCGGTTGTTCCAAGCAGGAAGGCCGGTGTCCCCCGGCTGTACTTAATTGCCCGGGAAGCAGCAAGGACCGCAAATAACAGCACGATCGCTCCTCGTGTTCTGCTCTGCCGGGAAGATTTCATCTGCTCTCTCGGCCCACAATCAGCGTGAAGCCGCCTTCGATCCCGCCTCTCGCGCCAGCTCCTTGCTCAAGAAAATGATCTGTCCGACGTGATGATAAGCGTGCCCCGCGCACCGCAGAAATGCCGCGAACCGGTTGTTCGCTTCCGGCTCGCGCTCCGCGGAGTACTCCGCGGCCCAATCTACGGGTGATTGCTTGCGAATCGTGGCAATTACCATCTCGATTGTGCGGTCAAATTCGCGGAGAACCTTTTCCTTCGGCAGCCGCTGCGAGTCTGTAAATTCCAGATCTCGATGACGAACGTATCCCGTATTCGCGATCCGCGCCCCGATGTAGTAGTTCAGGTTGCCCGTCAAATGCAGAATCAGGTGTCCGACGCTGTTTCCATACGGATACGGGTTGTGCCAAAAGGCCTCCTGCGAAAGCGGGTCGACCCACTTATGTACACCCTCCCCGACGTATTCGTAGTAATTCGCCAATTCCTCGGCGACCGTGCCCGATAGCTCTGCCATATGCCTTTCACCTCACCAAAAAAACTACCGCGGCGTACTCCCGCGGTCATTGCGATAAATCACGCCTTCCTTCATCACAAAGAAAACATGCTCGGTCTGACGGATGTTTTGCAGCGGATCACCCGGTACCGCGATCACATCCGCGAGCTTTCCGGCTTCGAGCGTCCCGATTTTGTCCGCCAGCCCCAGCAGATCGGCATCCGAGGAAGTTCCAGCCCTTAATGCGTCACTCGGCTTCATGCCCAAATCCACCATCTGGTGAAACTCTTCCGTATTGCGTCCGTGCGGATACACGGCCGCGTCGGTACCGAGACCTATCTTCACTCCCTTGGCCATGGCCTTTTGAAACGTCTGATGGATCGCCGCGATGGCCACCTTGGCTTTCACGAGAATCGCGGGCGGAATGTAAACGCCCCGGTCGATCTGCTCCTGCAAGCCCTGGACCGCCATCAGCGTCGGCACCAGGTACGTTCCGCGCTGCTTCATCATATCGAGCGCTTCATCGTCCAAGAACGTTCCATGCTCGATGGAATCGATTCCCGCGCGAATGGCGCGCTTCGCTCCTTCGGCTCCGTGGGCGTGCGCCGCAGTCTTGCGCCGGAGTGCGTGCGCTTCGTCCACGATGGCGTTCAGCTCCTCCTGCGTGAGCTGGGGAGTATCGACGTCGTCGGTGGCGGAAAGCACTCCACCCGTCGCGCAGACTTTAATCATGTCCGCGCCGTACTTGTGGTCGAGCCGCACGGCGTAGCGCGCCTGGTCCGGGCCATTGATGACGCCCTCAAGCGGACCGGCTTCGTGGCCGAACAATCCTTCACGGTAGCCTTGCGAGAAATCGCAATGCCCGCCGGTCGCGCTGAGCGCGTGGACGGTCACGAGCATGCGCGGGCCAGGCACTTTTCCGTCGCGGATGGCGTTGCGCAATCCCACGTCGATGTAGTCAGACGAACCCACATCGCGCACTGTCGTAATTCCGCCCATGAGGGTCACGCGGGCGTTCGCGGCCGCGTCCAGCGCGCGCTCCGCGATGGTTTTCTGCAAGCCGTCCAGGCGGTTCTGCTTGAAATCGTCGCTGTACATCATCGTCAGGTGCGTGTGCGCGTCGATGAAACCCGGTGAAAGCGTGGCGTCACCCAGGTCAATTACCTCCGCCCCCGCGGGAATCGCGGCATTCGCGCCCACAGCGACAATCTTTCCGTCCGCCACGACCACCACGCCCGGCGTCGCCAGCGTGCCACTCTTCCCGTCAAAGAGCCGCGCAGCTTTCAGCACGTACGTCTTGCTCGCCGCCTTTGGCGTCTGCCCAAGAGCGCTCGCCGCCACCAGCAAACTCAACAGCCCCACCTCGCAACATTTGCGCATCGTTAATCCTCTCCTTCACTTCAACTCTAATTTTCGGAAATTTCCGCAACAGCCTGTCACTGAAGTTTGCCGAGCTCGTCACCCTCGCCGCCGAACCCCATGGAGCTCAAGTTTGCCCCGAAGCAAAAAGGAAGCATTGCATCTCCGGGCTGACAAATCGAAGCTGGACGCCTTTCTCGAATCCTGCAAACCAATCTTTCGATTCCGGCGGAAAGTCTTTTGGGTCAGCCGGCCAATATGTTGCTCCACGGAGAAACAAACGCAAGATGCCATCCTCTGCGAAAGAGAGCTGCAATAGGTCGTCCAGGCAAATCGTCACACTGCCATTCCTTAAGGAAATCGTGCAGCTAGAGTTGGAGCCCAGTACGGCAATTTTTTTCTTTTGTCGTTCCCACCCGCCAAGAATATTCATCACTTCCGCGTGCGAGATTTCTTTCATTCGCGCACCTCCTTTTTTAGGAAGCGCAAAGGCGTGGCTATTCTAGCGGTTTAAGCCCGCGGTTGTCCCGCCGCTTTTGGGAAGCCTGGGCGCCTTCGGTTCCAAAAATCTAAGTCCACGAAAAAATTATCTTTGGGGGATTTATCGCGACGGCGGAGTCGCATCCTGATTCTTCACGGTTCAGCCCGCCCAAAAACTAGCGCGCCCGTTTGCTTCGTTTTCCACATTTCCTCGTACGGGGTCCTTCCGTACTATTGACCTACCGGCTAACCCCCTCCGACACTGGAGTTTAGTATGGCGCGTTATTCCGCCTTTCTCGGGCGCACGGTCGAGGTGCAATATCGCGCCGGCGAGATCCTTTTGCCGGCTTCGGGGACTTTTGTCGCCGATTCCGGGCGGTCCATCTTCCTCGAACAGCATTTTGACCAGCGTGGCCAAGCCAAGCAGTTCCGCTGGGAAATTCCCTATCAATACATTGTCCGTATCCATGAACCTCTTACCGACGGACTCTCCCCGGCCGCGCCTTCGGCGCTGACGGCAAACTCTGCCGCCTCAGAGGACAGCCGGGCGAGCGCCGCGGCCGGCGCCGCAGGTGGTGCGTCCACGCTCTTCTCGGTACCCCGTCGCCCCAAGACCGTTTAGCCCGCGCACTTTCTTCCCCGGTTCCCTTATTCCTTCCGTAACTTCATTCGCAAGTTCGGCTACAATCGTTACCCGGCATTCCTGAAATTCCAGCGCGGCTCCTTGTTCAGCATTGGCCGCGCGTGAGGAGACCCTTCGTGACATCCCCTTCTGGCGTGCAGAAAAAGGTTGGACTCATCGGCCTCGGCCTCATGGGCGGCCCCATGGGTCTGAATCTCTTGAAGGCCGGGCATTCGCTCACGGTCTGGAACCGCACCGCCGCGCGCGCCCAATCGCTCGTCGCGGCCGGAGCCAAACTCGCGGCATCTCCCCGCGAGGCCGCGGCCGCTTCCGACATTTTGCTTACCATCGTCAGCGATCCCCCTGCCCTCGAAGAAGTTCTGCACGGTTCGGCAGGCAAAAATGACGGCGCGCTCGCAGGGCTTCAGCGCGGCTCCATTTATATCGACTCGAGCACCGTTTCCCCTGGCCTGGCGCGAAAAATTTCCACCGCCTGTGCCGAACGCGGCGCGCGTTTCCTCGACGCTCCCGTCACCGGCGGCACCTGGGGCGCGGAAAAAGGCGAACTCGTTTTCATGGTGGGCGGCGATGCGGAGACCCTGCGCGACGCGGAGTCCGTCCTTGGCGCCATGGGCAAACGCTGGTTCCATCTTGGCCCCACCGGAGCCGGGCAGACCATTAAGCTCGCCATGAATATGATTCTTGCGTTGCAGGTTGATGCGCTCGCGGAAGCCCTCGCGCTCGTCACTGGCGCGGGCATCGCCGGTGAAAAACTTGTCGAGGTGCTGCAATCCAGCATGGCGCGGGCCGCGGTCCTTGATGTCAAAGCTCCGCTTCTCCTTAAAGGAGAATACCCGCCAAGTTTTCCCCTGCGCCTCATGCACAAGGATCTTGGCCTGGCACTCGATCTCGCCAACCAGATTGGCGTGCCCCTGCCTGCGACCGCGGCCGCGCGGGAATCCTACAGCGCCGTCAAAGGGGCCGCGAAAGAAGATCTCGACTACGCGGCTGTCATGAAATTCTGGAAAAAGTGAGGCATCCCGCGAGGATGAGTTATTCCGCCCGTTCCGCGGCTCGCGGAGAGCCCACCTTGGGGCGAGGGATTTCTTCCCTCGGGCTGTCTCAAAATCCGTTTTGCGATACACCACTCGTCCCGGTTTCCTCGGCTCTGCTAAACTCTTCCGCAACGGAGGTCACTCATGAGTTCCCCTTCTGCTTCACCCGACCCGGCCAAACTTCACATAATTCGCGAAAATCTTCGCGAGGAGTGGACTGGCGAGAAAACGGTGGCCGCCTGGCGAAAATGGCATGCGCAAATCGCAGCGTTCACGCGCGGCGCCACTGATGCCATTCTCGAAGCCGCACAGCTTCGCCCCGGCATGCGCGTGCTCGACCTTGCCAGCGGCGTTGGCGATCCCGCTCTGTCTATCGCCGCCGCAGTCGGACCCTCCGGACACGTGACCGCCTCGGACATGGGCCCGGGCATGATTTTGCTTGCCGAAGAGCTCGCCCGCAAAAAAGGGCTCGCCAACATTGAATTTCGCGAAGCCAATGCCGAGTCGCTCCCGTTCGCCGATGCCTCGTGCGACGTTTTGACCTGCCGCTTCGGCATCATGTTTTTCCCCGATCTTGCCAAAGCGCTGCGTGAATGTTTGCGCGTTCTGAAACCCGGCGGCCGCGCCGCGTTTGTCGCCTGGGGAAAGCGGGAGCAGCCTTTCTTCAGCGCCACCGCTGGAATTCTTCTGAAACACGTTCCCGTGCCTCCGCCTCCTCCCGATCCGGACGCGCCGAACATCACCATGTTTGGAGAAAGCAACCGCCTCCGCCACGCTCTTGAGGCGGCCGGCTTCACGGCCGTTCACGAGGAAGCTCGCGTTGTGCCGGGGAAGTGGGCTGGTTCGCTCGAGGAATACTGGGAGCAATTCACGGAAGTGGCCGCGCCATTTCGCCCGCTGATCGAGCAACTTACTCCCGAGAAAAAAGGTCGGGCGGTCGCGGAAATTCTCGCCGGGCTCAAGAAATTCTGGAATGGCAAAGAGATGGTCTTACCGCTGGAAATTGTTATCGGCACCGGCATGCGACGCTGAGTCGCGGCAAAGCGATACACTCTCCGCTCGTCGCAGCTTGGCTGCTTACGGCTTCTTAATTCGGTTTCAGCAGGCGTGGGAGAAAAAACGCGAAGAATTTTGCCGGGTCAGACTGAAGACAAACTTCCGCATTGGGCGTGCCCGGCTCTGGCCGCGTGTACCCTTCGTCGTCCACGACAATTCGCAGGGGCTGCGTCGGGCACAATTCCGGGGCCACTGCAAACGCCACCGCCATGGGGTCGAACATTGTGGGAGTTTGCAGTCGTCGCACGCGCGACCACTGCAGGAAGAGCAACGCCAGCGCATCCGTCAGCGGCGTGCTCTGCGTAAACACCAACTCTTTCTTCGCTTCGTCCAAGTTCAGTTGCGTAGCGTCCAGCGGCATTACGTAGAGCGGCACGCCGGACCCGAAAAGCTTTTGCGCCGCCCGCGCGTCCATCGCGATGTTGTATTCGCGGTCCGGTTTGTGATTCGGTCCACTTCCCGGATCGTCGTAGCCGCGGTACACGGAACCCCCCATCATGACCACGCGCTTCAGCTTCCGGAACGTCGCCGCATCGCGTTCGATCGCCGCGCCAATGTTAGTTAGTGGCGCGATGGCCACCAAGGTGATCTCCCCCGGCTGCCGCCGGATCTGTTCCAGCAAAAAGTCCACCGCGGCTGGATGCGCTTTCGCCGCGGGTCCCGCCTCGGCCCATCGCGCCTGAGAGAATTGGGCCTCCCGCGGATTGTGTTTTTCGATTCCGATCGCTACCGGAATATCAGTGTGTCCGGTCTCTTTCAAAAACCTGTCGAGCAGCCGCGCGCGAAGAACGGTATTACCCCACGCCGAAGTAATTCCGACAATCTTGAGTTCCGGACTCCGCAAGGCAAGCGCGACTGCAAACGCATCGTCAACGTCGTCGCCAATATCCGTGTCGATGATGACCTTTTGCGGTCCGGCGGCGGGCTTTTGCGTTGCAGCGGATTGCGCAAAACAACAAACACTCGCCGCCGCAAGCCCCCAAATTATCGAGACGGCGATTCGAGCAGCCCCCTTCAACACCCTCATCTGCCTCACCCTCTCGGCGATTTTACCCTTTCTGCCCCCGGATATTTCGGCATTCCGGAGGTTCACAAAATGTCGAGGATTGAGCGCAGGTATGATGTGGCTATCTACATTCGAGGCTTTCGCGAGAATGGGCCGCGCAATCCGCCGCGTCTAAGCCAGAAGTTTCTCGAGCGGCTCCCAATAGTTGCCTTTCCATCCTACCGCTAGGTGCTCCGCCTCGCCTTTAGGAAAGCCTGTATGGTCAAAGACAATCTTTGTTCCCGAGCCTTGCTCCACCAGCTCGAATTTCGCAATTGAATAAACGCCTGGAGCCCAGCCGCCTGTTCGCCAGGCCTGCACGATACGCTCGTTTGGCACAAGTTCGATGTGACGTCCCGTAATGTACCCGCCGAAGAGCGAGAACGCGCCTCCCACTTCCCGGCTGATTTCCGTGGGCTTGGCGCCGGGCGGCATTCCGGTTTTCATCGCGGCGCTGAGTTGCACAACCTTGTCGAACTGTTTGGCGTCGGTAAGCGCTTCATATACACGCTTCCGGCTCGCTTTGAAAACGGGTTCCTGGTGAATGGCTTCGGCCGTACGGGAAATCTCCTCCTCAGCTCCCGCCCAAGCCTCGTTTGAACCCAACGCCAGCCCGCCAAGCGCGATAACAACTCCAGCCATCATTTGCCGGCGCGTCGGCGCCGCCACCGGTGCGTCCGAATTCTTTCTCTCATTCGCCACTTTCGTGTTCATCACTGCCCTCCTGCTTCTTGCTCTATGAAGTGACTGCATCTGAGCACGCCATCAAAATATGTTCAAGATAATGTTTTCCTGGATAGGCTCATCCATTGGGGGCATACTTCCGGCAGGTTCATCGAGGAGGACCCATGCCCTATTCCGCCGGCCACCGCATCGAGGTTCGAGGGAAGATCGTTCAAAGCGCGCGGCGGCTCTTCAATCGCCACGGCTTTGACAACGTCTCCATCCAGCAAATCATGGCCGGCGCGGGCCTGACACACGGCGGATTCTATAGCTATTTCGGCAGCAAGAGCGATCTCTACGCCGAGGTGCTGGGCTGCTTCTTCACCGACCCGAATTGGAAGAGTTGCTGGGAAGGCGTGGAGGTGGATCTGTCCTCCGCCGACGTTGGACCGCAAGTCGTCCGCGCTTATCTCTCTCGCCAGCATTTCGAGGACGTCGAGAATTCTTGTCCCATGGTGGCCTTGCCGAGCGACGTTGCTCGCGGCGGCAAAAGCGCTAAGCGCGCTTTCGAGACCGTCTTCAAGGCGATGGTCAGCGTTCTTGAGCGCAGCACCGTGGAGAATGGGCGTTCACGCGCCGCCACCGCCCACGCCATCGCCGCTTTGTGCGTTGGAGGCATGGTTGTGGCTCGTGCCATGGCCAACCGGCCTGCTGCGGATGAATTGCGCGATGCCTGCATGGCCGTCGCGCTCGATCTCGGCGGCTGGCAGAAAGCGAAAAACGGAAAATCCCGGCAATCCCACCGCTTCCGCGTTGCCGCGCGCTAGCCCTGGCGGGCCGCAGTTGTACTAGCAGGTTTTCAAACGAGTGCCTTTGGATCTGGCGTTCACGCACTACTCGTATCGCAACGCCTGTGTCGGCGCAATCCGTGATGCTCGTCGCGCGGGCACGTAGGCCGCCAGCATGGTCACCAGAAACAGCGACGGCACGACGATGATATAGACCACGATGTCTACGCCGCCGGCGTCAAACAGCATGGAATTCATAAGCCGCTCGACGCCGAAACCCATCGCCAGCCCGATTGCCGTTCCCATCGCGACCAGCACGAGGCCCTTGCCCATCACGAGCCGCAAGACGTCTGAGTTTGCCGCGCCAAGGGCTATCCGGATACCGATCTCGCGGGTTCTGCGGCTCACGTTGTACGCCACCAGCCCATACAAACCGGCGATGGCCAGCACAAGACCCACCAGGCCCATACTACCCACCAGCTTCATGGCAATCCGTGGTCCTTCCACGGCTTGATTTTGGTAGTAATCCTCGTAAGACATGGTGTGCAACATCGGCAGATTTGTATCAAGGGTCCGGACAACGTCCTTCACGGGCTGAATTAATTGCAGCGGATCGCCACTCGACCGCAACATCAAGGTCATTCGTGCAATAGGATGCTGGGCCAGCGGCATATACACGAAATCGATCGGCTTTTCGAAACCTGATTGATATTTGATGGTCTGCACGACGCCTACAATCTCCACCAGGGTGCCGGCGCGGCTATCGAGTCGGATGTGTTTGCCCACCACGTCGGCGCCCGGCCAATAGTGCTTCGCGAATTGCTCATTCACCACGGCCACACGCGGGGTATCCGCGGTGTCGGAGGCCAGGAATCCGCGGCCACGCAAAATCGAAATCCCCATGGTCTCGAAGTAGCCTTCATCCACCGTGTCCATCGTGGTACTAAAATTCTCGCGATCGCGCGGCATCTGAAAACCTTCCGGCACGAACGCCACGCCGTCAAAGTCGTCTGTCCCGAGCGGAATGTTCTGGGTGAGAGCCTCGCTCTGAACTCCGGGCGCTTGCCGCACGCGTTCGGCCAGCAGCTTGTAAAACCGTTGCGTCTGAGCGGCGCTGTATTGCATCAGGCGAGGATCGAGGCTGGTCATCAGTAGATGATCTTTTACGAAACCGGTGTTTTCCAGCAAGGTCTGTTGAAAACCGCGGACCATCAGGAAAGACGCCGTGAGCAGCATCAGGGACGTGGCAACCTGCGCCACCACCAGCACATTGCGGCCCCACAGGCGTTCGCGACCGGGCACATCCACGTCGGCCGACTTGAGTCCATTCACCAGGTCCACGCGCGTGCTCTGCAGGGCCGGCACGAGACCGCAAAGGAGTGCGCTCAACGCGGACAACGCGAGGCTTGCCAGGAGCACGCGCGTGTCCATCCGGAACGGGATTGAGAACGGCAAGTCGGTCATAAATATTACGTTTTGAAAGCTCTGAAACCATTGCACGATGCCGTTCCCGATGGCGATCCCGACCAATCCACCGAATGACGCCAAAATCACGCTTTCCGTCAACAGCAGCCGGATCAGCCGGAAGCGCCCTGCGCCAATCGCCAACCGTACGGCGATCTCGCGCGTTCGCGTGCGCGCACGGCTCAGAAGGAGTCCCACAACATTGGTGCAAGCCACCAGCAGGACTGCCAGTGCAAGGGTCACAAAGATCACGCCGAATTTCCAGTTCACATCGTCGGCTCGAGTCCGCATTTCGAACTGGGTGTGCAACGCGGCGCCGCGGCCGCGATTGACCTTGGGATACTCGCGCTCAAGGTTTTGCGCGAGCACGGCGAGTTCATTCTGCGCCTGTTCGAGGGTCGCGCCCGGTTTCAAGCGTGCCCTGACAGTCAACTCGCGATCGTCGCGATCCTCGAAAAAATTCTTCTGGGGGCTGGTCGAAAACACCGGCGCCATCGCCAGCGGCATGTAGAAGTCGGGATGCCCGAATATCATCATCCCCGGGAAGGAGTCGGGGGCGACGCCAATCACGGTGAACTCCGTGCCGTTCAGGCGAATCGTCCTGCCGACGACGGCAGGGTCGCTCGCGAATTCGTGCTTCCAGAAGTCCGGCCCGAGCACCACGACGGCATCGCGGCCTGGCACACGATCTTCATCCCCCCGAAACCCGCGCCCCAGCCGTGGTTCCACTCCGAGCAGGTGGAAATAGTTACCGGACACCATCATCCCGCCCTTGACCCTCGGTGTGGCTGCTGGGTCGGCGCTGAAGCCGACCGCCTCCATCGCTGCGCTGGCGATCACGCCGTCGTAGCTCTTCGTTCTGTCGCGGATGTCCAGGTATTCGCGATAGGAAAAATCGTCATAGCTGCTATCGTGTGACGTGCCCACCAGAGTGACCACGCCGCCCGGATGCGGCACGGGGTAAGGCCTGAAGATCAGCGCATCGACCATACTGAAAGTCCCCGAGGTCATCCCGATCCCTAGCGCCAGCGTGATCACCACGAACAAAGTAAGTCCGGGCGTGCGGCGCAGACTCCGCATCGCGTAACGCGCATCGTCGAGGAAATCCGTCAACCAATGTATGCGTCGCATGTCTCTCATCTCCTCTTTCCGTTGTTCCATTCCGTCCATCGCGCGCATGGCGGCGTAGCGCGCCTCTTTTGGGGAAAGGCCTTTGGCGATGCCTTCCTCGATTTTTTGCTCCAGGTGAAACTGCAGCTCTTCGTTCAGCTCTTCCTCGACGCGGCCGTGGCGAAAGAGGGAGCGCAGGCGAAGCGGGATGGTGTATAGCCAGTGTCTTGCGTTCATGGGACCTCCTTAGATGAGCGGTACGCTCAGGCCTCCTCGAGTCTGACGACATGGGAAATGGCGGCGGAGAGGCGGCCCCAGTTGGCGGCCTCTTTTTCCAGATGCTGGCGACCGAGTTTGGTGAGCGAGTAAAACTTTGCGCGGCGATTGTTTTCGCTGGGCTTCCATTCGGCGGTGATCCAGCCTTCTTGTTCGAGCTTGTGTAAAGCGGGGTAGAGAGAGCCGTCGCTGACTTGCAGGACTTCGCCGGAAATTTGTTTCAGGCGCTGGCTTACGGCCCAGCCGTTCATGGGTTGCAGCGCGAGAATCTTCAGAAGAAGAAGGTCCAGTGTGCCTTGGACTAGATCGGATGGCTTGCTCATACTCTCCTCGGTTACCGAGGGAATGATACACAGGCTCCCCTCGGTAAGCAAGGGGAAAATGTTCGGAGGGGTTGCGCAGGCAGATGGGGTCGGCCCGGCAGGGCGGAGCGCCCCGTGCTACCCTGCAAGAATTCCCCACTGCACCGTTCTAACGGAGAAGATGAAATCCGGGAGAGGCAATGACCATGAAAACTTTCGTAAGGAAATTGAATCGCCGTTCGCGCTGGATTTTGGCCATGGCCGTCGTGTTATTCGCCGCCGTAGCGTTGTTTTATCCCTACCGTCATGCGCCACGCGTCTATGCCGCACAGGAAAAAGAATCCGCTCGCGCCGCCGGGGGCGACCAGACCACCAGCCTGAGCGATCAAACCGATCTCAACGTCACCGTCTACAATTCCAATATCGCGTTGGTGCGCGACGTCCGCCAACTGGCTCTCCCCGGCGGCGCTTTCCGCCTGAAATTCATGGACATCGCCGCCACCGTGAATCCCGCAACGGTGCATTTCCGCTCGCTCACCGATCCCGAAAAGCTCGGCGTCATCGAGCAGAACTACGAATACGACCTCCTCGAACCTGCCAAGCTTCTGCACAAATACGTCGGCAAGGAAGTCACCCTCGTCCGCTCGTACATGGAAAACGGCTCGACCAAGCACGAAGAGATCAAGGCCACGCTCCTCTCGGACAACAACGGCCCCGTCTGGAAAATCGGCAACGACATCGTGACCGGCGTGTATTCCGAAGGCTACCGCTTCCCGGAAGTGCCCGCGAATCTCTACGAGCGCCCCACTCTGCTGATGTCGCTCGAAAATTCCGGCCCGCGCAAACAGCAGATTGAAGCGTCGTACCTCGCGACCAATCTTTCCTGGAATGCCGATTACGTTTTAACGGTGGCCCGTGATGATAAAGCTGCCGACCTAGACGGCTGGGTGACGCTTGCGAACAACAGCGGCACCGCCTTCCGCAACGCGCGTCTGCAGCTTGTTGCCGGCGATTTGAATCGTGTTGTTTCGGGCATGGCCGGCGCGGTGCTTGCAGAAACTAAGGCTATGAATCGAGCAGCGGACGCCAGGCAGTTCCAGCAGGAAAATTTCTCCGAATATCACCTGTACACGCTGCGCCGGCGCACTTCCGTGGAAGACAAGGAAACCAAGCAGATCAGTCTGCTGCAGGGCACTGCGGTGCCGGTCGAGAAAATCTTCGTCGTGAACGGGCAGAACTTCTATTATCACAACCAACAGAATCCCGGCTCGCCCCTGAAAGATCCCGTCATGGTTTTCTATAAATTCAAGAATGAAGAAAAAGCAGGCCTCGGCATGCCTTTGCCCGCGGGCAATCTCCGCGTCTACCAGAAAGATTCCAAGGGCGGCGTGCTCTTCGTCGGCGAAGATCACATTGACCACACGCCCAAAGATGAAAACGTGACCGTCCACATCGGCAACGCGTTTGACGTGGTGTCCGAGCGCAAGCAGACCGACTACAAGCGCATCGACACGCATGTTTGGGAGATGGAATTCGAGATCACGCTACGCAATCACAAGGACACGGCCATCGTCGTCCAGGTGAACGAGCCAATCGGAGGCGATTGGGAGATGCTTTCCTCCAGCTACAAATTCGCAAAGACATCGGCGTGGGCGGCGCAGTTCAACGTACCGGTGGATAAGAACGGCACTTCTGTCCTGAAGTACCGCATCCGCGCGCACTGGTAGTCGCGATGGTTTCCCGCCCGGGCGGAATAAATTTTATGTTTTGCGTCTCGGACGAAATTTAGTGAAGGGCTTGCTTCTTTTGTTCTGCGCACCTGCCCATTATCCCGCGGAGGCGACAAAAATCATTTCGGGCGAACCATCGCGCAGCTCGGAGCGCAGCGTCAAGGTTCTCCCACAACCGCGTCCGCCTCGATTTCCACCAGCATTTCGGGCGAAATTAGCTTGCTGATTTCGACCATGCTTGTCGCCGGGCGAATCGCGCCAAAATATTCTCCATGCGCGCGGCCGGCCTTTTCCCATTCGGTGATGTTGGTAACGTAAATGCGCGTGCGCACCACGTCTTGCAAAGTGGCGCCCGCTTTCGCCAAAGCCGCCTCGATGTTCTTGATCGTCTGAACGGTCTGCGCGTGCAAATCGCCCACACCCACGATCTTTCCATCCGGCCCGGTCGCCGTCGTTCCCGAAACAGTGATCATGTTTCCGATGCGCACCGCCCGCGAGTAGCCGACAATCGGCTCCCAGGGCGCCCCGCTCGATATATTTTGGCGTGACAAGTTTGTCTCCTTTGGCTCGCTTTGCTGCGTAGGCGCGAAGCTGCGTGCTAAACTGAAACAATTATGGCACAGGCGAACTTCGCAGGCTGGGGGCGCGTCGGCGCCGGAAACACACGATGAAATGCAATAACATTCTGGAAGCGGTGGGACACACGCCGCTCATCCGCTTGAACCGCATCAGTCAGGGGCTAAAGGCGCAGATTTACGTGAAGGCGGACTTCCTGAATCCGGGCGGCTCGGTGAAGGACCGCATCGGCATTCGAATGATTGACGAGGCGGAAAAGCAGGGCCTGCTCAAGCCCGGCGGCACGATCATTGAAGGCACGTCCGGTAATACCGGGATGGGACTCGCGCTGGTCGCGGCGGTGCGCGGCTACAAGTGCGTTTTTACCACCACAGACAAGCAATCCAAGGAAAAAGTGGATTTGCTGAAAGGACTCGGCGCGGAAGTTATCGTTTGCCCGACCGCGGTCGAGCCGGAGGATCCGCGGAGCTACTATTCCGTCGCGAAAAAACTGGCGCGCGAAATTCCGAATTCGTACTATCCGAATCAGTACGACAATCCGATGAATCCGGAGGCGCATTACGAAACCACCGGGCCAGAGATTTGGGAAGACAGCGCCGGCAAAATCACGCACTTTGTGTGCGGCATGGGCACGGGCGGGACGATCAGCGGCGTGGGAAAATATCTGAAAGAAAAAAATCCTAGCGTCAAGATTATCGGTGTCGATCCGTTCGGCTCGCTGTACTACGATTTCGTCAAGACTGGAAAAACCATCAAGGCGAAGACTTACGTGGTCGAAGGCATCGGCGAGGATTTTTTCCCGACCACCATGAACCTCAAGATCCTGGACGACATCATCCAGGTGGGGGACGAAGAGTGCTTCGTTGTGGCGCGGCGGCTGGCCAAAATGGAAGGGCTATTCACCGGCGGCTCGGGCGGCGGCTGCATTTCCGGAGCGTTGCGCCTGGCGAAAGATCTGGGCCCCAGGGATTTCGTCGTCGCGTTTCTTCCCGACACCGGCATGCGTTATCTCAGCAAGGTGTACAACGATGAATGGATGCGCGAGCGGGGCTATGTGGATTCGACAGTGGCGATCACCGCGGCGGAAGTGGTCAACGCCAAACACAAGGCAGGTAAAGTGCGGGAACTGGTGGTCGCGCGGCCGTACCAGACGGTATTTCACGCACTGAAGACCATGCAGGAGCAGGACATTTCGCAGATCCCAGTGTTCGAGGAAAATCTTCCGATCGGCACGATCTATGAAGACCAGATTCTTACTCTCGCGCTGCAGGGGAAAGATCTTCGCAAGCTGGTGGTGCGCGAGGTGATGAGCAAGCCGCTCCCGCGGATTCCGTCGACATCGCCGGTCGAGCGCGTCACGTACATCCTCAGCCACGAAAATCCTGCGGTGTTCGTCGAAATGGGAGATTCACGCTTCGAGATCCTCACGAAATACGACCTGATGAGCACGGTCGCGTCGCTCATGGAACAAAAGCGCTGAGTTTTTTTCGCGCGCGAACTTTTATCCGGACAGGATTCGATCACCTTGAAAATTTTGGATTTCAATGAGCGGCTGAAAAAATCGATACTCATCGCCGATGGCGCGATGGGCTCGATGCTGCACGAAGCGGTCGGTTCGCAGCGCTGCTTTGACGAAGTGAACGCAACCGAGCCGGAGGCGGTTTTTCGCGTGCATCAGGCGTATATCGAAGCCGGCGCGCACATCATCGAGACCAATACGTTCGGCGCGAACCGTTTTAAGCTCGCGCCGCTCGGCCTTGCCGACGAGGTGCAGCGCCTCAACAGCCGCGGCGTCAAGATCGCCCGCGAAGCGCGTGAGTCGGCCTCCCGCGAAGTGCTTATTGCGGGTTCCATCGGCCCGCTGGGACTCGGCGTGCAATCGCGGCATCCTTCGCCCGAAGAAATTCAGGAGATTTTTTACGAGCAGGCCCTAGCACTCGAAGAACGCGGCGTGGATCTATTTTGCCTGGAGACGTTTTCGTATCTCGAAGAACTGCTCATCGCCATCGACGCCATTCGATCGTTCTCCGGATTACCCATCATCGCGCAGCTCACGTACTCGGAAGAAGGCACGACCTATGGCGATGTGCGTCCCGCTGGCGCCGCCGCGCAACTGAAAAACAAAAACGTTCAAGTCATCGGCGCGAACTGCACGCTCGGCCCGCAAGCGCTTCTGCCCATTTTGCAGGAGCTTACGAACGTGGATGATCTCCGCGTGAGCGGAATGCCCAACGCAGGTTTTCCCAAGCGGGAAGGCGACCGCATCGTGTATCCAAAATCGTCGCCCGAATACTTCGCGCTTTTCGCCCGCGAAGCGGCCGCGCTCGGCGTGCGCATTCTGGGCGGCTGTTGCGGTACGACGCCCGCGCACATTCACGCCATGGCGGAAGCGGTCAAATCGCTGCGGCCCGTGAAACACGCGGCGCACGCGGAAAGCGTCGCGGCCGTCGCCAGACCTGTTCCGGCGACGGAGCGCGAACCGGAAAGCAAATTCTGGAAAAAGCTGAAGGCCGGGAAATTCACCGTTTGCGTCGAGATCGATCCGCCGAAGGGGCTCTCGCTCGACCGTATCTTCGAACAGGTCGACAGAATCATGGCTTGCGGCAAGGTCGACGCCATCGACATCAACAGCGGTGCAATGGCCCGCGTGGGCATGGACGCGCTCATCACCGCGGGCGCGCTCGAGGCGCGAGGCGTCGAAACCGTGCCGCACCTCACCACACGGGACTTCAACATCATCGGCTTGCAGGCCATGCTACTGGGAGCCTGGACTGTCGGCGGTGTGCGCAATGTCCTCGCCATTACGGGCGATCCGCCGTCGGTCGGCGATTATCCGGAAGCCAGTGGCGTGTACGAAGTGGACTCCGTGGGCCTGGTGAAAGTTCTGCACCGCTTGAATCAAGGGACGGATTGGGCCGGAAAGACTCTAGGAGGCGCAACGAATTTCGCCATCGGCGTGGCCGTGAATCCCGTCGCCGACGACCTCGACGATGAAATCGAACGCTTTCACGCCAAGATTGAAGCAGGCGCGCACTATGCGATGACCCAGCCACTCTTCGATCCGGAACACTGGCATGCCTTTCTAAAAAAACTTGGCGGAAAACCGCCGATTCCTGTGCTCATCGGCATTTGGCCGCTCAACAGTTATAAGCAGGCGCTACGCTTGAATAACGAGGTCCCTGGCATCGTGATTCCGCAAGCGCTGCTCAAATCGCTCGAGTCCGCCGGCGTGGCCGCGCGCGACCGCGGTTTTGAAGTTGCGCGGCAAATGCTGGCCTGGGCGCGCACCGAACTTGCCGGGGCGTATCTCATTCCGCCGTTTAAACGCTACGAAGAGATCCTAGACATTTTGTAGTCAAGCACAGGACCAGGGCTGAAGCCCACTTATAGATCATCTCGAGTGCCGCGGCGCCTCGCGGCGGGGCCGGGATCAATTCCGGTGCCGCTCCCCTGACTGAAAGTCAGGGGCTTACACCGTTGCAACAACAACAGGGATGCCATCGCCCCAAGAGGCGCTTGCCTATTTGTGGCGGATTTCCGCGGGCGCGCGGGTGCGATCGAGGGGAAACACTTGCAGTTGCCATTTGACAGGGACGGACGTTGCCACATAGCACGTCGTTTTGTCGCAAGCCTGGTATTCCAGTTTTCCCGTAATCGTGAAAAGTTTACCGTCATCACCAAGCGATCCCCAGAACGCCGCCCCGGAATTCACTTTCACATCCTGGCTGATGCGGAATGTCCCTTCGAAGACGGGCACGCTCTCTTTGATCGCGGGCAGATAGAGCGTTTTGGACTGCGGATAAACTGCCGGTTTGAGTTCCAACTGCGGGACAGTTTCGATTACCAGCTTGATGGGTTTGTAGCCCTGAGCGCCGGCCGCGTACACGTGCACATCGGGGGGCAGCCGCACTTCGGCGGCGAGCGTGACGCGAGTGCCGGGAACGCCCGCGGGATCTGACTGTTCGAGGGTCAGTTGCAGATGCGGAGCCTCGACCGTTTCCGTTACTTCCTGACTTAATTCCGGAAAAAGTTTGGCAATAATGCTGTTGCCGGTAAGGCGCTCGCGGTATTTTGCTTCGAAGAATTTTTCTCGAATGATGCCGCTGGAATCGATGAAAAAATATCCCGGGCGGGCAAAGCCCTTCTGCATTCCCGTAGCTTCCTGATTGAGGACGCCATACGCCCGGATAGTTTTCGAGTCGGGATCTGCGAGCATGGGGTATTCGATTTTGTGCCGGTCGGCAAAAAATTTCAGGATTTCTTGCGAGTCATAGCTGATGACCGCCAACTTGACCCCTTGCTTCTCGAATCGCGGGATGGCGCTTTGCAGCTGGACCAGCTGCCCCTTGCAGAAGGGTCACCAGTCGGCGGAACGGAAAAAGAGAAGGACCGTCCCGTTCGTCCCTTTCAAAGTAGCGAGCGTTTGTACCCGTCCAAACTGGTCGTGAACAGAAAAAGTAGGGGCCTTCTGACCCACCGCGAGTCCGATCGACATCAATTCGATGGAAGCGACACTAATGGCGTCGTCTTCGAGCGTCCCGTGGACAGTTACGCTGTCTCCCAAGTGAGCGGTTACGGATTCCTGCGGCTCAAGGCCGTACATGACCCTGCTCGTATCGTCATACAAAGCGAGCTTCGCGCCGGGTAGGTTCTTGGTGCAGTCGGGAGATTCGTTAAACGCCTCGTCTGCGTTGCAACTGCTGGACACCAGGGTGCCGGACCATGATCCGGGATTCGTTGTTGAATTTGTGGTCCTAGCGCTTGAATTATTCTGCCCAGCCAGCGCGAGAGGCACTGTGCAAAGAACCGCTGCCAGATTGAAGGAGAAGAGTTTTCGCTTAGAATGAGCCCTGAACGAGACCATCAAGTAGAGACCTTTCTATTTTTCTCAGTCCGCCACTACTCTACGCCGGCCAGTTTCAGCATACAAGGTCTTCGAGGTAGAGCTGGACGACTCTTACAGGCTGCCAGCGGCCTGCGTCACTCTGATTCGGCAGATTGTGGAGTTTGCTTTCGCAATACGCGGCGCAGCACCGGGACGAGGATCGCGTAAACAACGGCTACAAATACGGGTGCGAGGAGCAACCAGGCGGCCATGGCGTGCCAGGTGGTGGTCCACAAGAGGCGGATGGTGCGCCACAAGCCGGCATGAATTAGGGCTTGAAGCTGAGATGGAGAAATCGGCAAGTGTGGAGCACGAAACAGTTTCTCGCCCAGCCAGAAAAAGGGAATCAAAAGCGCGAGCTGCGCGGGATACATGAAATAATTCACGATCTGGATGGCGGGAAGATTCAAGCGCAACAGCAGCGCGGCGATCGCGCTAAGCGCCGTGGTCCAGCCGATGGCCGGAAAGACGCCCAGCGCTGCGCCGAGCGCGATACTGAGGGCGATTTTCTCGGGCGTGACGCCTTGCCGCAACAACTCCAGGATTGGGAGAGCGATGCGGCGGTGAAAGAATCCTTCTCTCATTTCGAATATTGCCGCACTAGCGCGCGGAGATTGTGCACAGGCTCCCGGGATTTCTCAGTTTTTGGGGGGCGCCGGCACTTCGCTGGTGTGGTCATGAATAATTCGCCAGCCTTCAGGAAACCGATCGAAGATTAAAGAGAATACTCCTCCGATGTCGCCTTTTTGCCGGGCCAGGTGCCAGTGTCCAAGAACAAGGGCCGCGTCCGGGCCGAGGAATCGAATTTCGAGGCCGGAGAATTCCAGTTGTCCCATCGCCTCACGATTTGGGTAATGCTCCTTGTAGCGGGCCAGAACTCCATCCCAGCCGCGAGCAATGCCGCCGGAGCCGGAGAAAGTGAGCTCCGGGGAGCGCCAATACCCTTGGAGAAAGGTGTCCACGTCGCCCTTGTTCCAGGCGTCTTGTTGAGCCGACAAAACCGCTGTGATGGACGCGCGGTCGCCGCTGCGGTCACGGGCTTGAGGTGCTTGGTGCGCGGAAGCCGCCAACCCGCCGAGGAAAACCAGCGCCGCCAGGAACGTCGAGAACCGCGATTTTGTGATCTGCCTCATTTAACCCCCTGAAACACATTGATAATAAAGAGGATAGAGGACAGTGGCGCTAAGCGCAAGAGGTGGCTATTGGGCACAGGTTTTTACCCTACTTAAAATGTCATCAAAACATCACCCCTGCTAGGTTCAGCGCACTGGTACTACGGAACTATTGGCGTCCGCACGGGTCTCCGGCAGAATTGTCGGTGAGGTTAAGGCATGTTTTCCGCCATGCTATTTGCGATCTCCATCGTGGCCCTCACACAGTTCGCGCTCTACTACTGGCGAGCCGTGCTGACCGGGGTTGCCGCGCAGCCGGTCTCCGATCGGGTGCTGGCCGCTGCCCACGTGGAAAACGGGCGCTTCAACGCCGCGGACTTCGAGAAACTCTCCGGCCTACATCAACTTACTCCGGATCTGAGTCCCAATCGCGGCGGGCTGGGTCTCGTGCGGCTGTACTATCGTGTGATCGGCGCAGTCGGGTCGCTAGCCGACAACCGTATTCCCGCGCTGGCCGTCTGGAGCGAACAGGAACGCATCCTGTGCGCGCGCTACGCCGCGGTTCAGATCGACCGCCGCCTGCAAGCCAACTTGGCCCTGGCCGCTTCGCTGCGTTCCTGCTGATCTTTCTGCGATCCTCACGCTCCTCCTGCTGACTGATATCCCTTCGCACAAGCCCTTGCTGAGCTCCTTGTCCAATTTGTCGCGCCTGTAGATAATGCAACCATCGCACGGGATCTTGGAGTCACAATGATTTCGATAAAATCCACGCTGAAAAACGTGAAAATCCTTCATTTGGCTTTTCTATTTACGGTGCCGCTTTTCCTCCTCCAATTGCATCTGCTGCACCCAGCTGAGCACGGGGTATCCAACACCGTTATTTTTGGTTTTGGAGCGGCATGCCTCTTGGACATTGTGATCGCCAGTCGCTTCAGAGACCGAATGATCGCACCATCCAAGGAGCTACTTCGCGCGAACCCGGAAGACACGGCAGCACTCAACCGCTGGCGAGCGGGCTCGATCATCTCTTTCACCTATGCGGAAACTATTGTGCTTTTCGGATTTGCGCTGAAAGTTCTTGGTGCCGGCTGGAACATCGCAGGAATCTTCTTTGTCGTTGGAATTCTCTTGTTACTCGCTTGGACGCCGAGACTCGACTTGCGTCAGACTCTGTAGTATTTACAGCTCTCAGACGCCGCAACATTCCCTTCGCTTCTTTAGTAGGCCCAGCGCAAGAGCATGCCGGCCGTGGTGTAGCCCGCGCCGACGGCGACGATCAGCACCAGGTCGCCTTTGCGCAAGCGGCCCTGTTCGACAGCGTCGCGCAAACCAAGAGGAATTGTTCCTGCCGTGGTGTTTCCGAATTTGTCGATATTGACCATGACTTTGGAATCGTCGACCCCCAGGCGTTCCTGCATTGCGCGAATGATGCGCAAGTTGGCCTGATGGGGAACAACAAGGGCGAGATCCTTGCTGGTAAAGCCGTTGCGCTCGAGCAGAGAAACGGAAAGCTCGGCCATGCGGCGCACGGCGTACTTGAAAACCTGCGAGCCTTCCTGATGCACGACGTGCATGTTCTTATCCACGGTTTCATGCGTCGAGGGATGTAGCGAGCCACCACCCGGCATGTACAGGTATTGCCCGCCGGAGCCATCCACGTCATGCGAGAAGTCGATGATGCCTTCGCTGGCGGCGGCCGGCTCGAGCAGGACTGCCCCGGCGCCGTCGCCGAATAGGATGCACGTGGCGCGGTCCTTGTAATCGAGGATGGTGCTCATGGTGTCACTGCCGATGACCAGGACTTTACGATGCGTGCCCGCGCCGACGAATTGCGCGCCCACGGTAAGCGCGTACGCGAAACCCGAGCACGCGGCCGACAGGTCAAATCCCCAGGCTTTTTTCGCGCCCAGGCGATCCTGAACGAGGCAGGCGGTTGCGGGGAAAAACATGTCTGGGGTAACGGTGGCGAGGACGATAAGGTCTATTTCGGCGGGGTCGGTTTTGGTCTGTGCGAGAACCGCCTTGGCGGCTTCGGTAGCGAGATGCGAGGTCGCGGTGCCTTTTTCCACCACGTGGCGTTCACGGATTCCGGTGCGTTCACGGATCCAGGCATCGTTGGTGGCGACCATTTTCTCGAGATCGGCGTTGGTCATCGCCTTGGGCGGAACATAGCCAGCCACACCCGTAATTTTAGCCGCGATGCGATGAGACATGACTCTCCCCGGTGAAGCGGGCGGAAACGCAAGAGACAGGAAAGTGTATGCGAAGGCGGGATAAACAGACAAGCAGCCCGTGCGCGGAGTTGCGCAAGAAAGTGGGCGCAGAGTTTCGGGTCATGGGGCGGGCGGCAGGATTTCGAAGCGCCAGGTCAGCGTGGCGGTTTTCCGGAGAGTGGCCGAGACTGAACAATATTTTTCCTCGCTGAGTTCGATGGCGCGTTTGACGGCGGCTTCGTCGAGCTGCCCGCGCAGGCGATACACGAGCTCAAGCTTGGTCCAAACCGACGGCGGATTGGGAGCGCGTTCGCCGGAGCAGATGACTTCAAGCGATTCGAGTTTCTGGCGTTTTTTCTTGAGGACGACGACTACGTCGGTGCCGGTGCACGCGCCCAGTGCGAGCAGGAGCAATTCCATCGGCCCGGGAGCGGTGTTGGATTGGCGGTCGGAATCGATAGCAAGTGCATGCCCGGAAGGGCCCAGCGCGAGGAATTTCTCTTCGCCGACCCATTTAACGGTTGCGGTTTGCATGAAGCCTCCGGGGGACAGGATAGCAGGGGTGCACATCCGAACGGGGTAGGAAACCGTATATCCAGACGGGAGCAAGAATGGAGAGGGAAGGAAGAAATCCATGGCGCAGGAAAATTTTCACAGATAGTGCGATTTCCCGTGAATAAAAATCCAGTTTGAGGAGTCTAAGGCCTTAAGGGATAGTGTGTAAATTTGCGATGAACGGGTTCTGAACAAATAGAAAATAGCGGAATCCTCCGGGACAGCGGGCCATCTAAAACAGCCTACTGGTCTGCGTTTGAGAAACGATAGTCAGGCCCGCGGAAGAAAATTGAACTGGCTTTTTGGCTGGGGAGCAGGAGTATACTGGCCTCCCAACTCACAATCTTCACGGCGGGAGTTCCGCCGGGAGGGTGGCAGTAGAATCAATCAAAAAAACAGGAGGGTATGAGGGATATGACGAAATCGAACAAGTACCTGATTGCTGGTGCGGCGATCGCAGGTCTGCTTGCGGGAACCGGCGCCAGAATCCAGGCTTCGAACTTGCTCCCGAGCGTGAAGGCGTCGTTAAGCGCTCAGGATCAGGCCGCGGCCCCGGATGCGAAGGCCAGCAAGAAGAGCGCCAAGGACAAGCATGCCTGTCAAGGCAAAAACTCATGCAAGGGCAAGGGCGGCTGCAAGGCAGGCGACAACGGTTGCAAGGGCAAGAACTCTTGCAAGGGCAAGGGCGGCTGCGCAACCGATGGCTCGAAGATGCCGGACGAGAAGAAGCCCGGATGACACCAGCTTCCTGCTGACAGGAAGTTCCTGTAGAGGGGCTGGTGGAAGTTGCCGGCCCCTCTGCATTTTTCCCCGCGGAGAGGGCCATGCCTGCCAATCGGTTTAATGGATTTACGGACTATGGGATCGGAATCGGACTGCGCGCGCCGCATTATCACCACATTTTGACGCGCAAGCCGGTGGTGGACTGGTTCGAAATCATTTCGGAAAACTTCATGATCGATGGCGGGCGCCCGCTGCACATCCTCGATCAAATCCTCGAACAATACAAAGTAGTGCAACACGGGGTATCGATGTATTTCGGTTCGGCCGAAAAGCTGAACGGCGAACACCTGCGCCGGCTGAAAGATCTGGTGAAGCGCACCAAGACGCCGTGGCTTTCGGACCATCTTTGTTGGGGAAGCGTTGACGGGCGCTACACGCATGATCTGCTGCCCATGCCGTACACGTTCGAAGCGGCAAAGATTACCGCGCAAAAGGTGCGCGAGGTGCAGGATTTCCTGGAAATCCCGGTGGCCGTCGAAAACGTGAGCAGCTACGCCGAATACCACGTGTCGGAAATGACGGAATGGGAATTCCTGAACGAGGTGGTGGAGCGCGCGGACTGCGGAATCCTGCTGGATGTGAACAATATCTACGTCTCCTCGCAGAATCACAATTTTAATCCGTTTACCTATGTGAATAGCATTTCCGCCCAGCGAGTCGCGCAGGTCCACATAGCGGGGCACTCCCGATACCGCAAATATATTTTGGACACACACGATCATCCAGTGATCGACCCCGTGTGGAAGCTGTACGAACGCGCGATTCAGCGCGCCGGGCATACCGCCACGCTGCTCGAATGGGACGACAGCATCCCCACGTTTCAGGAAGTGCACGACGAAGCATTGAAGGCGAACCGTTTTCTGAAGGACACGGTTTTGGCGAAGGCCGTATGAAATTGATTCAACTCCAGAAGACGATGGCGCGCGCGGTGATGCAGCCGCTCACACGCACGGAGCGGATGCAGCGGAAGTCGCCCGCGGGCGGCTCGATGAACAAATATGCTTCGCGGTTCATCAAACCGAACGACCGGCTGACGTCGTTCGAGCGCCTGGAAATCTACAACCGGCAATACTGGTTCCGAGTGCTGTCGTGCATGATGGAGGATTTTCCCGGCCTGCGCGCGGTTCTGGGCGACAGGCGCTTCGAGGAAATGTCGAAGGCGTATTTGGTCGACAATCCTTCGCAGTCTTTTACGCTGAGGAATCTCGGCTCGCGGCTGGAAGCCTGGCTCCGCAAGCATCCGAAGTGGGCGGGAGCGAAACAAAAGCTTGCGTTGGACATCGTGCGTCTGGAGTGGGCGGACATCGAAGCGTTTGACCTTCAGGCCGGGCCTGCGTTGCGAAAGGAAGACTTGAGCGACGAGGCCGGGCCGAATTTGCGGCTCCGTTTGCAGCCGCACATCCGGCTCCTGGCGCTGCGCTATCCCGTGGACGATCTGCTGCTCGAAATCCGGGAAAATGACGAAGACAAGGACGTCGCCAGCAACGCGTTTCAAGAACGGCGAAAGCGCAAGCGCGTGCAGGCGGTCGCGAAACTGAAGCCCTCGGAGATTTATCTGGCCGTGCATCGCGTGGACAATTCCGTATACTTCCGCCGCATCGAACGCGAAGAATTCGCAATCCTCAGCGCACTCCGAGAAGGGAAGCCTCTTGCCAAGGCCATCGACCGCGCTTTCCGAAAGAGCGCGATTCCAGTGGAGAAGAGGGCCGAGAGCGTCCAGGAGTGGTTCCAGAATTGGGCGGCGCTAGGGTGGTTCACGAAAGCGGACAAAAAAGTCTGAATCACTGAAGCTTTCGCGCGCGCAGGGCATCTATTCCAGCTATGAAGAACCTTTTGTCCAGCGTCAAAAAACTGCACGATTCCTTCTTCCATTTGGTGTCCTACGCTCAAACACCATTCTTGCTCTGTGTCCGGCTCTATTGGGGCTGGCAACTCATCGAAAGCGGCTGGGGCAAGCTGCACAACCTCGATAAAGTCACGGAATTCTTCACCAGCCTCGGCTTGCCGATGCCGGGCGCTACTGCCGTCTTTATTTCCTCTCTGGAATTGTTCGGCGGAATCCTGCTGGCGCTCGGTCTGTTTTCGCGTGTCATCTCCCTGATGCTTACCGTAAACCTGATCGTTGCGTACATCACCTCGGACCGCGAGGCGCTGCTCTCGATTTTCTCCGACCCTGATAAATTCATGGCTGCGGCGCCGTTCACGTTTCTCTGGGCCTCACTTCTGGTATTAATTTTTGGCGCCGGCAAAATTTCCGTAGATGCGCTCCTCGGACGGTGGCTCTTTCCCGCGGACGCTCCTGGAACCCGATCTGCGCCGAATTGATTGCGCTCTGCTTTTTAAGTAATGTCATTCACTGGGCCCAATGCACTGGACTGGATACGTCCGCGCCTTCACCAAGCTTATTCCTCTCGCGCTGCTGCTGTTATGCTTGCCCGCGTTCACCGCGAGGGCCGAAGAAATGACTTCCACTTTTGCGATCGGCGGAGCCCGGATTGATGTGACCATTGACGCCGGCAAACTGGAAGTGTCGCAGTCCGACCTCATGCACTGGGTGAAATCCGCCGCGGAATCGGTTACCGCCTACTACGGACGCTTTCCCGTGCCGCACTTGTTCCTGCGAATCAGCAGTTTTGACGGGCGCGGCGTCCGGCATGGCCAGACATTCGATACCGACGGCGGCCTGATCACTATCCGCGTGGGGAATGCCAGCTCCCCCGGCGAATTGGCGGACGATTGGATGCTGACGCACGAAATGCTTCATCTGGCTTTTCCCTCGCTTGAAGGGAATCACCACTGGATGGAAGAAGGGCTCTCGGTCTATGTGGAGCCCATCGCGCGGATCCGGGCAGGCCACTTGACGCCGCAGCAGATGTGGGCTGACTTGGTGAGGGATCTCCCCAAAGGTCTTCCGCAGGACCGCGACCGAGGCCTCGACCACACGCACACCTGGGGCCGGACGTATTGGGGAGGCGCGCTATTCTGTTTCGTCGCGGATGTCGAGATCCATCGAAAAACGCAAAACAAAAAAGGACTCGAGGATGCCTTGCGCGGAATACTGGATGCCGGCGGTGACATTCGCAAGGATTGGGAGCTGGAAGAAACTCTCAAAATTGGAGATCGCGCAACAGGGACCGACGTCTTGATGAAACTCTACGACCAGATGAAAGACCAGCCGGTGAATGTCGATCTCGCCGCCCTCTGGAAAGAATTGGGCGTCGTGAACGAAGCTGGAGCGATTCAGTTTCGCGAGGACGCACCGCTGGCAGCCGTGCGCCGGTCCATAACAGACGGTCTTTCGAGAAAGTCCGCGACCTCTGGAGCTGCCACGCGGCCACTAACGGTTTTTGCCGGGCGCACACCTGGGCGCGCATAATACTTTCAACGCAAGCCAACGGAGGCGTTATGAAGAACACAAAGCAGAAGGCAGCCTGGCTGTTCGGCGGGCTGCTGTTAGTTATCGGGGCGGTTGCGATTGCTGGATTCGGCGCGGCGCGAGCCGAGCAGAGCGGCATGTCCGCCGAGGCGAAGGAGCAGCCTTACGTTGTCGAATATTATTACAAGGCGAAGTGGGGCCACGCGGATGAATTTCTTGCCCTATTCAAGAAAAACCATTATCCGGTCTTGAAAAGAGAGGTGGAGCTGGGCCGGATGCTGAAAGTGAGCATGGTCACGCCGCGGCTCCACGCGACGGAGGACGGGCGCTGGGATTTTCGCGTCACCATCGTGTTCAAAAATGCCGCTATTGCCAACGACAATTTCGACAGCGCCGCGCTGCTCAAGCAGCTTTATCCCGACCAGGAAACTTACAAGCGGGAAGAGCAGCGGCGCTTTGAAATCCTGGATGCGCACTGGGACTTGCCCATCAAGGATGTAGACCTGGAAGCCCGCTAAGGGGTGGCTGAAAAAAGGAAAGCGGCGGCGCGATCATCATCGCGCCGCCGCCTTTTATTTTTGCCGGACTAGCTGTCCGCTAGAAGTAGAGCTTCAATGCCAACTGCAACTCGCGGGCGTTGCTAATGGTAGAAGTAATTTTTCCGAATGTTGAAGAACCCACCAGCGAATCAGGACCCGCAAAATGCGGATGATTGAAGGTATTGAAAGACTCCGCGCGAAATTGCAAGCGCATTCCTTCGCGAATTATGGCCAACGGGAAATCCTTGAAGAGGGACATGGAAACGTCCCGGGCTCCCGGCTGCCGGACCGTCGAGAGCGTCCTAGGAGCGCTGCCAAGGGTGAAGTTAGTCGGAGTCGTCAGTACTCCGGGGTTTGCCTGGCTGGAGTTCCCAAAGTAGCTTATGGTCGGGTCCGAGTTCGTTACGGATGCCTGCTCGGGAGAGCCCGGTGCACGCGTTAGCGGTCCAGTTAGGTTCGGCCGCTGACCGAAGGTCGGAATATTATTTGAGTTGCAGAAATTGATCTGGCAAAAGAGCAGGGGAAGAATGGGCCTGCCGTTATCGATGCGGATGATGCCGTTGGTTTGCCAGCCACCTAGGATGCCGTTCAGGATGGGGTTCAAATTGCGTCCAAACTGTTTGCCCTTACCAAACGGCAACTCATAGATGTAGCTGAACTGGAACACTTGAGGGATGTCGAAAACGGATTCAGCTCTCTCGCCGCGCAGATCGTACGGGTTTTGCACCCCAAGAATAGTTCCCGTGTTCAGGAAGCCGCCGCCGAGGAATACCACGCTGTCATCTGTTGAGGAGGCGTCATCAATGGATTTGGAGTACGTATAGGTCATCAAGAACTGTAATCCGTTAGCGAACTCCTTTTCCGCGCGAATTTGCAAAGCGTGGTAGATAGAGTTCGCAATTGGCGGAGAGTCGCCCTGGAAGTTCGTATACTGCGGGAACGGCAGCAACAGCTGGAAAGCAGGGACGTTGGACGCGGAGAGACTGAGAGCCTGGTTGCAAATGAAATGCGTCTGGTCACACGTTCCCGGCCCACTAAAAAAGAACGGATTGGGAACCTTGTTATTGAGATTACCGATTTGTGTGGGTGTCAAGCCGGCGATAGCGGACGGGGGTAGAAAGTTATGCTCGCGGAAGCCACCGAGATAAAGATGGGTTCCTTTTTTTCCAACGTAGGTGGCATCGAAGAGAATCTTGCCTGGCAATTCCTTCTGGAAGCCCAAACTCCAAGCCTGCTCGTACGGAGTATCTTGGCTTACAGCGGGAATGGGGCCGACGGCGGCTGCCCCGATGTCGTTGAAGCCTCCCAAGGAGCTTCCCGGTGGCGGAGCAACACTGCAGGTAAATGGGGCGGAAAACAGGCAGGACGTATTACTTAAGCGGTTATACGGAGTTGTACCGTCAAGATTGAGGGTCGTGAGCCACGGAGGCTGAATATTGAAGCCCTGATAGCCCCAGGGACCTGTTCCCGCGGCACCGCTACGCGTTGTCGAGAAATAAATGCCGTATCCCCCCCGCGCCACAAACCCATGCGGCAATTGGTAGGCGACGCCAAACCGCGGCGAGATATTCTTGTAATCCGTGTAGTAATTGTTGCGTTGCTTGGAATTTGCAAACACCTCGATGCCGTGTAAAGAGCTGAGGTTTTGGGCCACGTTCGCCGGAAGTCCCGCCAATTGCGCTGGGGTCAATTGCAGGGGGGACAGCGCCTTCGGATCCAGCCAGTTCATGCGGTTGAAGCGCTCGGTTCGGGGAGTGTTAAGCTCATAACGCAGCCCCAGGTTAAGGGTCAATTTTGGCGTCACCTTGTAGTTGTCCTGGACAAATGCGCCGTACTGGAAGCTCTGCGTGCTGACAAAGTTGTTAAACCCTTGTTGGCAGGGCGTACAGCCGCCGGTCCCGCCATTGAAGGATCCGACTCCTGTTAGAAAACTCGCCAAGCCATCTCCCCCGGTTACTACTCCGCTCGTTTCAAACGTCTCCGAGCTGATTTGAGACGTCCCGCTCTGGTCAAAACCGAAGAAGCCCGAAGGCCAGCCGGGTTGCACGAAGTTGATCCTGCGTACGCGCCATTCGCCGCCAAACTTAAATTCATGCTTGCCATGCACCCAGCCGACGGAGCCACCCAGGTGATAGGCGTCCTGCCCCTCTCTGAGGACACTGAAGTCTGCTGTTCCCAAGTTGTGTCCGGCATTTCCACTGCTATAGCTGCTGATGGCGATCGAGGAAATGGTCCCAAAACCCGTATTCAGGTATGGCGGCAATCCCGTCTGAGTGAACAGAGAAGAACCTACATTCGGGAATTGCCCCTCGATCCCCGGGAAGTTATCAAATTCGCGTGAATAGCCGAAAGTAATCGTCATCACTACGCTTGGACTGAAAGTATGGGTCTCCGTGAGCGCCAGTTGGTTCTGCCTGGTTAATCCAGGTCCTCCGGTCAGGGGGTCTGCGTAATTCCCGAAGGCGTTGAAACTCGTGGAAGTTAATTTCCGCCGAGAATACCTGCCGCTGAGGAGATCGTTCTCGCTGAAACGATGGTCGATTTTGATGTCAAACTGATTGTTGGAATCCGAATTGGTTCCAGACTTGAAGTAGTTGCCGCTTTGGATGTCGCCAAGAGTTGCGAAAGGTAGGTTCGGTGTGGGGAACAACAAAAATAGTTTCGCGGCAGCCGGATCAATTAGATTTCCCGGCCGCGGCGCGAGCTGGAAGGGTGTGCCGTTGAGGTTTGGATTGCCCGGACTCTGATACGTGGCGAGATTGTCGAACGGAATGATCTTGGAACGAACCGCCCCGGGCCCTGCGCCGTTGGCGGGATCCGGATTGTTATTGAAAGTCGCGACGAACGGATCCCAGAGCTGGCCCGCGGGGTTCGAGCACAGCCCAGTATTGTCGAACTTCCCTCCCTGAAGCGTGCATAATTCGCCGAAGTTTCCCAGGGCGGATGCCCCAGCCCCAACCGGGCAAGGGCCCTGCCCTCTCATACAAAGCGTGGGAACGCTCATGTTTCCAGAGGAGGTGGCGGTGCTCTCTCGAATGCCCTCGTAGTCGAAGAAGAAGAAAGTCTTATCCTTGCGGATAGGTCCTCCTACGGTACCGCCGAAATTGTTTCTCTTCAAAGCGCCAATCGGCTGGCTGTTCGCATTGTTAAACCAGTCGTTCGCGTCCATGACCGAGTTCCGGAAGAATTCATACGCGCTGCCGTGAAATTGATTGCTGCCCGAGCGAGTGACGACGTTGATGATCGTGCCACCGGCGAAGCCATATTCCGCCGTGAAGTTGGTTTGCTCGACTTTGAATTCCTCCACGGAGTCTACTGAAGGTGTGTAGAGCACGTTCTGAATGCCGCTATTTTGATCAAAATTCGTCGAGCTCGCACCATCGATCAAAACATCCGCGGTGGCATTCCGGCTACCGTTGGAATTGAAGTTGATTCCCCCTTGGGCATTTTTCGTCCCAGGTGCGTCCGTCTCGGTGATCCCGGGAGCCAGATACGTAAGATTGGTGAAGTTACGATCAACCAGGGGCAAATCGTTCACGAACCTCCGATTCACAACCTGGCCGGTGACGGCATCCTCGGTCTGGAGTTGCACACCGGAGCTTTTCACCTCCACAACCTCGCTAGCGGTTCCGACCTTTAAGGAAAAATCGACAGTAATATTTTGACTTACGTCCAACGTGAGCCCTTCCTGGGTTTGGCCCTGGAAATTCGGCGCCTCCACGGTGATCTTGTACGTTCCAGGAGGGATCGAGCGCAGCAAATACCTGCCTGTGCCGGGGTCGGTCGAGGCGGTGTAGTTGTAGCCCTTGTTCTGATCGACCAAGGTAACCTTGGCGGACGGAACAGCGGCTCCGGAAGGATCGGTGACCACTCCGGTCACGGAAGCCGTGTAGAGCTGGGCCTGCACGGCAGCAGGCAGCAGGGCACTCGCCAGCACAAGGGGCAGCAACCACACCGCTGTAGAAAGCCATCTACTGCCGCGTGCCCGCTCCACGAAGGATTTTCTGTTCTCTCGAACTTTGTTTGGTTCACTCACGACGACCCTCCCCTTGAATCCGTAATCCCGACAAGTTTCCACAATCGATCGGAAAGAATCTGAGTCTACACCACCCCTGGGCGCGGGGAGACCCCCCTCAATCATCACCAATTAAATCGATTCAATATGCGATTTCGTGGGAAATGTCAAGCAGGAAATAGATGCGGGATGGAGCCTCGTGCACCCCGCGGAACTTCGGGTGACTTACGGATTGGGCGCGGTAGCGACTTCAATGATCGGATTAGGGAGCTGGCGCATCGTTCGAACGAAGATTTCGACAATGCTGGCGTCGAACTGTGCGTTGGCGCAGCGTTCGAGTTCCGCGAGGGCTTCGGCTGCGAGGCGTCCTTTCTTGTAGGTGCGGTCGCTCGTGATGGTGTCATAGGCATCGGCGACGGCGATGATTCGCGCGCCGAGCGGGATTTTCTCGCCGACCAGAGCCTCGGGATAGCCGGATCCATCAAAGAACTCGTGGTGATGCAGGACCATCTCGCGGATGCGGGCCAATGGCGTGAGCGGATCCAGGATTTTCGCGCCGAACTGCACGTGGGCCTTCATCGTTTCCCATTCTTCGGGATTGAGCGGCCCGTTCTTATTCAGGATATTTTCCGGGATGGCTACCTTGCCGATGTCATGCAGCACGCCTCCGAGCCTGACCTCCTCGATTTCGGCGTCGGACATGCCCAGGGCTTCCGCAATCAGCGCGGCATAGGCGGAAACTTTCTGCGAGTGCCCCTGTGTGTAGTGGTCCTTCGCATCGATGGCGTATGCCAGCGACGTAACCGTGTCCAGGACTGCCTGCGGAAGCGATTGTTGCCCTTGCGGCGACGTCGCGGGCTTGCTGCCGGTGGGTTCGGTGGCGGCAAGCGATTCCGTGAATTGTTTCAGCCGCTGGTAAATTTCCTCGAACGCTTCCGGGCCCGTGGAAAAGAGCCGCTTGAGGGTGACGCCAAGATAGGCTTCGAGGACATCGCGTTTCCATTTCTTTGCTTCATTGGGATCGAAGTGATCGGCGGTGGAAACGGTATTGCCGCCCTGATGCTTTGAAAGGTACATGGAAGCGTCGGCCACCTGGATAAGTTCCTGCGGCGAGGATCCATGCAGGGGGTAGCAGGCGATGCCGAAGCTGGCGCTGATGTTTTTCTCGCGAAGCAATGGATCAGAAGAAACCCAGCCGCGAAGCTTGAGCGCCAACTGCCGCGCGTGCTCCATATTCGTTTCGGGCATGAGGATGACGAATTCGTCGCCGCCGTAGCGAGCCACCACATCGGAGCGCCGGCAGTTTGTCTCGAGGATGTGCCCGACGCGCTGGAGGACGAGGTCGCCTTCAAGGTGCCCGTAAAAATCGTTGACGAATTTGAAGCGGTCCAGGTCCATGAGGACCAGCGCGAAGGCCCGCCCAGCGCGAGTCGAGCGCTTCCACTCGCCGGAAAGCGCTTCCATGAAGAAGCGGTGAGTCTTCACGCCGGTGAGGCCGTCGGTGATCGCTTGCTCCTGCGCCTTCTGGAAAGATAGAGAATTGTGTAGCGCGCCGGCGATGAGGTCGGCCAGCGTGCGCAGCAGAAGAACTTCTTCTTCCGAAAAATCGGTGGGTTGCGTGGACTCGGCGTAGAGAATGCCGTGCAGTTGTTCCGCGTAAAAGACCGGCAGTGCGATGGCCGCCACCGAATCCGCCAGGATCGGCTTCAAGTTGCTCTCCGCCGGCCCGCCCGTGCGATAAATCGCCATGTGGCCATTGCGCGCGACTTGGCCGATCAATCCGGTGCCCAGCGCGATGCGTTCTCCCAGAGCTCCGCGGCGCTTGCCGGCTTCTGCTTGGATTATGATTTCGCGCGTCGAGTAATTGAGGACGCCGATTCCGATGTGATCATAGCTGAGACCCGCCTCGAGTTGCTCGGCGATCTTGGCGAGCATTTCGTCGGGATTCAGTGTGGCGATAGCGTTGCGCGAAATCGTGTTCAGCAGCGCCAGGTGCCGCGCTTTGGTGCGCTCCTCGTGAATGAGCCGGGCGTTCTCAATGGCGATGCTCGCTTCGCTGGCGAGTACCCGCAGCAGCTCGAGATGTCCTTCGTCAAACGCGCGCTCTTGATCGGAATAGACCGCCATGGCCCCGATGGCATGGTCGTACGCCACGAGCGGAACACCGCAGAAGCATCCTTGGCTGCGCAGGGGATCGACGCCGAGCTTGCGTACCTCCGCGACAAAGTTTTCCCGAATGAGAACAGGCTGGCGCGTGCGGATGATGTACTCGGTAAGGTGATTGCCCGCCGGGCGGCCGCGCTGCGGCAAGCGCACCCCATCGACCAGCTCGAGGTCAAAGTGCACTTCATCGCGCAGTGGATCAAGCGATGCAATGTAAAAGTTCTCGACGTCGAAGAGCCGGCGAAGCTCTTCCCAGATTTTGCGAAGCAGATCTTCTTTGTTAAGCGTGGAGCTGAGCGCACGGCCGATCTCGTTCAGAACGTGCAGCTCCTCCGAACGCCGCGAGGTTTGCTGGATCAAGTAGCTGTTTTCTACCGCCATGCCGATCTGATGGCCGAGCGCCAGCAGCAAACGCAGTTCCGCCGGAGTAAAGCGGCGGTTATCTGGCGTGCCCAATAGGAGAACGCCAAACGCTTGCTCTTTGGCCTGCAGACTGATGGCCACGACGCTGCGGAGTCCCTGCTCCAGGGCGAGTTGCCGGAAACGTCTAATGGGCTCTTCCTTTTCCAGCGCGGAAAGAGAGTCGTCGCGCAGATCCCGGAAGCCCAGCAGGCCGCCGAGGCGGGAGACAAGATTCACCAGGTAGTCGTCCAGGCCTTCCTCTTGCGCCACGCGGCAGAAATCATCGCTCAGGCCCGCCGCCACCACGGACGTAGGTCCCTGCGGATCGCCGTGATGCAGGAAGAGCGCGCCGGCGGGCAGACGCACCACTCCGAGCACGCGATCAAGCGCCTGGGAAAGCATGCGTTGAATCTCACCGCCAACAAAGCTGGAAGTGGCAAGGTTGAGATTCGAGAGCGCCAGCATGTTGCGCTCGATCCGCCTCTTTTCCTCCTCATACAGGGCCATCACCATCAGTATCGCCACGATGGCGGCAGGCGCGGCGGCAACTGGCTCGAGCCCCGGTCCCTGCAACTGCGGGGCATTGCGAAAGAGCTCCAGCAGAAGGCGCGCGATGGTCCAGGCGGAAAAGGAAACCGCGAGGAATCCGTCGGCAATCGTTTCCTGCTTGCGGTTTTCCTGCCAGAAGACTGCCGCGATTCCCAGGAACACGAGTGACGAAGGAATGACAACGGCGATGTTGGTCAGGACGTGAAACGTATTGGCTCCGGCCCACCCGCCGAGCACTACCGCCGCCAGACTGGCGAAGACAAAGGAAGGTTTGCGCTGCGCGTAAATTTGCGTGCCTAACAAGAAGAGCAGCCCGGCCAGGGAGTACAGCCACTGATCGAGCGCGCGCTGCAACGGTCCCTCCGGCATCCATTGGGACAGCGCTGGTCCGAGGTAATGGAGCGCGAACAGGCTCCAGCCCGCCGCCCAGAGAAGGAGATAGTTCTGGCGCTTCAGGGTGAAAACGAATGCGAAGAAACACGCCACCAGAGAGGCGGTCGCCAGCAGCGCTAATAGAATGAAACTTTGATGCGTCAAAGCCGGATTCGTCTCCCCGTCTGTCGTGCGGACGGCTGAACCACTTCGCGCACTGCGGCGAAGTTCGCTTTGCTTCGAGCCCCCTTTGTTTTAAGAATGACCAACCTACCCCGCCCACACGGGAACTCCCGTGCGCCGCGACGGCATATCCCGTCACTCCCCAAAACAAAGTCTGTCCAATTATGGAGTACCATTTTTTCCCGGCGCAAGCCTACCGACGTACTGGTAGCGTAAAAGGCAGCACGCCAGGGGGGTAACGCATACACCACAAAATTGGCGCTGGGCGCCCTTGGATCGCGAACAAACTAGTCCGCACCGGCGGTTGGACGGGACAACGCGCCATTCGCTACACTGATCGTTTGAAATTCGCACGAAAGTCGCGGCAAATCGGATGACGGACACATCTCAAAAATCGGCGGGTGGTGTGAGAGTGCGGTTCGCGCCTTCCCCAACTGGATATTTGCACGTCGGCGGAGCGCGCACCGCCTTGTTCAATTGGCTTTTTGCCCGCCACCAGCGCGGCACCATGATCCTGCGCATCGAGGATACGGACGCCGAGCGCAATAAGCCGGAGCTCGTCGAGGGCATCCTCGACGGTTTGCGCTGGCTGGGCGTCGGCTGGGACGAAGGGCCGTTCTACCAGTCGCAGCGCACGGATCTCTATCGCGAAGCCGCGAAAAAGTGTCTCGCGAACGGCAGCGCCTTCCTGTGCTATTGCCCGGCGGAAAAATATGCCGGCGGCGACCACGCCGAACCCGCGCAGGACGACGAGCCAAAAGCTTCTGGGCCACGGCGGGTAACTCGCTGTACTTGCCGCGACGCCAAGCCTTCTACGCCCGGCGCGAAGCCCGCGATTCGCTTCAAGGTTCCTGTCGGGGGAACGACCAAATTTTTCGATGCTGTGTTCGGTGAGCGCGAATTTTCCAACGACGAAATCGAGGATTTCGTTCTTCTTCGTTCGGGGAAAGGCGATGAAGAGTTCGGCCAGTCCATGTATCAGCTCGGCGTGGTTGTCGACGACATCGACATGCGCGTCACGCACGTGATCCGCGGTGCGGACCACATTTCCAATACTCCGAAGCAGGTGCTGCTCTACAACGCGCTGGGAGTGCAGCCTCCCATTTTCGCGCACGTGCCGCTCATCCTGGGGCCCGACAAATCGCGCCTCTCCAAGCGGCATGGAGCCACCAGCGTCATTTCCTACCGCGACGAAGGTTTTCTCCCCGAAGCGTTCCGCAATTTCCTTGCCTTGCTCGGCTGGTCCGCGGGCGGCAACGAGGAATTTTTGCGCACCAGCGAACTGCTTGAAAAATTTTCGCTCGAGGGCGTAAGCCGCACCAACGGCGTGTTCGACCGGCCGAAGCTCGAGTGGTTCAATATGCAATACCTGCAAAAGCTGCCGATCGAAGAGCTCCTGCCCTACGTGGAAGGCGAGCTGAAGCGCTCCAAGTTGTGGAGAGAAGAATGGTCCGCGGGCGCGGGACACGAGTGGTTTTCCAAAACCGTGGACCTCCTTCGTCCGAGAGTGCGGCTGCTGCCCGATTTTTCCACCTGGTCGCGCGCCTTTTTTAGCCACGAGTTCCCGATCGATCCCGCGGCAAAAGAAAAATTCTGGAAGGACGAGCGCGTGCCGGAACTTCTCAAGAAACTTACGGATGCGCTGGCCGCTCTTCCCGAGTGGAACCACGACGCCTGCGATCACGCGTTGCGCGGCGTCGCGGAGGCCGCGGGCGTGAAGGCCGGCTTATTGATCAACGCCACGCGCGTGGCCATCGTCGGGCAGGCCGTCGCTCCTCCTCTGTTCGACACCATGGTTGCGCTCGGCCGCGATCGCGTCGTAGGAAGACTGCGGACGGCTCAACCGCGCTGATTCCTTATTCCTCTTCATTGTCGCCATCTTGAATCTTTTTTGCCTCCTTCTGAATCTCATGCATACGGCACTCGATTTCGTTGGAGGTAAAAATGGGCTCCGCAGTTGATCAGGTTCAAGTCTTGCCGCGTTCGGAAGCGTGGGAATCACGATTGGAGTTAGCGGGCACGGTTTTTTCTCGATATGGCTTGGTTGTCATTTTGCTCCTGATCGGCTTATTGAAATTCACCCCGGAAGAAGCCGCCGGCATTCAACCGCTGGTTGCTCACAGCCCGTTCCTGTCGTGGATGTACTCCCTTCTGAGTCTGCAGCACGTCTCGAATTTGATCGGCGCAATCGAAATCGCCGTTGCACTGCTGATCGCGCTGCGGCCCGTGTCCGCAAGAGCTTCCTTCTTGGGCAGCCTCGGAGCCGTTGCTACTTTTCTGCTGACCACGAGTTTCCTCTTTTCAACTCCAGGCGCCCTGCAATTCCGTCAAGGCCTTTCTATTTTGGGAGACGCAGGGCAATTTTTGATCAAGGATCTGGTGCTTCTCGGTGCTTCGTTCTGGACGGCCGCCGAGAGTCTGCGCGCGACAAAACGCTGACATTCTGCCTTCCAAGAGAATGGTCATACATTCGCTTGCAAATAGGCCTCGAACTGCTCCAGGGCTTCGGGCATGTTCTTGCGGCCGTAGCCGAATCGAATGTGTTGCGGCTCGTCATAGACGCTTCCCGGCAGAAGCATTACGCCGGATTTACTCACCACGTCATCGCAAAATTCCTGAACATTGCGGGCGGGCTTGAAGCGCGCGAAGCCGATAGTGGCCGCGTTCGGCTGCACCCAGTCGAAAAGCTCCCCGCGCTTCTTGAAAAACGCATCGAGAAGAGCGACATTTTTCCGCACAATTTCACGGTTGCGCTTCAGAACCACTTCGCGGTGGCGCAGCGCAACGGCGGTCAGGAACTCGCTGGGCGCGCTGCTGCAGATCGTGGTGTACAGCTTGAAATCCGCGCAGCGCCGCAAGATGTTTGCATCGCGGCACGCGAACCAGGCCAGCCGCAGGCCCGCCAGGCCGTACGCCTTGCTCATCGAACCCATGCTCACCGCGTGTTCGTAGAGGTCGCACGCCGCGGGCAGGCGGTCGGCGGGATTGTGCTCCATTTCGCGATAGACTTCGTCGCAGAAGACGGTGATGCCGCGCTCTCCAGCCAGCCGCAGGACGCTTTCGAAAATGTTCCGGGGCATCAGCAACCCCGTGGGATTGTGCGGCGTGTTGATGTAGATGACTTTGGTGTTGGGCTGTATTAGTTTCTCGAGCGCGCCGAGATCGTGAGCCCAGTTGTCCTGCGGGCGGCGCCGCCACTCGCTGACTTTGGCTCCGGTGCTGCGGGCGAGTTGCAGCCCGCTCTCGTAACAAGGAGTCTCGACGATGACATGGTCTTCCGCATTAACGAGCGCGTGGTACAGGACGAGGATGCCTTCTTCCGCGCAGGAGACAACGAGCACTTCGCTTGGATTGATGCGGGTGTACATCCCCGCGATGACTTCGCGAAGCTCCGGAGCGCCGGGAGCTTCCGTATAGCCGCACCACTGTTCGAGGAATTTTTCCTGCGAGCCGGGCTCGAGGTCCAGGACGTCCCGAATGGTTCGCGACTCCGCGTCCGAGCTGGCCAGCAGGTATTTCGCGGAAAATTCGTGCTTCGCAAAGTAGTGCTCGATCCGGAACGGTTCTATGCGCATGGAGGGCAGTCTGACAAAGGCGGATGTGTGCCGTCCAGCGCAAACGGCCTGCGGGAGGGGAGGCGGGAGAGGCCAAAGCGGCCGGGGCAGGCCGGTTCTTGACAGGGGGAGGGGGTGTACCCCCCTTCGTTGTGACGGAAATGATCCGGTAATGACATGAAGGGAAAAGAGATAGAGAGCGTTTTCCGTGGGAAAACGACGGAGCTCCAACGGGAGCACAACGGGGTTTCCAACGGGACGACTTGCCTCCGCATATACCCTGCCACGGCAGGCAAGCTCCCCAATAGGATCGGCGCAGGCATGGAAGGCCGAAACTTGAAGAGTTCGGAAACTCTTGAAAACATGAGGCGAATTTCGGGGGGGGTGTACCCAGCCCCGGTGTTTTTGCTAAAGAGTGCGGAAGAATATGATTGCAAAGGAGTTGTCGAATGCGCTTGTGCAAAAGAGTGCGCAAGAGAGTGAAAAGAAAGAAGTTCACATTTGCGCGTTTGGGGAAGTTGTTCGGAAGGAGCAGCGCGGTCGAAAGCCGGCAAGGATTGCGCGAGCTGAAATCGAGAAGTCACAAAGTATGTTAGTATAAAAATGGCGAGATGTCAATAGCTAATTTTATGGTACTTCATTCGAATGAGATGAGACGAGGTAAGCGAAGGGACGGAAAGGTCTTGCAGCGATGCGCTACGGGAGGTAGCGGAGGAATCGGGTGTCATATGATCCCGTGCGTAGAGCTAGGGGGCAGTTCTGAACCGAGTAACCTCACAGTTCGCCCGTGCGGGACGAACATGGGACACCCCGAGAAAAAGCTCCTCGAAGCCTATGGGAAAACTGAGACCACCCGCCACCGGGAGTGAGATATTTCCCCAGAGCAGGCTGTACTGCTCGCTCAGACGCTAACCTATATTGAGAGCGAGAATGAACTCCCCTTGATGCTCCGGGCAGCTTGCTTCAATGGCGTTGCGCAAGGCCCTTTCTTCTTCAGCGGATAGAAACCGAGTGCGTGCGTTGTCTTCGGATCTCCCGTCACGTCACACTTATACTGGCACTTCCTTTGATCGTGCTGTTGATAGTGTCGGTGTTTGTTGAGATTCCTTGCCCTAAGAATCGGACGCAAAAACCTCAGTTTACTATCTGCACCACTACCGGCGAAGTGCTCGGCAGGTCGTTCGCGCTGCCTGCGTACACCGCGGTAATAGAGTGGGATCCATGCGCCAGCGAAGATATGCTGAATAACGCCGTCCCACCGCTCAGCGACAGTGTCTGCAACGCCGTTGTTCCGTCCTTTAACGTGACCGAGCCCGTGGGGGTGCCGCTCCCCGGCGCAATCGCGGCTACGGTGACCGTGAATGGTACCGGAAAACCGGCCATCGATGGATTCATTGAAGATTTCAACGTCGTGGAAGTGGCCGCCTTATTGACCGTCTGCGTCAGAGTTGCGGAGGTGCTGGTGTTGTAGTTTGAGCTGCCATTGTAGGCCGCCGTAATGGAATCAGCGCCCGCTGCTACGATTGAGGTAGAGAACGATGCCTTCCCACCGGCGAGAGTGCCCGAGCCCAGCACCGTCGCTCCGTTCTTAAACGTCGCTGTACCGGTCGGTGTGCCGTTCCCAGGCGAGACCGCCACCACGGTGGCGGTGAACGTGACGGACTGGCCGAACGCCGAGGGGTTGAGCGACGAGCTCACCGCCGCGGACGTCGACGCCTTGTTCACCGTATGCGATAGAGGCGCAGAAGTGCTTGCACCAAAAGAGCTACTCCCGGAGAAGACTGCAGTTATGGAGTGGGTCCCAGCTGACAGCGCCGAGGTGAGTAGAGTTGCTTTTCCGGAGCTAACCGTGCCTGTGCTGAGCACCGCGGCTCCGTCCTTGAACGTGACGGTTCCGCTGATCGTGCCGAGCGTCAAGGAAGTTACCGTGGCGGTAAAGGTTACGCCCTGACCGAAGACCGAAGGATTCAACGATGCCGTCAGCGATGTGGAAGTGGCCGGCGCTACCGTCACCGTGATACTTGCGCTTCCTTTGATGGTGGTCTGCACCGGATCGGTCGCTGTGACCGTTTGTGTACCTCCGCTCTTCAACGTCACGCTGAACGTCTTGACACCACTGACCAGCGTCGAGTCTGCCGGCAACACACCCGCAGGATCGGTGCTCGTAAAGTGCACGGTCCCCGTGTAACCGGGAGCCACATCGCCGAAGGCGTCCAACGCTTTCACCGTTACACTGAATGCCACTCCGGCGGTGACGCTCGCCGGGGCACTCAGCGAGAAATGCGTCGCCGCCAGAACGGTGATATTTACGCTTCTCTTGATGGTGGTCTGCACCGGATCGGTCGCTGTGACCGTTTGTGTACCTCCGCTCTTCAACGTCACACTGAAGGTTTTCACACCGGCGACAAGGGTCGAGTCGGCGGGGAGCACCCCCAAAGTATCCGCGCTCGAAAAGTGCACGGTCCCGGTGTAACCGGTGGCCACATTGCCGAAGGCGTCTAGCGCCTTGACGGTCAGACTGAATGCCACCCCCGCCATGACGCTCGATGGAACACTTAGCATGTAGTGCGTGGCAGCCCCTGCTTTTACGGTGGTACTTACGCTACCCGTGATCGTGGTCTTCACCGTATCCGTCGCTGTGAGTATGCGCGTGCCTGCGGTCTTCAGCGTCACGCTGAATGTTTTGAAACTGAAGGAAAGCGTCGAGTTGCCGGGCAGCACCGCCATCGGGTCGGAGCTCGTAAAGTGGACCGTGCCCGTGTAGCCGGTGGCCACATTGCCAAAGGCATCCCGCGCCGTCACGGACAGGCTGAATGGCACTCCGGCGGTGACACTCGATGGCGCGCTCAGCGAGAAGTGCGTCGCCGCCGCGGCTATCACTGCAATATTTGCGCTTCCCTTGATCGTGCTCTGGACAGTATCCGTCGCTGTTACCGACGTCAGCATCGGAGCTATGTCTGCGGTCTTCAATGTCACGCTGAAGGTTTTGACACCGGCGACCAGCGTCGAGTTGGCAGCCAGCACCGCCATGGGATCGCTGCTCGCGAAGTGCGCCGTCCCTGCGTAACCGGTGGCCACATTGCCGAAGGCGTCTAGCGCCTTGACGGTCAGGCTGAATGCCACCCCCGCCATGACGCTCGAAGGCGCGCTCAGCGAGTAATGCGTCGCCGCCGCCGGTGTCACTGCGATGCTTGCGCTGGCGGTCGTGGTCGAGACCAACTTATCTGTGGCCGTAATCGTTTGCGTTCCGGCCGTCTTTAGCGTGACCTGAAACGTGCCGACGCCGTTACTCAAGACTGAATTTGCTGGAAGAACCGCCATCGGGTCGGAGCTCGTAAAGTGGACCGTCCCGCAATAGCTGGGGACGACCTTGTTGCTGCTATCGAGGGCTTCGACGGTGACACTGAAGCTGCTCCCCGCGGTGGTGTTTGCCGGCGCAGTGATTAAAAAATGGGTAGCCGCAGAAGCGAACTGGAACGAAGCAAGCCGAGTGCTCCAGGCAGCGAAGGGGTTGCCGGAGGGGTTGCTAATCTTCATGTATTCCTGCGCGTACCAGAAGGTGCAATCGTCAGTGGGATCGATGGCCATGCTGCTGTAATCGCCCCAACGGGTAAGGCCGGGGAAAACGCCGCTGCCTTCTTGCGAGCCAGTGCCTACCACCACAGTCTTTTCGGTTTCCATCGTGCCGGCCGCGTCGCTGGTGGTACGGCCGGTATAACGGATAGAAGGATGTACCGATACAGCGTCGGAGACGCTATATCCCATTGCTATGTTTCCCTTCCTATCCGCGCCAATACTGGGCATCCAGCGGCAGCTGTTATCGGGCGAGAATGTCCCTTGCTGAAAGACCGTAGGGGTGCCGTTGGGACTGCGGATCTCGTACCAGCGAACGGCGACGCCGCAGGAGCCACTGGTGGTCTCTGCTATCGAGTGACTGAGCACAATGGACTCGTGGGCTGGGCTGGGTCTCGCGAAATTGCGGTAGGCATTTCGGAACATCAAGTCGTCGCCCAAAGTGTCCAGCTGAGTGCCGTCACCACCAGGTTGCGGGACGCATGTCGCCCCTGTCCCACCACAGGGCAGGTTATACGGCGACACGGTGATGAAGGTCGGTCCGGTGAAGGTCGAGTTCGAGGTAGTAGTGAAGTCAACGTGAAACTTCCAGAGATCGAAGCCATGGACGCGGTCAAGGTTCCCGATAAAGAAGTTAGGACTCCCCGTTGGGGGAAGGCTCGTGCTTCCCGGGGCGCTTGTGGCTCCATCAAGGTCTGAAGGCAAAAGACTGAAATGCAAAGGAGTAGTTGTTGCATCGAAGCATACTGCAGAGGAAGGGGCAGGGCGCGGGAACGCGCACATTGCCGCGCCGAGGAATGGTTCGGTACCGGACGAACTGAACTCATTCCACGAGAAGTAGTAAGCGTCAGGCCAAACGCCTAGCTTAGGGAAGTCGTTAATCGCCGGTGAGTTCGCAGCCCCACCCAGAAATCCCACGTCGTGTACGAAGATATTGTAGGTCCCGGTTGCGTCAGCGGTCTTGGAGACGGCGATGCATTGTAGGAAAGGCGGCGCCGGATTGCTCAGGGCGTCCACGTCGCTAGCAGCGAAGGTGATCACCCATCTTTGCGCCAATTGATCGAACTTAACAATGGGATCAAACTGGATATCTGAATCTCCAGCAACAGAAGGAACTCCGCCACAGGCATCTCCAGCACTCGCAAACAGGGAGGTCAAGGCAGTTGCACCGCCTCCAGGGGCGACGGCGCCCGTATTCTTGTTAAACACCACATAGTCCAAGTTAACCGTCTCCACAACCTGCGTAGTCCCCACAGAAGCGTTCGTGTCCGGGGGAATAACGCTGGGGGCGAAGCCAGGAAAATCCTCGCCCAGCCCGGCGATGTCGAGTCCGCCAATGGTGCTGACGAGTGGCCCGGAGAACTGCTGAAGGACCTGGTCGGGTTGTTTGGTCTCAGGGCTCAGCGCTTTGGAGAGGAGATGGCGGCCCCGAAAAGGGATGTAGTTCTGGTGCCTCCGGGTCGACGCATTTGCTGCTGCCCGCTCCTCGGGCTCAGAAACACCCTGGTAAGCGGCTTGAATAACAACGGGGCCATGCGCGGCAGCACCCGCGCCGCTAACGGCATTCTGGTTTTCAGAAGTAGGCGCTTGCGCCTGTGCCCCCGAAATAACAAGCAGCGATACCAACAGCATTGCAATCGGGATGTAGCCAAATTTCATCTCATTCCTCTACCAGCTCCCGCTGGTGCCACGATCGCCGTCCTTGTGTCGAACTCTACCTCAAATTTTCGAGACGCGCCAACCGGGCTTCGAGGCTTGCGACTGCCTGATTGGTTGAGCGCGTATTTGGTGACGGACCGAAAAGGCGAGGCCATTGCCCAGCTGCAGAAGGCTTATGGCGAGCATTCCAATGTGATGGTTCTCCTTAAAGTCGAACCCATCTTCGATCCGCTGCGAGGGGACCCGCCGGTCCCGCAAAATCATCCGGGATGCAGAAAGCGCAAATGACAGGGGGGTGTGGGTGGGCCGTAATGTCGGAGCTAAAGCTCCGACCCCCTAACAATCGGTTTGAAAACCGGCCACTACAGAGAGAACGACAAAGGCGCGCGCGAGCCTTCGACTTCGCTCCCTTCGACGGGGCTCAGGGTAAACAGGGCAAGCAGGGCAAGCAGGGTAAACCTGAACGAAGGGCCAGAGTGACGGATTGGGGGAGTACCGTACCTGCGAAGAGTCGATTGACTGGCGAGAGAGTGGCCTACTGGGGGGAGAGCCAAGCCCGGCCCTGGAAAGAGACCACTATGCCCAATAGCATGAAGAACAGATGGATTATCGCGGGAATCGCGGCAGTCAGCATCCTGGCGGGAGCTGCCACCGCCGCCGAACACTCCTTCAATCCGATCAAATGGATCAAGAAGGACCCGGCGCCGACGGCGAGCGAACAGCTCGCCAAGAACAGCGACATGGAGAAGAAGTTGACCACGGAACTGCAAGCGGAGCTGCCGCCACGCACCAGCCTGAAGAATGCTTGCGAGCAATTTAAGGCGCTGGACGATTGTGTCGCCGCGCTTCACGTAAGCCGCAACTTGAAGATCAAATTCAATTGCCTGAAATGGGACGTGAACGGGACGAAGCCGGCGGGTGACGTCAAGTCGTGCGAGGCACCGGCGCGAGACAGGGGGATGAGCTTGCGGACAGCCATCCGCGTGTTGAAGCCGGACGCCGACGCGAAGAATGAGGCGAAGAGCGCCGAGCGACGTGCGAAGGAAGACATCAAGGACGCGAGCTCGTAGGAAATGGTCGCAGTTTGCCGCACCTCCCGACAAGCTCCCCGAGAGGTCCAGGGCAAGCCGGCGCTCGCGATTCTAAACATCTGATGCCCAGCGCTCAAGCGCTGGGCTAACTTTTGGCGTACCCACGGCGCGCAGCAAAGAAGCTAACGAGCGGGCGGGAAGAGATCGGCGTGGGCGGGCCTTGCGCCGGAAGCGGCGACGTTGAGCGCGGCGTCGAGAGCGACGGTGACGGGCGGCAGGCAGATTTCCGTGCTGCAGGCCTGGTAGCGGAGCTTAAGCGGAATGTGCTGCGCGCCCAGCGGCGCGGTGGGAAGCGCGGTGAGCGGGAGGCGCAAAATCACCATCTCCTCATAGACGTTGAGGGGCTTTTTCGAGAAAGCGAAAGAGTGGAGTTTGCCCTTGGGATACGAGACTTCGCCGGCCTGAAATCCAGTGGGGAGGTCGGCCTTAAGATCGGTGGCGATGAGATAGTCTTCGGATTTTTCGCGGGCATTGATGTGAAAGCCGGGACGAATTTTGAGAACGACCGCAAGCTGGAAGGAAGCACCGCGCGCGACGGGTTCGAGCGAAGCGTAAACGCTGGAGGAGACAACGTCGCGGCCGGAAGGGACCTGGTCCTGTGCAGCGGAGTGGGCAGCGGCGAGCCCCACGACGAGAACTAGTCCGAAAATTGCGGCGGAGAATTTCATAGGGTCACCTGGGTGCCGAGCTGCTGGGAGACGACGCGGCCCATGACGCCAAAAAGGTCCTCGCCGGTTTTTTCTAGAAGAAAAGCATTTTTCGCGTCGGACCAGCCGAGCTTGAAGCTGGTGGAAAGCGCGGAAATCCAGATTTCGCGGACCGGCGTGTTCGGCGAGACCACAAATTTGGCCTCTTCGGGCTCCTCGAAAATGACTTCGAGCTTGCCGCTTTCGCCCTCGACGTCGAAACCGTGCTCGTCGCCGACAACGAGAAGGCGGCGCTTCAGCTCCTCAAAAGCGGCGTCGGCTTTTTTCTGAAAATCTTTTTCATCGAGCATGAAGAAAGAGTATCAGAGTTGCGCTTCGATGGCGCTGGCCATCTCATCGTAGCTGATGAGGCCGGTAATGCGCTTGACCACTTTGCCGTCACGCGAGATGAGGATGCTGGTGGGATAACCGAGGAGACCGCCGAATTTGTCGGCCATGGGATCGTTGCCGAGCACAATGGGATAACTCATGGGGAGCGGCTGGCCGTTGACGTTGAAGCGCTCCTTGGCGACGTAGGGGGCGACTTCGGACTTGCCTTCTTCGTCCATCGCCACGCCGATGATGGTGAAGCCGCGCGCGGAATATTTTTGTTGCATGTCGATCAGCCAGGGAATCTCAACGCGGCAGGGCTCGCACCAAGTGGCCCAGAAATTGAGCAGCACGACTTTGCCCTTGAACTGGCTGAGGGAAACATCCTTGCCGTCGAGATCCTTGAGAGTGAAGTCAGGGGCGACGGTGAGAGCCGCCGCGGAGGCGCCGGGCGAGGGATTGTCCGCCTTAACGTTAACGGAGACTTTCGGGCGAACGCGGGTGGCGCGGTCGGCGAAGTAGGTTCCGGCGATGAGCGCCAGAACGGTGACGATGATGAGTGGAGTCCGCTTCATGCAATTCCTCTGAAACTAGTATATCGGGAGACGGCGCCACCGGAGACGCAGAAAATCTCCGGCGTGCTATTTCGCTCCCGTCAATCCTCGTTCCAACCACAAGACTAGGCTGTTGAGAAAGCTGAGCTTTCCCGCGAGCCACGTCAACTTATTGAGAAAGACCAAACCGCCTACGAAGAGAAGCAGCGCCCCACTAAAGAGTTCGACGGCGTGGAGATGTTTTCGGAAGCGCTGGTAGAAACGCAAAAATTGGCCAATGCCGAGAGCGGTGAGCAGGAACGGCACGGCGAGCCCAGCGGAATAGACGGCGAGGAGCAGCACGCCGCGGGCGATGGTGTCACTGGCAGCGGCGAGGGCCAGGACGGTTGCGAGGATCGGGCCGATGCAAGGCGTCCAACCGAAAGCGAAAGCGAAGCCGAGAAGGAAGCCGCTCCAGGCGCCGGGCTGCGAGCCGGAGCTGCGAAGGTGCACGTCGCGGTTGAGCCATCGGGCGAGAGTGGGGCCGAAAAAGCCGATGATAGAGAGCGAGAAAAAATGTACCGCGCCGAGGCCGGCGAAAAGTGTGTCGTGGCGGAGCAGGGCGGCGAAACCGAAAAGGACGAGAATTCCACCGAGAATGAGGCCCGAGCGAAGGTTGAGTTTTATCAGGGCTCCGAGAAGATGAAGGCCGAAGAGAATAATCAGCGCGCCGGCGACGGGCGCAAGGAGCGCGCGATTCTGTCGAAGGAAAGTGCCGACAGCGCTGGCGGAAGCGCCGAAAGAAATAAAGACGAGAGAAAAACCCGCGACGAAGGCAAGCGAGGAAGCAAAAAGGCTGCCGCGCGGTGGCTGGCCCTGGCGCAACTGCTCCATGCCGATGCCGGAGAGCATGGAAATGTAGCCGGGGACCAGCGGAAGAACGCAAGGCGAGAGGAAAGAGACGAGTCCGGCGAGGAACGCGGCGGCTAGAGAGACGTCCGTCATTTACGTGAGTTGTTTCCTTGAACCATAAGATTTTGTGTTGCGCGATCGCCTTGCGGCCCTTCCTCGCGCAGAAAAACCCTCCAGCCCGATGCGCCGCTCAGGATCGAAGTGCGGCGGAATCTTTATTCTCCCATAAAGGCAGGGAATGGGCGTGCCTGCGGAATCCCCGGCGGAGAGTCAGACCACTGATTAGACGCAGCGGGGACGAGAAAGAATCCAGAGAAATGAACGCCGGACAAGTGAAAGATTTCGCCGACGCGGGGAAGGATAGGTGTTGTAGAGGGGTACTGTAAGCGATTGATATGGCGTAAGTTGCTGGCGGGCCGCTTGGCACGACTCTTGCCATGTCTCAGAACGGATGGTGCTGGGTCTCTGGCAGGCGGATATGGGATGGACACCGAACAAAGTGACGCTGCTGCGAGTGGGGGTGGGATTTGCGGCGGTGAGCCTGTTTGGGCGGGGGGGATGGGCCAATCTGGCGGCAGTGGGTCTGACGGTGGCGGCGATTGCGCTGGACGGGGTCGACGGCCACCTTGCGCGGCGGAAAAACTTGGCGACGCCGGTGGGCGCGCAATTGGATATTCTTGGCGACCGGATGATCGAAAACGTGTACTTCACTTATTTTGCGGTGGTAGGGATGGTCTCGCTGTGGCTGCCGGTTTTTTTCTTTGCGCGCGGGGCGGCGACTGATTTTCTGCGCGGGCTGGCAATGCGAGCGGGACATTCGGGATGGGGAGCGAACGCCATGTTGCAGACGTGGTGGGGACGTGCCTTGGTGGCGTCGCGCTGGAGCCGTGGGATTTACGCCGCGCTCAAGTGCTTGTGCTTTTGTTATTTGGGGCTGGAGCTGGCACTGACGCGAGGCCCGGTGGCGCTCCTGGGGGGATTGGCTGCGGACGCACACGAAACCATTCGAATGGGCGCGCAGGTGCTGACGGGCATGACGGCGGCATTTTGTCTGGTGCGAGGGCTGCCCGTGTTGGCCGAGGGCTGGCGGTACATTGCGGGCGGCGGGATGACGAGGCGAGGAGCGAGGAAAGAGATGCCGGAGGCGGTTTGAAAATGCGGGCAGAAGAAAACCAAATGAAGGAGGTAAAGCACGAAGAAAATAAGCCGCGCGGTATTGCTGCGTTTTTTGATTTGGACGGGACGCTGATAGCAGGACCTTCGCTCGAACGAAGATTTTTCCAAGAGTTGCGATGCCGGCGGGTGATCGGAGGCAAGAATTATTTGTGGTGGATGGCGCAGGCCTTGCGGCTAGTGCCACAGGGAATTAGCAAAATCTTGCAGGCCAACAAGATGTATCTCCGGGGAGTCGCGGCGGCAGGACGCGCGAGAGATTTAGGCGAAGGAATGAAACCGGCATTCTTTGCCGCCGCGATCGAGCGCCTAGCGTGGCATGCACAGCGAGGAGACGCGATCGTGATCGTGAGTGGAACGCTCGAGCCGCTGGCGCGAAGAGCGGCGCGCGAGTTGGGAACGATCTTAATACGACGCGGAATTAAGGCGGAAGTGCACGTTTGCGCGATACGATTGGAAGAAAACCACGGGCGGTGGACCGGGCAGATTATCGGGGAGGCCATGTTTGGCGGAGCGAAAGCGCGGGCGGCGCGGCGGCTTGCGGCGCAAATGGGATTCGATTTGAAGCAGAGTTACGCATACGGGGACAGCGCTCAGGACTGGTGGATGCTGGACGCGGTGGGGAATCCCTGGGCGGTCAATCCTTCGCCGGGACTTTCGCGAGTGGCACGGGAGAAGAATTGGCCGATCCTTCGGTGGAACAAAAGAAAAGAATTCACAAAGAGGGCACAGAGAAGAGCTGAAGCAGTTACGGGACCGGGGAGCTTGGGATGAATAGTGCGCGAAGGCAGAGCTATAAAGAAAATGAACTGGCCATGCCGTGGGACGGGCCAGCCGCGGCTGAAGAGCTCCGCGTGCGCTTGCCGGTTTGGGATTTGCGGCGATCAAAAATCGCCAGGGCGCTGCAAGAGGAATTTGCGGCGACGTGGGTGGCCTGCGGCGCGTTTGAGTGGGTGGCGCTTGGATATCTGGGAGTATCGAGTGCCCTGATAGCGAGCTTTGCGGAGAATGTCGCGCATCCGGTGATGTTGATTGGCCTGCAGGTGTTCGTGGCAGCGGTCATTTTGGTTTTGTGCCGGGTTGAAGTGCACCTGGCCAGCCAGGTCGAGCAGAGGCAAGAAGGATGGGAACAGGCAGCCAAGCATGGCTGTCCCACGTTCGCGCAGAGGTGGTGGCATTTCTGGCGGCACTGGTATCCACACCTGTTTTTTCTTTTTTGTTTCGAAGAGCTGGGATACCTGGTGCACTTGATTTCGCCAGGCTGGAAAGACGCGAAGTTGATCGCGTTCGATCACTGGCTGACGGGCGTGCATCCAGCCGTGTGGCTCGAGCAATTCGCGACTCCGGCGCGGAATGAGCTCATGCAGTTCGCGTATCTGACCTATTTCCTGTATCTGCTCGTGCTGGGCGGAATTCTCTACTACCGCAGGGATTGGAAAGGCTACTGGTCGGTGATGACGTATTCCGCAGTGGGCTATGCCATCGGCTATTTGATCGCAATACTTTTTCCAATCGAGAGTCCGTGGTTTGCGATGGCGGGCACATGGCACGGGGAATTGCACGGGGGAGCGTGTACGGCGGCGATCAATTTCATCGAGCATTTCGGGCGCGTGCGAGGCGCGGCGTTTCCCTCGGAGCACGTGGCGGGTTCGTTTGCGGCGCTGTGGGGAGCGTGGCGGCACAGAAGGTGGCTATTCTGGGTGATGCTGCCGCTGGTGTTGTGTATGTGCGCGTCCACGGTGTGGGGGCGGTATCACTACGTGGCGGACGTTTTCGGGGGAATGATTACCGGGACGGTGGGATACGTGATTGGGCGCTGGGTAATGCGAAAGCGGGCGGAAGTTGACAGTCGACCGTTAAAAGTTAACCCTTCTCGTATTTGAGCTGAGTAGTCTCATGACTATGTCCTCCCAAACCACATTACTGTTTTCCTATGGAACGTTGCGAAACAAGAACGTGCAAATTGCGAACTTCGGCCGTGAGCTAACAGGCCGCGAGGATGCGTTGCCCGGCTACGCCCGACGCATGGTGGCTATTATTGATCCAAAATTGGCGGCATTGAGCGGCGAATCGCATCATGCCAATGTGGAGCCCAGTTCCAATCCAAAAGATGCAGTCTCCGGAACCGTCTTCGAGATCACAGAGCAAGAGCTGGTAGCCGCGGACAAATACGAAGAAGTCGCTAAATACCGCAGGATTTCTGTGACGCTCAGGTCAGGCGCTCAAGCATGGGTGTACATCCGAGCCTGACGATGGATGGAAACCGATTAATCCGGGTCCTTATTTTTCAAATCGAAACATTGCCCAGATCTAGAGACACGGATTTATCTCGCTAAGTGCGATTGCGTCAAGCGGTGCCAATCGAGGACCTGCCTACGCAGGCGGGCGCCCCTACAAACACGAAGAAAAAGGGCTGCACTAGAGGGGAGGGCGGTTGTTTAGAGGATTCGCGAGTTCGTAGGTGTGGGCGATTCGGAGGAGAGTGAGTTCGCTGGTGTGGAGGCCGATAAATTGCAGCCCGATCGGCAGATTGGATGCCGTAGAACCGCATGGGATGGAAATAGCGGGAACCCCGGCGAGATTGGCGGGCCGGTTAAGGCGAAGGAGCAAGGTCCGGGCGAGATAGTCTTTCTCCGCGATGCGAACGGTTTCCTGTCCGATCAGCGGCGCAGGGATGGGCGTGGTCGGAACGACGAGGGCGTCGACGCTTGCCTCGCGCATCTTCGACGACAATTCGTAAATGAAGCGCTCGCGCAGGGCGAGGCCTTCGAGATAGACCGTGGCGGAAATTTTGCCGCCCATCTCGAGGCGCCCGCGCACATCTTCTCCATAGTCGCCCGCACGTTTGGGGAACCAGCCCGATTGCTCGTGAAAGTGGGTCGCTTCGGGCCAGGCGATTTGATTGCCGGCGTCTTCCGTGGTGTTCAGTGAGGGGATCGAGATTTCTTTAATTTGAGCGCCGAGCTTACGAAGATTCCTGACCGCCCCGTCAAAAGCAGTCCGAATTTCCGGAGAAATCACGTCAAAGAAAAATTCCTTGGGCAAGCCAAGACGAATTTTCCGCGGCTTGGAAAGCATTTTGCGCGGGGACCACGGACCAGCCGGGAAAATTCCGGGACCGGCGATGGCGCGAAGCACAATAGCCGCATCCGACGCGGATCTTGCCAGGGGACCCGCGGTGTCAAGCGACGTGGAGAGCGGGATAATGCCGTCGACACTCACGTGATGCAGAGTAGGTTTGAGGCCAGCAACACCGCAGAGCGCGGCGGGGATGCGGATGGAGCCGCCGGTATCGGTGCCGACGCTTGCGTAACATAGACCCGCAGCGACGGCGACAGCCGATCCGCCGCTCGAGCCGCCGGGGATACGAGAGGTGTCCCAGGGATTACGCGCAGGTCCGTAATGAGGATTGTTGGTGGTAGCGCCATAGGCGAATTCATGCAGGTTTGTTTTACCAACAATTACGGCGCCTGCTTCCTTCAACATGGCAACAAGCCGGGCGTCGCGCTGCGGAAGAAAATCCTCCAGGATTTTCGAGCCGGCGGTGGTGCGAATGCCCGCGGTGCAGATGTTGTCCTTGAGCGAGACCGGAATACCGTGAAGAGGGCCGAGGTCGCGGCGGCCTTTGCCTCCACGCGGAGCGAATAGCTCCGCTTCCGCTTTTCCTGCCTGGGCGAGTGCGAGGTCGCGCGTGACGGTGATGTAGGAGTTCAGTTTGGGATTGAGCTGGTCGATGCGTCCGAGAATAAGTTTGGCCAGCTCGACCGGAGAGAGTTTCCGCTTGCGAAAAAGCGCCGCGATTTCTTCGATTCCGGCAAAGGCGAGATCCATTTCCGTCATTTAGAAGATTTTCTCCTGGCGGCGAAGATTGCCGACCGTACCGATGTTGGCGATGATCAGCGCGGCGCTGAATTGGTTTTCGGTGCGCACCTGGCCGAGCGCGACACGGCGGTAAGCGAAGGCGATGCCGCAACAACCGCCATTGTAGCTGGCCTGCACGACCTGATTCTGAAGAATGCCGTTGGTGATGTCGTAGCTGACGCCGGTCGTGAAATTGAAGCCCTTGCGGGTTTCACTGCCGTAGCCGACCAGAGCGCGAACCTGGTTCGAAAGTGGCTGCAAGATGGGACCGGCGCTGAGGCGAAAATGAGCGACGGTGGCAAAGAATTCCCTGTAGGGCTTGACTTTGAAAAGGTTGCCGATGAGGGTGACTTTCGATAATTGTGGATCGTATTCGAGAATCTGCTCGATATCGTACCGCCCGCCCGGCATGATTTTGAAATCGCTGACCAGGGGAGAAGAGTTGCGCGGGCCGAAGGCAAAGGCGAAAGGTGTCAATGCATTCAAAGTTTCGAATACATTCCGCTGCCCGTTGACGATGGCGCCGCCGAACGTGGGATCGAAAAAGTGCTTTTGGACGAGGCGCCAGGAAAGGAGTTCCTGGGGGGAATCGTCACCGTCCTTGCGAAAAAGGCGCTGCGTAAGGCCGTACTCGACTTCATTGGTATCGGTAAGCGTGGAATCAGCGTCAAAGCGAATGAAATTGGGAAAATTGTTGATGCCGGTGACATAGCGATAGGTGATTTCCGGCTCGATGGTGTGCTTGTAGCGTTTGCGGCGCTTGTCTTTCGAGGACGGGGCACGATCGAAGAAACGCTCGAGTGTGGGCGGGCGCAATTCCAGAGTGAACTCGCCATCGTTGCGCACCACGGACTGGCCGCTGAGCGTCTGCGTCGGGGCTCCGGGAACGAGAGAATCCCCGAAGTAGGTCGTGCGGAACGCTGCGGTCGTGGTGGCGCCGAACCACGGTCCGAAATGAATGGGAAGGGTCACGCGGGGCGCGAATTCAGTGCGCTCGACCGCGGTGGGGGTGTCGAATTGAGAATCCTCGCGGTGAACAGCGCCTGTGAACGCGTCGAATCCAAAGTAGATGGGAATTTTCCTCCACGGAGCTTGTTCGACAGAACCGAAGCGCGCCTCCGGAGCGTTGCGAAGGACCACGCTGGTGGCCGGCGTGATGGTGAGGAAACTCCGGTCGTTGAGGGAAGCGAAATTCAAGCTGAAGCCTTTGAAGTTGTTGGTGAGGAAAATAGCGCTGCGAATTTCGGAATTAATCGCATCGCCGAAGGTGTCGGCAAAAGCGAGCCGAAAAGTGAGCGAAGAGAGTTCGTTGACGTCGGCGACGAAACGCCAGTGATTCGACAGGAGGGATTGCACTTCGAGTTGCTGCTGGTGGCCGCCCTGGGAAACGAGCTTGGTAGTCTGCGTCGGAAGCCCGGGATTGATCACCGTGGCTACTCCGCGGTCAACGACGCCGAAATAGGTGTACTTGAGGGAAGTGTTTTCAAAGGGCCGGGCGCGGAGTTCACCGCGTTCTTCCGAGCCGCGCCGGCTTAGGTACTGCGCGCCGATGGTGGTGTCAAGCCAAGGCGCGGGCGCCCAATAGTACGAATCACCGAAGATAAAACCCTTGCGCGAGCTGTCGCCGATTTCGGGAATGAGCAGGCCGGACTCACGAACATTGCGGCCCGCGGGCGCCGTGGCGTAGGGAAGCCAGATCAGTGGCACGCGGAAAAGGCGGAAGTTGGCGTTGACCAGGGCGACGGTTTTGTCGAGGCGAATGCGGGCGTGCGCGGCGTAGAACTGCCACTTGGGCCGATTGGGATCGCAGACGGTGATCCAGGCGTCGCGGACAAAGTAGACGTCATTCGGGAAGCGCTCGACTTCCCTGGCTTCGAAGTAGAGGGGATTCTCGGAGACGAGAAGAGTGGGATTAGGGCGGCGCTCGAGTTTTACGGTGCCGCGGACATTGCGAAAGGTTCCATGGCCGGTGCTGACGTTGTAGTGGGCCTCATCGCTTTCGATGTGCTGGTTTCCGTAATCGAATAGAACGTGGCCGGTGGCGAGAGTCTCGTAGGTTTTATTGTTGTACTCGACGTGGTCGGCGCGGAGGCGTGCGTCAGCATAACGGATGTCCACGTCGCCATCGGCGATGTAAAGGTCGCCCTGACGGCGCTGCGGGCCAGTCGAGGAAAGCTCGGCGACGCCGCCTTTCCCCGAGGGGAGGCGGAGCTGCTGCGGGGATGCGGCACGCGCGGAAGCCGGCGGAAAGGCAAAAATGAACGCCATTAAAAAAAAGAGAAAGAGCGGAGGCGCGGGGATATTCCGCGCATTTGGAGTACGGTTCACGCGAAGCATCAAACCAGTGAAAATAGTCAAATAGCCTAGCATGTGGAAGAAGCGATGGATAGCCGACCGGGGCGTGAAACGCGGATTACGGCAGGAGCGTCTCTCCTCACGGAGCCGGTGCGTCCATCCATAATCAATTGATGCACACTGTGGGCGGGTAGAGGTATGATGCCGGGCTTCGCTCAAGGGGGATAGTGATGAATCGTGTTTCGATTGTTCTGAGAGGACTCCTCGCCGCGGCCACTTTTTACCTCGTACCGATGCCGACGTTATTCGCTGGCACGGCCGACCAGCCGAATCAGACCGATAAGCTGAAGAACCTGGAGTTTCGCGAGATTGGTCCGGCCACCATGGGCGGACGGATCGACGACTTCGCCGTGGTTGAAAGCAATCCGAATATCGTGTTTGTAGGCGCGGCTTCGGGCGGGGTGTGGAAGACGACGAACAACGGAACAACGTGGGAACCGGTGTTTGATAAGGAAGGAGTGTCGACGATTGGGGACATCGCGATTGCGCCTTCCGATCCGTCCATCGTTTGGATAGGAACGGGAGAGCCGAACAACCGGCAGAGCTCATCGTGGGGCGACGGCGTATATCGATCGCTCGATGGCGGGAAAACGTGGAAGAAAATGGGCCTCGAAGCGACGCACCACATCGGACGAATCGTAATCCACCCGAAAAATCCGGATGTCGTTTACGTGGCCGCGCTGGGGCATTTATGGGGAGCGAATGCGGAGCGGGGTGTTTACAAAACTTCGGACGGCGGAAAGACGTGGGCGCAAGTGTTGAAGATCAATGATGATACCGGAGTCAGCGACATCGCGATGGACCCGGAAAGTCCCGAGACTCTGTACGCGGCGGCGTACGAACGCAGGCGCACTCCGTATGGTTTCAATGGCGGCGGGCCGGACAGCGCCATTTACAAAACGACCGACGGCGGAGCGAGCTGGAAGAAATTGACGAAGGGGTTGCCTTACGAAAATGGCGGCGAGACGGGGCGCATCGGGCTGGATATTCATCGCAAGGATCCGAACATCGTTTACGCCCTGGTGCAGCACGAGAACGGCGGGATTTTCCGCAGCGAAGACAAGGGCGAGACGTGGAAGAAGATGAGCGACACGGACCCGCGGCCATCCTACTACAGCCAGGTGCGCGTGGATCCGAATAACGAATTGCGGATCTGGGCGCTGGGGGCGCAGATGTATTACTCGGAAGACGGAGGAAAAACATTTTCGACGCAGCGCGTGCACGGCATCCACGGGGACTTTCACGCCATGTGGATCGATCCGCGGGATTCGAATCACTTGATGGCGGGAAGCGACGGAGGAATTCACTGGAGCTACGACAACGGGCGGACCTGGGATTTCGTCAACACCATCGCCCTCGGGCAATTTTATGAAATTGCCCTGGACAACCAGAAGCCGTACAAGATTTGCGGAGGCTTGCAGGACAACTCGAGCTGGTGCGGGCCGAGCAATTCGCTGACGCGCGACGGCATCGGCAACGAGGATTGGGAGTTGATGCCAGGAGGCGACGGTTTTTACGCGCAGATCGACAACGTGGAGCCGTGGATTGTCTACACGGAGTCGCAGGATGGATTTCTTTCGCGGCGGGATTTCAGGACGAAGCAGCAAAAGTTGATCAAACCGGAGGCCAAGGCGGGCGAGCCGCACTACCGTTTCCAATGGAATTCGCCGGTGGCGATCTCAGCAGGCGACCATAAAACGATTTACTACGGGGGAAATTATCTCTTCAAGTCAAGCGATCGCGGAGACTCCTGGACGCGGATCAGCGGAGACCTGACGACGGGCGTGGATCGCAACAAATTAGCGATTCTGGGGAAAACGCCGGACAAGAAGACGCTTTCGCGGCATGACGGGGTCCAGGACTACCCGACCATCACTACGCTGAGCGAATCGCCGCTGTCAGCCAATGTGCTGTGGGTGGGAACCGACGACGGCAACGTGCAAGTTACCCGCGACGGCGGAAAGTCTTGGAAAAACGTGGCGGCGCGCGTGCCAGGCGTTCCGAAGGGAACATACGTGAGCCGCGTGATGGCCTCGAAATACGCGGAAGGGGCGGCGTTGCTTGCCTTCGATGGGCACCGCAACGACGACTACAAAATATACATTTTCCTGACGACGGATTACGGCGAAAACTGGAAGGCCATCCACAACGGAATCCCTGAATCGGCCGGGAGCGTTCACGTGGTAAGAGAGCATCCGCGGAATCAGAATTTGTTTTTTGCGGGAACGGAGTTCGGGCTATGGATTTCGTGGGACCGCGGTGCGAACTGGAGCAGTTTCAAAAATAATTTTCCGACCGTGCCAGTGGACGATCTGCAAATCCAGGCGCGGGAGAATGACCTGGTGCTGGCGACCCACGGACGCTCGATCTGGATCCTGGATGATTTGACGCCAGTGGAAAAAATGGATGCCGGGGTTGCGAATTCGGAAATCACCTTTTTCGAGCCGCGCCCAGCGATGACCTGGCACATCGACAGGCGGGGCTGGTTCGAAGGCCAGAAGTTCTTCCTGGCCAAAAATCCGGCCTACGGCGCGATTCTGAATTACTACTTAAAGGAAGCGGTCCCACCCGAAGCCTCCAAGACCGACAAAGACGAAAAAGGTCAGGCCGCTGAGGAGGACAAAGCAAAAGCGGCGGCTGCGGCGAAAAAAGAAGGCAAAGTAAAAATCACCGTGCTCGATAAGGGCGGGAATCTGGTGCGTGAATTTGACGGGCCAGGTGCAGCGGGGGTAAACCGGACGAATTGGGATCTGCGCTGGAATCCATCGGCGGAACCCACACCGGAACAACTTGAGGCCCAGGCGGCAGGATTTGGTTTTGGTCCGCGAGGGCCATTGGTGGAGCCTGGCGTCTACACGGTGAAGATCAAGGCTGGTGACAAGTCAGCCGAGCAGAAGGTGACGGTGGAGGACGACGCGCGGATCACAATGAGCGATGCCGATCGCGCGGCCCGCCGGGAAGCTATCGAGTCGCTCTACGCGATAGCCAAGAGCACGGACAAAGACCGCAAAACCATCGGAGGAATCAAAGAAGCGTTGAAAGTCGCCCGCGAACAGTGGAAGAAAGATGCCGCCAAGCAGAATGCTGCGAAAATACCCGAGGAGATCCAGAAAGCGGTGGAGGAATTGCAGAAAAAAGTTGATGGCGTCGCCGAGAAGTACGCTCGCGAACGGGAAGGATTGGGCAACGCAGGTCCCCCGCTCGAATGGAAGCCCGACCCGCTCCCGCAACAGGTGCAAAATCTGCTGGAAGAGTTGGACAGCTTTTCCGCCGCGCCGGGGGGCCAACAGAAGGAAAAACTGGCGGAGCTGCCCCCACTGGTGAACGATGCCTCCGCGCAAGTGAAGAAAATTGCGGAGGAGGATCTTCCCGCACTTAACAAAAAAATGAATGACGCGGGAATCCCGCATATCGTCCCCGCGACCACGACACCACGCCGTGGCGACGGAGACGAAGAGAACACAGATCGCTACTAAGTACAGGGAAACACTTCTGCTGCTCTCCCGTCTAAGGCAAACGGGGAAGTGATTCTTGCCGGACATGCCGTCCGGATTTCAATATTCACCGGGTTCCGATACGGAAATCAAACGATCTTGAATATCAAGACGGAGGAATGAGCATGAATGCGAAGCGGGCCCACGGGCGGCGTCTGACCTCTTGGTGTGTGGTGTTGGCGGCGATGCTGGCCGGGATTCCAAAAGGCACGCTGGCGGGGCGGCTGGATGCCGCGGCACAGGGGAAAAAAGAGGAAAAAAAGGACGAGAAGAAAGACGAAAAGAAAGGCCTCTCGCTGAAACCCGATCGAAAGATCGAGTTCACGACGGATGAAGGAACCTGGCTCTCGCTGGATGTTTCACCCGACGGCAAGACCATCGTGTTCGAACTGCTGGGGGATATCTACACGCTACCCATCGAAGGAGGACAGGCGAAGCTGATTTCTGGCGGAATGGCGTTTGACAGCCAGCCGAAGTTTTCTCCCGATGGACAGTGGATTGCGTTTCTCTCCGACCGGGAGGGTTTCGAAAATATCTGGATCATGCATCCGGACGGAACTGGCGTGAAGCAAGTTTCGAAAGACACCAATAGCAGCTTCACTTCTCCGAGCTGGGCTCCCGATGGGAAATACGTATTCGTCTCGAAATCCATCTGGTCTATCGAAGCCAATGAGATTTGGATGTACCACGTGGATGGCGGTACGGGCGTGCAGATCACAAAATCGAAGCCCACGCCAACTACCAAGAGAGACGAGCGCCCCAACGCAACGGGCGTTGTTGCTTCTCCGGATGGCAAATATCTTTACTACGAGGCGAAACTGGGTTCCCTCAAATATAACCAGCAGTTTCCGTCCTGGCACATTGCCCGGCGCGACCGCAAAACGGGCGACGAAGACGACATCATCGACCAGATCGAGAGCGCATTCCGGCCCGTGTTGTCGCCGGATAGCAAAGAGATTCTGTACGTAACGCGGTTCGAAACAGAATCCGGTTTGCGGCTCCGGAATCTCGAGACGGGGGAAGACCGCTGGGTGAAATATCCGGTGACGCGTGACGACCAGGAGTCGCTCTTTACCCGCGATGTGTTTCCAGGTTATGCCTTTCTGCCGAGCGGCAAAGAGGTCGTTTACAACCAGGACGGAAAGATTAAACGGCTCGAGCTGGCCACGGGAACTGAGAAAATTATTCCGTTCACCGCGCAAGTATCGCAGGACCTGGGGCCGAAGCTGGATTTCCCGCAAAAAGTGGAGCAAGGTCCGGTTAAATCGCGGTTGATCATGGACCCCACGGAATCACCTGGCGGGAAGAAGCTGGCGTTTTCCGCGATGACGCACCTGTACACGATGGATATGCCGAACGGGAAACCCCAGCGGCTTACAAATGGGAGTGCGCGCGAATTCCAGCCGGCATGGTCTCCGGATGGAAACTTCATCGCTTACGTCTCCTGGACAGCCGAAGGCGGACAACTTTGGAAAATACCGGCAGGGGGCGGAGCGCCAGTACAGCTATCAAAATCCCTTGGGGTCTACAGCAATCCCGCTTGGTCGCAGGACGGCACGAAGATCGTACTGCTTCGCGGGAATGCGTATGACCGCGACAACAATGAGTTCGACCCTGGGCAAACAGCAAATGCGGACCTCATCTGGATTCCCGCGGACGGCGGGGATGCGCATCTGATCCTTCCAGCACGAGGAGCAGGCGGGCCACACTTCACCAATGAACTGGACCGCATTTACGTTTACACACCGCAAGGTCTGGTTTCGCTTCGCTATGACGGCACGGACCGGCGACCGCTCCTTCAAGTGAAGGGAGAAGGATTATATTTCGCCGAAGAACCCACGCCGGCGGACGATATCGTGCCCAGTCCCGATGGGCAGTGGGTGTTGGCGCACGTGATGAATCAACTGTACTTGATTGCGATGCCGAAAGTGGGAGGAGATGCGCCCACGGTGAACGTGAAGACTCCCGCAGTGCCCGCCAAGCGTCTGACGGACATCGGCGCGGACTATTTTGCGTGGGCCGACGGCGGAAAGACGATCACGTGGGCCGTGGGTGCGAGCCTATTCCGCGAGCCGCTGAGCGCGATTTCCTTCGAGCCGCCGAAGGACGAGAAGAAAGAAGCCGACAAGAAGGAAGGAGACGCGAAGGACGCGGACAAGAAAGACGAAAAAAAGGATGAAAAAAAAGAGGAGAAGAAACTAAAAGAACAGGAAAAGGACGTCCAGGAGATTGCAGTCGATTTGGAAGTTCCCCGCAAGACTCCCAAGGGTACGATTGTCCTCCGAGGCGCCACGGTAGCGACGATGAAGGGCGACGAAGTCCTGAAAGACGCGGACATTGTCATCGAGAATAACCGCATCAAGAGCGTGGGTGCGCGCGGAGGTGTCCCGGCGGGCGCGAAGGTTTTCGACGTAAGAGGCAAGACCATCACGCCGGGCTTCGTCGACACGCACGCGCACTGGTTCGAGATCCGGCGCGGCATTCTCGACACTCAGAACTGGGCGTTCCTGGCGAATCTGGCGTATGGCGTGACGGCCGGGTTGGATGTGCAAACCTTTACCAACGACATGTTTGCGTATCAAGATCTAGTCGACAGCGGCGATATCCTGGGCTTGCGCGCTTTCTCAACAGGCCCTGGCGTTTTCTCCGACAATGACTTTCAGTCGGCCGAGGAAGTAAAGGGCGTGCTGACGAAGTACAGGAAGTACTACGGCACGCACAATATCAAGAGCTATTTGGTGGGCAATCGAAAGCAGCGGCAATTCATGGTCGAGGCAGCGAAAGAGCTGGAGATGATGCCGACCACGGAGGGCGCGCTCGACTTGAAACTCAATTTGACACACGTGATCGACGGCTTCCATGGAAATGAACATACGCTGCCGATCACTCCGCTGTATAACGATGTGCTGCAGATGTTTGCAAAGTCAGGAATCGCCGAGACGCCCACGCTCATTGTGAATTATGGCGGTCCGTGGGGCGAAAACTACTGGTACGAAAACAGCGAGGTGCATGACAACGCGAAACTGAACCACTTCACTCCGCACAATCTTCTCGATCAAAAGACCAAGCGGCGGCCGGGATGGTTCCGGAAGGATGAATACGCGTTTCCGAAACTGGCGGCGCAGATGACAAAACTTTACCGGGACGGCGGATTGGTTGGAATCGGCAGCCACGGCCAATTGCAAGGGCTCGGTTATCACTGGGAGATGTGGCTGCTAGCGAGCGGCGGAATGACGCCCATGGAAGTGCTGCACTGTGCAACCGTGAATGGGGCAAAGATCGTCGGCCGCCCCGATGATCTGGGGACTCTTGAACCGGGGAAGCTCGCCGACCTGGTCGTATTCGACAAGAGCCCGCTCGAGGACATTCACAACACCAACACGATTCATTGGGTGATGAAAAATGGAGAACTCTTCGAGGGCGATACGCTGGACCAGGTCTGGCCTGAACAGAAAAAGCTCGAGCCGTTGTTCTTTTGGAACTCTGACAAACCCAAAGAGGGAGCGCCGCTGAGTTACGGCAAAACGACACAGCCTTGATGGAGACCAGCCGGCTATTCTTTCGCCTCTGGTTTGGCGTGCACCGTGCGATACCATTCAAACGTACGGCGGAGACCTTGCTCGAACTCCACTTGCGGATCGTAGCCCAGAAGCTCGCGGGCCTGGGTAATGTCCGCCTGAGAATCGCGGATGTCGCCGTCACGCGGGGGGTCGTACTTTACTTGGAGTTGCCTGCTTGAAATGCTGCGGAGAAGCTCGACGGTCTGATTCAAAGAGAACCGCCCGCCCACGCCGATGTTGAAAACTTTTCCCGATACATTGGGCGCTTCACACGCGAGCAAATTAGCGCTCACGGCGTTATCGACGTACGTAAAATCACGGGTTTGCTCCCCGTCGCCAAAGATCACGGGTTGCGTTTCCTCGAGGAAAGCGGTGCAGAACTTCGCCAAGACACCGGAATAGGGTGAAGCGGGGTCCTGACGCGGTCCGAAGATATTGAAGTAGCGCAGCGAGACGTTCTCGAGGCCATAAACGCGCCCAAAGGTCTGTGCGTATAACTCGCCGACATACTTGGTGACGCCATACGGCGAAATCGGTTCCGGCTCCATGGTTTCGACCTTGGGTAGCGTTGGGGTCTCGCCGTAGGCGGAAGAGGATGCGGCGAAGACCACACGTTTCACCTTGGCGTCTCGAGCGGCGACAAGAACGTTGAGCGTGCCGTCTACATTGGTGCGGTTGGTTTCGAGCGGGTCCTTGATCGAACGCGGCACGGAGGTGCGTGCCGCCAGGTGCAGAACGTAGTCGGCTTCGGGCATGGCCTTGCGCACGGCTTCGAGGTCGGTGATGCTCCCTTTGATAAAGGAAATCTTGTTGCGGGACTCCGCCAGGTTTTCTTCTTTCCCGGAGGAAAGGTCGTCGAGCACGACCACGCTATGCCCACGGCGCACAAGTTCGTCCACCGTGTTGGAACCAATAAATCCCGCGCCGCCAGTCACGACATAGCGCATCCCGAAAATCCTCCTCGATCATCGTCCGCGTGCTGCCAAGGTTCGGCCCAGGTGATCACAACAGCTCATGGAAAGACGAGCACCAAGCGTTTTGATACGCTCAAACTTTGGCACATACTCCAACGGCAGGGAGAGCCGCCTGGCGCGGTATCGTATTGTACGACGGAAAACGGCTGTGCAAGGGGCGGATACAATAGAAGGTCACAAAAAGATTATGAGTCCCAAGACAAACGCGGGAATCGCCCTCTTAGCGGTGGCCGTTTGCTCCGCGGCAACAATTGTGTGGTTGCGTAATCACAACGGCAGACCTTCCGCCATATTCTCCCACCGGACCGCCGAAGCCGTCGAAAAGCAGAAAGTTGCGACAACAGGCCCTTTCGCGACAAAGGATTTTTCCTCAAAGAAGGTTCCGGCGACCGGCAAGCCGGTGAGAGACGTGAAAGCGGAAATCGCGGGCGTGCCGCTGAAGACCGGCGAAGTTCTGGAGTTTACGGCAAGTGTCTCCAAACTGTCGAATGTCGCAAGCCTGCAAGTGAGCGTGGTTGAGCGTCGTAGTTTCCTGGGGAAAACGGTGTGGCACCTGCAGGCGACCGCCCACACGGAGAATCCTCTGCGGATGGTGTTTGCGCTCGATGACCAGTTCGATTCCTACAGCGATGCCGGGGCGCTTACAAGCCTGCAATACGAAATGCACCTGAACGAGCGCGGGCAAAAAGTTGAGTCGGTACAGCGCATGATGACGAGCGGCAGAGCGCCGGCGGATGCGGCGGCGGCCATGGTCTTGCCTGGAACCCGCGATCCGCTCGGAATGCTGGAGTATCTGCGCAGCATCGATTGGGTAAACCCGGGGGAAGTGCGAAGTCCAGTGTATGACGGGCGCAAACTTTATGATGTGCGCGCCCGGTTGACGGGGAGCGCTGAGAAAGTGACCGTCCCCGCGGGCAATTACACTACGTCCAAGATCGAACTTCGCGTTTTCGATAACGGCACGGAAATGAAAGATTCGCACTTCTTCCTGTACCTCGCCAACAATTCCACCCGCAGCCCCGTGCTGCTCGAGGCGTTACTGCCGTTCGCAGACGCTCGGGTGGAGCTGGTGAAGTCTCAGTAACGCGGTTTGAGGCTTCTTCGCAATTGGATCGTCGCGCCGAGGAAGTTCAGCACAGAACAATTCTATCCCGGTGACGCACCACGCGGCGGGTTGCATTGCGGGTGTCGATGACGAGCTTCGAAGAGTCCACAATAACGCCGTAATCGTAGCTGGAGTGATCCGTTGCGATGACCACAGCGTCATAACTCCCCAGAGTGTGGGAATTGATCGAGACGGATTTCATGTTTTCGTAATTATAGTGCCGCATCTTGTGAAGCCGCGGGAAGTAAGGATCGTTGTAGTCTAGATGCGCGCCGCGCTCTTGCAGGAGCTGCATGATTTTCAGCGTCGGGGATTCGCGGAGATCGTCGACGTCCTTCTTGTAGGCAACGCCGAGTATCAGCAGCTTTGAACCTTTGATGCTCTTCTTCTGACCATTCAGGGCTCCGGCAATCGCGTCGACCACGTGATACGGCATGGCGGTATTCACTTCGCCAGCCAGTTCGATGAAACGTGTCGAGAAGTCGTACTCGCGGGCCTTCCAGGAGAGATAGTACGGGTCAACGGGAATGCAGTGACCACCCAAGCCCGGGCCAGGATAGAAAGGCATGAAGCCGAAGGGTTTCGTCGCGGCCGCGTCAATCACTTCCCAGATGTCGATGTTCATGCGCAGGCTAAGCATCTTCAATTCATTGACCAGCGCGATGTTGACGCAGCGGAAGATGTTTTCAAGCAGTTTTGCCATTTCCGCGGCGCGTGTCGAGCTGACCGGTACAACGCGGGCAACGACCTGCGCATAAAGCGATATCGCGGCGCGGCCGCTCGGAGGGTTCAGGCCTCCGACGACCTTGGGAATCTGCGCCAGCCCGAACTGTTTATTGCCGGGGTCTTCCCGCTCCGGTGAAAACGCCAGAAAGAAATCGCACGGAATATTCTCATTGTCCGGCCCGGAGGCGATGGGACACCGCAAGCCGCCTTTTTCGAGTATGGGGAGGACAAGTTCCTCTGTCGTACCGGGATAAGTAGTTGACTCGAGAACGATGAGTTGGCCCTTTTGCAGATGTGGCTGGATGGAAATGGCAGTCTGCTCGACGTAACTGAGATCCGGTTCGCGCCGTTCATCGAGTGGAGTTGGAACGCAAATGATGACCGCGTCGGCTTCTTTCAGACGTGCGAAGTCCGTTGTGGCGTTGAAATGGCGGCTGTTCACAAATTGCTGAATTTTGGTCTGGGGAATATGCTCGATGTACGACTTGCCCGCGTTCAGGGAGGACACTTTATTGGGATCCGTGTCAAAACCCGTTACTTTGTGGCCCGCCTCCGCGAAACGCAACGCGAGCGGAAGCCCCACATAGCCGCAGCCGATGATCGCCACTTTGAGTTGGGCGCCTTTGAAGAACTCGGGTTTCCGGTCGATTGCCATGAGTTCGGTTATGCTCCTTGTGATCTAGGAAGTTCGGGCGCATGCCGCGCGCCCGAAAAGACAATGACAGTCAAATATAGCAGGGTTTCCAGTACGAGCCAAAAACCCAGGCTTGCCATGTTTGAACGGTTCGCGGACAACGGAAGGTTGCTCCTGGTGGCGGGTAGCAGGAATATAGAGGGGTGTTTTTCGTATCAGGGAAGAATTAGCCGGGGCTGTCGCCACTCCATGATGATTCTTGCGATCCTCTTGCTCGGACTCGGAGTCGGTGTGCTCGTTGGCCTGCTCGGTGTCGGCGGCGGCGCGGTGCTCGTCCCAGCGATGGTTTATTTGCTCGGAATGGACCAGCACATAGCGCAAGGGACGTCGCTTCTTATCTTGCTGCCTCCCTTGGGGCTGGGTGCGCTGATCAGTTACTGGAAACGCGGTCAGGTGGACTTGATAGCCGGTATTTTGTGCGCTTTGGGAATGCTGACGGGCGGATACTTCGGAAGCCGGATTGCCATTCCACTGTCGTCGCGGAGCTTAAGAGCGTTATTTGGATGTTTTCTGATGGTGGTGGCGCTCACGTTATGGAGAAAGTCGATGAAGGATGGCAACACGTCAAGTCCAGCCAACGAGAATAAATCCAATGTCTGAGCGAAGATTGCGTGATGCGGGAATCTTTGTTGCCGCCTGCGTATGCGGCGTTGCTGCGGGATTATTCGGAGTCGGCGGAGGCGTCCTGCTCGTGCCGATGCTGGGAATCTTGTTCGCGTTTAGACAACATCGCGCCCAGGGCACGAGCCTGGTTGCTTTGATCCCGCCTACCAGTTTGCTGGCCCTTCTCGCCTATGCCAAGGCGGGTTACGTTTCCTGGCGCGCCGGGTTGCTGTTGATTCCCGGGATTTTTGTCGGCGGAATCCTGGGCGGGATATTGGCAAAAAAAATCGAGCCGCTCCGCATGCGTCAAGTCTTCGCGGGAACAATGTTCGCGCTGGGGGCATGGCAGGCCGTCTCCGCCTGGCGGCACTGAGGGCCTGGGGAAAGCTGATGGTCGATCTGCATTGTCACATCCTGCCGGGACTCGATGATGGGCCGCGCTCCATTGAGGAGTCGCTGGTCATGGCGGAATCCGCGATCGCCGACGGAATCACTCACGTTGTCGCTACTCCTCATGCCAACAGTCATTTCCCGTTTGATTATAGGCTTGCCCGCGAGCGACGCGACGCCCTGCAAAAGCTGGTGGGCGAACGATTGACGCTGGCGACCGGGTGCGACTTTCACCTGAACCCGGAAAACCTCGTGGCGTTAAAGCAGGACGCGCCCCGCTTCTGCATCAATCAGAAGAATTACTTGCTCGTGGAATTCAACGAAGTATCGATTCCGCCGGCGATGGACCAGACGCTGCACGAACTTCAGCTTGCGGGATTGTGTCCGGTGGTCACTCATCCCGAGCGCAACGCTATCCTGCGGGCCCAGCCGGAGCGCTTGGCGGCGTGGGTGCGGCAAGGTTGCCACGCGCAGGTGACCGGCGGATCGCTCACCGGGGTATTCGGACCGGGTGCGCAAGAGATTGCGCTGTTTTGGGTCCAAAAGGGCTTGATTCATTTTGTTTCGAGTGACGCGCACAACACGGCAGGCCGCCCATTGAAGCTGCGCCCCGCCTACGATGTCGTTTGCAAAAAATTTGGCGAAGAGAAAGCCCGCGCGCTCCTGGTCGAGAATCCCTTCGCGGCGTTTGAAGGCCGAGCTTTGCCTCACGTTCCCGACGTGCCGGACGACGTCTCCCCGCGCCGTCGTAAACGCTTTTTCTTTTTTTAGTCTGCTCTCTTCCTCACACTGCAGCGCCCTTCCGTGCATGGTGTTTACCGCGTTTCTTGTCAGAGTGTCCGCTCTTTATCTTAGAAATTGGATTTATTTGCGGGGCATAGCTCGCGAAGAGTAGAATCCCAGACCGACACGGGAGATGAATTTGGCTGAAAACAAGCCAGAGGAGGGGTCTTTGACAATTCTTCTTGGTGAGTGGCGTACGGAAAGAGCACGGTCTTACAAGAGGATCTACATGCGATGGGCGCTTTCACTCTCTCCCAGAATTATCTGTTTGTTGCTACTGGTCCTTTTTTTGAACGTGAGAAGCCAAGGACAGGTGACGACAGGAACGCTGTTGGGGACAGTGCAGGACTCTTCAGGGGCCGCAATTCATGGAGCCAAGGTCACAGCCAGGAACCTGCAGACCGGGCTGACGCGGTCCGCGCTCTCAGGCGAGGACGGAGATTACGCCATCAACCTTCTACCGGTGGGAGATTACTCGATTCGTGTGGAATCCGCGGGATTCAAGAGCGAGGAGCGGTCATCGGTGACGCTGCAAATAAACAGCCGGGCGCGCGTGGACTTCACGTTGCAAGTGGGAAACGTTGCCGAAAAGGTGGAAGTCACTGGGAGCCAACCCGTGCTGGACACGGATACGGCGGAGACGGGCCAGGTGATCGAGAGCACGCGGGTGAGTCAGCTTCCGTTGAACGGCCGGCAGTTCGTGCAGTTGACATTGCTGACGCCGGGAGTAGTGCCGGAGGTGAAGGGCACTTTAAGCAGCCCCCTGGCGCTTTCGGGGCTGTCGGTGAACGCTAATGGGGCGCGGTATGAGAGCAACGCTTATCTGCTCGACGGGGTGCAGATCCGCGACGAGATTTACACCCGCCTGACGGTGTCCCCTTCGGTAGACGCGATCGAGGAGTTCAAAGTTCACACCAGCAATTATTCAGCCGAGTTCGGCGGACATGGCGGGGCACAGATTAACATCTCGACGAAGTCGGGGACGAACGATTTTCACGGCGTTGCGTATGAGTTCTTGCGCAACGACGTGCTGGACGCAAGAAACTTTTTCGATCCGACAAGGCCTCCGTTCCGGCAGAACCAGTTCGGCGGCAGCGTGGGCGGACCGATACTAAAGAACAAGACATTCTTCTTCGGCAACTACGAAGGGAGCCGCATTTTCAAGGGCATCACGATAACTTCCGCGCTACCGACCGACGCCCTGCGGTCGGGAAACTTTGCGGGAATGGGCCCGATCATTGATCCCACCACTGGCACGCCATTTCTGAACGACCAGATCCCCGCGGGACGAATTGTGCCGTTCGCGCAGGCATACTTGAACAAGATTCCCCATGCTTCGCAGCAGGTGCTGGGGAGGAATTTTGCGGGATTTGGAAACCGCAACGTGGATATGAATCAGTTCACGACTCGCGTGGACCAATCGTTTAGCGCGAGCGACCAGCTTTTCGGGCGTTTCGTATTTTCTAATGTAAACGATACCGAGCCGTTCCCGGCGACTGTGGACCCGACGGGGAATCCGCTGAGCCCACCGGGATTCGGGCAGACGACATTTCAGCGGAGCAGGAATCTGGCGATCGGGTACACGCATATCTTCAGTCCGGCGCTGTTGAACGAATTCCGCTTCGGCTACAGCTTTCTGGACGTCGGGCAGCATTCGCAGAATTCCAGCGAGGATTTTCCTACTCAGTTTGGATTTCAGGGCACGAATCCCGCTCCGCTGGGTGCGGGGTTTCCAAGTATCGTGATTCCAGGATTTAGCAACCTGGGCGACCCGACGACGCAACTGTTCGTGGGAAACAACGTGTTTACATTCAGCGACAGCGTGGTGCGCAATTTCGCCAAGCACTCCATGCGCTTCGGAGCGAACTACAAAAAGAGCGATGTTCGGACGGAGTTCGTATTCAACAGTGCAGGACAATATAAGTTTTTGGGCGTGTTTACGAACAACCCGTTTGCTGATTTCCTGCTAGGTTTCCCCGCGGTTGCGACTTCGCTCACGGGAGACCCGCTGTTGCACGGGCTGGGATATGGGTTCGGCGCTTACTTTCAGGACGACTGGAGGGTCACGCAACGTTTCACGGTGAATCTGGGAATCCGCTACGACATCAATTCGCCGTTTAAGGAGCGGGACAACAAGTTGGCAAATTTTGATCCGGATATCGGAGGTTTCGTGATCGCCGGAAGTCCGGGACATATCAATCCATCGGCAAATCCTGGGCGGTTTTCGGGCGTGCCCTTCAAGACAGCCCAGGAGTTGGGGTATCCGGATGCGCTTACCAGCACGGACTACAACAACTTTGCTCCGCGGGTGGGCTTCGCCTATTCACCGATCCGCACGCTGGCGATTCGTGGTGGATTCGGAATCTTCTTCGACGCCGGACTAATGGGAGGGCGCTTCGGGATCCTGGGTTTCAACCCGCCGTTTACTGGCTTGCAGTTATTCCTTAACTTCAACCCCACGACGCCCATCCCGGCGCAAACGGCGCTGGTGACTCCAGCAGCGAACGTGGTGCTGGGACAAGGCCCGCAGAAGAACTTCCCAACTGGCTACCTCGAAGAATGGAACCTAAGCATAGAAAAACAACTTGGGTCCAGCTTTGTTGTAGAGGCAGCATATGTGGGATCGAGGGGAATCAAGTTGGATGGCACGCTGTTTCCAAATCAGCCGAGCGCCAGCCCGGCACCCTTGGCGGGAAGGGTGCGGTGGCCCGTGCTCGGCGTGGATCTGGAAATTGCTTCGCCGGCCTTCGATTCGTGGTACCACAGCTTGCTACTGCGCGGCGAAAAGCGTTATTCCAATGGATTCGTGTTTTCGGGGAGCTACACCTTTTCGAAATCTCTGGACACAGGGGGAGGGTCGCTCTCCAACTTTTCTGACCAGAGCAACGGGACACCTCAGTTTTCCGGGGACCTGGCGGCCGAGAAGGGGAGATCGAGTTTCGACGCGCGGCACCGGTTCGTGTTCAACGGCGTGTACGAGCTTCCGTTTGGCCGGGGTAAACCACATTTCAATAACCATCAAGGGGCGGCTGAGAAATTCGTGGGCGGATGGCAATTGAACTCGATCATCGTCCTGGAGTCAGGCAGGCCGGAAACGCCTCTGATCCCTTTTGACCAGAGCAACACAAGCGCCAACACGGATCGTCCCAATCTAATTTCCAATCCAAACACGGGTCCTCGGACGGCGAACCAATGGTTCAACGTGAACGCTTTCCAGCTTCAGCCGTTCGGGACCTTCGGGAATGCAGGCCGCGGTATTATCAATGGCCCGCGATATGAAAGCGTGGATCTGGGAGTGGCCAAGATCACTCCGGTCAACGAGCGGTTGGGCGTGGAGTTTCGCGCGGAATTTTTCAACATGTTCAACCACCCCAACTTCGATCTGCCGGACCGCCAGTTCAGCACGCCAGGCTTCGGGCAGATCTTCAGCGCCAACGATCCACGGGAGATTCAGTTCGCTCTCAAATTGCGTTTCTAGTCAGACCTCAGTCGAGATAATTTTTCGCCGTGAGGGGAGGGTGTGCCGTGATGACCAAGAAAGTGCGACTCACAGTTTGTTTTCCCATTGCCTTGCTGTTCAGCTTGATGACGCAGGTGGGGCAGGCGGAGAAGCGCCCCGACAGGTTGTCTCCAGCGTTCCACCGTGGCCGGCTGGAAGAGCTCTACCGTCGCTGCCCAGATGGACTGGTCCTGTTGCGGGGAGAATTAAGCTGGTACCGCAAACGGGAGATGCGGTCTTTCGACCCAGAGTATGCGGACTACAACTTCAAACAGGAAAGGAATCTTTACTATCTAACCGGAATCGAAGTGCCCGATTCCTTTGTGCTGATCGACCCGAAGAAAAAGGAAGTCAGGCTGTATACCGATTGGAAGGGCGCCAGAGAGTTGGAACAGGTGCGCAAACTGGATTATGTGAGCGGACCTTATCCTCCGACGGCATTTTTGCATGATGTTCTGGACCGCTCACCGGATTACTCCGTGCTGTACGCATTATATGCTCCGATCCTGGAAGCAGGAAACCTATACGGAAAGACCGGCGCGTTGACGGGTGTTTTCCCTCCGGGTCTGGGTGAACCCTTAACTGAAGAGGCGCAGTTTGCCAGGCGGTTGGCGGAGACGTTTCCAAGCCTGCGCGTGAAAAGCCTGACATCTGTGCTGTTTGAGATGCAACGCATAAAGCAAGAAGAAGAAATTCGGCTGTTGCGACGGGCGAATGAGATTGCCGCGCTCGGGGTTGTGGAAGGGATCAAGGCCGTACGACCGGGGCTTTATGACCACGACATCAACGCAGTGCTGGAATACGTGTTCACGCGGGAGGGCAGCGTGAATCCCACGTTCGCGCCGAACGTGATGTCAGGACCGAACGCGTTTCTGGACTTGCTGCCGCTGTGGAGCGATTACGACCATCTCGACCGTCAGATGAAGGCGGGCGAGGCCGTGTTCATTGACGTCGGCGCCGAAACTTCCTACTACGTCAGCGATATTGGGAGGACCGCACCGGTTTCCGGAAAATTCACTGCCGAGCAGAAGAAGCTCTACGACATTTATCTTCCCTGCTTCCTGAAAGTAGAGCGGAGCATACGTCCGGGAGTGACGCAGCATGATCTGGAGAAGATCTGCGCGGCGTGCGCCCAGGATCAGCTTCACGATCTTGGAGCGGGTCCACTGCGCGAGGCGGTCGAGGGATTTGTGCGGGAGGTCGAGAGTCATCCAACGCTCGGGCACTATCAGGACTTGAACGTCATGGGAGCGGGTGCGGGTTATGACGAACAGCTCGAGCCGGGAATGGTATTTGCGATCGAGCCGGTTCTTTACTCCAAGGAATTGCATTTCGCGGTGTTTGTGGAAGATGTGATTCTGGTAACCGCGGACGGATACGATGTCCTATCGAAAGGGATGCCATATACCACAGAAGAGATTGAAAAACTCATGACGCAGAAAAGCATCATCGAAGCGAGCGCGGGAAGACGGTGAGCGGCATAATTCCGCAGGTTGGAACAAGCCGGGCGCCACAGGCGTCGATTTTACGCCTGGGGTCTTTACTTTATTCAGATGCATTCGCTCCATAATGGCCACGATTGGACATGCACCAATTTCGTCCCATAGTCCAGTAGCGGTAAATATATCCATCTGGTAACCTGAATTGTGATCTTCGCTATCAAGTCGTCAGAATCCTCCTCATCAGCTTCCCCGGACCCGTCAGATTGTTTGCATAGTAGTTACCCCAAACCCCAAAAGCAGCATTTTCTGTCCCCTTTGTTTTCAATCTCTTGCGCACTCTCTTGCAGCAGGCCTTTTTGCAACTCCTTTGCAATCAGTTCGTTCCGCACTCTTGCGCAAAACACCGGGGGTGGGTATACCCCCCGCAATCTGCCTCTTGTTTTCAAGGACTTGCGCACTCTTGCCCCGAACGGTGAACGTGAGGGGGTTACCCTGCTTGCACCCGGAAGTCTGTTCGAGAGGAGCGCGCTATGCGAGGGGCTTCTCTGTGCGCTCCGTGCACTCTGTGGTGAATCCTTGTTCTGCGTTGCTTTTCCCCGCCATTTTTTGCCGTCCATGACCCGTTCGAGCCTCGTCAGATCGAGAGCTCTTTCCACGGGAAGTTTCCTCGAATACAGGAGATTCGACCCTGCCGCAAGTCAAAACCGCGGTACGATATCGCGTTCACTACAAGAGGGAAGCATGGCATCGAGCGTGCCAGCAAAATCAATCCTCATCACCGGCGCAACGGACGGATTGGGCAAAGCGGCTGCGACACTGTTCGCCGAGCGCGGGTACCGCGTCTTCGCCGCGGGACGCTCGGCGGAAAAGCGCGCGCAGTTGGACGCGCTCGCCCGCGAGAAAAAACTGCCGCTCGAAACTCTCGAGCTCGACGTTTGCGATGATGCGTCCGTCCAGCGCGCGGTGAAAACGGTTCTCGACAAGGCTGGGGCGCTCGATGTGCTCGTCAACAACGCCGGCCTCTCCTACGTTGCCGCCGTTGAGGACATGACCATGGAGGATTGGCGCAAACAGTTTGAAACGAATTTCTTCGGCGTCTTGCGCGTGACGCGCGCGGTACTACCGCATATGCGCGAACGCAAACAGGGACGCATCCTGATGATGAGTTCCGTTTCCGGATTCGTCACACCTCCCACTCAGGGAGGCTACAGCAGCAGCAAACACGCGCTTGAAGGGTTGAGCAACGCGCTTCGCTTGGAGCTTTATCCTTTCGGGATTGACGTCGTGCTCATCGAGCCCGGCTACATCGTGACCAATATTCAGAACACCGCGGCGGACTTGATGAAGCCTTACGCGGAAAAAATCAAGAGCGGTCCCTATGCGCGAATTTATGCGGCGCTGCTTTCAAACGCGAAGCTGAGCCGCGCAAGTTCGGAAGCCACGCCCGAAGATTGCGCCCGCGTGATGCTCGCCGCAATCGAGTCGCCGCGTCCCAGGCCCAGGTATACCGTGACTCGGCTGGCGACGCAGGTGAAATGGTTCAAGCGGCTGCTGCCGGATCGCACTTTGGACGCGATTTTCCGCAGGCGCTACAACATCTCTCGAGCGATATAAAAAATGTCCCGGCGGTCTCTATGGATTGGAAATCTGGAAGGACAAACTGTTTTCGCGCAGCTCCTGCCACTGCTTGGCCCACGCTTCATGCAACTTGCTTTCCGCATAGTCCGCAGCCGCATCGGCGCTCGCAAATTCGATGGCGTAGACCCCGCTGAAGTCTCTGATCTGATTGCGTTCGGTTTTCAGCCAAACATTCTTGATCCCCGGAATCTTCGCCGCCATCGTCTTGATTCCGTCGATGGCGCGCTGCTGGTCGCCCTCGGAGACGCCGGGTTTCCACTTGTAAACGACGACGTGCAGAACCGTCTTGGGCTGACCGAATCTGTTCTGCGCCGAAACGCTGTGTGCGCGCCAGTTTCCCGCGGCAGTCCCGGCGAAAAATAAAGCGGCGCCAAAAATTACATTCAGAGTTCTGCGGCTTGCGAGTGTCATGCTGTTCCTCCCGATTTTTGAGTTCAAGCCAGTCTATGCAAGTTTTCGGCGCAGAAGCAAACCGCCTTGGACCAAGCGCCCATTGCTCATTACTTGGCACGGCCTGATGAAGATCGTAAGCTAGTTTGGACTTTGCATTGTCGTTGGCGGAACTCTACAATCGCTTGCGGGAAAATTTTTCTTCCTGAAGGATTGAGGTTCTTAATGAAGGCAACTGTTTCATTTGCTTGCGCGCTGCTGGCGCTTTCCTTGCTCGCTTCCGCGGGCGCTCAGGCGCAGACGGCAGCCGAGACGAAACAATTGGCGCATGAAATCTTCAAGCAGCTTATCGAGATCAACACCACCGATTCCGTGGGCAACGTGACGACCGCGGCGGAGGCCATGGCCAAACGGCTGCACTACGCTGGGTTCTCCGAAACAGACGTGGTGGTCGCCGGGCCGAACGAGCGCAAGAAAAATCTTGTCGCGCGTTTTCATGGAACGGGAAAGCGCAAGCCCATTTTGTTTATCGGCCATCTCGACGTCGTTGAAGCCCGGCGCGAGGACTGGACCACGGATCCTTTTGAGTTTATCGAGAAAGACGGCTACTTCTATGGCCGCGGCACCGAGGACATGAAGGATGGCGACGCCATCCTCGTTTCCAATTTCATCCGGCTGAAAAAAGAGGGCTACGTGCCGGACCGCGATCTCATCCTTGCCTTGACAGCCGACGAAGAAGGAGGCGAATTCAACGGCATCGATTGGCTCATCAAGACGCACCGCGACTGGATCGAAGCGGAATATTGCATCAATCTCGACGGCGGCGAATTCGAGAAAGACAAGGGAAAGCGGCTGCTCGCGGGGCTGCAGGCGAGCGAGAAAGTCTATGCCGATTACCAATTCGAATCGTTGAATTCCGGCGGGCACAGCAGCGTGCCGAGTCCCGACAACGCCATCTACCATCTTGCTGGTGCGCTCGCCCGCCTGCAGTCATTTGCTTTTCCTGCAAAGGTGAACGAAATCACACGAAATTATTTCGAGCACATGGCGGCGCTCACACGCGGGCCGGAAGCCACGGACCTAAAAGCCGTGGCCCAGCAGCCGCCCGATCCGGCAGCTATCGCCCGCCTCTCGGCCACCCCGTATTACAATACGCTTCTGCGCACCACCTGCGTCGCCACCATGCTGACGGGAGGCCACGCCCCGAACGCGCTTCCGCAAATGGCGCGCGCCAATGTGAATTGCCGCATTTTCCCCGGTGAAGATCCGGAAGAAGTTCGCCGCACGCTCGAAAAGGTCGTGAATGACCCGAAGGTAACCGTGCGCGTCGTTCCGCAAATGGCCGCGGACGGCAAGGTTGTTCCGCTCGTCTCCGTGCCTCCCTCGCCGCTTCTTTCCGAAGTTACCGGCGCGATGAAAAAAACGCTCGGCGTTATGTGGCCCGGAGTGCCGCTTGTTGCGACGATGTCGGCGGGGGCCAGCGACGGGAAAATCCTGCGCATCGCCGACATTCCGACTTTCGGAATTTCTTGCATGTTTTTTGAATTGGGCGACAACCGCGCGCACGGCAAGGATGAACGCGTCGGCGCGCAGGATTTTTATGATGGCGTGGAGTTCTGCAACCACCTGATGCACGCACTCGCGGACGGCAAACACTGACGGCAACGTACTGCTCGCCGTAATCTCCCGATTGGCTTTCGATCCGGATATCGCTTCGAAAAGCGGACTATTTGTAGGCGTGATCGATTTCAAACTGTACGAGCGTCTTGAGCTGTTCGTACGGAATGTTCGCAAGCGCCGTGACCCTGCGGCCATTGATGAAGACCGTGGGTGTTTCCGTCACCTCGAGTGACTGTCCCAGGGCAAGCGATTTCTTGATTCGGGCTTCCGTTTCGGGCGCAGCGGCGCAAGACGCCACTTTCGCCACGTCCAGACCGGCAGTCCCCGCCAATTCCTGAAGCTTCTTGTCCGCGTTAGATAGCTCGATTGCCGCCTGGTTTTCAAAAATACTGTCCACGTATTTCGGGAAAGCATCTTTGTTCGACTGCGCGCTGCAATCGGCGTACTGTGCGGCCTTCATGGCCCAAGGATGGACCGAAGCCGGCAGCGGAAACTGCTGAAAGGTAAAACGCACCTGGGGAAATTCGGTCGCCAGTTTTTCCAGGATCGGCTGGACCGTTTTGCAGTGGGGGCACTCGAGATCACTGAACTCGACAACGCGAATGGCCGGATTCGCTGCCCCGAACGCAGGGCCGTCAGCGGCTTTCAACAGTTCGCGCGCCGGCGCAAATGGATTGCTGCCGAAGGGGATGACGTTTCCGATGATCACATTGTTCGTGTCACTGGAAAAAAACAGATGGACGGGAGTCTGTTTGTTCAAGGAAACCACCGCCTCCGCAATCCCTGGAATCGCCGATGGCCTGATCGCGAGAATTGTCCAGGTAAGGGTCGCGTCGTAACCTAGTGTGCGCCTCAGTGAGTCCTCAATCTCAGCCGAGCTCGGTAATTTTGTTTCCTTCGCGCTCGCCGGTTGCGATTCCGCACCGGGTGCAGGGCCCGGTTTCGTAGTTTTGGTCTGCGCCTGGGCAGAGCCGAAAACCATAAAAATACAGACGATGACGCCTAACGCCCTGTTCATTTTATTCTCCTGATGATTCTGCGCACTCTGGACAGAGTCTTGACGCAGACGTGAATCGAATGAGTCTTCAGTTTACTTCAAACGCTCAACGTCTTTTTATTAGTGGTTTATTCAGGCTTGTCCGGCGGGGGTGCGTCGCCGGGCTTCTGATCCGCGGGCGCTCCGGGATTCGAAGAATTCGCGGAGACTGGTTTGACCGTTTCGCTTCCGAAATGCGTTAGGTACGGCATGAAAGGCGTAATTTCGAACGGCATTTTCTCGCGTTCGGCGATGGTTCCCGCCGGCTTGCTCTTGATCAGTTCCAGCTTGTCATACCACGGATCCAGCTTCACGCGTCCGCCAATGGGCAGCGCCGCGAGCGTCTGCGGGTTTTGTTTGGCATCCACGGGCGCGACGGTCTTGAGGTCGGTTACAACCGGGACACGATCGCCCAAGTGCGCGCTGATCAAATTCGGAATTTCCTTTTGCCGCGATTGCAGCGCCGCCAGGAACAGGCCGGCATTCCCCAATTGCGATTTATACGGAGAATTATTCAAGAACTGAATCGCTTTTTGGCTGGCGGCTTTTTCTTCTTCCGGTGTCCGCGCAAATCCAAAATGACGGAAAGTATCCTTGTCGTCGACCAGCAACTGGTCGAAGAATGCATAGTTGGAGTCCATGCGATGGCCAAGAACAACGTGGCCGAGCTCATGAGCGATGACCGTTGCCAGACTGGCCTCGTCTGGCAGCACGTCGATCAGCCCGCGGCTCAAGACAATCGTGTGCCCTAGCGTGAACGATTCCAGCGTCGTAGTCATCAACACGCGGCATTGCACTTCCGGCTCGATGTCCAGATTGTTCGTCACTTCGATGTTGTTGACGACCGTCTCGAGAACCTTGTCCACTTCGCCTCGCGGCGCCAGCAGTCCGATGCGCTGCAGGCGATCGGCAACATTTTCCTCCGCCTGCCGGTCCCAGGAACGCTGTGCCAGCACCGGCGTCAAGTCATTGGCGGTCTTCGTATCATCCTGCACCGGCGTTTCGATGAGGATCTTGCTGAGCTCCTGCTCTTGGGCGGCGTGGCCCAGGTTATAGCCCCACAAGCGGGTCTGCGCCTTGAAGTCTAGCTTCCTGGCCAGGGAGTAACGTAATTCCCGCTCTTCGCTGTAGACGAAAGAGGGCATCCACAATCCCTGCTGCACGTTGGTGCGCCAACTGTCGAAATGGAAATACCAGCTTGATCTGCCGCTGCCGTTGTATGCGCCGTTGAACCGCACCACGTTAAAGTCCTGGTCCTCGACCCAGATGCGTCCCAGGAAGCGGCCTTTGGCGGACCTCTCCACCGGCGTAACGTCAAACACCAGGCAACGAACTTCCCCCAGGAATTCCCGCTTTACGTAATCAAACCGGTAGTGCTGCTTGTCGAATCCGTTGGTGTCGATGAAAATCATCTGCAGGAATCCGTCCGGCAGAAACTGCATCGCGAAAGAGAAGAAATTTCCGATCGATCCAAACACCTTCTTACCCTTGCCCTGCGTGCCGCTCAGGGAAACGAGTTCGACACCTTTTTGAAAATCCGCACGCCCCAGGAAATATTTGTCGCCTGCTGGCACGTAACCCAAATCTTTGTCGGGCTTCAGGTCTTGAATGTAGGTCTCGACTAGCGGGGAATACTCTCGGATTTTTTGATTGAGGCGGTTTTCGTTGGTGATGACGCGCCCGACGACATCGTCCATCGTCTTCGGCTTGTCCGTCGGCCCGTCCGCTGCCCTGACCGCGTAGCTGCCGAGCGCGCACAACACGGCCGCCAGGATGCCCCCAAGTAACTTGCTCATGTACTTTCTCCCTCAGTAGGCCAGGCGAAATTCAATTCGCACGCGCGCCGGAAAATCCACCGGCTGGCCGTCGCGCTTCGCAGGCTTAAATTTGATTTGCTGGGCCGCTCGGGTCGCCGCTTCGTCGAGGCCGTGTCCCAGTCCGCTGATGACGTTGTTCACCTGGACCGTGCCGTTGGCCAGAAACACCAGGTCCAAAACAACGTCACCTTCTAGCTTCAGACTACGTCCTTCCGCCGTGTACTCGGGCCGCGGCTTGTCCAGGACGTCAACAGGTGTTGTCGCTCCCTCTGTTGGAGCTGCCTTCTTCTTGGGCGCCTCCGTAACCGTTGCGTCGCTGAATCCGCTTGATTGCACAGTGCCACGCTTAGCGGAGACCGGTGGAATCGCTGTGCCATTCCCGAATCCGGTGCTCGCGACGGTTCCCCGAACGCCCTTGTCGCCGCCCGTGCCGTTCCCGTATCCCTGACCACCCGGCAGCGCCGGCAGACCTTGACGATTGATGTTCGTCGTTTTGTTGGGATCACCCTTGCCCGGCAATCCATTCACTTCGCCAAATCCTCCGGTCTGCACTTTTTGCACCGGGAGATTCACCGTCGCCGGCGCCGCGCTTCCCGAAGATAGATTGCCCACTTTGACTTCTTCGTGAGGGCGCTTGGGTTGCTTGGCGTTCGCTTCGATTCTCGCCGGTTGAAAATCCGGATTCATGTCCGGTGCTTTGGCTTCGATTTTCCGGATCTCAGGCCGCAGCGCCTTGGGCTGCAGGAAAATATGCGGCTGTCTCGGATTCAACTTCACCGGTTCAAGTTCTTCCGGTTTGGGCGGCGGCACTTTCGTTTTGATCTTCGGAGCCGGGAGCGCCACTGGTACTTCCGTAACGGGAGCCGCCAGTGGAACGATTCCAGTGTTCAAGACCGCCTTGATTTTTTCGGGATACAGCAGCGGGATCGCGAGGAGGAAAAGCAAAATCACCACCTGTGCGGTGGCGCTGATTCCCATGCGGTCCCAGCGGGGATTGCCCTCCGGCAAGAGTTCCAGGCGCGCTGATATAGGCTTGGTGCCGATGGCGCGCTTCCACGCATCCCTATTCGGCAAATTCCGGCCGTTCGAGTCCCAACCGACTCCCAATCGGGTCGCGTTCGTTTCCGGATCTGCAATCAGCGTCGCCATCCTGCGTGCCGCCTTCAACCGAATTCCGTCTAGTGAACTCGAAGAGCTGGGAGGTCCGGGCGCTCCCAAGTTCGCTGGAAAAAGTGGGAAAAATTCAGCAGGAACAGAGTACCGACGGGGCCGGAGGAGCTCGAATAGGACTTTCGTACTATCGTCGCGAAATCGCTACTGTCCTTGCGGACGGAATCCCGCGCGCAATCTCGCTCATCGGCGAAGCGGCTTCTCTTAGCGGAGGGAGCGCTAGAGAACCTAGCATACTCCAAAACTGTTCGATTTCGAATACTTTTGTGCCGCCCTTTCCCACAACGGGCTTATGCTTTAGGATGCACGCAGGCGAGCACGGCGTTGGCTGCCCGGCAGCGCCCGAGTGGCCCTTAACAATGACCACAGACCCAGCGGAGCGATTGGGAATTCCCGGGTCCATCGATCCCGCAAAGCTGTTTGCGGGCTGCGATGCCCTAGTCGGGGAACTCTATGCGCAATCCGCGGCTGCTCGCTGGGGCCTGCCTCAAGAGCGATTCGTCGCGTCGCTCGCGCGCAGCCTGCAAAAGCGTTTCGCGAACGACGCGGTTACCCCCGCGAAACTCCAGGAATATCTGGGCACCCTGTACATCGAAGACCTGGCGCTGGCCGCCGCGTGTCTCGAGGGATGCGAGGCGGCCTGGGAGCATTTCGTCGCCACATTTCGCGGCCCCCTGCGGGCCTCCGCTTCCATTGTGTTACGTTGTTCCTCGGGTTCTCCCGAAGCTCGCGAACTCGCCGATTCGCTCTTCGCAGAGCTTTATGGCTTGGCGGATGGCAAGACCAGAGAGCGCTCGCTCTTTCGTTATTTTCACGGCCGCAGCTCGCTCAAGACCTGGCTGCATGCCGTGCTCGCGCAGCGGCATATCGACGCCCTGCGCGCCGGCCGGCGATTTGAATCTCTCGATGATGGCGAATCCGCGCGTGAAAAAATCGATACGCTGCGCCCCGCCCCGCTAGAACTGCCCGCGGATCCCCATCGCCAGCGCTACCTCGACTTATTCTGCCGTGCCCTCGACGCAGCCCTTCGCCAGCTCGAGCCGAGTGACACCCAGCGCCTGCGTTTGTATTACGCCGAGGAGCTCACCCTTGCGGAGATCGGCAAGCGCCTGGGGGAGCATGAGTCCAGCGTTTCACGCAATCTCGAGCGCATCCGCCGCGATCTGCGCCGCGCGGTCGAAGAAATTTTCCGCCAGGACCAGGCCCCCGTGAACGGCTCCGGAGGGAAACCAGGGCTCAGCGACGCGGAAATCGCTTTGTGCATCGAATACGCGGCATCCGATGCTCCCATCGATTTGGATTTGCTTTTTGGCCGCCGCCGCAGCGAAGGCCCCTCAGCCTCGAGGCGGGAAACATGACCCGGTCCTGCAAGAATGTCTCGCCGGGCCGTTCTAAGGACGGTGACGCTCATGGCGCTTGACGACCGCGATCGCAGCTTTGAGAAAGCGCTCGCTATGCGTCTGCGCGCGAGCACGCCGGGCGCCGCGTGCCCCGATGCCGAGACGCTGGCGGCCTATCATGAGCGCTCGCTCGCTTCCGATGAGCTGACTTCCTGCAAGACGCATATCCCCACTTGCGCAAATTGCCAGCAGATTCTTGCTCACCTCGAAACCCTCGAAGAAATTGCGCAGGGGGCGCGTGCGGAAGAGGAAGCTTCCGGCAAAGCATCGGAGCTAATCGAAGCCGGGGCCGTGACAGCGGTGGCTCCGAAGAAAACCTCTGTTGTTTCCGTCGCACAGCCTCCGAGACGGCCGCGCATCGCGCATTGGCGTTGGATCGTTCCTGTCGCCGCCATCGCCGCGAGCCTACTGGTGTGGGTTGCCGTGCATGAGAATCAGCCTGCTGCAATCCTGCCTGCGGCAAAAATCGAAATGGCCCAGAACCGTTCTCCTGCGGAGGAGTTGAAGCCTGCCGCCCCTGCGCCTGCCAAACCCGCGGAGATCGACAAGCTGCCCGTACTCTCCAAAGCGGCTCCATCGACCGGCGATCGCGCTTCCGTTTCTTCCGCTCTGCAAAATCGCCGCGGCATGCCTGCGTCGAAATCGGCTGCGCCAGTCCCGCTCACCGGCCGCGCCGAAGCCGTGACGGTCGAATCCCAAACCGCTCAACTCTCGGCCAACGCTCAGGTTTCACCCGATACAAAAATCGCGGGCCTCACAGGTGGCGTCGCTCCCGGAACGGGTACCGCGGTGGGCGGCGCTGTGCGCCGGCAAAAAGAAAAGAAGTTCGACGAACCCGCTCGAGAAGATCAGGCCATGAACTATGTCGCTGCGGTTCCGCCTCCTGCTCCAAAGCCGCAGGCCGCTGGCCAGGCCGGCCCGCTATTTGAAAAAGATGCGAACCAATTGCCTGCCGACAGGTCCGCGAGCGCTACTTCGCCTTCCGATGAACTGAAGCAACCTTCCCCGGGTGATAACGCGATCCCGATGGTGTCGCGCTCCGCCACGGAAACTGCAGAAGTGACGTCCGCGCCGGCCGCCGCGCCCGCCTTGCGTGTCGCGAGCCGCGCCCCTCGCACCGTTGCCGCGCCGGGCGGCAAGGTCATCTGGCATTTGGGGCTGAGCGGCTTCATCGAGCAGTCGCTCGATGGCGGTCAGACTTGGACGCCGCAAACGAGCGGCACCACCGAAAATCTTTTCCTCGGATCCGCGCCATCCGAACAAGTTTGCTGGATTATCAGCATTAGTGGAACGATTCTGCGCACCACCGACGGCGGGGCCACCTGGCTGCCTGTCGTTTCTCCCATCCCGCAAAATCTCGGCTTCATCCGGGCTTCGGACGGCCTGCACGCAACAGTTTGGGACATGTCTCGTCGCCACATCTTCCAAACATCCGACGGCGGCGCCACCTGGACCCCCGCTTCGGCGCACTGAGCCGCGTCAGCACAACAACAAATCCGGGACATGCTAAAATGCACATACGACCCCTTATGTCCTCAGGAGCGCCTTATAGCTCGACGAGAAAGAGGATTTATGAACTACTACGCCGCCAAAGAGATGGCCGACAGTTTCCGCACCGTCCGGAAGAACACGCTCATCATTGCTCAGGAAATTCCGCAGGAGAAATACGCCTTCCGAGCCGCCCCTGAAACTCGTAGCGTCGGTGAATTGCTTGTCCATATCGCGCAATCGCATGACTTTCAGTACGAGGTCCACGCCACCCAACGCAGGACCACGCTGGAAGGGTTCGACTTTCCGTCGATGATGAAGCGCTTCACCGCCGAGGAAAAAGAGCCGCGCACCAAGGATCAGATTCTCGAGATTCTTCGCAGCTCCGGCGAAAAGTGGGCGGGATTTGTCGAGGGACTCTCCGACGATTTTCTTGCCGAGCGCGTGCAGATGCCCGCGAACATGACGCCGTCAACGAAAAGCCGCTTCGAAATGATTCTTTCCGTGAAAGAGCACGAAATGCATCACCGCGGACAGTTAATGCTGATCGAGCGGCTGTTCGGCATAGTGCCGCACATGACTCGCGAGATGCAATCACGCTTCGCCGCTGCTGCCACCGCAAAAAGCTGATTCCACTCTGGGCGGTATCATAATCTTCGCAGTTTGAAGGCCGTACTAGGTTTTGCTCCGCGCCTCACTAAATCATGCACAGCCTGAAGGCTTCGCTTCCACACTTCGTTTATCCCGGCTGAGCCCCGATGATTCCCGTTTTCTTTCGGCCGGGCATGGACTAGAGTGCCCTTCGACGCCTGCCGCCAAGGCGCGCAGACCTGCCACGGCAGACAAGCCTGCCGCAGGCAAGCTCGGGAGGGGAAAACCATGAACCTTTGGTCACGCCGCAAATTCTTTTTGACTTCTCTTGCCGGCAGTCTCGCCGCCGGCTCCAGCAAACTTCTCGCTCGCACGCTTCCCGTGAATGGGGATCGCGCGCCAGCTCCGCCGCCGGCGCAGGGGAAGCGACCTCTCATTATTTCCAGCGCCAATGGAGTGAACGCTCTGGGACGCGGAATGGACATCCTGAAAAAAAGTGGCGACACGCTTGACGCGGTGATCGCCGCGGTTACCGTCGTTGAAGACGACCCCAAGGACAATTCGGTGGGTTATGGCGGTCTTCCCAACGAGGAAGGCGAAGTCGAGCTCGATGCGAGCGTGATGCACGGGCCCACGGCGCGTGCGGGATCCGTCGCGGGAGTGCGCCGCATCAAGAACGTCGCGCGGCTTGCGAAGACGGTGCTCGAAAAAACGAATCACGTCATGCTCGTCGGGGATGGCGCGCGGAGGTTCGCGGTTGCCGAAGGCTTCGAGGAAATGAATCTGCTCACCGAAGAATCGCGTCTCGCGTGGCTGGCGTGGAAGGCTTCGTCCTCGTTCAACTGGCGGCCGGGAATCGACAGCCCGGAATGGAAAGAGCACATGGCGGCGCTGCTGGACACGCCGGAGCGCGCGGCGCTGCAGCCGTGGATTGAAAGCGTGATCGCGCATCCGCCCACGGGCACGATTCCGTGCATGGCCGTGAATGAAAAGGGAGACATCTCCGCGACGACCACGACTTCAGGGCTGGCGTGGAAAATTCCCGGGCGCGTGGGAGATTCGCCGATTATCGGCGCGGGGTGCTGCGTGGACAACGAAGTCGGCGCGGCGGGCTCGACCGGCAAAGGCGAAGAAAACATCAAGATTTCCGGCGGGCACACCATCGTGGAAATGATGCGCAAGGGAATGTCGCCCACCGATGCGTGCCTCGAAGCGCTGCACCGCATCGCGCACAATTACAAAAACGACAAAAAGAAACTGAAAACGTTCCACATTTTCTTCTACGCGCTGAATAAAGACGGCGTCCACGGCTCGGCATCGCTCTGGAGCAATCTGTATGACAAGCGTCCCGCGCAGTACGCCGTCCATGACGGCACGGAAGCGCGCCTCGTGAAGTGCACACCGCTCTTCGAGGATGTCGTGCTGGAGGAGTGAGGGGTTTGCAAGAGCGGAGAACTATTCGACGATGATGCGCACAAATTTCCGCTTGCCCAACCGAACCTCATAGGACGCATCCACGCTGGTATCGAGCTTGGCCATTGGGTCCCTAAGGACTTTGCCGTTTATCTCAAGACCACCTTGTTCGATGATGCGGGCAGCTTCGGAAATGGATTCTGCCTGGGAGAGGTATTTCAATAGCTGTGGCCACTTTGGAGACGCGGAAACAACCTGAAGCGCTCCATTTTGAGTTTGTGTCTCTAGAAAACCATCCGGACGGCGTCTCAGCCGTATCTCTTGTATCTGCTCAGGCGCCTGCCGGTCGCGGAAAACGCGCTGGAAGTTTTCCGAAGCTTTCTTTGCGTCTTCATCGCCGTGGAATCCGGTGATGACCTCCTCGGCGAGGCGCATCTTCACGTCCATGGGATGCATCCGTCCGCTGGAGACTTCCTTCCGGATGGCGGTGATTTCCGCAGGCGTGCGGTCGGTGACCAGTTCGTAGTACGGCCACATCAGTTCGTCGGGGATGGACATCATCTTGCCGAACATTTCGGCGGGCTCCTCGGTGATGCCGACATAGTTGCCGAGGCTCTTCGACATTTTGCGTTGGCCGTCGAGCCCGACGAGGATCGGCATGGTCATGCAAACCTGCGATTCCTGCCCGTATTCGCGCTGGATGTCACGGCCCATGAGCAAATTGAATTTCTGCTCGGTGGCGCCCAGCTCGACGTCGGCTTCGAGCACCACGGAATCGTAAGCCATCAGCAGCGGGTAAAGCAGTTCGTGCATGGAGATGGGCAGCTGGTTCGTCAGGCGATTGTGAAAATCCTCTCGTTCGAGCAAGCGCGCAACTCGATATTTCGCACATAGCCGGACGATGTCGTAGCTGGTCAGTTTGTCAAGCCAGTCGAGGTTGTTACGCACTTCCGTTTTCTTGGGATCGAGAATTTTGAACACCTGGTCGAGATAGGTTTGCGCGTTGGCGTTGACCTGTTCGCGTGTGAGCGGCGGACGCGTTTCCGATTGGCCGGAAGGATCGCCGACCAGCGCGGTGAAGCCTCCGATCAGAAAAACGGCCGTGTGCCCGAGATCCTGAAAATGTTTCAGCTTGCGGATCACCACGGTGTGGCCGAGGTGAAGGTCCGGCGCGGTGGGGTCCATGCCCAGCTTCGCCCGCAACGGCTTTCCGGTTTTGTAGGAGCGTTCGAGCTTCGCCTTCAGCTCCTCTTCGCGGATCGTCTCGACGACGCCTTTTTTCAGGTAGGCGAGCTGCTCATCAACGGGTTTGAATTCGAATTGAGCCATTTCGATTTTTTGCCAGGTACCACGAATTTTGTTTGGGCGTCCTGTTTTACGCTGAGATCCTTCGGGCATCCTCATCGGATGCCCTCAGGATGACAGATCTCTTCCGTTCATGGTGATCGGAGGACGCGGCGGCCAGCAATTTCGTATTTTCCTTCGAGCACGATGCGGACCGCCTCCGAATAGATGCGGTGCTCTTCCCGCAAAATACGATCGGAAAGATCCGCCACGGTGTCGTCGTCCTTCACGGGCACGACGGCTTGCAGCACGATCGGGCCGGCGTCGAGATTTTCGTCCACAAAATGCACGGAGCAGCCCGCGAACTTCACGCCGTATTCGAGCGCCTGGCGCTGCGATTCGAGACCGGGGAACGAGGGCAGCAGCGACGGGTGAATATTCAAGATGCGCTGCGGAAATGCCGCGACAAAATAGGGCGACAGCAGCCGCATGTAGCCCGCCATGCAAACCAGATCGACTTTATGTTCGTGCAAGACCGCGACGACCTGGCGATCATACGCTTCGCGCTCCAAACCCTTCGAAGGAATCACGCGCGAGTTGATTCCGCGCGACTGGGCGCGCTCTATGCCGGGCGCTCCTTCCCGGTTGCTGACCACAATCGCGATCTCCGCGTTGGGTATGAGGCCATTCGAAACGCTATCGGCCAGCGCCTCGAAGTTCGAACCGCGCCCGCTCAGCAGCACGCCAATGCGTTTCTTCATAAACGGAAAACGTTAACACATGCGCGGGGAACGGCAAAATTCATACCGGCGAATTTTCTGTCGTATTGCCTTCGCAACCGCCGCACACTCGCGATAGAATGCTGGACTCGCTGATCGCAAAATTTCTCACGGGAGTACACTCGATGATTTTTCGTCAACACATTCGAATGGCCGGGGCTTTCGCGCTGCTTGCGCTCTTCGCTGCGGCGAGCCCGTCTTTTTCGCAAACTCGGCTTTCGCGCGATCCCGCGGAACCTCAGCGGGGAAAACCGCAACCGAAGATTCTGCCAAGACCGTCGGGACCGATCGCGCGGCAATCGGTGGAAGAAAAATCAATGCGCGTGCTGATCGGAAAACTCGTGGCCTGCGGAACGCGCCTGACGCTCTCGTCGTGGACTGACCCCAAGCGCGGTGTCGGTTGCGGGCGAGATGCCGTCGTGGCACACTTCAATGAAATGGCAAGAGATTCCGGCGGGAAGCTGCAGGTGGTTGTGGACAAGTTCGAATCCACTTCCGAGCGTACGGGGGGAAAGCCGCTGCCGCTCGAAAATGTTTACGCCATTCTTCCGGGTTCGGATGCGAAACTCGCGAAAACTCTTTTCGTCGTCTCCGGCCATTTTGATTCACGGCCGTCGAATGTGATGGACCCGAAGGCGGATGCGCCGGGCGCGGATGACGACGGGTCGGGAACGGCGGTGAGCGTGGAGTCGGCGCGGTTGTTGAGCAGAGCGATTGCCAATGGAAAGAGTTCATACCGCGCGACAATCCTTTTTGCCGCGGTTTCGGGCGAAGAGCAAGGCCTGCTCGGCAGCACGCATCTGCTCGAATGGGCCAAAGAGCAGGGCTACACGATCGGTGGAATGCTCGATGACGACATCGTGGGCGCAGACCCGGGCCCGGGCGCGCCGCATCGCGTGCGGCTCTTCTCCGGCAATGGTGATCTGGATGATGCCGATTCGCCTTCGCGGGAGCTGGCGCGCGCGATCGAGGAGATCGACGGACGCGGAGCTATTCGCATGGTTTTCCGGCAAGATCGCTACGGCCGCGGCGGTGATCACTATCCGTTTTACAAGGCCGGGCTGCCCGCGGTGCGCTTCACGGAGCCACTGGAGAATTACGAGCACCAGCACCAGACGCCGCGCACGGAAAATGGTGTGGAGTATGGCGACTTCGAAAAATATCTGAATTTCACGTTTATGGGAGACGTGGCGCGCGACAACGCGGAGGCTTTGCGGCAATTGGCGCTGGCGCCGGCGCCGCCCACGAACGCGAAACTGACAGGTGCAGTCACGCCCGATGCCAAAGTTTCCTGGGCTGCGGAAGAGGATTCCGAACGCGCGGGATTTGAGATTTTGTGGCGCGAAACCACCGATCCCCGCTGGAAGGTGTATGACTTTGCGCTTTCGCCAGGGGAAACGGTTTTGAAGGGCGTCTCGACGGACAATCACTTTTTTGCGGTACGCGCGGTCGGAAAGAACGGCGCGCGTTCGATCGCGGTGCCCACAGAGATGGAGCACCGTCCACCGCCCCTGCCTTCAGGAACCAAATAGTGCCTGTCAAAGGGGATTCTTATGACCGTTCAACAGAGACGTCTCGAAGACCTGATTTCCATTGGACCGGCGATGCTGCGCGATTTCGAAATGCTAGGCATCCGCAGCGTGACGCAACTGGCAAAGCAGAACCCGCAGCGGATGTATGCGCGGCTGAATCACGTCTCCGGACAGCGGCAGGATCCTTGCGTGCTCGACACGTTTTGCGCGGCGGTGGCGCAGGCGCGAAATCCGCGGCTGCCGGCGGAGCAGTGCCAGTGGTGGTACTGGAGCAGGAAAAGAAAGGCCGAGAAGCAGTAAACAAGGAAGAAACATATAAAAACGAAGAAACGGATTTAACACAGAGATCACAGAGGGTGCGGAGGACACAGAGGCACAAAGAAGAGAGTCGGAATAAGACCAATAGAGCCTACTGGGCAGGGCGAAGAACGCAGAGGAAGCTGTGTTGGAAAAGCCAAGACCAGCGAGGCGTGCGGCGAGGAAATTGGCGTTGACGACGCCGGATTTGATTCTGCTGAGCCTGCTGGCGGAGCGTCCGATGCACGGCTATCAAGCAAACGCGGAGCTCGAGAGGCGCGAGATATGGGATTGGGCGGGAATATCGCGGCCGCAGGTTTACTACTCGCTGGAAAAGTTGTGGCGCGCCGGGTTGCTGCAGGCAGCGGAAAACGTAGAACCTGCAGCGGGACCCGATCGCAGCGTGTTTGAAACGACTGCAAAGGGCCAGCAGGCCCTGGCCGACGCGTTGGAACGCGAAGAATGGACGACGCAGCGCGAACGTCCCGCGTTCCAAACATGGTTGGCCCTCTCCTGGCAAGCGCGGCCGGGCGTGCTTCAAAAACAAATTGAGCGACGGCGGAAATTCCTGGAGAAGGAACTGGGGAGGGAAAAGGAAGTATTGCGGTCTGTTCTTGAGGAAGTAGGGCATCCATACCACGAGGCAGCGCGGATGGTGAGCTTCGTGATCGAACAGTTCAAGCTGGAGCTGCGATGGCTGCGGAAGTTAGAGCGGGACGCGCCTCGCCGCGCGGCAGCGCGGAATCCGGAATATGCTTCAGCGGACTTGAAGGGCTAGCCGCAGGCAGGCGCAGCGTAGAAAGCCAGCCACTGCCGGCCTGTGCGTAATTCGCGTAAGTCACGGAAGGCGCTCTCGCTGAGATGCCGACTAGAGATTCAGCGAACCGGAAAAGTGGACGCGCGCTTTGCCGGAGTCGCTTCGCTCGATGCGGCCAATGAGGAAGAATTTCTCGCGACGGCGTTTGAGATCGGCTTCGACAACCTTCACGTGCTTAGGGGGAACGACGAGGATTATCCCGACACCCATATTGAAGGATTGCAAAAGCTCGCCGGTCTCGATTTTGCCGATTTTGGCGAGATATTTGAAAATAGGCGGCACGGCCCAGGAGGAAAGATCGATTTGAGCCTTGACGCCGGAGGGCAGAACGCGCGGCAGGTTGCCTGGAATGCCGCCGCCGGTGATGTGGGCAAGACCGGAAACCCAGCCTCGCGTGACAATATTTTTCAGAGCAGGGGCGTAGCACAAGTGAGGTTTCAGAAGCTCGGCGCCGATTTTGTTGCCGATTTCCGGGACATAAGTATCAGGTTTCAATTTGGCGACTTCAAAAATCAGCTTGCGCGCGAGCGAGTAGCCGTTTGTGTGTAGTCCGGCGGAAGGGAGAGCCAGGAGCGTGTCGCCCGGCTGCACCGTTTTTCCCGTGAGCAATTTCTTTCTTTCGACCGCACCCACGATGAAGCCCGCGACGTCGTACTCCCCCGGCGGATAAAATCCCGGCATCTCCGCGGTTTCGCCTCCGATCAGCGCGCAGCCCGCTTTGCGGCAGGCGCGGCTCATTCCTTCCACGAGCTGCTCGATGACCTGAGGCTCGAGCTTCCCCATCGCGAGGTAATCGAGGAAAAAAAGCGGCTCAGCGCCCTGTACCAGAATGTCGTTGACGCAATGGTTGACGAGGTCACCGCCGACAGTGGAGTGCACCCCCATGGCCATGGCGACTTTCAATTTTGTTCCGACACCATCGGCGCTGGACACCAGGACCGGCTCTTTCCATTTTTTCTTGTCGAGCGCAAAGAGCGCGCCGAAGCCGCCGATTCCTCCAAGAACACCCGGGGTGAACGAGCGGCTGGCGTGATGCCGAATTCGTTGTTTCGCGTCGTCGGCGACGGCGATATCCACTCCGGCATCGGCATATTTCATCGAGAACCTGTCCGTCCTGGTATGCGTTGCGGGCGCGCGGCCGCGCGCCCGCGCACGTGATGATCCAAGGGAAAATTTATGAAAGCCACCGCGGCGGGTTCGCGGGTTTGCTGCAGACTACCTTCGAATAAAAGTAAGAACTAAAAAGTACGGAACAATCTTCTCCAGCGCACTGTGCCGGGATGGATTACGGCATTGGCGTATGCCAAAAACCGTTCGAAAATCTGGCCGGAGTCCCAGGCATTTTGCGAAGCCTCGAGCGACATGTAAATTAATACCGGGGTGCCGATCATGTTCTTCCGTGGCATGCAGCCCCAGAAGCGGCTGTCGAGAGAATTTCCACGGTTGTCACCCATCACGAAGTAACAGTCCTCGGGAACTTTGTACGGCAGTCTGATGGAAGACGCCGACGGATCGGGGGGATCGGTTCTTCCGAGCGTGTAGTTTTCCACCAGGCGCTTCCCATCGATCCACACGGCGCCGTCATGGATGTCCACGGTTTCGCCGGGTAGTCCGATCACCCGCTTCACGTAATCCGGCAGGTTCGGCGCAAACGGCGGCTTAAAAATAACGATTTGCTGGCGGTGCGGATTGCGCCACAGCGAAACATGCCAGTCGGTGAACGGCACGCCCGCGTCGTAGCCGATGCGGCTCATGATGAGGTGATCGCCGATCAGCAAAGTGTCTTCCATGGAGCCCGAGGGAATGACGCGCGCCTGGCCGATCGTGCCGTTGATCAGCAGGAACGCCAGTGCCACCCAGAACCACGCGATGATTTCGTTCTGGATGCGCTTGTTCATGGGCGGTTTGGCGTCTTCTTCTTTCTGCTTTCCCTTGTCGTTCTTGTCAGCCTTCATGTTCCACCGCCACCGGCCCTTCCGTCTGAATCCCATCGTGTGCATCGCTCTTCATTGTGCCGCCGTTCTTGGAGCTGCTGCTTCCTTCGCGCACCTCGAGCTGCACCAGGTCGGTCGGATAGACGCCCGTGTAACATGACGTGCAAAACCTGCCCTGGGTGTCATTCACGGCTTGCTTGAGTCCAGTCATCGACAGATAGCCCAGCGAATCCGCGCCGAGGAATTTGCAGATTTCTTCCGGCGTGTTTGACGAGGCGATGAGTTCTTCGCGCGTGGGCGTATCCACGCCGTAGTAGCAAGGCGAAATCGTCGGCGGGCACGAGATGCGCACGTGCACTTCTCGGGCGCCGGCTTCGCGCACCATGCGGACGATCTTGCGGCTGGTAGTGCCGCGGACGATGGAGTCGTCCACGAGCACGATGCGATTTCCTTCGATGAGGCTGCGCACGGGATTGAGCTTCAGTTTGACGCCAAAATTGCGTATTGCCTGCGACGGTTCGATGAAGGTGCGGCCGATGTAGTGATTGCGAATCAAGCCCATGCGGAAGGGAATTTTCGATTCCAGCGCGTAGCCGACCGCTGCGGGAACACCCGAGTCCGGCACGGGAACGACGATGTCCGCGTTCACGGGATGCTCGCGGGCGAGCAAACGTCCCAGCGTCTCGCGGCTTTCGTTCACGGAGCGGCCAAAAACAATACTGTCGGGCCGGGAAAAATAGACGTGCTCGAAAATGCACTGCTGGTTCTGTTTTTCGGGGGCGAAGTGGATGGACTCGATTCCGGCGCGCGAGATGCGCACCATTTCGCCGGGCGCGATTTCACGGACATACTGCGCGTTCAGCAAATCAAAAGCGCAGGTTTCGGAAGCGACGAGCCAGGTTTCCGCGCCACCGGTTTCGGAAGCGAGCCTGCCGAGCACGAGCGGACGGAAGCCGCGCGGGTCGCGCACGGCGTACATCTCGTCGGGCGTGAGCACGAGTAGCGAATACGCGCCTTCCACTTGATTGAGCGCGTCGCCCAGCGCGCCGGAAAGATTACGCGCCGGGGAGCGGGCGATCAGGTGCACGATCACTTCCGTGTCGCTGTTGGTCTGAAAAATCGAGCCGCGATGCTCGAGCTTGCGGCGCCATTCCGCGGCGTTGGTCAGGTTTCCGTTGTGGCCGAGGGCGATCTTGCCTTTATTGCAGTCGATCACGATGGGCTGCGCGTTCAGCAAGGCTTTGTCGCCGGCGGTCGAATAACGCGTGTGCCCGATGGCCATTTTTCCGGGCAGCTTGGCGAGCACGCGCGGCTGAAAGATTTCTTCCACCTCGCCCATGGCGCGGTGCAGGTGTAGCTCGGAGCCGTCGCTTGAGACAATGCCGGCGGATTCCTGCCCGCGATGCTGCAAGGCATAGAGGCCGAGATAGGCGAGCTTCGAGGCTTCTTCGTGGCCGAAGACGCCGAACACACCACATTCGTCGTGGAAATGGTCGTCGGAATGGTGATAGACCCTGTTCTTCATGACTTGCCGTTTGCGACCTGAAATTCCGAGCGAGCCCGAGGTCGAACTAGCCAGGAAAAGCTCACTGCACTAATGAGTGCGACGATCATCGGAATAATCCGCCCGAGGCTTTCCCGAGGAAAGATCGCTGCCCATCCCGCCGCACCAACGATGAAGGCGAAGATAACAATAGAAGTATACCTGGCCCAGGAGCGCTTCGTTGCAATACCCCAGGCTAATGCACCGAAAACAAGGCACTGAACCAGATAGAAGAGGTACACGTTCCAGTACCGCACTGCGTGCCCTTCTCGTACGTCGAAGGCCAACCCTGAAATGACTGAACTCCCCAGGACATACACGGGAGCCAAACAAACCAGGATCACGAAATAACGACCGACGTTTGGGGATATTCTCATCTCGCCACTAAAAACTTTGCGAGCGAATCAGTCCAAGCGTGGCGCAAAGCATCGATGGAACTTTTAATCACGGTGCGCCCATCAAATTCGATGCAAAATTCGCTGCCGCGGGTCACCCGGCCTACGTCCAGTGCCTGCACATTGTATTGTCTCGCAATATCACGAAGGCGGGCAATAGAACCCGGTGAAACGGATACCACCGCGCGGGCGCCGCGCTCGCCGAAGAGAGCCGCTTCGGCAGGGGCTTTTTCCACCAGAGAGATGAGAGCGGAGAAACCATTGGCGGCGAAGCAGGATTCCGCGATGGTGACGGCGAGGCCGCCGTCGCTTACATCGTGCGCCGATTGCACCGCGCCTTCGGAGGCAAGGGCGACAAGGCAATCCTCAAGACGCTTTTCCGCGGCCAGATCGATCGCGGGCGGTTCACCAGAAACGATCCCGGCGATGGATTTTGAGTATTCGCTCGAGGAAAATTCCTGAGCGACCGGACCGGAGGGTTGGGTGCCAAGCTGGGGCGCAGGATGCTGCGCCCCAACGACGGATGACGCTTGCGCGCCATCTAGAACGACGATGACGTCGCCTTCATTGCGGAACGCAATTTTCAAGACGCGCGATGCGTCATCGAGCACACCCAGGACGCCGATGGTCGGCGTGGGATAGATCGATTTGCCCAAAGTTTCGTTGTAAAAGCTGACGTTGCCGCCGGTGATGGGCGTGCCAAGCTCGTTGCACGAAATGGTGAGGCCGTCGATCACTTCGCTGAACTGCCACATCACTTCTGGTTTTTCCGGGCTGCCAAAATTCAGACAATTCGTCGCTGCGATGGGCCGCGCCCCGCTCGACGCGACATTGCGCGCCGCTTCCGCCACGGCGTGCATGGCTCCGAGCCGCGGATTCAACTGGCACCAGCGGCCGTTGCCGTCGGTGGAGAGAGCCAGCGCCCGTTTCACGACTCCCGTTTCCGGATCTTTGATACGTATCACCGCCGCGTCGCTCGCGCCGGGTCCCGCTAGCGTATTTGTTCGAACGGAAGTGTCGTACTGCTCGGTGATCCAACGCTTGGAAGCGATGGCAGGAGAGGAAAGGAGTTTTACAAAGTTCGGCGTAAGGTCGGTTCCTTCGCGGGCGAAGGAGAACCAATCGGCGGGCGTCTCGTTGCGCTTGGCCGGCGCCGCGATCGGACGTTTATAGACCGGGCCTTCTTCCGCGAGCGGATGCGCTGGAATTTCCGCGACCACTTTTCCATGATCCCTCACGCGCAGCAGGCCCCCGTCGGTCACTTCTCCAATCACCACGGCGTCGAGTCCCCACTTCGCAAATACGTCGAGCACTTCACGTTCACGGCCCTTTGCCGCGACGAGCAGCATACGCTCCTGCGATTCGCTGAGCATGATCTCGTAGGGCGTCATGCCGGTTTCGCGCTGCGGAACTTTGGCAAGGTCGATCTCGATGCCGGTACCGCCGCGCGACGCCATTTCCGTGGTCGAGCATGTCAGCCCTGCCGCGCCCATGTCCTGAATTGCGACGACCACGCCCGTATCCATCGCTTCCAGACAAGCCTCGAGCAAAAGTTTTTCGACGAACGGGTCGCCGACCTGCACGTTCGGCCGCTTCTGCTTTGATTCTTCGGTGAACTCCGCGGACGCCAGCAGCGACGCGCCGTGAATGCCGTCGCGGCCGGTCTTCGCGCCAACGTAAATAACGGGATTGCCGGACCCGCGCGCCTTGGCGAAAAACAGATCTTCTTTTTTCGCGATGCCTAGCGCCAGCGCATTTACCAGCGGATTTTGCGAATAGCACGGCTCGAAGGAGACTTCGCCGCCGACCGTGGGTACGCCAAAGCAATTTCCGTAGTACCCGATTCCCCGGATTACACCGTCGAGGATGCGGCGATTTTTTACGGCATCATTCGCGGCTGCACCATTGTCAGAAGTGATCGGGCCAAACCGGAGCGAATCGAGGACAGCGATAGGCCGCGCACCCATTGTGAAAATGTCGCGTAGGATTCCGCCCACGCCGGTCGCGGCGCCCTGAAACGGCTCGACAAAACTTGGATGATTGTGCGATTCAATTTTGAAAGCGGCAACGAGGCCGTCGCCAATGTCCACCACGCCGGCGTTTTCTCCCGGCCCCTGCACGACAAGTTTTCCGCGCGTGGGCAGCCGCTTTAAGTGCACCTTGCTCGATTTGTAGGAGCAGTGCTCGCTCCACATCACGCTGAAGATGCCCAGCTCGGTGATGTTCGGCTCGCGCCCGAGGATTTGTTTTACGCGCGTGTATTCTTCGGCGGTTAATCCGTGCTCCGCAGCAATTTCCGGAGTGACTCGAATTTCCGTGCTAGCGGTGGCCATATTTCACGTCAGCAAGAGCAATTGGAAGCCGAGGGGCACGATATATTGTGCCTCCTCAAAGACAAAATTTACTTGGGCCAGAGTAAGCGCCCCGCGGATCACGCGGTCGCCCTTGCGGCGCCGACGAGCGCTTCTACCATCGAGCGGAAAATCACCAGGCCATCGGAGGAACCGATCGGGTTTTCCACGGCGCGTTCAGGATGCGGCATCAGGCCAGCGACGTTGCGTTCGCGGTTACAGATGCCCGCGATATTGGCCATCGAACCGTTGGGGTTCCCGGCCGCGTCGGCTTTTTCCTGCGCGGCCGCTGAGTGGCCGGCGCCGTCCAGCGTAGTGTAGCGGAAAATCACCTGGCGATTTTTTTCGAGCGCCGTGAGCGTCCCCTCATCGCATGTGTAGTTTCCGTCGTTGTGGGCGATGGGGACCTTGAGGATTTGCCCCTTCGTTGCGGCGTTGGTGAACGGCGTGTCCATCTGCTCGACGCGGATGTGTACGTGCCTGCAGATGTATCGCAGGCCGCTGTTGCGCATCATCGCGCCGGGGAGCAAGCCCGCCTCGAGCAAAATCTGGAAGCCGTTGCAGATGCCTAGCACCATGCCTCCGCTTTTGGCGAATTTTTCCACTGGCTTCATCACCGGGGAGAACCGCGCGATCGCGCCAGTGCGCAAGTAATCGCCAAACGCGAAACCGCCGGGCAAGATTATGGCGTCGCAATTCAAGAGATCTTCGGATTGGTGCCAGATGAGTTCGACGGGCTTCTTGAGGACGTTCCCGATGGCGTAGTACGCGTCGTGGTCGCAATTGGACCCGGGAAAAACGACGACTCCAAATTTCATGCGGTGGCAGCTCCCTCGAGAAACTTGGGAAGCCTTATTTTAGCACACGCAGAGGCACGCCGCTCATGACTGGAAGCGTTGACGCCGCTGTGGACGGCAGGGGTTCACATGGAGCGGCCTGACGGCAGAGCAGGTGACCCGGAGACTTTTGATTTCAGCGGCGTCGAGCTTTCTTTTTCTTCTTCGTGGAACGAGCCTTGGACTTTTTTCTTCGCCGCGCCGGCTTCTTCGGCACCTCCGCGCGCGCCAATTCCCGCCGCTTCCGTGACGCCCAGCCGGGCTTGTTCTCCTGGCGCCCGCGGGCGATTCCCAAGCCGTCCGCAGGCACGTTCTGCGTAATGGTGGATCCTGCGGCCACATAGGCTCCATCGCCGATGCGCACCGGGGCCACAAACGCCGAATTGCTGCCGATAAAAACTTTGTTCCCAATCGTCGTTGGATTCTTGTGGAATCCGTCGTAATTGCAGGTGATGGTGCCCGCGCCGATATTTGTTTTCGCGCCAATCTTTGAGTCGCCGAGGTAAGTCAAGTGCATGGCCTTGGTGCCTTCGCCGACGGTGCTTTTTTTCACCTCGACAAAATTGCCGATCCGCGCGCCCGTTTTCAGGTGCGCATCGCCGCGCAGCCGCGCAAAGGGCCCGACTTTTACCTCCGCATCGACCCGGCTATCGGCAATCATGCAATGCGCTTCGACAACCACGTCATCGCCAAGCGTCGCGTTCGTCAGCACGCTTCCCGTTCCGATGCGGCAGCGCGCGCCGATTCTGGTTTTCCCTAGCAACTGTACGCACGGCTCGATGGTAGTGTCTTCGCCGGCTGTTACGTCCGGGTCCACGAGCACCGTTTCGGGCAGTTGAATCGTCACGCCATCATTCATCAGCGCGGCGCGTTTCCATTCGCGGAGCGTGCGATCCACTTCCGCCAGGTCGGCGCGGGTGTTGCAGCCGAGCGCCTCGCGCGAATCTTCCGCGACCCGCGCCAGCACGGTGTCGCCCTTCGCGGCCATCACCGCGATCGCATCGGTCAAATAAATTTCGCGGTGCTTGTTGTTTGGTCTGACCTGCGCCAGGGCTGGCCACAGCTGCTCGAGAGTGAAGCAGTAGATGCTGGAGTTGATCTCGTTCAGTTCGCGCTGCTCTTCGGTGAGTTGCGATTCCTCCACAATCGCGGCAACGCTCGTTTCCGACTTGCGAACAACCCGTCCATAGCCGCTGGGGTCGGCGAGCACCGCGGTCAGAATCGTGGCCGCGGCATTTCCCGCGCGGTGCGTTGCCACCAGCGCCTTCAGTGTCTCCGCACGGACCAGAGGAGCATCGCCCGGCAATACAAGCGCAAGTTTTGCGTTGCCCAGCGCGCGTTTCGCCACCTGCATGGCATGTCCGGTTCCATGCTGCGGCTGCTGCAGAACGGTTTCCACTCCGAGCGGCTCGACAATGGCTGCGACCTGCTCCGCTTGATGGCCCACAATCGCGATGGTTCGCTTCGCCTTCAGCGGCGCGCAAGCGCGTACCACGTGCTCGACGAGCGGCCGCCCGCCAGCGCGGTGCAGAACTTTCGCCAGGCTGGATTTAAGTCGCGTGCCCTTCCCGGCAGCGAGTACCACGATAGCTAGGTCGTTAGCAGTCATAAGTTCTTGCCCATTCTGCGGGAGGCTGGCAAATTTGGCAAATCTGGCTATTTAACTAATCGGTGGAAGGAACAACGGGAAGTCAGTCAGCCGCCGGAGCGGGGGAAAGGGCCGCGAAGGGCACTTCTTCCACGGCGTGGGAAGCCTCGTCCGTGCTGATGGTCCAAAGCTTCGGGTCCGCAAGGAGCCGGCTCACAAGCTGAGTATGCAGGGAATGCCCTGCCTTGTGGGCTTCGACGCGCGCGAGCAGGGGCAACCCTGCCAATGCCAGGTCACCGATCAAGTCCAGCGCCTTGTGACGGCCGAACTCATCGGGAAACCGCAGAGGGCCGTTCATCACGCCGTCATCGGTCAGGACAATGGCGTTTTCGAGGGACCCGCCGCGGATCAGGCCCATCTCACGCAGCGGCGCGATGTCGCGTTCGAAACAGAAGGTCCGCGCGCGCGCCAGCAAGTGCCGGAAGGTTTCCGGGCTGACGACCATCTCGACTTCCTGCTGGCCAACGAGCGGGTGCGGAAAATCCACGTAACATCGCACGCGAAACTCGTCCGCGGGATAGATACCGATGCGCCGGATTTGCCCCGGCCTGCCGGGGTCAGCTTCGGCCACTTCCAGGGGCTTCAAAACCTTGAGGTAACGCCTTTTTCGGCGGAGTTTCCGAACCCCGGCGTGCTCGAGCATCTGCATGAACGGTTCAGCCGACCCATCCAAAATCGGAATCTCGATGGAATCAATGTCGATGAAAATGTTGTCGATCCCGCAGGAATAGATTGCCGCCAGGAGATGTTCCGTGGTCGAGAGCAAAACGCCCTGCTTCATCAAACTTGTGGCGTAACTTACTTTGGCGACGTTATGGCCCTGCGCTTCGATGGGAAAGTTATCCAGGTCGATGCGCCGAAAAACGATCCCCGTGTCGGCTGGCGCAGGAACCAGGCGGATATGCCCAAAAACCCCGGTGTGAAGCCCGACACCCTCTGAATGGGCCTCGCGGATAATCGTGGTCTGGAACATGGATGGCATTTAATACTAGCATGTCCTGTTCCAGCCCAATCCTAATGTTCCCATTTATTATCAATAACTTACAAGCATGATTTGGTCAAAGGACATTGAGTCGTGGTAATCTTACAACATTCACGCTCTTCCGCGTGTCTTTCCACTCCATTCTCGAACCGGATATCGCATTCGCCCTCGCTTCCGTTTCCCCCGGAATAGGATTCCGCGCCATCCTTTCGCACTCCTTTCCAAACGAACACTACCCCTTCATTTCCCCCGGCGTCCAAGAGGGTCAGGATGGTATACTGAGCTTTAGAATTTTTCACATAGGTGAGGCATGAATCGAGCGGCTCGCATCGGCATTGTTTCGGTATCTGTAGCCATCTTCTGCTACGCGGGAATAGGTCACGTCCTCGGGCGCACTCCGGACGACAAATCCTACAAGTCCATGCTGGTATACGGCGAAGTGCTGCAGAAAATCCAAATGGACTACGTCGATGAGCCGGATATGCATCTGGTCACGGCCGGATCGCTGCGCGGCCTGCTGGAATCGCTGGACCCCGAATCGAGTTATCTGACTCCCCGCGAATATATGGAATACCGGCAGAAGATCCAGAATGCCGGCAGCGGTGAAACCGGAATTACGTTGAGCAAGCGCTTCGGATACATCTTCGTCGTCACCGTTTTGCCGGAAAGCCCGGCTGAAAAAGCTGGGATTCACAGCGGCGATATCTTTGAAGCCATCGCAGGATTCACGACCCGCGACATGTCCGTGGGCCAGGCGGTGAATCTTCTTACGGGACAGCCCGGCACAGGCGTCAAGGTTTCGGTCATACGCCGCGGGAGAGCGGAGCCTGAAGACGTCGACTTGGTCCGCCAAAAACTCGCTCCAGCGAAGATCGTCAGCCAGAAGTCCGACCCCGACGTCCTCGTTCTACGCCTTCCCTCGCTCGACCCAGGCCGCTCCGATGAAGTTCGTGGGCGGCTCCTCGAGGCCGAAAAACTGGGCATCCACAAAGTTATTCTCGATGTTCGCGATTGCGGCCGTGGCCCAGTGTCTGAAGCAGTCTCCCTCGCGCGGCTGTTCATTTCTTCCGGGACACTGGCCACCCTTCGCGGCCAGACCGTCTCGAATCAAGTTTTTTCGGCCGACCCCCCCAAGGTTGTCTGGAAGAATCCTGTTTCCCTTTTGACGGACGGCACCACCTCGGGCGCTGCGGAAGTCTTGGCTTCGGCCTTCGTCGCCAATCATCGTGGCGACATCGTTGGCGAACGCACCTTTGGCCTCGCCTCGGAGCAAAAGCTGATCTCGCTCGATGACGGTTCCGCTCTGATCCTTACCATCGCTAACTACTACAACGCCGGCGGCAAATCGATTCTCGAAGAAGGCGTCACGCCGACCGAAGTTGTCAGCGCCGCGTCCGCCCCGGACGATAGCGACACCGGCGACGATGACGCCGCTGCTGCTCCGGCCACGAAAAAAGAGCCGCTCGCCGGGCCGCGCCCGCTTTCCCCCGAAGATCCTGTTTATCGCAAGGCCCTCGAACTTTTGAAGACCCCCGCCAAGAAAGCGGCTTAGGAATCGGTGGAAGGCCGGGCTCGAGAAACTCTAAGTCCCAATCGGCAACTTTGTTTTACCAACCAGCAAGAATCATCACTCTCCGTGTGCCGACGGGGAATGCTGTTTGCGTTCCTCGTGATCCTAGCGTCTCTGACTGGCTGCAAGAAACCTGAGCCGCGTCTGCGCGCCGCGGATATTCACGCAATCACTCGTGAACTCGCCGCTGCTGCGGCTAAAGCGACACCTGCTGCCTCTGAAATTCGCTTCCAAACTCAGGCCTCCGACGAATTTCCCGAGCGCCGAGACCACCTCGACATTACTCTCCGTCTGACCGAACCTTCGCGCTTCAAACCCGACGCCAAAGCACGCTTGCTCCAGGCGCTGGCCGGAGTCGCCACTCGCCACGGCCTCACTCAGGATTCACCATCTGAGAGCCGCGAAGGAATTCTTTATAGCTACCGCCACGCAGGAATTCCGACGCACACCATTCACATCCATTTCGGATCACTTGCACAATCCGGCGGAGCTTCGTCCTCTTTGCAAACAGGTGCGAAATTGGCCATTATTCTCGATGATTTGGGGAATGACCGCGCTGCCGCCGATACCATTTTTGCGCTACGGTATCCCCTGACCGTTTCCGTCTTGCCGAACCACACCCACTCCATCGACATCGCCGAAGAGGCCCACCGCCGCGGGTATCAAGTCCTTCTGCACCTGCCTATGCAATCGGTGGGAAATGAAAAACCGGAGGCGCAAGAACTGCGCCCAGGCATGACGGCGACGGAAGTTGCCGCGATTGTCGATCAGATGTTGAGCGCCGTCCCCGATGTCGCCGGCGTGAACAATCACCAGGGCTCCCAAGCCACCGCGGACCAACCTCTTATGTCCGAGCTCATGCCGGTTCTGCGCGACCGCGGCCTCTTTTACATTGACAGCCGCACGACTGCGGCGACTTTGGCGTTCGATGCCGCCCGCGAATCAGGCGTTCCCGCCGCCTTTCGAAACGTGCCGTTCCTCGACGATGTCGCCGAATTGGGGCCGGTGCGCAAACAGCTGGAACTTGCACTGCGCGAAGCCAAAGAAAAAACCGAAGCCGTGGCCATCGGCCATCCACACACCGCCACCTTGCAGGCGCTGCGCGAAATCCTGCCGCAGGCCGAATCCCAGGGCGTCCACCTCGTTTTTGCTTCGGACCTGGTGCATTAAGAATTAGCTGCTGGTGGGGGAACTGACTGAAGTTTTTGCGGGGAACAACCGGTGAAACAAATAAAAGAGAATTCCTAAAACGAGAAAATCCAGCACGCTGGCTTCTGGTCCAGCTCGCCCTCCCGTCAGCCACGCGGGACCGTGAATCGTGGCATTCGATAGATGTCCCGGAAAAACCTCTCCGCTGTCGGGCACGGAATAGAGGAAAGTCTCGGCAAAATCGAAACTCGCGTGCATTCCCACTGCGAACCACAGGCTACCCGTTCGCCGCAGCGTCAAACACCAGAACATCCCCGCCACGACCACTCCGGCGATGCCCATCCAACTCTCGCCCTCATTCGTCGAATGCATGACGCCAAACACCAGCGAGAGCACAACTGCCGCCGGCCAGAAACCCACGCCTTGCCCCAGCGTGAATTGCACGTACCCGCGAAACGCAAATTCTTCGTAGAAACCCACTACCAGGAAAAATGCTCCCCAGAAAAGAGCCCAGCGCCAGAGCTCGCTCCCGTGGAGCGCCAAATCGCCAAACCGGTATCCCCCCAGCGCCGCGATTACCCCCAACACCGCGCTGATTTCCGCCAGGCCGAAGAGAGCCCCCTGCCAGAATCTTTTTCCGAACGCCGCGCCCCACGGCAGCCCGTACTCCCCAAAAGACCAGCGCTCGATCCGGCACATCACCAACGCCACGGAGAGCACGCTCAACAACTCGATGCTCTCGTCTCTCAGCAAGCGATAGTGCAGGGAGGAATGCTCTCCGCCGGACAGCAGAAGGGCCACCAGCAGATGCAATCCAGAGCTGATTCCTTCGACCAGAGCGAGATACAGGCACAAACGCAGAAAAATGAAGGGAACAGAAGACCCACGGAACAAAGCGGCCGTTGTGGGAACCTCTAAGACTGGCTCCCTACCGAAATTGGGATCAAGTCCCGACTGCTGTGATTCAGTCATCGCTGCCGCACTCTATCACGACACGTGCGGCGCTCCAGCATCGGTCATTGCCATTGATGTTGGAAATTTGTCGCGTAACTCCGAGGGGATAGTCTGTCCAGCATTTGCCTCACTGCGTGACTTTCACCTCTGCAGCCCCCACGATTTGCTGGCTCTTTTTCTCTTGCACAAAAACCACCGCGCGCAGATTGCCGCGTTGCCAGCCTTTGTCCAGGGAGATATTCGTATCGCCGGCGAAGGAGTTTTCCTGATTCTTCGCATCGGCAGTTCCAAGTTTCCGCAGTGTTCGAACAACCGCAGCATGGTGCAAATCTTCGCCCGCGTTCTCGCCGCGCGTCACGGCGGTATGAAGCCCCGTCTCCGTGATGGCCAGCCAAACTTCCGGGGAGTCGCCGCCAGTTCCTGCGGGCAGTTTTCCGACGCGCACGGAGACGCGATCCTTTCCGTCGCTGGTCTTCGCCTCCGTCACCGTGACCTCGGCTTTTTCCTTTCCGGCCATCTCCTCAATCGTTCGGATCGCCTGGCTCTCGCGGCTCCCGACAAATTCCGCTCGCCCGTCCACAACCATCTGCGGCGTGTACACGCTCCCCTGACGAAAGCTGTCCGCATAGCGCTGCTGCCGCGCCGTCCATTCGTGGGACGAATAAGGGTCTTGCCATCCGAGGTCATCCCAGTAATCCACGTGCTCCTCGAGCGCGATAACCTCTACACTCCCCACCGCATGGGCCTCGTCCATTTTCCGCAGCAAGCTGTCCGCCGGCGGGCAGCTCGAGCAGCCTTCCGACGTGAACAATTCCACGACGACAGGCCCATGAGCCTCTCCCGAACTTGCCGCCACATCAAATCTCTTTCCGGTGTGCCTCAGGCTTGCACTGAACGCAAAGAGCGAAATTCCAATCCCTGCCGCCGCTATAATCAAATACCGCATTTGGCTCATCCCCCTTTTCAACCTGCTTTGATGCCAACGCATGAAAATAGTCTCTGAAATCCACGCACTTCCGGGATTGCCCGATTCCAACCAGTATGTTACCGTTAACCGGTTATTCAGGCATCCCCTTGCGTTTGATCCAGGGAGGTCCCTATGTCTTCGCAAACCCCGCAGTTGCCTCTCGTCGGTGGCCGACTCGCCCTCAACTTTGTCAATTCCCTACGTCAGTCTAAATCATCCAATTTGGAAGATTTCATCCGGTTTCTCGAAATTGCGGGTGTGGTCTCTCCTGAGCGCAGCGCCCTCCTTCTGCACCTCCCTGAAGCTGACCAAAAAGCTGTGGACATTCTGCTGTCCCGCGTCGCGCGGCTCGGAAAGTCTCTCCGTCAAATTTTCTCGGCCATAGTCCGTAAAGAGAGAATCGCCAGGGAATGGGTCGAACCTATCAATGAAATCCTGCGCATCACCGAGGGACATGACGAGCTCGTCTTCGAGAACGGCGAATGGCGTCTCGAATTCATCGCCCGCGAAGACGGTCTGGACTGGCTCTTGGCGGCCATCGCTCGTTCCGCTGCGGAGATTCTTCTCGAAGGACCTGCCGCCCGCCTCCGCGTCTGCGCCAATCCGGTTTGCGGGCTCTTCTTTTCGGACATGTCGAGGACGCGCCGCCGACGGTGGTGCTCTATGGCGCGTTGCGGCAACCGCCACAAAGTCGCGGCGTTCGCGCGCCGCCATGAAACGCACCGCCCTGCGGCCTGAGTTTCCGCTCGCTGCATTAATTTCACTATTCCCTATTTTATGTATCGGGGCGGCTCGTCCTTGGACCACGGATCATAGGAGTGCGCAAAAGCCAGCCGGTCGGCCAGCGGCGGATGACTGTACAACCAGAACGTGATGAACTTAGGCGGATCGGGGTCCGCCAAATCCACCTCCCCAAATATTTGAAAAGCATGAGCCGCAACCTCATTCGAATCGGGCACGATGCCGTGGATCACTTCCAACCCGTACACGTCGGCGGCATGTTCCTGCATGCGGCTGAAGCCGTTCGTCACAGGCAAAGCCAGAAAAGTTCCAATGTCCAGCAGCAATAGAAACACCGCGAAGGAAGCCCAATCGTCGAGCCCGCGGATTTTCCACGAGCCTGCCCAGTGTCCCAGCGCCCAATTCATTCCCCGAAATCCGGCATAAAGCGCCACCAGAAAGAGGCCGGCAAAGAAGAAAAATCCCCCTCGGATATGACCCAATTCGTAGTGCCCCGCTTCGTGCCCGAAGATAAAGAGCGTTTCGGGAGTTGTGGTCTTCTCGATGGTGGTATCCCACACCACCACTCTTTTCGAGGCCCCGAAACCCGTCACATACGCATCGAGCTGCTTCGTCTTCTTGCTTGCTTCCATCAGGAACATTCGTTCTCGCGGAATTTCCAGGCCCGCGCGATCCGCCACTTTTTCGAGCTCCGAAACCAGCTCGGAATGCTTGGTATCCAGCGGCTCGAATTTATTGAACAATGGGTCGATGAACCACGGGCTGACAAAAATGATGACGAAGATGATGGGGAGAGACGCGATCCAGAAGTACAGCCACCATCGACGTGGGCTTCGGCGGATCGCCGCAAATAAAATCATCGCCAAGATCACCGCAAATCCGGCCTCCAGCAGCGCTCCCTTCGTCCAATCCCACATCCACGAACCCCATCGCTGCACGGATTGTTCGTAGCGCAAAGAGAGCGAGTGCCCGTCGATGCGAAACGGCAAGTCTAGAATGCTGAGGGTCAGCATCAGAACAGGAATAAACACAATCCCCTGAACCAGCCGGTTGCCTGTCATTCTTTCTGCGAAGTCACGAAACTTCGCCGCTAGCCCCAGCCTCAGAATCAGGATTAACACCAGCAACTTTGAAAAATACCTCACGAAGTACAGCGTGTACCCCGCGCGGGAGTAAGCGATAGCCTTCTTGTAGCGCTCCTGCGTGAGGGTGTACTTGCTTGATTGACTCGCATCAGCCGGAGCAGGCTTTGTCCGTTGGTCCGCCTCGGTAGCTGCCATGGAGACCCTTGCAGTCACTACTACCCGCGGCTGTGCTCTCGCTGCCAGATTCTGCGTGGACGCTCTTGCGCCAGCCGCAACGCAAACCACCGCACAAACTAACACTGCGAAACGGTGAAATCGAGCACACCGCTCCATCTGGCCCCCCGGCTTGGTTTTTTAAAAGAGTGCCCCCTGGCTCCCTGTCGCCCACCACAGGCGCCGCGAAGTATGCGGCAACGAGGCACTACGCGCAACTATTGCTTTTTCCTAAACCCGGGGCTGGCCGATTCCCAAAGGACGCTCTCCGGTTGACTTGCCTGCGGGCTCAATCTAAGATGGCGACCCAGAGACTGCCCCTCCATGATTGGTCAAACGGTTACCCACTACCGGATTCTCGAAAAGTTGGGTGGCGGCGGGATGGGCGTCGTGTACAAGGCTGAGGATACCAAACTCGGCCGCTTGGTTGCGCTGAAGTTCCTGCCAGACGAACTGTTTCAGGATCCCCACGCCGCTGAACGTTTCCAGCAGGAAGCGCGCGCCGCTTCCGCCTTGAATCATCCGCACATCTGCACGATTCACGATATTGATGAGCACGACGGCCGGCAGTTCATCGTCATGGAGCTGCTGGAAGGCCAGACGCTGAAGCGCCGCATAGCCGGCCGGCCCATGGAGACCGAGCAAGTAGCTAAGCTGGGCATACAGATCGCCGAGGCGCTGGAAACCACCCACGCCAAAGGGATCGTTCACAGGGATATCAAGCCTGCCAATATTTTCGTGATGGATTCCAGCCAGGTGAAGGTGCTGGACTTCGGTCTGGCAAAACTATTGCGCCCGGTCAGCGAGATAACTGTTACCCGGGCATTCACCGAACCGCAATCCGCGGCTGGCACGCTTCCCTACATGGCTCCAGAGCAGTTGCGAGGCCAAGAAGTAGACGCCCGCACGGACATCTATGCAATGGGCGTGGTTCTCTACGAAATGGCGACCGGGCAACGTCCTTTCCGCGATGAGCTGCCGACGCAACTGAGCGACGCTATCCTGCACCGTCCGCCACCAGCACCGGGACGATTGAACTTGTCTCTTCCCCCCAGGCTCGAAGATCTAATTCTGAAGTGCCTCGAGAAAGACCCAGAGAACCGCTACCAGTCGGCCCGGGAGTTGGCGGTGGACCTGCGCCGCCTGATGGATCCCTCCACGGTTGCGCCAACAATCCCTCTGCTTCGGGCGCGGCGGCATGGGGTAATTGCTGCCGTCATCTCCGTTTTGCTTCTGGCGAGCGTCCTGGCGGGATTAAGCGTCCGTAGCTGGCGGCAGCGTCTGTTCAAGGGGGCAAGTCCAGGCCGCATCGAGTCGCTTGCCGTGTTGCCGCTCGAAAACCTCTCCGGCGATCCGCAGCAAGACTACTTTGCCGACGGAATGACGGAAGCCGTAATTACCGAAGTGGCGCAGATCAGCGAGCTGAAAGTGACCTCGCGGACCTCGATGATGCAGTATAAGCACACCAAGAAGCCGCTACGCCAGATCGCCCGGGAGCTGGGTGTTGATGCGGTATTGGAAGGTGCGGTGCAACGCTCGGGAGGCAGGGTGGCGATCACCGCACAGTTGATTGAAGCCTCTACGGATCGTCACCTGTGGGCCAAAAGCTACGAGCGCGAAATGAGCGACGTACTCGTCCTCGAACGCGAAGTTGCGCAGAATGTCGCCGAAGAAGTGGGCGTGAAACTCGGGGCATCGCAGCAGGCCTACATTGCCGCGGCTCGCCCCGTCGACCCGGAGTCACATGAGAACTATCTTCTCGGTATTCATTATCTTCGCTCTGGCACGCGCGAAGGAACGGAAAAGGCGATTGAATACTTCCAGACGGCCATTGCGAAAGATCCCCGCGATGCCCTCGCCTTTACCGGGCTTGCCAACGGATATCGCGGCTTGAGCAGTCTGTACATGGCCCCGATGGACGCCATGCCTAAGGCGAAAGCCGCAGCAGTAAGGGCCACAGAGTTGGACGAAACTCTTGCAGAATCCCATGCTTCCTTAGGCGTGCTCAAGCTTTTCTACGATTGGGATTGGCCGGGCGCGGAGAAGGAATTCAAGCGCGCCCTCGAACTGAATCCAAGCCTCGTGGAAGCGCATTTGAGCTACGCAACCTATCTGGCGACGCTGGGAAGCTTTGATGATGCGCTCGCCGAGGATAAGCTTGCCCTTTCGCTTGACCCCGCGTCTCCCAGGGCCAGAGTAGCCTCGCTATCGCATTCCTACCTCGCGCGCCGTTTTGACCGGGCAATTGAGGAATGCCGCAAAACGGTCGAACTGGCGCCCAATGTAGGTACTCCTCACGCCATCTTGGGGTTAATACTTTCCTCGGAGGGGCGCTTCCCCGATGCAATCGCTGAAGCACGCAACGGAGCGCGCCTCAGCGGGAGTCCCTCTCACTTGGCTATGCTCGGCTACGTGTACGCAAGGGCGGGAAACCGAACCGAAGCGGAAAAAGTGATTGCCGGGCTGGCGGAACTGTCCAAACAGCGTTACGTATGCTCTTTCGATGTGGCGGGCATCTACGTTGGTTTGGGCGAGCCGGATCGAGGATTGCAGTGGCTGGAAAAGGCCTATAACGAGCGGTCGGATTGACTGGTTTGGGCCGGGGTGGATCCCCGGATGGACCCCCTAAAAGCAGATGCCCATTTCCGGGGTATGCTGCGCCGCGTGGGCCTCCCGCCATAAAACCTGCGCAATAAGAAGATAGAGGTTCCACTGAATATATGACAGCACCGGTTGCGTCGCTTTGGCTGGGGTTGCCCTTGCGAAATAGCCCCGGTCGTAGAAGCGCGCGATCTTCCCAGAAGGAGCGCTGGCACCACGATGTACAGTGGTTGGAACTGAGCGCATTGCCCGGCGTTGCCGTATTCGAACGGGCGTGCCGTTCGCTATTTGCTCCGATACATCCCCAGGCGTATCCTGAAATTGGACCCTGCCGAATCTGCATCGAGGTTTGAAACTATGTCGCACGCCAATTCGTTGCGTCTCGCACTCGCGATATTGACCGCGTCTGCTTTGCTGCCGTGCGCCGTGCGCGCGCAGGAACCATCCCAAGATGATCGAGCCATCGTCGAGGCTGCCCGCAAGGCCCGCGAGAAAAAGAAGACCGAGAAGCCCGCGCACGTCATCGACGAAGAGGCACTTAAGCCCTCGCCCGGCCCAACGAACCCGCCCGACTTGCAGACAGCCAAGGCTTCGGTACCTACCGTACGCGGCGAAGCCGCGGCTGCGCCTGCCGCCGAATCCGCGCCTGCTGCCGAACAGAAAAACGCCGACAAAAAAGACCGGAATGAGGAAACCAAGCGCCTGACCGCCGAAGTCGCGAAAGCCAAAGAGAAACTGGCGGAATTACAGAAACAACAGGATCTTCTCCAGCGCGAACTCGCTCTCGACAAGGATACGGTCTATTCGAATCCCGATTACACGCATGACACCGCCGGTAAGGCCAAGCTCGATGACCTTCAGCAGCAGATCAACGCCAAGCAACTGGAAGTTAACGAGGCAAAGGCCCATCTTGAGGACCTCCAGAGCAAGCTCGCTCAGGTTGCCCCTTCCGACGCTTCAACGCCGTCCACTCCTCCACAGCCCTGATTTTTGAGAAAGCTTGGCTCTCCTTGCAACTTCACGAAAATCCCAAGGATGGATAGGGAATTCTCGATACGTGCCAAGCAAGCGCCGGAGGTGCTCCACAAGTTAGCCTAGCCCGTGAGGGCTGGGTCAGCAAGTGTATAGTGTCCAGCGCCGTAGGTGCGGCACGCTCGGCCACGCGCCCCTTGAATTCTAATCCCTTTGCTTGGTTTTCAACGGAGCCAGGAACTTCTAAAGCCCGTGTCCATTCATCACACCCCTGCGGATATCAAGGCCGCGCGAATCGTTACTTCGGCTCCAGAACCAGCGGCAATCCATTCTTCGGATTCCCGATGATGACGACCTTCGCATTCGCGCTTGCCGCCAGTTTCTCGGTCGCCTCTATCCCCTTCCATTCAAGTAGCTGTGGGCTGATTCCTGTCGCCACGATCTTCTGAAAATCGGCGATACCCTGCGCTTCGATGCGTTTCCGCTGCGCCTCCTGCGTTTCTTTTTGCAGGATGAAGCTCATCCGCAACGCGTCTTGTTCGGCCTGTTGCTTTGCTTCGATTGAGCCTTTCAGCATCGCAGGCAGTTGCACATCGCGTAGCAGCACGTTTTCCACGACTACCCCGCGAGGGGCGAGTTGCTTCGTCAGCTCATCCTGAATCTGCTGCTGCACCAGTTCCCGCGCATTCGTGTACAGCGCGTTGGCCGTGTGCGCGGAAGTCGAAGCGCGAATCGCCGCCCGCAAGGTCGGCTCCACGATCTTTTCCGCGTAATCCGCGCCGACCGTTTGGTATACCTGCGCGGCCATCGTCTTATCCAGACGGAACAGCAGCGAAGTATCCAGTGCCAGAATCAATCCCTCATTCGACGGCACATTCGCGCTTTCCTTCACCGACTGCGTCTGTATCGATAGCTTCTGCACGGCCTTCAGCGGATTGATCACGTGAATGCCTTCCGGCAGAGTTTCTCCGGTCACCTTTCCAAACAGGGTGAGCACGCCCACATTTCCCGTGGGGATCGAAGTCACAGTGGACATAAACAAAAAGAAGGCCACCACGGCTCCCGCGATCCAAAGAATCCTGCGGGCCGCGCCACCCAGGCTTGGCATGGATGGCAGTCCTCCGCTCCCCAAATCGAATCCACCTCGCGTCACGTTCGCCATTTTCTCCTCCGTCTTGCGGCCCGCTAATCCGCCGCTCCTTCGCCCCCGCAACCATACCACAATACCTTGTATCCTTTTTGCTTGACACCACAGGCTTCCCGCTGCACAATCCGCGCCATCACGTTCCCGCCCGGAGCGCTTTTCGCCCCGGGATGGGCCAGCAAGGGGAGTTTCGCGCGGTGCCGCTCGCCCGCGCAAGGCGCACTGGCCCCGAGGAGTCTTGCATGCAATACATGCCCGGCTACACCGTGCAGTGCATTAATCCCGATTGCCAGGCGCGCGGTCATTGGGTCCGCGCCGACGTGGTCGGTAGCGAGTTCTGCCCTTCGTGCGGCGATTTTCTCCGCCATGTTCCGCCGCCCCTGACGCCGCACTTTCGCATGCGCCCGCGTCCTCTCGCCGCCCGCCCCCCGCTTCGTCCCCGCCCGCGTTAGCTCTAGAGGCCTCCCTGACGGGCATCGATTTAAACTGCTAAAAACGCGGCCCCTTCTACGTTCTGCAAGCCGAAATATTTCAACCTTCCTCGCTTGTAAAATTGACACGACACCGCCAAGATACTGCGATGCAAAGGCCCCCTTCTGGTTCACATTTTTTCTTTTTCTGTTTTTTCGCGTGGCTTTCCCATCCAGCTTCACTCCGCGCTCAAACTCCAGCTGCTCCGCCTCAAACCGCGACTACCCCTGCCGTCCAGCTCAACTACGCGGATAATCCCGGCGGCCTCGAGAAGCTCGTCAAAGACGTCATGAAAGCCCAAAAGGAAAACAATCCTTCCCGGGCCGCAGAGCTCTTGCAGAGCATGGTGTTGCCTAACCCGCGCGGCTGGTACAACGATATCTTCGGTGAGCGTGCTGCTTCGAAGGAAGGAGCATACTATGAATCGATTGCGAGCAGACTTCCTTTGGAACTTGCCACCACATTTGTCAATGCTCAACAGGATCAAATGACCGGAGTATCAGCCTTTCGCTACGAAAAATCCTGTGACGACAATGCTGGAGAAGAGACCTTCGGCATACTTCACGCCCGGCTCGACCCGGTTCCTCTCTACGAACTCCGCTTAGTCAATGGAAACAAGTTTCGGAGCTTATTTCCTTTCGTCTTTGTCGATGGTGCATTTCGCTTCATTCTGGTGCCCAAAATGGAAGAATTTGTCGCATCTACTCCGCGAACTTTCCCCACAGGCCCGTCAGGGAGTGGTAGCGGGACGGGCAGCGAGCCCCTTGGATCACGAATCCGCGTCGGTGGAAATGTGGCCGCCGCCAAAATCTTAACCAGAGTCCAGCCTCAGTATCCGGAGCGTGCGCGAAAAGAGCATTTGGAGGGGAGTGTCAGGCTCCATGCCGTCATCGGAATAGATGGCAAGATCAAGAGCCTGAACGTAATCAAGGGCTATTGCTCCCTGGCGGAAGCATCCCTGAATGCCGTCCAATATTGGCGCTATCAGCCTACCCTGGTTAATGGCAAACCTGTGGAGGTAGACACCACCGTCGACGTCATCTTCCAACTGAACCGCTGAGACAGGCGCATGGGGAAGGATCTCTGTTTTTTGGCCAAAGACCCCTTGACGGATCTCACCTTTTGTGCTAGGCTGTTTAATAGGTCGTTTTGCGGCAGCCAAACTGCCGCTTTTTTTGTGCCCGCAAGCGTCTCCGCTTGCTATTTCCCGCTTTAAGCTGCAGATTTCTGCACCAGACGGGATGCACGGACACTCCTTAACTTATGTTTTTTGAATAAGTTGCGCACTCTTTGGCAATTTATTGAAAGCAGGGGACTTAGACACCCTGTATTTTCAATAGGTTACGCACTCTTTTGCAAAGAGCAAAATGCTAACCCATTTATTTTCTATAAAATGCACACTCTTTGGGAAAAATACCGGGGGTAGGGTACCCTAGCGCGCTGCTGAAGGACTTCTGATCGCTGCTCTTAACCCTCGACGAGGCCCTTCTCGACCATCTCCTCATCGCTGAGCCACAGGTCCGGGATATTGGCCGAGCCCAGCCGCAGGATGTCTTCGAGCGCCCCACGAACTTCCTTGAGCCGGAAGTCCACGCCAATTCGCTCCAGCAGTTCGATCAGCGCCGACGCACTCTCGGCCAACACCGGGCGCGGGCGGTTCTGTTCCTGTTCCACGCGGCGATAGGTGACGATATATACGGAGCCGGGGCCTGCGCCGTGCCGGGCGATGTGCAGAAACCCCCGCGTCTTGGCCGGCGCGGGGGCAGGACTTGCCTCGATAGACGAGCGAGACGGGGACGCGCTCATGATGTCGTTGGCTTGGCCTCCACTCTGGTCCTCAACTGCAACCGCTCGTGCTGCCGCAATTTTCGCACTTGTAGCACGCTCCGTTCGGCACCATCAGCATGCCGCACTCCGAGCAGGTGGGCGCGCCTTCGTGCTGGTCGCGAGGTTTGGACGAGGCCATGGTGAGCGGTGGCGCCAAACGCATTGCTTCGATCATTGCCGGTATTACCGGAGGTGACGCTGGGGCGTTAGCAGGCGCGTGAGCCGCCCCGGCCTGCTCCCCATTCAGCTTCAAATAATCCGAGGAAATGAATCGTCCGCCGAGCCAGCGTGCAATGTAGTCCAGAACCGAGGAAACAAAGCGAATGTGGGGGTTCGCCGTGATGCCCGATGGTTCAAACCGCGTGTTCAGCAGTTTGTCCACGAACACTTTCAACGGCACGCCATACTGCAACCCGAGGGACACCGTCAGCGCCAGTCCGTCCATCACGCCGGAAAGCGTCGAACCTTCCTTCGACATCTTGATGAAGATTTCGCCCGGCCGCCCGTCCTCGTACATGCCCACGGTGATGTAGCCTTCATGGCCGCCCACGCTGAACTTATGCGTGACGGAAGCTCGTTCCACCGGCATCTTTTCGCGCTGCTGCCGGCCGAACAGCTCGCGCTGCACGGGCTCGATTACTGGTGCAGCTTCTGGTTTTTTCTCGTCTTTTTTCTGTCCTGCCGCGGAGAGCGGCTGCGAACGCTTGGAATTGTCGCGATAGATGGCCACGGCCTTCAGCCCCACCTTCCACGACTCGATATACGCCTTCATGATGTCTTCGACCGTGGATTCCTCGGGCATGTTTATTGTCTTCGAGATTGCGCCCGAGAGGAAAGGCTGCGCCGCCGCCATCATCTTCACGTGTCCGGTCCAGGAAATCGACCGCCCGCCCCCCGCCGGCGCCAGCGAACAATCGAACACCGCCAGGTGCTCCGGCTTGAAATGCGGCGCGCCTTCGATGGTTCCCTTGTTGTCGATGTGCGAAACGATTTCGCTGCTCTGCTCCGGTGTGTAGCCGAGTTTCATCAACGCCTGCGGCACCGTGTTGTTCACGATTTTGATCAAGCCGCCGCCCACCAGTTTCTTGTGCTTCACTAGCGCCAGGTCCGGCTCGATTCCCGTGGTGTCGCAGTCCATCATGAAGCCGATCGTCCCCGTGGGGGCCAGCACGGTCACTTGCGAATTCTTGAAGCCGTGCTTCTCGCCCTCCGCTAGCGCGGTGTCCCACGATTCCTGCGCTGCGAGGAACAGATCCGTCTGCACGTGGTCGGGCTTGATCCCGCGCATCGAGTCGCGGTGCATCCGGATAACGTCAACCATCGGCTCGCGATTCGCTTCGTAACCCGGGAACGCGCCCATTCTTTCCGCGATCCGCGCCGACTGCGCGTAGGCTTCCCCGCACATCAGCGCGGTGATCGTGCCCGCCACGTCGCGGCCTTCGTCGGAGTCGTATGGCAGCGCCATGGACATCAGCAGCGCGCCCAGATTCGCGTAGCCCAGCCCCAACGGCCGGAACTCGTGCGAGTTTTTCTCGATCTTGGGCGTCGGATAGCTCGCGTTATCCACGAGAATCTCCTGCGCCGTGATCGTCACGTCCACCGCGTGCCTGAAAGCCTCCACGTCAAACTGCCCGCTGGCATTGACATACTTCATAAGGTTGAGCGAAGCCAGATTGCACGCCGTGTCGTCCAGGAACATATATTCGGAGCAAGGGTTGCTGGCATTGATGCGCGCCGTGTTCTTGCAGGTGTGCCAGCGGTTGACCGTGGTGTCGTACTGCATCCCCGGATCGCCGCACTGCCAGGTGGAATCCGCGATGCGCAGCAGCAAATCTTTCGCGCGCAGCTTTTCCGCCGGCTGTCCGTCGGCCACGTTGCGCGTCCACCAGTCGCGATCCTCTTCCGCCGCGCGCATGAACTCGTCCGTCACGCGCACCGAGTGATTGGCGTTCTGGAAAAAGATGGAAGCGTAGGCGTCGCCGTCGATTCCGGAGTCGTAGCCCTGCTCGATCAGCACATGCGCTTTTCTTTCTTCTTTGCGCTTGCATTCGATAAACTCGACGATATCCGGGTGATCGATGTTCAAGATCACCATTTTCGCCGCGCGCCGCGTCTTTCCGCCGCTCTTGATCACCCCGGCGAACGCGTCGAAGCCTTTCATGAAGCTCACCGGTCCGGAGGCGATTCCGCCACCCGAGAGCGATTCCTTGCTCCCTCGCAAGGTCGAAAAATTCGTTCCCGTGCCCGAGCCCCATTTGAAGAGCATGCCCTCGGTCCGGGTCAGCCCCATGATCGATTCCATGTTGTCCTGCACCGAATTGATGAAGCACGCCGAGCATTGCGGCTTGGGCTGCACACCCACGTTGAACCACACCGGCGAGTTAAAGCTCATCTTTTGCTCGACCAGCAAGTGCGTCAGTTCGTCGCGGAACGCTTCGCGCGATTCACTCGAAGCGAAGTAGCCTCCTTCTTCGCCCCATCGCACGATCGTGCTGGCCACGCGGTTGATGAGTTGTCTGACCGAACCTTCGCGCTCGTTGGATCCGGGTTTGCCGTGAAAATATTTGCTGGTGACGATGTTGGTCGCCGTCTGCGACCAGCTCTTCGGCACTTCCACGTCTTCCTGGCGGAAGATCGTCACGCCTTTTTCGTTCCCGATCAGCGCGGTGCGCTTTTCCCACTCCACTGCGTCAAAGGGAGAAACCTTTCCGTCGGTAAAAAACCGCGCGAACACCAGGCCCCGGCCTGTTCCGGCTGCTTTCTTCTCTGTGCTCGTCTCTGCCACTGCCGCTTTCCCGCTCAGTGCATGCTTTACCGTCGCCATCTCGTCCTCCGCGCCACCGGGCTCCCTCTCGCGCGGGGGAACCCTCTCATTTTACTCCAGTGTATCCGCCGAGGTGTTGGGGTTCACCTCGAAAACAACATCATCGACTCGTTCAGTCCGGATGATCTGCGGGCGAAAAAAAGATGACCGCATTGCGGTCATGCGTAAAAATCAGCAAAAACGCCAATGCCCTGCCTGTGGCCGGTGAGCCAGCACTCAGCCTCACAGCAGTGTCCCGCGCCACAACTTCAGGCGCGAAGCAAACACCTGGCGTTCAATTTTTCGCTTAAATCCCGGATCGGCTCCGTGGCTCTCATGCGGACCATTATCTGACCCCGACTCGGTCCGCCTGGCGCTTCCACGTCCCCCGAATCTGGAATCGCAGTATCGTCGGTGGGAAATTTCCTGTCAAGAGAAAAACGCAAAATGTTGTTAACATTTTCGCACAACGTCTATCTGTAGTGGTGCCATTTCGGAGAACCCCGTTTGTTCTGTTGCACTTCGGCCACATTCTTCGTCCGTTGCGGGTAAACTGTGCATCTAACCATATACATGCGCCGTTCGCCCCATTCTGCTTCGTTGCTTTCCTTTTGCGTACTCGCTCTCGTTTGTATGCTTTCCGCTTTCGGGACCCCCGCGCAATCCCCTACGCCGGGCGTTTCGGAAGGCTCGTCTGTTCCGCTGGCCGCCCTCGCGCAGAAAATTTCCGTCGCTGGGCTTCCGAACGCCGGAAAAATTAGCGAAGCGCTTTTCCGCGGCGCGCAACCCACCGCGGCAGGCCTCACGCAACTCAAGCAACTCGGGATCACCACCATCGTCAATCTCCGCGGCGGACTTGACGTCGTTTTGGAGCGCAAACGTGCGGAAGCCCTCGGCTTTCGATTCATCGACATTCCTGTCAGCGGCTGGGCGCCCCCATCCGACGAACAAGTCGCTCAATTTCTTTCTCTCGTCCGTGACACCCAGGGAGAGAAGGTTTTCGTCCACTGCAGGTATGGCGGCGACCGCACCGGCGTGATGATTGCCGCCTACCGCATCGCGGAAAATCATTGGTCGGTGAAGCAAGCCATTGAAGAGATGCATGCATTCGGTTTTCACAATCATTGGCATCCGTCCATGGAAACCTACATCCGTACATTCCCCTCGAATTTTGCTTCTGATCCCGTGTTCGCCTCTCTGCGTGCCGCGCCCGCGGCAAAATGAACCCGAATACCTTCAACGGAATGCGGAATACCGCATCAATGAAAACTGGGTGATTTCAGTTCAAGGAGGGAGCCCCTCTAAGTAATTCATAATAAACAGCTTAAGAGAGATTCAGCACCAGCGGCGTTCTAGTACCTTTAGATGCGAAATCGGGACTCTTGCTTCATTCCCCCTCGCATCCCCCACGGCTATCCTTGATTCCAAGGCAAGAAGTCTTAGCGTGAGGAGAACGTCCCCGTGCATGTAGGTCGCTACAAGATTCTTGACACGCTCGGCACCGGCGCCACCAGCCGCGTGGCCCGCGCCGACGACCCGATGATCGGGCGCGTAGTCGCCATCAAACTTTTTCCGGCGAAAATGGCGCAGGGCGCAGCCCGCGAGCTTTTCCTGCGGGAAGCGCGCGTCGTCGGACAGATTTCTCATCCTTTTATCATCGCGCTGCACGACATGGGCATTGAAGAAACGACTTCCACACCGTACCTGGTCATGGAATTCGTGGAAGGCGTGCCGCTCGACAGGCAGCTCGAAAAAGGAAGCATTCCTTTTCATCGAGCGTGCGCCTGGGCCGGGGACGTAGCCACCGCGCTCGCGGTCGCCCATCGCAAAGGCGTAATTCATGGCGACGTGAAGCCCGCCAATATTCTTGTCACGGAAGAAGGCCGCATTAAACTCACGGACTTCGGCATGGCGCGCCTCGCCAGCCATAACGGCAAGGATTCGCCTCTGCTCGGTACCCCCGCCTATTGGTGCCCCGAGCAGATCGTCGGCAAACCACAGGACGCGCGCTCCGATATTTTCTCTCTGGGCGTGGTTTTGTATGAAATGGTTACCGGCCAGCGTCCTTTCGACGCCGATTCGCTGCAGGGTATCTGCGGCCGCGTACTGTCTTCCACGCCGATGCCGCCCGCGCACTTCAACGGATCTCTGCCGCAAGCTCTCAACGATGTCATTTTGAAATGTCTGGCAAAAGATCCCGCCATGCGCTACGCCTCGGGCGACGCGCTCGCGGCCGATCTATATCCCCTCGCGCGCCGCAAGCCTGTTGCCCCAGTTGCGCCGCAGCCCGCGCCATCATCGCTTCGCGACCGCGCCACGCGCTTGCTCCGCACCGCATAATTGCGCACGTTCCCACCCAGTGTAAGTTCGTGCAGAATCTTGTTCTTTGTGAAGAGAATAACCGCCCTGAGTCGCGGAATTACTCGTACCGCAGCGCTTCCACGGGATCCAGCTTCGCGGCTTTCATCGCCGGCCACACCCCGAAGATCAATCCCACGCTCACGCTGACCACGATCCCGGTAATCGCGGCCCAAGCGGGAACACTGCCCGGCCATTGCAGCCCCACGCGCACAAGGAACACCAGCCCGTTCACCAGGAGCAACGCTATGACGCCACCGGTTCCCGTCAGCGCCATGGCCTCCAGCAGAAATTGCCAGGTGATGTCGCCGCGGCGAGCGCCGATGGCCTTGCGCACGCCGATTTCGCGCGTCCGCTCCGTGACGCTGACGAGCATGATATTCATCACGCCCACGCCGCCGATCAGCAAGCCGATCGAGCTCAACACGACCGTGGCGAGATAGACCATGGCCATGATGCTGTGAAATTGGTCGATGATTTGGGCCGCGGTTTCGATTGAAAAATTGTCTTTCCCGTTGTAGGGAATATGGCGCCGACGCTCCAGCGCTTCGCGCGCCTGGTCCACCGCCTGGTCCAACTTGTTTGCATAGGCCTGGATGCGCATCTGTACCTCATCCGCGGCCGGATAGATTTTCTTCATGGTGCTGAAGGGAATCAGCACGCGCCGGTCTTCGTCCCCCATTCCGAAGCCGCCCTTGGGCTTTTCCACCACGCCGATGACCTGAAAATCCGCGCCATCAATCAGCACGTCTTTTCCGATCGGGTGACCCTCCGGAAAAAGCACCGGAGCGACGTTTTCGCCGAGCATGACAACTTTTTCCCTGTGTATATCGTCGCCTTCGCTGATGAATCTCCCCTCCAGCGTGGCGGCGTTCGCATAGACCTGCCCGAAGTTCGGTTGGACGCCCCGAAAATCGATGGCCGTTACCTCGCCCGCTTTAGTCCGGACGCTGTGCGACTGCTCCCAGTTTGTTTGTAGAAAGGTGGTCACATTTCGTATGGCCGGACAACCTTCTTTCAGCGCCTCCGCGTCTTCCAATGTGAGCGGTTTACGCTGGCGCTCCTCGAGCGGCGGCGGGCCGCCGTGTCTTCCCTGATCCCACTTGGTGATGAAGGCGGTGTCCGCGCCGAACTGATTGATATTCTCCTGCACTTTTTGGTCGAACCCGGTGATGAGCGCGGCCACCAGCATGATCACGCTCACGCCCAACACCACGCCAAAAACCGTCAGCGCGCTGCGCATCTTATGTGCGCGCAAAGTGTCCATGGCCTGCTTCAAGTTTTCGCCATATGCCTGCGCCATGCTTGTTTCCTCAGCCTTCCGCCCGCAGCGCCTCGATGGGATCGAGCTTTGCCGCCCGCATAGCGGGATAAATCCCGAAGAAGAGTCCCACACCAGTGGAAAGCAAGATCGCGATGATCACCGCGCTCAAAGAGGTTTGCATGGGGACCGAGGTGACTGAACGTCCCAGCGTCACCAGAGAGTATGCGAGTACGATTCCGAGCAATCCTCCCACCGCTGCCAGGACGGCCGACTCCGTCATGAATTGCAGAAGGATATGTTTCTTCCTCGCACCCAGCGACCTGCGGATGCCAATTTCGCGCGTTCGCTCCGTCACGCTCGCCAGCATGATGTTCATAATCACAATTCCGCCAACCACCAGGAACACGGAAACGATTCCCACCGCTAGGTTCGCTACCGTTCCCGTGATGTCGTGCCAAAGCTTCATGATGGAGTCCGAACCCATGATCGCGAAGTTGTCAGGCGCCTCATAAGGCAAGTGACGCCAGGCGCGCATCAGCATGCGCGCCTCGTCCTCCGTGGTCTGCATCATTTCCCCGCTGGGCGCCTGAACAAAAATGGTGATCCAGTCGGTCTGGCGGTGCCACTCCTTCATGTAGGTCCCCAGGGGCATGATCATGAAGTTGTCCTGGGACTCTCCAAAAGCGCTGCCAATCGCTTCCGCCACGCCGATTACCAGGTATTCATGCGTTTCCGCCCGGATGGTCTTCCCGATGGGATCCACATTCGGGAAGAATTTCTTGGCCAGATCGGCGCCGATGAAGCAGACCTCGGCGCGGTGCATCTCATCCGCCTCGGTTATGAACCGCCCCGAGTTGACGTTCAGGCTTCTGACGTCGGCGAAGTTCGGCATCACGCCCATCACGTCCGTGTTATCCATTTTGACGTTGCCCGAGCGCACCTGGACGTTGCGGTCGTCCATCGCGGACACCGCCTTGGCGGTTTTCATGCTGTCCTTCAAACGCTGGTAGTCCTCAAGAAAGATCAATGGCCGTTTCTGGGCTTTTCTGAATTCATCCATGCTGGTGATAATGCCGAAGCGGTCGATGATAAAGACGTTGGCACCCAGGTCGGCGATGCGGTCCGCGACGTAGAAATTGAGACCATCCACCACACTTATCACGAGAACCAGCGTGGTCACGGCCAGAATTACTCCGAGGAGGGTAAGAAAGCTCCGCAACTTGTGCGCCCGCAGTGCATCCAGCGCCAGCCGAAACGTCTCCAGCAGCGTCACTCCCGCCTGGCGCGCGCGCCGCCAGCGGTCCAGCAAACTTCCCGGGGCCGCAGGGGCATGCGAAACCCTGGTCAATCCATCCATGGGGAGTACGCCCAAATGCCCTCCGTTGGGACTCACGAACTACTAACTATGACGGGGAATCCACCTCAATAGTTCCTACCTATTATGACGTTTCCGCGACCCGTTTGCTTTCACCCGCAGGGGTGCAATCTTGTGCCCGGCCGCCATCTCAATGCGGCTCGCAGACGGCGTCATGATAGCTTGAGTGGCCAGAGCCATTACCACACCGCAAACAGGAGATCCTCATATGCGAGGTATTTCTCTTTCTTTTCTTGTACTTGCGATGCTGCTTTCGAGCACCTGAGTTGCACGCTAGGCGCTAGCTCAGGAGAAGGTGGCCGCCGCCGCAGCTATCCCGGGTGCACGAGGCGAATATATCGAGGCGCTCAACTATTTGGAGCAATGCTACGTCAGCTTGGCCGAAGCGGTTCCCGCTGATGAGTACACTTGGAGGCCGGTTGAAGGGGTGCGCTCCATCAGCGAGGTCTTCCTCCCCGCCGCCTTCGCGAGTTACATCTAGCGGGGGGAGCGCGGCGCTTGCACGCCATGCACAATGCAACAAACGCGCACTTCGAGGAATCCAAATACGCGTAAACTTATTACGTCCTTTACCGACGGAGATTATGTCCACGCGCGCTTCTTTTTTATTTCCGTTCATTTTCCTTGCTTGCTCGGCCACCGTTTCCGCGCAGGAAGTTTCGCAAGATTCGCCGAATTTCTCAGAAGCTGAAAAAGCAGCATTTCTCGATCGCGTTATCGCCAATACAAAGCAGGACGAGCAGGCGCTGGACGTCTACGAGCGGATCGAGCGCGCCGAATCGCGCAAAAACGCCCACGACCCACAGCCTTCGGAAGTCAAGATCACCCGAGTTGTTCCCGCCGGGACCGGCCTTGACCGCATTCCACTCGGGCCCGATGCCCAGCCGGTGGATGCCGCCGCGTACCGCGCCGAACTCGAAAAACTCGAGACCGCTCTCCTCTGGGCGTCTTCCACCGGGCGCGCACAAAGAGATGCGTACGAAAAGGCGGCCAAAAAACAAAAAGAAAACATGGCAATCCTCGACGCCACGCGGACAGGTTTTCTTTACACTTTCGTATCGCGCGAGCTTCGGGAAGGCCGGCGTCTCGCCAAATACCGGCTCGACCCCAATCCTGCGTTCAAACCCACTTCGAAGGCTACTTCGATTTTTTCCAAGATTCGGGGGTTCGCGTGGATCGATGAAGAAACCGCGCACATTGCCCGAGCCGAGGTGGAAGTGACAGAGGACATTTCGTTTGGCCTTTTCCTGGGCAAAATTTACAAAGGCAGCCACTTTATGCAGGAGCGCTACGAATTTGCGCCGGGGATCTGGCTTGCTTCTTTCTTCGAATATGACTTCGACGGCCGGAAATTCTTCCTCCCGATTTCCATGCACCAGCGCACTTTTTATTCGAACTACCGGAGGATCGGCCCGCCAAAAGAAGCCCTCGCGCTCATCCGTACCGAGTTGGGCAAACCGGACAATCCTGCCGCCGACCCGTGATTCTCCGCAGGTATAATCGTGGTAGAGCACGTTGCCAGCAGAGTTCCAGGTTAAACCTTGGGAGGGGCCATGTACCGCGCTGTTGCCTCCGGCATTTTCCTCGTTTTCCTTACGGCATTGAATTGCGCCGCGCAGTCGACTGATCCGGGTGCGCAGCCGCAATCGCCATCTCCAGCCGCAACTCCGGCCGCTGCCCCGGAGGCCAACGCTTCGTCCTCCACGACTTCGAACCAAACGAAGAAGAAACCCAAGAAAGTCTGGACCAACGAGGAAATGTCTTCCGTCGGCGGGAATATTTCCGTCGTCGGTGATGCTTCGCGATCCCACCACGATCACGATGAAGCGGTTACCCCGACGAACGCGAACACGGCACAACGGATCGATGGGTATCGCAGGCAAATTTTGCAGTTTCGCGGTCAGCTGGACGCCATCGGCAAGCAGATCGCAGCTTTTCACAATTCCAAACCGGGGGAGGCGACCACGGGAATGGACCCGCGTCTACGCTATACCACGACTTCTCCGGAAGACCGCGTTAAGCAGTTGGAAGACAAGAAGAGACAGATCCAGGCCAAGATCGACGCCCTCGAAGAAGCTGCCCGCAAAGAGGGCATCGAGGCCGGCGAACTGCGATGAACTTGCGTTAGCTCTCGCGCGTAACTAGAACTGAACTCCGCGCCACGAATCTCCTTCCTTCCCTTTTCCCCTAGCGTAGAATCCAAGGCAATGGCCGATCCTGGCGTTCTTAAACCGCTCATTTGACGAGGAGGGATCGTGACGCGTTCACCTGTTGTTGTGTGTGTATTGCTCTTGCTTTCTTCCGTTCTTCTCATTGCCCAGGAAGCTTCAAAACCCAGCGGCGAAGAAGCTCACCTGCTCGCGCTCGAAAGCGCCTGGAACCACGCCGAACAGAGCAAGGACGCTGCCGCACTGGGCCAGTTGGTCGCCGACACTTTCGTTTACGTCGACTACGACGGCTCGCTCATGAACAAGAAGGAGTTCCTCGCCAGCACCGCAAATCATGACGTGCAACAAGAGCAGATCAACAACGAAGGGATGACCGTTCACATTTACGGGAACGCCGCGGTCGTCAACGGCATCTACCGCGACAAGGGCCTCGAGAAAGGAAAACCATTCTCGCGCCACGGGCGATTCACGGACACTTGGATTCGAGAAAAGGACGCTTGGCAGTGCGTGGCCAGCCAGTCCACTTTGATCCGCTAGTTTAAGCCATCAGCACCTGGGCTCTGCATTAGAAATGAAGGACGACTCCCGCGGAAACGCGCGGCTGGTTCTGGGTCTGGCTCCCGAAGCGCGTCAGCAAATAATCGAACTGAATAAGCCTGACGAAAACGAAGGGAATCACTTTGACGTCGATCCCCGCACCCACTGCAGTGGCGAAGGCGGTGCTCGTTCCAAGATTGGCTATGCCGGTCACTCCGGGATTGCTTAGGGATTCGTGCGCAGCACCGAAGAGCACGTGCGCGAAAGGAGAGACTCGCGCGGGAAAGGACACCTGCGGCCCGAAAAGATAGGTATTCAAATGAAGATTACTGCCGTGCGTCGAGCCGTAATTGCCGCTGAAGTCCGCAACCGCGCCGAGCCAGGGGATGAGCTTATAATTTCCAGAAAATTCCCAGCCGTGCGTGTTCACGTGAACCGTGCTGAATCCTCCGAGTCCCGGAGAGCACCCTGTGATGGGGCAAGTTCCCGGAGGGATTACGACCACAGGCCCCGCTATCCCAATAGGAGTGAAAACCTGGACCGGGTCGCGGACGTAAGAATAACCGCCGAAAATTTCAAATTTGTCCTGGGCCCTGAGAGATGCGGAAGAAAATAGAAACACGAACAAAAACAGCGGCAGGAACTTGATTTTTCGCATGAACGCCCCCTTCGAGAGTTGCTGGGCTTTTTTACTGTAGAAGGGATGCAAGTTTGAAGAAAGCCGTTGCTTGCGCGCGGCGGTCCTGTTCCCAACGCGCGTGCAAGCCGCTACATTCCAGCGCCGGAGTACGCTATTCTCTCTGGACAATGCATGACCTCAACTATTTCCGGGACCACCTGGATGTTTTCGCCGAGATGGAGAAGAAACGCGGCATCACGTTAGACCTCGATGGGTTCCGCGCTCTGGACAAAGAGCGGCGCGAGCTGATTACCGGCAACGAGCAGCGCAAAGCACAGCGCAACAAGGCAAGCGAAGAAATCGCGCGACTCAAAAAGGAAAAACAGAATGCTGACACGCTCATTGCGGAAATGAAGCAAGTGTCTGAGTCAATCAAGCGCGCGGACGAGCGCGTCGCGGAGCTTGACGCCAAGCAGCGCGAATTCATGCTGACGGTGCCGAACGTGCCGCACGCGAGCGTCCCTGCGGGACACAGCGCGGCCGAGAATAAGGAAGTGCGCCGCTGGGGCACGCCGCCTGTATTTGATTTTCAGCCGAAGCCGCATTGGGAAGTGGGCGAGCGCGCGGGAATTTTAGATCTGCAAGCGGCAACGAAAATTACCGGCGCTCGGTTTGCCGTCTACAAGGGATGGGGTGCGCGGCTCGAGCGGGCACTGGCGAATTTTTTCCTGGATGTTCACACACGCGAACACGGCTACACGGAAATTCTCCCGCCATTTCTGGTGAATACCGCTTCGCTCGTCGGGGCGGGGCAGTTGCCAAAATTCGCGGCCGATCTTTTCAAGGTGGAGAACAGCGACTTCTGGCTCACGCCGACTTCCGAGGTCGAGCTGCACAATCTGTATCGCGACGAGACTCTTCCCGAAGAAAAGCTTCCCATCCACGTCACTGCGTGGACGGCCTGTTTCCGTTCGGAGGCGGGCGCGGCCGGCAAGGACACGCGCGGGATTCTGCGGCAGCATCAATTCCAGAAGGTGGAACTCTTCAAATTTACACACCCGGAGAAAAGCTACGAGGAACACGAAGCGCTGGTGCGCAATGCGGAGACGATCTTGCAGAAATTGGGGCTGCACTATCGGACGGTGCTGCTCTGCACCGGCGATATGGGCTTTGCCTCCGCAAAAACGTATGACATCGAAGTGTGGCTGCCCTCGAGCAATGAATTCCGTGAAATTTCTTCCTGCTCGAACTGCGAGGCGTTCCAAGCGCGGCGCGCGGGCATACGGTTCAAGCCGAAAGGCGGTGGGAAGAGCGACTTTGTCCATACCTTGAATGGTTCCGGGCTTGCAGTCGGCCGCACATGGATCGCGTTGGTCGAGAATTACCAGCAAGCAGACGGCTCCATCCTGATTCCGCAGGTTCTGCGTCCTTACATGGGGATTGACAAGATTTCGGCACCCTAGGGGGCTGAAGGACTAAAAAGCAGACTTTTGCGGGAAGTCTCCATATCATATTGATAATACATTACTTAGACTGGAACGAGTGTTTTCCTGCCGATGGGGAGTAATTTCCCCAGCCACGCAACCTCTTGAAATTACACGTTTTCGTTTGACTCTACCTTTTCGGGTTGCATACACTCGCCTCACCGCCACCCTGGCAGGGTAGAGGGGAATTCACTGAGAGCGGCGGACCGTGGGTCGCCAGGTTAAGATTTTGATAAAAGCAAGATGCGGCCGCAGGTGGAAGAATCGATGAGCTTTTTTTCGCGTATCGTGCGATTTATCTTCTGGTTGCTGGTGGTTTCCTGGAGCGTGGTGCTATTAAAGCGCGCTATTGGCTGGATGTTGCGGGGCGCTGCCGGCAATCCGACGCAGGGCACTGACGAGTTGGGTGCCGCGCAGGTGAGCGACACAATACGGCACCTGGTGCGCGACCCGGTGTGTGGAACGCATGTGGCCGAGGAAGTCGCCATTGCCCTGCGGGAGGGCGGTGAGTTAGTGCACTTCTGCTCTCCAGCTTGCCGGGACGCCTATGCCGGAGTGGCGCCGAAGCTCGCAGCAAACGGATAAGCGAGTTTGCGAGCGGAATGGTTTTGGATTTTGGGCCCGGTAAGTCAGCAAAGAGAAATCGAAGCACGACTAAGAATTTAGACTAAAACCAGTTGAGGAAAGGACCGACGCCGATGGCCACGGTCGCAAAGCCCACGCCGACAAGACAGATTGGCACGCCCCCGATGGTGCCGCGGATCGCCCCGCGGGAGGATCTGAACCCGTTTCGTATCGCGCAGATTCAATTCGACATGGCGGCGGAGTTCTTGAAACTGGATCCAGGCCTGCGACAGATCCTGCGCACCCCCAAACGCATTTTGGAAGTCTCCATTCCCACGAAGATGGACAACGGACAGGTGAAGGTGATGACGGGATACCGCGTGCAGCACAACATTGCACGCGGGCCGGGCAAAGGCGGCATCCGGTATCACCCCGGCGTCACGCTCGATGAAGTGAAGGCCCTTGCAGCGTGGATGACCTGGAAAACAGCGACAGTGAACGTGCCGTTCGGCGGCGCAAAGGGAGGCGTGATCTGCGACCCGAAACGGATGTCGAAGGGCGAGCTCGAACGCATGACGCGGCGTTATGCGAGCGAAATTCTCCCCATCATCGGGCCCGCGCAGGACATCCCCGCGCCGGATGTTTATACCGACTCGCAGACGATGGCTTGGATCATGGACACCTATTCGATGACCATGGGCCACACAGTGCACGGGGTGGTGACCGGCAAGCCGCTTTCCATTGGCGGGTCCGCGGGACGCAGTGAAGCCACGGCGCAGGGGGTCGTTTACGTTGTGGAAGAGGCCTGCAAGCTGAAGAAGATTCCTCTGCGGGGTGCAACGGTGGCGATCCAAGGGTTCGGCAACGCGGGCGCCACGGCAGCGCGTTTGTTCGCGGAGAGAAAGGCGAAAATCATCGCGCTGAGCGACACGCGCGGAGGCGTGACGAATTCGAGGGGGATCGACCCGATCAAGGCGATCCGCTACAAGGAGCGGTCGGGCACGGTTGTGGGCATGCCGGGCGCCTCGCGAATCAGCAATGACGATTTGCTGACCATGAAGTGCGACATTCTGGTGCCGGCGGCGCTCGAAAACGTCATCACGTTGCAGAACGCGGATTCCATCAAGGCGCGCATCATAGCCGAGGCGGCGAACGGCCCGACCACGCCGCACGCCGATGAAATTCTGGCGCGCCGGGGGATTACGGTGCTGCCGGATATTCTGGCGAACGCGGGGGGAGTCACCGTCAGCTACCTGGAGTGGGTGCAAAACCTGGAAGGACTGGTGTGGGAGCTGGACCAGGTGAATGCGAGCATGCAGAAGACAATGGTGCGCGCCTTCCACGAAATGGTGGACACGATGCGCAAGCATCACGTTCCGCCGCGAGCCGGGGCGATGATCCTGGCGGTGGGGCGCGTAGCGGAAGCTACCCTGGTGCGTGGCCTTTTCCCGTGAGGCACGGTAGGATTTCCTCGTAGAACCTCCGAGGCTCAATAACATGCAAACTTTCGGTTCATCGCGCATCTTGCGCGCGGTTCTCGTTGTTTTTCTTAGCGCGTTCGCCGCAGCGCATTCCGCAAAAGGACAAGCGTCCGCCAAAGGCGAGAGCGCCGAGCAGCGCACTGCGAAGGCCCTCGAGAAAGCGCGGGGCAATCCGCTCGAGTTGCGCGCGTTCCTATTCACGATGCCGAAGGGCGCCGACCTGCACTACCACCTTGCCGGCGGCATCTACGCGGAGTCTTTTATCCGCGCGGGGGCTGAAGACGGTTTATGCGTGGACCTCGCGAAGTCGGCATTCGTGAAACCCGTGGCGCCGGCCTCAGGTAGTTCTACTACGCCGACATGCGAAAACAGCGCTGTTCCCGCGGCTACGGCATTTGCCGACCAACACCTTTACGATGCGTTGATCGATTCCTTCTCCATGCGCAGCTTTGTCCCCAGCGCGGGAGTCTCGGCGCACGACCACTTTTTTGATTCCTTTGCAAAATTTGGCGGATTGAGTCCACGGCACACAGCGGAGTGGCTCGATGAAGTGGCCGCGCGCGCGGCGGCGCAGAATGAGCAGTATCTGGAACTGATGGAGACGCCGGATTTCAGCCGGGCGGCGAAACTCGCGCTCGAAATTGGATGGAAGGACGATCTGAAAGCGCTCCGGGAGGAACTGCTGGCCCGGGGATTGCGCGACGAAGTCCCGGGCGCCCTCGGCCATTTCAATCAAGCCGAAACTGGCCGCCGCGAGCGCGAGCATTGCGGGAAGCCGGATGCCGCCGCGGCTTGCAACGTCGAAATTCGATTCCTGTATCAGGTCTTGCGCGGACTGCCGAAGGAAATCGTGTTTGCACAAACGGTCTTGGCGTTCGAAACAGCGTCCGCCGATCCGGAAACCGTGGTGGGGATCAATTTTGTCATGCCCGAAGACGGGTTCACGTCGATGCACGACTACGTGCTGCACATGAAGATGGTTAAATTTCTGCACGAGGCCTATCCCAAGGTTAGTATCACGCTGCACGCGGGGGAATTAGCCTACGGGCTGGTGCCACAGGAAGGACTGTGCTGCCACATCCGGCAGGCCGTGGAGGCGGGCGCGAAGCGTATCGGGCATGGCGTGGATGTAATGTACGAAGAGCGGCCGCATGAATTGTTGAAAGAGATGGCGGCGCGACACGTCATGGTGGAAATCAACCTGACGAGCAACGACGTGATTCTCGGCGTGCGTGGAAAAGAACACCCGCTGCCGATTTACCAGCAGTTTGGCGTGCCGGTGGCGCTCTCGACCGATGATGAAGGCGTTTCGCGCGTTGATCTGACCAACGAATATGTTCGTGCCGCGCAGACGTATGGATTCAGCTATGCCGATTTGAAAAAAATGGCGCGCACCGGCTTGGAGCATGCGTTCTTGCCGGGAGCGAGTTTGTGGGAGAGGCAAGATGCCTTTGCGCGTGTCGCGCCGGCTTGCGCGCGCGACACCGTGGGCGCGGAAAAACCATCGAGTGGATGCGCGGAATTTTTGCAATCGAGCGCAAAAGCCCGCGAACAGTGGGGGCTGGAACGCAGATTTCATGCGTTTGAAGGAAAGTTTTAGATCGATTTTTCATTTCTGCCGTTATTTTGCAGGTTTGCTCTGACTTTTTGTTTTGCGTTAACAAATTGTTTCGAGTGAGCCACGGTCCACCTGCTAATTCAAAAAAAATGTGAAATTTTTCTTGCGTGCGACGGCGCGTGCGCGTACATTCGCAGTTGCCGGTGCGTTCCGTGCGCTGCAGGACGAAAAACGTCCCGCGGACAGCGAGCGTGACCGGCAATTTTCGCTTCGGACGGTTCACCCGAGGCCAACGGAAGAAGGCCGCCTTCCCGCACAGAGCGGGGCAGACCAGGCGGCGGCTAGAAGAGAACAAGAAGAACAGATGACGAACAACGGACACAACGCGCCGCCAATCCTGTTGACGATTGCGGGATTCGATCCTTCCTGCGGAGCAGGAACTGCGGCGGACCTGAAAACGTTCGCGGCGCACGGGTGCTATGGCGTGGCGGCGATTACTTCGCTGACGGTGCAGAACACCCAGGGTGTGGAGGACGTGCAGAACACGCCGAGCGCGACGCTGCGTGCGCAGTTGGATGTCCTGGCGAAGGATTGCGAGATTGTGGCGGTAAAGATCGGAATGCTGGGGAACCGGGGAAACGCAGTGGCGGTGGCGGAATTCCTGGACGCGCACAAATTCGCGCACGTGGTGCTCGATCCCGTTATCAAGTCGTCGAGCGGGCGGGAATTGCTGGACGCCGGCGGCGTGAAGTACATAGCGACCGAGCTGCTGAAGCGTGCGAGCGTGATCACGCCGAACGTGCCGGAAGCAGAGAGCTTGACGGGGCTGACCATCAAGGATGTCGCGGACATGGAAGCGGCGGCGCGCAAGATCGTGGAAATGGGGGCGCGCGCGGTGATCGTCAAGGGCGGCCACATGGAGCGCGCCGTCGACGTGCTGTTTGACGGCACGGAATTGACGCAACTCGCGGGAGACCGCGTGCAAGAGGATACCTTGCACGGAACGGGCTGCACGTTTGCTTCGGCGCTGACAGCGCACCTTGCGGTGGGCCGGGGATTGGTGGAAGCCGCGACCCTCGCGAAGGCGTATGTAACGAAAGCGATTGAGAAAGCGTACCCGGTCGGCAAAGGAAGATTGCCTCTTGACCATTTCTACCGCCAGAAGATCGAGCCGCCCGCGCGGGGCATCCACGAAGTGCCACAACATGGGATCCATCCCGCCGCCGAACCTGCCGCACACTGAAGAAAGATCAGCAACTGAGACATGGGGTTACAGAGCAGAGAGTTATAAAATTGTGGCAGTTGCTCTGATCACTCCTCGCGTCTCATCTGGTGTATTCTGGTCACCGGACAAAAAGTAGTTATTCCGGCAGAAACGTGTCGGAGAGAGTTGCTGCACGCGGTTCCAAAGTCCAGAAAACTCTGCCATCATCTGAAATCGTGAAGCTTCTGTGGAAACCGCAAGCGCGCCGGGTGGGGATAGCTTGGATCAAGTAGTTGAGAATCCCTCCGCGTGGCCCTCGAATTGGGACGTAGTTAAAACGATAGTATTTCAGGGCAGGAAAAGACAATTTCACAGTTGGCAGTGCTTCAGGATATCCTTGCGGGGCGTGTTCGCCCCCGTATCCGTGAAGACTTGATTGCATTTGATGCAGCGCAGTAACCGCTGCTGATTCGGCAGCAGCATTCATTTCAGCTATCCCACTAGTCCAAAACCCCGTTAGCAATACTGTCAAAGGTACCGTGACAATGAGAAATAGCAATCGCCATCTTGCTCGAAGGACGAAAAACATCACCAGCCACGCGAAGGAGCAAACAAAAGCCAAAATATCCCCGGGCTTGTGCCTAAATAACCAGCACCCGTCCCAGTTTACCGCTAGGAATAAAAGCAAAGTGGCAAACGCACTCCATGCAGTTGCCTTGCCCCAACTTATCCCTGAGCGAACGCGGATGCTTGGCTGGCGTTCGACTGCCGGTTCCATAACTTAATTCTAGTGCGAAAGAGTCTCTTTGGACGAATCTTCTTACCACGGAAGAAGCCCAGCATGTCCTGAGTTGCGACACATCACCGCCGCTATATTTTCCACACGATGCGCCCGGCGACGATGGTGGCGACGGGCGCACCTTTGAAAGAGCGCTTGTCGAACGGAGAGTTGCGGGATTTGCTGGGAGAATCGCTGACGTTGTAGGTCCAAACACGATCGAGGGAGAAAATCGTGAGGTCGGCGGTCTGGCCGGGAGCGATTTTGCGTTCGATGCCGAGGACACGGGCGGGGCCAGTAGTGAAGAGTTCGACGAGGCGCATGAGCGGAATGCGGCCGGTGTGGACGAGTTGTTCGAGCGCAAGGGCCAGGGCAGTTTCGAAGCCAAGGATGCCGAAGGGCGCGCGGTCGAACTCCACATCTTTCAGCGCCGGCTCGTGAGGCGCGTGGTCGGTGGCGATGGCGTCCACGGCGCCATCGGCCAGGCCGGCGAGGAGAGCTTCGCGGTCTTCGCGTGAGGCCAGCGGCGGATTCATTTTGAAGCGCGAATCGTACTGGACATCTTCATCAATCAGCGTGAAGTGGTGCGGCGTGACTTCGCAGGTGACCCGCAGGCCGCGCGATTTGGCCCAGCGGACTTGTTCGAGCGAAGCTTTTGCGGAGAGATGCGCGATGTGCAGGCGCGCCCCAGTAAGCTCAGCGAGCTGAACGTCGCGAGCGACGCAGACGGATTCGGCGGCGGCGGGCATGCCATGGAGGCCGAGACGGGTCGAAGAGACACCTTCGCGCATGACGGCGCCCGCGGCGAGCGAAACATCCTCGGCGTGTTCGATGACGGGAAGATCGAGCGAGCAGCAATAATCCATCACCTGGCGCGTGAGTTTGGCGGTGGCGATGGGCTTGCCGTCATCGGAGACAGCGACGATGCCGGCCTGCTTCATGGCGGCGATTTCGGCGATGGCTTCGCCCTTGCTTGTGACGCTCGCCGCACCGATCGGCCAAACGCGCACGCTGGCGGATGCTCTAGCCCGATCGAGGATAAAGCGCGTCACGGAGGCGCTGTCATTGACGGGCTTCGTGTTGGGCATGCAACAAACGGCGGTGAAGCCGCCGCGGGCCGCGGCACGCGTGCCGGTTTCGATCGTTTCGGAGGATTCCTGGCCGGGTTCGCGGAGGTGCGCGTGAATGTCAATGAAGCCGGGAGCGACAATTAGGCCGGAGGCGTCGAAAATTTCGGCGTCCTTGGCGCGCGTGATTTTTCCGGTCGGGGCGACTTCGGAGATTCTTTCACCGTCGAGAAGAATGTCGAGCTGCGCGTCGGTCTTGGCTGCGGGATCGAGGACGCGGCCATTCTTAACGAGAAGCATGCGAGGGGTCCTTTATGTCGGTGGAGCGGCGGTTTCGGGGCTGTTCAGTCTCGTTTGGCGGATTTGAACTTTCGTCGGCGGCGCCGCCGGCGATGAGCAAGAAAAGCAGCGCCATGCGCACGGCGATGCCGTTGGTGACTTGCTCGAGAACGCAGGACTGCGGCCCGTCGGCGACTTCGGGCGAAATTTCGATGCCGCGATTCATGGGGCCGGGATGAAGCACGATGGCGTCAGGCTTGGCTCGGCGGAGGCGCTCGGCGGTGAGCTGGTAAAGCAGGATGTAATCGTTGGCGGAGAGCGCCGGCTCGTGGAGGCGCTCCGTTTGAACGCGTAAAACGAGGACGACGTCGGCGCCTTCGAGGGCTTCTTGGACGCGAAAGACACGGCGAATGCGGGCGGCGGGCGGGCCGATTTTTTCGAGTTCGCGGGGAACCCACATGGCTGGGCCGCAGAGCGTGAAGCGGCAGCCGAATTTTCCGAGGAGATGAATATTGGAGCGAGCCACGCGGCTGTGTTGAATATCGCCGAGGATGGTGACGTTGAGATTCTCAAGCGTGGCCTTGCGATTGCGAATGGTGAGCGCGTCGAGCAGGCCCTGGGAGGGATGCTCGTGTGTGCCGTCACCGGCGTTGATGACGGGGATATCTAGGTGGCGGGCGACGAAGTCGGCGGAGCCCGACGAAGCGTGGCGCATGACCAGGCAATCGGGCTTCATGGCGTTGAGCGTGTAGATGGTGTCGAGCAGCGACTCGCCCTTCTTTAGGCTTGAAGCTTCGGCTTGAAGATTCATGGTGTCCGCGCCGAGGCGGGAGGCGGCGGTGCCGAAACTGATGCGCGTGCGCGTGGAATTTTCGAAGAAGGCGAGAGCGACAGTCTTGCCGCGGAGAGTGGCGAGTTTTTTCAAGGGATGCCGCTGGATTTCCTCGAACGGCTTGCTTTGATCGAGAAGAAAAGTGAGTTCGTCCGCGGTGAGCGGTTCGAGGGCGAGAAGATCGCGGAATTTAGGCGTCACATCCTCACTCGGTACGTTGAGATTGCATCGATCACATGATTGCTCGTGTTTATCATTAAGATCCTTCGGCTATCCCCGGCACCGGGACCTTCCTTGGTCCCGCCGGGACGCAAAATGCGCGCCCCGTCGGATGCTCTCAGGATGACACCACTCACGATCCTTGCCATACGGCCGACCTCATTCGACGCGGTCGACCAGGACGACGCGCTCTTCGGGGTCGATCTCGCGGAGCCGCACTTCGATGATTTCGGTGTCGCTCGTCTGCACGGTCCGGCCAATGTACTGCGCCTCGACGGGCATTTCACGGTGGCCGCGGTCGATAAGCACGCAGAGCGAGACGCGCTTGGGGCGGCCGAGATCGAAAAGGCCGTTCATGGCGGCACGGATGGTGCGGCCGGTGTAGAGAACGTCGTCAACAAGGACGAGGTTCATGTTGTCCACGCTAAAGGGAATATCGGAGGACTGGAGAACGGCTTGGGGGGCGACCTTCGAGAGGTCGTCACGGTAGAGCGTGATGTCCAGGATGCCCACGGGAATTTCCACGCCGTCGATGCCGCGCATGGCTTGGGCAATCCGTTGCGCCAAAGGGACGCCGCGGCGGCGGATTCCGATGAGGGCGAGGTGCTTGGTACCGCCGGACTTTTCCACAATTTCGTGGGCCAGGCGCTGGAGAGTGCGGTCGATCTCCGAAGCGGACATCAGCTGCGTCTTTTCGACGATGTGCATGGTCGGGTAATCCTAACATAAGCAGCGTGAGTGATGATTTGGGACTGGCCAGTCGAAACTTGCGACATCCGATGAGCGGACGAAACAGAGCATTCATATAAGCGTGATAGACTGCGCGGCGACCAAGTTGAAGAATAGCACCAAGGAGAATGCGGATATGGCGTCGATGGGTTTGAAAAAAACGATCATTCGCGGACTAATGGCATTTCTGTTCTTGAACGTTTCGCTCGCCGCAATTGCGCAGGAGCAACCGAAGAAGTCGCCGATAGCCGCAAAAGCCACGGCCAAGACGAAAGCTGCACTCACTAGTCCAAAGCTAGTAGTGATGTTGGTCGTGGACCAGATGCGTGGAGATTACGTGGACAAGTTTCTCGGTCAATGGTCCGGGGGACTGAAACGGATGGTGGAAGAAGGCGCATGGTTCCGCGATGCTGCGTATCCCTACGCCGCGACCGAAACGTGCGTGGGCCACTCGACGATTTCGACCGGAGCGCTGCCCGCGACGCACGGGATGATCGCAAATAGCTGGTGGGACCGGGAAGCGCAAAAAATGGTGACGTGCACGTCCGACCCGAAGGCGAAAAATGTCGGGTACGCGGGAGCGAACGTGAAGGGCGGCGACAGCGCATGGCGAATGGAAGTGCCCGCGTTCGCCGAGGAGCTGAAGTTTCAGGGCGGAGTAGCGACACGCGTGGTGACGTTTTCGTTGAAGGCGCGCGCGGCGATCACTATGGCGGGACACAAAGCGGACGCCGTGACCTGGTTTGATGGGGGGACTGGAGCATGGACCACTTCGAATGTCTACGGGACGACCCTGCCTTTCATCGACGATTATGCGAAAGCGCACCCGGCGAAGCAGGATTATGGGAAGACCTGGGCGCTATCGTTGCCCAAGAGTGCGTACATCTACGATGAAAAGGCCGCGGGCGCGGTGCCGCCGGATGGTTGGGAATCCACATTTCCACATCCGTTGCGAGGCAAGGCCACAGGGGGCGAACCGGATGGCGACTTTTACGAGGAGTGGGCGACGAGCCCGTTTGCGGACACTTACCTGACGCGACTCGCAGAGACATCGGTGGATGCGCTGGGGCTCGGCAAGGGTGGCGGGACGGATCTTCTCGGCGTCAGCTATTCGTCCGTGGATTATGTAGGACACGCCTTCGGTCCACGAAGCTGGGAGATTCAAGATATTCTCGTGCGGCTGGACAAGGATCTGGGGGAACTGTTCACTTACTTGGACAAAAAAGTCGGACGCGGGAATTACGTGGTGGTGTTAAGCGCCGACCATGGCGTTGTCCCGGTTCCCGAGGATATGCAGAAGACCGGGGCCGATGCCGGTGTGTTGCGGATTGCGGAATTGCAGGAACGCATGGAGAAGGCGCTCGAGCCATTTAATCTTGGCAAACCCGCGATCGCGCGAATCACAGGGAGCGACGTGTATTTTGCGCCTGGTGTTTATGACCGGATGAGAAGCAATCCCGACGCGATGAAGGCAGCCGTCGAAACAGCGAGGACGCAGCCCGGTGTGGCGGAGGTCTACCGCGCAGAAGAGTTGTGGGACCGGCCGGCGACGCAGAGTCCGCTTCGACGCGCGATGGCAGCGAGTTATTTTCCAGGCAGGAGCGGGGACTTGCTCATCGCGCCTAAAGCGTACTGGCTGGTGGATTCCACGCCGGCGGGAAAGACTCGAGATTACGCTACAGGGCACGGCACGCCGTGGAATTACGATGAGCATGTGCCAGTTCTGTTTATGGGCTACGGGATTCAGGCTGGCGAGTATCACGGCGGGGTCACGCCCGCGGACATCGCGCCGACGCTGGCTTCGCTCTGCGGAATAACGCTGGCCCCGCGCGACGGCCGCGTGCTAGCCGAAGCTTTGAGTCGATCCGGATCGCAGCAGATACCGCACTAAAAAATAATTTCAGGACGGATCTGCGACACACCTGAAGACGCATGCTGCGAAGTCAGTTTTTCGAATTTGTGTTATCCTTTCCCGCGAAGTGAGCTCTGCAGACGCCTCCGCGCGCGGTCGTACCCCGGCCGACGTTGACCTGAGCGTAACCATCGGCGCCTTGCGCCTGCGAAACCCGATCCTTGCCGCCAGCGGAACCTTCGGATACGGCCTCGAATTCGCTCATCTTGTTGATCTAAGTGGGTTGGGAGGTTTTGTTACGAAAGGGCTCTCCCGAGAACCTATGGAGGGAGCCCCTCCCCCCCGCCTATGCGAAACTCCTTCCGGAATGTTGAACTCCGTGGGACTTCAAAATGTGGGGGTCCGGGCATTTATTGGAGAAAAACTCCCGGTACTGAGAAAATACGATACCCAAGTCATCGCCAACGTCTTTGGCTGCACCGTTGAGGACTATGTGGAGGTCATCCGGGCTTTGGAGGACGCAGAGGGGGTGGCTGGCTACGAACTGAACATTTCCTGCCCCAACGTAAAGAAGGGAGGAATGCAGTTTGGGGCGGAGCCAGGGATGGTTGCCGAAGTTGTGGGTGCGGCACGCCAGGCCGCCAAACACCCCTTGTGGGTCAAGCTCTCCCCACTCGTTGCAGATATTGGGGTTATCGCCAGGGCAGCGGAGGAGGCCGGAGCCGACGCTCTGACGGTTGCGAACACCTATCCCGCTATGGCGGTCGACTATAAGACCGGAGAATCGAAGTTGGGGAACACGACAGGGGGGCTTTCGGGACCCGCGATCAAGCCCATAACGCTTCGGCTGGTTTGGGAAGCCCATCGGGCGGTCAAGATCCCCGTCTTGGGGCTCGGAGGCATCGAGACGGTCGAAGACGTGCTTGAATACCTGGCTGTGGGCGCTACGGCAGTACAGGTCGGAACGGCCAGCTTTACTGACCCAAGGGCCACAAGGCGACTGGTCGAGCTGCTTCGGAGGGCTCTTTTTTTAGATAAAGCATTTAGTATGAATGATATACGGAATTAGTCCCCAACAGAAAACACTTGACAGGAGCCTTTCTCTTTGCTATTATTTTTAGGATTCGTAGTAAAAAGAACACACTATGAAAAGACAATTCTTCATTCTGTGGGCTGCAATCAGGTGGGTTCCCCTTATGTTCCTCGTCGCTCCGGCGATGGAGGCACCTCTGGTGGCTCACCTAAGCGAACCAGCGAAGCCAATAAAGACGTGGGTGGGTAATGCGAGTTGGTATGGCCCCGGCTTTAACGGGCGGAAGACTGCCAATGGCGAGCACTTTGATTCCGAGGGTCTGACGGCCGCGCACCCTAACCTGCCGTTCGGCTCGATCGTGCGCGTAGTCAATACTCGGAACGGGAAGTTTGAGCTGGTGCGCATCAATGACCGAGGTCCTTATCAAGAAGGAAGAGAAATTGATGTATCCTATCGTGTCGCCCGGAAGATCGGACTAATCCATTCGGGCGTGAGCCGGGTGCGGCTCGAATTGCTGGAACTACCTGCGAAACACTGACCCCGCGACAGTCGGGGTCACAAAAAAACGTGACCTTCGACGCCCATCCCCGAAGCAGCCTGATAGTCGCGCTGGATTTTGATTCCCTGTCGTCAGCGGTGAAGTTCGCTAAACAAGTTGCCGACTTGGTGGGCATGTTCAAGATCGGCAACCAATTGTTCACGGCGGCAGGGCCGGCCGCGGTGAAAGAAGTTGCGGCGCTGGGCCCGGGCGTTTTCCTCGACCTGAAATTCCACGACATTCCAAATACGGTGGCTGGCGCGGTGTTGTCCGCCGCGGCGCTGAGCGGAGTGCAACTGGTGAACGTGCACGCGCTGGGCGGCAGCGCCATGATGAAAGCGGCGGCCCAGGCAATCAGCGCCGGTGTGCCCATGGGAGCGGACCGGCCGCGGCTCCTGGCGGTGACAATCCTGACCAGCATGGACCGCAAGGCGATGCAGGAAGCGGGAATCGGCGGGCTGCCGAAAGAACGCGCGGTGAAGCTGGCGCGGCTGGCCAAAAAAGCGGGAGTGGATGGTGTGGTCGCCTCGGTGAAAGAGGCGCGGGAGATTCGAAAAGCGTGCGGGCGGGAATTTCTGATCGTGACACCCGGGGTGCGCTCGAAAGAGAAGGGTGCGGCGGCGAAGCAGGACGACCACGCGCGCACGGCAACACCCACTGAGGCGATTCGAGCGGGTGCGGATTTCATGATAGTCGGACGGCCGATTCTTGCGGCGGAAGATCCACGCGCAGTGACTCAGGCAATTGTGGATGAAATCGCAAGCGCCAAATAGTGCATCCTCTTGTTTCTGCCCGTGCTAGTAGGTACATTCCGAAATGACCATCTTCGAGCTTCTGATCTTTTTGTTCTTGTGTGCTGGCTTGGGTGTACTTGGGCGCTTTTTGTTGCCTCACTGGGGTTGGTTAGCCGGCGCCATGCCTGCGGGAGTAGTCCTCGTGGTGATGTTCATTGCATCGATTAAGGAGCTGCTCAAAGGGCGTTGGCCGCCTCCTCAAAACTAGAATCACCTGTCATCATGACGACCTCTCACAAGAGCGTGATTGTCGGAACGGCCGGGCACATCGACCACGGCAAGTCCGCGCTCGTCGAAGCGCTTACGGGAACGCATCCGGACCGGCTGGCGGAAGAAAAGCGCCGCGGAATCACTATCGATCTGGGTTTCGCCTTTTTGGAAGAAAATGGCGTGCGTTTCGGTTTTATTGATGTGCCGGGTCACGAGCGGTTTGTATGCAACATGCTCGCGGGCGCCGCGGGAATCGACGTAGTCCTATTGGTGATTGCGGCGGATGAATCGATCAAGCCGCAGACGCGGGAACATTTTGACATTTGCCGACTGCTGGGCGTGCGGCGCGGAATCGTGGCGCTCACAAAAAGCGATTTGATTGATGCCGACGTGCTGGGGCTGGTGAAGCTGGAAGTGGAAGAGTATTTGCGCGGGTCATTTTTGGAACAGGCTCCGGTAATCCCAGTGAGCGCGAAAACGGGTGCGGGGCTGGCAGAACTGAAAGTAGTATTGCGCGAAGTTGCCGCGCAAGCGGTGGGAAAAGATGCCGGGCGGCATTTTCGGTTGCCGATTGACCGCGCGTTCGCCATGAAAGGTTTCGGGACCGTAGTCACAGGGACATTGATTTCAGGGAGCGTGGGCGCGGGCGACGAAGTTGAGCTGTTCCCGAAGGGCGAGCGGCTGCGGGTGCGCGGTGTGCAGTCCGGAGGCAAGAGTGTTGAGCGGGCATTCGCGGGGCAGCGCACGGCAGTAAACCTTGCGGGGATCGACCATACTTCTGTGAGGCGCGGCATGACGCTGACGTCTCCCGGGAAGTTCCGTGCGGCGCGGCGGGTTGACACGCGGCTCACGCTGTTGCCTTCCGCGCAGAAACTCAAGCATCGCGCGCGAGTCCATTTTCACACCGGAACACTGGAGACGATTGCGGAGATTTTGCTCTATGGACAAAGCGAAGTCTCATCAGGGCAGAGCGCGCTGGCGCAATTGCGGCTGCAGGACGAGGCGCTTCTGTTGCCAGGAGACCGGTTTATCGTGCGACAGTTTTCACCGGTAATCACGATTGGCGGGGGCGTGATTCTTGATCCGCTGGCGCGGCGCCCGTTGCTGCGGGATACCGGTCGTGCGGCGTTTCTCGAGACGCTAGAAGGAGGCAATCGCGAGGAAATCGTTGCGGCGATGGCGGAGCGGGCGTCCGTGGTCCTGGCGACGGCCAAGCGCGCGGTTGGTCTCACCGCGCCGGAGCTGGTAACGCGGACGGGGTGGCTCGAAAAAGAAATTCAAGAAACCGTCGAGAAACTTGCCGCGAAGAAAAAGGTGAAGGTGGTCGCGGCCGACCCGCTTACGGTAGTGGCGCGAAAAGGATTCGAAGAGGTAAGCGCGAAAATTGCGGCAATCGTCGAGAAATTCCACAAAGAGAATCCGCTGCTGCCGGGGATCCCTCGCGAGGATTTGCGGGTGAGCCTGGGGCGCAGGGTAAGCGCACAGACATTTCGCGCGGCGCTGGAAGATTTGGCGGCCGCAAAGAAAATCGATTTGCAAGGCGAACTCGTGAGGCGGGCAGGGGCGGAGATCGCCTTGCAGCCGGAAGAAGCGCGCGCGAAAGAACAAATTGAGAAAGCATTTTCCACGGCAGGGCTGGCTGTGCCGACGGTGAAAGAAGTGCTGCTAAAGCTCACCATCGAAGCTAAACGCTCTGAAAAGCTGCTGCAGATTCTGTTGCGCGAGAAAAGTCTGGTACGCGTGACGCCGGAACTGATTTTCCATCGAGACGCGCTGGCACAACTGCGCGACCGCCTCATTGAGTATAAGAAAACGAAGGGCGAGCGCATCAGCGTGCCTGTTTTCAAAGAATTGGCGGGAATCACGAGGAAATACGCCATTCCACTCCTGGAATACCTGGACCGGGAGCGCGTGACGCGGCGGGCGGGCGATGAGCGTGTTATACTTTAGTTGCTCGCGGCGTGAAGGCGATCCGGCTAGAGTTTTGTAGACCTTCGCGAAAGGTAGGTAGTATATGTTTGAGAGTCCATGGCATATCCTGGTTCTTGCGGTCGTAATTATCGTACTTTTCGGCGGGCGCAAGATTCCTGAACTGATGCGCGGAATGGGAGAAGGCGTGCGCGGCTTCAAGGAAGGGATGCAAGGCACTCCACCGTCGCAATCAACCCCACCGGCACAGCCAACTGCTCCTGCTGACAAGCCGGCGGATGAGAAGAAGGCGTAACGCGCAGTAATTGAATTCCATTTTGGAACGAGAAGGGCGGCCACGGGCCGCCCTTTTGTCTGCCAATTGGAGCACGCCGAACGGCGTGCAGTTCCCATCCGCGCGTCGGACATTTCCCACTTTGCTCTTTTTGAAGTGACAGCATGCGGGTTAGTATCTGGCCGACGCGGTCGCACGATCAGGAGAATGGGACATGATCTTTCACGATATCAGCTATGCCGGGCGGATGATGCGGCGGACGCCGCTGTTTACCGGCGCGGTCATTTTGACGGTGTTGCTGCGGCCATTGCCGTTCAAAGAGCCTGGCCGGCTCATGCAGGTCGCGGAAAAGAACGACAAGCTGCATCTGGCGAGCTTTGGCGCGTCTGTATTGAACTTTTTGTCCTGGCGCGAGCAAGCACAATCTTTTGAAGGCATGGCCGCGATTGCGTCCACCAACTACACGCTCACTGGCACGGGCGAGCCAGAGCAGCTCTCCGGGAACCGCATTAGTCCGGCGCTGACACGCGTGCTTGGGATTCCACCGCTGGCGGGACGCGATTTCACCGATGATGAGGAGAAGCCCAGCGCCGCTGCCGTCGCAATGATCGGGGAGGGCCTTTGGAAACGTCGGTTCGGCGCGGACCGGGCGTTGATTGGGCGCACAGTTACGCTCAATAGCGTACCCACAACCGTGGTGGGGGTCGCTCCCGCAGCGCTGAACCTGATTTCGGGAGGCGACGTTTACACGCCGCTGACGATTGATCCGGCGAAGGAAATCCGGCTGAACCACCTGATTTTCGTGGTGGGGCGGCTCAAAGCCGGAATTTCGATGGCGCAAGCGCAAGCCGAGATGAACAACATTTCGGTTCGGCTGGGACAACAATATCCGGAAATCCGCGATTGGGGCATTCGGCTCATCACTATTTTTGACACGTTCGTCAGCCAACAGCTTAAGACGGGACTCCTGGTGCTGCTGTGGGCGGTTGCGTTCGTGCTGCTGATTGCCTGCGCAAACATCGCGAATCTATTGCTGGCGCGAGCGGCGGCGCGGCAAAGCGAAATGGCCGTGCGAACAGCGATCGGCGCGAGCCGCAATCAGCTTGTGCGCCAGCTTTTGGTGGAAAGCGTGATGCTCTCGTTTGCGGGCGGCGCGGCCGGGCTTCTCGGGGCTGTATGGGGCGTGCGCGCGATCAACCGCATGCTGCCGCCAAACACTCTGCCCATTCCCGCGGTAGAGATCGATGGTAGCGTGCTTTGGTTTGCTCTGGGGACGACCCTCGTCACTGGCTTGCTTTTTGGAGTGGTGCCGGCATGGCGAACGGCGAGAGCCGATCTCAACATCGTGCTGAAGAATGCCGGGCGCGGCTCGGGCGCTCGAATGTCGCGCGGGCTGCGCAATGCGCTTGCGGCCGTCGAGGTCGCGCTGGCGACGGTGCTGCTGATTGGAGCGGGGTTGTTCATCCAGAGCCTGGCGAACCTTCAGCGCGTGCGGCTCGGGTTCAATCCTCAGGGCGTGATCAGCTTCCAACTGGCGCCGCCGACGGCAAAGTATCCGCTCAACGGCAGGGCGCAGCAACTTTATCGCGAGCTGATCGATTCTCTGCAATCGATACCCGGCGTGCGCGGCGCGGCGGTATCCACCGGCATTCCCTTCGGCGCCGGAAATTACACTACTCATCCGATGCTCACGAGGGAGCAGTCCGTGCTGCCGCCGGACACCGCGGTGCCGATTGATTGGCGCAGCGTGAGTCCCGGATATTTCGGGACCATGAATATCCCGGTGCTTGAGGGGCGCGATTTTACCGATGCCGACGGGCCAACGGCGCCGCCGGTCATGATTATTAGCCAAGCCACGGCGAAGAAATTTTGGGGCGATGGCAATCCTATCGGCCACACGCTGCGCCGCTCGGCGGATCCGCGGATTGCGTTCACGGTGGTGGGCGTGGTGGGAGATGTGCGGAGCACGGCGCTGACGCAGGAATCGCCGGCGCTGTACTACCCGATGGCCGTGCGCGTGTGGCCGCTGATGGATGTCGTGGTGAGAACGAACGGTTCGGCGGAAGCGGCGCTGCCCGCGATTCGCCAAAAAGTGCGCGAGCTTGACGCGGAGCTTGCGCTCGCCAACGTGCGGACAATGGAGCAGTGGTTGTCGAACAGCGCCGCGCAGCCGCGGCTCAATACTTTGCTGCTGGGCATTTTTGCGTTCGTGGCCCTGGTGATTGCTTCAATCGGCATCTATGGGGTGCTTGCGTATTCCGTGAGCCAGCGCACTGGCGAGATTGGCGTGCGCATGGCGCTGGGGGCCACGCCGCGCGGCGTCTTGCGTCTGGTGATCGGCGAAGGGATGAAGCTGGCGCTGGTGGGAGTTGGCGCTGGGCTGCTCGGCGGGTTGGCGCTGGGGCGCGCTGTGTCGAGCCTGGTTTTTGGGGTGCCGGTGCGGGATCCGCTGACGTTCACCGGCGTCGCCGTGGTGCTTGCCTGCGTCGCGCTGGCGGCTTGCGCGATTCCGGCATTTCGCGCGTCGCGAGTCGATCCGATCGTGGCGCTGCGGTATGAATAGAGTGCCGAGCAGCGAAGACTTTGTGTCGCGGATGTGATCAATCTTCCGACCACCCGAGATCAATGAGGGCGCGATAAAGACGCGAGAGCGGAAGGCCGACAACGTTGAAGTAGCAGCCTTCGACGCGCGGGATGAAGCGGCCGGCGTGGCCTTGTATAGCATAAGCGCCGGCTTTGTCGTGCGGCTCTCCGGTGGCGAGATAGTGCGTGATTTGTTCGGCAGAGAGAGCCGCAAAGTGGACGAGAGTGGACTCGACGAAGGTGCGGCGCTCCGAGTCCGGAAGTCGGATAAGAGCCACTCCGGTGACGACGGAGTGGGTCCGGCCGGAAAGCTTTTCGAGCATGTGGCGCGCGTCATCGCTGGAACGCGGCTTGCCGAGAATGAGCCCGTCAAGAGAAATGACGGTATCCGCACCGATGATGATCGCCGGGCCGATAGCGCGAGCGGCCGCAAGTTCAGCCTTGGCGGAAGCAAGACGCTCGACCAGGTCGTGAGGCGATTCGTTCTCGTAAGGAGTTTCATCGATAGCGGAAGAAAGCACAACGAACGACAATCCGGCGTCGCGAAGGATTTCGGCGCGCCGCGCGGACGCGGAAGCAAGGATTAATTTCATGGCCGTTGATGCGCGCCAGAATACTACAGAGCAGGCGTGGAGACAGCCTTCGTGCGGTGCCTCTGGCAAAGCCGCGAAACCCTCATCCGACCTCAAGAGCTCTTAGATTTCAAATAACCACGGACTCCTGGTATTCGCCGAAGACGCGGCGGAGGGCGTCGGAGATTTCGCCGACGGTGGCGTAGCTTTCGACGGCAGCAAGAATGGCGGGGAGAAGATTCTCGCTGGTGGTGGCGCGGCGCTGCAGTTCGACAAGGGCCGAATGGACGCGGGCGGAATCGCGCTTGGCGCGGAGAGCGTTGAGGCGGGCGATCTGCGAGCGTTCGATTTCGGCGTCAATGCGGAGCGTCGGGATCGTGCGATCCTCTTCCGCCACAAAGTCATTCACGCCGACGACGACTTGCTCTTTCTCCTCGATGGCGCGCTGAAATTCGTACGCAGCCTTCTGGATTTCGCCCTGGACGAAACCGTTCTCGATGGCGCGCAACATTCCACCCATGGCGTCGATTTTCGCAATGTAAGCTACCGCGCCTTTTTCGATTTCGCCGGTGAGATGCTCGATGGCGTAGGAGCCGCCGACGGGGTCGATAGTGTTAGTGACGCCGGTTTCGTGAGCGAGGATTTGTTGCGTGCGGAGAGCGATCAGTGCAGCGTCCTCCGTGGGGAGCGCGAGGGCCTCGTCCATGGAGTTGGTATGCAGCGACTGGCAGCCGCCGAGAACAGCGGCGAGCGCCTGAATGGCGACGCGCACGATGTTGTTTTCGGGCTGCTGCGCAGTCAGGGAAGAGCCGGCAGTCTGCACGTGGAAGCGCAGAAGTAGTGAGCGCGGATCGCGGGCCGAGAAGCGATCGCGCATGATGCGCGCCCACAAGCGGCGCGCCGCACGGTACTTGGCGATTTCCTCGAGCAGATCATTGTGCGCATTGAAGAAAAAAGAAAGCTGCGGCGCGAAATCGTCGACGGACAGGTCGGCATCGAGCGCGGCTTGAACGTAAGTGATGCCGTCCGCGAGGCTGAAAGCGACTTCCTGAATGGCGGTCGAGCCGGCCTCGCGAATGTGGTAGCCGGAGATAGAGATAGTGTTCCACTTGGGAAGTGAATCGCGGCACCAGGAGAAAATGTCGGTGACGATGCGCATGGCCGGGTGCACGGGATAAATGTATGTGCCGCGGGCGATGTATTCCTTGAGGATGTCGTTCTGCACCGTGCCGGAAATTTTGGCGAGACTGGCGCCTTGCTTTTTGGCGACCGCGACGTAAAGGCAAAGAAGAATCGCCGCGGTGGAATTAATGGTCATGGAGGTGGAAACTTTTTCGAGCGGAATGCCTTCGAAGAGAGTCTCCATGTCCTCGAGTGAATCGATAGCCACGCCCACTTTGCCGACCTCGCCGAGAGCGAGAGGATGATCGGAATCCATGCCCATTTGCGTGGGAAGATCGAACGCGACGGAAAGACCCTCCTGGCCTTTGCTGAGGAGATAGCGGTAGCGCTGGTTGGATTCGACGGCCGAGCCAAAGCCGGCGTATTGCCGCATGGTCCAGAAGCGGCCGCGGTACATGGTGGGGTAAATTCCGCGCGTGTAAGGAAATTCGCCGGGATAGCCAAGAGCTTCTTCAGGGTCCCAGTTGGGAAGACTCTCGGGAGTGTAGAGGCGATCGACGGGAATGCCCGAAATAGTGGTGAATCGGTCTTTGCGTTCGGCGGATTTGGTTTTGGTATCGGACATTCAAGAAACCTGAACGATGGGTTGCCCTACCTTCTCAAATCCACCCCGCGCTACACTCGGCGCGCGCGGCGGAACGAAGTCACCGCGAAAAAAACGAACAGCGCAGCGACGAGCAACCCGAGAGCCAGGAGCCAGCGCGCCACGTCGCGGGTCCAGGAACGAAAAACTGCATTGAGCCAGCCCAGAGCAAGGACGGCGAACATCGCTCCCGTTAGCTCATGAAAGAGCTGCTTGAGCGTGCGCCAGACGCGGCGAAAGCCGGTCAGCTGCGCGCCTGGTGCCGCGGATGCCACCGTGGACATGACAGCAGTTTAGCGCAAAATGCAAGGTGTCTGCTGGTACGGCGGGGCGAGGAGCCGTTGAATCGAAACTTCTTATCCCCGGCGCGCTGAACGTTCCGGGGTCCAAGGGCACGCATCTGTAAGCGCCAGTGCCAGCCGGGACAGGGCGCGGTACTGGCCGAAAGGCCTGTGAACATATTGGAGACAACGGTGAGAGTGTGACTTGTATCCAACAGAACGTGGGCCTAGAATGACGGTTGAAGTAGGGAGAGTCAGCCTTGCAACTCGACGATCGCCTAAAAAATTTGCTGCGCGAATTGGGACACGCGATTAACGATACCGTTTCGGAGTCCGACCGGATTACCGGCGCAATTGCCGGCGTGCGCGCGCATGGTTACGACATTGTGTTAAAGCTCGACGCCACCATTGGGCTCGCCAAACGAGACGCCGCCGCGGCGGAAGCGGAGCAACTGACGACGCTCGATCGGCGCTTCCTCGAGTCGCTGCGCATTCAGGTGGACCAGGAATCGATGGATGAGCCTGAGAGGGAGAAGAAGCCGGTCGCGAAACTCGCAATGACCCCGCAAGATTTGCGCTTTCTGAAATCCTTGCGAATTGCAACGGACGACATCGAATGAAACTTGCTGCGAAAACCGTGGGCCTGGGAATTCCGGCGCTGCTGATGCTGGCGGGAGTTTGCTGCGCGCCCGCTGCCGCTCAGGATCCGGTAATAACTCCGATTGTGATAGATACGGCGCTTCCTATTGTCATTCAAGCGCTGAAGCCGAAGCCCTCGAAGTGGGCAAAGTTCGAAGGTATCGTGATGCACGCGAATATCGCGCAAATCACGGCCCGCGCCAAGGGGAACGATATGTCCATCCAGACGTTTTCCCTGAGCGAGCAAGTGTCCGCCAAAATGCAGCAGATCATCGATAAAGGCGGATTTCAGTACGGCGATAAAGTTACGATTTTCTACGACCCCGCAACGCAAAAAGCGATGAGCATCAAGGGCAAACCCTCGAAGCCTGTTTGATGCGGAGCCAGGCAGTGCTTCGCCTCCCTGCCGTCGCTGGACGCTTTTATCCCTCCGATCCCGCTGAACTGACCGCCCTTGTTCGCGAATATACGAAAAGCGTGAAGGCAAGTCCCCCCGAACATGTGAAGGCATGTCTAGTCCCGCATGCCGGCTATGTGTATTCGGGGCATGTTGCTGGGGCCGTGTTTTCGCGCATCGCGCTGCCCAGGAAAATATTAATTCTCGGCGTACGCCACTTTCCTAAGGGGGAACCCGCCGCCATTCTTTCGCGCGGCGCTTGGCGCACTCCGCTTGGCGACGCAGCGATCGACGAATCGCTCGCCGAAGCTTTGCGCTCGGAATGCGGCTTGCTGCGAGAGGACAGCGTGGCGCACAGTGCCGAGCATTCTCTCGAAGTGCAGCTTCCTTTTTTGCAAGTATTTATGCCGGGCTTTACGTTTGTGCCGGTGGCGCTGGGCACGGTGCGATTCGAGGATTTAGTTCTCGTGGGAGAAGGAATCGCGCGGGCGCTGGCTTCTGAGGGTGAAGAAGTGCTGCTGCTTACAACATCGGATTTAAATCACTATGAAGATGATGCGACGACGCGCGTGAAAGACGGCAAAGCGATCGAGCAATTATCGGCGTTAAATGCTCGCGGGCTCTACGACACTTGCCGAAGGGAGCAGATTTCCATGTGCGGGCTGGGGCCTGCGGTAGCGATGCTCACGGCGCTGCAAGCACTGGGCGCAAAAAAGGTGGAGTTGGCAAAGTACGCCACTTCCGCCGATGTCTCCGGCGATGTCCAGTCGGTGGTCGGCTATGCTGGAATGACGTTCTCCTGAGCGCAGAAGTTGAAAAAGGAGGCTTCGATATCCGGAGCCTCCTTTTTCTTTAGCTGAACACTGTCAATGCGGGCGGCCGGAAGGAGCCGCCGAGGGGTGCGACGCCGATACTGACGGATGTGAAGACGCAGAGCCGCCGAATGAACCTGCACGGGATCCTCCGCGTCCGCCGTCGGAAAAGGAGCTCCGGGGCGGGGGAGGAGGTGTCATCGCGCGCGGGGGGCGCGGCGCCGTTGTTGCGCGCCCGGTGGCCTGCGGTGGCTCCGCCGCACCGTTCGCGCGGTTACCGTTCATGGAGGCCATTGCGCCCGCTGGGACACCGGCCGAGGTCTTGGAATCGGTTGCTGTTTCCGCGCGTGCAATGCCGCTACGCGCATTCTCTGCGCCGATTGTGGAATTCTTTTCCGTTTTATTTTCCGCCGTGAGCCCCGGATTGTTGACGAAGCGATGCTCCTGCGGGTCGTACGTGATTGACGAATTCTTGCTGAAGGTTACGACACGCGTGCCGGTATTGCTTGCCAGGACGGTGCGCGAGAGCCGCGCGGGAGGCGCCGATGCAGCGATGCCACTGGTCAATGCCTCGCGCGGAGCTTCCTTAAGGGCTTTCCACTCCGTGCCCGTGCTCGCAGTCAGGCTTTCGGCAACTCTTCCGCCGCTCACCGGAAATGCTCCTTGCGTCAAATTAAGGGGCGTCTTCCCGGGCACGTCCATCGGATGACTAGGCACGAGCGCAAGCGTGGCACCGGAGTGCACGAAGACGCCAGTCACCGAGCGGAAACGAACGGGCCTGCCAAATCCACCAAACCCGAATGGCGACCACACAAATCCAAAACCAGGTTGGAAGAGCCAACCGCCGTAATGGTAAGGCAACCAGCCCCAGGGTTGATTCCCCACGAACGCCCACCCGAAGAAGGGATCGTAGAACCAATTGCCGTAACTGAACGGCGACCAGCCCATCCCGACGCCGTAGGGCTGCCAACAGTAACCGTACCCTGCCACGGGAAACCAGGACCCGTAGGTGTAAAGATCGCTGAAGCCGGAAGAATAAGAGTAAGGCGCGCTGGTGTATTGCGCCGCGGCGTTTGTGGCAGTTACCACGCTGTCCACGCGGCCTGAGACCCAGCGGTCAAAATCATCGTTATCGGGCAGCCTTCCGACGTTGAGAGAGGAATCGTCGCTCGCGCGCATGGAGAGTGACTGGCCCTGCTCGAGCGGCGTAGTGCTCTTCTTGTGAAGAATGTTGACGTGGCCTTTTGTGACGTTCACGTTGCTGCCATCGTCGAAATTATCCAAGCGGAAGCTGGTGCGCCCGGAAGCTTCAACCGTGAAGTCGCCGCCGGTGACGCTGAAATAGTCACCACCGCCGGGGTTGACGTAAAACGACCCGGTTCCCTGGCGAAGAACAAGGCGCGTGTTACGTGCCCCGTCGTCCAGGGAGAGATCGTAGAACTCGAGAACGGTATTTTCGCTCAAAAATGCCATGGCGCCATTTTCAAATTCGACTTCGGCGCGGCCGTGGTCGGTGGCGAGGATGTAGCCCTGGCGGATCGGGAGATTGAGGACGGCGGTCTCCCAGACAGCCTTATCATCGGCAAGCGGGTCCCCGTGGGTCTCCCGGGTAAACCGCACATCGCCCTGCACGAGGCTGAGACGAATAATGCGGGCGTGGCTGGAATCCGCGGCGGCCGGATCTGCGCCAAGCAACAGCGAACTGGCAAGCAAAATCACGCCCAAACATACCAAGAGACGCAAACTCATGTTTACCCCCTTCAAGGGGAAGCACGTCATTTACTTAGACGTTACGAACAACGGGCGGGTTGCGCCGATCTAGCCCAGTCCAATGGTCTCCCTGTGCAGACCATGCGTCAAGCCGAGAAACAGGAGCTATCGTTGTGAGGCAATTTCTCCTTGAAAGTGGATTTGAAAAACACCTGCGATCGATTCCAAATTTTCATTCTTTAGTTTCTTGACAGCAAGAGAGTGAATCATTAGCTTCTTACGCAGAAGCGCTCGGACACTCCCAGGAGTTGTCCACGCGCAAATCGTCCTATATGGCGTTCGTATAGGGTCAGGGCCCTTCACGAGCGTGGGGTAGAACAGTCCTATTTCCGTCTGAGGGAAGATCATGCAAAACACTTTGAAGCTATTTCTAAGCGTGTTGGTGTTCGTGGCGTTGATGGCTGGCGTGCCGGCCTACGGGCAAGGAGGCGCTACCGGAGCCATCACCGGCGTCGTGATTGACACGAGTGGCGGAGCCATTGCCGCGGCGGACGTGCAGATTATTGACACGCGCACCGATCTCCTCGCGCGCAAGTTGCCGACCAATGCCGACGGAGCCTTCACCGCGACGCTTCTTCCGCCTGGCATTTACTCCGTGGTGGTGAACAAGTCTGGTTTCGCAGAAGCGAAAGCGGGTAGCATCGAGGTGCGTGTCACCGAGACTACCCGCATAACCATCACCCTTAAGCCCGGCGCCGTAACCGAAAAAGTTGAAATCTCCGCTCAGGTCACCACCGTCGAAACTACCAATGCCACCACCGGCCAATCCATTGGCACGGAGACTGTTCGAGAACTCCCGCTGGCGACGCAGAACTACCAGCAACTCTTAACCCTTTCGACGGGCGCGCAGAGTGAGCTGAATGCTTCGGCACAGCTTGGGCGGGGTAACGTGCGCGTGATCGTGAATGGGCAGCGGGAAGACAACAATAATTATCTGATCGAAGGGATCAGCGCGACGGACTATAACGTTTCGCAGTCTACCAACGTGCCGTTACCCAACCCCGACGTGATCCAGGAATTCAAGGTGCAAACCTCGCTCTACGACGCCAGCCAGGGCCGCAACGGCGGAGGAAACGTCAACGCGATCCTGCGGAGCGGAACGAATGAATTTCATGGGGACGTCTACGAATATTTCCGAAACGACGTCCTGAATGCCAACGAGTACTTCCTGAATGCGAACAAACAGAAGCGTCCTTCCGTGAAACAGAATATTTTTGGCGGCAGCCTCGGCGGACCTGTGGGAATGGAGAAATTCGGCTTCTTTTTTGTGAATTATCAGGGGACTCGGCAGCGCAGCGGGCTCTCGCCGGGGACTTCGATCAACAATCCAGGTCTGCCGATCTTGCCCGCAGACCGGTCCGCCGCCAACCTCGCGGCGGTTTTCAGCACACCCGCGACACCCCCGACGGCGGCAAATCCTGCAGGATGCCCTGCGGTACCGATCACAATCGATCAGGTGACTCAGAAACTCGTCAGCTTCACGAGCGGCCAGTTCACCGGTAATTCCAGCGGACCGCTGTATCCGTCAGTGCCGGGAACTCCAGGGATAACGGTAAACCCGGACACATGCTTTGCGAGCTTGAACACCGCCCCATTTATCGTCAGCAAACCTGGCAAATATACGGACGACCAGTTTACGGCGAATTGGGATCGCGAATTCCGCAACGCGCAGGATAAGATTTCTGCACGATTTTTCTTCTCAGACGCGGAATCCTTCTTGCCGTTTGGAGCGGGGGGCTTGCAGGCTTCACTGGGTGGGACGCTAGCAAGCAGCATCAATGCTAACGACCTGGATTTTCCTTATGACCTGCCGGTGAGTGGCCGATTCTTCTCGGTGGGCGAAACGCATCTCTTCTCTCCGACGCTCGTCAACGACTTCCGGTTCGGATACGTGCACATCAACTACAGCTTGATTAATGTGCCTCCCGTGACAGCCACGGACCTGGGAATCGACCGGCCAACGAATAACATCACAAAGTCGATTTACAAATTTACCTTGAACAGTTCCGGGTTCCAGCTCGGGCCAACACCGCCGGCCGACCAATTCCAGACACAGAACAATTACAATTTTGTGGACACTGTAAGCTGGGTGCGAGGCCCTCATGTTTTTCGGTTTGGCGGGGAATACACCAAGGTCCTGCTGGACAAACTCTTCCCGCAAACCTTCAATGGCCAGTTGTTCTTCTCCAACTCTCAGGGTTCTGCCGCCACGGCCACCTCGCCCAGCATCGGCGCGCTAACGGATTTCCAGAAGTTCCTGGAGGGCGCCCCCGACGGCAGCTTCGGCGGCGGCGGCGTGTTTAATCACGAATACCGCACGCAGGACTTCGCGTTCTTTGCGCAGGATGATTGGAAAATCCGTCGCAATCTGACGCTCAATCTGGGGCTGCGAACCGAGGTTCTCGGGGCGTTCCACGACAACCTCTGTCACATTGGAAACTTCGACCCGCAGCTCGCCAACAGCGGGAAATACCCGTTCATCTTCGGCGGGTGCGTGAAGGGGTTGAACGTAGCCGGGCTGAATGCAACGGGCAGCGACACGACCTATAAGAACGACTACGCCAGGGGATTCGAGCCGCGGATCGGGTTTGCATACGATCTTGGTGGGCACCAAACGACGACTATACGGGGCGGATACGGCATCTATTTTGTAAGGGAGGACGTTGGATCGGTGGACCAGTTGTCCTTCCAAGCGCCGTTCCTTCCGATCGCAGGAGCGCCCGGTAATCCCGGCTGCCTGTCGACATTTTTCTCGGCAAATGCTCCACCGCAGTGTTTCCAGTTCGGTGGCACGTCCAACGTCAACGCTCTGCCCAAAGCCGGAGTGCTGGACCCGACCTTCGTGCCCTGCCTCGGCGGAATCGCGAATTTCAACGGTAATAATACGGCGCAAGCGCCCAACTTCGGCTGCGCCGGCCCGGGTAATGTCCCGTCGAATGCGCTCTTTGTGTTGACGGTTCCGGCGCACTATGTTGCGCCAAACACGCAACAGTGGAACTTGACGATCCAGCGCGCGCTCGGGCACGACTGGGTCCTCGAAGTGGGCTATGTGGGCACCCATGCGGTGCACTTGCGTGAAACGCGCACCAACATCCAGGGTGTGCTGGCGAGCCCCACGAACCCATTGAGTGTTCCCGGCCTTAACGGACAGACCTTCACCATCACGTCAACTACGGTTGCAAACGGCCCTGCGCGGTCCGCGCTCCATGGTGTCAACGGTTACAGCGGATTTCAGATTTTCGCCGACGATGCATACTCGCATTATCACTCGCTGCAGTCGACGCTTTCGCGTCGTTGGGGGGCAGGTTACTTCCAGGCAGCCTATACATTCTCCCGTTCGACGGACGCGACCTCAAGCGGAAACACGGCGCTCAACACGGCCTTTAATGACCAGACTGATCTGAAAAATTCACGCGGGCTTTCGGACTTCGACCGCAAACATCGGCTGACAGTCAGTTACCGCTACGACTTACCGTTCTTTTCGAAGGCCGAGGGCTGGCAGCGCGCACTTCTCAGCGGGTGGGCGGTTAGCGGAATTACGATATTCCAATCCGGGACGCCGTTCTCCATCCTTGATTCTGCCGGCGGTACTGCATTCCTCGGAGGCGGCTTAGAAGCAGCAACGACGAGCGCGCAGTTGGCAGCGGGGGGCTCGATCGGTGCGGGTACAACGAGTGGTGACATTCATAGCCGTGTCAATAATGGCTACCTGAACCCCAACAATTTCTCGCCAGATCCAAAGCTGAGCGCCGGGCTGGGTGGTGACGGCGTAGTGACACTGTTCGGAAACCTCGGCCGGAATATTTATCGCGGCCCCCATCAACAAAACTGGGACTTCTCGCTGCTCAAGAACATCAAGATCACCGAGCGGCAACAACTGCGCTTTACAACAGACTTCTTCAACGTTTGGAACCACGCGAACTTTGCGAATCCATCTGTCACCGACGTGCAGAATCCTGCTGCCTTCGGCAGAATCTTTGGCACCGTAGGCACCCCACGACTGATTCAATTCTCGCTGCGCTACGCTTTCTAATTGGACCGTGAACCGCTTTCGACAGGAAGGCACGCACTACGGCGTGTACCCTCTTCTCCTGCCGGGCTGCGCATCCGCAACCCTCAAGTGATATGATTTTGCCCTTATGCGGCGCATTGCTTCACGCATTTCACAGCTGAATGGCGAAGGTGCTCTCGCGGTTTTCGCGCGCACGAAAGAACTCGAGCGGCAAGGACGTTCGATTATTCACCTCGAGCTGGGCGAGCCGGATTTTCATCCCGCGGCCCCGGTGGTGGATGCAGTGCGCGAAGCCGTGGCCGCGGGGCGCGACCGCTACGTTTCGCCGCGTGGCATCGCCCCTCTTCGTGAGGCGATCGCACAATATCTGAAAAAAACGCGGAGACTGGAAGTGGCCGCCGAGGAAGTACTCGTCGCTCCGGGATGCAAGATGGCCTTGTCGCTCGCGATGATGGCGCTCATCGAGCCGGGTGACGAAGTGCTTTATCCCGATCCCAGCTTTCCCATCTATCCTTCTTTTGCGCGCGCACTGGGCGCGACCCCGGTTGCCTTCGGGCTTGAGGAAAAAAACAAATTTCAGCCGGATCTCACGGAGATCGCCGCGAAGATCACGCCCCGGACAAGCGTGTTGATCTTCAATTCCCCGAACAACCCCACCGGGACGGTTTTTAACGAGCATGCGCTAGCGGAGATCGCGGCCCAGGCGGCCAGGCACGATCTGTGGATCATCGCCGACGAAATTTACGCGCGCATTTTGTTCCGCGGCGACTACCAATCGATCCGTGCATTTCCCGGAATGCAGGAGCGCACCGTCATCATCGATGGATTCTCGAAAAGCTTTGCAATGACCGGGTGGCGGCTCGGTTATGCGGTGGCGCCAAAGCGTGTCGTGGACGCCTTGGACATGCTGGTGGTCAATACCTTTACGTGCGCCGCGGAATTTACGCAGGTTGCGGCCATCGAAGCCCTGCGCGATTCGACAAATGCCGTCGACGCGATGGTCGAAGAGTACCGCAAACGGCGTGATCTCTTCGTCGAAGGATTAAATCGCATCCCCGGATTCCGCGGCCTTGCCCCCGATGGAGCCTTCTACGCTTGGGTGAATATTGAAGACACCGGAATGCCAGCCGAGGAAGTGCAGAAGGTTTTGCTTGAAGAAGCAGGCGTAGCGGGAATTGCCGGCGCGGCATTTGGGCAAGGCGGAAAGGATTTTCTGCGATTCTCTTTGGTCAGCGCCCCCGACCTCCTCGAGGAGGCTCTGGATCGCATGCAGCGGGTTTCAGTTCGCTGGCGCGCGGCCGTCGCGCGATAGAAATGGACGCAAAAAACAGGTCGATGAAATCCGTGCTCGAGCATTGGGCAGTACTGCTACTGACTGCTCTTTTGTTGCTCGCACCTGCCGTCCCGGCAAGTCCGCAGGCGAGGCCTACGCCTGCTGGCGACGTCCCCAAAATATACGATCGCCTTCTGAAACAGATCGATCAAATCCCGATTTACGACAACCATTCTCACGCTAGTTTCGGCGATGATCCGGATGTGGACGCGATGGCTTTGCCTCCCGATGCAGGCACGGTACTTCGACTGCGGGACACCAATCCGGAGTTTGTGGCGGCATCCAAAGCCCTCTTCGCATACCCCTACGAGGATTACCAGCCCGAGCACGCCAAATGGCTAATCGAGAAAAAGAAAGCGGCGGAAAAAGAGGGCGGCACGGCCTATTGGACTTCCATCCTCGACAAACTAAACGTGGAAACGTGTTTGGCGAATCGCGTGTCCATGGCGCCCTATCTCGATCCGGCGCGCTTCCATTGGGTTTTCTTCATGGATTCGGTTTTTTTCCCGTTCAACAATCGCGCGCTCGCGGCGAAGAACGGCGACATGGGCGTTTTTATTCCGATTCAAGAAAAGATGCTGCAGCGCTACATGGCTCAAGAAAACAGAAAGGCCCTTCCCGCGGACCTGGCGGGATACGAAGCTTTTGTCCGGCAGGCCGTCCAGGACAATCAGAAAAAGGGCGGCGTGGCCATGAAGTTTGAAGCGGCCTATTTCCGCTCGCTTTATTTCAGCGACCCGCCGCGCGAAAGGACCGAAGCCATCTACACGAAATATGCCGGCGGCAAGGACGTGCCGTCCGACGAAGAATACCGGACGTTTCAGGATTACGTTTTTCGCGTCTTAGTCGACGAAGCGGGGAAACGCAACCTTTCGATGCATTTTCACAGCGCCGTCGGAGTCGGTGATTATTTCAGCTTGCGCAATAGCAATCCGCTGAATCTGGAAAATGTCCTGCGCGACCCTCGATACGCAAAGGTGAATTTTGTGTTGATTCATGGCGGATACCCCTACACGCAAGAAATGATCTGGCTCACCGCCGCAAAAAATGTCTACACCGATTCGTCGCTCATGGGCTATTACCTCTACCCTTCGGAACTGAAGAACGTCTTGAAGCAGTGGATCTCGCTATATCCCGAAAGGATTATGTTCGCGTCGGATGCGTTTCCCCTCTATGACGCGATCGGCGCGGAAGAGACCTATTGGCTGGCGGTGCGGTCGGCGCGGACCGCCGTCGCCGAGGCGCTGGCCGAGCTTGTTGCCGAGGGCGCGTTGAACGAAGAAAAGGCGCTGGAACTGGCACGCATGTACCTGCACGATAATGCGGCAAAACTTTACGGAGGAAAGTCATGAGCACGGCATCTCAATTGAAGTACATCGCCTGGAAAAATGTCGAGCGTGAAAAAATGAATCCGCTGATCGACCGCGAGATGGTCGTCGGCGAAAAGGTCATGCTGGCCCGCGTGCTGCTGAAGAAAGGCGCGCACGTGCCACAGCATCAGCACCACAACGAACAACTCACGTACATCCTGGAAGGCGCGCTTAAATTTGCCATCGATGGAAAAGAGATCGTCGTGCGCGCCGGAGAAGTCTTGTGCATCCCGCCGCACATGCCCCATGAAGCCTGGGCGCTGGAAGATACAGTTGATCTGGACGTATTCAACCCCCCGCGGGAAGACTGGCTGAACAAGACGGACGACTATCTCCGTCATGGGCGCTAGGTAGTGCCTTAGAATGCCCACGTCTTTGGGCGGTTATCCATATCAATTGAGTGAAGTCTGTCCGGCCCGTCCTTCGTCACCAAAGAAAAAGCAAAAGTCCCAGACTCCTGCTTGAGGAAGCCCACGGCCAGCCTGTGGAAACTTCTTACTCACGTAATCCATTGAATCTAAGTAGTTTAATTGAGCTGTACCGTTCCGGGATGGACCAAAAGACGGGTGTGTGTTCCTAAGTGACACTAGGCGTCGACAAAATCGATACACGAGTACTAATGCCACATTTCCGCCTGAAACGCTAAAAACGTTCCGCGCACAAGGAACCAGGTCGAATCTGTACAGCGCGAAAGGTATCAAGGAGGGGCAATGCTTCTCCCAAAAACTAAAACGGAGGCATCATGAAGAACTTTCGGAAGGTGTCGATGATTGCAGGGGGGCTGGCATTGGCTGCAGCGATCTCCCCAGCGGCTAAGGCTCAGATTAATTCAAACACCGGTACAGTGAGTCTAAATGCCACACTGCCGGAATCGCTCACCGTAAACGTGACTTCCGGCGCGATAGTTAATTTTACCCTCGCGGCCAACACGGCGGCCAATGCCGGCAGCACGACAAGCACCATCCAGACTGCTTGGGTCCTGCAGCCTGGCCGCACCAAGGTTACCGTGTGGGCGTGGGTCGCTAATGGCGCTGCTGCCTTGACGGACGGTGCTGGCGACAATATTCCAGCAAGCGCAGTGACCGCGGCGGCGACTGGTTCGGGCAGCGCGGGCGGTGCATTAAACACTGTCGCCAGCGGCGGCGCTGGCGTTCCGGCTTTCGTCTCGCCAGCTGCAGCTACGGGCGTACAGATCGGCAACGTGACGATCAACGGGGCCAACAAGGCTGGCAGCACCACGACCACACTGACCTGGAACATCAATACCAAGGGCGTTCCTCAATTGCCTGCGGCAACCTACACCGGCACGGTGAACATTCAGGCGCAAGCCACACCGTGAACCTTATCTTTTGACATGACCATACCTCTGCAGCTCTTATTTTCGGGACAGCGCGCCTGAAGATACTCTCTCCGGGCCGCATGTCTTTTTCTGTTGACTTCACCGCTCCGCGCGCAGACGGTGCGCCCGGTCATTGACGAAAACATTGTCGCGGACCATGGCAAGAAGGCCAAAGGCAAGATCGAATACATAAATGACACCCTGCAGACGCTTACAGTAACGCTGGACATCCAGAGCTTCACCGTATCCGACACCGGGCAGATGTCGTACCAGCCATTGGACAGCAATATCCACGTGAAGTTTTCCGCGAGCAGCTTCCGCATCCTGCCTAAGCAAAGCTATCTGGTCTTTTACGAAGCCTACGCGGATACCATACCGGCGTGGTTCGTGGTCTATGCCACGTTCGCGGGTTACAAGGAAACGACCGCGGAAGGCTTGAAGATTCATCTCCTGCTGCCGCACACCGTTTATATTCTGCCCAAACAAGAAGTAAGAAAAGACGAACTTGTCGCTAAAACGGCCAAGTTCGATCCTCAATCCCAGATCGTCACGGTGCGAGTGGAAAACACCGGGATGGTGTTTTGCCGGGTGCTGGAAGCGGACGTTACTTCCCTGAAGGACAAGGCCACCAACAATGGCCTTCCGATTTTTCCGCACAGCGAGCGGCAAGTGGAAATTCCCTGGCCCAGCCGGGACGCTCCTGCCAAGTTGATTCTTCAGCTCCAGCGCTTTCGTTTGGAGCAACCCATAGACGCTTCTGCGCCGTAATTTATCGATTTTCCTATGCCTGTCCTCGCCAAATCGTCTTTTGCGCAATCAGCGCTCTGGCTGGCTTGCCTTTTATCATTTGTCCGCCCTGCCACAGCCCAATTGATCAGAGTGGAAGCGGGCGCTTCCGACATCGTTCCGACGCAGGGCGGCTCGATTAACCTTCAAGGGCCCGGCTATGAAGGCTATCTTGGCGTGGGAGAACTCGCCGGGGCCTTCCGTCTAGGGACATACGCAAAGACCACATTCGATTCCTATCAGCTCACGGCCGGCGACCAGAATCTCGCTTTCCAGCTTCCTACGGACCTTTTTGGCGGAAGCCAGTACATTACGACCAGGGGCCTGGGTGTTACGCTTCCGGGCGATTCTCGCGTGTTTGTCTTCGCCGGAGCCACCACGCTCGGCGTTGGTACTCCCCTGTTTCAGGCCTTTCAGAGCCAGACGGCCTTGGGAATGGTTTTCATCGACAAGGCGGTTTCCGATAACTTTCATTTCTATCCGCGCAACATTCTTTCCCAGCAGCAAACCTGGATCCAGGGCTTTGACTGGCGGCCGCAGCACTGGCTGAAAACGGGTCTCTCCGCTGGAGCGGGCTCTAACAAGCCCTACTTTGCGGCCAGCTTGGATGCTACTCGCAATTGGTTTGAGCTGAAGGCCGGCTATATTCAGGCCAGCAGCGGGTTTCGCCGGATAACTACGCCGTCTCTTTTTGCCGCCGAACCAGACCGGGAGAACATCCTCGTAACAGTGAAACCCTACTCCAGCATAGTCTTCACTGCTGGGCACGAAAACTTTCTCGCCCCCCAGGGCAATCTGAACGCTCCTTTCCAGCGCGCCAGCGTGGACCAATTGCAATCCGGCTTTGATGTGGTCCGGTTCCGGCTGGGCGCGGGGTTGTTCGAATCTCGCGGCCCGAGCGGAATACGCAACGTGGCTGACGGCTTTACGATCTCGCGCAGCATTACAAGGAATATCGACGCCAGCGCAAGCTATTACCAGAGCCTTTCTGGCCCTGGGCCGCGGTCCAGCTACCTCATCTCCACGGTGCGCGAGAACATCTCTCCCAAGCTGAGCTTGTTGCAGGTCGTAAACCGAACTCAGGGGAATACGACTTTCCTCTTTGGCGACAGCTATACAGTGAACCGCTTTTCCGTGAGTGTGGATTACCAGACGCTTTATATGCCGTTTCTCGCCAATCCCCTGGTTACCGGCATCGGGGTTTCGCTGCATGTGAAGCTGTGGGGAGGTTTTCAGCTAAACGGGCAGACCTTCCGCTCGCCGGACGGTCAGCTGCGCTACACGGCTTCCGGCAGTACGCTTTTGACCCCCAACTTTCGCCTGGCCAATAATGAAAAACAGGCTCCCAAAATGGGCGACTATATCGTCCGCGGGCATGTTTGCGGCGAACGCGGATCACCCATCGGAGGCGCCGCAATCCAGATTGGCGAGCAAACAGTTTTCAGCAATGAAGCGGGTGAATTCTTCTTGCGCCGTGTCAAGCCCGAGCACCTGGCGGTAACAGTCGTGGCGCAAGAGTTTCTCACTCCGCTGCAATTCACCGTGGTCGCAGCGCCCCCAACCGTCACTGCGGCTCCTGAGGATTCCGCAACGGATGTGGTGATTGTCCTTCGTCCTGTTGTGAACCACAAACGATAGCCGAGCACCGCAAGCCCCCGCATAACTTTTCCTTAAGATTTGAGAAACTATATCTTTGGGAGGAACATTGCGCCCGGGCAGGATCCAATGCGGTGCCGTATGTGGCGCAAGACTTTGCTCGTGGCAATTGCTGTGGGGGGCGTAATCGCCTGGCCTGTCTCCGTACAACCGCAGGCGCGCCGCGGGTCTAAAGCAACCGCTCAAGGGATATCGCTTCTCGCGGTAATGCCAGAGACCGCGAGTCTGGCGTGGTCGGCGCGCTCGCTTCCCGCCGGTTTTGGCGAACCAGCGCCGGGCGCGGAGCTTTTTGTTTGCAGAATCAGTCGGTCTTGGCGCGCGGCCGGTCTTCCGAGGTTCATTGTGAATGGGAGGGAGCGGCTGGCGAGTCTTTCGGATTCCTCCCGCTCGGCGGACTTCTCAATTCCATTCAGTTCCAGTTCGGCTTTTTGCCCCGCCCTCCTGTGAGAGAACTGATTCTGCCGGCTGATTCCACACGCCTTTATGGCGGAGTGACCTGCTCGGCGTTCCTCGCGCTGCGCCCTTCACAAGACGCAGCCACGCCTGCCGCTACTACCTTGAAGCACTGGTCAGTTTGCCGCAGCATTCGGGCCGCTGAGGTAGTTCGGAGCTATTCCAGCCGCCCCCAAGGGCCTGGACGAGGGTTACGGCGTCTACCATGCGGCGGCCGAGAATATTTACGGCCGTGACTTCGTCGGAGAGGGCCGCGCTTTGAGCGGTGGTCACTTCAAGGTAGCTGGTGACGCCACCGGTATAACGAGTGTTGGCTAGTGCGAGGTATTTATCGGCAGCGGCGACGGCCGTGTTCTGCACCTGAGCTTCGTGCTCCAGAATCCGAAGCGCCGCGACGTTATCCTCAACTTGTTGAAAGCCGGTCAGCACAGTTTGGCGATAGTTAGCGACGGCTTGATCGTAGGCAGCGATCGCCTGGTCCGAGGCTGCCCGGCGTCTTCCGACGTCGAAGACGGTGAAGAGGGCGGACGGGCCAGCCGCCCACAAAATACTGGGGCCGGATAACAATGTCGTGATGGCACTACTTTCAAAGCCTCCAGCCGCGCCCAAGCTGATATTTGGATAGTAGGCGGCCTTGGCCACTCCGATTTGTGCGTTCGCCGCGGCCATTTGACGTTCCGCAGCTGCGATGTCCGGCCGCCGTTCGAGCAAGTCCGAGGGCAGGCCGACGGGAATCGGCGGAGGAGGCATGGTGAGAGGAAGAGGAGGGAGACTGAACGACGCGGGAGGCTTCCCGACGAGAACCGCTACAGCATGCTCATACTGGGCGCGAGCGACTCCGACGTCGACCGCCTGAGCACGAGTTGTCTCAAGTTGCGTCCTGGCCTGCTCGACCTCCAGATCGGAAGCAAGTCCTCCTGCGTACCTGTTCTCGATCAATTGCAATGCCTGCTCATACTGCGTAACAGTCGAGTTCAGGAGCTGCTCCTCGGCATCAAGCGTGCGGGCCTGGAAATAATCCAAAGCCAACTGTGCATGCATAGACAGGTTCACCGCTGCCAAGTCGGCTGCGCTGGCTTGGGCCTGGTCGCGATAAGCCTCAACGGTACGACGCACGCGTCCCCAAACATCGACTTGATAGGACAGCTCGAATGGAATTTGAAAATCGTTGAACGTAGTTCCATTGGTGGTGACACTCGCAGGCCGATTGTTGGAAATTCTGGTCCGCGTTGCTGAGGGATTTGCGGTAACTGTGGGGAACAGATCGGCGCGGGAATAGCGGAGCTGCGCGCGAGCCTGGGTGTACTGGGCCTCGGCCGCCTTCAGGTTTTGGTTGGACACATTGACTTGAGCTTCGAGGGCATTGAGTTGAGAATCCTGAAAAATTTCCCACCAGTTGCCGCTGAGGCTCTGATCATTCGGCTGCGCAGGTTTCCAATCGCCCACCTCTTTGTAAGTTGCCGGAACTTCAGCTGCGGGGCGGCGGTAATTCGGTCCAACCGTGCATCCAGCGAATAAGAGCGTGCTCAGGACGCTGATGCTGCCCAGCACACCCTTCGAGAATTGAGTGCTTCGGCTGCGGCGGCGAAGGGAACTCATTGCGCCCCTCCTGCAGTAGTGGCCGGAGCGATCTGCACCTTTTCTCCATTCACCACGGAATCCGGAGGGCTCACAATGACGGACTCGTTGCCCTGCAGACCGGAAATGATTTCGATCGTGTCACCAAAGTCGCGGCCGGGCGTTACGGCTAGTAACTGCGCTTTGCTGTCCTTAACAACAACGACGCGCAGACCCTCCTTGCGAAACAACAGCGTGTCTACAGGCAAAATGTAGGTGGAGATCTTCCCCGGGACTTTGAAATGAACTTCGGCATAGGACCCGGAAAGCAATTTACCGGTCGGATTCGTGACGTCAACTTCCGCCAGGAGGGTGCGGGTCTCGAAGTTAATGGCCTCGGAGGTGCGCACGAGTTTGCCCGTGAAAGTTGTCCCAGGAAACTCCGACAAGGTCAGCTCCGCGGCCAGGCCGGAAGTAGTGGCCTGCGAGTATTCTTCCGGGACATTGACATACACGCGCAGCCGGTCCACCTGAGAGAGATGGAACAGATCGGTCTTGACGCCGCCACTGCTGCCGGAGTCGACAAGAGCGCCGACATCGGTGTTACGAGCTGTAATAATCCCGTCGAAGGGGGCATAGATTTTCTCAAAGGATTGCAAGGCCTCTAGTTGTTTCACATTAGCCTGGTCGGCTTCGACAATCGATTTGTTGGCGTTGTACGTACCGACGGCATTGTCGACATCCTGCTGTGCGACAGCGTGGGTCTTGAGCAGGCCTTCGTAACGATTCTTCGTAATCTCGGCAAGCCTGAGATTGGCTTCCGCGGTGGAAAGATTGCTGCGTGACTGTCCCAGCTGCTGATCGACTTCGGGCGTGGAAATCACGGCCAACAGCTGCCCTTTCTTTACGTGCGCTCCGATATCGAAATACCAAGTCTGCAAATAACCGTTGGTGCGAGAGAAAATCGGAGCGGTGACATAGGGTTGTACGTTCCCCGGCAACACGATTTCCTGGGACGAAGCGCCTCGCTGAGGAGAAACGACCGAGATAGTTGGCACCGCCATCTCGGCGGTCTCCGTGCGAAGTGCGGCGCTAGCGTGCATGCGCTCAAGAATCCCGGAGACCAGGAGCCCGGCGAAGACGGCGACAATTACGACCGCCATGAGCCAGCCCCCTCCGGGTCGACCCTGCTTGCCGGGGATCGGTAGCGATTGCGGTTCTTGCGTGGAAATCTGTTCTTTTGATTGTGATTGCATGGACATCACCCTTTCAAATTCCATTTCAGAGATTCTCCTGTGATTGAGCGCTGGTCTCCGCAGACCCGCTCTTCAGTCCGTGTAGAACGCTGAAGAGAGTTGGTACAAAGAGCAGCGTTGATACTGTGGCGAATAACAGTCCGCCGATGACCGCGCGGCCCAGGGGAGCGTTCTGTTCGCCACCATCTCCGAGTCCCAAAGCCATCGGCAACATGCCGATGATCATGGCCAAAGCTGTCATCAGCACAGGGCGGAAGCGCGTGAATCCAGACTCAAGGGCCGCGGTAAGGGGATCTTTCCCTTCGGCCATCTGTTCTGCCGCAAAGCTCACGACCAAGATGCTGTTGGCAGTGGCTACGCCCATGCACATGATGGTGCCCGTGAGAGCCGGCACGCTCAGGGTGGTGTGAGTTACGAAGAGAAACCACGCGATTCCAGCGAGGGCGGCGGGCAGCGCGCAAATGATGATGAAAGGATCCAGCCAAGACTGAAAGTTGACGACAATCAGGAGATATACCAGGAGCACGGCAAAAAATAGCCCTGTTAAGAGGCCGACATAGGAGGAATGCATCGTCTGCGCCTGACCTCGCAGGACGACTTGCGAGCCACGTGGCAGTTGGTTGCGAGTTTGGTCGAGAATGCGAGTGATGTCACCCGAGACGCCTCCCAGATCGCGTCCCTGAACGGCACCGTAGATATCGATAGCGGGCTGTATGTTGTAGTGAGAAACCACGGCTGTTCCGCTGCCGCGTTGAACAGAAGCGAAGCTCGCGAGAAGGGACGGCGGTGCATTCGGAGTGGGCCCGGTGATTGGCATATTGACCAGATCCTGTAACGAAGCGACTCGGTACTGTGGGGTCTGCGTGGAGACCTGATAGCTAACCCGATTCTTCGGGTCGAGCCAGTAGGTTGGCGAGGTTTGAAAGCTGCCGCCCAGCGAAATCAGCACGTTTTGCGCGATTGCCTGGGTATTAAAGCCGACCTCCTGGGCCTTCGTGCGGTCAACCGAGAGATGCATATAGGGCTGATCAAATGGCTGCTGAATTCGGACATCGGCTATCCCAGACACGTACCTGACTTGGTTGAGCAACGAGTTGGCATAAACCTGATTGCCCGCCAAATCATTGCCGAGGACTTGAATGTCAATAGGTGCTGGCAAACCGAAATTCAGAATTTGGCTAACCATGTCAGAAGGCAAGAAAGAAAAGGTCACGCCGGGAAATTGCCTTGCCAGGCTGATGCGGAGGTCGTGCACGTACTGATTCGTCTTGTGATGGTTGACTGTGAAAGTCACAAGAATATCCGCGTCCGAGGTGCCTACGGTTCCTGTGTTGTTGTAGGACGTATTGATGCCGCTGTAGGGCAGCCCAATATTGTCAATCACATTAGAGATCTCGCCTTGGGGGAGCTGCTGTTTGATGAATTGCTCCACGAGATCGCAAAGACGCGCGGTCTCTTCGATGCGCGTTCCGGTTGGGGCTCGGAGGTGGAGATTGAACGAGCCGCTGTCGATCGTAGGGAAGAAGTCTTGTCCCAGCCAGGGAATAATCAAGGCCAGTGAGCCGAGGCATGCGGCGAAGAATGCGATCAGGAAAGCGCGACGGTGATTAAGGCAGCGCTCAAGCAATCGGTGATAACGCTCGCGGAAATGCTCGAAGGCTTCCTCAAAACGAACCTGCATGCGGACGAAGGGATTACGAGAAGCTGCGGTGTGCGCGGCATCGTGCTCATGGCCGCGCAAGAGATACTTCGCCATGGTGGGAACCACCGTGCGTGAGAGTAGATAAGAGGCCAGCATGGCGAAAACGACGGCTTCGCCCAGCGGCACGAATAAATACCGCGCGACGCCCGTGAGGAGAAACATCGGAACGAAGACGATGCAAATCGCGAGCGTAGCGACAAACGCCGGGACGGCGATCTGTTGAGCGCCATCGAGGATGGCGTGTTCGACTTCCTTACCTAAGGCGATGTTTCGGTTGATGTTTTCGATCTCGACGGTCGCGTCGTCCACCAGGATTCCGACAGCGAGGGCGAGTCCTCCGAGGGTCATAATATTGATCGTTTGTCCGATCGCACTAAGCACAATAATGGAGGTCAAGATCGCCAGAGGGATTGAGGTTGCGATGATGATGGTGCTTCGCCAGCTACCGAGAAAGATGAGAATCATCAGACCCGTGAGGCAGGCGGCAATGCTCGCTTCTTTCACCACACCTTGAATGGCGCTCTTGACGAAGATGGACTGGTCGGCGAGCGGTTTAATATCCAAGGCGGGCGGCACACTCTGCTTGATCTGGGGCAAAAGTGCTTTAATCCCTGCAATAATGTTTAGCGTTGACGCATTCCCGTTTTTTTGGACGGTTATGAGGGTAGCGCGCTGCCCGTTCACGCGAACGATGTTGGTTTGCGGCGGAAAGCCGTCGCGCACCCAGGCAACATCACCTATGTAAATGGTTGTAGTGGCGATAGTCTTGATAGGGATTCGGTTGAGCTGCTCGATCGTCTGGGGAGCCGCATTCGAGATGTCAACGTTGTATTCCTTGGACCCGATTTTGGATGTGCCCGTTGGCAGAATCAGATTCTGGGCGCTAATGGCAGTGACGACATCGAGAGCGGAAAGACCTTTGGACTGCAAGGCCGCCGTGTTTAGGTCCACTTGTACTTGGCGTTGCTTCCCGCCATAAGGGTACGGCAGCGCTGCTCCCTCAATGGTGACCAACCGAGGCCGAATGAAATTTAGACCGTAGTCGTTTAGTTGCTGCTCCGAAATGCCTTTGCCCGAGAGCGCGAGTTGGAGTATGGGGACCGTTGATGCGCTATAGGTGATGATCAACGGAGGGGTGGTGCCGACGGGCAGCTGCCGGAGTTGCGTTTGGGAATTTGAGGTGATCTGGGCAATGGCTTTGTCGATGCTCACCGAGGGCTGGAAGAAAACTTTCACTACGGCAATGCCGTAAAGAGATTGCGACTCGATATGCGCGATGTTATCGACGGTCGTAGTCAGGTTGCGCTCGGTGATGGAGACGATCCGGTCAGAGATATCTTGCGGGTCGAGGCCGTTATAGTTCCAGATGATGCTGACGACGGGGATGTCGATATTCGGGAAGATGTCTGTGGGAGTACGAACAATCGCGAGACCCCCAAAGATAAAGATCAGAATAGCGAGAACCACGAACGTGTATGGCCGCTTCAGTGCTAGTTTTACGATCCACATAAATCATTCCCAAACCGTTTCTCCGCATCGCAGGACTGAGTAATTCAACAAACCTATGACTTGTGCTTCGGGGTCCTTGCATCCAGAGTCGAGATCAATTGCTCTGCGGCTGCGGGCGCGGCAACTCTTCCGGAGAGAACAATTTCCCTCGCAGGAATCTTCCTGCCATAGACGCGGCGGTTGTCGCCATTGTCGGGCCGGATTGTGGAGCCCTCGAGAGATACGCCGGCGAACAAGCCGCGTGCCCTGGAGTAGCTCAAGATTTCGGAACGCAAGGTCGCGTCCGTTTCGGCCGATGAATCGCGGCCGACGGGGCCTGCGGCCGCGGAAGCGTCGGCTCCCAGTTTGACTTTGCTGGCGAGAATACCCCTCGCGCCACTTTCATTCATAACGAGCAAGACAAAATCCGTAGCCTGTCCGCCGATCTGAAAGCCAAAGCTTCCGCCTTCCAGGGCCATCATCGTGGGAGCGCCCCAGGGCCCTCGGAAGTCTTCACCCTTGCGGCACGACATCGCGCCCCGCCCATAGCTTCCGCCAACGATAAATGCCGCCTTTAGCACGGACGGAAAGACGACGACGCAATCTGCCTTGTCGAGCAGATCCTGCGGAATATCATCGGGAACGTCGAGAATCTCTTTCAGGACCGTTCCGCAGTTTCGTAGGCGGTCGTCATCTTTGGTGTGGTCCGCAGCGCTCGCCACCTCTTCAAAGAGTGGCGCAATAACAAAGAGGATGCAAGTCAGACTGGTCAAGAACTTTCGCATGTGATCTCCCTCAAATAGTTTTTCTCTTCTTGCTTCGGATATTAGGAATGCATCCCGGATGCCACTGCGCAGAACGACCAGGAATCTCGGAAGTAGTTGAAAACACAAGCTCTTAATGAGATCGCCGAGAAATTAGCCGCAGGGAGTGGGGAGCGAAGAGTCCAGCCCATTGGATGATTGTCAGCGCGCTGGAAGCGTGTCTATCGGGATGGCGTGCAACTTCCGAAAGAGGAAGAAGAAATCGGGGAGAAGAAGCGGTAGGCCTCCAGATTAGGTCACGCCGAGACCTAAAGTGTCACACTCAAGGAAAGTCTCACGAACTAGGAATCGAGGAGTGGTCGAAGTTGCACTTGACGACGAGAATGGTTACGTCGTCGTTGAAGTCATCGCCGCAAAAATCTGCCGCAGCGTTATAGATATTGGTCATGAGGTCCTCGGCGGACAGCGAAGAACCGGTGCGCACTGTCGCGGAAAGCCGCTCCATGCCGAATTCTTCGCCAAGTCGGTTCTCTGCCTCAGTGACCCCATCGGTATAGAAAACCAGCACATCACCCCCGGTAAGGTCAACTGAGGCGAGTTCGCAAGTCTCGTCTGGAGATAGTCCGATGGGTGCGCAAGACGAGTTCAGGCGTATGAGCGTGCCCGTCCTTGGGCGAAACAAAAGTGCAGGATTGTGGCCGCAGTTGACGTAGCGAAGCGTCCTCTTTTGGGCGTCGATCTCGGCGAGCAGCAACGTCACGTAGCGGTCGAAGTCCGACACGGAGAGGATTCCCGTGTTCAATCGTTCCACTTGCCCGAGCATGTTTCGATCATGGTTAGCCTCAAGCCGGACGGCCGCCGCTGTCGCGGACATTAAAAGGGCTGCGGGAACACCTTTTCCGGCTACGTCGGCAATGATGATCTGAGTAGTGTGCGCGTCGATGGGGAAATAGTCGTAGTAATCGCCGCCTACACCCCGCGCTGGCAACATCATGCCAGATATTTCGAGTTCGGCGATCGCTGGTTTACCCGCGGGAAGAAATAAACGTTGGACTTGCGCGGCCAGCTCTACATCCTTGAGAAGATCGTCACGCTGCTGCTGAACAGTTTTGACGAGCAATTCCTGCCGCTCGATATAACGCTGGATCACATAAACGACAAAGGTGAGACACAGCAGAGCTGAGAGATCGTGGAAGATGCGGAGTCCCAAGTGCATGTGCCGCGGGGAATCAAAATAGTGGAAGAAATAGTGAAATACAATACACGCTACGATAAGGCCGTAGCTGATTTCTTTGCGCAGGAAAATCGCACCGACGGTAAGAGGCAAGGTGTAAAGGTAAACAAGCGAGAGCGAAACAACGAGATGGTCCGCGTACGCCACCCCGGCAATCGCCGCCAGGACCAGTACGAGTGGAAGCCACGTCGGTCCATTGGAAGCCCAATCCTTCCGCAAGAGAGACAGCATAAGAAAGCTCTCGCGAAGACCGCGAAACACCGCAGGCCTCGTTTCTCTGAGCGCGTGATGTACTAGGTCACTCACGGACGTCGCTCATTCCACCTTTTGTGCCAAGTTGAATCCGGGTCATAGACATTCATCGCTTGTGCGAGCTTTGTTGTGTTGGGACCAAGGTCCTTTTCGTAAATGGTCCCCGATTTGTCGATGATGAAAGTCATCACACCCGATGAGCGGTACTCCACGGGGTAAGCGACGAAAGCGAACCCTGCGCTCATCTTCCCATCGACGATATAATTCTTAGCTCCGCCCGGCGCATGTGGTCCTTGACTGGTGAGGATTCGGAACATATACCCATTGAACGGAATATGCTCGCCAACTTGGTCCGTTGGGAGATTCTGTCGCGCGTAGGCGATGAGAGGGTTTATCGGGCTATTGAACTCATCGTCAGCACCGTGCCAGTACAGACCATTGTGGTGGCCTTCATCGCTGACCAGCTTCTGGGCGAATTGCTGGGGGAGATTAGCCGGCGGGCGCGCAAAATATCGTTTTTGCGCGTCGACCAAATCGCGGCACGCATCCATGGCGGCAAGTTCATTTTTGCCGATGCGGCGGAACACGATCTCGTCTTTGCCTGCGGCAGTGTCGAAGAACCATGTGCCGTGATTATTCACGAGAGGAATCGGAAACGGCCAATTTTCGGCGCCGACAATAAGGGTTACACTTCCGTTCGCCTCTGTGACGAACCGATGCATCTCCTGGTATTTGACGACGAAGCTGACGCGAGCATCCAGGTCTTCCTCTGGGTCGCCGGACGAGAGGACGTCCTTCCCGGCTGGCCCGAGGATGCTCAATGGAGCTTGTTCGTCCTCTCCTTGCATTGCAGCAAAGAGCGCCCGACTAGTTTCTTCGGCGGAGGCAAAGGTCCGCTGTTCCGGCTCCTGAGCGAAAATTGGCGCTGACGAGCACCCCAAGGTAAGCGCGAACAGCACAGACACTGCAAATCGAACAAAGGTCTTGCATTCAAATCGACCAAAAATCGAAATCTTGTGTAGCATGGTATTCCTTTCTATTCTTGAATTCTTGTTACGCTCTAAAGCCGGGGCATGCGATCAGTGATGTCGCCCACCACCGCCACCATGGAAAGCACCTCCGCGGGAGGCACCTCCAAAACTCGACCGCCCGCGAGATGAAAAGCCTCGGACATTGCCACCGTGATCAAAGCCACTGAACGCTCCAGACCGTGTTCCTGGCTGAAAGTGAGGAACCGAAGATCCATGGAACCCCGCACGTCCGCCGCCGGGCGTGCTTCCGTGGAACGCGTTGCCGCGGCTGAGGTTGCCGTGGTTGAAGTTGTTGTGGCTGAAGTTGTTGCGGTTGATGATCGTTCGGCTGTGGGAGATGTAGGTGTTGTGGTTATAAATCGCTGTCCTGCCATGCCAGTCGTATCCCCAGTGATGCCAGCCCCAACCATATCCTCCGAAGAAACCGACGCCGAACCCGATTCCAAATCCAATCCCCGCTCCAGCCAGGAAGATCCCCGGCACGGGATACCAGCCTGGATATGCGACGATCGGCTCGCCATACACGAGCCAGGGATCATAGGCAGGTACATAGACAACTTCAGGGTTGGCCGGTTCGATGATAATTGTGTTCCCTTGAGTTGTTACCTTCTCCTGTTCATTACTATTGAGGTGGCCGGCCGTGTGAGCCTGCTGGCGCATCGTTTGGACGGCATCCGTCACATCCTGCTGCTGGTTGGCGTATGCGTCGCCAAGCGATGAAGTCCATGAGAGATTCTTATCCAGGTTTTCAAGAACCGAAGGAAATTGTGCGAGCGCCTTGACGCTCGGGTCCCAGGGCTGTTTGTCGACTTCTTTTGCCAGCTCTTCACCCTTGAGGTTGGAATGGCTCTGCATCCACCGGTCCGCCTCGACAATCTCAGTGGGATAGGTGGAAGCGGCGAGAATCTGCGCAACGAGGGCGTCCGGGTACAAAGCGATCGGGGCGACGAGTTGCTGCAGCTCTTGAGCGGAATGTTGTACGGGCGCGGGCGGCTGCTCGTTGGATTGGCCCGTAGGACCGAAAGATTCGGCTTGCGCAGTGAATCGCACAAGCGAACAACAAAGAAGTAGGATTAAAACCTGCTTGGATAACTTCATAGGATATTCTCCAGTACAAAATTGCGATCATCCCCTTGATGTAAAACCAGTGTTGAAACAATTTCATGCCCCCCTCAGATGCGCCAGAGGAACTCACTGGCCGCGTAACGTGCCCGGCGGGATATCGTTGTGGCGGGCCAAGTCTTCCAGTGCGTCGAGTTGCGATTGTGCTTCGTTCACGCGCTGCTGAAGGATTTCAATGCCGGATTCGGGAGTGATGCCGATGTCGCCCTCATCGAGATTTATGCCGCCTGTTATCGTCTTAAGGCTCCTTGCACCTTCGATCGCTTGGCGGTACCTGCCGAGCTGAGCCTTTCTGCGTTCAAGTTCATCGCGCAGCTTTGCAGCCTTTTCGGCATACCATTCAGAATCCTGTGCCTCCAGATAAGGCCGAGGCACTGCAGCGGTGGTTGAATCATCTGGCTTGTTTGGTTGACCGACGATTGAGATGGGGGCGAGAGGCCTTAGTTTCTCAAGGTTTTCGTTTGTCCATAGCGCCGTCATCTTTTCAGTACTCCCCGCGCGCGGCTCGTTTGCCGCACGCAGAGGAGTGGCGAGGGTACTCAGGGTCACTGAGATAGCGAGTGAAAGGGTTAGATGGGGATTCATCTCGCTCTCCTTAGTGCTTGGTCGACGAGGCAGGAGGAAAATGCTGGAACATTTTATTCACGCCTTTGTCGAGGTTCTTGGTGTTCTTGTCTGCGTTGTTGGAAAGCGTATCGCTCGATGAGCTTCGCCAGATTAACTTCTCTGTTTTTGCATCGAAAAGATCGATCACTAAGGTCCCTACTTTGTAGGTTTCTACCGTTGTGGTTGCGTCGCCAAATCCGCCGAATCCTCCCCAGCGGCGGCCTCCTCCGAACCCGTTATAGAACGTGTCCAAGGTTTGTTGATTCTGAGTCGTTTCAATGGCAAAGACCTCGACGTCACCTCCCGAAGGAACTTGGGTCAATCCCTTTGCCGTCAGCGCGCTATTTACCGCGCTCTTGATGCGGTCGACCAGGAGCGGATCTTTTGTCTGGACCTTTTCCCAAGAGTAGGTCCTGTATTGGCCAAAGTTTGCGTTGTGGTCGTAGTCGGTTTTAACGTTTTGAGCGAACGAGACGCAGGCTAGAAGCAGCATGAGTCCCGCTGATGTTGCGATTCTTGAGTGAAGCTTCATGATTCCTCCTTTTTGAGAATTCGAGACAAAGTTTTTTGATTAAAGAACCGAGCTCACGCGGTTGGCGGCTACTCCCTCAATCCGCCAACTTTGTGATTACTCGTGATCTCTGCCGCTACGAAAAGTCTTGGTGCGTCGAGCGACGCAATTGGAAGAGGCAAATCGGTTGCCAAAACAATCATTACGTAAGTGGCTGAAAGTAGAGGCCTGCACAGGCAAGAGCGTGGCGCGCGATGCCAACCTGCTGGACGTGACTCCGCATGCTGACAGACCAGTGTGGTTATTTATTTGATTGTGTGTCAGACAGCTTCGGATTCAGGTCGGTTGGAGATGAGATCGCTGGTGCGTCTGATGCCTAATCTGTGGACAGTATCAATCTATGGACGATTGATCCCCGCAGGACAGCGACTCTGCTACGAGGGAAGTGGATCCTTGTTGGTGCGCGAGATGCCAAGCTTTTGCATCCGGAAGTAAAGCGTGGACCTCTTGATTCCCAAACGTGCGGCCGCCCCGTTGGGACCGGAGACAACCCACCGAGTCTGCTCGAGAGTCTTGCGAATGTGGTCTCGCTCCGCGTCCTCCATCGTAATTGGTCCGAGGGATTCCACTTCGGCGGCATTCCTCAAGCTCGCGAGAGGGGATTCCAGGACGTTGCCCGAAGTGAGGATTACGCTCCGCTCGATGAAATTCTGAAGTTCGCGAATGTTCCCGGGCCAAGGGTATAACGTCAGTTCAGACATCGTTTCTGAGGAAACGCGGTCGATTTGCTTACCCATCCGGCGCGCATAAATCTCCACAAAATGCTCGACAAGAGCCGGAACGTCTTCACGGCGCGCCCGCAAGGGTGGCAGAGGGACTGGAAACACATTCAAACGATAGTAGAGATCGCTGCGAAATTCGTTTCGCTTCACCATTTCAACCAAATTTCGGTGGGTCGCGGCTACGAGGCGAACGTCTACTTGGTGCGTCCGACCGCTGCCCAAACGCTCGAATTCCTGTTCCTGCAGGACACGCAGCAGTTTTGGCTGCAGCGGCAGCGGAATGTCACCCACTTCGTCCAGGAACAGCGTCCCCTTGTCAGCCAATTCGAAACGGCCAATCTTCTGCGCGATGGCGCCCGTAAAAGCGCCTTTCTCGTGGCCAAATAGTTCACTTTCCAGTAGATCGAACGGAATGGCGGCGCAATTCAGTTTTATGAACGGACGCCCGAACCGCGAGCTGAGATTGTGAATCGCGCGTGCGATCAGCTCCTTGCCGGTGCCTGTTTCTCCCTGGATAAGAACGGTGGAATCCGTAGGCGCGACCTGCTCCACTTGTTCGAGCACGGATTCCAGAGCAGGACTGCTGCCTATGATCTGCTCGAATCTGCGTGGATTAGCATCCTGGTTGGCGGATCCGAATCTTGCAACAGCTCCCACGGAAAACCTCCTTGCTCAACCCGATACCCACTTCTACTTGCGGGCTTAGCTCTCCAGGGCCGCCCGCACACTCTCGAGCAACGCTTCGTCATCGAACGGCTTTGACATGAACTCCACAGCGCCCGCTCGCAACGCCTGCATCCGCATTTTTTCGTCACCATGCGCGGTGATAAAGATGATCGGGATCTTGCAACGTTCGGCGTTCAGTTGCGCTTGCAGTTCGAGACCGGACATTCCTGGCATCCGGATATCTGCGATTAAACAGCGGGCCTGGCGTTGTTGGCCGGACTTCAGGAATGCCTCAGCCGACGCAAACGCTTGTGCCGGCAAGCCAACCGATTTCATCAGGCCCTGTAGCGCGCTGCGCATTAAATCATCATCATCAACAATCGCAACCATTTTGGTTTTCTCCAGAGCTGCCATAGCCACAATTTAACAGCGTCGCCAAAACGGCGCAATTATACTTTCGTATGAGAGCCCGAATACCGCAACGACCCGAGGGACAAATTCAATCTACGTGAAGTTGGAAAGCTACGGTCCAGACGGGAAGACGGCAAGCTGTCAAACAGTGGTGCTTGTCAGCTGCACCTTAGAAGTAAACTACTCTTTGCCGGGTGAAAGCTCCAGTTTCGAAGCCATTCTGACCAATTCTGCCAGCGACTCGGCCTGCATTTTTCGCATCACGTGGCCGCGATGAATCTTCACGGTGATCTCGCTGATCCCGAGCTCAAATGCTATCTGCTTATTGAGCATGCCTGAAACGACTAAGCCCATGACCTCGCGCTCGCGCTCGCTCAGGGTCGCGTAGCATTTTCGCAGCCCGGCAAAGCTGCTCTGCTGACGGCGCGTCATGCGGTCGCGATCCAAAGCCTGGTAGATCGCCTTCAGTAAGTCCTGGTCATCGAAAGGCTTGGTCAGAAACTCCACGGCACCCGATTTCATAGCCTTCACTGTCATCGGAATATCCCCATGACCGGTAACGAAGATGATAGGGATTTGGATGCCCGCGTCAGCCAACGCACGCTGAAAGTCCAGACCGTTAACTCCAGGAAGGCTTACGTCCAGAACAAGGCAACTTGGCCCGCCCGACCGCTTGCCGCTTAGGAATTCTTCCGCCGTTCCGAAGGATTCGGAGCGCAAGTTCGCCGACTTCAGCAGTCCTTGGATGGACGCACGCACGAAGGGATCGTCATCAACGACGAATACCGTGGAAGTGTCTGGCGGTTTCATTCCTTTGCCTCTGCGTTGATGGGTAGAGCAAAACAAAAACTTGCTCCACGGGGAGAGTTGCTGGCAGCCCACAAGCGGCCGCCGTGCGATTCCACGATAGAGCGGCTAATGGCCAGTCCCATACCCGTGCCATTAGGTTTGGTGGTGAAAAACGCTTCGAAGATCTGGTCCGACTTCTGCGGTGGCAGCCCCGCGCCAGTATCGTTGACGGATACAAGAACTTGGCCGTTTTCGGCGCGCTGCGATTTGATGGAGAGCTCCCGCGCTCCATCTGCATCCTTCATCGCGTCGATGCCATTGATCATGAGGTTCATCAACACCTGCTGCAATTGCACGCGGTCCGCCGAGACCTGGGGAGCGTCTGTCTCGAGTTCGGTCTTCAGCAAAATCGAATATCGAATTGCCTCGCCGCGCAGAAGGACGACCATCTCTTGTATGACTTCGTTTACGTCCACCAGCTCCCGCTCTGAAGTTTCCTTCTTGAAGAGCAAGCGAATTCGCTTGATGATTTCTGCCGCACGGGTTGCGTCATTGACGATCCTCATGGCAGCCGCGCGTGCCTCTTCCACATCTGGGTGATCGCGAGTAAGCCAGCGCAAGCAGGTTTTGGCATTAGTGACGGCGGCGGCAATCGGTTGATTCACTTCATGCGCCAGGGAGGCGGTCAGCTCGCCCATGGTGGTCACCCGGTTGATGCGTGCGAGATCCGCTTGCGCCTGGCGCAAGCGCTCGCGCTCTTCCTCCGCTCGCTTGCGCTCAGTGACATCGATCATGGTACCCACGAATTGCACCACATCCCCGGATGCGTTCAGGACAGGATGGCCGATGGTGTGAGTGTATTTGACAGTGCCGTCGGGAAGAAGAAGTCTTTGGTCCACTTCGTAATCCGACTTCTCATCGATTGCTCGATTGGTTGTCTCTTGCCACTTGGCTCGATCCTCCGGATGTATGCGCTGCAACCGTTTTTCCCAGGCCGACAGGCCCTCGTCCGGAGCGAAACCATAGATGCGAAACCATTCCTCTGAAAGATGCAAGGCCTCTCTTCCGCGCACTCGCCAGGCCCAACTCCCCGTATGCGTGAGCCCCTGCGCTTCCGCCAGGTAACTCTCGCTCCGGCGCACGGCTTCTTCCGCCTGCTTGCGCTCAGTGACGTCCATTACCGCTCCAACAAACTCGAGTTCACCCGGCTCATCTTTTTCAGCATGAGCCACAACGTGGACATGTTTGACAAAACCATCCGGCATCAGCAAGCGATGCTCAAAATCAAAATCCTTTCTGTCACGCGACGCCCGCTCAATGGTCCTTTGCACGAGAGCTATGTCTTCCGGATGAACCCGCTGGAGAACAAGTTCTGCGCTCGGTATCGTCGATCGGTCGTATTGGAAGATTCGAAAGGTTTCTTCTGACCAGATGAGCTCGCCGGTCGATGGATTCCAGCCGAAGCTACCCGTGTGACTGAGCCTTTGCGCTTCCGCCAAGTATGCCTCGCTCTGCTGCAGTTTCTCTTCCTGTACTTCCAAGGTACGGACAGTGAATCGCCTATCAACAAAGGATGTCAGCAAAGCCAGTCCGAGGACGAGAAATGTGACCGCCACAATCCCGACGGTTCCAAGTGCAGAGATGCTTATGGCATGAGACAGGTCCGCCGGCATGACGAAGGGAGTGAAACTGGCGGCGGCCATGCCGGTGTAATGCATTATCGGGATTGCGGCACCCATCACGGCGGCTCCGGCTAACTTTTCCCAGCCGATCCCCGTTGTCTCATCTCGGAAGTGAAAGGTAATCCAGAGCGCGGCCAGAGAAATCAGAACCGCGAACACGACGGACAGGACGACGAGAAAAGAATTAAACTGGCATTTAGCTGCTAAACGCATGGCAGCCATGCCGATGTAGTGCATGCTTGCAATACCGGCGCCCATAAGGACGCTTCCAGCCAGCGCTCGGAACCAACCCATTTTCTGCCGGCTCACCACGCCCAGGGCAACAAGCGAAGCGAGAATAGCCGCAAACAGTGACAGCAGAACAGTTGGCCAATGGTAGGCCACGGGAATTGGCAGAATGAACGCCAACATCCCAATATAGTGCATGGACCAAATGCCAGTTCCCATCGCACCGGCACCGCCCAGCAGCCAAACCGCGCGAGTCCAGCCGCCAGCAGCAGTTACGCGACCTACAAGATCCAGGGCGGCATACGAGGCAAACATGGCGATCAACACCGAAAGCGCCACGAGCGCGTAATTGTATGAACCAATCAAGGCGACGGTAGGCATGTGACTCCGTCTGGTTGCCACGCGGAACAATCACGCCGCGCTTCAATTAACAATTAACTGTCGGGGCTCATTCCTTTGCCTCGGCCTCGGCGGGCAGACTGAACCAAAAGCTTGTGCCGCGCGGGGAGTTGTCGGCAGCCCACAAGTGCCCGCCATGGGATTCAACGATGGAGCGACTGATGCGAAGTCCCATGCCGGTGCCGTGAGGCTTCGTTGTAAAAAACGCATTGAAGATCTGGTCCGCCTGCTGCGGAGGAAGCCCTATGCCGGTATCGGTGACGGACACCAGAACTTCTTCTTTCTCCGTTCTCTGGGACTTGACCGCCAACACGCGTGCCCCATCCACTTCCTTCATCGCATCGATACTGTTCGCGATGAGGTTCATCAGTACCTGTTGCAATTGCACGCGATCTCCCGTGGTCCGGGGAAGATCCGCGGCTAGCTCCATCCGGACTGTTATGTTGTATCGCGCCGCTTCGCTGTGCAAGAGGGCGATCATCTCTCGAATAGCTTCGTTTACGTCCACCAGGTCCCATTGCGGAGAACCTTTTTTAAACAACAGGCGGACCCGGCTGATGATACCCGCAGCACGGGTCGCATCTTTGACGATCCTTGATGCAGCCTCGCGTGCCTCTTCCAAATCGGGGTGATCGCGCGTAAGCCAACGCAAGCAGGTATTGGCGTTGGTGAGGGCAGCGGCAATCGGTTGATTCACTTCGTGAGCCAGCGAAGCGGTCAGCTCTCCCATGGTGGTCACACGGCTGACGCGTGCCAGTTCCGCACGCGCCTCACGCCGTGCCTCTTCCGCAGATTTGCGCTCTCGACTCTCTGCTTGCAATGCCGTATTGGCGCTCTGGAGCTCTAGAACTGTTACTTTCAGGTCATCGCGGGCGCGCCTGAGCGATTCCGTGGCGCTTCTTTGAGCGGCGCTCAGGGAGCCAACGAACAAGGCCGATACGACGAAGATGACAAAGCGGGGTATTTCGTCGGGCTTTGGACCCAAAGAATGGATCGGAGGCAGGAAGTAATAGTTGAAAGCGAGCGCGGAGAGTATCGTGGCGACTAGTCCCGGCCCGACTCCACCGAACCATGCACTCAATATGACGGCGCAAAGAAAAAGCGACACGGGGGCATCTTGCAAATGAATCGCCGGCAACCTGGATACGGTTAAGGCCGCAACGACTGAAAAAACGGCAATCCCATAGCCCCAAATTCCAGGGGGCTTGACCCACAGAAGAGGGTTGGACCTCCGCATACTTCTGCTCCTGAAAAGAAGGCTGTTGCTTTCTGCAACCGAAATCTTAACACCAGAGAGTGCCCTGCCCCGACCAGGGTGGCCATAAGGCGCATATCAGCCTTCTCTCACGGAGAGGTGGTCGCTTCGGTTCGCCCAACCTAATAGACGGAGTGTCAAGACTCTGACAGGTCGCCGTTTCGACTAACTTCGTCCAAAGGCTCATGAATCGGCGTATCCCCCGTTCTGCCAACAATTTCCAAGCTGTATTTGTCAATCAGAGTCTCTGGCAAGCAGATTGCCTCTCTAGACTGCGCACCGGGCAAGCATCAGCGTGATTGCGACGCAAGACCGGGAAACTTAACGCAGACAGGAGAGCAACTATGAAGCCTCTATCCATTCTTGATTGGTATCGCATTCTGCGCGGCCGGCAGCACTGGACGATATTCCAGTCCATTCGATACGCGCTGTGGCTGGCGCGTTAGTTGGTTTTTCTTACTTTGTGTCGCAGCGGCGAAGGAGGATCGGATTCATGCCGACGTCTTGCACAACCAGTACGAACAAACTTTCTGACGAAGAGCTAGTGGCTGCCACGAAGAGCGGGGATGCACAGGCTTTCGAGCAATTGGTTCTTCGTCACAGGCTGAGAGTTCTCGCCGTGGCGCAACGTATTACGAATAGCAGGGAAGATGCCGAAGATGTGTCGCAGGAGAGCTTTCACAAGGCCTTCCTCCATCTCGACGCCTTCCAGGAAAAGTCGCGATTCTCCACATGGCTGACGCGCATCGCTATGAATGAGGCGTTCATGCTGCTCCGCCGAAGGCGAGGAGTTGTCGAAGTGTTGCCTGAGAGCCCTGACGATGATATGAAGTCCAGTTCGGAGGCGTTCGTTGATCGCAGCCCCAATCCCGAAGAGTCCTGCTGGCAGCGCGAGCGGACGGAACTCTTAACCGAAGCAATCAATCGCTTGGGTCCAAAGATTCGAAGTACCATCCTTCTCCGCCACATCGAAGAAAGATCTGCCGAAGAAACAGCGCGGATTCTAGGCACCTCCATTGCCGCCGTGAAAGCGCGTGTTTTCCAAGGACGCCGGAAGTTGCGCGGAGCCCTGAATACCGGATTCCTGTGCGGTCTCCACCCAACCAGTCAGCCGGAGGCACAGCACTGTTGACGTATGACGCCCGCCGACCCTACTGCTCTCGACAGCCGAATTCGCAGTTTCGTGAGATGGTTCGCGGAAAGGTTTTTTTTGACCTGCTTCAGGATGAGTGGACTTGCCGCAGCAGCCTGATGAAAATATCACGTTTATTAGGCCCCAGTCCGATCCCCGCATACGCCACCTGGATCACTGGAACATTCTTCCTCTGCGGGCCCGAAAAAACGGAAACGGACTCGGCGCGCCTACCGCCCAGAAGAACTCGGCCTGCGCGCCCTGCAACTCGTCCGGCAAGTTGAAGTGGTTCACCGCCGCCAGATCGAGCTGCGTAAGGCCCTACGCCTCAAACACGTAAAACGTCAGCCCGTTCGCCTCCACTTTTTCCATCGGCGTCAGATAGAACTCCGGATTTTGGATTCCTTTAATCTTTTCCAACGCTGACTGTCACAGGTTCGGCAGTTTCGCGGGTCGGGGGCGCCATGAATTCCGGTCCGACTGGATTGCGGATATTTTCGCGAAGAATGGCGTCAATTGCGGCGAAGTCATTTTTTCCCAGAGACCACCCGATTACCTCCCTGATAGGCGCGAGCTGTTGTGGTCGACGCGCACCCCACAGACCCACTCCAACACCTGGTTGGTCGAGTAGCCAGCGCACCGCTAAATGAATTACTCGCTTACCATAGTTTTCGCGAGCGAATGCATCCAGTTTGCTGGCTGCATTGAGGTACTCGGCAAAATGCCGGGGCTGAAACTTAGGGTCTGTGGTCTTCCGCATATCGCCGTTGGCAAACTGACGATCGGTGCGCATGGCGCCGCTCAACAATCCGCGGCAGAGGGCGCCGTAAGCAAGCGCCGTGATTCCGCGGCTCTGGGCGTACGGCAGAACGTCGCCTTCTATTGCGCGCTCGAAGAGATTGTAAGGGGGTTGAATGGTGTGAAGCGGCGCGACGGCTCTGAAGCGCTCCATTTCTTCGAGCGAATAATTGCTAACGCCAATGGCGCGAATCTTGCCTTGTTCGTAGAGTTCGCGAAGAGTCGCGGCAGTCTCCTCGACGGGAACAAGCGAGTCAGGCCAGTGCACCTGGTAGATATCGATGTAGTCCGTTTGGAGGCGACGGAGCGAATCCTCAAGCTCCTGGAGAATGCGTTGGCGCGTGGAGTTGCGTTCGATTTTGCCATTCGTCCAGTCGAGGCCAACCTTGGTGGCAAGGATAATGCTCTCCCTGCGACCGAATTGGTGCAGGGCTTCGCCGACGATCTCTTCGGAGCGCCCGTAACCGTAAATGGGCGCAGTGTCGATCAGGTTGATGCCCAGGTCGAGCGCGGCAAGAATGGTGCGAATGGATTCCTTCTCGTCGGTTCCGCCCCACATCCAGCCACCGATGGCCCAGGTGCCGAGTGCGATTCGTGAACTAACGAGGTTTGAACCTTTGATCTCGATGTATTCCAGCATATTGTCCTTATCTCCTTGCTCACTTAAAAATCGTTGCGTTTCTAGCCGAGCCACTGCGGGTTGGCGTAGGTGCCGTCAAACTGGTTTCCGCCCATTGCCGGTGGAGCTCAGAAGCGCGCGTTTTTCCATCTGCAGAATTACCGCTGAAAAGTCTTGCTCCCCGCCTTCGTCCGCTTGCCTCGCATTGATCTCAGAAGCAGCTCCCGCTGCGGGCATTCGCGCTCCGACGGCAGCCGCGAGTTCGAGAATCAACCCAAAATCCTTGTTCATTAGCCGAATCGGAAATTGCGCGCTGTAATCGTGGTTCATCGCTCTTTGCAGTTTGCCCACATGCGCTGGAGCGACCACTGCGGTCTGGGACAACACGTCCAGCAACCGATTGCGATCGAGACCAGCCTTTTCGCCCAGTGCGACGGCCTCCGCAATCGCTTGCATCCCGATTCCCAGTAAGGTGTTCACCACAAGTTTCATGGTCGCTCCGGAGCCGCTTGGCCCGAGATAAAAATACTTTTTGGCTATAACGCGAAAGATCGACTCGGCAGCGTCGAAGCGCTCCTTGTCTCCGCCCCCGAACAGTGTCAACAACCCATTTTCGGCGGCAGGAGTGCTCCCCGATATGGTCACGTCGAGAACCTCAACTCCGCGCTCCAAACCAAGTCTCGAGAGCTGCCGCGAAGTCTCTGGGTACACCGTGCTCAGATCGATGACTAGCGAGCCGCCATGGACGTTCGCGAAAACGCCGTTAGGCCCTCGATAAATGTCGAAGACAGCCTCATCGCTCGGTAAGCAAGACAACACGACGTTGCAGCTGGGGGAAAGTTCCGAAACGCTCTGCGCGACCGTGCCGCCGTAAGGAATTAACTCCTCCGCCCCGGCACGGTTCCGGTCGTAAGCTGTCAGCTTGAAGCCAGATTCAAGCAACCTCCGCGCGATCGGCCGGCCCATGTAGCCGACCCCAACAAATCCAAGCCTGCTATTTTCCTGCGTGATTGGTTTCATGACGAATCGCCCCTACACTGAGTTGCGATTTCGATTCTCAACTTCCAACATGGAAGAAAGCACGCGTTTAGCCATTTGCCAAAAAGAACGGAGTACCTGTGCAAGATACTGGCAGCAAGGGGGATACGGAGTTAGGCAGGGAGGGACTAATCCTAAGTTTGCGTAGGTTATCTGTCGAATCCGTTGGACATTGTCAGCCTGCTGGAAATTGGCTTGCAGTCGTGTCTACCTCTCCAGCGTTATCAGGGCCTTGCGCAGGCATGCTAGATTCAAGAATTCTCTTTTGCCGGGAAACCATCCTGGCAACCAATCAGAGAGTGGCAAGCCGGGTTTGGAGATTGCAATTCAGCTGCCGGAGATTCAGCAGCGAACTGGATTCTGCTTTAAGAGCCACCGTCAAGGCGGCGAACATTAAGCAGTCGCAGCTCTACTCTTGGTGCGTACGTCCGACCCATCTCTGAAATTCCAACGCTTGTGATTGACACTTACCGATGCCACGTCATCAGGCGCAAATGGAATTTCCGTACATCCACGCACCTCTATAATGAAGCCTTCGCTCACAACGACCTGTTCAAAAAATCTACCGTCGTTGAGTTTCACCGAGACAACCTGGTAACCGATGCCTGTCTCTGTAGTTCGTTTCAGATGATCGACACATCCGCTCGGAATCGGAACTAAACAGCTCATTGCACACCTCTAGAATGCAGGCACAGCGGGGACTCATATAGTATCTCGAAGCAAGCGTGCATGTCGAAGGCCATAGGGGCGAAGCGGAAGCGAACGCGGCGCGCGGAGTAGCTGCGTACAGGAGCGATCTAAATTGCTCAACGCCCAATAGTGTTACTACCGCGGAATAAGGCCTTGAGACGATCGATTCTGCTTCGTCCACGCGTCAGAATGCGGAGCTGGCCTGGGCTATCCTCGGCGAAAATTTACTTCTCGTCACCGTCGTGGTCGCCATCTGGCCCGATAAACAGCAAGCCTCGAGCGCTTCCGTGCTTCCAGCAGAGAATCGAATCGTTTTTTATAAACGAGTTTCCAAGGACCTCGACCACGAGAAGCTGGGCTGTGTCCCCGCGAATGTTCGCTGAGGCGTCTTTCCAGATCGTCGGTTGAGCCCACGTAAAAGAGCCCCGTCGATTCACTTCGCAGGATGTAAACGAAGGCCATATCACAAGGCAGAGGAGTGGTAGGCTCGTGGGGACTCGAACCCCAGACCTCCTCCGTGTCAGGGAGGCGCTCTAACCAACTGAGCTACGAGCCTAAAGTTCACATATTTTAACACGATTGCCGCTGCCAGTCTGGATACGGTATTTTCCCAAGCGAGACGAAGAAAAGCTTCCCATCGCATTCGACTCGACGGGAGAGGGTTCAAAGGTGCCCGCGCGATGCCAGTAACGCCAGTCACGATTGACGCGCAACTGAAGGCAAAATGTCCGCGAACGGCGCTCGCGTGCGTGACGGCGCAGGTCGTTGTGGGAGCGGCGCCACAGCCTTTGCTGTCCGAATTGCGAGCGCTCGAGGAAAAAATCCTCCGCTTGCCCGAACCGCGCGCCGTCCTCGACTCGCCGCAGATCCAGGCGACGCGCGCCGCATACAAGGCTCTGGGAAAAGATCCCGCGCGGTATCGCGGGTCGGCGGAAGCGCTCCTGCGGCGTGTGATCGCGGGAAAAGGGCTGCCGCAAATTAACGCGGTCGTCGACATAATCAATCTGGTTTCCGCCGAGAGCCGGTTGCCGATCGGGTTGTACGACCTCGCGCGAGTGAGTGGCGACGTCGTGTTTCGCGCGGGGCGCGCCGGCGAAACGTACAAAGGCATCGGCAAGTACGATTTGAACCTCGAAGACTTGCCGCTGTTTGCGGACGCGACGGGGCCCCACGGCAGCGCAACGAGCGATTCCGAGCGCACCATGGTGACTGACGGAACCAAGCAGGTGCTGGCGATCATCGTAGGCTTCGGCGGCCTCGAGGCAATCGAAAAATGGGACCACCGTCTGGCCGGCTTACTCGCGGAGTACGCGACGGGGCAAAACTGCGAAGTGACGGTAGTGCGTTGATGGGCTTGTGGAAGTATGCCCCGCCCATGTGCGCAACTCGTAGCGGCCTGTCTTCAGTCGTGCCGTAACCATCGCCATATTGTTGAGGCTTCAACCCCGGTCTCCGCTGTGCGGGTCCACCGCCCGCCATGGCGGGCACCCGGCAACTCAATCGCAGCAAGGTCTCCCCTTCCATGCTTCCCATCCTTCGCGGGTAATCAGCGGCAACAACGTTAGCGCTGCGACGGGATCTGCCCAACTCACTTTCCAAACCGCATTGACAACCAGGCCCGCCAGAGCAATCAACGCCAGATAACCACATACCGCCGACTCCGCAGCATCCGCCCTCAACGCGGCGCTGCAGTCAAACGGGAGAGCTGCCTTTTTTGCGCTGCCAGCCAAGGCATGATCATTGCGGCGAGCACGAGTAGGGCAATCCCAACAGGACTGGGTCGGGCTTCGACGTGCCCCAAAAGCGCCAGAACTGAAGTTGCCACAACGAACGCCGCTAGGACGAACAGCAAGCCGCCCGCAATTCTCCCCGCTCGCTTCTCCGCGCGCTCTCGCTGAGATGGCGCGTAAAAGCGCCAGAACACAACACCGGCTGAGAGAAGTTCGACCGCGCTATCGCCCCCAAAAGCAAGAAGGGCTGGACTGCGCGCCATCCAAGCTGCACCCAACGACACCACTGCTTCGACACTCATCCAGATGAGCGTTAGGGTCTGAATCCAGAGCACGCGCTGCAACACTTCCGGCGACGTTGTGTTCTGTTCAGCAGACATAGGAACATTATGAGCCGTCAACTGACGCACCGATACCCTGGTTCAACTTGTTACGAGCGTTCGGGTAGACGCTATTCAGAGAAATGGCTTCAGCCCCGATTCGATGACGTTTGTGTATTCGAACCCGACGACCTTTTTGCGGAGTATTCCTTGGCGGTCGTAGAGCATCGTGGTCGGTAAGCCCTCAATGCCGCCGAACTTCTGTTTCAAGTCATCAGCCGCGACGGCCAGCGGATAACGCACTCCCATTTTCTTGCCAAACAGAGTTGGGTCTTCCGCATCCGCCATGGTGTCGAATTTGAACCCGACAACCGCGAATCCGCGAGAGCCGTAGCGGTCTACGAGCTTCTGATAGCCCGGCATCTCTTGTTTGCACGGCTGGCACCACGTGGCCCAAAAATCAATGAGCACGACCTTGCCGCGAAGATCAGCCGAGGAAATCTCGCGCCCCTGGAAATCCATTACGGAGAAATCAGGCAAACGTGAACCGATCTCACCTGGGGCAATCACATTTTCTTTCAGCTGAGTAGGACTCGCCGAATGCTGATTGCATCCGGCGAGTCCGGCCGCAGCGAGGCCCAGAACTAACAGTGGTTTTCTCCGCATCTATTCCTTCTTCTGCACTTCCAGGATCAACAGCTTTAGGGGTATCGAAAGGTCTGCTTTCTTTTTCCCGGCGGGCTTCTTGTACAATTGACCGCGAACTGTGACCATCGCTTGCGTATCTGCGAGCGCCTCAAGTCCTTTTGACAACTCATTCGATGTAAGGGCGAATGACTGATTCGGCTTAACCTGCAAAGCGAGTTCACCCGAATCACCTTTCACGATTTTTCCGCGTGCGGTCATATACATCTCCGCAGCGGTCACACCACTGTCGTAGGTCGCCTTTAGAAGCTGGGCGGGATCAATCTGCCCGTCCTCCTTGGGCGTGACCTCCACTTTTCCGTCGATCAAGCTGACTTCAACTGTTTGAACGCCAGACTGGCGTCCGAGGTGCTGTTTCACCCCGTAGGCTCAAAAGTTTCAAGTCATGCCTTCGACGCGCATTTCAATATGCTTGATTTGCGCTTGCGCCACTGGCACAAGCATCGAACCGAGCAGCGCAAGCAGCGCGAGTCTTTGCGTGTTCATCGTTCCTCCTTTTCTTAAAAATGCAGCCGAAACTGCTGAGTAATTCCAAAACTGAAATGGCGGCGAACGGGCATGAACATTGCGCCTGTGGAATGCGCCACGTCCCAGTCCATTCCGAGCCAAACATGCATTCCGGGCCGCACCCCCACGTATGTGGTGATTCCAGCCAGCAGAACATCGCCGCCGCTCTCTCTTTGTGTGACGCCTCCGATGCGATCATCCTGAGAATGCAGCCAGGTCAGGGCCGGGCCAATGAACCATTCACGGGCCACGTTCTTCGATTCATAGGGCCTGTACGTCAGCCAGAAACGTGATTCGATGTCGCTGCCGAGTCGCGTTGCCTGTATTCCCTGTGACCGGATAACGGAATGGAAATCTTCATCGGCAACAAGGCGTCTTACATTGAAGAGTCCGGTGTATGTCCAATTTGCCGCGAGGAACAGATCGGTAGAACCCGACCCGGGTTGCAGACCCGCAGGCAGTCGTTTTCCGTTTGTGTCGGTCAAATCGGTTCGGCCCGTCGGAACCTTGGGGCCGAGAGTCACTGATGCTTGCGTAGTGCCGCGTTCCGAATCTCGCCGATAAAAGCGGTACTTCACGAGCACCATGGCATCGCCCAGACCCGTTCCACCGACGGTTGGTGCGCTCCCAGGGTCGAAGTGATTCGTCACTACGGGAACGAGCACGGTCAAATCAAAGTTGCGGTAGAACCCCCAGGTGAAATTGAAATCGCCCTCGTGGGAAAAAGTAGGGAATGCTGTTACGGGAATACCGCTCGAGATTCCCGGCATGAGGCTTCGTGTGGTGAAGATGGAATTGTAGGAAACAAGTCCGCCACCTGGGAATAGGGGCGGAGCTGTCTCTGGGGCGGGGCCTTGCGCTCTGGCTACCGAAGCACAGAGAAGCGAAAGGAGCGACAGGGACACACGCGCAATTCGCCCAATGGGATATGGATTTCGTGTTCGCACAAATGCTTCCTCCAATGGAAATGGGTATTCCGAATCACATCAATGCTTCGAGTTGGGAGTCGACTAGAGGACTAATTAGATGCGGAGAGGTAGCGGAGCCAGAGTACCGAGGATGGGCGGAGCGTGGGATTGCGCAACAATCACGCGGTCAGCGGAGTCAATAGGATGAGGCTCGCTAACCGCCGGCAGCACCGCGAATACTAGGGGAGAGTAGGAAACGCCGTGCACGGAGGACGGCTGCACAAAAGGAGCGTGCATCGAGGGCATAGTCTTGCAGCAATCCTGAGCGTCATGCCCGTGCGACGAGCACGGCATAGAATTGCAGCACTGCATCGCCTGCTGTGGTGTCGTCGCGGCATCGCAGTCGAAGGCATACGCCGCGAAGGCAACTACTAGCATCCCCAAAAAGATTGGCTTAGCTAAACGCATTCACTAATTAGGTTAGACGCGCGAGGCGGGCGAGTCAACCGTGTGCTCCCCTCCACTGCAATTTAGCGGCGAAGGTGCCCGCGGGAGGCGAGGAGCTCGGCGTTGAGGAGAGCGGCGCCGGCGGCGCCACGGACGAGATTATGCGAGAGCAGCGTGAGCTTGACGTCGAGAAGCGGGCAGAGGCGGACGCGGCCGACGACCACGGCCATGCCGCCTCCGGCAAGGACATCGCGGCGCGGCTGGGGGCGATCCTCCTCATCGAGGACGAGAATGGGGCGGCGCAGCGCGGAGGGGAGCGAGGCCAGTTCCTCGTTGACCTCGAAGGAGCGGAGCGCTTCGCGGACAGCGCCGAGCGAAGCGGCTTTTTTCAGGCCGATGCTGACACATTCGGTGTGGCCGTCGGCAACCGGCACACGATTGCAATGTGCGCTAAGGCGCAGCGCGGCGTCGACAAAACGCGAGCCATCCCAGTTGCCGAGCAGCTTGCGCGGCTCGGATTCCATTTTTTCTTCCTCGCCGGAGATGAAGGGGATGACGTTGGCGTTGCAATCGAGCGAGGCGACGCCGGGATAGCCCGCGCCGGAGAGGGCTTGCAAGGTGACGGCGAAGATTTTCTCAAGGCCGAAGGCATCGGCGAGAGGTTTCAACGCAACGACCAGGCCGGCGGTGGAGCAGTTGGGATTGGTGACGATGAAACCGCGGTTGTAGCCGCGGTTTTTCTGTTGTACGGGGATGGCGGCGAGGTGCGCGGCGTTGACTTCCGGGATGAGCAAGGGCACGTCGGGATCCATGCGGTGATTTTTCGCGTTGCTGACGACGGGATAACCGGCGCGCGCGAAGGATTCTTCGGCGGAACCCGCGACGGAAGAATCGAGCGCGGAAAAAACAAAATCGCAATCGAGCGCTGGATCGAGGGATTTGACCACGAGTTCGCGCGCCGACGCAGGAATCGGAATGTCGAGATGCCAGCGAACCGCTTCAGAATAGGTTTTGTTGGATGAGCGCTCCGAGGCAGCGACTTCGGTGAGCTGGAACCAGGGATGATCGGCGAGGAGCCGGACGAGGTGCTGGCCGACGAGTCCCGTAGCGCCGAGAATGCCTACTTTGTATTTCCTTTGCGCTTCCCTGGAATGGGCGGTTTTATCGTCAGGAACGCGAGAGCCGGCGTTCACGACCGGCTGTTTCCGCTTGCCACTTTTGAGGCTCATGAAGACTGCTCCTTGCTTTTCACGTGACCGGTTGGAGGTCACTGGATTCCGCGAGGCGTCACTGAAGGTGGCATAAAAGAAGAAACCCACCGCCAGGTTCGCTTCAGGCGGTGGGCTGGAAACTTTTTCTAGCTTGCTAGATGTTTCTCCACGCGCCCGAAGCGGTCGTAGTCGAAGTTGTCGACATGGACGTCGTGGCGCTAATTCGGTTCATGGAGATGGAGATCATACCGATAAATATGCTAGCACGCATGAGTGACCGGGGGAAGAAGGAAAAGGGCAGTTCACTCGATTGGTAAGAAATTGTTCAGGGATGGTTCTCTTTTCATCGAGCGATGAAGTCCGCAAGGGTGAGGTGACAGGCTCGGCACGCGCGGCGCAGGAAAAAGAGCGGGGCGCGACGGCCTGGGCTAAGGTAAATGCAGAAGTGAAATTTGTGCGTGGAGTCGACGCCTTGTGGGGGAAGCGCGATGAAGAAGTGGCTCGTGGTGGTTGCCGTGTCGTTCGGGGCTGTCGGTGGAGTGTACGCACAGGAAACTGACGTGTTGGCCGCGGCCCGGGAGAGTGGCGGCGGCAGCGCGGAAACCGTGCAAGGGACAAGCTGGGCGATGGCGGGGTCTTCGGCGAATACAAATGATTATTTCCTAGCCCCGGGGCTGAAATTATCGTTCGCAGAGCCTGTTGCGCCGGAGTTTGCGACGGTTGAGATGGCGGCGCCGATGGCTTCGCCGGCACAGGGACCCAAGCGCCACAGCGCCAAGGAGTCGGACGATTACCGACTGCAAATCGGACTGGGGTTCACGTATGTGAGGTTTCGCTCGGCAGCCTTCGATGTGGGCTTGTACGGGCTGAAT